>WLWD01000435.1_pt1 | contig 286734 bp, 246 predicted proteins | sample 6712731 | NCBI WGS metagenome assembly WLWD01 (sample SAMN12718690, study PRJNA576275) | sponge metagenome | isolation source: marine sponge | host: Mycale hentscheli | place: New Zealand: South Island, Marlborough, Capsize Point | collected 2014-11-01
TCGATTCAGGAGCTAAGATATCTGTCATGTCTGCTGACCTACCTAGTATTGCCAGACAATGTTGTGGTTGATCATACAACCCTTCGGGGTATTGACAATAATCACTCTTGTGTTCCATGCTACACCTTAGATGCAACTATTAGTGGTATTCCCAAGACTCTAACCTTGGCAGCCCATGATAAGTTACCCTCAAAACATGTTCTATTGGGTAGAAGGTGAAGATAATTTTATTAATGTTACTAGAGCCCAGGCCAAAGTACTTGCCTCTAAAGAGATACAGCAACTTGTCCAACAACAGTCTGATGGTGGTGTACCAATTGAATTAGATGATATTCCAATTCCATTGTTGAACCTCAGTGTGTTCTTGTTAGACCTAGTACTGTAGTGTCTGTTTCTGACTCCCAAGAATCTGTTGATTCACTTTTATCTGACACAGAACCTCCTGAAACTGTTGAGTGTAGCTCTGATCCATCCTCGTCACATTGTTTGCCTGATGATCTCAGTACTAACAAGTGGCGGTAGTAGTCACTAGCTGCTCCTAAATCTATTGAGTCTCTGCCTGTGTCACAACCGATGTTTGTCATCCCCTCAATTGGTTTCAATGGTATTACTAGAGACAATCTAATTGCCATGCAACAGGAGGATCCCACTCTTGCCAACATTCGACAATGGGCCTCTAAAAATGAGAAAGGTTGTTTTTATAAAGATAGAGTTCTGATGTGTTTTGTGACTAATTATGGACTTGAGAGCCATGTAGTAGCTCTACCAAGTCCTTTGAGAGATGTGATCATGAGACTTGTCCATAGTCATTCAGGGCATTTTGGTATTGGTGTCACTAGAACAATTATTAATCGCCAGTTCACTTGGCCAAATCTCTATAAAGATGTGACTGAATTCATTAAATCTTGCTGTGTGTGTCAGAAATTCTCTAAGAGTAATCCTGCTAAAGCACCATTCGTGCAACCAGAGATCATTAGCAAAAGATTTGAAAAACTTGCTATGGATGTAATTGGACCGTTAGACCGTTCTCAATCTGGCTTCCTATACATACTCACTGCTCTTGATCTAGCAACTAACTTTGTTTTTGCTTTGCCAATGAGAGGATACACAGCTAGTGAGACCGCTGCTAATCTTTTGAAAATTATATCTGTTATTGGTGTACCCGCAACAATCCTCACAGATCAGGGACCTAACTTTCTTTCTAAGGTCATGGATGAGTTATGCTCTAAGTTAGCTATTTCGAGACTCAAGACTACTCCTTACCATCCTGAAACAAATGGTCAATTGGAAAGCGGTTACACTCCTTATGAGCTTGTATTTGGTAAGTCTACTCCAAACATAATTGCTACTCTTAAGTCTCACTGGACTAATACTTCTTCCCCACCTGTCAATGTGTCAAATTTCATGGAGCAACTGCAATATGATTTGAAAACTACCATTGAAGGGCTAAAAGAGAGGCTTCATGACAAAGTTGTAAAAAATAGAGAACTTTCTGACAAACACACAAAGTTGAGAGTGTTCCAGCCGGGTGATTTAATTTTAAGAAAAATTCCAGGCCTTGGTAGCTCCCTTAGCTCTAGCTGGGAAAGGCCTTATAAGGTAATTGCTAGAATATCTGACGTTAATTATAAGATTGGCCTAATTGATGGTAAATCCTATCATGTGAAAATTATTCACATAAACCAGATGAAGAAATTTGTTGAAGATAGCTCAAATCCATGTTATAAAGTCCTAGCAATCATTGATAATGAGGGAATAGCCAATGATTCTCTTATACCAGACTCTTTCAAGGTTCCAGACCTTTCCCCTAGTCAGAAAAAAGAGCTAGATTCTTGTTTTTCTAAATACCTCCGGGTTTTTTCTGACTTGCCAGGCTGCACAACCTCGGCTTCTCATAAAATTAAAGTATCCTGTGATAAACCTTTGTGGTCTCCTGCTTATGTTTTGCCGCTAAATGTTGAAGATAAATTTCGTGAAGAGCTTAATTCTCTTCTGGCCCAAGGTATAATAACTGAAAGTGACAGTCACTGGTGTAGCCCTCCACTTCCTGTTCGAAAGAAGGATGGGAGTATCCGTATAGTTGTAGACTATCGAAAGCTTAATCAGGTCACGGAGGATGAACCCTTTTATATGCCCTCCACAGAAGAAATTTCAGCTCGCCTTGGTGCTGCACATTGTTTTTCAAAGTTAGATCTTGCTAAGGGATTTCACCAGATCCCTATGGCTAAAGAGTCCCGCAAATACACTGCTTTTGCATGTAAGTTTGGAAAGTTTGAATACCTTAAGATGCCATTTGGACTAAAAAATGCACCAGCAACATTTCAGCTTCTAATGCAACGTTGTCTTGCTGGTTTGGAAGCGTTTTCCAGTCCATACATAGATGACATTATAGTGTACTCTTCTGACTGGTCATGCCACATGTTTCATATTGCATAGGTTCTATCTCGCTTGCAGTCTCATGGCTTAACCATAAAAATTTCTAAGTGTCTTTGGGGTTGTCGTCAATTTGAACTTCTTGGGTAATTGTTGGCAATGGGAAGTTATCCATCCCTGAGTCTCGAGTTGACAAATTCAAGTCTTTTGTCATGCCAAAAACCAAGAAGCAGTTGCAGTCCTTTCTGGGCATGTGCAATTATTATAGAAAGTTCATTCCTTCATTTGCTGATATCACTCATTCACTTTATCCGCAGACAAGTACAAAGTCACCAACTTTACTCACCTGGAATACGACAATGACTGATGCCTTTCATGCAATCATTTCTATGATTTCTAATCATGCTAGTCTAACTGTGCCTTTATCTGTTGATTGTTTCCAAGTGCAGTGTGATGCCTCCACCTATGGTGTGGGTGGAGTGCTCTGTGTTTTTAGGTCAGATGTGACTCTACCGGTCACGTTTTATTCCAGACAGCTTTGTCCTAGGGAGAGTCGGTATTCTGCAACTGAACTTGAGGCATTGACCATGGTGGATACTATCAAGCATTTCAGTTTCTACCTTCATGGACGCCCCTTCACAGTGTTATCTGATCACCGGGCACTGGAACAGTTTTTCATTTCCCCAAGGCTGAACAATCGCCTGTGGCGGTGGAGAATTCAACTAATGGATTTTGATTTTCAAATAAATTATGTTGAAGGAAGAAAGAACTCCGTCCCAGATGCTCTCTCTCAACAGGGATGCTTTTGTGGGCCCGGGAAGCTTTGAGCGGCTGACTGGATCGACCTTTAGACGGGTTTAGTCCGACTCGCAGGATTCTGGTGGCAGAGAACTGAGGCTGTCTCTTTTCCCGCTATTGCATGACAATCAGTGTTATGTTTTCTTTGTTCTGTAATGTCCAGCCTGGTACATAGTCACCTGAATATATTTTGTATGTCTTTTTCACATGCATAACAAATACAGCTGTCAACTGTGATCGTTTTCTCCATGGCCCGGAGTTTTGTTGAAAGTTCAGGATCCCAAGTGGACAGGTTTATGTAATAAGAAGCAGATTTGCAGCATAACTGGCAAGGACCACATTTTCTGCCTGGATGGATCATTGTCTTTGGACCTCTTCTCCTTAGCACTGAATGATTGTACATACAAACTATTATCATAATACATTCAATATCACTTTAAAAATTTTTTCTTTGTTTTGCAGTTACAATAATTTTAGTATATCATAAATACATGAATCACTATGACATATCACTAATTGTTTTAGTCTAATTTGGTTGCAGATTGCTATGTCCCGAATTAATAAGAAATATATAACTTGCCATATTAAAAGGTGTTCTGATGCTAAAATGGTCTGTTTTCCCCTCAAATTATGCTGTTAGCTTGACTGAGCAGCACACCACAGTATTAAGACAAACACGTGTATGGTTTCCTTGTAAACTTTAAAAAAAAAAATTGAATGCCCACGCGCAAGCATCATTTTAATGAGGTGACCTTTTGAAAGGAATTGTACGCTTTTCTATTACTTCCGGTACGTGTGGCTACGAGATGCAGTTATAGCTCTCATTTCTGTCACGTGACCTTGATGCCGTTAACGCTCACGCTCATTAGGTGGTGTTCAGGTGTTTTGGGCGAAAGAAGCTATGACGGAACTTTTATAATAGGTACACTGAAACACCTTACAGGTATTACTATTCCGAAACAACATTGAACTAAACTATTCTATTTATGCTGCCATATATATATATATATATATGTATATAATATTTTTGATTTTAATGTCGAATGCAAATCTTGTTTTTGAACCCAAATCAACAACAAAAAAATCATAAATAGTTCAATATTAATGATTTATCCAAAAGGTGTACTACGGAGTCACATGTTACATAAAGCACAACACTACATTACCATAAGAGGTGTCTGGCCATCCCTTTTATGAGCAAAATGAATTGGCAAAGTACACTGCAAGATGGAATATTTCTAACGCATCATTCCAATTACTCTCAGTTTTCCCGGCAAATCTGTCATTATTATTATTATTATCATTATTATTATTATGCATTATTGTGCATCTTTCTCCAGTCCGGTTGGTTGTTGTGCTCAAGACCTCAGTTTCGAAAAGTACTGCAATATTTTGTCTTTGGTAGTGTTTGGAAGAGCATGTTGAATGAAGAAGCCTAATCCGTACAGAGGTAGAGAAAATAAGACCACACCTGCAAACACCACGCTGACTAGCATCAATGTTGTTTCACTACTTGGTATTTCCAGTACTGATTTGTTAACATCTCAATTGATACTCATTAGTGAGGGTCTCGCTTCACTTGCCCAACTAGTTTTTGCAAATGTGGGATATTTTATTTCATTGAATTTCCAAAAAGCAAGAGGATTTTTCTTCTTGTAGTGGCAATGAAGCTTTAAGGCATTCATTGATATCTGCATCAATATTAATAACTTGACCAGCCTGGACCAAGCAACACTTGATTTGTGATTTCAAGAACAGAAGGAATCTTCCCAGTTAGGCATAAAGTATGTTCAAGTGATATTTTTTTGTTGAAGAAATACAACTGAGCACACTCAATGAAGGATAGCTACAAGTTGGAGTCTGATCGAGCACACTCAATGAAGGATAGCTACATGTTGGAGTCTGATCGAGCACACTCAATGAAGGATAGCTACATGTTGGAGTCTGATTGAGCACACTCAATGAAGGATAGCCACATGTTGGAGTCTGATCGAGCACACTCAATGAAGGATAGCTACATGTTGGAGTCTGATCGAGCACACTCAATGAAGGATAGCTACATGTTGGAGTCTGATTGAGCACACTCAATGAAGGATAGCCACATGTTGGAGTCTGATCGAGCACACTCAATGAAGGATAGCTACATGTTGGAGTCTGATCGAGCACACTCAATGAAGGATAGCTACATGTTGGAGTCTGATCGAGCACACTCAATGAAGGATAGCTACATGTTGGAGTCTGATCGAGCACACTCAATGAAGGATAGCTACATGTTGGAGTCTGATGGAGCACACTCAATGAAGGATAGCTACATGTTGGAGTCTGATGGAGCACACTCAATGAAGGATAGCTACATGTTGGAGTCTGATCGAGCACACTCAATGAAGGATAGCTACATGTTGGAGTCTGATCGAGCACACTCAATGAAGGATAGCTACATGTTGGAGTCTGATCGAGCACACTCAATGAAGGATAGCTACATGTTGGAGTCTGATTGGCTTCTCTACAGATTTAAACTGGACTAGACTAATATTTCTTGTGTTGGAGTCTACTTGAGCACCATCATACTTGTGGCACGTGCTATGTTGTGATTATTTCATTGACTTTTGGGATGGAGCTTTCCTTTGCTCTCATAAACAGTTACGGTAATTTGTTCAATATTATTATTTGGGAGGGTAGAGTACTACTTTTGTACATAGCAGAAACCGGTTGTTTGTTAGCTTCCATTATTTATTTATTTTATTGAAAGGTCTAAGCAACAGTAGGTGTGGTTTGGTGTGAGTTGGGGCTTGGATTGTTAAGATGGAGTCCAACACAGAGAACCACTTCCATCTGAGTCCTAGGATCACAAGCACCCCTGTGGACCACACATGATTTATGGGCTGAAACATTTGACATATTATTTTGAGTTTGTGACAGTCACTCGTCTAAACTACACCAATGGTGGTGCTCTTTGTAGCTTTGTGCTGAGTGTGCTTTTACGTGTGTGTGTGTGTTGATATCATTACAATGTAACACAACTATAGCTCTATATGGCATCTACTCTGTGCTTTGTAATGTGTTACAATATGAGGTATGTGATGCGAGTCCTATGTATTCTTGAGGATCAGAGACTAATCTCCTCACAAACACTTCAGTGCCAACGATACGTAGTAATCGCTGCCACCAGAATTGATATCTCCCAGCCTCCCTTACGATAGCTCGTCTCTAGAGACTTTGCGCAGTCGCAGAGAGAATATTGGCAATAGTTAGAGTTTAACTGTAATTGCACTGACTGGTGAAGAATATCAACTCAACTGATTTTTCAATTTCTGGTGCTGATATACAACTCAATAAATGAGAGCATGACTGGGCATAAATGATGTGATAATGATAGCTGGGGTGATGTTACATTAATGAAAGCATGCAAATCATAATGTTCTCAATAGGTAAGATAATGGGTTCAGAGTGATGCACAGCTGGGGTGATATTTCACAGCATAACACTGCACAGCAATGATTGCTATGAAGACAAGACACCCATACATTAACTAAGTCAATCCCTAGTATTACTGAATGTGCAGAGGGAGGATTCTCTCACAAGGTATGTGTAATATAGAATATATGGCTTGCTTTGGATTATCTGGTATGCACGGTCATTGGTGGGTTAGAATGAGCAAGATGATTAAATGTAAGATAAGAGAAGTTGCTTGTTGGCAAGTGAGACACTGGAAGGTTGCACACAATGGAATTTTCACACATACAGTATATATATATATATTTATATAGTTGCTTAGTAACTGCCGTGTGATAAAAATGATATAACCCTAAAAATTAATATTGTATCACCTGTGGACAAAAAACTAAACAAAATACTATGTACCACAAAGTGTTTAAATTTCATCCACAGAAGAAAAATTGTATGACAAAATAGAGCAAACTGTGTAAATATTTAGGATATAAAGTGATATGCCATGCTCCTTTTAGCCATGTGGTGTGAAAAACAAATATAACTGCTATATATAGTGTATGTAGGTAGGTATTGTGATCTGATCATTTGTTCTAATTATATTGTTAATGATTTGTTCTTATACGTGGTCACTTGCTCTGGTCTCTGTTATGGGTTGTGGGCGTTCCCATACCTCTAGCAATCACACATATCAGGTTGATAGCATTATAATTTCCACTGCATTGTTAGAGTACAAACCATCGATACATAGTAGTATAGTAGTGATGTGTTTCAGCACAAATGGTGAGTGAGACATTGTGCACAAGTATTTGAACACTTAAAAATCTGACAAAATTTGATTTTTGCCATAACCTGTATGTATGCAAAAAATCTACATTATTTATTCATTTAGTTTTTTTGAATGTTCTGACTCCTAGCTTAAGATATTCTAAAGCTAAGTCGAGCTGCAACACCCAATACTTTCTCTCTTACGTACATTTGTTAACTGGATATACCAACACAAGACTACGTACATTGTATTCTCTTCGTGACTTGACTTATTGGGCAACAAATTTTCAAGTACGAAACTATTGTAGTGTAGTGTGTATAGCTATGACATTCAGCGCATTTAACTTACCACTGCCACTAATTTGAAAGAGTACATTAAAAAAAACGTGACTGAGTCCTGCAATATTCAGATCGTATCATAAAAAAGCCTAATTAAAAAGGGTAAAGATTGAATTATCCGGTAAGTATCGCCAACAAAAATATCTGTTAATGGGTTGGATGGGGTCGACTATCATGTGAGCACCAAAATTGAGGGTCCATGGGTGAGTACATCCAAACTACATTAAACAAATGAATATCCCTGATTTTCATTGTGTGACCCTTGATATTGTCTTGCTCACTGTGCTTGCTCGCCAATATTTTTTACACTACTAGCGTACCTCATTGACTGTGAAAGTGAATAAACTATCATTCCACTGGCTCCTTATTTCTAGATTTAAGTGTTTCATTTTTTGGGAGTGTTGATGTGTGGTTTAGCCTGTTTGTTTTTTGTCAGTTGGCTACTATGAGGCATATTATTAAATATAAAGCATACACTCAGCTTTGAGAGCAACTCTTTTTAACCATGGCCTCTATGAAGTAAAGGAAAGGGCAATTATCAAATCCCACCATCTTACTTCAATGGTTTCATGACATTCCTGAAATTGACTTGTAAGTACGTAGGACAAAAGGAAGTTAAAAAAAAAGAATATTAAAAAAACAACCTTTGGTTACATGACATAACATGTACTCCTACCACTAGCCCATGTACTCCTACCACTAGCCCATGTACTCCTACCACTAGCCTGTGTACTCCTACCACTAGCCCATGTACCACTAGCCTGTGTACTCCTACCACTAGCCCATGTACTCCTACCACTAGCCCATGTACTCCTATCACTAGCCCATGTACTCCTACCACTAGCCCATGTACCACTAGCCCATGTACTCCTACCACTAGCCCGTGTACTCCTACCACTAGCCCATGTACTCCTACCACTAGCCCATGTACTCCTACCACTAGCCCATGTACTCCTACCACTAGCCCATGTACTCCTACCACTAGCCCATGTACTCCTACCACTAGCCCATGTACTCCTACCACTAGCCTGCGATTGGCTTAGAAAGATATTCACTGCACACATAAAAATGTGTTATAATAAAGCAAATGATCAGCAACCTGCAGGTGGGTTATATGTGTGAGTACATATGTTTTAGAGCACAATATAATGTGTGTGTGTGAGGGTATATGTAGTAAAGTGTGGGTGAGTCCAGTGGGTTAGTGTAGGAGTAAGTATGTGTGGATATTGTGTGTCTAATGCATCAGAGAGTCATACAATGGGTATGCTACCATTACTTCCTCTCTGTGTGTGAGTACGTCACGGAAGTCTAGCTTTGGATTGAATATTCCTGACAGTCTCCACCTACTTATGAGGGTGTGTCCTATTATAGACATGTCACCAAGGGAGGGGAGGGTGGAGGGGCATGTAGGGCAAAGTACTAGGATTAATTTTTATGGTTCAATTGATTAATTCCATTGAGTTTAACTTTGCTCCATGTGCGTGCATGTGTATGCTCCAATATTTCTAATTTGTTTATTTAATTAGCTGCCAATAAAGTATTGTACTGTTAATTATGAAGTGTCTATGGTAAATTTGTATTTGCTTTTGCGAGGAAGTATGTTATGATTAAAAATTTTCTCTCCTTTGTTTTGACATAGATGATGCAATTCAAGCATTGAAGGTTGAAAATCTCTATGCAGCTGATAGCATGTCAGGGTTGGTGTCATGAGTGTCAGAGTGTGGTTGGACAGAGAGAGTGTGAGCACATAAGAGCTGATGCATCATGAACTTGTTAGGATCCATGTCGTGTTCTTTAGCCTTGTCAGCTATGGATTTGATCTGAGATGTGAAATCTGGGTCTAGTGCGGCAAGTGGTTCCTTAGGTTTGGAAATGACAGATGAGTCTAATGGAAGTAACACGGTCTCTTCTGAGTCATGAGAAACTGACGAGTGTAAATCAGTTGGAAAGAGATTTGTGATACCAGCCAATGATGAGTCAGTTGAAATCAATGAGAACTCAGAGGGAGGTGACTGAGTGGGAAGGAGAGAGCGTTGAGCACGTTTGCTACGAGTGTTCATGGTGAATGAGAATACAAGTGGTGACACACTGAATAACTCAAAACACTACTTTACAGCGTTCAGAACAACAGAATGTAACAATTACGGGTGCAATAATACAAACTAATAACTTGCGTTCGACGAATGAAAGTTAATCTCATGGGGTTGCCAGAGACTCGGAATGTGTTGAACAGAAGCAGGGCAGACTGTTTGAGAATACTTGAACAGGGGTTGCCTGAAGAGCGAAGACAGAAGTGGATCAGAAGTGAAAATCAGGAACACGGTAGAACCAGAGAATCAGGGACTGCCTGAAGTGCCAATAGCGACGAGTTGTAGACTTGTGGACTTGTGGGTGGGATTAGCTAAGGAGAATGGACAAGTAGCAAGGAATAGAACTCGAAATAGCGTGTACAATAGCTTCTCGATGTAGGTTCGTCTCGTTACCCTCACAGAATTCTTAAAAGAACACTGTAAGGACCACCGCTAGACACTAACTGTGGTGGTACGATGCGACGCAGGTAGGATTGCTGCCACCAGGTTGTTAGCAATCTGTCGACCAAGCAGGCAAGTGCTCCCCGCTACCCCAAACGCAGAGTGGCTAATTCTGGTTCGTGGAAATAACGGAGTTAAGGTGACAACAGACAGCACGCGTACAACAACCGGGACACACACACAACTGGCCAATATATAGAAAACCAGCTGCGCATGCGCCATAAGTAAAGTGACTATAGAACTTAAGTGTGCGTGATATAGAACGGGTGACGGTTCGCATGAAATGTGATTGTTCTGTGCGTGTGTAGGTTCTGTGGTTCTACGTGATGGATGTGGTGGGCCGTGCCACCACATGTTCCAAGTGCAAGAAAGAGTTTCCAGTGTCTTCATTTGGTAGCAAACCTATGTACAGTGGATATCTTTATTCCAACTGGACACTGCGAGATATTGAAAGTCACATAGAAGAAGCTGAGAAATATACAAATTTAATGCCTAAGCATAACAATGTGTATCAGTTACACAGCATTCTGGTGTCAAATATTCTGTACTGCGTTGCTAAAAATTGGGTGTTTGGTTAACTTAGTTTTGGTGTTAAGTAGGAGGCGCTGCCTGGACACCCTAGTTTAAAGCTTTACACTGTTTCCGTAGTAAGTCACAACTAAAAGATTATTGAAATGGGGAAACTAAAGGATATACGCTATTATTATATATGCTCATTTGGTAAAGTACATATGTGTTGATGAAGTTATAAGGGCTCAAAGTGGGGTGTCCAGGCAGCGCCTCCTGGCAAAGACCTCATGAGGTGTTATTTAAGCACCCCGTTTTAACAGTGTGTTAGAGGCACTTTCTTTGGACACTGTGTTTATGCCAATTCTTTTTTCTTCACTACTAGATGCCGTTTATTGTAAAGATTAAGACCAACTCACTGTTAATGTTTATCCAGATTTACGACTGTACTGTAATCATTTAGCAAATGTTTTCACCTACCTCTGGTGCATCCCAAGGACAAGTCAAGTGCCATGATTATGTGGACTTTTAAATCTACTGTAGCTTTTGTAGTATAAGTATCTTTAATGTACTTACTAAATCCTGTTATTACAAAATTTGCCAGAAACATTGATAATTCACTACTTAATTTCAAGATTACACTTTATTTAAATATACTATAGATGACAAAATAAAACCAAAAAAAATTAAAGTTGTAGTTGGAAAACATATTCTGATTTCATGCAGTTCAGTATTTAATACAAAATGGACTTATAATAGGCAATCATTACCGGACAATATTGAAGAGCTTCCAAACAATACGATATTAATAAGAGAAGTTAGAGTTGATCATAGGGGTTATTACGAGTGTCAAGGCAATAATGAAATTTCAGGAGAAAAATTCTTTGCACAAGCTCGTTTATCAGTAATAGGTAGGATTTACTAAATGTTGTTTATCAGTAATAGGTAGAATTTACAAAATGTTGTTTATCAGTAATAGGTAGGATTTACAAAATGTTGTTTATCAGTAATAGGTAGGATTTACAAAATGTTAACATATGTATTTATAAAATATAATATGTGAATGTGGTGGGATCAGGTCACTGTTAGCCTAAGAGACACAGTTGTGCTGCCACCAGAGTTTCAGGCTAGCACCCAGCAAGCTATAAGTTAACAGCAATAGGTAAATAGATGTAGCTAATGGTACAGGAAGTAAATGACTATTTAATTAGTTAATGTTGTTAATGTGGGGTGGTGTCACACCACAGTAAACATGGCTATTTAGGTAGAGTAGGGGCCACAACATGCTCCTGGTTTTAATATTGCTACTTTATTTACACAGCACTTTGTATTAGCTGTAATTTATTTAGAGTAGTACCTATAAGTAAGCACATAATTTCATACAGCCCAAGCACTCCTAATATTTGATTCTTATTTTTTTATTGAGATACATAGTCTATTTGGAAAATCAAATATTATTATTTATAACTGGTATTAACACTAAGCGAATTGTTGAAGGGCAGCTGCTATTAGTTATTTTAATATAAATGTTTATATCAAAAATATATTATGTTTTTATATATTACATATTATTTATTAAAAAAATTTGCCTATACATACAAAAATAATGACATCAAACAATGACCCAAAGAATTTTTTTCTAGCTATGGCCATGATGTAATGTAATTCACATAATCATAAGAAGTTCACACATTTTGTACATTTATACCAAGTTCATTTTTATTGTCAAAAATAAATACATCATTCAACAGAACATTTTAATAGTGCTTTTCCTCATTATGGCATTATAAAGCGTGAAATAATAATGTCATAGATGTCAACAATTTGGAAATAAAATTCAGGGGACCACCCTTGCGCCACACTTAAATTCTAAACCACAACCTAGCCAAACTTTTTCTGTTGTCATTACAGAAGATTTTACTGAGTCATTTTCTTTTATATGTAGTTGCCTAAAAATTTGTTTACAGTAAACCTTTTTACTCCAACAAATAGATCTGTATCCAAACCCATCTTTGCACATTCAAACTTAATGCTCTAGTTATTGCTCCCATAAGTCTAAGAGATAATTCATTTCAGATAGGCAAGTGATGTTCAATACAGCCTTCTTTAATGCATTCACCATGTGAATGCATGAAAAACAAGTAAAGTAATCCATCCATGGCAACCAAAATATTTTGCAATGTTATGTGGTATATTATGTAGTGTCAATTTGTTGGTAGGCTGCTACTGTAATAGAATTGTTGTTGAATATACAACCTTGTTTTACAGCAGCCCACTAACTGTGTCTATTTACTCATTTGAGTAAGATCTTATAGCAAGCTCTCCAACAATTGGAAACACAATATTAGAATCATAGTCAAAGTCATTTCCAGGTATAAGTTGTTAAAATTTGATAACCAAAAGAAATTCACAACAATTCAGTTCTTCTATTGATTTATATTTTTTTGTTTACACTTTTCACCCAATTTACCATTTCGATCATCACCTTTCCAGTTACTCTAGCAATAAAAATACTAGATTGCACCACAAATCACTACTGAACATAAGGCATACATTAATCTATAAGGTCTTTTGTACCACATTATAATATGTATACTGTATTATAGCCAGACCAACTTTACTATAATCACCTAAAATATTGTTGTTTTTGTTTTACAGTTCCAGATAATAGAATAGAACCATTGTCTCAGACAATATTATGGGGAGACAAAGCTCATTTCAGTTGCAAGTCTTCATCGTTCGTAGTATGGCAGTTCAACAATCGTAAACTACCTAACAATGTTAGAACATCTATAGGAGGCATGACATCAATAGAAAACAGTCAGATTGTAAATTTGTTAATAATTGAAGGAGTTCGTCAAGAAAATGATGGGATATATAAATGCACTGGGAAGTCAGATGATTTTATGTATTTCGTTGCCACTGCTAAGCTAAGAGTTAGAGGTAAACAAAAAAAACAACAACAATATGTCTCAAGTTACAAGAAATGTTCGTCTAAATTTAAGCCTCTATGGGTGGGGGAGTTTGGCAGTGACATTAAGTGTGTACAGAATAAACACATTAAAAAGGAGTCATGCGGTTTGAAGCAAGTTGGTATAAGAAGTATAAGTTGCTATTTCAAATTTGGTCCAGTAATGGTATCTTGACAGTTGCCAACACTTATATGGTATGGGTTACCCCTGTCACATAATCCACAACACTGCTGCACAGGGTTACAAGGCTTTATCTAAGTAATTAGGTTACAAGCAGGAGATCTTGGAGCCCCTCATCTGTTAAACATCCAATATTGATTTCATCATCAGGAACAAGTGGGAGATATACTGATCTAAAAATCCACAGATGAAAACAATTCTTTAAAGGCATTAAAACAAAAACAACTTACGTGCAAGAATGTAGTCCATAAATTTGAGGGTCTTGCCTATGTAAAAGTAATCTAAAAAGGGAGGGCTTGATTATAAAAGTGGAATATAATAGTCATTGGGTCACCAAATATAATTTTCAGTCTATAGAATCTTCGACTTGAACAGCAAAAAATCACTTGCAGTTTATAAAAGTGAAAAGCAGTTCACAAAATATGCAACTGCAAAATTAATTAAGAACAGTCAATGGATTGAATTTTTTTAGTAGAAGTGTAGGTAGATTGTTCAGGTAAATGTAGCTAGATGCATAGGCCTTCACATCAGTTTTGATTCATTGTGTGATGAATTTGATGACTGCAAGACATTGACAGATGAAGAAGACAATATTGAGTGTTGTTTCTAGACATAAAATATAAATATTTCATACTCTACAGAGGCAGCTTTACTAGCTCCTCTTAAGCCCAGTTGTTTTTCTTTTGTATCTTCATCAATTTTTCTTCTGCAGTATGGGAAGCTCTGTACACTTGTTTTCTAACCTTTTTACCCCCCTATTTATTGGTCCAGAGAAGTGAGACTCTCACTAACGGGTCCCAATTCGAGATTTTGGTATATATACTAGTGATGTGCTTGAGTACAAATGGCGAGCGAGCCTAAAGCTACAAAAAAAGTCGAGTTTTTAAATTATGTTTATACTGTAAAGGGGATCCAATGCCATAGTAGCTACTCCCAGCAACTGTTTGAATTGAAAATAACAAAAACAAAAACAAGTCACGTTGTTTAAACGTATTCTTTGTGATTTTCTTAAGCTAAGTAGTAGTTGTAATGGATAATACTTTCACCAACTGAACGTACCTATGCAAAACGTATACCTCCTTGGTTAGTGTAGTGAACAATGAATTTTGAAGTAAATACTGTTGCTATGGTTTATAACCATGACGGAGAGCGCATTGAATTATACCACTAACTCGATTAGCAATTAAACTCCAGTAGGTTTTCAAGTTTTAACTGAACCCGCAAAAGAATTCAAAACGATAAACAATTCAATTTCTAGGGTGATTCGGGTAATGATCGATAAAACTGAGGATTCTGTTTAGTGAAGTTAGGGACGAGGTCAATCAACTAACTAACATAAAAAAGGCGCGGTCATATTACAAAAATGACTAGCGTACGTCCATTATATATAATATATAAACTAGTGGTGTGCTTGTGCACAAATGGCAGTGAGCCTGCCTAGTTAGGTAACATAAAACTACTGTATTGTTACTGCATAATTTATATTTTAGTTTAGTTCATGTAAAACTGTATAATAGCAGTAGACCTTTAATTTTAGCAAACAAATTACCCGTATCATCTTTGGAAATTTGGTTGCTTAACCCTTGAAATTTTTTTATCCAATCGTCAGGTAACAACAGAATACAAGGTAGGTAGGTCTTGTGCTGGTATATCCAGTGAACAAGTATGTATAAAAGTGTTATGTGTCCTTAAAGAATAGCAATAAAAACTAAACAAAAGTATTTAAGAAGAGGTTATTAACAGCTAGCTACAAATAAAATTTTCAGTCAGACCAGCTCGCTGCCATCTGTACTGAAGCATATCACTAGTTTCTAATCATTTCCATTGTGTATCCCACCATGAAATGTTGCCTTATATTACAAATGGAACATCACAATATGCCTGGTGCCACAGTAGAAAAGAGTATACATGTACATACATCTGTGGTAACAAAAGGGGTCCAACTACGCCTACGCAATTTTAAAGACATAGATTAATAGATTACACTATGGCGTGGAGGTTGGTACTGGATTACCAACCAAAAGCCTCAGAACGGCATAAATCCAGTACCTCAATAAGGGTGAGGTGCAACCCACTTGTACCAAGTCTCAAGCTTGTAGGTAATGCACAAATGGTATTTACACCACAACATTTTTACAATACAACATTATGTTTAGTACAGGATTTGCTCAACCACTGGCCAAAGGCCAGAGGATAGCATAAATCCTGCACTTAACAAAAACTGTTTTTTATTGGAAGGTAAAATGATCACCTCTTAGGAAGTGGGTTTGTAATAATATATTCACCACAATTGAGCAATCTGATTCGACAGTTCCAACATACCAAGGTACTAATTATGTATACTGAACTCATTAATGTACAACTTCTCAGAATGAGTAAATTGGTAAAGTGTATAGATACTATAATAGGGTAATGAGAAGACCTTACAGTATTGAATTCATAAAGAAAGAAATAATTTACTCATCAGTACATATTAAACTTATTTCATTAGCGAAGGAATAATTTGCATATCAAACAAAAATTCATTCCATAATTTTAATTCTAGTTCCTATTTAATTAGAAATTCTATTTATGATATGTTGTATTTGTTGTAGAGAGAAGAACTAATCCTATGAATAGTCTGAAGCATTATAAACATCATACATGACATTTTTGCAATATTTTATACATATGACACAGTTCTATTAGTATATTTAAAGCTACACACTGAGACTGGTAACTCATCAATTTTATGTTAATAGGCTATATGTAGTGAATGTTGCAACTTTATGCTGATGAAGTGAGTCTTGGCAACTGCAAAAATGGTATGTAGTAGCGATTGTTTGGGTTTCCCAAACATCAACTAACTATTTGCTGTTGAGCAGCACTGAACAGTCAACAACACTCATTAAATAATGGAGTCATAAAACCCATTAAACACTCTTTTAATGTATTTGATTTTCATATATGCTGACTCATGTTTTTTGTTCTTGGTTTTGGTTGGGTGCTCTCTGTTTTTTTGAGGGTGTCCAGGTTTTGAAAATGAGAACAACTCTATAGCTGAATAACCAGAGTTTCAGTACTTGCGACACTAACATATGGTCCTTCAATCCAAACTACTGAATCAAGCCTATTGGGAACAGTCTACTGCTGGAGCTGGAAATAAAGTGGTCACTGTACAAGTGCTTACTTCTAAAATGTCCAAAGAGTATTCTTGTGCTGAATTGGCAAAATGCAAAGGTCACAGAACAGCCATTAGAGGCAAGGTGACAAAAATTATTAAAAATGCAATGAGACTGGTGAAACAAGATGTCAGGAAATTGAGTTTATCTGCTCTACAAGATGCCAGAGATGAAATTGAAGCAGCCATAAAAAAACACGAAGTAGCACAAACTGAGGTCATAGCTGCAATGACGGATGTTGGCTACACCGAAGAAGACATCATAGCTGAAATGGACAATTGTGAAACAGTTGAACAACCTTACCTTGATGGTTTAGAAAAAATCAAAGATGCGATGGAGCAGTCTGCTTTGTTTCTCACTCAGGCAAGACTGGTGGGCATAACAGAATCGTGGCTTGACCATTCCAATCCTGCTTCAACAACATATGTGTCTCAAGGAAATGATCACATTGAACAATTGAGTCTACTGATGTCAAAGTTGGAAATCTACAGTGACCATGACTTTTTCTCAGCAGTGTTGAAAAAAGTGGAACCGCTGCTGGAAAGAATGAAGGAAGCAGTCTACAAAGCAGCCCCTATTCCTGAAGAAAAATCTGTGGCGGTATCTCCTGCTGCTCTAGTAGCAACAAGACCTCCACCACCATACAAAGTCAAACTGCCATCATTTTCTGGGAAACCAAGGGAGTTTCAGATATTCAGAGCAAGATTTGAAGAAATTATGAAGACTTACACGGATTACTACACTGACTCTGACGACAAACTCAGCATACTTGCTGAGGCCATGGACGATGCTGAAGCTAAAAAATTAGTGCTCAATTGCTATGCGGTTGGATACAATTCTGCCATGGAAGAATTGCAGAACGAATATGGCAGGAAAAGTGTCATCTTCCCAATCCTGGCAAATGAATTGGTGAATCCCAACAGTTATGATCTGTCAAGGGAAAGCATGAAGCAAGTGATTGACAGAACACAGAGAGTGTTGAATGACATGGAGAAGCTGAAGGCAAAAGACATAGAACTTCTTGCTGTCTCTCTGGTAGTCAACGATTTTGACTTGGAAACAATGAATGAGTGGTCAAAACACCTGAGCTCAGATGATGTATTGCCAGACATGAAGACTCTGATGGATTTTGCTGTTCCAAGATCACACAATTTGCCAAGGATTCACAAGAAATCACCAACTGTGGCAACTGCCAACATATTCGAACATCGACAAAAACCAGCAGCACCAGCAAACAATGACAATGTGGAAAAGAGTATCAAAGCTGGATCTCTATCAAAAAGAGTGTGCCCTGTTTGTACAGATGGATTTCATCCGCTCTACAGGTGTACAAAGTTTAAGGATGCAGAAGTCAACACCAGATGGCAATGGGTAAAGCAGCACAAATGTTGCCACAACTGCCTGCATCCCTCACATGCTGTGGTAAACTGTACTTCCACCTACAGCTGCAGATTTTGTCAAAAGAAGCACAACTACTTACTTCACAATGATGACAAAGACAGCATAGACAAAAAGAAGAATGAAAAGACTGGGACAAGCTGCACTGCTGTTCTGAAGGAGGCAATCTCAAGCAGCAGCACAAGCAGCACAGCGGAGACTCCAACTCTCAATGCGGGCTTCATTCACACAGCATTAATCTCACTCCAACACAATGGCAAAAGAATAACTGCCAGAGCTGCTCTAGACAACTGTTCAACCCATTCAATTATCTCTGAAGGTGTGGCAAGCTTTCTCCAACCAGAGAGAAAACCAATCAGCATTACAATGAGGGGAACTGTGGCTGAGAGTCAACTCACTCACTGGTGCAACATTGATGTTTCCACTGTAGAGCCTTCTGCACTGAGTATCCCTGTGAGTGCTGCCATCACATCTTCACTGCCAGCTGCCACTCCACCAGAGAACATAACAGAAGTAGCCAAGCAGCAGTTACTGCAAGGACTACCACTAGCAGATCCACACTTTGGAGGAGCATTGGACATGATAATCGGGACAAATGACTTCCCACTATTCTGGTGTGATGGAGAAAAGAAATTCTGCACAAAGGAGAGAATAACTGCAATTAAAACTACATTTGGATGGACAGTGTCAGGTCCAGCAAACAGCAATAAAGCAACAACTCTCAAAGTTGAGCTGGAAGAAAATGAAGATATTGATTTGTTCAAAACCATGTTTGAGCTGGAAAAGGTACCAACTGCAAAGATAATGACTGATGAAGAAAGTTCTGCTGTCCAACAATTCCAACAAACTGTGAAGCAACATGATGATGGAAGATATTCATGTCAGCTGCCAAAAGTGCAAAACCCTCCGGAACTGGGTGAATCCAAACAGATGGCAAAAGCCAGGTTCCTTCAAAATGAAAGGAAAATGCAAAAGGAAGGAGTGCTGGTGCCATTTAATAAAGAAATGCTGTCCTACGTAGAAATGAAACATGCTGAAATCATTCCTGGAGGTGTTCTAGACACAGGAAAATATTATTTACCAGTGCAAGGAGTGATAAAAATGGAATCAACATCAACAAAAATCAGGCCAGTATTTGATGGTTCTGCTAGAACTTCCAATGGCAAAAGTGCCAATGATCTGTTTTTGACTGGCCCAAGTCAATACCCTTTGATAGCTGTTATCCTGCTCCAATTCAGAAGCTATCCAATTGCTGTCACTGCAGACATCAGCAAAATGTATAGAGAGGTGAAATTGCAAGAACAAGACAAAGATTATCACAGATTCTTTCTGAGAAATGAAGATGGCAAAATCTGTGAAGCAAGGATGGCAAGACTCACTTTTGGCATGAGGCCATCTCCATTTGTTGCAACTGCTGTTCTCAGGCACCATGCTGAGCTCAACAAACAAGAGTTTCCAGATGCCAGCAAAGCAATATTGTATTCATTTTATGTAGATGATTTTATCGGTGGAGCAGCAACAGTGGAGGAAGCACTGCACTTACAACAATCTCTGTGCAAGTTGCTGAGCATGGCTGGGATGAACTTGAGAAAGTGGAGGTCTTCCCACACTGAAGTGCTCAACCAAATTCCAGAAGAAATCCAAGAAAAAGAAGATAGAAAATTAATGATGAAAGAAGAATCCCTCAAGACTCTGGGAACTCACTGGGATGCAGAGCTGGATGCCTTGTTTGTCACAACTCCACAGCCAATCACTTCAAAGAATGGTGAGGTGGTTGCCAAGGTGGTGGCTGGGCTATATGATGTTCTGGGTATTATAACTCCATTTAGCATCTCAGGAAAAATCATACTGCAGAAGCTTTGGGAATTGAATATTGGGTGGGATCAGAGTATTCCTGCAGAAATGCTACCAAAATGGAAAACATGGACTGATGGGTTTCAAACTGTGAGATGTCATCCAACACCAAGATTTGCTGGGGCAGTGAACAACAACACCATGCTGCATGGATTTGCAGACTCCAGCACTAAGGCTTTTGCAGCTGCAATCTATTTGAGAAATGTGGGTGAGGATGGCTCAGTCAGGACAACACTTCTGTGCAGCAAGGCAAGAGTGTGCCCCCTCAAAACAAGAACCCTGCCTGAATTGGAACTGGAGGCAGCAAAACTACTTGCTCAACTTCTTTCCCACACTGCTGCTGCACTTAAAATTCCAATTAACAACTCCATGTGCTGGTCAGACAGTATGATAGCACTGTCATGGATGCAGAAGCCACTGCACAAGTTGATAACCTTTGTGGCAAACAGAGTTGCCATTATTCAAGAACTCCTGCCTGGAGTACCATGGAGACACATAAACAGTGAAGAAAACCCTGCAGATTTGCCAAGCAGAGGCATCTCAGCTGATGATATGGTGAAATCAACACTTTGGTGGAAAGGCCCCAAAATTCTGCAATACAAAAGTCAATGGCCAAATGATTGCCACTACTTCACTGGTGACAAACTGCCTGGGATGAAATCCACTACCACTGTGCTGTTGACACTACACAAAACTGAAGAAAACTGCACTCTCTGGGAACTTTACTCATCATATTTCAAGTTATTGAGGATTGTGGCTTGGATTCTAAGATTCCACAGATGTTGCCTTGCCAAAAAGAAGAAAATAAAAACAGCAACTATCAACAATAACACCACCATTCAAGATGACGAACTTTTTCTATCCTACAGTGACATCAGACATGCAAAATTTACATTGCTCAGGCAGCAACAAATGGACAGCTTTCCTGAGGAATGGAATTCGATCTCAAAAAACAAGCTACTTCCCAAGTCATCTCCTCTAGCGGGCCTGAGTGTCAGCATCTCTGACAAGCAAGTATTGATGGTTTCCGGAAGAGTCAGTGACAGAAAGTTGATTCCTCTGTCTGGAAAGCACATTCTGACCAAGCTGATGTTGAGGACACTTCATCAATTCTACTCTCATGCAAGCAACACTACACTCATCAGCATTGTGGGAAATGAATTCTACATCATTGGAATAAAAAATCAGCTGAAGAAAATATCAAGAACATGTACAAAGTGTCAACAAGTAAATGCTCATCCTATGTCTCAGATAATGGGATTGCTGCCATCCATCAGGACCAAGCTTCAGCCTCCATTCTTCATCAGTGGAGTTGATTTTGCTGGTCCAGTCACACTGAGAGAGGGAGCAACCAGGAAGCCTGTACTCTTCAAGAGTTATCTCTGCTTGTTCATCTGTATGAGCACAAGGTGTGTGCATCTGGAAGTGTGCAAATCACTCAGCACTGAAGATTTCCTAGCTGCCTTTTGGAGGTTCAGCAACAGAAGAGGATGCCCACAAGAAATGTATTCAGATAACGGAAGCAACTTCCAAGGTGCAGCCAATGAGTTTTACAAGCTTCAACAGATAGTGAAGAAGGCAAAACAACAACTGCAAGCTCATGTGCAGAACATAAAATGGCACTTTACACCACCAAGATCTCCAAATTTCGGAGGCATTTGGGAAGCAGGAATAAAGGTGATGAAGACCTTGATGAAGAAGATGGTGGAACCACATCCACTCAAACTTGATGAGCTCATGAATGTCATCACCAGTATTGAAGCCTTAATGAACAGCAGACCACTGTTATCTGCTGAAGGAGTGGAACTTGAGGAAGGACTGGCTTTGACTCCAGCTCATTTTCTTATCTACAGGCCAATGAAGGCACCCCCCACTCCAGCAATATCAGCTGCAAAAATCACATCTCTCAGAAGGTGGCAACTTGTGCAAAGATTGCAGCAAGACTTTGAACAAGCATGGAGAAGCAGCTACCTTCAATCACTCCAAGCCAGAAGCAAATGGAGGAAGCCTGAACAAAATCCTAAGGTTGGTGACATAGTATTTGTGAAGGATGACACCCTGATGCAGCATGACAGATGGCCACTTGGGAGAATAACAAAGTTGTTTACTGGAAATGACGGAGCTGTCAGAGTGGTGGATGTCTACTGCAACAACAAAACGTACAGAAGAGCTATAAATATGCTGATTCCACTTCACCTAGAAGCAGATGAAAACAAAGCAGCATCTCCTCAACCCAACTCCACTTCAAAAGCCGATGGCTGCCAGAACACCAACACCACATCTACACAGTAAAAGTCAATGTCACTGGCTACTTGTCCCAACAAGGATTACATGTTCAATGTTTACGTGGTGTCACCTTTTCTATTAGTGCATCTTACTTCAATGTTGTGGCCGGAGTATGTTTGGGTTTCCCAAACATCAACTAACTATTTGCTGTTGAGCAGCACTGAACAGTCAACAACACTCATTAAATAATGGAGTCATAAAACCCATTAAACACTCTTTTAATGTATTTGATTTTCATATATGCTGACTCATGTTTTTTGTTCTTGGTTTTGGTTGGGTGCTCTCTGTTTTTTTGAGGGTGTCCAGGTTTTGAAAATGAGAACAACTCTATAGCTGAATAACCAGAGTTTCAGTACTTGCGACACTAACAGCGATGTATGTGAAAAGAATAGTGTTCTATTAAAATATTTAAAGGATGATTAGATTTAAGTGTCCCTGAATGTTTTGGGAATATCATAAAATAGAAATGAAGGATCACACTCTGCCATGTGCCAGATGCTAAATGTGTCGAGGTAAATTCTTCTAACTACAGATGTTTGGACTGTCATGCAAAATTAGTCACCCCCAAAACATGCAGTCTTTCTTTTATGTGGAGCTAATTTGTCCTGCCAGACTGTTGGTAGTTGTAGTGTGAGGTGAACCACTTCAAAATCTGGAAAGTTACCCAGGTTAAGGTGACCTTATAGATTCGAGGCGCATCCGTCAAAGAATTATGTAATCGGTAAAAACCCAATGCGCAACCGACCAACTCAACCACAGGTTGTGATTTCCTACTGGTTGTGGGCACGTTAGGGTTTCTGAATTGCATCAAACAGGAAGTTTTGCATTGAGGAGAGGTTAGTCTGTCAATTAACTATTTTCTTAATAAAATTTTTTTAAATAACACTTACACTAAAATTTTTTCTCAACAAATAACACAACATTCAAACTGATACTAAAATACACTCAAGTTCTTTACAGTATTTTTTTTTTTTTTAATTTTTTTTAATAGTTGGATGCACAAGGCATTCAGGAAAGAGCCAACTAGCCAAGTGAGGCTATTCTGAAGGCCTTCCTAACAAAAACTAACAAAAAAAGAAACAAACAAGTCTACAAGGGGGGAAAAAAAGGGAAAATTCTACTGTGAATGAAAGTTCAGTTGTTGTATAGGTGACACTTCAGATGTTGCTTGAAAGCAGAGTATGACTTGACTGACACAATTTTGTCTGGGAGGAGGTTCCAAGGTTGAGTTACAGCCATCCTATAGGATTGTCTGTGATGATGAGTCCTTACAAAAGGGTTAGAGTGGAGAGGAAGTCTTATGAGAGGAGCACTTTCTAGGAGTATCATATGGAACAACTGCAAAGACATTGTAGAGTCTGTGGTGGGAGGCTCAACAAAGCCAAGAGAAAAGTTCAGCCAGTGTACTCTTGTATTGGCCATTCTGAGGATCTGCAGACCATTGTCTACCCACACTTTCACTACTAAATTTATTCAATAAACTTACCAATTGTTTGTTAGGAGTTACAGGGTCAGAGTATTTCTCTCCGGTGACTATGAGTTCTTGTGCAAAATGTACGGGCTTAGTGGTGCTAGTGGTAAGTAAATTTCATGGCATCTCAATAAAAAAGCTACAAAATATTTTTTAAAGATCAAAATTACTTCTCAAGTTTTCTTCTGCCTTAACTGTAAAACCTGCTTCATCAAGTCTGGCTAGGCACACTCCCCTAACTCCAGCACCCTCCTAACCACGTCGTCCACTGACGTGTATGCAACACTCGACAGTTCCCCGTCAATGCCATCATTCACACTGCTCCCTTCCGGTGCGGACAGGTTCACTATTAACCTCCATCTGCACGGTTTACCCTTTTTAGGGATGACTCCAAAGGGTGAGCACTGGACCATCTCAGTGCCGCTCTCCACCCTCCACACTCTCTTGCCCTGGACCTCCTTCGCCTTCGCTCTTAACCCCCTGTGCTCGGAGGCCTCGTACATTGATCCTCCCTTTTCACTCAGAGTGACCGTACCCTGATCGTGGCCCAGTCGAAACCTTCCCGAATACCTCTTACCAGGAACTCCACCGACTCTCTGTCCGGGTGGTCTTCCAGTTCCTTTTCCCAAGGGGTCACTAGCTACCTCCACCGCTCCTTGCAGCACTCTACTGTTCGGGCCCTCCAAATTTTGCTCCAGCTCTCTCACCTGCCTTGTGAAACAGTACCCTGCAACAGCATAACCACCATGTTAGATCTTGCCCTTTTGTACCGTGACATCTCTTCCCCCTAACTACGTGTGTGCGTTCCTAATCCCCTTACCTGACCGGTCACTGGACACCTGCCTATGGGCCTACCACCTCCCCTCCCGGTTCTTCCGTGCTTATGTATATTTCAACATCAATAACATAGGTAGGTACAATTAGTACAGTGACGACATAGTAGACTTGAGTCCTCGCTCTGAGGTTGTTGTATGGGGAGGGAGCTGATTCCGCAAAGAGCAGAATCAGTTATGTTGTTTAGCAAGTGCTGAGTCGAGGACGACCGTGCTGAGTCGAGTGAGACTCATCGATGAGTCTGACTGACCGACGAGTGCAAGTGAGAATGGTTGACAACGCAACTATTATAGGGCAGCCTCTATGATCACATAAATACGGAGCAAGAGAAAGGTTTGATTCTTACTATTCCGTACATAGCGGGATTGAGTGATAGCATTCAGAGAGTGTGTAGAGACTTTGACATCAAAAACAGCATTTAAGTCGGGTAAGACACTAAGATCACATCTTACTAAACAGAGTGAATATGTAATCCAGCATAAATAGCATTTCAGTCTTACTAAACAGAGTGAATATGTAATCCGAGCATAAATAGCATTTCAGTAATCGAACATTCCTAATCATGCCTATGGTAAGTCAAATATTGTAATATTCTGTGTTGCTTTTGGCGATTGTTGGGGATTAGGGTGTATCAACTTGTAGGCTCAGACTGGTTTTAGATGGGTGTTAACTTCACATAGTCTTCCCACAGTTACTTATCTCCCTCACTCATAAGCAAGCCCTTTTCAACGAATTGAGATGGATTTAAACAAAATTTAAATTGGAGAATGGCGTAAGAACTGACAAACACACAAAGTGACAATGCTTTTATAGAAGTGACAACAAGTACATGATGAGAACAAGAAATTGCATACTGACATATCCCATAAATAAAATTCACTTATACATACACACATACGTACAATGTTCAATTTGTTCTTCTGTAGGTATGGCCTACACAACTCAAACAAAATACTTATGATTAAACTCAAGCAATTGAACTACAGTAGCTAAGGAAAACATTTGATTCAGTACTTTTGTCATCTAAACTATTTATAACAATTTGCATTATTTTTTTTTAACAATTTGCATAGGTATATTTATCATAAAATTGTATCAAAATGTAATTAATTGTAACATTTATGCTTTAATGGTTTAGTATTATTTAGGTGTTTCCCATCAAGGGTTTCCTTGGAACTTTTAGTGTGATGTTTAGAACAAATTGGTGTATTAAAATCTTGTGAGTACCTTTTCTTGCAATTTGTTTTGGGTTGACCCATTTTTTTACCTTAAAATTACTGGACTATTTCAGTATAATTATTTGCTACAGCTCTAATGGATTTATCTCAATTGTCAGAGATGGGTCAAGTTTTTGCAAAATCTTCTATTTAGTTCAAATTCTCGGGCCTTACAAGTGAAACTCTCCTATGATGACATAGAAATTTGTATTCCTTTTGGTTCAAAAAGAAAAATTCACAAATTAGGTGCAGTTGGCAGATAACTAAAATATTTGATATGTTCATTTCGCTTGTGGATATAGTTTTCTATATCTTCAACTGTTACATTTCATTTAATGTTTTATTTATGAGGATAGTTCCAACAGTGTTATCTGTGCATGTATAATAGTAGTTACACTATAGTAAGTCTCTTAAAGTTGTGTGGCTGCTCATGTGAGTGTATCATGTTTCAGATTAATGTTTACTTCATGCTGTACCGCTATGACTTACTGTAAAGTACGCTCTTTGACAGTAACTTAAGTAATTTTTGCTTTTTGATAAGGCACCGAGGTTGTTAACAGTGTAAATTGTCCTAATCTACAGTTTGTTCATAATATGTAACTGAATAGTATAGATTTGTAAATTACATACATTGATTATAATGCAAAATATGCAAATATTTAAGGAAGCAGTAAGTGTTGAATGATAGTAATTTGTACATATATGTTACTTTTTAAATAATAGGCATCTCCACTAATCTGGTGTATATTATCTTGCATCTCTCCTGCAACATATACATATCCATCTCCACATATATATTGTTCTACATTTTCTTCAGACATTTTTTTATGTTTATTAGTATTATCCATAACTGTAGAAAAACACTCTGTAAAATACATTTATATTGTAATATAAGTGTCATATTGTAGGGTAACAATACATAGATATGTGCAACATTACTTTAATTGCGTTGTGCTTATATAGAGCCTACCACCACTGACAATCCTATAGGAAATTTGAATCACTACAATTGTGGTGACCAATACTAAAGTGAATTGCTTAGCATGTAATAATTGTAGGTTGTATTCTACAAAATCGTTTTATAAAATACATACATAGAAGGCAGCTTCAGCAAGTAAATTATTTGACTGCTGCCCTAGAAGATATTACTTCACCACTATAACCCACAGAGGTCAGTAGGTATTTATGCATGCACAATTTGATACATTTACTTAACTTCTGTCAGTATTATTCTTTATTGGAATCATAGTTCTGAATTGATTTTTTGGTCAGTCTTATTTTACTAAAATGTTATACTTACATTTTTTTACAAAGCATACTTTTTAACTATTAAGTCTCTGAGACACTATAAATATTGCTATAATTTTTTTTTTTGCAAATAGTTTAGAAAAAATGGTTGATTTTCTTATTTAAGTGCGGTGCAATGAATATAATTATAAAAGGTTATGTATACAATCATTTACAAATAATTATTGAGGTAAAGTTTAAGTTAAGATTAACATTATTTATTTTTATCATTGCTATATACTGTAATATTTATAGTATTGTTATAATTATGTGAGGTTATTATAATTACTTCTATAATAAAGTCATATTACTTGTTACAATGAGTGTTGCTTTGGCCTCCACAACCATAAATTCTTCTTCACCAGTAAAATAGTATAGACCACCATTTTTTATATTGACATTATCTAGAATTAGCCAATTTGTTGCAGAACCTGGCATATATCCAGTATATGCATTATCAGGCAATTTCCCTCCATTAAACTCCCATATTCCCCTCTCTGTGGATGTATAACTAAATCGTACTGTTTCTCCCTGCATCACTTTTTTATAGGGTGGGTTTATCTGACTAGAATTGTATACTGCAAATTGCAGCAAAGTATATATTAGTAATAAACACACTCCAAACAACATCATGCGTTTAACAAAGCCTGAAATAGTCCATTGACAATCATAACAAAATCCATAAACTGTCTTGATAATTAGAGTTAACAAAAAAAATTGTAGAAGTTAACTAACTTTTTATCAACACAATATACAATAATTAACAATTTAGTTACCGTTGTCAATGGACACACTTATTAACAATTTAGTTACCGTTGTCAATGGACACACTTATCAGGCAGAGTAAATTATGGTAAAATTAAGTTATATCACTGTTCCTAAATGTCCCTTTGGTGCCTTAATTCTTCCTTATCAAGTACGATAAAGGAACTGTCTATTGTTCTTCTAAGAATAATGGTGATTGGAATCTGCAGGAAATGTGGATGCCTAATGGTCAAGTAGGCATGACATATATTGCACCAGTGTACATTTTAATCAATCCAAGAAGTGCAGTTGCGAAACAACTTAAATTAAAAGTAGTATTAGATATCTCAACGTGTTCATCACACAATACTTTGAAGTTTGCATTTGGGTGTGAACACTGTGTCACTGCTATTAGGGGTGCTAAACTACAAGTAACTCTATTAGGGAAGTACAATAAATATATCCTGAGTGTATGTTAATGAAAATAAATATATTATATTAATGAAAGTTTGCTGGTAGTGTTTATTAGACCTTCATTTTCTAAGATAATCGATAGAGTAATATTAAAAATATAACTAACTAATTGAGGAGTGCCAATCAGCCAACATCTTTTAACAACATCTGCTTAAAAAGACTCATCTCATCCTAGCAGATTGGTAAAAATATAACACTCTTTAAATATATATTTAAGTAATTAACACATTGTGTACTTTAATAATGCACAATCACAAAGGCATATAAATATTTGTGACTGTACTTGGGAAAAGGGACCAATTAAGTAAAAAATTGATAATTGAGTTATTTATACCAAGGTGTAGAGCACTTTCTCTGGAGTATTTTGATAGTAAGTTTACTGGGGCCTCTGCTGTTCGCTAAATATATAGAGCGACAATCTAACCAACTTCAGCATAAAACTTCTTATTCAATTTTCCGGCGGAGTTAACGTTGAATTCTGCTAGGAAAATGGCAGTGCTCTGCTGAATAGCAGTTAGTTTATAGATGGGGCAGCATACTTCCAGATGGAGGAGGCGCTTACTCAGTTCAAACCCTATATTTACTAAAGGTATGGTTTTAAGTTAGGTGCATTTTGACATACTTTTTGCAAACCATCTTTCTACTTTTTTTATTTTTTTGAACAGTTTGAGTTATTTGTAGCAATGGTAACAATACTATGGTCAATTTGGCCTACTGTATTTATTTAGCAAGTCAGTAAAATGATCTCACCAACTAGCTAAGTTTAGGATTATAATGATCTTAACTAAGTGAGTAAACCAGCTTATTGTCTGTTTTGTAACAAGTGAACAATGAATAATAATATCATGATGGAATTTCAAAATCTCTATTTGAAGTGCGACAGAAGTCCTAATCATTACAGACCAGTAAGAGACTTGCTTATTCTTCCCAGAGTCTTTACAATAATAGTCAAAGTAGAGCCTCCTGGTCTGAAAACTCCAACCTACACCAACTTAATTTGTTTGATAATCCCTGCCAACTATTTCTTTTCTATTGGTGCCCAGCTCCATAAACTAAACGAGTTTGAACTTACCCACGATTTTCGGACGTTCCAGGTGCCTCGTTGCACACAACAAATGGAACTCTCGGGGGTTTTCAACAATTTCTGGTGAAATCCTTGGAGGTAAAAAATGTTGAGGAAAAAAGTGGCTGCAATTAAACAGGGCACTGGAACCTTAACAAACGTTTCAGCCACTCTATATTGGTGTCCATGTAGCTAAGGGATAGGAGATACCTATGGGACAAAAAAATTGTTTTTTTGTCTAGGTTTAGATTGTACTCTACATTATTACTTGATTTGTCAATTCCTAAATACTGTCACATTTAATAATGATATTCTAGCAGCCTTCATACCTTTAATAAACAATGCTCCTATTGAATAAAATGTATGTCCTTCTTTAGTTTTAGCCTGACATTCATAAATACCTTTATTGCTCAGTTTCAGGTTGTCTACAACAAGTTTGTTACTTAATAAAATAGCATTATCAGGTAATTTCTCATGATTTAAATGAATCCATTTGACTGGAAAGTCAGAGTGGCACTGAAAAGAAACCGTACCACCTTCTTTAGCTTGATGAAATTTAGGTGATACCTTATCATAATCTATTTTGATCACATTAGAATAATACAGATTTAAGAAATATATTCCAGTTAATACCATATACTTTTAGCTCTGCTTGAGCAATAAAGTGATGAGCCTTTTTCACTGAAAACCATTTCAAGCCATAACAGTAATAATATCCTCCATCTTTTACTTGTATATTGTTTAATATTAAAGTAGAATTATTGGTCAATGGAATTCCTTCACCAAAAAGTGTGTTAAAGTACCACTTGACAGATGTTTCAATGCTGTGACATTTAAATGAGACAGTGTCACCAATTATAGATTTTTTCTGCAAGGGAGCGATGTTTTTAGGAGCATTTACTGTAATTAAATAAATAAACTTAATGATATAAGAAACAAATTAACAAAATTGCTCGCACACTGCCTGGTAGTATACCCTCGAAAACTTAAGGAGACCATTGCCCAGGATCTAACAAGGAAGTTGCAAGCTGAGGAACTTTACCAACAGTACCTGGTAGTGGGAGTGCAATTATACTGCTACTAAGTTCTTAACAAATAGTGAATACTGCATACATAATTTAAGTGTTTGTTTGCTGGCTGGTTCCCCCAGCAGTGTGTCATCGTTAAGCAAGCGGTCCAGTGTTCCAGTGTTCGATTCATAATGGTGACCAATTATTTATAATTCACTATTGTTAAAAAAATTTTTAATAAAACCTGTGAAAGAGGGAGAATGCAAGAAATTGGGAAGTGGTAAATTAGTAGTGTAAAATACTCCCATAAAAAATAATTTTGAAAAAAATAAGTTTCTGCTGGTCTGTAGAGAGCGTCAATGTAGTGTAGCAGTATACGTTGCAGAATAAATACAGAATTGAAGTGTCCGTTTTGTGGGCTAGTTGTAGCTGGGAACCAGAGCGTTGGCGCTAAACAGGCGGTCCTGGCGGGATTCCAGATGGCTTATTACAGGCAAGGTGAAGCAGGGGGTGCTTAACCTTTATTCAAAATTAATGTACCTAGAACTTAGGCCGGTTGAAGTGTGAGCATAATTTATTAAGAAGCACTATTTAAATAACTATTATTATTTATTGCGATAAAGAATAACAAAATTGTTACATAATACCTCCAACTTTGATGACTGCAGAAGTTTTAAAAGTACCTTCATTGTCAAATCCATGACAAAAATATTCTCCACTTTGATTAAGTTTCACCTTTTTAAAAACCAGTCGATTACCTACTTGGTACTTCTCCTTAATGGATAAATCATTATAGTAAAATCTAGGTTTCTTCTTACTGAAACATAATATTTCAACTCTACTACCGTTGTAGGCAATTTGCACAGTCGGCGTTACCACACCATATTTCTCTTGTGAATATACCAAATAGGCTATTGATATAAAGCTTAAATTCAAATATGTTACTAACATCCACGCTTATTATTATGAGGCAATGTAATTGTTTGTAATATTGGTGTTGTAATTATTTACCCACAAGCTCTTCCTTATGTTTTGACGCTTACAACTATGAAGTACTGGGCGCATATAGTGTCTTTTAGCGATAACTTATTCATTTATAATTAACTACAGTACAAATGAAAGCACCAGAGGTGCAAACCCTCAGCGCTAGTAGTACACCACTATCTCAGCTGCTGTCACCAACTAGATCACCATTGGTGCGAATACTTGGCCTTAGTTGTGCACAGACACTCTCAGGTATGACAAAGTCGTACTTTTAAAGAGCCCTTGGGCATAACTTACACACAATTTTGTTTTGTTGGAGCCTAACAAACAGCATAATAAGCCAGGTTCCTCCAAACTACAGCATTGTCATGAGACACATGCTTCAAATAGCACAATAGTTCAGCACACAATACAATAATGCATTAGTCCTGGGTAGCCACGCTTCTGGGACTGTTCAACACTTTCTAAATCCCTTTTCCGTGCTTGACACATTACCATAGTCTTCTTACGACTATCCAAGGACTTCATGGCATTCTGAGGTTTGAGAATTAACCTGGGTTTGACAGAAAAGCTATAGCCACAGGGACATTTGGACTTTCTGACATGAATTTCACACGCACATCGAGAACAAGCTTTCTTAAAAGCAGGCATTTTATAACTTACAGTTGGAAAAGAGATTCTTTACGCTCCTTCAGAACAGACTAGAGAGATAGCGGCAGATCATACAACAGAACAGAACTCCGAACCACGCGCAAAAAAAGGTCGGCAGCTCACGTGACGTGGCTTGAGTATAAGGGGGCGTAACCCGCGCAAGGTAAAGCTTGTAACGGCCTAAATTTGACTCGTGTTTTCTAGATATTTAAATTCAAAACAAAAAATTTGGCACATTAAAGGCACTTAAATAATAGAATACCCTAACTTGATATAATTTTTTTAGCCTGAAAGTCGTCCATCATCGAGATCCGCTGCTGACAGAGTGACTGACTGACTGACTGACTGACTGAATGAATGAATGACAGACAAAGTGAGTACTGTAACCATCACGCGCATGCGCGCTGAGGGTTAATAAATGCCCATATTTGCAGTTTAAGCTCTAAATAAGCGATTACTCTCAAATTAATTGGTGTAGGCGTGCTATCTAATATGCCGGTAGGATTAACTTTTATACCTGTTTAACAATAATTAATGCCACTGCCTGTAGGAATTTGATTTACAGAAGTGTACTGGTGGAAAATCTGTATAAGTGCGCTTGAATGGAAACTATGTAGTAAACTTATTCTAGAACAAAAATTACACTGGAACACACCTAGATGCAAACAACAAAAGACTTCGAGATGTAGTAAACTTATTTTGAAAAAAAAATTACACTGGATTGGTAGAACACGCCAAGATGCAACAACAAAAGACTTCTAGATGCTCATAGTCTACGCACTAGTAATAGAATACATGGCTCGAAAGTACTCCCCCGAGAAGGGTTGGGGTCGCTGATCAAATACATTGAAATCATAACGCGAGATCGTTTGCGCCGAACGGTGTTACTACAGTCGGACGCGTGAAATGCTAGGCAGCAGCGTTGTTGTTTTTTTCTATTCCCATAGACTTTTATATTCCGCTTTGGAATAGCACTTTCTCTCCAGAGCTGGAGTTGACTGTGAGAACATTTTTACCTATTCCGCGCGAACATTCAGTCGTTACGCCACCCACCAGAAAACGCCGGTTTTTATTGCACCGCGTACTAGGATTACGTCATCTGGTAAGCTGACCCGGGAATAAAGAGAATTGTAAGCCGATTTTCAAGGCTAATATTTTGTGAAAATATTCCTAGTAAGCCCTCAACTAAGCATTATTTTAAAGAATAACTCTTACATATTAATATCCACCTTTTGCTACTTAAGTATCCATTATCTACTGCTATTTAGATGGCTCTTTCTGAACCTCGTTTCGATCAGTAAATGTGAATAGCCTCAACTAGTCACTATTAAACAGCGTTCCTGACCTCTCTTTTGCTCTCATAATTTAAGTGCTTGTCTATTTAAGGTAGAACTATCATATCTGAGAATTTAAAGCATGTTCTTAGAATGTAAGGTTATTTTGTAGAGGTGTAAATATAGACTATAATGAGACAGCTTCATAAAGATATTAAATGAACACATGTCTAATATAAAGAAGTTATGGTCATACTAAAAATGTTATAAGGTTATCATAACATGACTATATTAAATAACAGTTCTTTGACATTAAATAAAAATGTAACTGAAGGATTAATTCTGTTGAGTAAGTGATGTGACCGTGAAATAATAACTAAAAAAAAAGACAAAAACAAATAACATCACAAAAGTAAGAAAGAAAAATGGGAGAAAATTATGGTGTTTAGTCATCATCACTACTGGTTTCATCTTCACCATCGGTGATGCTATCGAAAAAATTGACACTTGCCACATCTTCAACACTGTCACAGTCGCTTTCACCTTCACTGCTGTCATCATCTGCTTGATCCTCAATTTGATCAACTCCAAATATGTCTTCCATCAGAAGGTCAATTTCTTCATCTAAGGTAGTGTATCTACACAATAAATAGATTTTATATGTGTGTTCCACTGATTTATTTGTTCACCATTGAAACTTAATTTTATTTTAATATAGATTAGTTTTAATATGATTGTATAAAATAATTTTATAGTAAAATAATTATATTGTATACACACATCAAAAAATTACCTTTCAATTCTGACCAGTTCATCTTCTTCTTGGTGTACAATACCTTGTGTGTTTTGGCAATTGGTACAGCGACATCCAGCACCACGAAGTCTGGAACTTTTTTTACAGCCACATCTTCCAGTTCTACATCCTGACTTGCAACCACATCCATTCATGAGTAGTTTCACATTTTGCCTCACTGATTGGATGTTTTTCGCTGTATCCCAAAGTATTGCAATGCTCTGATGTCCTACAATCCAACCATTGCCATTCAGGGAAGCAAGCATCATTTCGTTGCATTCTGCCTGCTGCCACATATGAAGTACCCAACAACTCCTTAGCCAGTGGTAATGAAGAGCATCAAAAGATGGTATACTCTCATTTTCTGTGGATATTCTATCCCAAATGGTCTGGCGTATCAAATCAAGCCACTTCTTGTGTCTCTCTTCTATAGCAGTTGAAGGTTCAATTGAATTCATGAGAGAAGATGGAGTTTCCCCCAAGAAAGCATTTGCATGCTTTTTGAAGTAAGCACAACCAACTAGTCTAATGAACGGAAATTGGCTTGCTTTGGCTTGTTCTAACAAGTTTGTATGTGAAATGACTTCCACAAATGGTCCAGAAAGATCAGCTGCAATGAATTTTGCATATTGAAAGAATACTTTGTAGAAAAACGCCTTGCCTATCCCAGAAAAAAAGGATATATAATCGCAACCAGTGCAAACAAACAGTGTCTGAAGAACTCTTGGAATGTGGGAATCATGAATGTGAACTAAATCTGGATCTCGTTTCAGCAGGTCAATCAGGATATTTAGATTAATTAACTTTAGATCCTTATCACTGGGTTTACTGAGTTGAATGATAACAGAATCCCCTGCTGAAACCAAAGGAAGACCGATATGATAAACATCAGTATCTGGAGACAAAATAAACTTTCTTCTACCTGCCGAATGTTTCATATGTAGCCAGAGTCTAGTGTCTGATTCATCTACACGTGATTCTATAACTGACCACAAATATGGACCCTCATTTTTTGTGACAACCATGCTTGCTAATGTTCCTGTGGCTCCAGATGTGACAAACTTTTGCCCTTCAGCTAAAAATGTCCTGATGTTACCAACAAGATATTCAGAGAGGTAAGTAGTTAATTTTTGTTTGCATATTCTGCACTTAATAATACTTTGCCATTTTACAGGAATCTCAGCATCATTGAAAAAAATAAAACAAGTGTGGTCATCAGAAAGTGTATCTCTTCGTAACTGTTCAAATTTTTTAGGATTCTCAGTCTGTCTTCCTGGATCATCAAAAAGTAAATGTATTTCTTGGCTTCCCTTCTTGAGATAAGGTACTATGAATCGCCTCATAATAAAATTTCCGTAGTCTTTCATGACTTTGTTACTATGTAGTGGTTTCGTATGTATCAAGAACATACCTTCTAAAATAACTGAGTCAGGAATCCAGTTTGTTGGGAGAGTGTGACTAATTAATGTGGTATTTTTATATCTGGCTTGAAAAAAATTGGTAGCAATGCTTTTCTGGCCTTTCACAGGTAGTCCATCAGTGGTACATATTGCACGAGGATATTCTATGTACTGCTGGCCAATGATGTCTGGATTTTTTCCAATCTTATTTGCATATGCTATTTTTCTTCTCATACACTTTTGGACTTTCTTTAGTTCTTGCTGTGCTACATTAGTTCGTATTTATTTTTACTTGAACTAAACGTTTGTAACTTTTTCCTTCTCTGGGGAACTTTGACACTTGGATTTTTTAAATAGTAAGCCTGTATTCGTTGTTCAAAAAATTCCCTTCCTAAATGATTAAAATTTAGTAGGTCATGTCTTTGCACTACATTTGCTGTTAGGTGCCGAAAAGGATTAATTAATCCCCTGTTTTCAGATATGTGGCAAGGAAAAAGTTCATATTCATTAATTTTTTCGAGCATACATGCAATATTTTTACTAGACTTGATTGCATTGTGCTCGGACTTATACATAATGGGTGAAGCTTTACTGGCTGAAACTTTTTTGGGGGGGAAAATTTGAGTTTTGAAATTGTCCATTGTTTTCACACGATGTGGAATATAGTTGACTATACGGTTGATCATATTTATTGTCGGTTTCACAATAGCTTGCTTTACATCTTTATTAATAAGCATTTCATGACATTCGTCCAACCCCACAGAATGAAGAACTTTGCCTGTTACACTTAGTGCAAACCCCCCTCTTTCAAAATACTTCAATAACTCAGCTGGCATATGCAACACATCTACAATATGCTGAGATATCAGTCTCTGATATATGGGGTGGTCAAATGCAGTAAAATTGGCAGCCATTAATTTCACTGATGCCAATCGTAGAAACCAGTTCTCACTTCTGATAGCCAGAAATAATGAAATATAGGGCTGGCAATCTGTAAAAACAAATCCACTCCAAAATTTCCAGGTGTCATCAGAGTCTGCCATTTTCTTGACATATCTAATGAATTCGTCATCAAAATCATTTCGCTGTTCTTCAAAAGATCTTATTATACTGTATACTGCTAACTCATCATAGTTAGTGTTGGCAAAGTCACTCAATATACTTGTTACAATTTCATCCACCTTATTGGAATTAGAATTAGCCTTAAAACATTGAAGCATGCTCCTAAAAAGAGCCTCCCTCACTTCCATCAAGAAACGATGAGTTCGCTTGAATTGTGTACATCCACCAATGGATTGTGTTGGGTAACTGCTAAATTAGCCAAATCCTTTAAGCCAGCTTCAAAAAACGGTTTCATGATACAACATTGGTAATTTTTTAATAGGTGCCAATCTCCAGGATATGGTATTAGCCAGCTTAGATCTTCACCATATTCATGCTTAATTGCCTGAATGACATTGTACGTTTTAGCATCTCCTTCAAGCACAAGGTACTTGTGATTATGTTTAATAATATATTCAGCATGAAGTTCACCAACAATATTTAGGACAGTGTCCTTGCTATCTGCTATTTCATCCATTACTTTGATGTACTTGACTATACCCACTTCTGGCTCAGAAATATTAGATGCATATGAGAAAAATGTTTGAAACCCTATGAGTTGTTCACTTTCACTGTTTCGAAGTAAAAAATAGCTGATTTGCATGTGTAATAAACTTTTTCACTTGATCAGTTTCAATACCTGAAACCCTAAAATTTTCAAGAGACAGTGGAACTAAGTTAGGCTTGAAAATAGTGTCATTGGACATAAAATCATATGTAAGAGGGTTACTATTAACTGATGGTGGTGTTGATAACTGTACTTGTACGTGCTCTACCACGTTTTGGAAAGGGAGACCGCAAATCTTTGATTGGTGATAAGAGAGCATGAGATCGCTTGACACAACATGACCCACTTAATGAAGGCTTGGTTTGAATGGCCTGTACTATAGTACCATGCCAACTCAGTTGCTGGTTTCCACTATAAACTTGTGAATAACTATTCAGGAAATCAATGTTATCCATGGTAAATATGGTCAGATGACTGTCATTCATATTATGCATGAGTCCTTGCATACTAGTAAGCTGAGTTATTGTTTGTATATGACGCAATAATGTGTCATAACTCACACACACACCTAATCTATTGAAGATTTTAATTAACTCTGCACTTCCATTGTGAGTGTGGGGGTCGTAGCTTCCCACACCGGAGAGGTCCCAAGCACTTAGAAATTTATAAGATGTCGAAGGACCAGGCTGCCCACTTGATCAGGCGCAATGCTCGAATCCAATCTCAACCGCTGGCCAACCTGGGCTTGCAGTCTCGACAAGACAGCCAAAACGCGCACACCTTAGTGAATATAAACTAAGTTTCTCAGAGGTGAACAACAATTATAATTAAGTACATTTTACATTAAATACATCATAGCAAGCGGAGAGTTACGTTGGGTTCCGTAACTCTACCGCAATGATACAATACAATAGAATGAGAAAGGAAGTAGGAAATGATCGCTACTATAGAGTTCTTATGACCTGTCTGTGGACGCAGTCCCAGACATACTCCGGGGGGAGGCTTGAGGAGTCTTGGGCTTGACTTGATCTTCATCGGTGATGAGAGGTATCAGTCGATTTGCTGCTCGCGTGTAGTTCCTTCCTCTGCACCGTAGGGTTACGGCACGTGCGTGACCGTCGTCACCGACGTGCGTCGTCTCGATGACGGCGACGGGCCAGTCTCTGCTGCGTAGGGTTTCGTCCTTGACGAAGACGAGATCTCCTGGAGCTAGGGGTCGTCCAGTTTTGTTCCACTTCGATCGCTGGGCGCAGGAGGCCAGGTAAGTCGAAGTCCATTGTCTCCAGAGGTCGTTTTGAAGTCTAGAGACCAGTTCCCAACGTCTGAGATTGGAGATCTTCCCAGTGGAGGGTAGTGGTTGAGGTGGAGCCTGTAGAGGTCTGCCTATCAGGAAATGTCCTGCCATGAGGTAGTTTCCTTCAGATGCTTCATCGCTGTGGAGTGGAGCAACTGGTCTGCTGTTTAGGACTGCTTCAGCTTGGACTAGTAGCGTATATAGCTCGTCCCATCTGAGCCTGTGAGGCTGTGTGATTTTTCTCAGCAGAGTCTTCATGGCTTTGACGGCTGCTTCCCACAGTCCCCCGAAGTGCGGTGCCCTGGGAGGAATGTGGTGCCATCTGATGTTGTTGCGAGTGGAAAAGTGGGAGATTGTTTGTTGAACCTCAGATGATTCGGTGAATCTTTGGATTTCCCGGATCTCCTCCCGGGCCCCATGGAAATTGGTACCGTTATCTGAGTAGATCTCGGCAGGGGACCCTCTTCTTGCTACGAATCTGTCCAGAGTGGCTCTGAAGTCTGTGGAGGAGAGTGAAGCGCAGAGATCCAGGTGCACAGCCTTTGTAGTCATGCACACAAATACTACTGCGTACGTCTTCATTGAGGTTGGTTTCCTGGTGTGACCGACTTTGATGTTAAACGGACCAGCAAAGTCCACTCCAGTCCTGTAGAAAGGAGGAGCAGGTGTCGTCCTTGTAGAGGGGAGCATACCCATCATGGTGGAGAGAGGCCTTGCGTAGGCTCTCTGGCAAGTCACACAGGTCCTGCTGACCAGCTTCAGCAGGTTGCGAAGTCCAGGAATCAAGAACGAGTGTGCCAGGATGGAGGCCATTGCAGATACCCCGGCATGACTGTACGTTCTGTGTAACGTCTTCACTAGGAGCTTTGTGAAGCCTGACTTCGGATGAAGGATGATCAACTTTCTGGGAGCCGTGGGAGCAGAGGGGTCTCGTACTCGGCTGCGAGCCAGAAGATAACCATTGGGTGATATTTCGAGATGAAATTTGCGCAGTTGATGTCCCATCGGCAGGGTCTTCGATTGCTGCACGGAGTAGAAGACTTCCGAGAAGTGCTCGCTCTGGGACAAGGAGAACATCCTGTGTCTAGCGAGCTCGATTTCTTCGGAAGCTAGGATGTCTGATGAGTGCTGTTGACGTCCATGGGTTGGATGGCCAAACCTAAGGATCCAGGCCACTGTCCTCACTAAGGCAAACGCATTGGAGAACCTGTTCCAGAGGTCAGAGAGAAACCTTGCCTGTGTTTCGTTCATCTTTAGGCAGGGCTTGACTGTAATGTTCAGAATGGAGGCAGGAGGTCTGCCTAGTGCACTACGAGGCCAATCCTTCTGTTGAAGTAGGAGCCAAGGAGGGCCTGACCACCAGAGTGCTGACATGATCAGGTCCTTTGCACGGGTACCACGACTGGCGAGGTCTGCAGGATTATCAGCCGATCTGACATGTCGCCAGATGACGTCGGGAAGGAGCTGTTGGATGGAGAACACCCTGTTCGCCACGAACCTGTTGAGCAGTGGGGGAGACTTGGGCAGCCAGTGGAGGACAATCTCGCTGTCCGTCCAGGCGTAGACTCGGTTGAGGGGAACTTCCAAGAGAGGGACCAGGCTGCCCACTTGATCAGGCGCAATGCTCGAATCCAATCTCAACCGCTGGCCAACCTGGGCTTGCAGTCTCGACAAGACAGCCAAAACGCGCACACCTTAGTGAATATAAACTAAGTTTCTCAGAGGTGAACAACAATTATAATTAAGTACATTTTACATTAAATACATCATAGCAAGCGGAGAGTTACGTTGGGTTCCGTAACTCTACCGCAATGATACAATACAATAGAATGAGAAAGGAAGTAGGAAATGATCGCTACTATAGAGTTCTTATGACCTGTCTGTGGACGCAGTCCCAGACAGTGAGTGTCAATAACATCTGTAAGTAACAGATGAAATGGAAGTGAGCTGGTTTTATCGACACAAAACATGATTAAATGCAAGATAAAAAGACATCTAAGATTTTTTATCTCACCATCATAGATTTGCGGATGTTCATAAGTAAATCTGTCTTTGCTTTGTGTAATGGAGCATACCATATTCCATAGTATTGGGTCAGTGGATTTTATTTGATCCTCAACATCTAGCAATTCTTTTGAATGCTTGCATTGCTCTGCCTGCATGCATATTCGTTGATTCAAATCCCTGTACACTCCTTTATAATCGAGTGTTTCTGAAGCTTGATAATTTTTTAAGGAAAATATAGCATGTGATAAGCATTCAAGTTCTCTACCTGACCGGTATAATATAGTGCCGTGTTTTTTCAAAATACAGGTATATGCTAAGTGATGCTCAAAAAGCAGAGAAAGTTGGCAGAGCAACCATCGTGGGTTCATTGATTTTCCTTCTGGATGTAAGTATTTCATATGCATTGTGAATATTTCATGTGCACTTGGTAGTGTTAGTGCCTCATTTTTTAATAGCTTCTCAGCAATAGTTATGGCTGACAATATTAAAGCATAGTCAACTATTTTCTTCTCATCAGAAAATGGCAATGGCTTGGACCCTAAAGAATTCTGGATGGATTCGAGCAAACTTTTAAATTCTTCATCACAACTTTTTTTTTTTTGTTTAAATGACCGAGAAAGAAGCAAACTGAAACGGTAGCATGCATTACACACCTTGTCTATACTTTTTATTTTTCCATCAAAATTAGTGTTTTCCCTTAGGTGTCTTTCAAATACTTCCGGTTCAGCACATGTTTGAACCACGAATGCCTACTGAGCACACAGTACAATTCCACTGATAGCTAGAGGGACTCAGCTGCCTATGTAGGTCTCTGTAGTGTCTGTCACAAAGATGTGTCTCATGCTTTTGTGAAGGTGCCAAAGTGCATTGCAAGTTTGAACTGATGTCCTCCTTGCTGGCTAGCTTAGTACATCTACTTGAAATTACACCACAGCCTATCACTTCACAGTATGGCTTACTAGCTTTAGTCTTCCTCCACCTAGGCTTGTAATCCTTATTCTTCCTCCCACTAAATAGGTTGCTATAGCAATTTCTGCAGATACATGCATCATGCATAACTTTGGTTGCTGGCTCTATGGACTTCAAGAATTGAAATAATTCTTGATCTTTCCATTTTAATGGATGAGTATATTTTATTGATGTTTCCTTACACAAAATGCAGGCTGTACAGGGACGTCCTTTGTGAGCATCAGAGAAGACTGACTGTGACTGACTGTCCTTTCGCTGTGCCTGCTCAGGTAAATATGTTGTATTTATTAAAATATTGTGAAACTAAATACTATTTTTTATTACAGCTACTGGACAAACCTGTAGAAGAACTGGTACTTTCAGGAGGAAAGAGATTTCTTCTAGGGTTGGATTCACTAGAACTCATTCTTCTCACTGACATATACTTATCTCAGACCATGTTTTCATAAGACACTTGTTAGAAACCATGCAATCACCCACATGGACCAACATGTGGCTTTTGACTGACCATTTACCAACTTGCTACCATTTACCCACTTGATAATCCTTACCTTTTCTAATGAATATTCAATGAAGAAATTATGCCATGAAATTAGATGCAACAAGAATGAAAGTCAGTATTCAACAATTTTAATCCTTGATTTCAATAATGCATATATTTTTAACGAGATTTATTGGTCAGGAACGCTAGTTAATAGCAATGTGTGGGATGACTCTCTGGAAGCCATTTCGAAATGCTCATAAAGAAGCCAGCACAAAGGGCGTCTAGGGACTCCTTGGGTATTCTATGAACAGGCAAGCACTAGTTTAATCTTTATTCTTCAATTGTACGTCTTTTGGACGGCAAAAGCCAGGTAGTTTCAACATTTTGACGCTCAATAAGTAGCCATTATTTATTCCAATTTAGCGCCTTTTGCGCGGGCTCTCGGTAGACTACTTCCGGTTTGCAAATAAATTTGTACGGGTGGCGTAACGACTGCATTCGATAGGTGCAAACCCCAGAAGCGTACCTGTTTCCGTTCCAAAGTTATTCTAGTTTTGCTGCCAACTCAGCTTGGACATACTATAACTAGTGGTGTGCTTGAGCACAAATGGAGAGCGAACCTAAAACTACACTATGACTGATTTTAACTTCTATCATTCAAGCTACTAAAAAAAGTCAAGTCTTTAAATTACTATAGACCTTTTCCAATCAATTTGTGCGAGTAACAGGAAGCGATTCTACCACGCCCATTGGTGGGAAAGAAGTTTATACCTGGATGACGGCGGAGAGTAGCTTGAACGAAAACGAGCGATTACTATGGGGGGCTAAATCGCGTTGCTCAGGACAGATATAAAGCTAAACTACATCTACTTGGTTTGGATGTACTGCAGGACCTCTATGACACCAGAAATGCTTGTAAATTTGTGGATGACATGACCAAGTGGCCCAGAGTTGAGTATGGCCACATCTTTTGTTATTACATAGAGAGGCCTGGAGTTTACACACAGAAGCAGCTCATGCAGTGGAAGAGCTTGGAGTCCTATAAATATTTTGAAGCCAATTATGTTGACAAGTGAAGGTTTGGCCTCTGCCTGAATCCTGCATACTTATGGCATATGTAAATCCCAGCCAGTGAATCCTGACAAGGCTCATCTGGCTTGGGTTGGAGTGGAAAACAATGGAAGTATCATTGCTCTACATTGCACATGTATGGCAGGGTAAGTGTAGATAGTGTATATTTAGCTAGTTCACTCAGTGATCTTTATGATTAATGTTTAGCCTAGGTGAAGGCTGTTCACATTCTGCTGCCATATTGTTCAAGGTTGAATGTGCTGTAAGGCATGGATACACATCTGTTACTTCAAATCTATGTGGCTGGAATCAAGTATTTTCTACAAAGGTAATGCTTTTTTGTAATTGGTATGTGTATAAATACATGCATTTTTTTTCTTTTCAAGCATGAAACATCAAGAATTGTTGACATGAACTTCTCTAGGAAAAAGGATCATTGTAGTGCATCATCAGTATCCAAGAAAATCAAGCCACCCTCCGTGGCAGAGCAACAGAGCTTTATATCAAACTTGGAAAAAATAGCTCCAAGAGCTGCAGCGATTTCATCTTTCCTTGTCCGACCAAGGATTTCCAGTAAGTACCCAGTACTTCCCAGTTTGCCACCAACTATTGTTTCCTTAAGTAGAGTACACTACAAGGAACTTAGTAAATCTGAGTTGGAGAAAGTGTGTCAATATATTTTTCATACTCTATCCATGACTTCAGAAGAATCAACTCTTCTTTTTCAATCGACTCTACTGCAGTCTAACTCTATATTATGGTATGAACACAGAAAGGGAAGGCTAACTGCTTCTACATTTGGTGACGTATTCCATACATTAGTCCTCCTAAAACAGCTTCATTATCTTTGTCGGAGGGGGCGTAACTTCCTCCGAACCAATTGGTGGGTGTGGCGCAGATGTTGTTATCGCCCGAAGGACCAGGAGTTCTGTGGCCTATTGGCGCCGAGTGAGTCAACCTCGCAACCGCTGGCTTTCGCTTGCAGTCTTGAAGCCGCACCCGCAAAGAGCGCATTATATAACTTGGCTAGGGCTATAGTATAAGTATCACAGAACACGCCTTGGCGGTCTAATTACGTTATTTAAGTAGTGAGGCACAGTGATATAAAGACGGTGGGTTGACCGAGCTATGAATATAATTATGTGTATGGAAATGATCGTTACAGGTAGTGTGTGCGCATGACTGAGTTCACTGTGGAGGAGAGAACCTGCCGTGAAGAAGGGTGGCGCAGCCAGCCAGCATCCTCAGGAAGAATCTCCGTGTGAAGGTCTTGATGGCGCCTGAACATCCTGGGGGGGAGAGAGTGCTGGTCCTCTGCGTTGAGTTGTAGATCATCTGGAGGAGTGTCATCTGCGCAGAGCCTGACCAGCATGTGGACGGGTCTCCGATATGTGGGATCGGAACACCGGACGTCCACTGCCCTGGTTATACCGTGTGAGACTGGCCGAGCGGAGTGAGACTGGCTGAGTCGAGTGAGACTGGCCGAGTCGAGTGAGACGGAATGAGACTGCTGAGTCGGGTGAGACTGCTGAGTCGAGTGAGACTGGCTGAGTCGAGTGAGACTGGCTGAGTCGAGTGAGACTGGCTGAGTCGAGTGAGACTGGCCGAGTCGAGTGAGAGCGAGGCTGCTGACTGACTGTGAGTCGAGTGCGAGCGAGACTGCTGACTGACTGTGAAGTCGAGTGCGAGCAAGACTGCTGACTGACTGTGGAGTCGAGTGCGAGCGAAACTGCTGACTGACTGTGAGTCGAGTGCGAGCGAGACTGCTGACTGACTGTGGAGTCGAGTGCAACTGCTGACTGACTGTTAGTTGAGTGCGAGCGAGACTGCTGACTGACTGTGAGTCGAGTGCGAGCGAGGCTGCTGACTGACTGTGGATAGAGTGCGAGCGAGACTGCTGACTGACTGTGGATCGAGTGCGAGCGAGACTGCTGACTGACTGTGAGTCGAGTGCGAGCGAGGCTGCTGACTGACAGTGAGTCGAGTGCGAGCGAGACTGCTGACTGACTGTGGAGTCGAGTGCGAGGGTGACTGCTGACTGACTGTGGAGTCGAGTGCGAGCGAGACTGCTGACTGACTGTGGAGTCGAGTGCGAGCGAGGCTGCTGACTGGCTGTGGAGTCGAGTGAGACGGAATGAGACTGCTGAGTCGAGTGAGACGGAATGAGACTGCTGAGCCAAGTGAGACTGGCCGAGTCGAGTGAGACGGAATGAGACTGTGAGTCGAGTGCGAGCGAGAGTGCTGACTGACTGAGTCGAGTGCGAGCGAGACTGCTGACTGACTGTGAGTCGAGTGCGAGCGAGACTGCTGACTGACTGTGGATCGAGTGCGAGCGAGACTGCTGACTGACTGTGGATCGAGTGCGAGCGAGACTGCTGACTGACTGTGGAGTCGAGTGCGAGCGAGACTGCTGACTGACTGTGGAGTCGAGTGCGAGCGAGACTGCTGACTGACTGTGGATCGAGTGCGAGCGAGACTGCTGACTGACTGTGGAGTCGAGTGCGAGCGAGGCTGCTGACTGACTGTGGATCGAGTGCGAGCGAGACTGCTGACTGACTGTGGAGAGTGCGAGCGAGACTGCTGACTGACTGTGGAGTCGAGTGCGAGCGAGGCTGCTGACTGACTGTGGAGTCGAGTGCGAGCGAGACTGCTGACTGACGAGTGTGACTGACTGTGAGTCGAGAGACTGGCTGACTCGAGTGAGACGGAATGAGACTGCTGAGACGGGAGACATGAGTCCGAGGGAGACTGCTGAGTCCGAGGAAGACTGCTGAGTCCGAGGAAGACTGCTGAGTCCGAGGAAGACTGCTGAGTCCGAGGGAGACTGCGGAGTCCAAGAGAGACTGCTGAGTCCGAGGGAGACTGCTGAGTCCGAGGAAGGCTGCTGAGCCCAGGAAGACTGCTGAGTCCGAGGAAGACTGCTGAGTCCTTGCATAGCTGATGGATTTCAGCGAGGTCATCCAAAGGAATGTCGCAGAGCGCAGAATCGTTGGTGAGGCGCTCATACCGGGTCTTGAGTCTGGTGAGCTGTCTACGAAGGCTGGCACGCTTTATCTTGACAGAGTTTATGTCGGTGAGGTTCTTAATAGCTTTAAGTTCGACGTTCATCGGTATTGATTGAATTTGTTATTGCTCTGGTGCCTTGCTCTATGAGAAAGGTGAAATCTCAAAGGTGAAATCTGAGCAGCAATAGCCAGAGGTCAAACAATTGAAGTCCTTCTGTTTGGTGGAGCTTCTGGTTCGAACGGATCGTTGATCAGTCGAGTCTCAGCGCGGGCGTGTTGACAAGGATCAGATCCGGCTCGAAGGACCAGTGTCGGAGGGGGCGTAACTTCCTCCGAACCGATTGGTGGGTGTGGCGCAGATGTTGTTATTGCCCGAAGGACCAGGAGTTCTGTGGCCTATTGGCGCCGAGTGAGTCAACCTCGCAACCGCTGGCTTTCGCTTGCAGTCTTGAAGCCGCACCCGCAAAGAGCGCACTCTATAACTTGGCTAGGGCTATAGTATAAGTATCACAGAACACGCCTTGGCGGTCTAATTACGTTATTTAAGTAGTGAGGCACAGTGATATAAAGACGGTGGGTTGACCGAGCTATGAATATAATTATGTGTATGGAAATGATCGTTACAGGTAGTGTGTGCGCGTGACTGAGTGTGAAGAAGGGTGGCGCAGCCAGCCAGCATCCTCAGGAAGAATCTCCGTGTGAAGGTCTTGATGGCGCCTGAACAATCTTGGTGTATTGATAATGAGGGTACTGCAAAGAAAGCATACAAAGAAGCTGCAAAAGGGAAGCATGTAGATTTTAAGTTAGACCGAGTCACCACATTTAGGAGCATCTCCTGATGGCATAGTATCCTGTGAATGCTGTGGATTGGGCCTTCTTGAGATAAAGTGTCCATATAGTGTTCGAAATTCTTGCCCAACTGATGCAGCATACATGAAAACTAAAGATGACGGGAATGGCTTTTTATTAGATAGAAAGCACAAATATTACTTTCAGGTCCAAGGACAAATAGCCTTGTTTGATTATTTGCTCATAGAAAGAATTTATTATGATTTTAATTTTGTCAGCACTATGATGCCAAAATTGGATAACTTTTTCCTCTAAATTAATCTACCTGAGGTGCTTTGTGATGGTAAAGTGGATGAGGTATCAGCTACTGAAGTGTTTTGCTACTGTCGCCAAGGAGAATCTGGGCGAATGATTGCTTGTGATTCACCATCTTGTGAATTTTTGGGGGTTCTACTAAATGCTTAACCGTCTCGTTCCTGAATTGTTTTGACGCGTGCGGAATAATCTAATTTTCTACCGCGTAATAGAGCAGTGCCGTTTTATTTTTTTAACTCGATGCTGGCTGGGAAAACCCCATAGCAACCATATATCACTAAATAGACCAAGAGTTTGGGATTCCCCTCATTTTTTGATTGAGAAAATTGAATAATATTTAAACCATCTACTAATACTTCAAAAAAAAATTTTTTCCCCCAAAAAATCCACTTTTCCCATCAATAAAAAAATAAAATAAAATAGAAATAATATTGTTTGATGCATTATATACCAATATTATATTAGTTCAACAATAAAATATGTTGTTTGTTGTGTGTGGTGCTGATTGTGATCATGTAGGAGACATCTATGAGTGTCCACAAGGAACGTATGCCATCGGACGTCGAGCTCCACTACAAATCAATTTCATATACACAAAAACACAAACAACAAATTGAAGTGAATACAGATCATAAAAATAAATGTAAATTTTAATTGACTGGTGTACACACACACACACATGAAATTCAACTTACATGGGCATAGTAGTCACGATCCAAAAAGATCCAGAGTTTCCACCCAGGTTGTATACGGAAGTGCCACATACTGTTTGTCCACAGATGCTCTCTCTCATTCCATAAATGCACACACACATACACACACACACACACACTAGAAAAAAGAAGATACAGGTGAATACAGATCATAAAAATAAATGTATAATATAAATTGACTGGTGTACACACACACACATACATGAAATTCAACTTACATGGGCATAGTAGCCCCGATTGGAAAAGACCCCACCCCCCCCCCCCCCCCGAGTTCGTTCCCTCCCCGGTTAGATCTGGAAGCGCCAGAATAACATTTCAACTCCACGCACACACATATACATCGAGTGTGAAGCTCCACTACAACACCACAAAAACACAGACAACGACAACGACAATAACAATACATATTACAACTTTTGGGATGTTCAGGGAGGGGGAGGGGGGTGGAGCAGCCACAAATATCAAAGTCTGTGGTCCTTTACACAAAAGATTATGGAATATCAATGGGTGTGTTGTCATCTTTCTTCCACTCTCCCCCTACCTCATCCACCCGACTCTTGTTCTTCAATTCCCGCCTTCTCCGACTGCGAGGACGTCCAGAACTCGGAGCAGGAGGAGCCACTTCCTCTTCTTCATCACTGGAATCTGCTGCCTATTCGTGTTTCATCATTGGAAGACTCAGGTCCGGTATCCTCTCCTTCATCACTGGAAGACTCTGCTCCTGTCCCCTCATCTGCGTAATCGGGGTCGGTGACTGCATTCACATCTGGTCCTAGTAGTATATGTGGTTGTTCAAGAAACCACAAGCCACTTTCAAATCTCAAAACTCAATAATATATATATATATATTATAGCTAAACAGCTTACTCTATCTCAATATAGCTATAAATGAGTCCTTTCCACAACAGAAGCTTGCTATTTTTCAAGAGAAAGACAAGAGAAAGACAAGCTTACCTCGATCATCTTCTTGACTCCCATTTTCAGTATCAGAGTTGACGGGGTCTGGTCCACCAACCCTGATACAGGGCCTCCTATAGCCCTAGATGTCGTCTCCCTTCTCTCCCCTTGATCCTGAGTCGCTAGAGTCAGCATCAAGCAAGTCTAAAACTTGCACCGCATTGTAACTTCTAGACGCCATCTTCAAAAAAATGACTTTGAAAGAAAATTTTTTTTGCATAGTTACCGGGGTCAAACAACACGCTCACTTTTTTCCTATGATGTAATAAGCATTATCTAAGACTGCACGTAATAGGGAGGTCCCCAGTTGAACTGGCGATTTTATAAAAAATGGAGAAGACAGTAAGTCAAACCGCAAAGTCTTGGTCGGCAAAGAAGCGGTTGTTTCAATGTGTTATGGAGGGTATTGAGCTCAAGCAATTTTTTGCTGCTTCTACAAAGCTCTGGAGATGACTGGATCCATAAATGAAGCTGCTGTGAAGAAGGTAACTTTTTTTAAATTCGACGGAGAACCGATGTTTTTTTTTTTGCCGAGGAAGAAATAAAAGCAACTGCTGGGAGGTACTGTCGAAGCAGTCCTGGCTGAAAGCTATTTTAGATGCTTCTCCAATGCATTGGGCACCTGTGTATGCAATCTGAACGTTTTAGCTATAAAGTAACTATTTTTAAAAATTCGGAGAAACCAACCGGTCTCACCCCGCTTTAAAGCGGGATCCGAAACGAAAGGGTTAAATCTACCACCCGATTTTGATCAAGGTGAAGATGAATGGTTGTGTCCTGAATGTACTAAGAAAAATAGTCATTTGTCCATGAATTGACACTATCTGTACATGTTAAATATTGTTGATCTATAATTTCATCATTCATTCAAAAGGTGTTAAACATTCATTCAATGGTGTGTTATACATGAAGTTAAATAATTACACAATTGAATTACAAAGATTAACAAATGCAGCACACACTGTAATTATTTTATCAATGTTTAATATGTCTTTGTCACTGGCATGCTTTAACATTTTCACAGGGAGTGGGCCGCTTAAAATTTAATATTTTTTCTCAATAATCTTCCAAGCTACTACCGCGATTCATTCCCACCAATGGGCGTGGTAGTAGGACTTCCTGGTGCTCGCATGAATTGATTGTGCATAAAATTATTAGTATTGTTTTCGTGGAAAAGGTCTATATACAGTAAATGGGATTCAATGCCAACAAACTCTTCAAGTGCCTCTAGTTAGTTTTCAAAAGAAAGGCTAAAGTAGAAATAGAAGACAAAATTTCTCAACGTAGGATAAAAATTCAGAAGCAGGAGAGATAGACAAAGTAAAAGGGGGTTTCATGACTCAAGAAGAAGAGCTGAAGATAGGAGAGGTGGGGTAGGAGAAAAGCTCAGATGGTTCAGGAAAAAAAGAGAGTAGGAGAAGGAAACTAATGTAACCTTAACCAATGGTAAAGAATGATAACTGAGCAAAGATAACTTTTGCTACTGCATTCTTATTTTGCAATACTAATTTTGCAATACATCAAGCGGCACTATGTGGCGGGGTACTTGCTAGTCAACCATAATTGTCAAAAAGAAATTGACTGAGGTTTGGCAGCAATTTCTCTAGTTATACTTTGAGACATAACTTGTATCATTGTAGAGAATGTTTGTGCAAGAAGCTGAGTGTGTACCAGCTACAAACTTAGGAAGTGGTACATGAACAATTTTCCAAGTCTCAATGAAAATGTTTGGAGTGACCTGGTCGAAGAGGATCAAAAATTGATTACGGCATTATTGGGAATGGAAGGATAGAAGAAAGTAAGTTATCGATGATGGGGAAGTATCTCCTCCAGAACTTACATCTTCAGTACTATTATAGATACATACTACATTTTTTTGTTTTGTTTATCAATTCAGGTTACATTCAAGTTGCAATTATTTCAGAAAGAAAAGAAAAAAAATTAGTCCAACTCGGATTCTGGAAAGCTGATGTCCCAAATGTCAGGGGGCGTGTTACTTCTTGGCTGTCTATGTCTTGCAGTTCGCTGAATATTAGCCTCAATCTCTTGAGCAAAAAGATGTGGATCATGATACCACTGTAGAATAAACACAACCTCAATTACATGTAATAGCTTGGACCAATGGCTTACTTTGTAACAGTAAACACAACAGTATGGATTCTATTTGTGTGGCTTAAGAATACTCTGCCTTGTCTTGAATCATTTGTTGCTACAGTTTTAACACGTTTATTCTACTATATTATATGATTGATCTTGTACCTGACTGTGTATCTTTTACAGGATCACAGTACTTTCTGTACAAATAAAAATCAGTGTATCAATTAGAAATTTCACTAGCTACACTTTTTCCTTCATACCTCCCTGCTGTTAAGCCAACCACTTGAACTTTATATTTCAGGTGACTCATTTTCCATGCACATGTACATAGAAAATTACTTGCAAGTAGTTAACTAAGTAGTTGAATTGTCTTACTTGCAAGTGCTTTCATTTTGAGCTTTCTTTTCTGTAGGTGTCTGGTATGGCTTAGGCGGATAGCTATGAAAGTCTACACACTCATTAAAATTTATTTTTGTTATCATTCTACAGGCAGTAGCTTCTCCCCCCGGTTAGATCCGGAAGTGCAGCTAGAATAACATTTCAACTCCACGCACACACATATACATCGAGCGTGAAGCTCCACTACAACACCACAAAAACACAGACGACAACAATGATATTTGTGTCACAATACATATTACAACTTTTAGGATGTTCAGGGGGGGGGGGCAGCCACAAATATCAAAGTCTCTGGTCCTTCACACAAAACATTATGGAATATCAATGTGTGTGTTGTCCTCTTAATTTCACTCACCCCCTACCTCATCCACCCGACTCTTCTTCTTCGGTGCCCGCCTTCTCCGACCGCGAGGACGTCCAGAACTCGGAGCAGGAGGAGCCACTTCATCACTGGAACCTGCTGCCTCTTCGTCTGTTTCATCATTGGAAGACTCAGGTCCGGCATCCTCTAAATATATATATATATTATAGCTAAACAGCTTTCTCTAACTCAATATAGCTATAAATAAGTCTTTTCCACAACAGAAGCTTGCTAGTTTTCAAGAGAAAGATAAGCTTACCTCTATCATTCTTGACTCCCATTGTCAGTAGCAGAGTTGACGGGGTCTGGTCCACCAACCCTGATACAGGGCCTCCTATAGCTGTAGATGTCGTCTCCCTCTTCTCCGCTTGATCCTGAGTCGCTAGAGTCAGCATCAAGGAAGTCTAAAATTCGTAGCCAATCTTGTCTGCATTTGTTTGCTTAGGTGGTTTAGAGGGTTTGAAGCTAACGCCTTCTGGGTTTGAGCGTATTAGCTGAGTATCCAGACTGTGAAGTCAGCAGACCTGGAGGGTCTAGTTAGAGCCAGTAGCATGGCTGTCTTGAGTCTGAGGACAATGCTAATGTCCCAAGTGGCTGTGTATCTAGGCTGTGGTGGCCTGGAGTTTGCAATTTCAGCCATCAGGCGGCTAATGACTGGGTCCTGCCCAATGCTCACATCCTCAACTCTGACATGAGCACAAGCAATAGCCGATCTGTATGAGTTTATGGACCTGTATTGTTAACCTTGGTCATAGGGGTCTGCAAGGAAGTTAGCTACTTCACTCACAGGTCACGAAATGGGATCGTGTTCCTTTCTGCGCACCAGCAAATCCATTTTTGGAACATGAAATCATAAGATTTTGATGATTTCATCCCCCATAATGCGAGCCAGATCGATGAAGCTCCTGCTGAAAGGTTTGCTGAGCAATATTTCTGCTTGAGATAGGCCACACAGCTAGGCGGGGCACCATGTCCGGGAGAGATCCTTTCACTATTTCCAGCATTAGGTTCTCCTGCGGTGATATCAACCGAGGATAGTCTATCACTGGTCCAGTAGAATAGGATAAAATACTTGAGTGGGCCCGACTGGAGCCACCAGATCTGGGCACGCTCCCTCTGAATCTTGGAAAGGACTCTGCCTATCTAGCCCCACGGGGAGTTGGCAAATGCCTTCAACCCTGTCCAGTCTTGCATCATCGCATCTATTGCCAATGTTTATGGATCTGGTCTCCAACTGAAAAAGTCCGCCAACTGTGTGGTCAGGCGGGACGCAAACAGGTCTACTGACACCGGGCCTAGTTTGCGCTGGATCCTTTGGAAGACTGAGGGGTTCATCATCCAGTCTGACCTGTCTCTCATCACCCTGGACTCCAGGTCTGCTCTGACATTGTCCACGCCTGGGAGGTGCCAGGCTTTTACTGAGATGTTTCTCTCTAAGCACCACATCCACAAGTTTTTTGTGGCCTCTGTTGCCTGGAGTGACACTGTCCCTCCCAGGTGGTTGATGTATGATACAGCCATGGTGTTGTCTATCAGCGGTGACTTTGGCACTGTGTTTCAGGAATGTCATTACTGCAAGATGAGCTGCCATGATCTCCAGGCTGTTTATGTGGTATTGTTTCTCTTCCTTCGACCATGGCCCACCTGTTTTGATCTCCCCATGGGCTGCCCCCAGCCTTTCAGGGATGCATCCAATTCGATCACAAAGTTCGGTTGATCGACAACTATGTTCTTCCCATTCCACCTCTCTGAGTGGGTTATCCACCATTTCAGTTCCTTCCTGTAATGCTGGGATAGGTGGCAAGGGCCTCGTAGCACTGGTCCCCTTTCTCCACTCCTGGCTAGGTCTCTCTGCAGGGATCTGAAGAACAACGGAGATGGAGGGATTGCCTGCGCCATTGCAGACATTTTCCCTATGATCTTGGATACCATCCTTGCGGTAACCTTCCCCTTCAATAGCAGACTCTGTGCTTCTTGTCAGATCTTTTTCAACTTCTCCCCTGACACTTGTAGTGTCTTATTGATTGTGTTTACGACCATGCCCAAAACTCTAGGTGGTGAGGCGTAGTTCCGATTTGTCTGGGTGGACTATGAACCCGAGGTTCTTCAACAGGTCGCTGCGGTGCGCTCCAACACTTGGTTCTCTGATTGCGACATTTTCAGAATGTTGTCTATGTATTGAACCATCCTGACCCCGCGCTCTCTGAGCGCCCCTACCACAGGTCTGAGGGTCTTGGTAAAGGCCCAGGGTGCACTCGACAGACCAAATGGCAGGCATGTGGACTGATATATTTCGTTCTCTATCGAAACCTCAGGAATTTTTGCTATTTTTGAGCCACTGAGATGTTGAAGTATGCATCCTTTAGATCTATTTTTGTCAGCCAGTCTCTGGGCTTTACAGTGTCTCTGTCCTCAATTTTGTCTCTGGGTGGGTTTCTCTGTGCCTGAAAGTGTTGCCCTGGAATGGTGTTCTGCCTCCCCGGATTGAAGGAATGGCCGCCTCTAAAAAAACCACTTGGGAGCACCACCCTGAGCATTCTGGCTCCTATTTAGGAGCTTCACACTCTCAGCCGTCTCTTTCATTTTAGTCTCAAATTGAGGGCCAAAGAGACTGGTCGAGGCCTCATGTTCTAAAGCAGTGTTGTGTACACAGGAAATGCAAAGCCATGAAGCTCAATCATAATGGTAGTTAATTGATGGAATTCAAAGTGACATATTATGTTATTTGTATATTGCAGATAGCAGTTCCTGCACACTTATATCATCTGAAAATGTAAAGAGTGAAGAAATAATATTAATTGTATAATATATGCTTAATATTTTGATATATTTTTATGATAATTACTTTAAGCACATTGCCTGCTCTGTCTTTATTTTGCTCTGCATTATTTTTAGTATCAACTATAAATGGTGTTTCTGTAAATTACAGAGACTTAAAATCTTTGCATGGATCTTCCTGGATGAATGATAAGGTAGAGTATTTATATGTAAATTTACATTGATGCTATATTATATTTATATTATATAGATTGTTGATGCCTACACATTTTTAGTAATGGAAGAAGGAAATAAAGAAAGGCTAAGTATACAGTGTCTCATGTTTCTATTACACCAAACTGTGTGAAGCAGGAGGATGTTTAACTGTTAACAAATGGATCAAGGTTACTAACCAGCATACATTCTAGTTCTTTCTTCTTAATTAGTGTTTATTCTCTCCCTCAGAAAGATCCATTTACTTTTTCAAAGATGTTATTTGATGTTTGTAAGGCTAATCAATGGTGTTTAGCAGTAGCAAATTTTTTACCAGTGAACTCATATGGTAGGACTCTATGGGAGGTTATGGAGTTTCTAGTTTAAAAAATCAGGTAACTAATAAGTGTCCCATCAATATAGCTAATGTAATTTTTTTTTATACTCCTTTTCAACAGGGAACTGTTAATAAATAGAAGGCCTACTTTGAATCAGTACAAATGGAAGATGCACTGTCCAAATGTAGCTTATACAACTATTAATAATATCTATTTGTATTAGTTATGTTGATAGAACATACTATTTCAAACAAACAATCATGATTGTGGAGTGTTCACTTGTTTGGTAAGAATTAATGCATTTAAAGTATATTGCATCACCTGTTATGAGATTGGTTTTAGTTGCAAGATGTCAAGCTCTGAATGAAAAGACATTGTTTTCTCAGGTAAGTATGTCCTTTTCTCACTCGCCACATTATCTTGCATTATATTTTTAGGCAGATATTGTCAATAAGCGAAGGCAGATAATAAAAGAAATTTCCAAGAGCAGACTCAATTACATCTCATCAGTTATAGCTGTTTTTACTGGAATAGCATCTATTATTGAGTCATGAGCTAATAGCTAGCAGCTATATCAAAATAAGCTGTTCAATATGTGACTTGTAAATTATGTTTTAGACTAGACAAGTATTGTAGGTAAAGGGGACTTAGGATGCTGGGACACATCTGCCCATTCATTTACCTTAAGGTAACGTTTATTGACGGATACTAATTTTGGCGATTTTCTGATATGGTGCATTTGACGGATTTTAATTTTGGCGGTTATGATCTGTAATAATGCATAGAATTTTTCACATGCTTCATAAATAACTTACATGGAGCCAATTGATGGCAGATTCGTAGATGCCACTGCCGCTATTTTGAAAGATATCTACGATAGCGAAGAAGACGATGAAGACGACGAAGCCATTGAAGTTAATGCCAATGAAGAAGAAGACGACGAAGCCATTGAAGTTAATGCCAATGAAGAAGACGATAGTAGCAAAATAAATGTTGTTACCTAATATCCCCAATTGCACTACAGAAACTGACTTGCAGCCTATCGAGCAAATTAGGTAAAAGGTCGTCAATATAGCCTCATCCATTAATTGTTAACGGGTTTCAATATTAGCGAAAAATGGCAAATCGCTAATATTCGCTAAAATGAGTACCCGTTAATAAATGTTACCTTAAGGTAATTAAAATCACATTTTTGAAAATATCTCTGTAATGACAAGTTTGCCCAGAGGTAAAAAAAACCATAGCCATTAAAATTGTGCAAGTGAGGACCACTCTCACATACACTTTGGAAAAGAATCTGCAAACCACTTTCAAGAAACGAGATCACTATTGTCAGTACAAGAATCACTATTTTGATGCATAATTAAAATGCTTGGACCTTAACATTTTTACATGATGCATGCTAATAAAGCTTTTTTTTTCTAAATAATGTTTGATGTGTGGTTTGTCAATTAGCATTTACATTTTCAAATGATTTGTAAAAATTATTCAATCGAAAATAGTTTGAAAAATACAATGTTAATCCACAAACCCCATCAATCATTGTTAATATAGAAAAATCTATATTGGCACTATGCAAAATATCAGAGCTCCAAGTATTTTCATTGTGCATTAGGTGTGGGCAGCCAATAGTAGTCACTGTTAGCCAGTGACCATTGCAATTGTTCAAAATTTGTACAAACTCATCGTGCTCCACATTAAATGACAAAGCCACTCCACATGTCACATCTTGGAAGCCTGAAATTTCAGGACAACTTTGCTTCAGCAGCTGTTGAGCAGCATTGATAATATTGTCATTAGCCAACCTAATGGATTAAGCAACAACTTCTTGTCTGCTTCTGTCAGCTTAAGGGTGCAGTACCACCGGAACCTGCTGTAATTAAGTGATTCAGTAAAATACCACAAAACCTGCCTGTAACTCGATCCAATCTACTCTCTATGCGAACTGACTATTGTACGCGACTCGCGCACAATTTGAACACGTACCAATTAACTGTACCGGACAATTTACCACAAAGAGCTTTCACCTCAAAGGACTACCAGTACTGTAGGGCAGAAGCAGCAGTGTAGATAATTAATATTTGTTCACTTTAAAAAATATTACTAAACAATAATATTATTATAAAATCACAACTCCATAGTAGCAGGGCCATAATCAAATACAATATGAAATGAACAAAATCAAAGGTTTTGAAGTATGCAATACTATCAAGGGGATCCAAGGAGCTGTGCCTTCTCATTGACCTCTCTACTGGAGTGCCATGTCCTCTCTTCTAAATAACCAGGATGTAGTATTCTTCCCTTCAGGAGGCATGACTTCTTAGGAGAGTGGAAGGTCTACTATTCTCTCCTCTGGAGAACAAGGAAGCCATGTCTTCTGCTCTGCACTTTTGTTGTGAACCTGCCAGTTGTACCCTAGAACCAAGGAGTTGTGCCTTCTCATAATGGGAGCTCATCTATTTCTATGGAGAGCATGCCAGCACCTTTCTCTCCTGTTGAGGTAGATTAGACAAAGTACTATGATCTAAAATTTGATTCAGGTCTTTTTTTAAATAAATCAATAAAATAATAATTGATAATAAACAGCCTAATTGATAAATATATATTATTGTAGAAAGAAAATAACATTAGTAAATAAAAGTAATAATTCATTTTCTTTTAATGGTGTGCAAATATCATATATATATATATATTATTCATCCTTCACAACAGTAACAGGGATAGAAAAAAAATAGCACCAAAATTCCTGAGAAGTTGAAGTTAACACACTACACCAACCTTCTATCAAGCTCTCCAAAAACACCAAAGCAGATTCTTTCTTCAAGTCGCAGCTGTGAGCCATGATATATCTATTCTAAACAAGTGACTCCACGCGCCATTAATATGCCGCCGCTTCTTTATCGTCTAGGACCCTCCAGTACATTCCAGAAGTCTATGGGAGGTGATCCATGCCAAAAAGTAACGCCGTTTATTGCAGCAATTCTTTTTCGAGAGGGTGCTACTTTTTCGAGAGGTACTACTTCTTCGAGAGGGTACTACTTTTTCGAGAGGGTACTACTTTTTCGAGAGGGTATCTAATTTTCAAGTGGGTGCTTATCTTTTTAAAAGGGTACATTTTTACGTGGGCATTTGTTTGTCAAACTGGGTACTGCTTTTTCGAGAGTACTTTTTCAAGAGAGAAAAGGGTACTTTTTCAAGAGGGTAAAGGGTATTTTTTTCAAGAAGGTACTATTTTTTCAAGAGGGTACTAACTGTAAAGAGGTACTGGTTAATATTGTTAACGACAATGCGTGCCTCACTCCTTTGGTAAAGATCGTCAGGCTATCTGATGTGAGTGCGCAAGTCATATATTATGTGTATGAAAATGGCTGAATAATTGAGACGGGAAGTCGCTTCAGTTTGTGAAAAACTGATCAGTGCCGTCAAAGTTTGAGAACAAGGTAAGTATTATTTACCTAAATTTTTCAGTTTTTTCTTAGCTTAGTCTGGCATGACCTCACCCTCTTGCCTCTAAATTCTAAAGCAAAACTGGTCCTTCAGTGTTTTGACTGGTTTGAAATGATAGAGCTGGCTGCCTCTATATACAGTATAGGGCTGTAGGAATCAAGAGTAAACATAAACGGCCAAACATACAAATACGATGCACACACGCTACAGTCTACACTAAGACCCACTAAATTGGGGACTTTGGAATGTCCAATCAACACTTATACTTGACCACTTAAGGTCATGAATAATCTTTCAAATTTTATGCCAGCTAAAATAACAAGCCCACCACACACTCCACTTCAATAGAAACACTTACAGTGGGTCGTGAGAATTGCATGAGCTGCGCCCATTTAATGATACATTCACAAATTATTAGCACACTTTATGAGAATTAAACCTTTCAGAACTCTAAGGGTTGAGGATGTACACGAACAAAACCAAGCCAGAATCATAGATATAGCATGCATTGACTTGGCTATTGTGCCTGGTTCTACTTGGCATTAACCTGTCAATGCTAGTTGGCCCCGTCAATATCTATCGATTTTTTTACCCTTCTTTTCTGACAAACTATTTAAAGTAATGCTTTGATTTAGGAATTAAGTGTTAGAACAAACCTTTATAAAACCCTCAGTCCCAACATTATTCTCTGAATTGGCATCAGTCCATCAAAACATACCCTATTGATTTGTCCCGCTACTGGGCGTGGATTTACCACTAACCAGTAGAAATACGCTGACTGAACACATTTAGCTTTGTAGTTCTTGAGAGTCATAGTGACGTGGTTAGGTAATTCTGTTGATTAGCTGTATAATTTTGGACTACATGTGTCAAGTAAACTTTTAATTTTTTACAATTTTTTACGACTTTTCGACCACGTTTGCTGGTCTTCTTCAGGTACAAGAAAAAGCAAAAAACAAAAAAGTGAAATGAGTGGTTGAGTGACTCAGTAAAATAGGTGACTGGTTTGGCTAGGGGTGCTAAAAGGTGTTGATTGGCAGTCTAAAGGATTAGGGATAAGGAACAAAGGGAGAAAAAATAAAGGATAAAGAACTAAGGATGAAAGAAAGTGAATGGAAATGATGAAAGGATGAAGAACTAGGAGGAAGAAAGGAATGATAACTTGATAATTAAGTAAAATTAGCAGCTAATAAAACAATAACATAATAGTAATAATAATAAAATAATAATAATAACTGTGAGGATATAATCATACTAATGCCAATCGTCTCACAATGTCACTTGTCCAGATAGGGCTGATGGCAAGACCTTCATCTTGGTTAAAGTTTAGAATTCTCCTGATATGAATAGCCTCTTTGATCCGTCTCGTATGCCAGTTGGTTTCCTTATCTATCACTTTGCTTCCACTCCAGTCTATCCTGTGTCCTTCTTCCAGGGTGTGTTGTGCTACGGCAAACTTACTGGTGTCTAGGTTCCTGCAGTGTCTTTTGTGTTCACCTATGCGAACTTGTAGAGTCCGACCCGTTTCACCTGTATATGAGCAGTTGCAGTCCAAACATGGGATTTTGTAGATCACACCAGGCAGATTGTTGTCATCTAGTTTCGGCTTCACATGGGTTAGGATCGATCTTAGTGTCTTCCCTGAACGGAATACCACATGGATGCATTCTTTGTAACATACTCTCTTTATCTTCTCGCTGATGCCTAGCACATAGGGAATGCTCATGATTGTCTTTGCCTCCTGCTGTAGCTCTTCCTAGTTAACACTGCTCTTGTTTTTTGTACTTTAACCCTCTCGTTCAATTGTTTGGACGCGCGCAGAAAAATCTAATCTTCTACCGCGGAATAGAGCATTACCGTTTTGTTTTTTTCTCGATGCTGGCTGGGAAAACCCCATAGCAAAAATATATCACTAAATAGACCAAGAGTTTGGGATTCCCCTCATTTTTTGATTGAGAAAATTGAATAATATTTAGGCCCTCTACTAATGCTTTAAAAAAAAAAATTTTTCCCCCCAAAAAATTCCACTTTTCCCATCAATAATAAAAAAAAAAATAGAAATAATATTATTGTTTGATGCATTGTATACCAATATTATATTAGTTCAACAATAAAATATGTTGTTTGTTGTGTTTGGTGCTGATTGTGATCATGTAGGAGACATCTATGAATGTCCACAAGAAACATATGCCATCGGATGTCGAGCTCCACTACAAAACAATTTCATGTACACAAAAACACAAACAACAAAGATATTTGTAACAACAAATTATTCATGATCCTATAAAATCGCAACTTTATGATGTATTGTATGCGGTTTCATACAGGCTTTTTGTTTGGGGTGGGGGGGTGGGGCTCCTAGTGTACTTTGCCACACCCATTTTTTGGAACCTACACTACTTTGATGCACATCTTTGCATAAGAGTCTATACTTCACACTGATGATCAGTGTTCGGTCCTATGCACTAAATGGCTCAGTTATGATAGGAACATAATGGGATACAATATCAGACTAAAAATAAATGCTTCCAAAATGTTCATTTCTATTCAACTCCCAAAATTCTAGGGGGGAACCCAGGGCTAGCCTCCCACTGTATGAACCCCTGGTATGTATACTCCACACTGTACATGAGAGAAACAATCGTTGTATTGAGAAAGTGTAATTTGAAAATGAAAAGCAGTACAAGCACACACGTGGAATTCAACTTACCCGGCATGGATGGTGTCACAGACTGAACGATCCCTCCCAGGTTAGGATCCGGAACCTCCATACAATACCAAAAAAACACAGACAACAATGATATTTGTAACATAACAGCTGGCCTCGCTGAATTGCCCCCCCTCCCCCGTCATTACTTTTGACTGACATTCTTGTACCATAACCCCCCCCCCCCCCCCAGCCCTAGCTGGACACCCAAATATCAGTAAGTTGAAATGAAATTCAACTTACCCAGCATGGATGATGTCACAGACCGACAAAGACCCCCGAGTTCGTTCTCTCTCAGATTGGATCCGGAAGCACCACATACTGTTTGTTCATGGTCTCTCTCTCTCTTTCCAAAAATGCACGCACACACATACACACTCACACAAGAAAAAAGAAGCTACAGGTGAATACAGATCATAAAAATTGATGTATAATTTATTATACATAAATTGACTGGTGTACACACACACACACACACATGAAATTCAACTTACATGGGCATAGTAGTTGTGGGGAGGTTCACTCGGGCCTTTTACCGCTAGGTGATCCTCTTAGGTATGCTGCCACCAGACGACTGTGCGATGCCGCTTAGCAAGTTGCCACAGAATAGAGTTGAATCATAAACTTGGCACACACACACAGAAGTGACCCAACTTCCGGTTACCCGGGAGTTTTATTCAATGAAGGATTGGAGTACGTGGATTGTGCCACGTACACCAAAATGATGAGAATGAGTGAATGCACAGCAACAATAAACGAACACCAAACAACACCACAAAACTCAAACACAAGCATATCGTAAACATTAAATTATAATGACAAACAAGCAAGTGTTAGTGACGGTTGTCACCACAACTTCTTCCTCTCTCTCCATTTCTTCCTTTCTCTTCGCTCCTCCGTCTCTCCATTGCCGTTGCTGTGTCCGTTCCCACAGTAGTCACGATCCAAAAAGATCCAGAGTTCCCTCCCAGGTTGTATACGGAAGCGCCACATACTGTTTGTCCACGGTTGCTCTCTCTCATTCCACAAATGCACGCACACACATACACACACTAGAAAAAAGAAGATACAGGTGAATACAGATCATAAAAATAAATGTATAATATAAATTGACTGGTGTACACACACACACACATGAGATTCAACTTACATGGGCATAGTAGTCACGATCCAAAAAGATCCAGAGTTCCCTCCCAGGTTGTATACGGAAGCGCCACATACTGTTTGTCCACGGTTGCTCCCCTATCATTCCACAAATGCACGCACACACATACACACACACACTAGAAAAAAGAAACTACAGGTGAATACAGATCATAAAAATAAATGTATAATATATTATACATTTGACTGGTGTACACACACACACACACATGAAATTCAACTTACATGGCATAGATTGGAAAAGACCCCCCCCCCCCCCCCCAGTTTGTTCCCTCCCCGGTTAGATCTGGAAGCGCCAGAATAACATTTCAACTCCACGCACACACATATACATCGAGTGTGAAGCTCCACTACAACACCACAAAAACACTGACAACAACAACGACAATAACAATACATATTACAACTTTTGGTATGTACAGGGGGGGAGGGGGGGAGCAGCCACAAATATCAAAGTCTGTGGTCCTTCACACAAAAGATTATGGAATATCAATGGGTGTGTTGTCATCTTTCTTCCACTCTCCCCCTACCTCATCCACCCGACTCTTGTTCTTCGGTTCCCGCCTTCTCCGACCGCGAGGACGTCCAGAACTCGGAGCAGGAGGAGCCACTTCCTCTTCTTCATCACTGGAATCTGCTGCCTATTCGTGTTTCATCATTGGAAGACTCAGGTCCGCTATCCTCTCCTTCATCACTGGAAGACTCTGCTCCTGTCGCCTCATCTGCGTATTCGGGGTCGGTGACTGCATTCTCATCTGGTCCTCGTAGTGTATGTGGTAAAATAATTTTTTTAATTTTTTTGAAAATTTGAATTTGTTCAAAAAACCACAAGCCACTTTCAAATCTCAAAACTCAATGAAATATATATATATTATAGCTAAACAGTTTACTCTATCTTAATATAGCTATAAATAAGTCCTTTCCACAACAGAAGCTTGCTATTTTTCAAGAGAAAGACAAGCTTACCTCGATCATCTTCTTGACTCCCATTTTCAGTATCAGAGTTGACGGGGTCTGGTCCACCAACCCTGATACAGGGCCTCCTATAGCCCTAGATGTCGTCTCCCTTCTCTCCGCTTGATCCTGAGTCGCTAGAGTCAGCATCAAGCAAGTCTAAAACTTGCACCGCATTGTAACTTGTAGACGCCATCTTCCAAAAAATGACTTTGAAAAAATTTTTTTTGCATAGTTACCGGGGTCACACGACACGCTCACTTTTTTCCTATGATGTAATAAGCATTACCTCTAAGACTGTACGTAATAGGGAGGTCCTCAGTTGAACTGGCGATTTTATAAAAAATGGAGAAGGCAGTAAGTCAAACCGCTAAGTCTTGGTCGGCAAAGAAGCGGTTGTTTCAATGTGTTATGGACGGCTACTGGGCTCAAGCAATTTTTTGCTGCTGAGAGGTACTGTCAAAGCTGTCCTGGTTGAAAGCTATTTTAGATGCTTTTTCAATGCATTGGGCACCTGTGTATGCAATCTGAAGGTTCTAGCTATAAAGTAACTATTTTTAAAAATTCGGAGAAGCCAACCGGTCTTCACCCGCTTTAAAGCGGGATCCGGAACGAAAGGGTTAAGTATTGGGCTCTTTCAGTGTATTTTGGCAGTGAATTACCTACACTTATTGACTAAGAAGATAGCTAGAGCTGAAAATTTTATATTTCACTATGAGCATTCCACTTAAAATATTGTGGTTTGACACATGCCTGCCTACCAAAATGGCTAGCTACTTTCATATTACAATTCTTTTGATTTATCTTTGACATTTTAAAAATGGCTTCAATTTTACCGTTTCGTATAGAGGTAGGAGTGCACTGGAAGTTCTCCCCTCCAGAAAAATAATTCTCCGCAGAAATTAGATTTTTTTCAAATATGGTAGGACAGTTTCTGTGTGTTACGACCGAAGTCCAAGAGGCTAAGCTATGAGCGCTGGAGCGGTAATTACACCGGGATCTAATTCTCACACCTTATTAATTAACACAAGGCACATTTGACACAAACATGGTGGAGCTGATATTATAAGAAATGAGAGACAGGAAGGAGCAGAATGTGAATGGGAGGTTTGAAATATTCTAAATGGGAATGTATGGTCGAATTAATAAAGATGTGGTGTTGCCAACTAGCTAGTGGGTTCTCTTTTCTGAAGAATGTGGTGGGCTGTTACACACCACATCAAATGTAAAGATAAAATTATTGAAAGGCTATTTTGGAATTACATTACAACAAATGAAACCATGTCCTACTAAATTCTATCCAGGCCTGAACTATGTCATAGCTAGACTGAAGCTGGGAAGAGAGGAATTTACTTAAGCAGAGTCATGGAAAAGCATTTGTTTCTCAAGTGAAAATTTTCTCTCTGAAACCACCATTTTACCTTATAAGTTTGTGATTTCCATCAAGATGGCAAAGAGACCGTGGTGCTGCTACTTTGTTTTGCCGCCTCTGAAGACAGGTTAATCGTCGCATCATAGTCCCTTCTGGACAGGTTCAACGTTGAGAATCCCTGATTCTACATTGTTGAATGCGATAACCCATTGATAACAAGTGACCTATCATTTGTCTATTTCCATAAGCTGGAAACTGATCTTGAATACGAACAACGAGTTCATCTAGTTCCTGATTTGTCAATGTAGCATATTGAGAACTAATGGATAAACCATATTCTGACATTCTCCAATAAATTGTTCTAACTGACACACCAATCATTCCAGCTATGTGTGGAACTGTAAAATTATTTTCAATTAAAAAAAAAATTGTTGACGAGGAATTTCAAAGCGAGTACGACCGACTATTCCAGAGCACATGATAACTGGCGGTGAGTATCGCTCAACTAACAGAAGGTCTTTAATGTTGCTTACAAGAGTTATGGCATTATTGATGTAGTTAAGTTCAGGCCCGTCTCTGCTACTTTCAAGAGGGTCAGACCAGGAAGTGGGTGTGGTTTATCTGAATATAGGGTGTGTCTCAATTTATTAAGTATAGCTCAGTATTTGAAAAGATTGGTACAATACATTGAATACAAGAACTGATGTGACAAACTAAATGAATTTTACAAAAATATGCATACGACGGTCATTCATACTAATAAATTCATTTGCTATATCTTTCATTTTGAGATTATCAGTAAGTTCTTTATGAATGTGAAGAATCATTAACTGGTTCAGTCGTTCCTGTGCATGGTTCATCTCAAGTAAGTCTTCAATCGTCGCATGGCACTAAATGACCTCTCACTGGTGCTGTTTGTGGCAGGCATAACTAGGATCAGTTTAGCTAAAATAACTACCTGATTCAGTAGCTCTTTTTCAGATGGTGATAATTTCTTAAGATAGGATATTATCTCAATAATTGTCTTGATATCTGCAGGAACAGTGCAGCCAAGTATTTCAAGGTTTGTCTGAAGACTTCGCTGATTGAAATCATCTCCATAAATTTTATGACTCCTCTCAATTCAGAAGAAAAATCCTCTTGGTTGACTGCCTTGATCAGAAGATTCTGCAAGCAGCAATATGCCTGATAACCTGGTTGATTAAACCGAGTGCCAATACATTGAATAAGAAGGTCAAACGCTTCAAAATATATCTTCCTATACATATCTTTTGGTGTTTGATCAAATGCATGTGGGCCTTCGTTATCTTCAAAACGACCTGGACGCTTTCTTCTTCGTGGCAATATGAGATCATTAATATTCTTTAAAGCCAATAAATTAACCTTTTCCCAGAAATTGTTGAAACTGTAATCATTCCTAATGCCTTGAAGAGTGACCACTGTCTTTCTTGCAATAACTTGGGCTTCAGCTGCTGAGATGTCTTTCTTTTGCATAGTTCAACTCAAATTATCTGAGTGACGAATAAAATTTCTCCTTGAACAAGTCCAAAGAAGAAATCAAAGGTCTGCATCTGATACTCTACACCCTTAACCCAAGCTATAACTTCTGTGTCACGCACTATTGTCACTGCTACTTCCCAAAGATCTTGCAATACATTGTAATTATTGATGATACTATTCATTGAGTCGGCTTTTACTGTCCACCTAGTGGGACACAAAACACGAATTCCAGGACATCCAGGTGCAATTTCTTCCTTCAATTTTCAAATAAACTTTGTCTGCGTGGAGAATATTGCTGCTCTGCTTGTATAACTGTAGCCACACCTTGCCTGATGCCACTCATATTGGAGGCTCCATCGAAACATTGCCCACGAAGTTTACTCAAAGACACATTAAAACGAATCAGGCTATCCTTCAGAGTTCTAACTAATGTTAATGCATCAATGCTATCAACTTCATAGAGCCCCATGAAGTCTTCATGTGCCATTAATGTGGAATCCACCCATCGCAGTACAAGAACAACCTAAGTTTGCATATTAATGTCAATACTATTTCTGGCTAAAGATATACCAATATTAGCATTACCTGTTTTCTATTCCTTGAATCTGTACACTCGTCCATCATTACACTCACAAATTCTGTGGATTGTACGGTGCTAGCCACTGATCTGAGAATATTCTGCCCCATTACTTTTAGCATTTCATTCTGACTGTTACAGCAGACATACTTTTCTCTTTTCCTTTCCAACCATTCCTGAAACTGGGTAAGTATATATGTATACGATTAAGAAAAGGTTTAATGTTATAATCATAAACCTAACCTTAGGATCTTCTGACATAACTTTCATCAGTTGCATTAAATTTCCTTGACCCAAGTCTCCACGAATTGCACAGCCTTGTCGAGACCTCAGACATCTCAAAATTTTCAAAAGACAACGTCTGTTTTGCTCTCTGTCCTTAGCCAGAGAACTTGACAACAACTCTCCTATGTTTGGTGTCTTTGGCAAGGTGGTCAAGGTTTCCAAAGCAATTCTATGACACTCGCGCTTTTCATGTTCCCGAAAGCACTGGGTTCCTTCTTTCCAGTTAGTAAACCCTCGAAACAGCTTCATTAATAATGACATTAGCATAAAGAAGCTCCCTCCAAAACAAATATAGAATCATAGCTATTTGAAACTTACTAAAGCAGCATCATCTCCTTTCTTAAAAGTAATGTGCTTTAGCTTCACAGCTTTCAAACAGAGATGGCAATGTACTGTGTCTTTGGCTTCATTGTAATGAAGCCAGGTCCAGCGCTGAAACCAACTGGCTTGAAAGCAACGTTCCACTCTAGTCTTTTTTCCAAACGTTCTCTTAGGAAAACTGAAGGTTAGAGGCTGATGTGGAAGCTCTGGAAGATTTCCCAGAAAATCTTGGTCAGCAATTCCATGGTTGTTACCACTAGGCGGGGAAGCCATAAATCTGCTGCGAGAGCTACAAGATCGACGGGAGCCACTACTAACCACGCGATCCAATTGACACACCCACCATTCTAGAAAAACTGTCCGACCAAGGTCGGACTGTTCGGACTATCTACTGCGGCCCTGAAGTGCAGCACGTTCGGTGTTAGAAAGACCTTCCAATTGTTCTGCAATTATAAATTCTCGACACACTATAGTATGTCCACGTTGAGTTGGGCGACCACAAATGTGGCAAAAGAGGAATGCACTTGCCGAAACCGCCACTTAAGGTCACATGACAGTAGTAGCTCAAATACACGAAAACGTCGACGCCCACAGTAAAAACGGGGCGGGTCTAAGGTGCGCATTATTACTGTAAGTTTACTAGTTGAAATGAAAAAGAAGCTATGGCAGTTTCTACAGGCTGTATTCAATATATGTGACAGTGCCTAGGAAAAGGGACCTTTTACATAACATCAAAAATGTACAGTAGAGCCCAAACACCGACAAAAAAATTTTTTTTTTGGTTTTCTTTTTATTGGCCCACAGGTATCTCCTACCCTTTAGCTACACTGACACCAAATTTGAGTGGCTGAAACCGTTGTTAAAGGTCCGAGCGCCCTGTTTAAACACAGTCACCTTTTACTCTCTATTTTGACCTTCCGTGCGTGCACGGAAATCCAACCCGCGAGTAATTGAAAATCGTGGGCGAATTCAATTTGTTGCCAAGCAACAAATTACCCCTACCTCGGATAATCGCGGGTAAATATTCTTATAAGTTTTTGTTAGCATTGCAGCAACAGAATAGAAATAGTAAATGTGAATAATCAAGCTATATAGGTTGATGTTGCTATTTATGGAGTCTTGTAGTTGGAGCCTGCAGACCTGGAGACTCCTGGGACTACTTTTGTGAAGACAATAGAAGAATCAGCAAGTCTCTGACTGGACAAAGGTTTCAGTGATGATGAGGACTTCTGTCACACTACAACAAGAGAAGGCAACACATTTTGAAAGTCCATCATTTTTGTTCATTGATTTAAAGAGATTCCTATTGTTCATTTGTTCCAAAACAGGCAACAAGCTGGCTGCAAGACAAATATAATCCTAAACTTAGCTAGCCAGTGAACTAACAAACCAAGCTAGTTGATCATTTCTAAAAGAGTGACTGTATCAATGACTTACTGTAACTATCAAACTGTTGGAAACAGAAAAAAAAAAAAAAAAGCACAAAACGGCCTGCAAAATTATGTCTATACGCATCCAGTGCTATTTAAAGACATACCTGTCTAGTACTCTTACACAATGTAGGGTCTAAACTGAGTAAGGCCTCCCCCATCAATGAAGTAGGAGGCCCCAACTATAACTTACTGCCGTTCAGCTGATCGCCACCATTTTCCAAGCATAAGTAACAGTCTTACGTAACCCGTAACGCGGACTTCCGGTTAGATTACGGAATTCAACGTTAACTCCGCGAGAAATTGAATAAGAAGTTTTAATTGCAGTTTTCTCGAAATAACTGTGCTCAAAATGGTCAGATTGCCGCTCGTATATTTAGTGAACCAAGGAGCGCCTGCCTATAAACTTGATATCAAAATACTCCATAAGAAGTGCTCTACACAGTGGTATGAATAACTCATTTTTATTTTTTTACGGAAAAGGTCCCTTTTCCTAGGCACTGTCACATATTATGCTTGGTTATAACTAATCACCCGTAGTTTATCGTTTATACGAGCTTCTAGTTGTGCGCTAAAACTGGCTGAAGGTTGCGGAGGGTGATCTGGAGCTACTAATGTTTTACAAATCTTAGAGGAACAGAAGCGCAGGACCGCGGCTGAAAGCCTCCTCAAGTAAGTCAGATTGCTGTGTGCTTAAGCGTGTAGTTAAACTCTATTCTTACTTTCTTGGTGTGACGAACTTCTGAAGTACTCAACAATAATGTGAAGAATCCAGTACATCACCTACACTATAGCCACACACATTCCAGTACTTTGTCCTTCACACTGAATCATTCATATCATTTTATTCATAATTTGTGACAGTGCCTAGGAAAAGGGACCATTTCCGTAAAATCAAAAATGTACAGTACAGGCCAAACACCGACTAAAAATATATTTTTTCCTACAGGTATCTCCTACCCTTTAGCTACACTGACACCAAATTTGAGTGGCTGAAACCGTTGTTAAAGGTCCGAGCGCCCCGTTTGCGTTTTTTTAAACGACGCACCCTTTGCGGACTTAGAAAAAATTCTGGAAATACTTAGGTACAAAGTACAAGATATTTTATACTTTGAACCTATGTTGCTTTTTTTTCTCGTCAAGACACTGACAGTGAAGTCTTGTCCAACTTATCCCAGTTTTATTTGAGCTGTTGTGGAGAATAGTGAAGGGGAGTCGGTACTTTGACCATAGCTGGAACGTAAGTTAACCTGATTGCATGATGCGTTTGTGTTTGTGTGTGTATTGGTAGCTTGTGGCATAAAATTACTATGCATGTTATATACCCTTATCTAACCCTTGCCCAGCTCCTTTCCATGAATTGTCTACCTGCAGTTTAGGTACTCCTTAAGGGTGGCTGCACATAACAACGCGCACCGCCTGTAGATCCGGACATTAATTTATTCCCCGCCAATACCCCACCATTCGATAATACGCGAGCGGAAACAATCGCGCAGTAGTAACAGAAGTATAATTTGCGAAGTTGTGGTGTTTTAATTTAGCTTCTTGATGTCTCATATTCGTTTATAGCAACTCTCCATACGTCATCTGAGCTCACCCGGCAAGGTGCACCGGGCTGCCTCTCCTCCAGTAGCCGTTCTCCGGACTCTGCGCACCTGAACTCAAGCGGATGGATCCACCAGGCTCTATTTCTGCGGAGCGAAGACTTCCCAAGATGCGCAGATCTAATACCTTCACCTCTGGCTATCTCCAATAAACTGCTCTCTCTTCTGACTCTCTTGTTATTGTTCTATTGATGTTTGTTTACTCTTGATATAGGCGGGCTCTTTTTAGAACCGATTCAAACTAATTGGCTCGCGATCTCGTAGTACGAGATATGGGGGTGGGGGGCTATTTCTTAAGAATTGCGAGTGGAATTAAAGTTCCAAATTTTGTAACAGTTTTTCTTGGAATCTAATAATGAGAACGACATAAAAATTTTACACACGGGTAAACCAAAAAAAATGAACTGCACCACGTAGAGAATTTTTCAATATCTTATAAATAGAAAAAATTGCGAACAAATCATAAAGTAATATTGAAATGGAGAATAACTCTTTGTCTTGCAGTAGAGTTTCGGCTCGGCTAGTAGTGCACCAAATTGCGGAGCTCCTACTTACCGCACCGCTCCAAAAAACTGCTACAAAGTTTTATAACCAGGCCCCGATATTTCTTCCAGATTCGCTCTAAAATTAGTGAGCGGCTCTTTCGGCAGGTACTTTGTCCTTGTGTAGTAGTGGAGAAGCCCCTGTAAGTATACAATAATAGTAATCGTGCATAGCAACCATCAACAAAAAATTGCGTAGGCGGTGTGCGGCCACCCTTAAGAAAATAAGCCATTATTAGAGAATTGTTGCATAGTGATATGATAAAAGTGTTTTGACCCCACCTCAAAGACACACCCACTTTGGTTATTGATTAAATATTAATTAAATGGGTGGTTCACCTAGTCTGGGATACCTAAACCCAACCTTACACTAGAATAGGCTTAGGACATCTCTATACTTGTCCTGTTTGTGTATTTATTTATTTATATTATTATTATACTATAGCAGCGTCGTTTTCAATGCAAAATGTATAGTGGAGAAATTAATAGTGATCTAATTGGTCACTGCTATCTCTTCGCGCTTACTTCCAATGCATGCTCAGTCCATAAGTAAATTTCACTTTCAGCTAAGCAAATGAGTTCCACACCAAAACCGCCTATAGCTTGAGTGTATATAGTTGCAGTGAATTAAACGACCGGAGTCTCTCTTTTGAGTTGCACTTTGTAAAATTCAAATCTTTCACGCCGCAGGAGAAAATCAGTGACTGTGTAAGATAGTTTTATACTATTTAAATCACCACGAAAAAGTATGGAACGGTATAATCAAAATTCTGTCGAATAGGTTTTAACAAAAGAAGAGTTGTATTAATTGCTATACTTATAGCACGACTAACTGTGGTATTTGGGATGAATAACACTTGTAGTGTGGAAATTTCACCCGGCTTCACCTCGTGAAATTATTACCCACACTACTCGTGCTATAATCCCAAATATCACAGTTTTCCATGCTACTTCACATACTTATTATTATTTATTATTATTCTACTACTATTATAACTAGGGGTGCACTCAAAGCACACAGTGTGGCGAGCGAGATAGCCCAGGTATACAAAAAAGAAAAGAAAAGAAAAGGCTAAATTGACGATACTTTACCTTTTATTGACAAAAAATATATGGTACAGGACGTTTTTGTATAGCTGGGCTAGCTCGCTCGCCACACTGTGTGCTTGGAGCGTACCTCTAATAGCATGAAGCCTATTGACATCAAAAACTGCATAATGTTGAGCCTATATATAGGCTTAAAATATTCCTGCATGGTGTGAAATGTAATCAATTGCTAAAAAAGTTTTAAGAAACTTAGTAAAAAATTATCGTAGAGTACCGAGTAAGCGCCCTGGGTGCTTAAACATTCAATGTTAAAAAAAGGTACGTGGGCGCTTACCCGATTAAGGGCCCAAAATATTGCATACGGCACCAGAAGCTTTTGCAGGCAAAAAATTTGTGTTCATAAATAGATTACTTCAGTTGTTTATTATATACCATGAGAGCAAAGAATTAAATTTGAACAAACTTGTTGATCTGTCTATCTAAAATTCTTCTGGTTTGCGATGAACCTCCAGGGACAAAACCTAAGGACATATACATAGCATCATACCTGCACATCATCTTATACAAAAATTGTGCTACTGAATTTGCACTCTTATCAGGAAGAGCTTCAGTCAGGCCACTTTGAAAAATAATCAACTAAAGTAACTATATATTTATTTCCCCTTTCAGTTCTTGGCAGTGGACCAATTAGGTCAATTCCAACCTATAAAAAACACATCCCACCAACATGTTTTTACACAAATGCACTAACATAATTCTTACCATATTCCACACTTTTGGTTTTACCGGAATTGGGTGTGAAGGGGCTGATGATTTCTGAAACTTGACGTCATTGGTGCGTTGGCAAACCTCACATTGCACGACATAATTTTTCACATCAATCCACAATGTCTTCCAATAAAAGCGTCGAGAAACTTTTTTCCAGGTTTAGTCTCTTCCCAGGTGTCCACCTATTATATTTATTTTAGAATAGCCGAACTCATTTCATTTGCAATTGCTGACATTTTATGTGATGTGAGTCAATAATATAGAGCATGCATTGATTTATAACGCCGAAATACTTAAAATATAAGGTGGTTGTTAGAATACGAAAGGATTGTTGCTCCTCAAACTTGCATTCTCAGAGTAAATTGGCCTTGCATTTATTACAGAATTTTACAATACTTATTTATTTTATTTAGTTATTCAACTCAAATTTTTATTTTTTATTTTTTATTTATTTATTTTTGTTTGTTTTTTTGTTTTTTGTTGTTTGTTTTTTTGTTTTGTTGTTTTTTTTTTGTTTTTTTGTTTTACCTGGAATTTCCTCCACCCCCCCCCCCCCCAGGTGGAGGAAATTCCTAATCTAACCTCTCCTCTCTATGAAATTCTGCTCATATGTACTCTAAACCAGTATTTACTTTCCAGTTTCCCTGTGTCTGAGTTGATGCTCAAGCACAATGTATTTAAATTTTAGTTTTCATATTTAGATTAATGGCAACACCTTATACAACTACTTTTATCAACAGTATCTTCAGTGCCAGGCAAAATTATTAGATGCAATTTAAATATCTGTGTTGCCAGGCATAAGAAATATACATTAATTTACATTTGTAGTCACAGGTAAAGTATAGTCTAATACAATATTAATGTTTCACCTTCAAGGGATGAATGGCAGCTTTGAAGAACTTGGTCAACTTCTGAAGGAGTCCTAACTACTTGTCTCCAACCACACTCCTTTCTCTCCACCTACAGGAAATACAAACACTAATATTTCTACTGAATAAGAAAAGCACAATTAATAATCTAAACAACAAGCATTAAGAATAAACTTAATTAAAAAAAAAAAGGATTCAGTGTTGTCCATAAATCACTGCCTCTTAGCAATTCCTTAAACATGATTACTTATACAAAATATAAACATAATGTTATTTCACATACCAATGCAATGATTTAGGGACGTAAAATCATCATGATTTACATGACTATTCTCTTTGCTATATTTTGTTTACCAATCATGACAGGTAGAATTGATGTATCACTGGCCGTCAGTCCAGTCAGGACCGTATCACTGGTAGTCAGTCCAATCAAGATTGTCAGTCCAGTAAAGATAGATGGTTGTAATCAAAGCATCTGATGTTAGAATCTTAGTCATTCCTCGTCTCCTCTACAACCTTCTATAGATATTCGCTCACTCAAAAGGTGTGCTATTGGTCATATGCTCGGCACACAGAAGTTTTGAATGTTTTATTATGTTTATCATCTGGTGTTTTTCTCGGGTGCAGAAAGAATTCCACCATTGGGCTTTGATAGTGAACACCATCTAATGTTTTACTACTTGATTCTAAAAGCAGATTTCCCACTATATCAACATGTTCAATTCAACTTCGTATACCTTTTTTCATGGAGATCAATATCAATCTTTTAAGGAAGTATTCCTGATAGTCAGGAATGAGCACAGCAAGTTTGGGGGAAAAGCGAATTATTTTAAGTGTGTATGCAGATGCACATGATATTTTTTTAATCTGTGTGAGCGTTTCCCAAAATTGTCGAGTGGTGGTGGTTTCGAACTACTGCGGGTACCTGAAGGTGGAGGGAAGATGCTGAATGTTATAGAATCTCCACAATCTGGATATACAGCATCTTATCTGAAGGCAGTTGTCCACCACGCCAAAATTTAAGTGTGTCCACTTCAGAAAGACTTCTTACTGGATCCAATTCAACCGGAAGTAAATGAAAGTTGTTAGTATTTATTTAGAATGCACAATTATAGGGGGAAACCATAGTCCCAGTACAGCATACATGCGGTTGGTTCCCAAGATGGTTTTATATGAGTGCTGTGTTGTATAAGTGCAAACAGTTCAATTAGATATAGCTATTGCAACATTATAAATGTTCATATTGTATGATGCTATAAAGGTATATATTGCCAAGTCAGTATAATTAGGCCTAACCACTCCTGCACTGTATATCAGGCCTGTGCAGTGGGGTAAGGGAGCTGTAAGACCAACCTGAATCTTACATGGTACTAGTAGTTTAAGTGTTGATGGTGATAGTACATGTTGTTCAGGGGTGAAATGGTTACTTTGACGCGGTACGTATGGGAAAGAGATTTTGCCATTTTGAGTTTGGCTTATTTGCCACCCAAGCTATAGTAATCATTATGTTGTGCTATACTAAAAGAGAGTATTGTTATGTTATTAACCCTTTCGTTCCGGATCCCGCTTTAAAGAGGGTGAAGACCGATTGACTTCTCCGAATTTTTAAAAATAGTTACTTTATAGCTAGAACCTTCAGATTGCATACACAGGTGCCCAATGCATTGGAGCATCTAAAATAGCTTTCAGCCAGGACTGCTTCAACAGTACCTCACAGCAGTTGCGTTTATTTCTTCCTCGGCAAAAAAAAACACATCAGTTTTCCGTCGAATTTTTAAAAAAGTTACCTTCTTCACAGCTGCTTCATTTATGGATCCAGTCATCTCCAGAGCTTTGTAGAAGCAGCAAAAAATTGCTTGAGCGCAGTAGCCTTCCATAACACATTGAAACAACCGCTTCTTTGCCGACCAAGACTTTGCGGTTTGACTTACTGTCTTCTCCATTTTTTATAAAATCGCCAGTTCAACTGGGGGCCTCCCTATTACGTACAGTCTTAGGTAATGCTTATTACATCTTAGGAAAAAAGTGAGCGTGTCGTGTGACCCCGGTAACTATGCAAAAAAAAATTTTTTCAAAGTCATTTTTTGGAAGATGGCGTCTATTAGTTACAATGCGGTGCAAGTTTTAGACTTGCTTGATGCTGACTCTAGCGACTCAGGATCAAGCGAAGAGAAGGGAGACGACATCTAGGGCTATAGGAGGCCCTCTATCAGGGTTGGTGGACCAGACCCCGTCAACTCTGATACAGAAAATGGGAGTCAAGAAGATGATCGAGATAAGCTTGTCTTTCTCTTGAAAAATAGCAAGCTTCTGTTGTGGAAAGGACTTATTTATAGCTATATTGAGATAGAGTAAGCTGTTTAGCTATAATATATATATATTTCATTGAGTTTTGAGATTTGAAAGTGGCTTGTGGATTTTTGAACAATTTCAAATTTTCAAAAAAAAAATTTTTTTTATTACATGTACGACCCCGATGAGGCGACAGGAGCAGAGTCTTCCAGTGATGAAGGAGAGGATACCGGACCTGAGTCTTCCAATGATGAAACACGAATAGGTAGCAGGTTCCAGTGATGAAGAAGAGGAAGTGGCTCCTCCTGCTCCGAGTTCTAGACGTCCTCGCGGTCGGGAACCGAAGAAGAAGAGTCGGGTGGATGAGGTAGGGGAAGAGTGGAAGAAAGAGGACAACACACCCATTGATATTCCATAATATTTTGTGTGAAGGACCACAGACTTTGATATTTGTGGCTGCTCCCCTGAACATCCCAAAAGTTGTAATATGTATTGTTATTGTCGTTGTCGTTGTCTGTGTTTTTGTGATGTTGTAGTGGAGCTTCACACTCGATGTATATGTGTGTGCGTGGAGTTAAAATGTTATTCTGGCGCTTCCAGATCTAACCGGGGAGGGAACGAACTCGGGGGGGGGGGGGGGGGGGTCTCTTTTCCAATCGGGGATACTATGCCCATGTAAGTTGAATTTCATGTATGTGTGTGTGTGTACACCAGTCAATTTATATTATACATTTATTTTTATGATCTGTATTCACCTGTATCTTCTTTTTTCTAGTGTGTGTGTATGTGTGCGCATGCATTTGTGGAATGAGAGAGAGCAACCGTGGACGAACAGTATGTGGCGCTTCCGTATACAACCTGGGAGGGAAGTCTAGATCTTTTTGGATTGTGACTACTATGCCCATGTAAGTTGAATTTCAAGTGTGAACGAAAGGGTTAACCCTCAGTGTGCATGCGCTAGAGGGTTATAGTAGTCATCCTGTCTGTTTCTGTCTGTCTGTCTGTCACACTCTGATTTTGAAGATTACTGACAATTACAGTTGATAAGGTGTGAACTTACTTTAAAAAATTTAATTTCGGGCTAATCGTTGAGAAAACATGAAACTTTCAGCTCTGCATAGGTACTATCTTTTATGGGCAACGCCCCTAGCATCACGTCATAATCACGTGAGCAAATAATATTGTTTGATGTACTTTATCTCTTGATTTCCCAGCCTATACAAATTTTGTCAGATTTCTGACATAGTTTTTTTTCTTCGAGTAGGAGCACGCAGCACTCGCAAAGTTTAGTTCAGTTGGTAAAGATCACTCTACTAAATAGCTAGAAATAAATTGCGTTCTTTTATTTAGAAGAAATTTTTTTTCCTGATTTTTGAATGACCATGGATGCTGGTCAAGTATTAGCTTTGATCGAGATGGAGGAAAGAGACAGTTTCGGGAGCTACAGCTCCGAGAATATTGATTTACTGGAGCCTACTGAAGTGGAAGATTTAGAAGGAGAGACAGCTGAGCCAGAATCTAAGGTATAAAGATAGCTTCTAATTGGTAGCCCTAGCATTGGGTTTTTTCTATAGGTTTTCTGTCATGACAGTTCTGCTAGTCAGAGTAGGGCTTGTTTCTCTACATCTGAGGTCCATGAACTTGTGTGTGACACCTCTTTTGATGAAAGTCGATTTCTTTCGGACATATCTTCAAGTTCTGACTCTGACTCTGAATATGATCTCAGCGACCCTGAAGCAGAACGTTGCTCTTCCCCTGATTTCAATGAATCATCTGGGCACAGTGATTGTGACAGAGATGACTCTACTGTCGAAGGTGTTGACATACAGTTTCATGTAAGTTCACCTGACATAGATAGTAGCAGTTCAAATGGTGACGATGGAAAATGTCATACTAGAGGCCGTGCTAGAGGTCGTGGTAGTCGTTGTGTCAGGAATTATGCGAGAGGTCGTGGCAGGAATCGTGGCAGGGGTCGTAGCAGGGGTCGTGGCAGGGGTCATGATACGGGTTCTGGAAGAAGTGAAATGGACCAAGAAGAGCCATTACAAGTCTGTGACCTCTCCAGTAAGGACACTAACGTACCACAGAAACATGACTTCAAACCTTTACGACCGGTGGGCCCACATCTCCATTCACATGCTGTGACTTACTCACCAGCAGCTCTTTTCAAGCTTTATTTTGACTCAGATATTGTTCAGAAAATTTGTGACGCTACCAATGAATATGCAGAGAGAAATAAAGAAAAGCGTCCAACAATGTATGGATACTTCAGCAAATTTGAACCTGATGATTTTTTTTCTGTTGTGGGGATATTGATTCACTTAGGATACCGCAGAATTCCTCATTACCGATTGATGTGGCAACCTACTAGCCTTTGCTATGATCCTTTTATTTCATCAGTGATGAGTAGGAATAAATTTGAAAGTTACCTTTCGTTTCTACATTTAGTGGACCAAGACACAGAAAAGCAATTGAAAGATCAAGGAGATAAACTGTGTAAAGTTCGTCCATTGAACGATCATCTTCAAAAGTGCTGTATGAAACTATATCAATCGAATCGAGAAATTTCCATAGACGAAAGAATGGTTCGTTCAAAGGCTCGCTTCTCTTTTCATCAATATATACGTAATAAACCGGTAAAGTGGGGTTTCAAACTGTGGTGCTTGTGTGATTCTCATAATGGCTATACATGTGACTTTTCTGTATATCGTGGGAAGAATGGAGAGGTAAGAAGTTCCAATGGCCTGGGATATGATGTAGTGATGAGTTTGATGAAGGATTATTTTGGTCAGGGGTTGTCTTTGTATATTGACAACTTTTATACAAGTCCTACACTTGTAAATGATCTGTACATTCAGGGAGTTCATGTTACTGGTACCCTAGACTGTAAAAAAAAGTTTTCACCTAAAACGATACCTCGTGGTAATGGTTCCTATGTTCGAGATGGGAATTGTGTATATACTGTATGGAAAGACACAAAGTGTGTATCAGTCATGTCTAATGAGTTTCCTGGTCATTCTGAAAGCAAAGTCATTAGAAACGTAAAAGACAATGATGGAAAAACTGAGAAAAAGGAGGTCCCTATACCTGTAATTAATTACAATCGCTTCATGAATGGTGTTGACCGTTCTGACCAACTTATCAAATACTGCAACCTGCTTAGACAAACAAGAAAGTACTGGAAAACTTTGTTCCTCCACTATGTAGACATTGCAATTGTGAATGCATATATTATATACAAGGAGTTACATCCTGTTGAAAAGGAACGTATGAGTCATTTTTGCTCCAGAGAAACTCTGGTTCGACAGTTTTGTGGTATCAAGGTGGCAGTCCATCAATCAGTATCTGGTAGGAAATCTGACCCAACAATTGAGCATATCTCTGAACGTCTTCCAGTGAGTAGGTCATGTGTGTATTGTAAACTTACAAACAATACGGATAGACGTACCACACGACAGTGTGTCAAATGTAAAGCCCCATTGTGCCTACAAGCTCGAAATTGCTTCCTCAAGTTTCATCAGGCATCTTTCAGAGAAGCAAGAACACAATGGCTAGAGCAAAGAAAAGCTTATCTACAAACTCGAGACAAAGGAGGACGGCCAAAAGGAAGTGTTGTGCCCAAAGGACGAGGCAAAAGAAAAAGAAGGAATTGGTGAATATTTGGTGGTATTGGTTGTAACTTGGCAAATACACAATGTTTCAGGTTCAATTCCAATGTTTCAGTTTCAATTCCAATGTTTCAGTTTCAATTCCAGTATTTCAGTTTAAATTTCTAGTTGTTCTTTATGTCATAGAGATTGTATGTCAGTTATAGCAGGTTATGTTTACCTGACCTAAGAGCAGTTAGAGAAAGGGGTAAAGTGGTAAATCTAGTGTTATTCGGTTACTTTTTATTTCTCAATAACTCAGCAAATACCAAGGAACATATGCCATCGGACGTCGAGCTCCACTGCAAAACAATTTCATATACACAAAAACACAAACAACAAAGATATTTGTAATACAAACAACAAATTATTCATGATCCTATATAATTGCAACGTTATGATGTATTGTATGCGGTTTCATACAGGATTGTTGTTGGGGGGGGGGAGCTTTGAGTGTACTTCGCCACACCCATTTTTTGGAACCTTCACTACTTTGATGCACATCTTTGCATAAGAGTCTATACTTCACACTGATGATCAGTGTTTGGTCCTATGCACTAAATGGCTCAGTTATGATAGGAACATAATGGGATACAATATCAGACTAAAAATAAATGCTTCCAAAATGTTTTCAACTCCCAAAATTCTAGGGGGGAACCCAGGGCTAACCTCCCACTGTATGAACCCCTGGTATGTATACTCCACACTGTCCATGAGATAAACAATCGTTGTATTGAGAGTGTGTAATTTGAAAATGAAAAGCAGTACAAGCACACACGTGGAATTCAACCGGCATGGATGGTGTCACAGACTGAACGATCCCCCCAGGTTAGGATTAACTGGTGTACACACACACACACACACACACATGAAATTCAACTTACATGGGCATAGTAGCACCGATCCAATAAGATCCAGAGTTCCCTCCCAGGTTGGATCCGGAAGTGCCGCATACTGTTTGTCCACGGTTGCTCTCTCTCATTCCACAAACGCACGCACACACATATACACACACACACACACACAAGAAAAAAGAAGCTACAGGTGAATACAGATCATAAAAATAAATTTATAATTTATTATACATAAATTGCCTGGTGTACACACACACACACACATGAAATTCAACTTACATGGGCATAGTAGCCAAAAAGATCCAGAGTTCCCTCCCAGGTTGTATCCGGAAGCGACGCATACTGTTTGTTCATGGTTGCTCTCTCTCTCTTTCCACAAATGCAAGCACACACATACACATACACACACACACACAAGAAAAAAGAAGCTACAGGTGAATACAGATCATAAAAATAAATGTATAATTTATTATACATAAAATGACTGGTGTACACACACACACATGAAATTCAACTTACATGGGCATAGTAGTCACGATCCAAAAAGATCCAAGTTCCCTCCCAGGTTGTATACGGAAGCGCCACATACTTTTTGTCCACTGTTGCTCTCTCTCATTCCACAAATGCACGCACACACATACACACACACACACTAGAAAAAAGAAGATACAGGTGAATACAGATCATAAAAATAAATGTATAATATAAATTGACTGGTGTACACACACACACATACATGAAATTCAACTTACATGGGCATAGTAGCCCCGATTGGAAAAGACCCCCCCCCCCCTTCCCGAGTTCGTTCCCTCCCCGGTTAGATCTGGAACTCCACGCACACACATATACATCGAGTGTGAAGCTCCACTACAACACCACAAAAACACAGACAACGACAACGACAATAACAATACATATTACAACTTTTGGGATGTTCAGGGGGGGGGAGGGAGCAGCCACAAATATCAAAGTCTGTGGTCCTTCACACAAAAGATTATGGAATATCAATGGGTGTGTTGTCATCTTTCTTCCACTCTCCCCCTACCTCATCCACCCGACTCTTGTTCTTCGGTTCCCGCCTTCTCCGACCGCGAGGACGTCCAGAACTCGGAGCAGGAGGAGCCACTTCCTCTTCTTCATCACTGGAACCTGCTGCCTATTCGTGTTTCATCATTGGAAGATTCAGGTCCGGTATCCTCTCCTTCATCCCTGGAAGACTCTGCTCCTGTCGCCTCATCTGCGTAATCGGGTCGCTGACTGCATTCACATCTGGTCCTAGTAGTATATGTGGTTTAAAAAATTTTTTTGAAAATTTGAAATTGTTCAAAAAACCACAAGCCACTTTCAAATCTCAATACTAAATATAATATATATATATATTATAGCTAAACAGCTTACTCTATCTCAATATAGCTATAAATAAGTCCTTTCCACAACAGAAGCTTGCTATTTTTCAAGAGAAAGACAAGAGAAAGACAAGCTTACCTCCATCATCTTCTTGACTCCCATTTTCAGTGTCAGAGTTGACGGGGTCTGGTCTACCAATCCTGATACAGGGCCTCCTATAGCTCTAGATGTCGTCTCCCTACTCTCCGCTTGATCCTGAGTCGCTAGAGTCAGCATCAAGCAAGTCTAAAACTTGCACCGCATTGTAACTTGTAGACGCCATCTTCCAAAAAATGACTTTGAAAAAAAATATTTTTTTGCATAGTTACCGGGGTCACACGACACGCTCACTTTTTTCCTATGATGTAATAAGCATTACCTAAGACTGTACGTAATAGGGAGGTCCCCAGTTGAACTGGCGATTTTATAAAAAATGGAGAAGACAGTAAGTCAAACCGCAAAGTCTTGGTCGGCAAAGAAGCGGTTGTTTCAATGTGTTATGGAAGGCTACTGAGCTCAAGCAATTTTTTGCTGCTTCTACAAAGCTCTGGAGATGACTGGATCCATAAATGAAGCTGCTGTGAAGAAGGTAACTTTTTTAAAATTCGACGGAGAACCGATGTTTTTTTTTTTGCCGAGGAAGAAATAAACGCAACTGCTGTGAGGTACTGTCGAAGCAGCCCTGGCTGAAAGCTATTTTAGATGCTTCTCCAATGCATTGGGCACCTGTGTATGCAATCTGAAGGTTCTAGCTATAAAGTAAGTATTTTTAAAAATTCATAGAAGCCAACCCGTCTTCACCCGCTTTTAAGCGGGATTGGGAACGAAAGGGTTAATTCAGAAATTTGAAGGAAAAAAAAGAATAAATGTCCTAAATGTCATGACTACAGGAAACTGTAAGTTTGCGCCATACCATATCAGTTTGAAGTTTTAGCTAATAGGATATAGTGTGGGCAATGGGGAACACCAACACCCAAGAAAATAACAGCTACCTACATAATAATGTTGCTAATATACATGTGTCTATCTCATGTTCCAATGAATGGAGGGTAGGGGATGACTGCACATGTTTATGCAGGGTAGGACTGATAAGTTAGAGATGATGTATAGACTAATGTTTATTTAGGAGCAGGAGGGTAGGATGTGTAGTAGGAGAGACTGATTAGCAGGTGTGGCTTGAGTAAGGTGATGTAGTAGTGAATAGGTATAACCACACACACACACACAGTCTAATTGGACTTTAGTGCACATAGTGGCAGTCTGACATACGACTGAAAATAGTGCTTGACCATTGGTTGGTAAATGTAACCACCTATAACACTAGAGTTTTCCTTACTCTGTGCACGTTTAAGTCAATTGGTCTATATATGCAATTATTGTTTGTTGGGATCTGTTCATGCCATTTTTTTATGACTAATATATAGGAGAAAAATAGACAAGATTATTCCTGATAACCATCATGCCAAGCGTGGAAGGTGGCTACAACCCCAGTCAACATGCCACAGTCCTTAGACGACAGAGAGATGGCACCAGAAGTCCTGTTATATGACCTGTGGCTATTGCTTCTTACAACCAGTTCATGAGAGGAGTGGACAGAGGAGATCAGATTCGTGGCTACTATGCCACAAAAATCAAGTCCAGAAATTTTTATAAATACATTGTTAATTTTTAGTGGGAGTGGTAATCTCTAATGCTTCATTTTTTATCGACTTGCTACACAAAAGGGAGCAACCTCTCTGAAGGTTTCACGAACTGGTGGCAATACAACTCATTGGAGACTACTGCAGCAGGAAAAAGCCAGGAAGAATCAGCTATCTGGTGAAACCATTACCAATTATAGTCTGGCGTAGCCGACCCTTTACCTTCCGTTATTGGTGGGCGAGGAAGGAAAGGGTCTGGTGTCATGAACGTATAGTAGTTGTTCGAATGGAATTTAGAAAACGTCATTCGCCATCATTTTGCGGTCTAGTGGTTTTCTTAGTATAGATTGTGCTGAAATTTTAAGTGGAACGTCTATACCAACCATGGCTGCAAGTTCTGCATCTCCGATTTGTCTGGCTTGTGGAGAACTCGCTGCAAAGAAAGACAGAAGACTCCTGGATATTTCAGGGAGAGTTACCATTTATTGGAAAGAGATTATATCTCAAGAACTAGAAAAGACCCAACCACAGATTGATGTAAATGAACTTCTGTGTCCTGGACCAAGTTTCATGTGCAGAAAATGCTTCTATGCCTATGATAAATTGCTGCTGGCCAAAGAGGTAGGCCTGTTAGTTCATGTTGAGTGTATTAAGTGCCTAATAAGTGCAATTTATATTCTGAGAAAACAAGATAGGAATTAATTGTAGCTAGCTATAGCTCTGTACTACATTCTTAAGCAAAGCTATGGAAAGAATTAAAAAGATTTTTCTACAATGTTACTTGCTTCAAATCTAGTCTTGTGTCTATTTGGAGTTATGTGTTGCATCTTACTACCATCAAAAGAGACAATAAATATGTACAAAATACAATAAAATGTACTATAAGAAATATAATGGCACAAATAGTAATAAAATATTTGTTATTTTCAAGCTACTCTATTGTGTTTTGTTTATTTTAGAAATATATATATATTTTTTACTCTCACATTCACTTATGATGTGACCATTTATGTGTTGTTCTATCTGTTTTAGACAATCATATCAAACATTAGCAAGGTTGTTGCCAAGATTACCTCTAGAGGAGGAAGAGCACAGAAACGGCCACGAACCACTTCACAAGATGCTTGCACGACTCCAGCAAAGAAAGCAAAGAGAGTGCTAGCTTTGTCTGAGCAGGAACCTCCTCCTGTAAGTACTTCATCTCCCATTCCAACAACGGATTCGCCAAATGTTTCAGTACGTTTTATATGGTTTATCAAGTTAATATAATAAAGCATGACTTCATGTTATATACAGGTCAATATTGAGTATAAAAGTGGACTGAAAAGTTTTACATTAACTCCAAATCGCAAACATTTGGGCAAGTCTTTAGCAAGAAGTACGTATGCCATTATATCTGATCTCATGAACAACCCAAGGAGTCGCAATTACATTTTGAAGAAGATTGGAATAATGCTACGACAAGAGCTTACTGTAATGTCTTCTCACAAAACGAAGTCTATTTTAGGTAGCCAAGATATAGCTGATATGAAAAAGTTCACTTGGAGCAAAGTTCTAGATGAGCTTTCATTAAATGCTCCAATTCTTCATTCGTTGCTACTATCTTGCACATACCGACGTAGACCTCGAATGAACAGAGATGCTATTGTAGGCATGTGTAGTGCCATTCTGCTGAAATTCCGGTATTCAAGAATGAGCATGGTTCAAAGAATTTTGTCTTTGATCCTTCGTGCCGGAAGTAGTGGAAAACAGGTATGAATTTTTTAAGTTTCTATGCTAATTGTGTTTAGTATGTTCTTTATCTCAGGTGTATGAACGACTGCAGAAGGTCAATGTGTGTATGTCCCATGTAACAACTAACAGGCTAATGAATCTGATAGGAGTTGGACACGATACACTGGTGAAGACTTGGAGGGACAAACTTGTAGCAGATCTTAAGGAAGGACTTGGAGAGGTTGGTTGCGACAATCAAACTAAGCAACTTTCATTTGATGTATGTTTTCACAGGAGGATCAATTTTTATCAAGTCAGTCGATTGGGCCAGTTTCAGAGGATGAGCTGTTTGATTCCTGTTCAGAGTCCACTTCTTAGTCCCACTCCTCCACCACTTCTAGTGCCCAAACACCTCAGTTTTCACCATTGTCTTCTGACATATCATTATTGGCTAATGAAGATACTGTTGAAGGAGGTGTTTTGACTTCACAATCGAATCTCCACAGTACTACTGAGGGGATGGAATCCTGTGGTAAGAATATATGCAGATAATTGAAGGCATAGGTGCATTTTTATTTTCTTTATGCAGGAGTTACTGCTACAAGTGAGGCAAACGTTCCAAAACAGCTTGGATACAAGCTCATTGGTGACAATATTGACAAAGGAGTGAAAACAAGGTTCATGAGAGTCGAAGATCACAGCAACAAGTCATTGCACTACTTTCATGCCTGTGCAATTGAAAATAGAGTTGATCTCAGGGAATATCCTGATGAACGCCCACAAGGATGTGAAGACTGTCCTAAACATCGAGCATTAAGGCTATTACCATCAGCAGAGGATGACAAAGAACTAAGACTTAATATTGGGACTATTATTGGTCGAATTCTGACACAACACATGCCGTATTTCAAGCTGACGTTTGAGGACATTGTGAAATGGCATATACCACATAAGTATTCTTCTGAAATGTCATCAAAGTCCATTGTAGTAAGTAATTGTAATTAAAGTCCTTAATTGCAATTGTCACGTTTATGTTTGAAACTAAGATCCTCCCTCTTCTCATGTCCAACCTAGGAATAGTCAATAGGGTTAATTAGACCATCTATTCATCAACAACTAATATTCTCGAGATTCCAAATGTTATGTGATTACTATCCACTATCTCAGGGAATTAGCTAAGGGCACAACTAAAATTCCTCAATGTCTCTTACATGTTATTAGGTGCCCCTAGGTGTTCTAGCAAAGAATGAAAATTTGGGAGATGACATGGTTGACATCATGCTACACTTGCATCAGTATGTTCCTCTTACGCAAACAACAAAACAATTGTTTGTTCCAAGTATTGGAGAAGAGGTTGATATATGTCAAGCATCACTTCACCCGATCCTTTTAGGCGGTGATCAACTGACAGCTGCACGAGCAAGAGGAGCCAAAAAGACTAGAGTAAACTCTGTGACTTGTGGCACTCGTCTGGATGGATTAATTCCCTGTGCAGAAGACTGGCACAATAAAATGAACTTGCTTGATGTAAGTTAATTTTAAACATCAATTACCAATATATTTTAATAATGCAATGTTTCGTACAGGTAATTTGGAAGTATTATTATTCTATTTTCTCTGGAGCTGATCATGGTACACTGTATCAATTAAGAAATTTGATTGGGCGATCAAATGTATCTGGTGATCCTTCAAAGAAGTACAATGAGTGTGATGATTTCTTCAAGTTAATTGTGAAGTGTCATATTTTGGTCGCAGCACTCCAACATTTAAATATGAAGTCACTTTCTGACGTTCCAGATATTGATAGTGTAAGTAATCCTGAAAACTTGTGGATGATACAAGCTGATGAACGAAAGACAATCCTTCAGGAAATATGTGAGGGAGTTGTGAACAAATATGCCTCGTTTGATTTCAACCAATCACCAGCACCATCGCAAGACAAGGTCAGCTATTTATCTTGCTAACATAATCCATCCCCCTCCCTTTTTATAGTCTGCTATATTGCTGTATTTTTATGCCTAATTATGTATTACATATATTTGTACATAATAGATTTTTGATTATGGCAGACAGCTCCTTGGTGTGGGATCATTTTACTTAGTTTTTTCAGATGCCATCAGGGAAGGTGATGGCTTACGAATACTACGGTATTGGAAATACCTTATACCACTTTTCAAGAGTTCGAATAGAAAAAACTATTCCATTGAAGTCCTCAATATGCTGAATCAATATGAATTTATGCTCACTCCTCGCTTGTCTCAAGAGCTCCTGTGGAGTCGATTTGTAAATACTCATAGTATTCCAGGACGCAATATTCCTTGTGACTTATTCCAAGAACATCTTAACCGAGTGTGCAAGGAGGCTGTTCGGGGGTTTCGGGCGAATAAAACTGAGAAGGCAATCACAAAGATAGGGAAGACATTGGGAACAGTGGTACCAGTTCTTGACAACTATGACACTGAAAATGGAGTTACCCATGTGTCTGGTGCTCACAAGGTGCCAAGCTCAGGAAAAGATGTCAACATGATTATCGAACATTTGCTAAAAAACAAAATATTTTCAATTAACCAGGGCAGATGTCACTCTTGTTTTAGCACACCTCGGGATGTTTTACATGTATTGGACAAAGACACTTTAATTAAATGGATCAATGATCACATTTAATTTTAATGATCTGCATCAGTATGAATTTCATCACATTTGTAAAAAAAAAAATATTATCTTAAAAAAAAAATGTTAGAAATCAATGGGAATTTTTTTTAAAATTATTCTTTTGAATTTGAGATGAAAGTGAAAGATAAGTGATTATCAGAACAGTGCGAACATGTGCAAAGCTTTTGACATACATCACAGCACAAACACAAAGGTCCATCATAAGTACGCGAGTACTCATCAAAATCTTGAAACAAGGTATCTCTTCTACATGCAACATCATTATTTGAGTATTCAGTCATTGACTTATCCACATATCTCCTTCTGCCAGTATTCTTAACAAGAACTGCTAAGGAAGGAAGACTGTCACGACCAGCACGACCTGTCTGTTGAATACAAGACTCGGTGTCATTAGGGGATCCATAATGGATAACTTGGCGAATGTCATGACAATCAACCCCCATCCCAAATGCCACTGTAGCAATTACGACACGTAATGTAGAATTACTGGTAAACAGGTTTACAATGCTCTCCTTTACTATCTCTTCCGTGCAGCTCATGTACATATCGACCAACCTGAATCTAGGGAGATCTGGTGCATCAGATGGTTCTGTAAACGAGTTTCCCAGACAGTTCTTAAAATACAGATAAATGTTTGCACAGTCTCTATAGTTTGTGCAGTACACAATCATTCGAGGGCATGCTTGTCGCTCTTGGTGAAGTCTCTTTGAAATCAAAGAAAATGTTTCTTCAACTGAGGAAGTCTGGACCACTGAGTACATCACATTTGATTTCACAGGAGGTCGTGAAACAATTAATTCATTTCTCATTCCAATGATACATGCAATATCTCTTCTGAGTGTTTTTGTAGCTGTTGCTGTCAGTGCCATAATATTAACGTGTGATGGTAGTAAGCTTCTTATTTCACCAATTCTCAGAAGTAGCCTCCTAAATGTATCTCCCCTGATCTTTTTAAGATAACAATTAATTATATTTTTTACAAAATATGTGAAACAGTATTGTGACATACCATTTTATCACTGTGTGAGCTTCATCCACTATGAAAGCTCGAAGCTGATGAGAGTATACTTTTCCTATGAGCATTTCTCTCCATCTTCTACTTGCCAGAATCATCTCTGGAGTGAAATATACTATTTGATATGCTCCTTTTATAACGTCCTTTCTCATTCTTTCATCATCCTGCTCTCCAGAAACATAACAGGCTTTAATACCCATTCTGGACAAAACTGTAACCTGCAAATAACATTCTTAATAGCTAAAAATCCTAAACTGCGGTTTATTTTCTTACCTGGTCCTTCATTATAGCAGTCAGAGGTGTTACTACAATAATAATAGAGTTGGCCTCTTCTGGAAACAGTCTGTCGTATAGTAGAGGCAAACACTGGAAACAAAGACTCTTCCCAAATCCTGTTGGAAGAACAACAAAAACATCCCTTCGTAAGATCCCTGTGATTACTTCCAGTTGTTCTGATTTCACTGAATATCCAAGTTTTTCAAAAATGGACATCACTTCAGACCGAGCGGTCGACATCGCAGACATTGTAAAACGCACTTCTCTCCAGACTCGAGGTTGGGTAAGATATGCAATTAAGTTGATTCAAGCAATCTGATTGGAGCGCAACTATCGTTGCGCCGGAACAACTACTATACGTTCATGACACCAGACCCTTTCCTTCCTCCCCCGCCCACCAATAACGGAAGGTAAAGGGTCGGCTATGCCAGACTATACCAATTACTCATTTTCCCCAGAAAAAGCATGACTCACCTGGAACAAGTGTGAGTAATAATGTGATCAATTTAAGCTTACCTAGAAAGAGCTGAAGCATCAATACATTCAACTTTACAAGTTCTGTTATGGTTTATGCAACTGCATTGTTCATTCACATGTATTATTGAAAAATTAAACGAGAATTTATGTATTTTTAATTTCATTATTCATAGGCAGTGAAGTGTAGGGTTAGTGAATAATTACTTATCATCCATGCGGTGTTCTCATTGTGTGATAAGATTGCAGCTAGATTGAACCTTTCTGACTTCAAGGAGTCTAGAGAGAAGCAAAGGCCAAATGTGAAGAAAAAAATCTTAGTGGTCGCTGGGGAACCCAACCCAGGACCCTGGATGTCCTGGAAACGTCAGACCCGGAAGCAGTTACCTGCTGGGCAGGAGGGCCTGGATGGACTAACTCACCAGGACTTTCTGCCTCGCCCTACCGTTTCTGATGCCGCTGTGTTTGGAGACATGCCAACGCTAGTTTATTGCTGCTTTGATACTTTCTCTCAACCAGTTAGAATACAATTTTCATTTATTTTACTCGCTATGCGCGCGCTACAAGGAGCGTTCAATAACAAGCGTACAATATGGGAGAATACAGAACGCTCGCATGATGCGGAAATATTCAAGAAAAAATATCAAAGCTGCAATAAAATTATTCATGGGAGTGGGGGTGTAACATTTGCCTTTAAAACCCCAGTCTAATATACCAATAAATTTTAAATAGGCGAAACAATCCACCCAAATTTCTTACCTGCAACTTGTACTATTATAAGTAGCTTTAAAACGTAGCTAGTCACGTGCGAGCAATCTGATTGGTCCGTTACGAGAATCTATACAAGTAGAATCATGCTCTGCGGTATTTAGATATCGTGTAAATCGGACGCTTGTTGCTACGCTCTTACAGACATTTTCTTTAGTTTTTAGCAATTGCTACGTTCTAAAAGAGTTGGATTCGGATATTGTGAATTGTCATCATTTAGAAATCCTCGGCCTCGAGTAGCATCCTCGCTACGGTGTGGGTGTGTTCATGTGTGTGTGAGTGCATGCGTGTGTGAGTGCATGTGTGAGTGTGTGTGATCAAAGTGGTAGATTGCTGTCCAACTTTTGCACTCACATTGGTATTTTTCTTGTTGAAATAGGGAATGATCCCTAATCCTTTTCCAGTACCAATGTTTCGGGAAATTACTGAGGATAATCTATCTAAGTGTAAGGTAGGAGAAGACGATCACAAGTACATGGTTAGAGTTTTGGCTACTTTGCTGTCTACATATTATGTGCGGCATCCTTCCATGAGGGATTGTGGAGTAGTGGCCAAGTCGCTATTGAGAAAATTTAGTTTTCTCAAAGAAAGTGTAAGTTGATGTTTTGAATAGCCCATTAGATGTGTAGTTATATAGACTTTGGGATGTGTATTTTTCAGAACTCCTGGAGGCAATACATATATGTGCGTTGTCAAAATATAAATAGAAAGTATTCAAGAGCAACTCCAGAGCCCAAGAGGCAGAAGGCAGCTCCGTGTGTGGCTCATTCCTACGTTGAGATTAGTATTAACCAAGATGACCAGGTGGCACACGAACGAAGTACTGACCATTTAAAGAAAGAAATAGAAAAACCGAAACATAAAGTAGATGTAATTAAAGAATTGATAAGGAGAAATCTAAAGAACAGGATAGACATGGTGCTGTCTGGAGACGTTCGTCCCGCTGAACTGTTATTGTATTTTCCACTTCTTAAAAGGCTAATTACGTAAGTCACGATTTTGTTTACGTTGTATATGTGTTTAGTGGCTGTAGATATTTTATGAGTTTGAACTGATATCTGGAAATGAATTCAGTTTTGATGCAATTATGGAAGTCTGGAGCAGGTGGAAAAGTGCTATTCTTGACTATGCTACATCTTCTGGAATTAAGTCTTAAGTTATTAGAACATGCTCTTCGTGATCACCTTTCTGATAGTACAGGTATGTTTGTATTTATTATAATTTTCTTCAATTATAATGAAAGTTTCACTTACAAGTTCTAACCCTTAGAACTTGACTGCGATAGAAAACTCATAATTCACATGAGTTGAGTAAGACTACCGAGTTTGAGACTTCTACGATAAATATTTCTGAAAATTATTTTTCAGCTGAAGTTTGAGTTTTCCACTGGAAGCACTGTAGGTTAGTGGGTGAACTTCCACAACAGGCACTATTCTTTCTTTTTTTACGCGATCGTTTTTTGTTTTTTTCAGAGGAAAAAGAATCGCTGTCTCCGCAATGTCAAGTTTTTATTGTGGTACAAGGACAATATCGGTATACTGCCCAGCTCTATCTACGCCATAAAAATAGTAATTTAAATATAAAACTATATGAGCTGCCCAGCTGAACGAAAACAGCGGTAGCTAAATTGTCAAAATTGAAACACCCCATTTTATTTAATGCCCGTGCCACTATTATGGTACGTCTGGGTCAAAGGTCAGTTGACGTACGGCCACATGTATATAGTCGAATGTTGATCGGTTGTCCGTTTCATTTGCGCATGCGTGCATAAACAAAGTCTTGGTTAAAGCTGTGAGTAAACAGTTAAGAAGCTATGGTACTTGGACTCACCTCCTCCACGATTTTCAACCAAACAATCTGCCACCTAAAGTCCATGGAGTACGATGGAGCCATTCTTACTTTGTAGCTATAGCTTTCGGCAGGGCCGGCTGCACATGCCCAGAATATCTCGGTAAAATTAATTTCAGAGCTGGACAGCCGATGACTGAGCTTGCTCGATAATTACTTTTTTATCCCATTCCAAGTATGTGTTTTTGTTGACACTCACACAAACGCAACTATAGTTGTCCATCTCATTTTGATGAGTTAATAAGTTATTATATATCTGTTTAAGATGTGGAAAACATTATTTTGTTCACATTTAGAAGCAGAGTCTCTCACAGCTTTGCGATGTTTGGCTTACTGGTTGGTGCCCAAAAAGCGGGGAAAGCTGGAGCTCAAGAGAGCACAGTTGATATTCCCCATCTTTTGATGGAAGGAAAGGTATGTCTTTATTACAGTTGCATAATATCTTTATCACAGTGTAATTTTATTGATCAAGTTGAAATGTGAATATGATAGCTGCTCATGAAAAAAAAATTGGCTTGTGGTTGTCTTTGTTAGAAATTTTCACTTGCACATTAGCTTTGCTCCCGAAGAGTGAATTTTAGAGTGAACATGTGAATTATTCTGCAGCAAGTATCTTAGACATCATGCACGAGCATGTATACACACATGCATGAGCATGTACACACACATGCACGAGCATGTACTCACACATGCACGAGCATGTATACTACACACATGCACATGCATAACATGTCATTACTGAACCTAGCCCTGGAGACATCCACATTGTTAGAGATACAAATCAACTGATGGCGATATGTGTGTGTGGCCAAATGAATTTAGTCTGCAGTCCGTTTATTACTTTTTTCTGAATTGTAATTGTTTGTATATGTATTATTTTGGTTTTCAAAGGATTTCATATCCTCTAACTCACTATGAAATAGGGCCTTGGTCCTGATAATTTGGTCGTTTCTATACTTTATAGCACTGCGTACACTTTAAAGGTTTGTAGTATAAAGGTTTTTACGGAGTGTACTCTTCATACTGTTAACCTGCAAAATATATTGACAGTGAGTGCTGTCTGGAAATGTCAGAAGTTGTTTATCCCGTCACACGTCCCATGGGACCTTGGGGGATCCCATGGGACGTCCATCTGTCCCACACCATCAATTGTCCCATGTGTATATGGTGGGACCATAGAAAGGTCCCATTGGATACCCATGGCAATAGTACAAATTTATGAAATTTGAAGCTTACTCTGCTGGGAACCCATCCTATGTGGTTGAATAGCCAGGCTTGCCCGCTGTGTTAGTCACATGCCCACAAAGATGGGGGACTTCGCCCCCATACCCCTAGTATGCTGTCACAAATGCATGCATCTAGCTATGGGTGGGACAGATAACATCTCATGGGATCCCCCCATCATGGGATGGGATTGACAACTTTTTGCAAAATGTATTTATGGCAACCGCTTGTCTCTTATTTATTGTTAGTTTATTTTTTCTTCATTTGTTTGTATGACGTAGCTATCATGTACTGTAAAAAATGGACTTTAGCAAGATTGTTTGATTACACGCTTCAAAACACCCTTGTGCACTATTCTCAATATAGAGTGTTACAGGAACACAATACAAAGCCCAATGGTTTTCAAAATAACAATATTGGTAACTGTTTTTTCGTATATGTAATAAATCAAGTGAGTGTATCAATCCACTCGATAGGTGTAGTAGGATCTATACTCCAATAGCCAGGAGTGTTGCAGTACATCCCAGCAAAGATGTGACTACAAATGTGCCCATTAATGCCTGGTCCTTTTTCATGTTGTTGTTTTATATCACATAACATAATATATTAGAATGTGTTCGCCATGTGACATAGTCATCTAATTAATGGTACTCTATAAGCGTCCACACACTTTTAAGAAATTAAATAAAGGTGAGAACAACTTCAGACATGAAACAAATGTTAGTTGTAAACAAAACTAGTGCCTTCTTGTGCTGCCGGATTAATTGTATTGGTTAGCATTTGTGATGGGAATTTCCTGGCAAGTTACAATCTGGTAACAAACAGAATAATTAGCAGAAGTGTGGTAGGGAGACTCCAATTTTTTATGTTACGAATGTCAATTCATGGCATAAATATATCATTCAGGACTGATGTTTTTTTTGTGATGTAGATAATCCTTTTGACTCAGTGCACTCTTTTGTTATTTCTCTCAGTAAACGGTTTTTTAAGAAAAAGTGTTTTGTGGGTATAGGTAATATGGTATTGTTGCACGAACATTTTTGTGTGAAATAACTGTAATAGTACTGGCGTATTCATATATTCTTGCATGTTGTTATGATGGTTTAGGTGGCTCTATTTATATTTTATACTGATATAACGTTTAATTGTTATTCGCACTTAGTGCCGTACTAATGCTCTAATGTGTATAAAATGTTTGTGCTAAATTAGCACTTAGTATGTCGAATCGAAACTAATTGTGGGTCAAATTAACATTATATGTGTGTTGGATTAATACTAATTTTGTGTTAAATAAACATCATCTTGGTGTCATATTAATAAGCAGTATGTCAAGTTAACATTATTATGTGTCATATTAACATTTAGTATGTGTTGGATTAATGCTAATTTTGCGTTAAAATAACATCTTGGTGTCATATGTGAGCGGGTCTGGGAAAAGGGACTTTACGGCGCAAAAATTGAAATTGAGATATAGGCTCCAGAAGTAAGTCATCGGAAAAATTCTTTCTTTCTCCTATTTTTGTTTTTGGCAGAATTAGTCATAGTGACCCATACTCTACGTCTATGCCAAATTTCACATGTCAAAACGACTTAAAGACCCCAAGCGTGCCGTGAAAAGACAAGCTACTTTTTATTCTCTCTCATTCTCGAAGTAAAATAAACGGGGAATGGGCGGAGTTTCAACTAGCACTAAAAAAAGGGCATAGCTTTGAGACTACTGCATGCACTCTACAGCTTACCTTTGGTTTAAAGTTTACCGCTACAGTGAATAGAGTAGCCAAGGATTCCAACACAGGTCATGAGACGCTCTGAAAGCTAAAAAGAACTCTACGCAAACTTCGTTAGTCGCCGAAAAAGTGGCTGTACGATTTAATTGCGTATGCGGAGTACGCCGTTAAATATACGGAAACGTTAATTATACCGGAAGTAGAAATTCAATTTATGTTTTCTCGATTTCTAGTTCAATTGCTTTGCTGAATAGGGCCCAGTTCAACTGCCAGTTTCTCTGCGTGTCGAAGGTTTTACCCTCCAGTATTTTAGCACTAAGTTGAGATAAATTGTATCGTTTTATTAGCATTAAAAACTCAATTTTTTTTGATTTGCGCCATAAGGTCCCTTTTCCTAGACCCACTCACATATTAACACGTATTATGTCAAGTTAACATTATTTCTGAGTCATATTAACATTACTGTTCAGTTGTGAAAATAACATGACTTTGTGTGTGGTATTGATATAACTTGTGTGTTGTAGTAACAATACTTATTTGTTGTATTAACACCAGTTGTGCGTTGTTTTGACATTATTTGTATGTCATAATAGCGTAGTGGTATGTTAAACCGGCACAAGCGCCTATAGGCGCTCAAGGATGATGTAATGCGGGAAAAATATTTTCCCCCTAAACGATAAACGCTAAACCATTTTGTGGTTTGTTGCTAAGTAACCAAATTTGACCAAAAATGTTGAACATTACATGTACTTTCACGTGATATATGGTTGCTAGGTACTTTTTTGAACTCCTGATTTTATATTTATTTTTAACCCTTTCGTTCCCATTCCCGCTTAAAAGCGGGTGAAGACCGGTTGGCTTCTATGAATTTTTAAAAATAGTTACTTTATAGCTAGAACCTTCAGATTGCATACACAGGTGCCCAATGCATTGGAGAAGCATCTAAAATAGCTTTCAGCCAGGACTGCTTCGACAGTACCTCACAGCAGTTGCGTTTATTTCTTCCTCGGCAAAAAACAACAACATCGGTTCTCCGTCAAATTTAAAAAAAAGTTAACTTCTTCACAGCAGCTTCATTTATGGATCCAGTCATTTCCAGAGCTTTGTAGAAGCAGCAAAAAAATTGCTTGAGCGCAGTAGCCTTCCATAACACATTGAAACAACCGCTTCTTTGCCGACCAAGACTTTGCGGTTGGACTTACTGTCTTCTCCATTTGTTATAAAATCGCCAGTTCAAGTGGGGACCTCCCTATTACGTACAGTCTTAGGTAATGTTTATTACATCATAGGAAAAAAGTGAGCGTGTCGTGTGACCCCGGTAACTATGCAAAAAAAAAATTTTTTCAAAGTCATTTTTTGGAAGATGGCGTCTACAAGTTACAATGCGGTGCAAGTTTTAGACTTGCTTGATGCTGACTCTAGCGACTCAGGATCAAGCGGAGAGAAGGGAGACGACATCTAGGGCTATAGGAGGCCCTGTATCAGGATTGGTAGACCAGACCCTGTCAACTCTGATACTGAAAATGGGAGTCAAGAAGATGATCGAGGTAAGCTTGTCTTTCTCTTGTCTTTCTCTTGAAAAATAGCAAGCTTCTGTTGTGGAAAGGACTTATTTATAGCTATATTGAGATAGAGTAAGCTGTTTAGCTATAATATATATATATTTTATTGAGTTTTGAGATTTGAAAGTGGCTTGAGTCTTCCAGTGATGAAGGAGAGGATACCGGGACCTGAGTCTTCCAATGATGAAACATGAATAGGCAGCAGGTTCCAGTGATGAAGAAGAGGAAGTGGCTCCTCCTGCTCCGAGTTCTGAACGTCCTCGCGGTCGGAGAAGGCGGGAACCGAAGAAGAAGAGTCGGGTGGATGAGGTAGGGGGAGAGTGGAAGAAAGAGGACAACACACCCATTGATATTCCATAATCTTTTATGTGAAGGACCACAGACTTTGATATTTGTGGCTGCTCCCCCCCCCCCAAGGGCAAGTTCTGAAATGCGTCAACTATGTTGATGACGTCCTGATTTACACCAGGACGTGGGGTGAGCATCTCATAGCCTTAGACCATGTGCTTAAACGTCTAGGCAATATGGGACTTAATGTGAAACAAAGGAAGTGTGTGTGGGGGAGACGGCAGGTCAGGTACCTAGGACATTTAGTTGGATGTGGCCAGGTGATAGTGCCACAATCCAGATGTTTAAGTTTCAAGAATTATGGCAAGCCTACCACAAAGAAAGGACTTAGCACCTTTTTAGGAGCGATCGGGTTCTATCGAAAGTTTGTTTCAGGTTTCGCCGCACTGTCTTCTGCCCTGACACCTGCCACACAGAACAGACTGACTAGATACGCACGTGGTCGACACTTAAATAGAAACAGTGAACCACACACGACACCACGTGATACTTTGCACACGGCACCATACGATACGATACTAGTCCCCAGTCGTTGTTGACTTTGGAGTGGTTCAAAGTCTCGGGAGGGGAAATGTGGGGCCTAGTCCCTGAAGATGGAACCCTAATGACAGAGACATTTATGTTATGTGTGTAGGCTGAACTGTAACTGCAAAGTTTTGTGTTGTGTCGTGTGCAAAGTATCGTATGGTGCCGTGTGCAAAGTATCGTATGGTGCCGTGTGCAAAGTATCACGTGGTGTCGTGTGCGGTTCACTGTTTCTATTTAAGTGTCGACCACGTGCGTATCTAGTCAGTCTGTTCTGTGTGGCAGGTGTCAGGGCAGAAGACAGTGCGGCGAAACCTGAAACAAACTTTCGATAGAACCCGATCGCTCCTAAAAAGGTGCTAAGTCCTTTCTTTGTGGTAGGCTTGCCATAATTCTTGAAACTTAAACATCTGGATTGTGGCACTATCACCTGGCCACATCCAACTAAATGTCCTAGGTACCTGACCTGCCGTCTCCCCCACACACACTTCCTTTGTTTCACATTAAGTCCCATATTGCCTAGACGTTTAAGCACATGGTCTAAGGCTATGAGATGCTCACCCCACGTCCTGGTGTAAATCAGGACGTCATCAACATAGTTGACGCATTTCAGAACTTGCCCTTGGGGGCATTCTTAAGCCCGAAAGGCATCCTGTTAAACCGGAACTTCCCCATAAGACAACCAAAAGTAGTCAGATCTTTGCTAGCTTCCTCAACCCTAATCTGGTGAAAACCAGACGTATGATCCAACCTAGACTTAACTGAACAATTCCCAGTTCTCTCCATTATATCTTCTAATGAAGGTAAGTAATACCTTCTTTGTGGGGTTATGTTATTCAGCTCTCTATAATCGATACATATCCGGACACTGCCATCCTGACTGGAAGATTGACTACACTACTCCTCTCATTTACTCCAAGTTTACATTCTCCCTCACTACATAACCCTGGCAGTTCTGAGAAGAACTCCTCATTCCTCGACACAACATCCTGTAGTTCAATCTCACTATATCCATCACGAAACTCTTCAGATAGCCTGTTACTCTTGTCACATACACTCCTCACCACATCATCCTCTTCCGCTACCGACACTTGCCACACTACACTCTCCCGAGGAATGTACATCTTCGTGTTACTAATGTGTACCACCTTCCCCTGACCAGAACTTACCTTTCTCCTTACCCTGTAATTAACAAACCCGGGACCCGTAACAGAACAAGGTCCCGTGCCTTGCCCTTGTCCAAGGGTACAGCAAACAAGACTTTGTCACTAATCATATGGCCGTTAGCCACGCCACTAGTTTCTCAAAAGATTGTCCTTCAAATTCCATGGGAACCCTGGCGCATTGCACCAATGTGGGCTCTCCAGTTACACCTCTAATAGTCTCAAATTCATCTAACAGCTGGTATTCATACACCATATGTCACGGGACTAATGTAATCTCAGCCCCATTGTCAGGTGTAATGGTGCATTGTTCACAATTAACCTTTCCACTTAGGTCATTTACATCACCCTCAACAGCCACCCAATTCACACTTCGCACCGGTTTGCCAGTTTTTACGCCGGCTTGCCGTGCAAGCTCTTACTTCTTGGGCTGAGTCTTGTGCGAGCATTCCGACCCTTCTCATCACACTTGAAGCAAGTAGGTACTGGTCTGGGAGGCTTACTCTCACTTCTGCACTCAAAGGACCTGTGACCATAATGGCCACACCTATAACACTTGCTGGCTTTGGTACTTCTTATTAGTCCTTCCTTAAGGGTAGTTGCCCATAAGCTCGGGTAAATTACGTACCTTTGCTGAGTTCACAACTCCAATTTCATCAACTCCAAAATCTTTACAATAGAGGCCCTTCTATCAGCTTCTATCTTCCGCCAGCCTCTCTACTGGCTGATCTCCTACTTTTGCTAACAGATCTATCCTTTTCCCTAACCACACTCAGTGCCCTTAGGGTTTTCTCCTTGTCCTTTGACACCTCACTTGTGGGCCCTGTCTCATAATGAGAGGCCCCTTTTCCTACTACAGGTAAAAGGAAAATATAAAAAAAGAAGTGTGCGCCTTAATGTCCTATATACTTTAAATTAGACTTAAAACTCTAATTCTTATCGTACTATGGGCAGGGTTGCATACTGTGGACACGGAACTATTTGGTGGCGGCTCTAGTAGGGGAAAAGGATTGGGCCTAAACTCTCTCTTCCATTTGAACGCCCACAACTGGCGGCAGCGGTGTCTTGTCTGTTAATACTCCTAGCAAATACAGTACGAACAGATACAATAACAAACAAAGAGTTCAGGGGATGTCGCTCCTATGATTAGATGCAGATACGACAGGATGAAATGATGCTCCAGAGTTTAGGCCAGAGACGTCCCGAGAATTGTGCGGACTTGTCTCTCTCTTTTCACTCCCCTCGGTTACTGTACTATCCTCCATTCCCTTAGGTGAGGTGTCACAGCTGTGGGGCCTAGTCCCTGATGATGGAACCCTAATGACAGAGACATTTATGTTATGTGTATATGGGTGTGTAGGCTGAACTGTAACTGCAAAGTGTTGTGTTGTGTCGTGTGCAAAGTATCGTATGGTGCCATGTGCAAAGTATCGTACGGTGCCGTGTGCAAAGTATCACGTGGTGTCGTGTGCAGTTCACTGTTTCTATTTAAGTGTTGACCTCGTGTGTATCTAGTCAGTCTGTTCTGTTATCAATTCTGTGCATCAGGAACACCAGGATCATCTACTCATTCGCCATCTAATCACGTTATCTACCCCAGGCCGTGACATCCCTAAATCTAAGAGGGGGGAGGGTCCGGTAGGTTCAGAATGTAATAAGGAGAACTTATAGATTAACTTGCCTGATGGATATGGTGGAGAGGCTGATGATAGAAGAGCGCTTGCGGAGAGGCAGAAAAGAGACGGATCCTTAGAGGAGTGCAGACTCCTGGCTGAGTCAAACCTTAGGGGATGGTACATGTAATAGAGGGAGATCTGGGAGAGGAGTGTATGAGGATAGTGGTGCCCAAGGCAGATAGGGAGAGAATTCTGAGAATGGCACATGACAACGGTGGCCACTAAGGAGTTCACAAGGTTAGGAGTAGGCTTAATCGTCTGTTTACCTGGCCTGGGATGGCTAAAGACATAAGTACATAGATTCTTGTGAGTTGTGCTTAAAAACCAATAAGAGCGGGAATAAGCCATTAAAACTCCAAGAAAGACCTGTGGTAGACGAACCCTTTAGGGTAGTGGCCGTTGACATTATGGGTCCTTTGCCCAAGGGGAAGGGCGGGGCCCAATATTTCCTGACATACGCCTGTATGGCCACTAGGTGGCCGGAGGCCATCCCACTCCGTAATCTCACAGCTAATGAGGTGTCCGAGGCTTTCTGTCAGATAGTCTGCAAGACAGGGTTGCCTGATACTGTTTTAACCGACAGGGGGGCAGGGAAGGTTTTGAGTAAAACCTGCGAGTTATTTTGGTGTGGTCAAATCACAACCACTCCTTACCAACCCCAAGTAATGGCGTGGTTGAGCGCCTTCACGGGACACTAAAGCCCATGCTGGCAAAGGCCAGCTTACGAGGGGTATAGACTGGGTAAAGTTTCTTCCAATAGCTTTGTTTGCCCTGAGGCAGATGCCTCATCGGGATAGTGACATGAGTCCTTTGATTTGATACACGGCTTTCAGGTCAGAGGCCCCCTTGATTTAACCGATTACGCGCGAATAAAATTTTAAATTGCGCCTTACGTAATGCGGTCACGGGCGCACGCGAGACACAGAGGATTGATTGCTTGGTGGGAGGGTGACACTAAGCGAGAGAAAGAAGACGAACGTTTGAAGATTGCCTCGGGGACAGTATTATCGAACGATAGATTACGCTCTAGGCTATTGGGAAAGCATAAATTCGACGCTAAGGAGCTGTTCCCGACTTAAAAATAACAAAGTACTCGCACGTTTGGCAAAAACCTTTATGGCATCACACTGAGGCTCTTAGTAAGCACACTAGTAAGGCTGGAAGTATGGTTTCATGGCTAAAGCAGTTTGCTACTTGATCATAGAGGTAAGAGAAAGTGTTTTTGCACGCATCTGTCTTACATTCAGGAAGAATTTGTTGATATTTATTTAGGGTGTGTTTTATTTTGAACTGAGCAATCTGTTATAAATTTTGTGAACAGAGAAGCTTTTTATGGCTTTTGTGCATGAAAACAGGTACATCACAAATAAATGATAGAATATTTTAGTGTATTCAGTTTGGTACTCCAAGGTGTCTTTACTTTTGATGTGCTTGTAGGCTGCATTGTTGACAGAATAGTTAGTGATCTTACTATCAAGTGCAACTGGTCATAGCATAATAGAAGTATATGTCAGAGGGCTCCCTGCAGTCTCACCTGTTGTATAACAATATTTATTTTTACTTATTGTTATAAAGAATGTGGTTAAAATTCCTGTAGAAATCGCTACCTTTCAGAATCATCAATTCCGTTCTCTGTCAGAGTCCTTGACCATCTAGTGACTGCTGCAGTCACTACACCCATCAGTACTGAAGTCATTCTTGCTGTCATCAAACTCCTCGTCACTACCATCAGAGTTACTGCCATTCTGGTCACTGCCATCCTTGTCACTGCCGCCATGCTGTGCCAGGTCAAGAATAATGTCTTCATCGCTAGGATGCTGAAGTGCCAGTGTTCCACTTGCCAAGATAGCTTTCTACTTGTTTTATCATGAGCAGTTATAGCTAAAGTAATATTGGTTTCTAAAAAATTATTCTGTGTACCTTTATTATATTATGAAATATATTTTCAATTTATACTTTATCAGAAAGAAGTCTTATTGTTGTGACAAAATTTACTCAACATTTTCTTATGGCAGTCTATGTGTTTTATAAGCCTAAAATATACTTACAACAATATAGAATAGTCTGCAATTGTGATTGGTGGCGTCCTTGACTCCACAAAGCTGTAGGGCGAAATGGACGCGAAGACGCTTTTTTGACGCATTTTCGCGTCCTCCGCGGTTATCGATTTTTCTTAATTGACGCGTTTTCGCGTCCTTCGGCATTAATCGGTTAATATATCTTGGGTGGTTGGATGAGGCCTGTGAGGGTGTGCCCGTCTCAAAGTGGGTGAACACCCTCCAGCAGAGGATAGCCGAGCTCACTGACCTCAGTGTGGCTCGAACGAAGTTGGGTAAGGACAAACAACAGGAGAGTTTGAATAGAAACCGGGTTGACAGGGTGCTTAATGAGGATGAGTTAAGTTTTAATGAAGGTGCCGGGTAGGAGTGGGGCCTTTTCAAGCTCCTGGTTAGTGAACAGGAGTTGGCACAGGGGGGTTCAGATTTCATAGAGAAACGCAAGAAAGCCACACCTACTTTTGGTTTCTTCGTTTATTCTTTAAAAAACGAAAAAGAAGGGGGGAAATATGCCAAAATTAATAATTTGTCTGACGCTCTGTGTTCTATTATAGTGAAACACTGCTGACTATCAGCAATAAGCGGTAAACTGCTAGTGCTATATCATTCTCGTGTAACCAGGCTACTAACCACTACCGTGAGCTGTACACAAACAGTGAACCAGTAATAAGCCTTTTGTACTATAAGTTATCTAAATAAGTACATTACGGGACACCTTAAAAAGAATAGTTGTAGCGTAGTTTGCTTTATCAGTGCCATAACAAGAGCGATATTTTGTAGTCAAGGAGTTTATTTGAAAGCTTGGAATCAGACTAGGCCGTTCACTAGAGTAGTATGAAGTATATCCGGGGATGTATATAGCTAAATAGCAGAATAATCCATTGCGATTTAGACACGATCAATCAGAAGTCGACATACCATTACTATTTACAGCCACACCCATATTCGCTGACTCCTCAACCGCCACTACAGCCCTGTACACTCGCTAAACACCCCCTCAAACTCTCAAAACCTCGTCCAGCTGACCTGCATTATACCCATTGTCTGACAAGCAGTGCAATGGGTATAATGCATGTCAGCTGGATGAGGTTTTGAGAGAGTTTGAGGGGGTGTTTAGTGAGTCCCCGGGTGTACCACCACTACCAAATGCAATAGCACTACGGAAAGGGATGCTAAGGCGTGTCCCGTTTAGTTTGAGAAAGGGGGTAAAGGTTTCCATCGACAATGGTGGCCGATGGTGTAATTGAGGAGGCTGAGGACTCAGCCTGGTGTTCCCCCATAGTTCCAGTAAAGAAGCCAGACGGCTCAGTCCGGGTTTGTATAGTTACACCTATGGTAAAGCATTACATGCCGATATTGAACGAGCTCCTAGATAGAGCAGGTAACTGCAGTGTGCTAACAACCCTGGACTTGACCGCTGGCTTCCATCAGGTCCTGATGGAGGAGTCAAGCAAGGGCCTGACCACCTTTGGCAGCCCCTGGGGCAGGCTTAGGTTTCGGAGAATGCCTTTCGGGTTAAAGAACGCCCCTGCAATATTTCAAAGGATGGTGGATGGGGTCCTGGCCAAAGTACAAGAGTGTTGTGGATGCTATATAGATGACGATTGGTGTATTCAAATAGTTGGAATGAGCATTTGATAAATTTGAGAACGGTATTAAAGTGTAGTGAGAGTGCTGGGCTTAAGGTGAAAATGAGAAAGTGTTGTTTCGGGAAAAGAAAGCTGAGATACTTGGGACATTGGATTGGGTAAGGTATGGTCAGTGTCCCAGATGACAGGGTTGCTGCTCTTGCCGAGTGGCCTACTCCTACGACAAGGCAGCAGCTGAAGCGGTTCCTGGGCACAGTGGGGTACTACAAAAGTTCGTCCAGGACTTTGCGGCTTCGGTGCTGATGCTACTGACAGGAAAAGGGTCGTCAGACAGGCTGGTCTGGACCAATGAGTGTGAGTCAGCATTTAATGTATTGAAAGTGTCTTTTTGTCGTAGTATGTGTTTCTGTGTCCCTATCCCAGAGGACGAGTATGTCTTATACACGGATGCTAGTGAGTGTGCCATCGGGGCCTGTCTACATGTCGTGTGCGACGAGGTTGAGTTGCCAGTAGTAGCCTTCTTCTCCCACGGTCTACGCGGACCTAATTGAGATACTCTGTCTGAGAAGAAAGCACTGGCTGTGATCGCCGCGGTCGACCACTTCGACGTGTATCTCTTTGGCAAGGTGGTCAAGGTGAAGACAGACCACCGCCCCAACCTAGCCCTCACGTCTGGCAAGGCATCCTCCGAGCTGAATCCTAGGCTGCGGAGGTTTGCCCTCAAGCTCCAGGGACGTGTCATCATGGAGTATATCCCTGGAATTGTGCTCGATAATGCGGATGGCTTTTCCCGGATATGGACGGAGCCCACCAAGCAGCCCACGGACGTATCAAGTGTGGGCGAGTCCACTGACGAGCCGAGTGTGGACAAACAAAGGTGGAGTCCATCTTGTACGAGAAGAGCAGGGGATCGAAACAGCAGATGGGGGCGGGGCAGTTCAAGGAGGAGCCGCCATCTCTGGAAGTGGGATAGACTTCGTCGATCTCAAGAGGGGGGATGTGGAGCTGGGCAGCTGCTCCCCTTCCGGAAGTCAAGATAGAGAAGAGGAAGAGAACATGCACACATATCATTCATGAATATCATTAATGTATCATTTAGTAGTTTTATTTCCTGTTAGATTAGCGTGTGGAATGTATGTGTGTGCCGTGTGCAGATCTATAGAGCGTTGGTTGTGTACAGATCTGATTGGCCAGGAATGGACCAATCAGATCCATTAGCTAGCTAGAGTTATAGTTGTGTATGTGTGAACATCGAGTTCAGTCTAGCATCTTAGTCAGTTTTGTCAGAGTGTATTGTGTTGTCTTGTCGATCAAGTTTTAAATAGCTTATCGGTGAGATTTGGGGAAATACTTGCGTACTGGGAACTGCTGCTGGATTCTGGTGGCAGCCGTGGACCGTTCTAGTTGACTTGGGAGGAAGTATTAATCTATTTCTTACCCGGGCGTCCTACAATCTCCACTAGGTACAATTCTAGATGATGAACAATGTCCACGGACTCTCCTCCGGCTCTGCTGAATTAGCTGAGGTGTCAATGTCTTTAGGTTCATCACATCCAAATGTTTAAAATAGATCGTTGATTTCCTCTGACCTCCAAGGTAGGGGCTTAACCACATCTATTGGCTTTCCATCCTCATCCAAGTCACTTTTCTTCACTGGAAATGAAGTCCAGGTTTCTTAAAGTGGCTTCATACTTTTCCAACTGATAAGTTTTTTTAATAGTAGCTTTCCTATCAGCAACTTTCAACAACTTATCAAAGTATAAAACCACAATCAAATGTTTTGAGCACGTATCTATTTTTTAGGTTGACACCATACAAATCTTTATATGCATGAGCTGTATACATGCAACTGACCCGACTAAGTCGTTCATGTTTTCTTTTCAAAATTCAGCTATTTTCTGCTAGTTCCTCTCTGTTCAGTAGACTTCTGCTCACTGCATCTATGTGCAATTACACCTCAACACAATTTTCAATATTATGAATAACTTGCTTACCTGAAATTTGGTGAGTTAGAAAGTTTGGGTTCAGTGCTTTCACTTCCCTTACCAGCCTATCAAGAGTTCTCTGGTTTTCAGTACTTTTGAATGTCATTCTAGTAGTGAAATGAAAAAATAAATATCATGAAGTAATTACTGTCCTACTATGGTATATATTATTTATTAAGAAGTTATACTCACAAAACCAAGAGGTTATGTAGCTAATTGATTTTATAATACTATGTAGCCACATAGCTAACAAGACTTTTTGCTTGTATGAATTTTAATTTGATCATCTTACCCTGAACAAATGATCCATCCATCAAAATCCTCTTCATCTTCATCCATTAATATTTTGTACACTCTAGTTGTTTCAGACTATATATAGGTAACCAAAAGTAGTGCTGTGGTATACATATTATAATACATTTATAAAGAATATATAACCTATAATTCATTTGCTATAACAGTATTCAAATTATTTGAGAAAAATAAGGTTACAAGCATCACGATGTTCACAATAGTTTGATTTACTCGCACTGCATTTCACAGGACCAAACCTGGAATTTCCTGTACTTTGATAAGTGCAGGATTTCTAACTGAAATATCGCTCTACATGTTCACTACTATAAATATCATATTTCCTTCAGAATTTATGATACATAAGGACATGTGATACAGCCAGCTGAGTTTCCTGCTGAAGAACATGTGGCCTGTCCTCTGGTTTTCTGTGAGTAGAGGAAATTTGATACAGCCAGCTGAGTTTCCTGCTGAAGAACATGTGGCCTGTCCCCCCCAGCTTTCTGTGAGTAGAGGAAATTTGATACAGCCGGCTGAGTTTCCTGCTGAAGAACATGTGGCCTGTCCCACAGCTTTCTGTGAGTAGAGGAAATTTGACACAGCCAGCTGAGTTTCCTGCTGAAGAACATGTGGCCTGTCCCACAGCTTTCTATGAGTAGAGGAAATCTGATACAGCCAGCTGAATTTCCTGCTGAAGAACATGTGGCCTGTCCCCCAGTTTTCTGTAAGTGGAGGAAATTTGATACAGCCAGCTGAGTTTCCTGCTGAAGAACATGTGGCCTGTACCCCAGTTTTCTGTGAGTGGAGGAAATTTGACACAGCCAGCTGAGTTTCCTGCTGAAGAACTTGTGGCCTGTACCCCAGTTTTCTGTGAGTTGAGGAAATTTGATACAGCCAGCTGAGTTTCCTGCTGAAGAACATGTGGTCTAGCCTCCAGTTTTCTGAGTTCATGAAATTTGATGTAGTCATTAGAATGTCTTACTGAATGACATATCACCTGTCCTTTAGTTTTCTGTGAGTCTAAGAAATATGATACATCCAGCTGAAAGTCCTACAGAAGGGCACACAATACTGAAATGAATTTCCTAAGGTCTTCTGTAAACTATGGGATATTATTTTTTATTTCACATGTATAACAGTGTTAACTTAGTGTAGATAATTTCTTTCTTTGTTGATTACACAGCGACAAAAAGCGAAGTTTATAAATTGCAAACTAGCTTGTTAACTACTAGTTCGCGCGTAGTTACCGATCTGTTAACAAATTTTGGAACTCCGTTGTTGACATCTGGAACTGACACTAGTTAACAAGGTAGTTTACAAACCTTGCAAACCTGGCTGAAAACTCATTGTTAACTACGTTGACAAGTCTGAAAACTTTCTGGAATTTACTTGACAAGTCTGTACCGTTTTTGCAACCACATTGACAAAGTCTGCAACTTTCTGGAAACTACCTTGACACATCATTATCTGTTTAGTAACCACCTAGACAAGTCTGTAACATTCCAGCAAACCACCTGGACAAATCTGTAACTTCCTAGCTAACCACCTTGATAAGGCTGCAACTTCCTTGGGAACTAATTTAGTATGTCTGGAACCTTTTACGTTAACCCTCTTTGACAACCATGGATAACCACATTGAGAACTTCTTGTTAATTCATTTTGATATAATAAAAAAATATTTTAATATTAATTTAATAATAAAAGGTAACATTAAAATGAAATGAATTAGAACTTGAATTGTCTGAAATTAATTCAAAATTTAATTGTCTGTTTCCTTGAATGTTAACTTGATCACTCGATCTACAATACACAAACAATGTCAATAATAAATGATACAATGCTAAACACACGTTCTTCTTCAGCGTTAGAATGAGGTAGAGTAAGAACCAACAGTGCAACTTTTGGTAGCTTGTTAAATACTGTTGAGCCATCTGGGTGTTTGAGTGTTGTGAGATAGGTCCAGAGAACATCCATGCGATAATGCTGTGAGTCTCCCTCTTTAATCACTGCTGACTCCCACACATCCACAGGAAAGCTTTCATCCTGCAACAGCTGGTATTGGAGGAATTCATCTTCCAGAGCATTTATGTCAGTGGGTGATGTATAGGGAAGGAGTAAAGGATACCTATTACACTATACCTGTCAATAAAGTACATCACTCGTGTCACGGTAGAAGTTGAACGTTGACCTAGATTGACACATTGAGCATTGAAAAGAATTTCATCCTCAATTGGTAGGTTTTTCAGAGCATAAGTAGCAGCAGTAGTAAAGAATAAACGAACAGCAGAGTAAAATAAACCAATGTCTCCATTGCTAATATTCCCATCATTGAGCAGTTTTCTAATTTGCTGTCTCACCGTGAAGCCAATGAACAGGGCATCATCTAATATATGACAAAAACAGGGATGAACATAGAAATATTGGATTGAGGGAAAGGGGGGGGGGGGTGAGGGAGGGGGGTTGCTATTATGAAGTTATATGTAAATGGAATGGTGCCTCATTGGATTTCCAAAACTGCAAGATCAATTAGTATTCTTCAAGCTTATTGAGGATGATGCAACCCCTATGATCTTCTCCCCTTCCCTCACCCCCCCCCCCCCCCCCCCCACTTCTCCCCCCATCCAGTCTACCCCTACGTACAAAAAAGTTTAATTCATAGTGCAAAATGTGTACATTAAAGCATACCAGATAGTTGACGGTCTGGACAGTAGTCCAGCTTGAAGATGTCATCAGCATTTTTAATTGTTTCCACAGTCACAAATCGGCCAAATAGCTTGGTGAAAAATGATTTCATCTGCATAAATAGTACAGGGAGAATAGAATCTTCACGCTGCAAGAACTTGTTGAAAGCAATAAAAACTTGAAGAGATGATTGAAGAAACAACAGTAACACTTCTGTCATTGGGTTTGAGTACACTTTAGTAAGTCGGCCCTCCCTGCCACTGGCTGATTCAGGTACCGCAAACGTTCCAAAAATGCAAATGGACAATCAGTGAAAGGCGAGTTAAGCTCATGAAAAAGAAGGAAAAAAAAGCGTGAGAAAATGGCTTGCTGGAGTGAGAGCTGGAGTCTGACCCTAAATGCGTGAGACTCACGCATAATGAGTGAGAGTTGGGAGCTCTGTCACTACTTTTCTTATCTGATCAACCAAACATTTTGACAAATTTACCTTAATTTTTTTCTCGGACAAACTGCTGTCTCTTGCAGCTGCAGTAATCAATGCCAAATAGTTTTTTCCCACACCAACCATACCAAATTTAAATAATAAGCATTAAGTGTGGCCAACTGAGCTGGACTATGTCTTCGGGTATTTCCAGCCCTTCATCGCTCTCAAGAGTACAGCAATCATTCTCAGCCATGTCACTGCTGGTGGCCATACTTATGGCTTCTCCCGAAGTCAGCTGGCTTCAAACTACAATTTAACCGATTATACGCGAACAAAAATTGCGGTTTAGCCTTATGTAACGCGGTCGCGGGCGCACGCGAGTCAAATGATTGATAGCTTGCTGGGAGGTCTACAGAAACGCAAGTAAGAAGGCGAACTATTGAAGATCGCCCCTGGGTCAGTATTATCGAGGTAAAGAATATGCTCTAGGCTATATAACAAATAAAGAGCGACGCTACAATGCTATTTTTGAGAAAGTTGCACCGTCTTGAAAAATATTTTGTAAACGTTTTTGGTTAGTAATCTTTTTGAGGCGACACAGGAGCTGTTGACAACCATTTTGTTGACGATGGAACTGTACTTTTATTGAGGAAATCATCTGCTACTGATTTAAAGAGGTAAGAAAACAATGTTACACACAACTGTTGTTCATCCAAAGACAATTTTGTTTACAGTTTAGAGACATATTTAGGGTGTGGTTTATTTTGAAATACTATGTCAATTACACTTACTAGATAAACAGTTGCAAAAAAAAGAAGATCAATATATATATTATGAAACAATGAATGTGTGTAGTTATTATAATCTGGAGTGCCATTTCATAAAGCAGTCTTCAGCTGTGCCTTGATGACATAACCATACATCACAATCCCATATGGTGTCTGTTCTTTTCTTCACTTCTCTGTAGAGTGAGCATCGTCCACACTTCCTTTGCTGGTTCCTGAGCGGAAAATGAGAGGTTGAAAGTCTTTTCTGTCTCGGAATTGAAGATGTAGTCTTTGAGCAGTAGTCTCCTATCAGCTCATTTGCGAGTTGAACTCTGCTGAGTCAGGATCACTAGTTCGCCTTAGCTAATTTAGTTTAATGTCATTGATTTTTTGTTTGGAATTGGGATGACTGAGATGGTGAATGATGAATGCATTAGTTATTGCCACATCAAACAAGAAGTTATAAATGTATTTGTACACCTTTCTGCACTTCATCCTCACTTGGTAGTATCCTCGTAGTTGATCTCCTCGATCTACTCCACCCATCTTCTCGTTGTATACTTTTATAGCTACTGGACATGTCACTAGATCTCTGGTACCATCTTTTTTTCTTCGCAATACAGTAGAAGACATAGTGGGATCACAAGAACTATACATCATCATGACAACTTTCGTGTCTATCCATGCAGTGGCACCCACATTGTCAGACTGCACAGTCACAAACTCTCATCTAGGTATGTGTGTGTGTGTGTATACATACAATATTTGATGCAAAATGTTTACTAATCTTATGTTGTATTTTGTGTGCTTTAGCTGTTGTTATTTATTTTGCTATTATCCCTACCATTATTATTTTATTGTTGTTGTTATATATTATTATTACATTTTTATAGCTACATATTTTAGAAGAAAATTACACACCTGGTACGCAACTTGGCTGTCTTTAGATTTGTGGGGAAGAGCTTCCTGTCTTTCCTTGCCGTTCCACATCCATACAGGCCCACTGCCTCCAAGTCGCAGAGAAGTTGCTTTGAGTTGAAATAGTTGTCAAAGAAGACGTGATGCCACTTATTCTGGAAATCAAAAGTAAGATCTTTTACAACTCTACTCCCAAGATTGTTTTCTGTAGTATTCCCTTTTTCACCAGTGTACACCTGTAGTCTACAAAAATATCCATTATCACTATCTGCTAACACCCACACTTTGATTCCTCCCTTTGTAGGCTTTTTCGGCATGTATTGTTTCATGGAAGACTTACCCTGAAACTTAATCATAGCCTCATCCGCAGCCAAGTCTTTTCCTGGAGTAAATACATCTGAAAATCTCAGTTCAAGGTATTCTAGGACTGGACGACTCTTCCAGAGGCGGTCATATTGTGGTGAGGCTCTGGGGGCAAGAGTGGCATTATCAGTGAAGTGAAGATATCGGCTTATCTCCCTGAAACGTTCTCGGCTGATGCGATCGGCAATTGGAGCGTTGTGGTAAACTGGATTTTTTTTCCAGTAGTCATCGATGGAAGGAAGTGTGTTTATCCCCATAAGAATGCAGAAGCCGAAGTAAGCTTGCAACTCTTGGGTGGTGATGGGATTCCATTTGTCATATTTTTCTCCAGTCATTACTTCTTCCGCATATAGGTTTGTTTGCTCAACGATCATCTCAATCAGCTCAGGGGTGAAAAACAACTTGAAGCTCTCAGTAGAATTGGCTGAAGCAGAACCATGAAGACCTGCTGCTGACTGTCCGGTAAAGGGATGAAAGGTTGGTGATTTCAATGATGTTGTCCAGGGTGTTGTGACTTCGGAGGTGTGAGTAGGCGTGGCAATTGCTGAGGGTGACAGAACAGTAAGGGAGGTGGAAGCTTGTATCGGTGAAACTGTCTCCATAGAACTTTGATTTAGTTCCCTAAAACTTATATCAGTGTCAACAGTAACAGAAATATGTTTTGAAGTTTTAGTTTATATTATAATGCTATAATGTACCTGGTTGAAAATACTGTAGAACTTCACCACATTCAGAGACATCAGTTCTGTCCCGGATTGAGTCTTCAACTAAGTCTTTGCCATCAGTGTCTGCATCATCACTGTCAGGGCAATTGCTATCTCTCTCCTCATCACTTAGGCCATCCTCACTATCATCGAACTCTTCATCACTACCATCCTGTACTGGTTCGTGAATGTCATCGAAGATGTCATCATCATTAGGATGTAGGAGTGCCAGTACCTCACTTGCACAGAGCTTCCTGCTTGCCATCTTATCAGTAGTTTTAGCTAAAGTCACATTACATGTATGTTTATTCAAATTGTATTTTTACTCTGTACCATTATATTAGTATAAAATTATTTTGCCATTGTTTATCATAATAAAAATAATTCTTCTTATTGTATCATAATTTACTCAACAATTTCTTATGATAGCCTATACATTAAAAGCTTAAAATAAACTTACAACACTCCAGAACTGTCTGCCACCGAAGGTTAATACTCTACTGACTCCGCGATGCAGCTACTAGCGGGTGAAGAGTAGGCGCTTTTTTTTTACGTATTTTTGCGTCCACCGCGGTTATCGATTTAAAAAAAACGACGCGTTTTCGCGTCTTCCGCGATTAATCGGTTAAAGAGCCAAGGCTTGGGCGGAGTTTAATTGGCATCTAACCCCATAGATTTACGGCAAGCATTCCTTTTATTTACCTTACCGTTACGGGCGTACAGTCCTGAAGCGGGTGGAAAAGTCACACTTGGAGGCATAAATTTTGACCTTTGCATGGTGTTTGGCTGCTTTCAGAGTCCATGACAAAAATCAGTTCTGTTCTTTCCATGCCGACTATTATGGAGAGTCGACTTGCTTTCTGAGTCCCTTTGTAGACAACTTTAATAATATTGGCTGATTATTCCATACATGAGTCCTTTATTACTCCACGAGCCTGTGTAAGACTACCCTTTACCAATTATTAGTAGTGGCTGATTATTCCGTATATGACAGTCCTTTATTACACCATGAGTCTGTGTATGACTATCCTTTACCAATTATTAATATTGGCTGATTATTCCGTATATGACTGTCCTTTATTACTCCACAAGTCTGTGTATGAGTACCCTTTACCAATTATTAGTATTGGCTAATTATTTCGTATATGACAGTCCTTTATTACTTCACAAGTTTGTGTAAGATTACCCTTTACCAATTATTAGTATTGGCTAATTATTCCGTATATGACAGTCCTCACAAGTCTGTGTAAGACTACATTTTACCAATTATTACTATTGGCTGATTATTCTGTATATGACAATCCTTTATTACCACACGAGTCTGTCTGTGTATGACTACTCTTTACCAATTATTAGTAGTGGCTGATGATTCCGTATATGACAGTCCTTTATTACTCCACAAGTCTGTGTATGACAACCCTTTACCAATTATTAGTATTGGCTAATTATTCCGTATTATGACAGTCCTTTATTCGCACAAGTCTGTGTATGACTACCCTTTACCAATTAGTCTTGTCTGATTATTCCGTATATGACAGTCCTTTATTACCCCACAAGTCTATGTAAGACTACCCTTTACCAATTATAAATATTGGCTGATTGTTCTGTATAGCTATGACAGTCCTTTTTTACTCCACGAGTCTGTGTATGACTACCCTTTACTAATTATTAGTATTGGTTAAGTATATGACTATCCTTTATTACTTCACAAGTTTAAGTCTATCCTGTACCGATTTTGGTATTGACTGATTAAGAGTGTGTTTTATATGGAATTTGGAAAGTTGTGGCACTCATTGGTATAGTGTTACGGTATTTCCCTGAATCATTTGTTACAATTATTGCATCTGGTGGCTTATTTTGTGTATGACTGTACTATCTTCGCTAGTCTGTAAAAGACTACTCTTTTTACATACTTTAAATTAAACTGCAATGATATACGCTGAATTAGTTAAAAAATGGTCTATCATGCTTCCGCAATGCTTATTCTTTTAATTATCTTGAATTCCACAATGATTATTCAAGTTTGACAGTTGGTAGCATGCTGCATGAGTCTATGTAAGACAATCCTTTACCAACTATTGGTATTCGCTTATTATTCCGTGTTTGGCTGTTCACTCTTGTTGTTTTTTCAGCACGAGTCAACATATGAATATCCTTTACCACGGACTTCTTGTTTTATACCCACACTAGTAGTATGAGTGATTAGACTATCGGGATTTGATACCAGAATTTGGACTTAGGGAGGGGGGAAACATCAGTGTTATGGGTCAGTGCTTTTAGCAGAAGTAAAAAAGTGTTCTATATAAAATACTTACTATGCAATAATGAATATATTTTTATCAAATGGCAGTAACACTTATATGTAACACCTGGACTCTTATAAATCGGTTCAGAGTCACATTTACATAAAAGCTGTTGTTCTATTTGTGAGTCTATTATTCATTAAGAATTTTGTATCAATTGAGAACATTATTTTGTGTATTTTGGTTTTTAGTCGGAGACCCGTAAAACTTACAAAATGCTTATTGACGAAGAAGAAGAATTTACAGGATTTTATTTTGGAGAGATGTAAGTTTTGTTATTAGTTTTTCATTCAAATAGTGTATGGTTAAAATATCCCGGTATGATTGGCGGAGCGAGGAAAATCGGACTGTCACCAATAGATTGGTGGCGGAAGTGAAGGGCCTCAACCCTGACTTCCAATCTTTTGAAATAAGAGGTCAGTATTATTACTATTTACATAAAAGTGATACAAAATATATTAAATTTTGTGTACAGAAGCAGCCTACACATATTTCAAAAATCTTGGCCAGCAGAGGTCGCTCTCTGATTGAAGAAAGACAGATATGAATAAAAAATGTAGGAGGAGAACTGAAAGAATAAGAAGGGTAAATACAACTAAGAAAATAAGTAGCATACAATGATGTAATCCAAAATTAGCTAATTTAGTTCGTTTTTATGCATGGTAATTTTAATTTGGTTTTATGGTGTTTTGTTATAGAAACTGCAGGAGAGAAAGAGTGTGTTCATAAAAAGAAAATACAATGATGCAGACCGAAAGAAATGGCTGTTGGTGCTGGAGGCCAATATGATGTCGAGTGAGGAGAGTGGGGACGAGGATGAGCTGTACGTGAACAGATCGCGTCAACAAGTTTTTGATGGACTTAGATGACGAGTTCCACTCCAGCGAAACAGAGGATACTTGCTGATAAGTCTTCCCAGAGACCGATTCTGCCAGATCTTCCTGCTTGGGTAATTTCTGAGCAATAAGACTGAACATTAGCAGATTATTATGATGACAAATAAAATAAAAAAATTCTAGATGATATCTTTTATTGCAGTTTAGCTAATTAGTCTGAATCCACATGAAATGCCACCTGATCCGAAGTGTCCTGTACCTGATATTGGCATGAAATGCCACCTGATCCCGAAGTGTCCTGTACCTGATATTGCGCATGAAATGCCTGTGGGCCAGCCCACATTCGAGAACTTAGACTTATAACATAGTGTGTAGTTGTGCGTCATTAACATTGTGTGTAGTTGTGCATTATAAAGAACTTGTTGTTTTTGTGTGTGCATCGTTTTGATTGGTTGAGTGGTGAGAGGGATACTTATATCAAACCCCTCACCACGTGTTGTAATTCAGTTCAGTTTACCGTGGAAATTAATATAACCCCGAAGTGAAGCGAAAGCTTCTTGCTGAACTCTGGTGGCAGCGACTATCAATCGTTGCCAACCAGAACTGCTGGCGACTCGCGTTTGTGCGCAGAGCGAGACCCCACAGATTTGGTGGCAGCGGTGGGATCCTTGGGTGGAAGACATTCCTACGAGGATCAACGAGAGACCCACAGCAATTCGTTGCGAGGGAGTTAAGACCAGTAAGGAGTTCGAAGGGATCCTTCCTGGGAGACTTCTAGGATTCGTCCTACACGTGAGCAGACAGACAGGCAGTCAGACTTCGGTCGTGGCGTCACACTCCATACGAGCTGAGGCTGCGTTGGAACCTTATTCACAGTCCCAGACTACGGTCGTGGAACTACACTCCGGACAGGCTTCGGCGGCGCCAGGAAACTTCACCACAGCATCCTAACTTCGGTTGTGGAGCTTCATCTCCTTTGGGCTACGGCTGCAAGAGGAGCAACCTCGGCTGGACAGGGTTTTACCTTAACAGTTGTTGTATTCGTCGTGAACCGTTTTGTTTGTGATTGTTTTTTCTCTTTGTTGTATCAGTGCTTTACGTGTAACCGTTCCTTTCGTTGAGTTTTATTGTCATTGTTGTGTTTTGATTTGTGCAGGTCACCAGTAGGGAGGCGCGGACACACACCTTCCTATGACTGACGTCGGAACCGTGGCGACTCGGAAGAAGCACACTAAGAGATTGCTGCCTGTGGATTCCGATTACAAACCTCCATACCGACCTCCATCACACAAGAGATCACCTTATCCGACGCGACCTGCCGAGGGTAAGCTCGACCAGGAGGTGGAGCCAGAGGTAGACGTGAGTGGTGACGAGGGGCAGGAAAGGTATTTGGGATTGGAGAGAGAACCAAGAGTTGGGGAAGAGACTAGTGAGGACGAGGGTATGGCTCGGAAGGAGGAAGGGGAGTTGAGTAGTCTCATGAGGTACATGATGGAAAGGGACGAGAGGAGGGAAGCGGAGGATAGGCGGAGAAGGGAAGAGAGAGAAGAGAGGGAGAGAGAGCGAAGGAGGGAGGATGAAGATAGGCAGAGGGAATTTATGTGGATAGAGAGGAGGAGAGAAGAGAATTTGGAAAGGAGGAGAGCAGAAGAGGAGAGAAAGGACTTGAAAGAGTTACAGCAGGAGAAGATGAAGGCTCTGGGGTCGTACAAGGAGGGTACTGAGTTGGGCGATTACTTGGGAAAGTTCGAGCGCCTATTGAAGGAGTGTAAGGTGGATGAGGGGAGCTGGTCAGAGAGACTATACCCCCGCCTACCGGAAAGGTTGTGTACCAGGGTGGCTGCTGAAAGGGACGAGGAAGCCGGATATAGTGTTGTCAAACAGGCCCTGTTACAAACAGTAGGTGAGACCACTCTCACCTATGGGCGCAACTTGTTTGACCTGTCAGGAGAAGGGCTCAAACATTTAGCAGGTGGAGACGCGTGTGAGCACGTTGTCAAAACATGCAGGGGTGTCTTACAGGGGTGTGAAACCTTGGACCAGTGTGTGCTGGCGCTGGCCAGAGCCGTAACCAGGCGGGTGCTTCCCCAGCCGGGCAAGGTCTACATGGAGACCAAGCCCATTAAGAGCTTGAAGGAGTTGCGGGAAATGTGGGAAACATGGGTGTCAGGCAGACAGAGAGGCAACTTTTATAAGCCATGGTTGGGGGATGCTGGGCCAGAAAGAAGAGGATTTAGAGGGGATGTCCGAGATTGGTATGTAAGCCGGGAGATAACGTGTTTCTCTTGTGGCGGGAAGGGCCACAGGGCGGGAGAGTGCAGGGATGGCAAGGGCAAGGCCGGGTTTGGCAGCAGAGCCGAGCCCAGGGCAGAGCCTAGAGCCATTACCTGTTTCAGCTGCGGCAAGCCGGGGCACCGTAGCATTGAGTGCACCAGCAAGAAGGTGGGTGCTCCCCTGAAGAGGGAAGGGGGCAAGGTGGCCACGGAGATTGTTGGGGACAAGAAGGACAACATTGCTTGGGGGCGGGTAAACGGAGTCGAGTGCAAGGTGTTGGTGGATTCAGGAGCTAATGTTGGGGTAATTCCCAAGTCTTTACTGGAGAGGGGCTACAGGGACTGTGGCGAGATCCAGGTAGCGGACGTACATGGGGGTCGGAGAGCCCACAGGAGTACCATCGTCGAGTTTGAGGTGGGAGGCCTGGTGAGGTCCCAACTGGCTATGGTAGACGAAAGGGAAGGAGAAGGGGTGATCTGCATAGTACCCCTGAACCTGCGAGACCGAGATGAGGCTATGGCATATGCGAGAGCCATTGAGGAGTATGGGGAAAGGGGTCAGACAGCGGAGGCGGTGGAGACCAAGGTCAATGTGTTGACACGGAGCCAGGCCAGGATTGAAGCTGAGCTGGACGAGTGTGATAACGACGCTGGAGTGAAGGATCTGTGGTGCACGGTTGAGTTGTCTGATCAGGCATCGGGTGACGAGGTGGAGTTGGATTCTCCGATAGGCTGGGAAGAGGAAGAACCGGAGCAAGTGAGAAGCAGGGAGAGCGAGTTTGAGGAAGACATGGATTTAGAGGGGGAACCTAAGGCGTTGGGGTCGGTGACAGTGAGCGAGAGTGAGGAGGAATTTGACAGATTGGCAGGATAAATCGGACCTATGAAGAGGGGTAAAGATGGAAAGGAGTTTAGGGAGAAATTACTAGTAGACGATAGTCTGAGGACTTGGAGAGAACTGGGAACCAGAAGAGAGAGAGGTTTCAAATGGGATAAAGAATTACTGTTGAGAGGCATGTATGTGTCTTGGGAGGAGTACGCAGACGTAATAGTGGTGCCGAAGGAGTTCAGGTTGAGAATTTTGGAGATGGCACACGAGAGGTGTGGGCACTTAGGCGGCGGCAAGGTGGCGAAGCTGGTGTCGAGATACTTCCTCTGGCCAGGTATGGTCAAGGAGGTTGAAGAGCACTGCAGGGTGTGTCAATTGAAGAGTAAAGCCAGGCCAAGTAAGGCACCGGCTGTGGAGAGGCCGGTGCTTACTGAGCCCTTCGAGAGCGTGGCGGTGGATCTGGTAGGTCCCCTGCCCAAGGGAAAGGGGGGATGCCGGTTCCTCCTAACTTATGTCTGCATGGCCACGCGTTGGCCGGAGGCGATCCCACTACGCAGCATTACGGCTAGGTCGGTGGCAGAGGGTCTCTGGAGCATCTTCTCCAGGACCGCAATCCCGGAGCAGCTATTGTCTGACCAGGGAGCTCAGTTTTGCGGTAGGGTGGTGAGACAGCTGTGTGAGCTGTTGGGAGTTGAGAAGTTAAGGACTTCTCCCTATCATCCCCAGACTAACGGGATGGTAGAGAGAATGCACGGCACGTTGAAGGGTGTGCTGGGCAGGTGTATTGATGACGGAGTGGATTGGGTTGGTCAGGTGCCATTAGCTCTATATGTTCTGAGACAGATGCCCCATGCTGACAGCGGGTTTAGCCCGTTTGACATAATGTTTGGGTTTAGAGTCAGGACGCCCTTGGACGCCCTGTACCATGGGATATTTGAAGTTGAAGGGAAGGAGAGGAATGTGTGTGATTGGGTATCGGGGCTGATGAATAGGTGGAACGCATGCGAGACTGTGCTGCGTTGAGGATGAGCAAGGGAAAGGAAGGAAGGATGAGGTATCTCAACAGGGGGTGTAAGATGAGAACATTCGAAGAAGGAGAATTGGTTCTCTATAGGATACCCGGGATGTCGTGCAAGCTGGCGGACTCCTGGGAAGGGCCATTCAAGGTGTTGAGTAAGATGGGCTCGGTGAATTACAAGATCGGAAAGGTTGGGAACGAGAAGCATGCCAAGGTGGTGCATGTAAACTGCTTGAAGAAGTACAGGGAGAGAATGAACATTAGAAGATTGGACCTGGTGCTGGAGGAAGTTGAACAAGAGAGGAATGTGTTGAGGGAGGAATGTGCTGGGTTTGTGGAACGCGACCTGGAAGTGCTGATGGGGGAGTATGGTGAGGTGTTTTCGGACGTTCCCGGAAACACGGACAGGGTCAGGATGACCATTGACACTGGGGACAGTGCGCCCATAAGGCTGTCTCCCTACTCAGTGCCGATGGGCATTCGGGATGAGGTTAAGGCAGAGTTGGATGGGTTACTGGAGTGTGGTGTGATCGAACGCAGCCGTAGTTGTTGGTCGTCGCCGTTGGTCCCGGTGAAAAAGGTGGGAGGCGGGATCAGACTATGTGTAGACTACCGTAAGCTCAACGAAGTGACCATCAAAGAGCCGTACTACATCCCAGGCTTAGAGGAAATGTTGGAGAGAGTGGGGAGCGGTAGAGTATTATCCAAGGTGGACCTAGCGAAGGTGTTCCACCAGGTGGAAGTGGTGAGCAAGGACAGGGAGAAGACGTGTTTTGTCTGTCCCTTCGGAAAGTACCAGTACAGGCGGATGCCGTTCGGGTTGGCTAACGCTCCGTCTGTATTCCAGAGACTCATGGATGAGGTACTGGTAGAATGTGTGGATTTTGCGAAGGTCTACATAGACGATGTGTTGGTTGTGTCGGGTTGTTGGGAGGTGCATGTTATGCATCTGAGGAAACTGTTTGGAGTACTGAAAGAGGCGGGTTTAACGTGCAAAAGGAGCAAGTGTGTGTTTGGGAGAAGGAGGTTGGAGTTTTTGGGACATGTGATTGGAGATGGAACAATGAGGGTGCCGGAGGCGAGGATCAAGGCCATCGCAGAACATCTTGTACCGAAGACGAGGAAGCAGCTAAGGGCTTTCCTAGGATTGATCGGATATTACCGGAGGTTTGTGAGAGGTTTTCACAGGTGGTCGTCTCTGCTAACGTCGCATACGGCTAAGACGTCACCTGGGGAGGTGCAGTGGACGGGCCCCATGCTGGAGGCTTTCCGTGAGTTGTGTGTGTCATTGTGTAATCATGTGTGTTTGAATGTTCCCTGCAAGGAGGACGAGTTTTGCCTGGAGAGTGATGCCAGTGCGTCGGGGATCGGAGCGGTGCTGTCAGTGAAGAGAGGCGAGGAATGGAAGCCGGTGGCGTTTTTCTCGAGACAGCTAAAGGGTGCTCAAGCTCGCTATAGTGCTCAGGAGTTGGAGGGGTTGGCACTGTATGAGGCAGTGCAGCACTTTGCATTTTATTTGTATGGGAGGAGGTTCTTGATTATTACAGATCATAGGGGTCTGGAGGGGCTCAAGTCGGGGAAGCAGAGGAACCGGAGGGTGTATGGATGGGCTCTGAAACTTTCCGAGTTCCAGTTCGAAGTTACCTACCGTCGGGGAGACCATAACGTGGTAGCAGACGATCTGAGCAGGTGCCACGACAGGAGCAACGTCGGTGTCACCGTGCTGTCGAAGGAGGAGGGGGGAGATGTGGGCCAGCCCACATTCGAGAACTTAGACTTATAACATAGTGTGTAGTTGTGCGTCATTAACATTGTGTGTAGTTGTGCGTTATAAAGAACTTGTTGTTTTTGTGTGTGCATCGTTTTGATTGGTTGAGTGGTGAGAGGGATAAGTATATCAAACCCCTCACCACGTGTTGTAATTCAGTTCAGTTTACCGTGGAAATTAATATAACCCCGAAGTGAAGCGAAAGCTTCTTGCTGAACTCTGGTGGCAGCGACTATCAATCGCTGCCAACCAGAACTGCTGGCGACTCGCGTTTGTGCGCAGAGCGAGACCCCACAATGCCATTTGATCCTGAAGCGTCATGTACCTGATATTGGCATGAAATGCCACCTGATCCCGAAGTGTCCTGTACCTGATATTGGCATGAAATGTCCTGTACCTGATATTGGCATGAAATGCCACCTGATCCTGAAGTGTCCTGTACCTGATATTAAGGTGAAATGTCACGTGATCATTTACTGTCAGGTAAATGCCGCATGACCTTAAACTGTCAGGTACCTGGGATTCTACATGAAATGCCGCATGATCCTTAAGTGTCAAATACCTGGTATTTAGTACTATCCTCTACCTGAAATTCTATCTGTAATATATTTCTTTTATCCATGAAACGAATAGTTTATATGGCATTAAGTGTCAAATACCTGGTATTTAGTACTATCCTCTACTTGAAATTCTATCTGTAATATATTTCTTTTATCCATGAAACGAAGTCCATATGGCATTATCACCACATTTCAACCACAAATACTGCAGCAGGAAATTCAACTTTTTGTCTAGTGGTTGGCACTCCATTTTTCCTGCCCTGCTGGCCTTCACTAGCTAGAACTTCGCTTCTAGTTGTGATGTCCATTTTTTTGTTCTAGGGAATTCAGCCTGCTGTCATATCGGTCCATTTTCTTAAGAATTTCGCTTAAGAGTTTGTTGGTCTCAGATTTTCCCGTATATTCACCGCCTTCATTTTCGGAAGGAATTATTGACCCTAGGCTGAATAAGGGTGGAAGAAGTGTCAAGTGAAGTAGGAGTAGTATTTAAAAAAGGCACTTTCCTTATTCTTTTCTCGTTTACTGGTCTTCTCATTCTCACGCACGCCGGCACAACAGAGTCTTCGCGGCCCTTGGTCAATGCTTTGTAATTGACCCGGGCTGCTTTCCCTTTCTTGTCGTTTGATCGCGCTTTCTTTTCCTTGCCGTTTACTATAGCTTCCTTCTTTTCCTCGATATTTGCCTCCCTCTCTGCGCCCTCAACTACGGTTTTCTAGTAGCCCATGACTTTCTCTCTCCCTTCTTCCAGAAGCCCTCCTTGCTCCAACTTCAGTTTCACTGTCCGAGGAATCTTAAGATGCCAAGCCTCTTACAAACTGAATTCTGGGACAGCACACGCGGAGTGAGCGTGTCTTCACCGCTACTATACGCGATAGACGTCTTGGCAGATTTCATCACGCATCAATAATTTTGTCCCCAGGGCACGAGTCTTTAAGTACTATAAAGAAGCAGGTGACAGCTCCGCTCCTATACTACTTTTTGTCTTATATAATCGCGCTAGTACTCACACTTTGGCGTTCTAGCTTTCTGTACTGTCGTATCATTTGCTTAGTCATGGCACAAAAGTTAAGGAATGATTTTAGGCTTCCATCTTCCCTGGAACGGAAACTTAAAGCTTCATCACTCGCAAGTCTCGACCAAATCGTAAAACCTGCGGACATTGTGGGTAGTTACTTTCGCAGAAGACTTACAGGAGGCATTACAAGCAGTATTATGACGTTAGTATGTGTTTATGGAATTCTGTATGTGGTGATGCTGTACAGAATGCAAATCCAAATCTTTCAAGTATTAAAACATGACTTTCCTTTAGCTAGCTGTTAATGCTAGCTTGTAACTACAAGTAAAAATCTTGTTACCAATGATTCCTTTATGCTGGAAAATAGAGCAATTATTACAATATATGTGGCACACCTTATTGTGATGAATACTTTTAAAAATAATACTATTGTATGTTGTTTTTTTGTTAATGATGTATGAAAATATATCTCTTACTGTACAGTGCATCCAGCTTAAAGAACAAACAATTGATTTTTTTCTTTATTTAAGCTAGAATACTTTACCATACCTTTGACATATCTCTTCTTTCTAGATTCTATGCCAGTTTCCAGAGTACAACAAGAATTGGCCCAACAGAAGTCATAGAATCAGTCACCTTACATAGACTTTCAAAACATTAGCGCCATTTTATTTTGACGTCACCAAATCGCTGTCATTTGTCACAAATCGTCAGTTATAATGTTCATATCTTGATCCGTTCAAAAGTTATGTTAAGCAGAATTGTTGGTTAACACGTTCCGTTTTCACAAGATCCTGAACATGCACAAAGAAGAGTACACTTCAATGCTGCCTTTAGACACTTGCACCTTCCTCTGCATCCTTTTTTACACCCATAGCGAGTAAGCTCACGACAAGACTCAGAAGCTTCTGGCAGATTAGTCCATAGGCTGCCATCCTGCGTCATCTTTCTGTCACCCCCAGTCTATTGGACATGGAAGACGTGGATCTAGATATAGGGGTCTGGTTCACCAACCCTGATACAGGGCCTCCTATAGCCGTAGATGTCGTCTTTCTCCTCTCCGCTTGATCCTGAGTCGCTAGAGTCAGCATCAAGGAAGTCTAAAACTGGTAGATGCCATCTTTCAAAATGACTTTGAAAATTTTTTTTTTTTTTTGCATAGTTACCTGGATCACAACACGCTCACTTTTTTCCTATGATGTAAAAAGCATTACCTAAGACTGTACGAAATGGGGAGTTACTTAAATGCAGACCCCTATTCTACACTAAATATTCATGTGAACCAATATATAATAGTGGTGGGCGATACCGGATTTATGTTTTCGATATCGAACCTGGTATCGGCGGTATCGATACCTATATCGATACCACGCCTGCGCACTAATTAATTAAATTATTCTTTTGAATTTAGATGAATTGTCAAAAAAAATTGATTTGGAAGAGTATTACATGTAAGCAAAGCAACTACATACTACGGATGAAAATGTTCACTATTTTTATTCAGAAAGAGCATCATGTCAATATTTTGTGGTGTGATTCTACTTCTTCGCTCTGAAATAGAGATATTTCCTTGCTAACTTCTGGAGGTTTGGAAAAGTATTGTCGTACCTCAATATAGAATCAGACATTGTGCTTCTTCTAGAATTATAATCAGTCACTTTCTGATCAAACGATGCCCAGAGCTCATTTGTTTTTGGTACTGGGAGTGATTCTGTTGCAGGCAGGCTGTCACTCTCTGATTGACTACCCTCCGATGTTTTGAGGCTTGCCAATTCGTGTGTCATGCGTCTTGTCACAACATCAAGTACTGAATGGTAGCTTCTTGAATCGAAGGTCCAATAACGTTGACAAAGCTCTTGCGATAGAATACGGTTAAGACTAGCAGTGGTGTGATGACTAGGAAGATATTGTTGTTGGAGTTGCTTTACAAGAGGTATGATAAGAGAAACTGAGGTGTAGTTTTCTCCAGAAATAGCTTTAGTGGCACTTAAAATGGCTCCAGTGATTTTAAGGTACTCTCAATTGTTGTTTTGTTTGCAGGCACTAGACAAAGATCATTCTGTCCATCAAGGCATAGTGCTGTAACAATGGCTTCAAACTGATTGTGGAACCTCTCTAGAATCAATATGTAGAGTTCCAACGAATTAAAACATTTTGTATCAGCTTCTGTGTGACTTTGAATTTCCTTTAACTTATCACTGGATTTGACACTTCTGTGAAAGTGTGAAACAACATCTTTACACTGGAGTTGAATTTGTTGTACGATAGGATCAGCTTTGATTGCATTTTGTACAATCAAATTAAGGGTATGTGTAAAGCAAGGTAGATGTCGCCACCCAGTTTTGCTGATAGCTGAAACCATGTTGCTAGCATTGTCTGTGACAACACATACCACCTTAGAATCAATTTTCCAATTGGATGCCACTGTTTTGAGATGAGTTGCTATGTTTTCAGCTGTATGTGAGTCATTAAATTCAAATGTTTCAAGCAGTGCAGATTTGAGCTTCCAGTTACCTGAAATGTCAAATAACAGACTATCAGACAGCAACTTCGAGCAATCGATACTTATTTCTATATTCCATTATTCGTATTTTTCTTATGCACATGCACAGCTAATATATGCTGTTATTGCATTTATATCAGCCTAGAATTACTGAATCATCGTTAGACTAATATATGCTGTTATTGCATTTATATCAGCCTAGAATTACTGAATCATCGTTAGACCTGCATAGACAGACAGTTCAAGGGAAAACCACAAAATCAACAGAGCCACTACCATATTGACAGGAAAATTCGCAAATGTGCACTTGAGCTTGAAAATAGATTACTTCTGTCCAAACTAGCACCAGGTGATATGATTGCCCTTGAAGCGAGTTTGAAGCACTACAGTCTCGTAATCAGACCACTGATCATCGCCACCATGAACAACACCGTGGAGTCTAGACTTCCTTCTTCAACAAAGTGAAGTCTTTGATTACTGTGATTGAAGAAATGGGCAATCCATTTTTGGAGCAAAGCCAGGATCTCTTGGTTCTAGACAGATTTCAGTTTCACCCGATACTTCCCATTCAAGGTTTCCAGGACACAGTCGTTTCATTCAGGGGACTAGCACTCGGACACACCCACAATTTTTTTCCTTTTGACAACTCCTGCCTAGCAATAATCAGGCCTAATATTGAATTAATGGCCCAGAATTCATTTTTTTAACTGAATCATCACGTGAGATAGAGGAAATTAAAGCATAATAATAGCTTTTGTCATCTGGAGAAATTTTTTTCTTTGTGTACCTCTTCGGGTGCTATCCACGATAATAATGGAATGGTAGAGGCGAGCGTAGCGGGCCTTACGAACTGTTTTTTGGGGACTCTGAAGATATATGGACAGAGCATTGTGGACATTATAAAATTCGTTCCAACTACCTATCATTATTTTTTAAGGAGTACCATGGATTTTTGAAACTACAGTTTCACGGCAGACTTGGCTAACTCGGCTGCCTACTCTGGTGAGTATAGTTAGACTACTACAACAAATATGCATGGTGATTATATTATGTAGGTGAACTGAGTGTGTTTAACTATCAGAAAAGAGACTTCTCTTCTTTAGGGGTTCTGGCTGACTTTTCTTATTTGGCCCTCTCTTCTACAATGGAGGTTGAAGATGAGTTAGTGCTGGGGCAGACTCCAAAGTTTGTTCTTTAAAAATGTACTTTAGTCGGTCCAGCTCATTTGGTATGCCTTGATGGACCCTCTCCAGTTTCATAACATGAGCATGGATCGATTAAGCTCCCAGTTTGCCCATCAATCCGGATGCCAACCTCCACCTTCTAATCCATGGGACAACGTGGTCTTTAAGGTTACGGTATACAGTTTGCTCATTAATTATTCATGAGTTACAACTTTTGTTTATATCACCAACTACACTTATTTTTATGTAACTAAACTTAAAACAATGAAAGTTTGCTGTTAAAAGTTCCTATTTCTTTAGTAGTCAGCTCTTCATAGCGAATAGGCAGCCCAAGATCGACCTCCTGCAAATATAACATTTTCGGCGTCAAATTACAGCATGGTCGTCAACAACTCTGCCGTATAGGCTGCACTATCTAATTGTAGGAACATCAGTGCAGGGCCAGTCAATAAGTTTTCGTGAAGAAAGCTGACGGTTGTCGAGAAAATCTCAGTTTTGTCTCCCAGATCAAGATAAAATGGCGTCTCTAAGGCATAAAATCGTGAATATCTGGAGATCCATGGCCCATTGAGCCAAAATCGCTGTGACTGGCCCTCGAGTAAGTCCTAAAGTAGCCAGGGGAGCTGTCACACTAAAGCTAGGAGTGATGATGAAGCCAAGATTTGACGCCGAAAATCTTCCGAAAATTTGCCTCAGGGGGTCCTCGGTCAAGCCTTGCTGGCTGCTCATTGAAAAGCAAGAGCTAGCTAATAAAGAAACTTGAACACATTATAATTTCATGTTTGGAGCATAGTTCATAAAAATAAGTGTAGTGGATGATACAAACAAAAACAGTAACTCATGAATAATTAATGAGCAAATTGTATACCGTAACCTTAAGAATATGCATCTTTGGTAAGATGGTAGTAGATGGAAATTGTTCTCGATAAAACTCTAAGAACTTGCTAATATGTGATTCTAATAATTTTCAACAAATTCTCTAAAATTATAATGCTATGGTATGTACAGATTGTTACCTAGCTCATCAATGTCTCTATCTCATGTATTGTGAAGAATTATATCCCCTGTGACAATTGCCGAACAGGTCAAACGCCCTGGCAAACAGATCAGCACTCTTGTCAGCGGAAGACTTTGATGAGGGATGATGGAGAGACACTGCTTTGATATTGTCGAACAAAGTGATGATACTGGAGGGCTGGAACAGCATACAACTTGTAAGTGTTGTTTTTTTTTTGTGTTTTTTTCTTTTTATAAAACAACTTCAGGTTGTATTTACCTTCAGAAGCTTGTGGACGTGGTTTCTAATAAAGGTACCCCCTTGATAAGCTTGGCGTTTCACATTAAGCTGGTTAAGGCTTTTGTCCACAATACAATAGTAGGGTCCTTTGGTGTGGTCAAACCTTTTCTTGAGGACAGTCTCAAGATCATCTACTTGACTTTTCTATTATATTACAATTAACTATGGTTATTATATTACAATTAACTATGGTTATTTGTAATATATTATATATGTATTACATTTACCAGATCTTTGGTTCTCTTTTCAGCCACTTCAAACTCGTCCACTAGACTCTTGTGAAAGAGATTGGTACTGACATCTTCAGCCGATATTGCTGTATATGTGAGTAAGTCGGAGATGACTTCTGTGTACTGAGTTGATGTCTTCCACTCTAACTTGAGGTTGGACAACTTCTTTAAATTATCAGCGCTCGCACCAGGAAATTTTTTTGCTGAGGACCCTTCTGTGGCCAAAGAGAAGTCAAGCTCCTTGCAGTTATTCTCCAATAATGTCCAAAGGCGGTTGAAAATCCCAAGGGATAGGTGCAGTCCAGGGATGCAAACCTACACAAAATGTAAGTCTATTTTTGTTTTATTCAACTAAATTAATTCTCACATTGTCAAGTGGAATATCAAATATGGTCTCTCCAATAACATTGTAGAATTTCGCCGCTTTGAGGTCACCATGACCTAGTGAAGTGAAGCGGGAGTGGTCGTCCTTCAGCGTCTGGAGAGATCTCGGTGGAAGATAACCTCGTTTGACTAAAGGTTTGGACCAGTTTGTACTTGTGATATGGCACCACAGACAGTTGTGCCGACCTTTTCAAAAATTAAATATTTTATATTGTAGCTTTGTTAGTATATCATCAAAGTAAATCACTTACCACTGGCACCACTGAGTCCGTACATTTTGCACAGAAACTCATAGCTCACTGCTGGTGATTGTGCCCTCATGCCATGTTAGACCATCACCAGATCTAAGGTAAATCAAATATTGTTTTGACTGAAACTATAAATTCATTCTTTATTGCATACTGTTCATGTTGGTCTACTGTATCAGCTATGGCAGCAATCAGGTTGGGTCTAAAGACAAATGGAACCTCCCTGATATCATCTTTATCAGAGGAGAAGGGAGCACGCTCAGCCTTTAAATGTGACCGTCTACGGGAAAATCGGGCACAACGCGGCATGCGTAAACGTCGCAAAAAGATCGATTTAGTTCTTAAAATTGTATTAAATAAGCCTAATGAAGGGAACGGTTAGGCGATATATAGCGGGAATGGCTAAGGCTACGGCGATAAAACTTGGAGAGCTTAATATCTGCTTGCCAAGGAGTCTGTAAGTGCAAAAAAAATATTTTTCGTCGGGGCCGCGTTGTGCCCGATTTTCCTGTAGACGGTCACAAATTATCACCAATAATCTCCTTCGCCAGGCTGCGTTGCTGTCTCTTGCTGGTGATGGATATATTAAAGGACTTGAACCATCTAAGAAAATATTTAGGTATTTGTGCTGTTTATTATTATTACTATTGTTATTATTAGTATTTTTTTTTTAAACCTTCATAGTATTCTCAATTTTGACCATAGCCAGAGCATGATCTGCTGGTATGACCAGTGGGAGCTGGACCTGCTTAAGAAGCTCCTCCCGTTGAGATTTGGAAAGGTAGTTAACCTCAGCAGCAAGTTGGGCACTGCTGTCACTTCCACTTACAATATCTCGCACAGAATCCAGCACTTCCGTTCTCCTCTTCACCGTTCTTGCACTAGCATTGGAGGAAGAAACTCTGCAAGTAGGCACTTGCACCAACGTAATCGGCTGTAAGAATGTGATGGAATAGCACAATGCAGTAATTTGTAACCAAGCCAGACGAATTATGTTATATACCTGATCACCTGTAGGAATTTGTACAACTCCAGGAGCACCCTCTCCTTGGTGTAGGAGTCGCTTGACTAGGTATTGAGCTGCTTTGGGCTCTACTGGAGTAGCCAGTGAAGTCATTGGCTGACAAAGAACATCCTTCAACGTTACCTTGGAAGGTGAGTTTATATTGACATGATGTGTTTGCAGCGATTATGTAGGTGGTGATGGTAATCTAGCAGTTTGACCATATTGCCACATTTTCGAACGCACACAAGAACGGAATCATTCAGAAGGGACAGAAAGAATGCTGAAGGTGTGGATATTGTTGCACTGCTGAGTGTATGTCTATAGCAGCATGGACACTGCAGGGAATAACTGACTTGTATGTGTTTACTGCAGCAATGAGCACAAACAGTGTGATCACACGAAAGAGGGACAGGACTCCTGACTATATCCAAGCAGATAGGACAAGTAAGTTTATTTATTATTGAGGAAGGAATGAACTGTGGGTGTGGGTCTTCAGTTGGAGGCTATGGCAGTGATATGTTCAGCAACCATCCTAGGAGTTTCCCCACTGGATCTGCCCCTTCGTTTAGCTTTTACACTCCTGCCTCCTTTCCAAAGTTGTTGGAAGTGATAGCAGATCTGGAAGAACAAAATCTTTTTTTTTCTGTGCAAAAAAATTTATTTGAGAAAAAATTGATTTTTAAGTTATCACTGGTGATCATATTGGCTTGAGACTTGTGGGTACGATTAAATAGAAAGGGGGAACTACTGCTGCCCAAGTGTCTACTAAAATTTATTATTATTATTATTGTTATTATTATGGCCTTTTCCCCCCTCTAACACAGCTACATTATAATTCAATATAGTTATTATTATTATTATTCTTACACTGCAGTGATCTTGATGTGGTGACCATTCCAGGGGAACAATGGGTTGGAATGGAAGACCATCCTTACTGGCTTTCTTGGCTATGTCCAGTTTTATATGGCACTGGTTACAGAATTTGCCAGAGAACGTGCTGCCATCTTTTTCACTCTGCCAATCGATCCCTGCAAAAGCCTTGAGGTCTTCGGGGTAGTCATAACAGGAGTATATTTGCTGAACTTTCCCCTTGGCCATGTTGAGCCACACTCTGCAATGCCTTTGCAGTTCACCCACATGATATTCCAATGAACTAGTGTGTATTTTTTGTAATATTTTGATGGTCTGTTTTGTGTTGGAAAGAGATGTTAGGAAGATTATTTCATGGTTTTTCATTAAACAAATTGTTAAATAACATACTGACCTCTTCTGCATGATTTGAAAAACTTCCTGCCAGGTGCAATGGAGCAAAACGTTGACCTTCCTCAAATTGATATTCACAACTCTGGTTTGCTTCCTCAAATTGATATTCACAACTCGTGATTTGTTGAGTTGTGGCCGCGCAGTTGGTTTCTGATATAGATATGATAATGCAGCAGTGGCGCCTAGCTACAGCTGAAAGGTCAAGTGGGCCTGGGTAACCCCCCAAATTTACACAGCAAATATATTCTAGAGTAGATGGTCTTACCACAGGTCATGAATATATTAATGACCATACCGGAATTACTCCCGCGTGGGTTCTATTTAACCGTTAAGTGTCCACTATGAAACAACCGTGAGGAATCTTCGTTACGTTCAATCGCTAAATATTCCTGAACCAGGTGTTTTTGGTGCGGTGCGGTAAGTTAGAGCTGCGCAATTTGGCACTGCTAGCCAATACTCTACTGCAAGACAAGGAGTTTTTCTCTATTTCAATATAACTTTACATTTATTCGCAATATTTCTACTTATAAGATATTGAAACATTCTCGTTGTGGTGCAGTTCATATTTTTTAGGTTTACCCGTGTGTAAATTATTTTTGTCGTTCTCATTATTAGATTCCAAGAAAACTGGTTCAAAATTTGGAACTTTAAGTCCACTCTCAATTCTTAAGAAATAGCCCCACCCCCTTGTCTCGTACCATGAGTATAGTCTCGCGTAGCCAGACCCTTTACCAATCGCTGCGCGGGAAAAGGGTGTGGTAAACTGACATTGAGCAGTTTGTTCAGTTCCCCTCGCTAATTGGGGAGACCGCAAACAATAGGTGACGTAATATCCTGTGAAGTAAGACTGCTCAAATTTTGCGCGTGTAGTATTTCTGTGTACAACTCTCCAACAGCCGTGTCAAAACTCTTCCTTTAGGTGATGCCATTAGTTTAAACAGTGACTTGGCCTAGCTTTTTTAAGATATCTGGAGTTGGAAGTTTCGCTTAGTTGTTGCTTTGTGCACAGGCCATTGTACCGTCATGCTTAAAGGTGAATAATGCTAGCCAAGAATCAGTATCAAAGTGCCATTAATTTTTAACCGACAGCATTTCCCAGCATAGCTTTGCACAAACTCTGCCTACTGATCTGAACAATTCACGCGCCTGAAAATATTTAACGATTTACACCCACACTAATTGAACCACTGGTAACCACTTGCTGACTAAGCAAGAACAAACTGCTCTTTGTCAGTTTACCAGACCCTTTTCCCGCGTAGCGATTGGTAAAGGGTCTGGCTACGCGAGACTACCATGAGTACGCTAGCATTTTTTTGTATTGGTTCCAAAAAGAGCCGCCTATATCAAGATTAAACAAACATCAATACAACAATAACAAGAGAGTTAGAAGAGAGAGCAGTATCTTGGAGATAGCCAGAGGTGAATGTATTAGATCTGCGCAGCTTGGGAAGTCTTGCTCCGCAGAAATCGAGCCAGGTGGATCCATCGCTTGAGTTCAGGTGCTCAGAGTCCAGTGAACGGCTACGGGAGGAGAGGCAGGCTGGTACACCTTGCCCTGTGAGCTCTGAGGATGTATGGAGAGTTGCTGTAAACGGATATGAGACGGCGGGAAGCTAAACTAAAACACCACAACTTTGCAAAGTATACTTATACTACTACTGCTCGATTGTTTCAGCTCACGTATTATGGAATGGTGGGGTATTGGCGGTGAATAAATTAATGTGCAGATCTACAGGCATTGCCTCTTTGCTATGTGCGGCCACCCTTAAAAATTCATTTCAGGTGATGTGCCAGCAAAAGGCGACTCTACTCACCTTATGTAAAACTATCAGAATACAAGATATAAATATTTGCTCTTAAGTCGTACTTGAAAAATACAGATGGGGTTGATTTTTAAATTAAATGAATATAACAAGAAGCTGTGCCTGTACAGCAAGAATATGCTCACTGCTTGATGAATAATCAGTTCTAACGAAAAATCTGGTACATTAGATTGACTTAAATTGCACAGTGCTTCCTATTGATGTCGCATTATAGGCTTACGTTCCTGCCATTTTTGGGGATCCACTCCAATACACAGAATAAGTGAATGAATGACTACTGTAACCCTCTCAGGTATGCACTCTGAGGGTAGCTCTGGATTCCACTACCATTCTTGTATTGCACCATGTAATAACTCATACCACCATTACTCGTAATTTTTTCTTCTTGCAGAACTGTAAAAAGCTGATATACATCAGCTTGTGATAAGTGTCTAAACCACACATTGGGGCAAGGTGCCAAGAAGATTGTTTGGACGTCCTCCAAACTTCTTGCAACAGCTGGTATATTAGCTTGAATCATTATGACATACAATAAGGCTCAATATTCACTGTCCAGTCCTTTCGATCCTGAAAAAAACTGTTATTGCTGATCAATCTTCCTTATTTGAATTACACCATCTCAAAGAACTCTTCCACCAACAAAATTAGTCTAGCTATTAGTTCCCTGCATAACATTAGTATAAACAATTTTACACTTCAGTCTTGATTATCTTTTAGAACTGATTGAAGTGTCCACAAGCTCTTCCCCATGTAGATGTTTGGTAAACCCAATACTAATCTAAGCGTAGTGGTTAAAACGGAATGTTTTGTTACTGGTTCTGTAAGGACCTAACTCAAAACGAATTGAGATGTCAAACTTGTGTCCCAAGGCGTCAGCCTTAAGTATTGAGTCATCAAAAAAAGTTGTCATTGGCGAATTAAAAAAATATTTTCTAAAATATTATACTGAGTGGTCTGGAGTTTAATATTTGAATATTTAATTGTTTAGACTCGCTTAATGTTTTCTTTTGTGTTATTCTCGTTAACAGGTAACGGTGGATTAAAATGGCCCATAAATGATTCCACTTACCACATCTGCTGAATAGCCACATGACCACATCCACTTAATAGCTACTTCTTTTTTTGTAATAATGAAACTACTACAATTACCAATTTAAATTAATTCAACAATGTTTGCTCTGATGCTAATAGTGTTATAATATGTATAATCGGTTCAGCAATGTTTAATTTTGAGTTATACTAACATAACCGATTGCTCGTTTTTCAGTCCCATTGATCTCAGTTATGATTTTTCAACTTTCAGACGCCCGTGTTGCTATACAATAGTGCCTACGCAAATTGCCCATTCAAAAATGTATCGGAACAAGCGCTATTCAATTGGAATCGCTGGGGAAAGTGAAATAGCGCGTAACTAAGTGAAATAGGACAGAAACTAAGCGGAATCTAAATGAAACACCCAGGTAGCTAAGTGATGTGGTATGGGTAAGTGTGCAGAGGCGCAAGGTGTGTAGAGATAACCGCCGAAACGTACATTTGGAGTAGTTACCCGTTGGAGACAATGTCATTCTTACCGCTGTTATTAATGTTTTTCACCAGATTAGAGAAGCAGTAGGTTGAAAACGAAGTTAGGGAAGCTAATCCTGAAATAGGAGATGATAAGTGAATAATACAATGTAGCTATAAGTGCAAATGATAAAAAAAAATGCCTACTATTAGCGTTTGACAGCGCGGGCAACCTGAGCTATTTGAGATTAATAGCAATTGAAATCGCATTTGGCTTTACCTCGTGCTATTTCCATTCAGGCTACTATTAATTTTGACAGAATGGTTACCTGTGCTATCGTATTAAGCTCTACTGTATATACACGAAATCTGTGTCTTAGCCTTGTGTTATCAATTCAGCGACACTTCCTAGCTAGGATTATCTTTGTGATAAAAATACCATACATATAAGTGGGTTACTACTTTTATTGAGCTGTAGTAGTTAATGTGACCGATTATGATCAATACTTATCTAATTAAACATGCATAATATAGTATAGTATTGTGTAGTATTTCCCAGCAGATTGGACTAGCTAATTGGTTCCTATTTGCCGATTTATTTTTTGTTGAATGGCAAGGAGCTGTTACTAGGACATGCTGTGAAGGGCATCCACCCTTTTGTAAGAATCTAGAAAATTTGAGTCGTTCAAAAAATATTCAAATTTAGAGATTTCTGTACATAGCAATTAAATAATAACTATTATTATCTTCAGTATTGTTGAACATTATGTGATATTGATAACATAAAAGAAAACGGAACATATTGGGTTTTCTAGCTCACATTGTACAAAGTCAAGTAAATCCAGCATTTCAGGCAGCCATAATAGGATCAAAAGTAAGTATATATTGCAATAGTGATACAATTCCTTGGTTTACCAAAGATGGATATTATATATATTCCCAAGAAACCAATAACAAAAATATTTTGACCTTGTACAAGGTTAATGCTAATCATAGCGGGATATACATTTGTTATGGAACTCTGAACAGGCAATCATTTAAAGCCAATTCGACATTATTGGTAGCCAGTGAGTAGTGTGCAGTGAATATTCACAGGGTGAAAAGAGTCCATTTACAACCATAACAAAATCAGTACACAGCTTGCAAGCATACAATTTACTGAAGTGTACTGCTGGTAAATCTGTAGTGTGCTTGAGAGGAAACTGTAAAACTCTTATTCTGGAACAAAACTTACACTGGATTGGTGAAACATGTGTAAACATAGGAAATTGTACATGTGGTTTGTAGTTTGTTCCCTGAATTAGAGTTTACCACACAGTAAACTATGCAGTAAATTTACAGTAAACTTGGGTAAAACAAGGACTGGCAAGCAGTGGTAAACTGTCTTGGTATTTAGAGTTAACAAAAAAATTACAAGGCTGTACAAGTTAACAAACAAGTTATCAACACATTATACACTAAATTACGATTTGTTTTGGTTGTCAATGGACAGTTATTATTGTGTCATTTCCTTCAAATAATTATTCACAATAATTGTACACACAATGTCAACTGAAGTGAAAGTATTCAAGAGGTGTTTCCATATTACCTCTGTATCTCCTACTTGCATCAAAGTTATTACACTCTTATATACCAACCCACCAGCTAATATATTATTAGCTGGTGGGTTGTATTATTAATTATATCATTGTTACTCTCAGTAGATCTCAAGAGAAGTACTATTTGTATTAATGCTAATTTTAATGAATTACTAATGAGCGCTGTATCAGTAAAACAACAACATTGTCAAGAAGTTTGCAGACTAGTTTCTTCTACCATTATTAATATCTCATAGCACTCAACCTTACATAAAAATTTACTATTTGATTGAAAACTTCTGGCTAGCTATCTATTTGTTTTGAGCATAAAATACATAGACTACTGCTACTGATAAAACATTAGGAGCTAATTCTCTCTGAAGGCATCTGTTGGGACATTGACTGATGTGCAACTGTACTGAGGACAAAAGGTAAGATTTTGGGAGTATCCCTAGGACCTACTTACACACCACATTCCAATGGCAGTTGATGTACCAACTATAGCAAATAATTATTGAATGTATTTTTTTTAACATTCTCACCTCTTGTCCATTACTTTGGTTGACCCAAGTATTGGAGATACCTTTCTTTGACCCAGGTATTGGAGATACACTTAATACTATCGCCCTTACCGTTACAAACTTTACTAATTAATTCATGAATGTTGTAGCTACTATGACATTAGCTCCGTTTATGAATAATTCGTTAGGTAGCACGTTAATGCCACCATTCTTTTTTTCCTTACTTTTATTAACTTATAATATATAAGTTAATAAAAGTAAGCAAAGAAAAGAACGGTGACATTATATTCATACACGGATGTTTTCTGTACTAATCTCATGTACTGAATTATCCAGAATACATGCAGCTTCTAGTCTGGGTCTTGGTGGGCTTGTCTAGTGTGGTCTACCTGGACCGACTAGAGTAAATAATATTCTGGACGGTGAGATGATGTAATAATAATAATAATAGTAATAATATTAATAACTAGCCAAGTACCTGGCGCCTGACATATTGCAAAGCAGGAATGCAGTAGCACAAGTTATTTTGCTCAGTTATCATTCTCTTCCATTGGTGAAGGTTACATACGTTTCTTTCTCCTGCTCTCTCTTCTTTTTTTATTTTTATTTAACTATCTGAATTTTTCTTATACCGCACCTCTCCTTTATTCAGCTCTTCTTCTTGAGTCACGGAGCCCCCTTTCCTTTGTCTATCTCTCCAGCTTGAGAATTACTAACCCGGCCTTTACTCGTCGATTTCACCCTCTTTTTAGATAATTAATAGCTCGCCTTTTTGCCTTCCCCTCACCTCTTTTTAAACCTATGCTGCCTTACCTCACGGGTTCCGCCCCCTTTTCAGCTAGGATTAATCCACTTTTACCTACTCTTTGAAAACCTGAGCCGCCTTCCACCTTTCATTAGACACGCTTTTAGAAATAAGCAACACTTTCTACTACACTATACCTACGACGGTTTTTCGATGACTATTGTAACGCATAATACTTTAGCACAGCCAGACATGCCTACACGGGACTTAACTACACGGGACTTACCTCGTGGTTATTCCAGTGGAGAATGAAATTTGAAGTAAATACTGTTGGGTAGGGTTTATAACTATGACAAATAGCGTATTAACTTACCACCTCCACTAATGGAACTGCATCCACAAAAATAATTCAAAGCGGTAAACAATTCAATTTATAGGAGGATAAGGGTAATGGTCGCTAAACCAGAGGATTCTGTTCAACGAAGTTTGGAACGGGTCAAACATCGAACTAACACAAACATACCGGAGGGTCCAAGTACAAAATGACATACGTTCGTTAATATCCTAGCTCGCTGCCAATAATAACAATGATAATAAGTTACTGCAATTTAATGAATAACACATAATAAATAGAAAATAATTTTTAATAAGTACATTCCTATTGAGCTAATGTTAAACTGTTCAGCTCAAGTAGTCCATTAATTTGGTACTAATTATATTTTATTAGTCTTTATTATAATTGCCAAAGTTTAGGCATTTAATTTAATTTAAATGCTTACAGATCTTGACAAAAATAGAATACATCCATCTGAAGAAGTACAGACTTTAGGTAATGATGCTACGTTTAAATGTGACTCTGACAGGCCAACATACTGGTTTATAAAAAATCTGAAAACAAGACTCACACCCTTAACAACCAATAAAATCATTATAAAGTCAGTGCGCAGGAAAGATGCAGGTCACTACTACTGTTATGGAGGATACAAAAAGTCAGTGTCAAAGTTCATTGCTAAAGCAACTCTGCATACGCTGTGTAAGTTGTACTCAATGAGTCTAGCGTAGAATCAATAGGATAACTGGGATCTAAATTGAAACAGAATCTTGCTTGCTCCTCGCCATTAAGATTACACTTGAGATTATAAAGGTAAGGGTAACGAACTAGCCATCAATGATGGAAGAGGGTCTATCCCTCTTTCGGACCGAAAATAGAAATTTCTTAACAAAAAAGAATGGGGCAGAACAGATAACTTCTGGTAGAGGGGTGGGATATTTATAGCTCTTGGATAGAAACTGCTGCTACTCTCTGCATAACTTTAATTTATCTAAAACTGATCACTAAATTTAGTTTGAAGTTCTGACATTAACTCAGTAAAGGTAAGAGTGATGAACGTACTTTATTTTGTCCATTGGCTTTGGTTGGTGCAAATATAAAAAAATAAATTATTTAACAGTTGAAAACTAGAGTTATAAGTTGGGATTGACTAAACTGTGGAGCTTTGTGCTGTGGATAAAGCTAGAATGGGATGGAGCAGATACAGGAAGCAGGCTGGTGGGAACTTTTTGCTCATCACTCATAACTTCACCAACTGGTATGCTACCATAGTCTCCCAGCCAAACCATTCACTAAACCGCCTGGTTATCCTAACAAAGTTTAACTTTTGACGTAAAAGGTCTGTAAGAAAGCATTAAAAGTAAAATCTAATGAGTTATTGGATATACCAAGTGACTTTGTTGTATTAGACTCATTTTTTATGCCACATGTTATTGAATTAATTAATTTTGTTATAACTATTACGACAACTCACTAATTTAAAGATCACCTTTTCCTCTCCCCAAATTTTGATATTTTTTTTTTGCCTGAGACACACTAATTGAGTTGGTGTGGAATCCCAGGTAGTCATTTTCAATATTTCATTTGTTTTGGGGACTAGCTTAACAAAAGCTATGTAGAACCTACAGTATTTATAGTGAACTGCAATTTTATTTTAACAGCTCCAGGTTTAATAACTTGTCCACCAGTGACTCTAACTGGTGGTTCATTTGTGATAAATGGTAAACAAGTGGGTAGTACAGTAGTTTATAAGTGTGATGCTAAGTTTCATTTAGTTGGCTCCAACATTAGAAAATGCAACATTGAAGGATCTTGGACTGGGGAAGCTCCACGATGCCAAGGTATTTAATGAGCATAAATTACCAAGCCAATTCATATAAATTTGTAAGCCATATTGTATATTATTTTCAAAATTTTATAATCTATTGTTGATGGTGAGGGGACTAACATTGTTGAAGACCAAACCAAAGCTGAACACTCAACTTGACATTATTAACTACTTACCATTACACGCTTACATCATTTCACTTCTACACTTAGCGAACATTCTTCTTTATTTGCACATTGTATTATCTCACATTCATGTATCACCTTTTATACCCGTTTTATCATTTTTCACTTCTCATTGTTACTCGAACCTGTATGTCTAAATCTATCAAGCCACAGAGGAGTACAGTATATAACTAGTGTCTAGCTAGTTAGTGAGAGAAATCTACATAAACATTCCCTGTCTGGTTTCCAAGAGTCTCATTCGACAACCAAGAGGCCAGCCTTACAACCTGACTCGTTAGAGGTTGACCGTGCCGGAGCATTTTCCACTTCAAACATATTGACAAGAAACGCAATATCAGCTTGTCAACATTGCTGCATGTGATAGCAGGCTATTTCAAAGTTACAACAATTCAATCATTTTTCAAATTTACTAGAGTCTAAAGCATCAAACTCATTTGTGATGAATAAGGTGTTAAACATGGTGCTTCATTAAGTATTTACGTTTGTTTTCAATAAGTTTGAAAGAAACAATAATTGGCACTGGTCAAGACACCTACTTCAGGGTGCCTGCACAAAGCAACGCCAAGGAGCCCGCACGAAGCAACGCAAAGGAGCCTTTATTCGCACGTTATCTACCACAATGTCAAGCCCGCTAGGGGTCGACCCTCTATAACATTGAGATATTTTTAATATACGGAATTTTATAGAAATAGTAGACAATAGTTCACTTGGTAAGGTTAGTAAATAGAATAGTAAAATAGAATTCAACAAAAACTCCAGGTTACGGCTTCTAAACTATGGCAGTATAGCAGTACTGCAGTGAAGTCCGAAATGGTGACTGGGATATTTCTTGAGACGGATCGACTTCCAGTCTTCATTCTAGGTAGGCTGCATAAAATAACTGGGAAGCAGCTGAAGTAAGTTTAACACGCCCTAGCAGCGTGGCCAATTTGGCGGTTTTTCACGCTCAAAGAGTGTGCCAGCACCTAGTTGGGCGGAGCCCGACCTCTTCTGAAGGGAGAGGTCGGGTAACAAGCCTATACCCGGGTTTGTTCTGCTGAGTCAGCTAATTTCCTTAGCATTTAACCACACTTCAATCTGATTGGACTGCAACGTACGTTGCAGCAGGGAACAAACCAGGGTATAGGCTTGTTACCCGACCTCTCCCCAGCAGAGGACGGGCTCCGTTCAACTAGCCAGCACCCACAAGTTTCCACAATATTTTGGTTAGGATCATTCAAGATAATATAATTTTAATTTGTAAGCTAAAAGGACACTGGAGAAGTGGTGAGCTTGGAATCAAAATATTGTAGGGGCACACGAATATATATATAGGTATAAATATATTAATCTGTTAAGAACTGATTGATACTGATAGTCTATTTTTTTTAGGTGGTGGTGTACCAAGTATAGAACCTATATTATATCTCACTTATATAACTTTTGTAATGATTACAATATTAATGCTAAGAATTGATTAACCTGTTTATTGAAAATCAACTGTATTTTTTAAGGATGTGTAGTATAGTAACATATTGGAAATTAAAATTTTGCTTATGATGAAGTGCCAAACGTGTGACCAATTGCGATAAAAATTGAAAAATGAGTTTATTCATACCACTGTGTAGAGCACTTCATATGGAAAATTTTGATACCACGTTTATTAGCAAGCATGCTTGGTTCACTAAATATACAGTGGCAATCTAACCTACTTGAACACAGTTATTTCAAGAAAACTGTAATTAAAACTTCTTATTCAATCTGGCGGAGTTAACGTTGAATTCCGTATTATAGCCCGTTACCCGAGCGACCGCGCTTGTCGTTAAGAACTATAAATCTGATACAGTCTGGTATGCTCGTAAGAAAATGTATTAGCGGGGAAAAGTCAGATATAGTTCTTAGCAACCATAATTATGGTGGAAGGCAGATCAAAGCAAAATGGAATAATGAAGAGTTTGGGTACTTTAATACAATTACTAAGATAGCTAACGCTGTACTTTGCTCGTTGTTTATGTTTGGGCTATAAAATAGTTATAAACCAAAATCATTAGGTTTGTATTTCGATTTATAAATCCTCGCCACTCGGGCTGCACCCTCGTGTCTCGGAGTTTATAAATCGCATACAAACCTCAATTTTGGTTTATAACTATAACATCTAACCGGAAGTCCGCGTTATGGTTAGGTAACACTGCTTGCAGGCATAATTATGATTTATTTAAGTGTACTGCTGGAAAATCTGTAGTGTGCTTGAGGGGAAACCATTTAGTAAACTCTTATTCTGGAACAAAAATTACACTGGATTGGTAAAACATGAGTAAACATAGGAAGTTGTACATGTGTGGTTTGTAGTTTGTTCCAGAATTAGAGTACACGGTAAACTATGCAGTAAATTTACAGTAAACTTCGGTAAAACAAGGACTGGCAGCAGTGTAAGACTTTTACTTACGCTTGGAAATGGTGGCGCTCAGCTGAACGGCAGTAAGTTATAGATGGGGCCGCTTACTTGTTGATGGGGGAGGCCTTACTCAGTTCAGACCCTACCTTGTGTAAGGGTACTAGACGGGTAAGGCTAAGTAGCACTAGATGCATATAGACATAATTTTGCAGGCCGTTTAGTTGCTTTTTTTCTTCTGTTTCCAACAGTTTGAAGTTACAGTAAGTCATGGTAACTACAATATAGTCACTCTTTTGGAAAGCTTGGTTAGCTAGCTAAGTTTAGGATTATATTTGTCCGAAGTGTGATGCTGTAACAAAAACTTATGAGAATTAACCCTAGATTTTCCGAGGTCCGGTAATTTGTTGCTAGGCAACAGATTGAGTTCGCCCTCGGTTTTCAATTACTAGCTGGTGGGATTTCGGTGTACGCCCGGTTGGTCAAAATAGAGAGTAAAAGGTGGCGGTTTTTAAACGGGGTGCTCGGACCTATAACAACATTTCAGCCTCTGAATTCGGTATCGGTAGCCAAAGGGTAGGACTAGGAGGTACCAGTGGGCCAATAAAAAAAAAATCCTGCGAAATTTTTTTTGTTAGTGTTTGGGCTCTACTGTACATTTTTGAATTCATGTAATTTGTCCCTTTTCCCAAGTATTGTCTCATATATTTCTTTTGTTTTTGTCAAATACATCAACCTAAGTACCATTTATTTTCCCCCAAGTGACATTGGGTTATACAATTTTAGAAACCTATACTTTTTAACACAGATTTATCTGAGGACCAATGATATAGTATTTCCCCTATAATAAATATATCAGAAAAAATTGTGGTACAATTTTAGTTTAAAATTTACTCACATACTTGTTACCCATCAATATAATATAAATACAATAAATAAACCCACACACTCCTTTTCCAGCAATATACAAGTACCATAAATATAATAAATACACCCATCACTGCCTGAAAAGTGTCCATTGACAACCAAAACAAATCGTAAATTGGTGTATAATGTGATTCTACAGCCTTGTAAAATTATTATTAACTCTAATTACGAAGAAAGTTTACAGATTTTGTTATGGTTGTAAATTGTGTGCATAATACTTGTTACACAAAATACAGCAACATACTCAAATAAAAAAACACTCCTATATACTTAATTCAGAGATATTTGGTTAATATTGTCAATTTAGGACATTTAATTATTAGAAAATTAATACAAAACAATCACACAGTAAAAGATGAGGCATTAGGTCTCCATCACATAATAATATATCCAACAAAGAATGGTCTTTGCTGTGTACATTCGTGTCAACATGTGCAGCACACCACAAAACATAATAAGATATCTTGAAAACTTTGGGTGGTATCCATATTGTGTTAATCTAGGCCACAAAATGTGGAATCTATATCAACCCTTCAGATGCAATACTTCAATCACAATTATGTGAATACTACTAGATGAGAGGCTCCAACTGTCCTTGAATCCGAAGGACAGTCCTTAATTTTTGGACTGTGTCCTTCGTCCTTGAAGGGTTTGGTACTGCCCTATTGTTTGTCCTTGAAGTTTTCTTGCCATAACATGGTATTTTTCTTTTTTATCAAAACCTGTTGTTGTAGTTATAATTATGCTCTGTTGAGTTTATGCAAGGTCAGCTGCTCTTTATCTTAAGGTCAGTGCTTTGCATGCACATTGCAAAGGTCAGCTGCTCTTTATCTTAAGGTCAGTGCTTTGCATGCACATTGCACTTAGTGCTAACCAAAGACATGTATAGAAGTATTAGCTATACAAACTGTCACCATTAGCAGCATTTTCTGTAGCTATAGTTATTAGCTAGCCAACATAATAACTGTGTGCCAGTTGTTTACTTGTCAGGCCTGAAGAGCTTTCTTGCTGCTTACTGAGTCTCAGTTCTCAGACCTCTAGCTAGATCTACTTGTCTTGATATGTCTGATTCTTTCCCTGGGCCTCCACTGCCTAAGAAACCCAAACGACAGTGTCATTTTGATCCGAGCTGGATTCAACAGTTCAACAATAGTTTCTTTAATGGCCATCAAGTTCAATAGTGAAGAATGCTGTCATGACGCTATTTTTAATGAAGAACTACTAACTATGTGTAAAAAAGCAACTGTACTTTATAATAAAAAATAAAATTCCAATTAATATGGGTGTGGTTTGGGTGTGGATATGCTAATTAGGGGCGTGGTAATTAACGGGTGTGGTTTGTCCTTGAAGCATTTTTTGAAAAGTTGGAGCCTATGTGAGGTATTTGTGCAAATTTCACTGTGGGTGCACATCATGTACATCCTCTGATTCAGTATGGAACCACACATTGAAAATAAGTACTGTTCTAGCCCAATTGTAGTCACAAAATTATTTACAGTGGTATATTAGAGGTCTGTGTGTATTTAGAATCCAGTGAAGGTAATGAAGAAGTATGCCACAGCTTGCTTAGCTGCGGGCTGACTTTAACAGGTTCAGAATTTATATGCACCCTAATTAACTGATTATGTTAATTCTGATAGCTATATTCCTTTGAATATATATGTGTGTCTGTATTATTTTCTAAACTATATAATATTGGATGATTAAGATATATAATTTACAAATCCAGGTCAGCATATCTGAACCATATTTCTACTCCAGCCAGGAAAATAATTCTGATAGCTATATTCTTTTTTGTTTGTTTCAATAAATTATGGATTACCAAAGTAACAAATTACATAAAATACAGAATGAGTACTGTCAGTCTAATTCTAATTTATTAGGATCAAACTAGAATTCTCGTTTACCTAATAGATGTAAAATTATGATGTAACATATTGTCAGTATTAGCTTGCTTGAATTATGTACGTATATTATAGACTTCTGATCTATAACAAATAGTAATAGCTAATTAAAAATTTGACACTAAATTAAACAGGCTATGAAAACAATGTTTGATTTCCAAACCTTTAAGAATTAAGATTGCGTCATCTTCTATCAGCAAATTATCTTGATATTCTAGACATGAATAAACACCAGCATTTTGAGGTACTATATCGTCTATTCTCAAGTAATGTAAATATTTGTCCCCAGTGACTGATAAACCTGTGAATGCATTATGTGGGAGTGGCCCACCTTGATAATTCCAGGTAACATTATAAATTGATAAACAATGAAACAATGCAGTGTCACCCACACTAACTGCTTTGATGGGTGGAATTATGATGTTTCTTTTTTCGTCTAAATACATGATAAATATTTGACAAACTTATACACACAATGAAATACATCTGAACTTGCATTTGATTTCAGCAGTGGTGGAAGTATATATATCATCATACAATTCATCTTTTGTTGGAAGCTCATTTATTACATTATAACCTATTACATCTGGATTACTAGTTATTGAATTTTGGTTTTTCCTACGCCTAAATTTGTTAAAGAATTTTTTTAATTTAAACCATCTTCCACGTGCTCTAATTTTGCTTTGTTGTTGATTAAGGTTTTTATCATAATCTTGTAGTGTTATTCCACTTCCATTGTAATCTATTTGAATCAATTGTATAACTCCATTATAATGAATTGACAAATACATAATAATTACGGTACTTATGTATTGTATTTATGGGACCACTAGATACTACATTACTCTAGCTTTGCACTAGTTTATTGCTGTCACAGCAAAAATATAAAAAAAAAAAACACACACACACTTATATATAACAATAGTAGAAACACTGTCATCATTTGGGTGCCTTGGTTAGGGTATTGGGCGGTTAACTGGTAAGTTAGAATTGCCAGTATCTCAGAATAATAGAAGAACTACTTTATAATAAACACTTGTAGCTTAATAATCACAAAACTAGTTTTTGTTGAGGGTCATAAATAATTAAAGCTGTAAAGACTGATTTCCAATTAATTAAGCAGCATTTCATTGGTTATGTAGAATACCCTACCAAGGAAACTTGTAGTGAATCACTGTGAACTGCCACATCATTACTGATTACGTCATTATAGTCATTATCACATTGTTATTGTCATTCGGTTTGCAAACTTTATAATTTCTGTAATAACCTCATGTACAGTGCGTTAATAAGAACACTGACAGATTTTGACCCCATCCTGTCAGAGCTATCTAAACTCCAGACTACAGTGAAATCCACGACGTCGACAGAAGCAATGAAGTCCTGCCTCATCCTCTGATCGATTTTGTTGGTATCATCATAAGTTTGGCGATGAAGCTAGGAAGTGCAACCCACCCTGCAATTACCCAAATGAGCATGCCAGGCACTAGCGAGGACGAGTTCCCTTTGCCAATCCTCTCTCAAATGTCGTCTTTTGCACATGCATGATCTTACCAATTATCTCACATTCCTCATAAACGTGGGAGCAGCAATTAGTGTGGTTCCTCCATATAGATAACCCATCCCACCTCCTGCATGGCTTTTTGTTCCAGCTAGCATACGCCGTCTAGTATTTGACTCCCTGTACTCCTTGTCTCATCCTTGCATTAGAGTAACACAACACCTCATCACTGATAGATTTGTATGGCCACATATCAACTGTGATGTTAGACAGTGGACTAGAGTGTGCTTACCTTGTCAATGAGCCAAAGTCAACTGACATACCTCAGTTCCCTTGTCTACCTTTGCTCCTCCCAGCGCTCGTATCCACCTCGATCTTGTCAGACCACTTCCACATTCAAATGGATACATTTAACTCCTGACAGTCATGAATAGATCACACGCTGGCCAAAAACCCTACCATTACTGGACATCAGAGCTGATACAGTTGCTTGAGCATTCTTGCAAAGGATGGATAGCAAGATTTGATACACCTACCACAGTCACCACTGACAGAGGTAGTCAATTTCAGTCCACTCTATGGAAAAGCCTGATGACTACACTTGGTTCTCACCGCCTCTGTACCACATCATACCACCCTCAAGCTAATGGGCTCATCGAGAGGTTTCACCACCATCTTACAGGTGCTCTTAAGTGTCCTGTCCCCCAATACCAATATTTCCCTGGGTTCTGCTCAGTATTCGATTAGCAGTGAAGGAAATGCACGGCAGCTGAGATGATGTACGGCAGTGCTCTCCATGTGCCTAGAGAATTCATCACTCCTAAACCCCACCAACATCGTTACTGACCCCTCTCTGTTTGCACATCGTCTGCAATCCAGTATGGCTGCCGGTAGTCCTGCCACAATTTATCAGCCTCACACCACTCCTGCACTCTTCCCTGCGAAACACGACTCTTGCACACATCCTCTTCAGCTGCTGTATGATGGACCCTTCAAGGTTATCCGCAGGACAAACAAGTACTATGAGATAGAGATGTGGGGCAGATCCGATACTGTTTCACTGGACCGCTTGGAACCGGCTCACTGTGACACACACCCTGACTCAACCTTCTGCCAAAGCAGCTGCATCCATAGCTGCACACTCTACAACACCAGTGTTCCGAGCGGCACCAAGCTCCTCACCAGCTGTTACATCATCACCACAACCTGTAGTAACCAGATCTGGTTGATGAGTGAGTGAGATTTCTGAGGCACCTAGAGATATATGAATGGTAGCACTGGCAGTGAGGAGGGGATGGGGGGGGGGGGGGGAGTAATATAGTGAATCACTGTGAACTGCCACACAATTCTTCATTACGGCATTATTGCATTGTTATTGTCATTCGGTTCGCAAACTTTATAATTTCTGTAATCACATCATGTAGGGTGCATTAATACGAATACTGACTGATTAAAATTCAACAGTGTTCCTGTCGAGTCTTGGTAGCTGAGTAAGGGTAGCTAGTGTTAATTGTAGTTTCACATCTAGAACTCGATAAACTCAAGGGCTTCCCCTAGAGGGATAGAGGGAGGTGCATGCATCTTAGATGTTATGATGAGGGAAATTCTACGTTACGAATAGATTAGCAACTAAAACAAATATTGGACTTCAAGTATAATAGGTAAAATTCAATAAAATAAAAAAAGAATTTAAAGTTTATATTAGCTAATACAAGATGTTTTGAATACTAATCTAAGGAAAAACAAGTATGTATGTAAATTATTTGATCTCATGAGATAGTAATATTTATGCATTAATTGACAATCTCTAATATCACAACTGCACTATTCTAATGCATTATTAGCTTAAATGTAGACATAATGTTTATTCACTGTTAAAAGAATTTAAATAATGATATGGAATGTTATGTAGCAATAATTTTAGGATGAAACAATCTTAAGACCATTTTAAAACTGTCTTTGTTATCTGGATAGAACCCACAGTAAATATGCTGGTATTACAATAAATTAATACAATTGCTTAAACTAAAAAAAAGTTAGACCATGCCGTATTATGAGAAACACATTTGTAATATACTCTCCTACGTTGTACAATTAATCTAGATTTAGCCAAGAAATGACGTTTTCTATAGCGGTGTCGTCCATAACAATAATAATAACCATCATCTGTCACCTTCACATTTTTGATAGTGTAAAATATAGAATTGGATTGAACTAAACCTTTCTCTGTAGGAACTTTTACAAACCATTTGGTATTGCCATAGGAATTGCAAGTGAATGTAATACTATCACCAATGTAACTAATCCATTGTTTAGGGCTTATTCTTTTGTTATTTTTTTCTACAAATAATGTGTAATTACTACAGTAATGCCATCTTAATTGTATTTTATACTCAATTTACAATCTTTATGCTTAAAAACCTAATAATAATAGGAAATGCGCCCGTAACGAGCGCTCACTTTCTTGTAAGTCCACTAATCATATTATCCAGTGCATTCAATTAACTTATAAGATGTAAGGAACTTGTGTTGGTATGAACTTGCAATGAATAATAGTGCAGGCATTGATTGCTAAGTTCCAGACCAGTTGCTTAAGACTGACTACAAACAATAATTACATTTGTTACACCAGCAGTATTGCATGGCCATTGTATTTCTTTTCTTTTTTTAATTAACTACACTTACTTTTAACTCACACTTTTCTATACATAATTCCTACTCATTATCTTTAGCACCTTATAGTAGAATTAATCATAATTGCATAAACTTCTGACAATTTACACAGGGTGAAAAGTGTCCATTTACAACCTTAACAAAAATCTGTAAACTGTCTTGGTAATTAGAGATATCAAATAATTTACAAGGCTGTAGAGGTTAACAAACTAGTTATCAACACATTATTTACGATTTTGTTTTAGTTGTCAATGGACACTTTCAGGCAGTGCTATGTATTTATAAAAGATTTAATGTTAGTTAACTACTTTTGACTGTGTGATCAATTTCGTCATTTCTACTATGCTGTGCTTAATTAGCTTAAGTAGCTGAAATTATTTTTATTCTGAGACCTTTAAATTATTTTTTTAAATACTAAATCACTTATGAATTGATGGTAAGTTAAAACTATCACTTGGAATACTTTATATAAGACAGAGTAACATAAATTGACATCGTGGGGTCAATCCAAACTCTATTGCACCAAGTCTATCTGAACAATGGTAGTAATAGAGAATAAAATAGTACTAATCGAGAATAAAATGTTTGTCTACATTAACAAGTTATCTATAATGTGTACCGAACTTTTTCCTATGGCTATAAATGAATTATTGATTGGTATAAATTTTTGGGATGATCTCATAATTTGACACCTTAAAATGTTATTATTAGATCTTAGTAATCAATTATAAAATCAATACTAAGTAAACTACTCAGAATACCAGCAATCAACAGTAGAGATGACACTTGGAAAGGGTTGTTATCTTCTGTTCCATGACATGTATAATTTCCACTCATTTTTTCTCTTACATTACGTAGCGTTAAAGTATTGACATCTTCATGTGTTATTACATTGTGTATTCTTTGATTACCTTCCTTTGAAAATGTTGGTGGAGTGTCACTAAAACAAGTAATAAATATGGTTGTACCCACAAATGCTGCTTGAATCACAGGAGAAATTAAATTGGTATATTTAGGTGAGTTGTCTAAATGAAACCAAAATATATATTTTTTAATTTGTGCCTAGTAACATGTTAACTCACCAGTAACTATTACTGTAGACTTAGCATAGAATATATATTGATCTTTAGTAGTACCTTGGCATTCATACACACCAGAGTTTAATCCAAGGGTTTGGATGATGATGAGTGACTTGTTATGGGCATAGGCATTGAATGGCCAAGCACCAGTGAGGAAATTCCATGTTGGAATAAGAACTGAGTTACAGTCTATTACTATAATTTTTCCTTTCTCAACATGAATTACCTCTGGGTATATTCTGGTTGTGTCTGATATAAATAAGAAATTGCACATTCATGCTTACATTCCTAAGTCTGATGTGTAGCTATGAAATATAGTCATAATTCAGGTAATTTTATAATTTATTTTAACACAATAATCGAAAATGGAAGTTTAGTAATAAAAATGAAAAAAGCATATAATTGCAAAAAATATTTTCACTATTGTTGTATTTAACTTTTAACTTTTAGATAGCCAATCTTTGTAATATCAAGTCAAGTGTTAGTCATATTAATTAAATGGAAACTGTGTACTTGTAACGAAATCTGCATTATACAATATGATTTATGAAGTAACCATGTAATGCATACCATATACTTTTAATGTAGCTCTTGCAATAAAATGTTTTCTTTTCTTTAAGTAACGACCATAACAATAATAATAACCAGAATGCTTTAATTTTACTGGATTTACAGTTAGTAAATTAGATTGGGGCTCTTGATATGTATTTGATCTCATTATCTTCATATACCATTGGACAGTATCAGCTGCTTCACAAGAAAATGTTATACTACTTCCCAGCACTGTCCCCCACAACTTTGGGGTTATTCTTTTGTTATCCTGTTCTTAAAAAAAAAAATATATATATATAATATATATATATATATATGTAATAGTTATGCCATGGCCAACAAGGGGTTATGGAATATAACCGTCCCGATCCTGAGGGCGAAGCCCGAGGGATAAGGGCGGTGATATTCCATAACCCCGATGTTGCCATGGCATAACTGTTTTATACCATAGTTGCTGCTACTACTACACTCTCATATCCACCTATATGGGACCAGCCCTACCACATATAACTCTCCTGCCGCTCTCATACCACAGGAATTTACCACAGCTAGCTGCTTTACTGCTTACTGCTGAGCAGCCCAGGTAGAGGTAGATCTGGAGATAACAGCTGGCAGCTACAATGCTAAAGTAAACTTGCTAAAGTAAACTTGCTAAAGTAAACTTTCTGGCGTGCTTCAATTGAATTTTAATTGAATTTTAATTTTGGGCCGGAAACACGGAAGAATTCGCTTGACACCACACTGGGAAAATATCATAGCCCAGGAAAAACAGGGAAAATATCATAACCCAGGAAAAACACGGAAGAATTCGCTTGACACCGCACCGGGAAAATATCATAGCCCCAGGAAAAATCACCGGGAAAATATCACTTTTAATCCATGGGTGTTACCGCAGCAACCATGGTATAAATATATATATTCCATGCTAGATATCTTCACATGTTAACTTTATGTACTTGACCCAGTTTTCAGAGTTTTTACAGCTAACTTACTCTAGTGGATTACATGCTAGATATCTTCACATGTTATCTTTATGTACTTGACCCAGTTTTCAAAGTTTTTACAGCTACCTTACTCTAGTGGAGCCTACCCAAACATGTTAGAGCAGCTGCTAAAATACCAGCTGGTGGTATGGGTAGCTCCTAGAGAGTTTTACAGCCAATTTTATACCAAGAGTTCAGTGATGATATCTAGCCTGGAATAAACCACTTATTACACTCTTCAGAGTGATATAGCTAGATATTTCACTCTCAGACTTCATTATCAGCAGCCTCTGGGTAGTGAAAAAAAAGCCTGCTCATGAAATATTTGGCCATATCACACTCTTGAGTAATCTTGCTATTATGGATCAATAGCTCCAGTAAGGATTAAAATAGCACAAGGGGAAACCAAGTGCTATTAACATTTTGAGTGTGCAATTTTTGCGCTGTACTATGTGACGATTCATATATATACCAGTGGTGTGCTTCAGCACAAATAGCGAGCGACCCAAAACCTACTCTAATGTTAAAAGATAGAATTGAACTTCTATCAATTAAGCTACTAAATAATATATTTTTTTAATTACGTGTACGCCGAGAAGGCATTCAGCGGCATAGTAACTACTCCCTGCAATAGTTTAAATTGAAAAAAAAAGCAATAAAATCAAGTCACATGTTATTTAAACGTTTTCTTTGTGATATTTTTAGTAGTACTTGTAACGCACAATACTTTTACACAACTGAATATACATACGCGAGACATACCTTTGGGGTTTGTCTAGCTAGTGGACAATGAATTTTCAAGTAACTACTGTTTTGTAGGGCTTATAGCTATGACAAATAGCGTATTAACTTACCACCCCATTACTCGTATAGAAATAGTGCTCCTTAAAGATTTTGAGTTTTAACGAATCCCACTATGCAACGAGAAGCCCCCGCGAACTTCGACCCTCTTTGAACGTTGACTCCACTTACCTCGCGACCTTTGACCTTAACTACTTCCAGTCGCGATTTGCATGTGTGAAGGGAAGCCAAATGAGTGAAGTTGCGGTGCTTTCTAGCCCTTCAAGGAAACATAACACAGATGAGGCAAGTAATAAAACAAGCTATGTCTATATTGACTCACTGTAAGAAAAATAGTATCGGTAAAAATATTATGGTGATTTGCTTTTAAATAGGGCAATGACCCGACAGTCTTTCAATGCACCTATTCTGGTTGCAAGAAGACATACTCACGCAAGTATATCGGCTAAGAGAGCATGAAAAAAAGGACCATGATCTTGTTATTGAAGAGGGCACCAAAAAGTTCTCATGCCCATTTGATTGTGGAGTACATGCCTTTAGAACTAACGTCCAACTTATTTCACATTGTGCCAAAGTTCATGAAGAGAAATTAGGTAAAGTTATCAACTGGGAATAATTTATACCTTAATTATATATTTTTATTATCATCAAGGGTTGAGAAACTTTACATTTTCATCTATGAGGGAGTTTATGCAATGGAAAAAAAGAGAAGAGGCCACTTACAGCATGTACACAAAAACCCAGCAAACTTATCGTCCATCATCTAGTGGTAAGGTGTACTATGTGGATTAGGCTAATAATGAGAATGTAGGAACAAGGAACATGACTTTTCTTACCAACAACATGCTCCTTTAAGATTTTAACTGCACCGCAACTAATTCAAAGTGGTTAACAATTCAATTTTTAGGACGTTAGGGTAATAATCACTGCGGTAATGATCGATGAACCAGAAGATACGGTTTAGTGAAGTTTGGTAAGGGGTTAAAAGTGGAGTCTAACACAAAATACAGGATGGTCTAAGTACCAAATGGCAGGCATACTTCCACACATACATAAAAGTACAAACATCCTGTTTTTCAAATTGTGTTAACCCCCCTCTCTCTGGCCCCTTGCTCATTATCTACACAGATATGTGTACATTCATTATGGTATTTTGGGCCACGTTTGTAATATTATTTGTATTATAATAAAATTGTGACACATTAACTTCAATGAACATAAATTAGTACTACTATCTTTACTTTTGTAATGAATAGTTGTTTGCTTTCTCATTGAGGAATTATTAATCTAGATTTGTATACATCTTGTAAGTGAACAATTTATTTTCTTACTTCCAACAAACACATGGGACACAGCTACGAATGATATATTGTCATTTGTTTGTCCATTGCAATAATATGTTCCACTATCCTTTTCAGTAACATTACTCAACACTAGTGAAAATTCTTCATTACGTGACGATCTTATAGCCTTTTTTATGTGATAAAAATGGGGTTTTATAGTACTGTAGCATGTAAGTATAGCTCTGCTGCCACGATAAACTATTTGACTTCTTGGAACAATTTTACCATAATATGCTATTAATATATCTGAATGGAAATCATATGGATATTATTGGAATAGTTTTTAATGATTACTTTTACAACGCTTGTGTGATACTAGCAGGGATGAATTATAGTAAATAAGAGTTATTTATTATGATATTAAACTACATACAGATTTTGTGTACATGAAACAAATTTGTTGTTACTTCATTGTTGGCTACTAATAAAGGTTTCTTTCTGTATTGACAGTAGTACCTAAGTGTTAGTTTTATCTATCTCATACTTATTTTATTCACCTTCTAAAGAAGATGTAATGGGAATGGCTGTTTCATTTTCGAATCTAGCAGAGGAGGTTAGGACTACTCCCTGTACTGGCTACCATGTAAACACTTACTCATGTAGAACTCAGTGATTACAATGTCTCACCTAAAGTATCCAGAAAATACAACATAGCAGTGATTTTAGTCATAGCTATCCAGCATACCCAGTTCAATGTTTGGCGTCTAAACTGCACACTTTTTGGTATCAGCGTACTTACAGTGCTTCCAGCTTAAAGAGCAAACTTTTTGAAACACTGTGTATGATCAATTTTATCTCACAAAACTAGTTACAAAGGTTAATACAAACACAGCACCGCAAGGTTCCTCAGAAACTTCAAACCAGACTTCTCTCATAGACTCTAATCCATTATCGCCATTTTATTTTGTCGCCATTATTTTCTTCCGCGTCGTCACGGGATCCTCATTTAATCCTCACCCGCGTTGAATTCGTCATTATGATGCGGACCAAATGGTACTTTCCCTATTAATTGTTTTGCCTAAGTGTAGGTACTTTCCCTTATTGGAAATTGCTGCGGGCTAATTAACTTTATTCAACTGCGATAACTCACATAGCTAACCGGAATAGTTTAAATTACCGGTTGATATTGCTAACACTGATAATGGCAAAAGTATTTTCCAGCAAAGATAATGTAGCAGACCCTGCTGATCTTCTCCTAGTGATGCTCAAGGTCATCTAGTAACTATTAATCATTGTTGAAGCTGTCAGTAGATGATGCCACTGGTAAACTTGGACTAAAGAACTGGATGTTGCCTCCCACACCAAGCCTACACTATGCCAATGCTGACCAGTCATTCTTCTTGAACACATAATTTATATACAATGTTAATCATAAAGTTGCTATTTCAGATTTTTTATTAAAAAAATGTCCTGACTAGATTTATTTTCTTGATAATGCACCTTCATAACAGAACGCTGGTAAAAATATAATGTAAATGTGTGACAATATAATAATTATTATGACTGATGACAACATCAGGGGGATTCCAGAAGAGACTGAAAAGTGCCTGTCAGAGTGAGGTGGAATACCTCTACAACTCGGTGGTTTCGTGGTTTATTGCTCAATTAAGCCGCGCGGCGTTGCTATGTGCCAGCACCCTTAAGTATTAGTTAAAATTATGAACTATATTGTCCAGGTCTCCCAAGTTTTGTTTAATTGTCAACTAAAATCTAAATAACTGATCACTCACCTCTTAGGTGCTACAATCACTGTATCCTCTCATCAAGGTGCCTCTACGAGTCCATTCTCTTGGTAGGCATTTCAGGAGTGCTTAGTTCCTGCTTTCGGCATCGCCTGGTTCTAAACAGCAGAACCGCCAGTCGCCTTCTAGTACGTCCTCTAGATGGACGACAAAACTTATTCCCAGGCCAAAGTGCAGAAACTAGCTACCACTACCGAGAACGCCATAGCTCGCACCAGGCGAAAGAAACACAATAAGTAGCTAGTGCTACCCGATTTTTTGCCGCCCCGCAATAATTGACGTGAGTGCGCCCGCACTAAGATTTTACGAAGTGATTAAGCAGAGGGCATACCACTAAAAACTGAATAAACGTCTTCTCACGTCATCAAATGGCGATCTCTGCCGCCAAAGCCGTTCGTCAGCTATAATTTTCCAATTTTTTTCCACGAAATATTACATTTCAATGCACAAAAAAATATATATATGACACTTCAATTATTACTCTATATGTTCTGACAAGTCCAGAAAGGTCCAAGTATAAAAACAAAGAAATACTGGCCTAAATACTTTTGGCACTTTTTGCTACATTTTTGGCCATAAATTTTAAATTTTTGAATAATGAAATAAATTTGGTGCACCAATTAATTTTTCCTATAAACTTCACAGGACTATATTTCATATGTGCTAAGTGAGAATGGTCCAAATATAAAAAAAAAATTTTCCTGGCCTAAACACATCAAATTTTGAAAATGGAACCTATTAACATCATAGCCTTAATAAATCTCCATACAAAAAAATGAACTTTGTAGAGCTTTTAGTTTCCCTGCAGTGGAATAAAAACTATAACACAGTCAAAAATTTAAAAAGTTTGCTGTTTAAGCTGGAGCACTGCACATTATACCAGTTACTTACGTTAACAATATTTAACTACTGACTTCACATAGCTAATCGATAATTAGAGTTTACAAAAGTATAATTAATCTTGGGAACTAGGATATTTTTGACCAGTTTTTTACCTACAAAATATCGTCAAGTATTCTCCCAGCTAAAGGGGCTTATTTACTTGAGATCTTCAACAGGGGGGTGTTATAGACAAGTATGGGTGGCGGTACCAATAACTATTATTAATCCAATCGTTATTTTAGTAAATTACTATACAGGTGAACAACTAGTCTATTGTCGTGCAATAACAATTTCCATTTAAGGGTGGCCGCACATAGCAACGGGCACTGCCTGTAGATCCAATATTAATTTATATCCTGCCACATTCGATAATACCGAGCAGAAACAATTGCGCATTAGTAGCAGAAGTATACTTTGCTGGTGTTTTAGTTCAGCTTCTTGTTGTCTTGTAGCTGTTTACAGGATTAGGTGACCCAGTCTTCTCCACTCATTTTATTGTGAAATTCGCAGTGGCTAGCAAGCTATGAAGTCGTCTTGGATTGGCAAGCTTGATGTTCATATGTTTTAGCAGTTTACTATTTACTCCTTGGATGGCAAGTTAGCTGTTACTTGATTCCTAGCAAGTTTATTAACTTGGATTGGCAAGCTTGATGTTCATATGTTTTAGCAGTTTACTATTTACTCCTTGGATTGGCAAGTTAGCTACTACTTGATTCTTATGAGAGGTGATTAATGCCAAAATGGATACATAACCGGAAGTGGTGCGTTTTGCAAGTGGAGGGGGTGCGCGCTGCAAGTGGAAGTGGTGCGCGTTGCAAGTGGAGGGGGTGCGCGTTGCAAGTGGAGGGGGTGCGCGCTGCAAGTGGAAGTGGTGCGCGCTGCAAGTGGAGGCGTGCCCTGCAAGTGGAGGAGAGTTGTCCGTTGCAAGTGGAGGGGGTGCCTGTTGAAATGGAGGAGAGGTGTCCATTGTAAGTGGAGGGGGTGTCTGTTGAAGTGGAGGAGGTGCCCATTGCAAGTGGAGGGGTTGCGTGTTGCAGGTGAAGGAGGGGGTGTGCGTTGGAAATAGAGATGGAAATTAAGAGGTGCATGTTGAAAATATAGGGGTGTACGTTGAAAATAGAGGGGTGCATGTTGGAATTAGAGATGGTGCACGTTGGAAATAGAGAAGTGCAAGTAGCAAAGGGAGGGGTGCGCATTGCAAGTGTAGGCTTATAAGAGGATTGAAACTTCAACAAAAGTAGGAGGGGCAGAGTTATGCTCTTTAATTAGAACATTGGAACTAGAGGTTATCATGAGTTCTTGGGCCATTTCTAGATTTTTAGCAGTGGTAAATGATTTAAATGTTTTTGAAGATGGCAGACTGATGAGTTTAGATGATTTGGACTCATTTATTGTCTCATTGGAGCTTGTTTATCGAGATATATTAACTCAAGAAGCTCTTGTTGATTCTGAAGCAAGTCACTTGAATAGAGCTCGTTTGTTTGTGCAAAACAGTCTTTCCTATCTTTACCATATGAAGGATTCCCAAGAGATCCATTTTTCTCAGTCACCAAGTGCTCCTCTTCAAAGTTCTGAGGGTGGTATGGGTCGTCCTAGATATTTAATAAGTTATGAACAACTTAAATGTTTTATTGAAAACCACTTTTCTGCTCCACAGATTGCTAATATACTACATGTATCAGTTCGCACTATATTTAGAAGAATGGCAATGTTTTCCTTATCTATAAGGTCACAATATTCAAATATAAATGATCCAGAATTGGACAATATTGTGTGTGAAATTCAAAGAGAATTTCCAAGCTGTGGTAATCGTCAAATGCATGGTCATCTTCTCTCACGAGGGTTGCGAGTTCAACAATTTTGAATACGAGAGTCACAACGTAGAATTGACCCTGGTGGTTGTGCTATAAGGCAATTGCAAACCATCAGAAGAAGGCAATACTCTGTTCCATCTCCACGAGCACTTTACCATATTGATGGGAATCACAAATTAATCAGGTATAATTACTGCATTGTTAATCTAGCTATCACAATTAAATAACCATTATTGTCTATATAGGTGGTGCATTGTAATACATGGATGTATAGATGGATATTCTCGTCGTATTATTTATCTCAAAGCATGTGATAATAATCGGTCAGAAACAGTTCTTGAACTATTCGTCAATGCTGTTCATCATTTAGGTCTTCCTAGTAGAGTTCGAGGTGATAGAGGAGGGGAGAATGCTGGAGTAGCTGGTTTTATGAACACTCATCCACTGAGGGGACCATCTCGTGCAAGTTTTATTGCTGGACGTTCAGTTCACAATCAAGGAATAGAGCGCCTCTGGCGTGATGTGTTCAGCAGTTGTACAAGTTTGTATTACCATCTATTCTACCACATGGAAGATATAGGATTGCTTGATATTAACAATGAGATTTGCTTGTTTACTCTACATTATGTGTTCATTCCACGAATCAATCACTCCCTGCAGCAACTTCTAGAGGCTTGGAACAATCACCCACTGTCCACTGAACGAAATTTGTCACCACTTCAACTATGGATTAGTGGATTATGCACCTGTTCTACATTGAATGACCAGCTACAACAGGTTTGTAAAAATATAGCTATAATGATTCGAAAAAATTAATAGTGTATATATTAGTTTAAGGTGCTTTAAAATTTTAGCAACTGTCAGCTAGCTATATAAACTTATTTAATTTGTTTAGTAACATTAGGAAGAATCTCCTTGGTATGGTATTGACTGGAATGGTCCAAATGTATATGAGGTGGAAGACTCTGTGACTGTTCCTGAAATGGCTACATCTCTCACTGCAGATAAATGGACTCGATTGACGTCTATGGTGTTTCCTTTGTTACAAAGTGAAAAACTATGGAATAATCAGGCATTTGAATTTATACACCAAAATTATTAGTTCAGGCTTCTCAATGTATCCTGTTCACATTCCTAGCTACCAAAGAAATCATTATTTGCAAATTAAAGAATAAATGTTAGCCATGTAACTATTGCTATTTATTACTGAGAATACAGCTAGTTATCTTCAAATCTTGGGAATAGTACCTAGCTGTAAAAGGCAATGGCTCTATACACACACCAGTTATTAAGTGCAGAGCACACTAAAAGGTGGAGTGCTCAACTAACTACTGTAAAGTTTCGATGGCACACTCTTTTTGGTGTGGTGTGCATGTGCACAATTCCAATTCTGGCATAGCTACCACAACATCATTATATTTTTGCTTCAGCAATGCATTAAGTGATATCATACACATAACCGCATAGACTGAGGTATGCAAAACACACTTTGTATTAAACACAACAGAATGGAGGTGTGGATTTGGTATGAAGATTAAGTTGTACTTTATAACCCTAAAAACTATTTCAGAAGTGGAGCCACTGACATAAATTCACACATCAGCTTATTTTTAATAATTAGCCAGCTCATGATTTTTCTTTACATTTTGGTCAGGCTGTGTCTTAATACCCACTTCAAAGAGTCTATTTTTGATTGAAATTCTAGTTAGATTTACACCTTGCAATGCTGAGTATACATCTTTTCCAAATATGACACTTTACTTCCATATATGGAAGTGTTGGGGCTAGTATAAGGAACTGAGATGTCTAAGAACTATCAGCTTGTGGTCACACAGCAGACTGCTTCATCAAAAGAGGCACTAGTCAAGACAGACTGGAATAAGTGCCTTCTTTGCCAAGAAACCACCTCTGAACGTTTGCAATGCCCAGCAAATTCAAACCGCTGTGATGTTGGTCCTGGTCAAGGGTACTCTACACTTTCATCCTACATCTATCGTTTCAAAGAGTTAGATGAGTTAACTATACCAATCGATCTCAGACGCCTTGATGAAGGAAAGGGCATGGAAGCTACTCTACTGGAACATAAGGCCAAGTGGCATAAATCCTGTTGTACGAAATTCAACTTGACAGAGCAGAAAAGAGGAAGTCTTCCAAAGGCTGTGACCCTGGTTCCAAAAAGTACATCCGTCTAACTCGTGAAGGGGCTTGTGAAGTGGCGGCAGCAACAGATGATTGCTTTTTTGTGGAGGTACGTCTGTGTCTGAACCACTTCGTGAGGCATCAACGTTTCGCCTGGATGCTCGTGTTCGGAATTGTGCATTAGATCTACAAGATGAGAGACTGCTTGCAAAGCTAAGTGCTGGAGACATGATTGCGCTGGATGCCAAGTACCATCCAAGGTGTTTGGTGTCACTCTATAACAAAGCTACAGCAGTGCAAAATGAGGACAACGAGGACATCAACCGGGCCGCTCATGGCATTGTTTTAGCAGAGCTACTGGCGTACATTGATGAAGCTAGGATGGATGAAAGTGTTGCTCCCGTCTTCAAACTGGCAGACCTTGTAAGACTTTATGGCACAAGGCTAGAACAGCTTGGAGTAGAGCAACACTCCCGCCCACAAAGTACCAGGCTCAAGGAACGCATTCTTTCTCAATTCCCAGACCTCTCAGCTCACAGAGAAGGACATGATGTACTCCTTGCATTTGATAAGGACCTAGGGCCTGCTCTGCGTAGAGCCTGTGATCAAGACTATGATGATGAAGCAATTTGCTTAGCAAGGGCAGCCAAAATTGTACGGAGAGACATGTTCAAGCTAAAAGCAACATTTACTGGCTCATTTGATGAGGACTGCCAGGTAAATTCTGTACCCAACTCACTGTTAGCATTGGTGGCCATGATCCATAGTGGTCCCAATATCAAGTCTCGTGCCACTGATGGCTTGTCTCAAGCAACCATTAGCACTGCCCAGCTGCTGCAATATAACAGCTTTGTCCAGCAACGGGCTAAAAGTGCTGGTGCTCATCAGATCAAAGTGAGAGAAACCCCACTGCCAATTTATGTGGGCCTCACAATTCATGCAAGGACACGAAAGCGTGACCTGGTAGACACAATGTTTACTCTTGGGTTGTCCATCTCCTATGACAGAGTAATGGAAATATCAACAGAATTGGGAAACCGTGTGTGTGAGCAGTACCATCAAGATCAGGTTGTGTGCCCTCCTAACCTACGTCAGGGGTTGACCACTACTGCAGCCATTGACAATATCGACCACAATCCAAGCTCAACAACTGCCACAGATGCTTTGCATGATACTGGATTGTCACTTTTCCAGCATCCCAGTCATCAAAATTATGGGCATGACCGCAGGGAACATCGTACCTTGGAAAAAAGATCCACAACCAAGACACTGTTAGAGCTTCCAGAGGTGTACACATCTGTACGTCCATTGTCACTGCCAAGAAAAGATGCTCCAATCCCCAGAGTTGATGGTCCAGTCAAGAGTGATGGCCAGGTTATCCACCAAGCATTGCAGGAAGAGATGAGGTATAGAGTCACACTCTGCATCCATGTACCGGTCTTTTAGCAATGCTTATAATGTTTTATGTGTACACAGATGGTTGGAGACTGTGGAGCAGAGTTATCTACTGGATGGATGTCAGAGTGATAGCAACATATCCTGGGCAGCCTACCATGCAAGTCGACAGCCAGCACAGGATTGCCCTCCTGCAATCACTGCAATGTTGCCTCTTTTTCATGATGATTCCAAGTCTGTTGGCATGATACGTCACTCAATGGATGCGATCAAACAAGCCGTGCAAGAACTCAACCCTTCCCAAGTACCAGTGATCACTTTGGATCAGCCTCTCTTTGCCATAGCCAAGTGGATACAGTGGAATTGGCCAAAATCCCATAGAGAAGATCACTACATTATCATCTTAGGAGGCTTGCACATTGAGATGGCTGGTCTTTGTGTGCTAGGAGACTGGTTAGAAGACACTGGTTGGGTGGTGGCCCTTGTCCAGGCCAAGGTGGCATCTGCTGGTACTGCAAATTCCTTCCTGAAGGCATGCCATGTCACACGAACAAGACATGCTCATCAAGTTACTACAAGCTGCTTGTACATCTTGCTGAAGAAGTCATACATGCATTACCTAGGGTCACTGCAGCCTGGAACCCAACCAGAGACATTGGATGACTGTTGTACTAGATGTAAACGAGAGATTCCCCAGTTCCAGTTCTGGTACACTACCCTTCAGCTTGAAATTCTTGTGTTATCGTACATCAAATCACTTCGAACAGCAAATTTCTCCCTCTATGTAGACTCACTAACAAAACTGGCACCATGGTTCTTCAGTTTGGATCATACAAACTATGCTAGATGGGTACCAGTCCACATACGAGATATGGTCAATCTAGAAAAGGCCCACCCAACAATTGCTGCAGAATTCAACAATGGCAACTTTACAGTCCACAAAACAAGACGAGCCATAGCCATTGACCAGGCTCATGAACAAAATAATGCTGCTGTGAAAAGTGATGGTGGAGCTGTTGGTCTCACACAAAATCCAGGGGCTCTCAGGCGATGGATGGTTGCTGGGCCCGAAGTGGTAAGGATGACAGCTATCCATGGAGGGAAAGAAGAGATTGAGCTCAGAGACATGTCATCATGAGCAAACAAAAGGTTCTCAGGTAATTTTTGCTCAACATGTCAAGAACCTTGTTGAGGTGATACAAGAAATGGGAAACCCATTCATGGAGAAGAGCAAAGACCTGTTTGAAACTAGACACAAGGGACATCATTGATCCAGCTGTGGTGTCTTCTGTTTGTCAGGCTGAGGAGATAGGGCAACAACATTATCAAAGATTTGTGACTGATAGACTGCTGGAACAATCAACACCCATTACAGAGCCTATCAAAAGGAACAAACTGTTGCTATTCAGTCGACCTCCCCCCAGGGAAAAGTCCAGGGCAAGCTTGCAGGTGTCTTCCTTGAGGAGTGATATCTCTTTGTTTTCAAGACTCTACATTGCTTGTCAGTCACGGGATGGTGATCTTGAGAATTTTTTCCATCATGAGAACCAGGCATGTCCTCCCTCGATCTCTCAGAATGGCAAGCTTAGACTTGGAAGCAAGTCTGATCTCCTGCACTGTCTGGAGACCTGCATAGAAGATGATACTGCAGCATCAATGCCACACACTGATGTTGTGATATTAGATGGGGCTGCTGTGGTAAATTTTCTCAACCCCAAAGATGCAAAGACTTTTGACGATTATGCACTTGACGTTTTCTTGCCATATGTCATTGGCCAGCTGCAGCATGCCAATCGGGTGGACATAGTCTGGGATCGTTACTATGAAAAGAGCCTCAAGTCTCAGACCAGAAAAAAGCGTGGGAAGGGTGTCAGAAGGAGAGTGGAGGCATCCAATACTTTACCAGAAAGCTGGCAGCAGTTCTTGAGGATTGATGCAAATAAGACTGAGCTGTTTGCCTTCTTGGCAAATCACATTGCAGCTATGGTATTCACCAAAGAGGTAGTCACTACTATTGGTTCAGAAGTTTTGTGTATCCCCCCACGAGATACCAGTTGCCTAGCCCCATGTGACCATGAAGAGGCTGATACTAGAATGTTCCTGCATCTAGCAGATGCTGTCAATGAGGGCTTCGCCAACATCCAACTACGAACTGTAGACACTGATGTAATTGTCTTGGCTGTGGCAGCAGCTGCCAAAATTGATGTTCAGGAGCTGTGGGTGGCATTTGGTACCGGCAAGAACTTTAGGTACATACCTGCCCATGAGATTGCTGCATCCCACGCCTACACTGGGTGTGATACAGTTTCAGCCTTCAGTACAAAGGGGAAGAAGACAGCATGGGACACTTGGAGGGCTTTCAATGAAGTCACCACAACTTTCCTTGCTCTGTCCACTGGACCAGCTCATGTTACGGATTGCGATGTGACTGTGTTGGAAAGGTTCACTATCCTGCTCTATGATCGTACCAGTAGCATGGTGAACATAGATCAAGCACGTCAACATTTGTTCACAAAGAAAGGTCGAGCTATGGAGGCCCTTCCCCCAACAATAGCTGTGCTCATGCAGCATATTAGAAGAGCTGTCTACCAAGGAGGGCACTGTTGGGGCAAGATGCTTCAAGCTATTGCTGACATACCTTCCCCTGGAGACTGGGGATGGACTGACTCTGACAACTGGAAGCCTCTGTGGACTACCCTACCTGAGGCCAGCACTACATCCCGAGAACTACTTTGCTGTGGCTGCAAGAAAGGATGCACAAGACGATGTAAATGTAAAAAGGCAGCATTGAAGTGCACTGCTTTGTGCCAGTGTGATGGACAATGTCTGAACAATGAGCCCTAGCCCACCTGAACCACTGACTGCTATTAATTGTTGTGATCACCTACATATTATATCAAATATTTGACCATAACTCTTGACCAGAATGAGATAAAACCTTGATTCAAGTTTTAAATTCCTCCTTAGAGTTAGACCTTTCATTTGATACCAAACTCAAACACTTTTGATTAAGACGAGGTAATTTGATATAATCATTTCTATTTTTATAGCGTAGTTTACACCTAGAGGTCACCAAAGGTCAAATCTGAGGTGGCTCCACTTCTAAAATTTCTTTCAAGACCATGCTCTATAACCCTGCCAAGTTTCATGCTTGTACATAAAAATGCACAATAGTTTCACATATCTGCCTGACTACTACATAGCTTCCAACTGTCCCGAATCTACCGGGACAGTCCCGATTTTTTACTACTCCAGACTGTCCCGCACGGAATTGCTACCCTCCTATTGTTTGTCCCGAAATTTACTTTGTCACTTTGTCAGTTTCTATTCCATCTTAATTAACTTACAGTTTAGAATGATGTGTCTCCAATCTGAACTGAATAGCCATGGGCATGCAGTCATGAACGTAACCACAGATTTTTCTGTGACATAGTAGTGGCGAATGTGCGTATTGACGACCCTTACCGATCAAACTTTTTTCTTTTCTTTTTTTAATAGTTTTTTTTATATACATTCTTGCAAATAGCAAAGGGGTTTGCCAACTAGCTCTTTAACAAGCTAATAGTAAGGCTACCCAAATACAAAACAAAAATAAAAACAACCAGAAACAAAAACAAATAAGGAATGATACAAACAAACCAACATCAGTGAGCTACACTTGTAAATAGAGCTTTAGGTTCCTCTTGAAGGCTAGGTGAGAAGAGAGACCCACGATTGATTTGAGATATGGCGAGTTTGCATAATGAGAGAGCTGAAGTAGAAGATCAGAACCCTGAACCTCCTCCTTTTACTAAGAAGCTAAGAAGACTGTGCCACTTTGATCCCTGCTGGGTCCAGACCTTTCAAGGAATTGGTACAAGCGTCAAAGGTAGCTAAATATTTTGATTTTAACTGTGTAGTAGCTAGATGTTATGGTATAAAAAATATTTTTTAGGTGACACGTTTGCTCATTGTTCCCTTTGTGGGTCAGATTTCAGCATTACCCATGGTGGCAAGAATGATGTTACCACCCACGTCAAAGGGAAAAAGCACAAACAAGCTGCTGGTGCTGCATCTTCTTCACAGTCTGTGACATCATTCTTTAGGCCACAGCTACGGCAGAATGTAATTGAAGCAGAAGCAATGTGGAGTCTCTTCACTGCTAAACACAATCTTTCTTTTTTGTCAGGAGATCATGCTACTAAACTTTTTAAAACAATGTTTCCTGACTCAGAAATAGCGAAATATTTTGGTTGTGGGCATACAAAAACAGCTGCCATCATCAAAGAGGCTCTATCACCATATTTTCAGGAAAAAACAACACAGACTTTGTCCAATCCTTTTTCTATCATGCTTGATGAGTCTAATGATAAGATTGACAAATCATGCATCATACTTGTACGCCTTTTAGATCCGGAAAGAGGTAATGTTTCTACAAGGTTTTTGGACATGCCAATAGTTAATAATGGTACTGCACAAAATATATATCTTGCCCTTAAGGAATCACTAAGAAAGTTCGGTCTAGATTTTTCTAAGGCTGTATCGTTCATGTCTGATACTGCTAGTGTCATGAAAGGTTGCCGATCAGGAGTGCAGAAGCTCATAAAAGATGAAATGCCTTACCTGTATGATGCTGGGTGTATATGTCACATAGCAGACTTGAGCATTAAAGCTGGAATTGGTACTCTACCTGTTGATATAGATCAACTTTTTATTGATATTTTTATCATTTTTATCATTCAAGCAAGAGAAACCAAGAGTTTGCTGATCTTTGGTGCTCCTTATTTACTTCGGAGCCCAAAACAATTTTAAAGCATAGTTCAACACGCTGGCTTAGTTTACTACGTTTTGTAGGACGATATATTGAGCAGTTTGAGGGTCTGAAATCTTATTTTCTTTCCTGTAATGTACAGAGTGATAAAGTTATTAGTATCACTGAGAGGCTTACTAATCCCCTTACTCGACCAATTCTTTTCTTTTTAGCCAACATATTACCTCTTATGGACCGCTTTAGCAAAATGTTTCAAAAATCAAAGGAAAACACCACCTGTGAGCTATATACTGAAATGAATAGGCTTCTCAAAATGTATGCTGGGAATGTTTTGAAGAAAGAAGTGATCTTGGCTGCTGGTGATAACCTTAAGAATTTGAATTTAGATAGCAGTAGTCAGGTTTCAGATGAACATTTGGGAATTGGCAATGACACATGGGCTTGTATTGCTGAGTTGGAGGAAGAATTGGATCCCAAACCTTTCTATAAGGCTGTAAGAATATTTTACCTGGCAACAATAAACAAGATGCTGAAGAAATTCCCTTTTGGTGATTCTTTTTTTAAGGATCTGGAAATTCTTCGGCCTAGCAAAGCCTCTTCTTTTTCTTCCGATACTGTGATCAGTCTTGCCAAAAAGTTTCCACAGCTTGACTTGTGTGATTCCAAGAGCCTTGATTGCCTTAAGGAGGAATTTTTGGACTTCACTCTCTCTCCTACAGATCTTCCTTCTATTGTTATGTACGATGCTTGTGATCGTACAAAGAAAGAATGTGCTGGTTCCTTTTGGTTGGAAGTTGGAAATATGAAGACTTTAGCTGGACAAGGTTTCCTAAGTTATTCAGGCTGATGGCTGGTCTTCTGTGTATCCCATCTTCTAATGCTGATGCTGAGCGAGGCTTCTCCATACTCCGAAAGATCCACACAGATGAAAGAGCCAGCTTGAGCCATTCTACTACAGTTGGTCTGATGTCATTGAAGTTTAACAGTGTTGCTTGTTGTTTTGACACCGATTTTTCTGATGAACTACTAACTAAATGTAAAAAAGCAACTTCCATATCTTTAGCTAAGTGATTATCATGGTTCAGACACATATATTCATAATAATAATCATAACATATCATAAGTATGTTCATGACATATTTTAATTAATATTCATGACATATTTTAATTATATTCATGATATATTAATTGAGGGGTGTGGCTTGTCCCTGAAATTTTTTTTAGAAAGTTGGAACCTATGCTACTATAAGTTAGATTGGTTACACTGATGAGCAGTTCACCTGCCCTTCTCATAAATCGGCTGAAGAGATGCAAAGCAAAATTGGTGAAATTTTTTTTAGTCATTTCTTGAAAGAGAACTCATCCCCCTGGCTTTAGCCACTGAGCTAACACAACCCATGACTTCTGAACCTCATGTATTTTTCCTTTGTACTAGTTCTACTATGCATGCTATAGTCTCATACTTAAACATAGAACCGTCACAACACCAGTTAGTTCAATTAGAAACACTTCAAACACTGTTGAAAGAGTTATCCATCCTAGTACTTGTGAAGGGTGTAATTTTAATAATTTAACCGAGGAAATTGAAGCTAAAATGTATTTAATTTCTTTCTTAATCAAGTGATTCTGCACTGTATATGTAGAACTGTATATGTAGAACCTATTGTAAGTACATTATATTAACTACCTGCTGATAATTTCTGATGACCTTGGTTGGGGAAGAAAGGAGCCATCAATTCATGATTCTTAGATACAATATCTAATACACCAAGGGATTGCAGGCCTTTCTTGAACTGTCTAGTTCTGCTATGGCTTCAAGTAATGTGTAGTGCAATGCGACCACTCGCTTGATTTCTGGTATATCTGATACTTTAGCTGTAACCAATAGCTTTGTATATCCTGAATTCATAACAAGGTCACTCGAATCCAATAAAAATTCTGTCAATCGCCTGTCATCATGAATATCAGACAGCTATGAAGGTAAAGTTAAAAAAATAAGGAGTAAGTAAGATTTTTCCTGGCTATAGACGTCAAACTACCTGTAACAAGAAGTGATGCGCTTCGTGGTCTGGTACATCATCACAATTTACAACAATTTCATCTACCGACTTTCCACTAATGTAACAATACACACTCTCTGCAAAAAAAGGAAATCCATTTCCTCCCTGTGCCAATGACATTGACACAAATTGTCCTAATTTGTCAAAATTTTTGGCCTGTGTGCATGAAAAAGATAAAATTATTAAAATAAATTAAGAAACACATATACCTGCAATCCTAAAACATCATGCCTGAAAGTATACGAATCATTGTGGCCGACACACATGCTTGCTTTTACATTACTAGCCAATAGACGAAAAGACTCCCTTCTAGGTCCTCCACCATCCTGAGCTTCTTCTCCAAAAAATGAGACCTATTTATATTAACATGATTGGTGTGTGGCACAGCTATAACAACAATTCACATTCACATTACCATTAGTAGCTTCCTTGTTGAAAATGCTTTCCTTTCGATCCCATGAAGTGCTGAATTTAGTACATCGCTTCTTTGAATGGCTAGGTTAAAACAATCTTCAGCGAAAATTTCTTTTTTTAATTCGATTACAACTTCAGTTACCGTACTTAATTTTTTTTTGTAGTTTCTAGACACAAAATATAATATATACAATGACTCAACATATACTGATGAACTATTTTAATAATGAAACAACAGCAAGGACAGGGATTCATACAAACTTTTTTGCTTGAGACGAAATATATGACACAAGTTAAGTTCGTTTAATAATTAATGTCTAATTTAACTTAAAGAAGTTTATAGCCTGTCCAAGTTCAGTTGGCGTGGTAAAAAGCTTTAATAACTTCTTAATGGAAGCAGCTACACATCCAGGGTTTGTACCATTCAATGTCGTGTGCCAAAGCGGTAAAAAACAAAACAACAAACACAAACTCTATAAATGGCTGGAAAGTGCTGTTACAAAGAGTCATAATCAGATTCATGCCACTTTGGCATGGTTGGGAAATTCGAAATATATGCGAAAATATTTATTGTTAAATTTTAGGAAATGGTCACATATAAAGTTGCACCAATGCCTGGTCCTTACAGTTTTGAACCCATGGTTTCAGATTCAGAGAGTGCATCTGAAAGTGATGAATCAATCCATAATGAGGAGAGGCTGTTAGATTTGTCGTGGTAAGATAAAATACACTATTTGCCTTTACTGATTTGTTTAAAAAAATTTTTTGGTTGTTTTTTAATTGTTTTCAGGTGTGCATGTGACCATTGTTCAATCATGCCAACAAATTTAGAATGTGTGTGTTGCAAAGAGATTGCTTCAGTTGTAGGCAAATTAGATATATTAGAAGACCCAACTGTTACTTGTATCACAAACCATCCTGGGTTTGAAACAGTCTGTCTGGATGTATGGGTTCTTCAAACTGCGTACTACCAGTTTCGTCAAGAACATGGGCCGTACGCTGCAGCAACACTACACGAGTAAGTAGTATTGTAAATTAAAATATTTAACAAGAAGTAACGATTTCATTATTTTCTAGAAAGTATCGCTACACTGCATGTGTTGGGGGTGGTTGGGAAAGGACATTCGTGTGGTTCTTCCAGCCTGTGCTATTACAAAGATCCGAGAGAAATTCCCATCAGACAATTTTACTGGATTTAGTTTACCAATATTAAATGATTAAGATTATTTACGATAAATGCAATGATAGCTAATGATCTGGTAGTTAATAATTATAGGTTTGAAAATCGACTCTGGTGTAGAGTGATTGCTTCCTGTTTGTCAGGCTTATCAAAGTCGCTGCAGAGTGGCGGTGGGGGTGTGGCTAGTGGAATTTTGTCTGCTTGTTCTGTAACACTCCACAACTGGGTAAAAAGCTTGTCCACATAGCCTATGTAATGCATACATATAAAAATAAATAAATAATGAGGAGCACTTTGACGCTACTTACCATAAGTGCTATTTTTAAGTAATGCTCGAACTATATGCCCCCCAGCCTTGTACTTTGGATATAATACTGCATATCTCTTTGCATTATTCTTTGTATGAGCCTGTTTCTTGCTACCCTTTTCATTGTAATGCAAACTGGCCAAGTACAATCTAGGTATAAACAATCCAATAGTACAAATTCACTCACAAACAAGCTGCACATTACCTTGAAAGCATTCCATTGTATGTAAATGCGGTTGACTTCGGTGCAAAATTCATGACAACGCTATGAAATGCTTCACAAAAAGATGTTTGATATAGCGGGGAGAGTTTCATAACATCTGAACAAAATAACTTGTTATCAAGCAGTGCTGAGAGTTTTTCACTGGCCGTTGTATCTGTCAAAAAATTAATTAAAAAATTAAAGCTAAAGCTATATAACTAATAACTTACGCGGTTTAAACCATTTAATTTTTCTTGCTCTCCTTCCCAATTTCTTATGTTTGCATACTGGAAAATTTTTCCCGTGCCCTTTATGTTTGTTGTGTACATGGTTGACCACTGACATCCACTTGGCCTTTATGAGATCTCCATTACCATCAGGTGTGGATACTGCAGACCAGTATAAATGGTTTATCACACTTTTGTTCCACTCGCCAATAAGGTCACAATCTTTCAATTTTGATGTTTTTTCTAACTTTTTTTGAAGTGCTGCAATACAATAATGATCAATTATTGCTAATAAAGTATAAATTTCAGAGAGCAATGCTAACATACATTTTGCTAGATGCCAGATATCATAGCGGTGATCTATAGATTTCTGGTTTTCCCTCAACCATTTAGCTATTTGCTTGTGGCGATCAGTCACTAGTGTGTCAACCTTGAACTTTTTCTTCTTCAGAAATTTGACTGCTCTCACTAGTCCTTCCTTCTCCATGTTATTGCTATTTGCTACTTCATTGCTCTATATTAATAAATGAAAGACAAATAAAAAAAAATTTTTTTTTTAATTAGATTCCCACCTGTACTAGTTGTATATCCAGAATCACTTTTTTCTTCAGCTCCATGATACTGTACGAACCAAACTTAGCAGAGTGTCCAGGACTGTCAGCCCTTCCATCACCCACAATGATTAGACCTCGTTTTTCCTTACGAAGATCCTGGAGCAAGTGCTTTTGATGTTCTTTCCATACTGAATCAACAGTAGGATGCAACAACATAGTCTGGTGTCGAAAAAAGGTACGTTTATCAGTACAAACTCATCCAAAAAACTCTGCTTGGTAGTGCTCCAGAGAAGAGTATAGCAGCTGACAGTAAAATATTGCCTGCAGGTATATTCTTAACAAATGGCTGGCTATACCAATCATTGACATGTGAACAGTGTGAGCAGGTTTGTTTGATATGAATACATGTACCCATTATCTTCCTAGTAGCTTCTGATTTGTTGCCACAGTTTGGACACTGTTTGAAAAGCAGACTATCTTCAAAAACAATAAACTTCCTATGTCTTTGTAGAGGAATGCTCGCTGTTGAATCTACCTGCAAAAATTAATGCTAATAAATTGAATTGCGATTGAAACGATTTGTCTATACCTCTTCACTGCTATATAAATTGTATTCACTGTCAGATTCAGTGGGTATATCTGTCTCAGAGGTTTGCTCAATATCAATATCTGCTGCTGCTTGTGATGTATGTGTCGGGATACAACACTGTGTGCCAATTGTAACTGCATTGTCAGTTTGTGTCCCTATAAAAAAAATTCATTAATTACACTAAACCAACTATTATAAATGTTTGCTACCTATTTCTTTGGTTTCTAGAACAGTTTGGACTTCAGCGTCAATTGTGTTGGTACAGATATCATCACAAGGATCGGAAACCTAACAATAAACATGTTTTTCTTCATATTGTGAGAGGAAAAAAATTCTTCAATGCACCCCAGTTAACACTTCAATTAACAACTAGCTATATCTGACTAATCAGTACAATAACAACAACACATAGAATTGCATCATGCACAAATTGTAGCTATTCCCGTTACCAGTATTATCTGATTCATGTTTATTTTTGATACTTAATAACTTATTATTTCATTGTCTAGGTGTCTGTGTGCAGTTGCTTCCTTGTCTCTGGACATCAATGCTTCTAAAATCTATATAGTATGACTGGCTATTTCATATCCAAGCGTATATACTTGAAACTTACCTTTAGTTGTTCGCGCTTCTCATATGCAGACCGTTTTCTTTTCTTCGCTATTGGCTCACTGTCCCTTTCTGCAGCTGTCCTTTTTAGCAATGGTGGCTTGTTAAACAATGTAGGAACAACATCATGCTCCAGTTGGACTTTGATTTTCATGCCCAAAGACTCTGCAACTTTTGTACTTTGCTTAAAGCATTGGGGTTCAAAATGCTTGCTGCAAAGTACAGAGTGCTTGGTGGGTTCCCATTTATCTCTAGTCCTCACTGCATTGGTCCATTTTTTCTTTAGGCTGGGATGCTTTGGGAATAGGAATAGGCTAACACCATCTTTGTGGGTATTGGTTCAGTCTGCAGCCACACATCTGCACACCATTTCCAACCTTAACCACTTCTCTAAACCACTGTGAGGTTATACAAAGTGGTGAGGTCAGGTTACTATAAGCAATTCTGTTCTGTGATATGCGTCACCGCTAAGCCCCGCCCACAACTTCCTGTTTACTTAAAGTGGCTATAACTCCAATAGAGGTTGGCCACAAGTTGTGAAATTTGGTTTGAGGCTCAAGCTAGTGAATATCGTTAAGGAAATGCACTAAAAAAGTATCCCTCAAATGAATGTCGCTTACCCTTTAAATGTTATACCTAGACTTGGAGGTATGCATTTTCTCATGTCTTTTGTTGGAAGTATTGGCTGCTTGATGATGAATACAGGATTAGATGTCATCCTGAAGTCAGCATTCGGGGTGTTGAAAAACTGTTGAGTGGAAAAAAATTTCCACAGAATGTTTGAGCTTTGAGATTGGTAGCTGAAGAACTTTTGATGAATCCTTACCTTCCAGATATGATGACTTGACAGCTTTTCTTGATGATATTAGCCAGAAAAGCCTCACTTCAAAACTATGGTCTGATTGTTTTATCAAACCTGTCCTTGATATGATGTTATACATTAGAGCAGAAAGAGAAGGTGATTGGCTACTTCATTTACATGCTGTTTCTGTAACAATGCCATATTTTTTGCTGCTGGGCATCATAATTATGCCAGGTATGGAACCTACTATTTACAAGACATGAGAAAGTTGTCACATTCAATTCTGGATAAATTTCTACATGGAGAGCATACTACACGACATCACAGGAACTTCAGTCTTGCGTTTATTGAAGGCTCAGCTAATCTTCGCACTTCAAGTTTGAAGGACCATGCACGTTCAACTATGCATGAAGTTGCTATGAGACTGCTAAAGAAAGCACAATCTGCCAGCGTATTTGAATTATGCTCCTATTGAAAGGGCTCTTTCATATGGGAGGTGATTAGTGCCTAAATTAAGATCGTAGTATTTCCGCAGGGTGGGAGTTGTAATTTGGACAAGTGGGTAGGTGTGTCCACTAGAGGGTAGACTAATCAATTGAAGTGGATATAGAAATCTGAAGTGGAGGGGCGTGTCAACAAACGGGTATAGAAATCTGAAGTGTAGGGGCGTGGCAACAAATGGGCATAGAAATCTGAAGTTGAGGGGCGTGGCAACAAACTGGTGAGGTGGGGCACGTTAATGATTAAGCTAGAGTAGATTGTATTTCACAGCTGTTCGCTTGGTCTTGTCTAGTTGTGTTCAAGGTTGTTATGGATGCCACAATTATCACTACTTTACGTAGGATATTTTTCTGTAAAAAGAGTCTGTTCGCTCGCCATTTGCGCTATTCAAGTAGTCTGGCGTAGCCGACCCTTTACCTTCCCGTTATATGTGGGTGTGGGGGGAAGGAAAGGGTCTGGTGAGAGCTCCACATCGGATTGGTACTGGAGTTACTATAGTGGCGCCCAATCAGATTGCAGTATCGGTAATTAGTGGCATTCCTTTGAGACTGTAATAATGCGTGTAAGTTTAAAGGGAACGTGCGTCAGCACGCAACGCAAGTAACCTATTCTGGCGAATTATAAGGCAACGATCAAGACTAAAATCACTGAAGTGTTTCAGGAGATGGCATGGCTTTCAGCTAAGCCTGAGCAACATCAAATTGTAGAAGCTATTTTGAACGTGATTCTTCCTACTGGATACGGAAAGAGTGCCTGCTATCAGTGTTGCCACTTCTTCACAAAAAGATGTACCCAAGTAAAGCTCCAATCATAGTATTAGTAGTTTCTCCACTCAGAGCACTAATAAAAGATCAGGTAAAATTATACTTCTCTTCCTATATGTGTGAACTACTTTTGTCTGTGAAACAGGTATCGGTACTAACAAAAAAAAAGGTTTTGAAGCATGCTGTGTTCTTGAAAATGATGAAATTGTGAGTGAAGGAATATCCAATGGAGACTATCAATTTGTTTATTTCACTCCAGAAACTCTTCTGTTAGTAAAAGATGGAGAGCTGTGTTGGCTGGTGATGCATTTTCTAGCAGGCTATAATATGTTATAGTTGATGAAGCTCACAGTTGAGCAATGGCAAGTGCATGGCATGATATATACTGTTGTTGTGTTGGTTTCACAAATATTCTTTTTATGTAGGGGAGAAACATTTCGAAGCATTTTGTTGCGAATAGAAGAAATTTGTGGCTTAATTCCTGAACATGCACACATCATGGCACTAACAGCTACAGCTACAGAGAGACTAAGATAAGGTGCCTCAAGATTAATGGGATTAAGCAATGAATTTGTAGTGGCCATATCTCCTTGCAAAGATAATATCATCATGTATGTTGTTGTCGAATCTGATGGAATTGAAAATATATTTGAACCATTAGCGACAAAATTACTTAAAAAACAAGCATCATTATTCTCTCACATTAATTTACTGCATTTCTTTTGCAGACTGTTCAAATGTTTATTCCTTTTTTAAGACATATCTACAAAAGAATACAGCAGGAACTAAATTGCCTGATATTCCAGGATTTAGGCTTGTGGACATGTATATGAGCTGTACAGATCCTGAAGTAAAGGAGAAGATTGGGCAACTTTTTGTAATAGATTCTCCTCTACGAGTTGTGATAGCCATGACAGCTTTTGGATTGGGTATAGACTGTCCTGATTTACATCATGTTATTGGCTTTAGTTTTCCCAGTGACATCGAATCCGATGACCAGGCGACAGGGCGAGCTGGTCGAGATAGCTTTCCTGCACTTGCTACCTTGATAACCAAAAAAAAATTAGTAGTAGATTTTTATAATAAACAGTAAAAGATTATGCAATCAACCAAACAGTGCAGGAGAGATTTATTACTTTCACATTATGACAACTATAGTCAAACATACCAGAGACCACTATGTTTATGTTGTGATCTGTGTCAGCAAATTTGCAAATGCACCCAATGTCATACTCAACAGTTTGTACTCCATAATACAATAAAGTAATGATCAAAGTATAGCGTATATATGTTTTCATATATATGTTTAATATATCCAGTCAATAACTGCATTTTTATCACATGAATGGAGAGTGTCACGTGGATTGGCAAAAGTTTGATGTGATCTGCCCTTTAAGAGAAGATAATATACTTTTTCAAATTTTTCTTCAGGTCTTCTGAAAAGCCTGGTGCATTGTGTAGACCAGATGGTTTCTTGACATTATTGCATTAATCAAAATTGTCAAGCAGGGGTGAAATCATTCTGATTTTTTTTCCAAGTTTGAGAATCATGTTGTCCGTTTTATTCATGTTCAATCTTCTAAATAAAATCATCCTTCACAATTCTGTTCAGATGTTCTTGGTGCAGGTCACATGGAATGTTTCTTCCAGGGGCATTGTGTGTATTAACACATCTGTTCCAGATGAACTCTTGAGCTTGTCTAGGTGGTAGTTCAAATTCGAACTGGCACAGCATGCACAAGACTTCAATGCTATAGTTCTTTCTTCCTGAACTTTTAAAAATAGGAAGCAAATATCGCCAGCATCTAAGAATTCTTTCTCCATCACCCTCTTTTATAGCATCAGAAAATTCCAGGTAAAAGCAGACCAGACCAAGAAACTTTTTGCCATATTATTCTAGCACCTACATTACATATATTATTTAATGCAGGAGAATATCATGAGTCTTACATCACACACAAAAAACCCAAACATATACCCATCATCAACTTAAGCAACTAGTGGTGCACTTGAATAGTAGTCTGGCGTAGCCGACCCTTTACCTTCCCCAGGCCTGGGGGAACTGGGGGGGGCAGGCCAGGCCATGGCCTGGCCAATATTTTGCATCCCTTTCATACAGATCTGCACACCATGTCACTGGGCGTGGCCTCAATAAATACTACATGGCCTGGCCAAAATCCATTTGCTTCCCCCACCCCTGTTCCCGTTATATGTGGGCGTGGGGGGAAGGAAGGAGCTGGTGAGAGCTCCACATTGGATTGGTACTCGCCCACGTACGTGACGTCAGCATTGAGGGCCAAGTAAAGTTTGCGTTTTAGTTAGCATTTTTTACGCCATAATGTACGGGCGCACTTGCAGTTTAACTGCGTTATGGCAGCTTCATCATGTGCAGCTCTTTGTTTAGCTTGTGCTAATTCGACTAATGTTAAAAACAGACGTCTTCTAGGAGCACAGGAATCGAATTAGTCACTAATATGGAAATAAATGGTTTTAAATGCATCCCAAAAAGAAGGAAAAGGGGTGAATCTGGTCACCATTGACAGCAGGAAAGAAGCATGTGTTTGCAAGAAGTGTTTTTATGCCTATACAACTTTTGCAAAGAAAAAAGAGGTAAGTGTAGCATATGCACAGTATAGACGTGTATAAGTCGAAGAATATTGATATTTGTAGCTAATCAATCTGTGTCTGTTTGCAGAACTCGGAGTACTTCAAGTTGGGAGTATTGAGTGCTATGGCATTAGTACATGGAGGGGGTGGATTTAATCTGTTTTGCTCAACAATCTAAAACCATTGATTTGATACCAGGCATTGAAGAAGTGTCAGACCCAGCCATTCGTGAGAAGTTGCAGCAGGTAATATGATAAAGAATTCTAGCATCATCATCATCATTATTATTATTATTATTATTACTATAATTATTATTATTGTTGTTATTGTTGTTGTGTTGTTGTTGCTGCTGCTGCTGTTGTAGTCGTTGTTGTTGTTGCTGCTGCTGTTGTTATTGTTGTTATTATTATTATCATTATTATTATTATTATTATTATTACTATTATTACTATTACTATTATTATTATTACTATTACTATTATTTAACTATAACAATAATAATTATGTTTATTATTATGATTATCATGATTGTTATTATGATTATCATGATTATTATTATGATTATGAGTATGATGATTATGATTATTATGATTATGATTATTATTATTATTATTATTACTTTGCAGATAGAGAGTTGTGGTGATGTCTGTTTATTACAACAGTTGTGCATGGAAAATGTTGACATTTTGATTGTGTCTTCAATAAGCCCATTTCTAAATGCGGACTAGAAGATAAAGTCACTATTGTGCAATCTGTATGCTTGCAAATGGTTGTTTTAACCCTCTCGTTCCTGAATTGTTTGGACGTGCGCGGAAAAATCTAATTTTCTACCGCGGAATAGAGCATTGCCGTTTAATTTTTTTAACTCGATGCTGGCTGGGAAAACCCCATAGCAACCATATATCACTAAATAGACCAAGAGTATGGGATTCCCCTCATTTTTTTTGAGAAAATTGAATAATATTTAAGCCATCTACTAATATTTCAAAAAAAAAATTTTTTTTCCCCAAAAAAATCCACTTTTCCCATCAATAAAAAATAAAATAAAATAGAAATAATATTGTTTGATGCATTTTATACCAATATTATATTAGTTCAACAATAAAATAATTATGTTGTTTGTTGTGTGTGGTGCTGATTGTGATCATGTAGGAGACATCTATGAGTGTCCACAAGGAACGTATGCCATCGGACGTCGAGCTCCACTACAAAACAATTTCATATACACAAAAACACAAACAACAAAGATATTTGTAATACAAACAACAAATTATTCATGATCCTATATAATTGCAACTTTATGATGTATTGTATGCGGTTTCATACAGGATTGTTGTTTGGGGTGGGGCTCCGAGTGTACTTCGCCACACCCATTTTTTGGAACCTACACTACTTTGATGCACATCTTTGCATACGAGTCTATACTTCACACTGATGATCAGTGTTCGGTCCTATGCACTAAAGGCTCAGTTATGATAGGAACATAATGGGATACAATATCAGACTAAAAATAAATGCTTCCTAAATGTTCATTTCTATTCAACTCCCAAAATTCTAGGGGGGAACCCAGCGCTAGCCTCCCACTGTATGAACACCTGCTATGTATACTCCACACTGTACATGAGAGAAACAATCGTTGTATTGAGAAAGTGTAATTTGAAAATGAAAAGCAGTACAAGCACACACGTGGAATTCAACTTACCCGGCATGGATGGTGGCACAGACTGAACGATCCCTCCCATAGGATCCGGAACCTCCATACAATACAAAAAAAACACAAGACAACAATGATATTTGTAACATAACAGCTGGCCTCGCTGAATTGCCCCCCCCCTCCCCCGTCATTACTTTTCACTGACATTCTTGTACCATAACCCCCCCTCCCCCGTCATTACTTTTCACTGACATTCTTGTACCATAACCCCCCCCTCCCCCGTCATTACTTTTCACTGACATTCTTGTACCATAACCCCCCCCTCCCCCGTCATTACTTTTCACTGACATTCTTGTACCATAACCCCTCCCCCCCCCCCCAGCCCTAGCTGGACACCCAAATACAGTAAGTTGAAAAAATGAAATTCAACTTACCCAGCGTGGATGATGTCACAGACCGAAAAAGACCACCGAGTTCGTTCTCTCTCAGGTTGGATCCTGGAAACGCCACATACTGTTTGTTCATGGTTGCTCTCTCTCTCTTTCCACAAATGCACGCACACACATACACACACACAAGAAAAAAGAAGCTACAGGTGAATACAGATCATAAAAATAAATGTATATTTTATTATACATAAATTGACTGGTGTACACACACACACACACATGAAATTCAACTTACATGGGCATAGTAGTCACGATCCAAAAAGATCCAGAGTTCCCTCCCAGGTTGTATACGGAAGCGCCACATACTGTTTGTCCACGGTTGCTCTCTCTCATTCCACAAATGCACGCACACACATACACACACACACACACACACTAGAAAAAAGAAGCTACAGGTGAATACAGATCATAAAAATAAATGTATAATTTATTATACATAAATTGACTGGTGTACACACACACACACATGAAATTCAACTTACATGGGCATAGTAGTCACGATCCAAAAAGATCCAGAGTTCCCTCCCCGGTTGTATACGGAAGTGCCACATACTGTTTGTCCACAGATGCTCTCTCTCATTCCACAAATGCACACACACACATACACACACACACACACTAGAAAAAAGAAGATACAGGTGAATACAGATCATAAAAATAAATGTATAATATAAATTGACTGGTGTACACACACACACATACATGAAATTCAACTTACATGGGCATAGTAGCCCCGATTGGAAAAGACCCCCCTCCCCCCCGAGTTCGTTCCCTCCCCGGTTAGATCTGGAAGCGCCAGAATAACATTTCAACTCCACGCACACACATATACATCGAGTGTGAAGCTCCACTACAACACCACAAAAACACAGACAACGACAACGACAATAACAATACATATTACAACTTTTGGGATGTTCAGGGGGGGGGGGGAGGGGAGGAGCAGCCACAAATATCAAAGTCTGTGGTCCTTCACACAAAAGATTATGGAATATCAATGGTGTGTGTTGTCATCTTTCTTCCACTCTCCCCCTACCTCATCCACCCGACTCTTGTTCTTCGATTCCCGCCTTCTCCGACCGCGAGGACATCCAGAACTCGGAGCAGGAGGAGCCACTTCCTCTTCTTCATCACTGGAACCTGCTGCCTATTCGTGTTTCATCATTGGAAGACTCAGGTCCAGTATCCTCTCCTTCATCACTGGAAGACTCTGCTCCTGTCGCCTCATCTGCGTAATCGGGGTCGGTGACTGCATTCACATCTGGTCCTAGTAGTATATGTGGTAAAAACTTTTTTTAATTTTTTTGAAAATTTGAATTTGTTCAAAAAACCACAAGCCACTTTCAAATCTCAAAACTCAATGAAATATATATATATTATAGTTAAACAGCTTACTCTATCTCAATATAGCTATAAATAAGTCCTTTCCACAACAGAAGCTTGCTATTTTTCAAGAGAAAGACAAGAGAAAGACAAGCTTACCTCGATCATCTTCGTGACTCCCATTTTCAGTATCAGAGTTGACGGGGTCTGGTCCACCAACCCTGATGCAGGGCCTCCTATAGCCCTAGATGTCGTCTCCCTTCTCTCCGCTTGATCCTGAGTCGCTAGAGTCAGCATCAAGCAAGTCTAAAACTTGCACCGCATTGTAATTTCTAGACGCCATCTTCCAAAAAATGACTTTGAAAAAAACTTTTTTTTGCATAGTTACCGGGGTCACACGACACGCTCACTTTTATCCTATGATGTAATAAGCATTACCTAAGACTGTGCGTAATAGGGAGGTCCCCAGTTGAACTGGCGATTTTATAAAAAATGGAGAAGACAGTAAGTCAAACCGCAAAGTCTTGGTCGGCAAAGAAGCGGTTGTTTCAATGTGTTATGGAAGGCTACTGAGCTCTAGCAATTTTTTGCTGCTTCTACAAAGCTCTGGAGATGACTGGATCCATAAATGAAGCTGCTGTGAAGAAGGTAACTTTTTTAAAAATTCGACGGAGAACCGATGTTTTTTTTTTTTGCCGAGGAAGAAATAAACGCAACTGCTGTGAAGTACTGTCGAAGCAGTCCTGGCTGAAAGCTATTTTAGATGCTTCTCCAATGCATTGGGCACCTGTGTATGCAATCTGAAGGTTCTAGCTATGAAGTAACTATTTTTTAAAATTCGGAGAAGTCAATCGGTCTTCACCCGCTTCAAAGCGGGATCCGGAACGAAAGGGTTAAACACACTGGCTGAACTTGATCAGTTTAAGGATGGTTTATCAAGTTTGGGTGTTGTACGAGCTATAAAAGAACATTCTTCTCTCCTCCAATCATTTTATTGTTCAGCAAGCAAGATGCAGCTAACATCTGGTACACAATGCATGTAATAGCTATTGTTATGAGCCTTACTGCGCTGTAATAATTTTAGATTATGTTCGGAAATTGTTTACTGAGATAAAGTACTCTGAAAAGGGATCCAATGAGAGAATGAACGAAGAGGCAGTGTACATGTTTTTTTATGACTACATGGAAGATGTTGAAGGAGGTTAGCTTCACCAGTCTGTGTTGTAATAAATTTAAGAATTGTAATATTTCTATTATAGTGTGTGCACGTACACTTGAAGTAGAGAGTGATGGGAAGAAGATAACTTTTGCCAAGGTATTTCTTCTTTTGGTTTCTGTTGGCGTCATTTAGATGTTGCCTTTACCATGCATGGAGGGTTTGGACTGTGCTGAGCAAAACTATTTCATTTCTTTTTTGTTGCTTTAGCTAGTACAGTACTTATTCATCAATATAATACTAATGACATTATTAGCATGTTCTAAAACTCTAATATATTATGTCTATTCCGAAGTTATCACTAGGTGTGTTAGGAGAAAATATTGATTGAAGTTCATCCAATTCTTCCTCAAGCAAAGGAATTTCAATTTCAGGGACATCTACAGCATTGTCATTCTCTTCAGAAATAGGCCCATTCCAGTCTATGCCATGAAAATTAAAATCACCTTGTTCCTGCATGTAAGAGCGAATATAGCTATGTACAATGCCAACAATGTAGCTAATGTTTTACTTTAAATAATCACAGCTATGAAATATGATGCAATACTTAAACTGCTACATGCACAATGGATGACCTACCAGGGGTAGGAATGGGTCAGGTGTCAGGCCATGGGACGGATAATCATATAGCTATGTATGACTAATCAAAATTAGCCTCCTATGCTGAAGTGTATTATTTTATATGGCTATCACATCGGCAGAAGGCATCGCATGTTTCATCATTTTTAAAAGACAGAAACTAATGTATTTGAATTTTCTTGAAGTCAATACAGAGTTCTGTTTAAAAGTAATAACATTACAGTAGCTATAGCTTTGCAGCTTCATTATTTCAGCATTCCAAATATTTTATGTTTGTGTTTAGAAGTATTAACTTAAAAATATTTCATCTAGAGCAAACATACCTCAAGATTATCACAGGTAGATAACCCAGCGATCCACAGTTGGACTGGTGACATGTTGTGTTCACTGCACAAAGGATGATGATTCCATGACTCCATGAATTCCTTGATGGCTGCATTAATTCTTGGAATAAACACATAATGAAGGCAGAATAAGTGTGTATCATCATCCACATTAAGTGGGGCTTTTACCATACAAAAATGCTTTTTTTCTTTTTGTGATAACTTTACTATGCATGTATACTTTTTTTACTTTTAAGTTCAAAACATTGCTCATCTGAAACACTTCAAAATGAGCTAAAAATATTGGCAGAAAACCACACCCATCAAAATATTTGGGTGTTAACGTCTAGAAAACCCTTACCCGCTCTGCCGCAACTTAACCCCTCCTACTTCAACATCAAGACTTCAAACTTCACACACACATTCCTTGATACCTTGTTAATAAAATGAATGCACAGATTTTTCTAATTATTTTTGTATGGAGACAATGCTGGAACTGTTAAATCTTTAGATTTTCCTCCTGTTAATTGTAGCACATCAAAAGAAAATTCTTTGTTTTCACCCATTGCCGTCCTAAACACTGATCGAATTTCATCAAATATCTCCTCCTGCGTCATATTGGAGGATAGAGTGATTTTTCCAATAAGGCCACACCTAGACAGTTCACTTCTATCCTTTGGTATTTTAACATTAGATTTTAAAATTTTAGGAAGGTATCTCATTGGAAGACATATGATGTCCCTATTGTAGGTGACCTCCTTTACCACCTTCCCCATTTTTTGTTTCTGTGCTGCAATACTCCTTCTCAAGAAAGTCGTAGGCAAGCTGTGCTTAAACTTGTTACGTTTTCATAAGGTTATTGCTACGCTACTGTATTGTACTGCATTAGACTGTATTAGTTCTGGTATAGCTAGTAAAGGTACAATAAACCTGGAGGATAGTCAGGTTTCGCAACTCTGCTCACAGCTGTTGACCATGTACCTTCTGTAAGGGGATATCACTTATATTAGAAATACTCTCCAAAACGTATTACATCGTTTACCTCCAGTTGTCATAGTCACTTGGAAAATAGCATGAGTGTAACATGTAATACGTATGACTAAGTTTAACATTGGCAAGCAAGTTAGTGATTACCGGAATATTTTTTGCTCTTTAGACTTTCAGGATATGAAAGCTTGATTCAGCTCAAACCCTACATTCACCTAGTCTGGTGTAGCCAGACCCTTTACCAACCGCTATGGGCTACGCCAGACTCGCAAAACTCCAGATCCCTCCTCATATTAATAAGGTAAAGGATCAACAATGCCACTTTGTGTTGTAGCCAATAGCTAATATAAGAAAATAAAACATCTTTTAAATGTTTGCCACTACTGAATTGTATATCGTGATGGTACTATCAAAGCACAATTAAAGGTATTAACTATTAAAAAGGCCTACCACATCCTTCTTTTCTTTGTTGGTGGTACATCAATGAAGTCGTCATCGCTATTGCCCTTATCTTTTTGGTATTTATTTAGAACAGCAGTAACCGCTCCAGTAATAGCCTTACAAATGTCTGCAGCAAAACTATTAGATGCAGAAGAATTCTGTGTAGCCATGAGGACAAATACGACACTGTTCCAAAACCCGTAAGGTAAAACGTCTCGCCCAGCTACACAAAGGTTGGGTAAAGGGTATAGCATAACTAAACCCCCGCCCCCTCTCCGCTCCCCTACTTGCCCCCTGCCCTCCGCTCCCCTACCCGCCCCCCTACCATACCACCATCCACAGCTTTACGGTCGCAGATTCGGGAACACCCAACCGGAACTACACTATCTTCAAAGCTAAATACCGCCTCCAACTAAACACTGCCTCTTAGCTAACATGATAAACACAGCCTCTAAGCTAAACATTGCCTCTAAGCTAAACATTGCCTCTAAACTAAACACGGCCTCCAGTACTACACATCGTATACAAAGCTAAACACCGCCTACCGCTTCCAAAGCTAAACACCGCCTCCATTGCTAACACCGCCTCCAAAAGCTAAACACGGCCTCCAAAGCTAAACACCGCCTCCAAAAGCTAAACACTGCCTCCAAAGCTAAACACCGCCTCCAAAGCTAAACACTCACCGATTCTAACGCTAAACACCACCTCCAAAGCTAAACACTCACAGATTCTAACGCTAAACACCACCTCCAAAGCTAAACACCGCCTCCAAAGCTAAACACCGCCTCCAAAGCTAAACACCGCCTCCAAAGCTAAGCACCGCCTCCAAAGCTAAACACCGCCTCCAAAGCTAAACACCGCCTCCAAAGCTAAACACCGCCTCCAAAGCTAAACACCGCCTCCAAAGCTAAACACCGCCTCCAAAGCTAAACACCGCCTCCAAAGCTAAACACCGCCTCCAAAGCTAAACACCGCCTCCAAAGCTAAACACCGCCTCCAAAGCTAAACACCGCCTCCAAAGCTAAACACCGCCTCCAAAGCAAAACACCGCCTCCAAAGCTAAACACCGCCTCCAAAGCTAAACACCGCCTCCAAAGCTAAACACCGCCTCCAAAGCTAAACACCGCCTCCAAAGCTAAACACCGCCTCCAAAGCTAAACGCCGCCACCAAAGCTAAACACAGCCTCTTAGCTAAACACCGCCTCCAAAGCTAAACACTCACCTATTCTAACGCTAAACACCACCACTAAGGCTAAACACCGCCTCAATGCTAAACACCGCCTCCAAAGCTAAACACCGCCTCCAAAGCTAAACACCGCCTCTTTGCTAAACTCCGCCTCCAAAGCTAAACACCGCCTCCAAAGCTAAACACTGCCTCCAAAGCTAAACACCGCCTCCAAAGCTAAGCACCGCCTCCAAAGCTAAACACCGCCTGCCTCCAAAGCTAAACACCGCCTCTAAAGCTAAACACCGCCTCCAAGGTAGCTACTAATACCCGGGACGGGACGGGACGGGACTAGCTACTAAAACCCGGGACGGGACGGCGAAACACGTGCATGGGAAGGGGGGAGGCACGTGGTTCCTACCAAAAAAAGTGGTTAAATGGATGGTTACCGTTTCTGTATGGCTTCAGATTTCGAGTGGTCGTGCTGGTGGCAGTAGTGAGGATTGTGCTGGTCGTGCTGGTGGCAGTAGTGAGGATTGTGCTGGTCGCGTTGGTCGTGATGGCAGTAGCGAAGACTGTGCTGGTCCTGATGGCAGTAGCGAAGATTGTGCTGGTCACGCTGGTCGTGATGGCAGTAGTGGAGATTGTGAGGGCGTTATGTTTGTAAAGCAGATGACCATTGCAGTTCAGGAAGCTATTGTAACTCTTTACAACCCACCAATGGAGAGGGCCATTTCTTCTCCACCAGTAAAACCGAAAGGAGGACAAGGTATAGCTTAGAATAAATTTTGATACTAATTAAAACTTAATTTAGATCTTGTTTCTTGTCTCATATAGGGAGGAAGAAAATCACTTTGATTCATTATGTGGGTAATGATAGCATAATGAAGGATTTTTCGCATCGGAATTCAACTGAAGTTACTCCTAGACCTTTCTTCAGAACCTGTCCGTCTTTAATAATAAAGTATGATAGTCTTCTTATGGATAAGAAGCCTAATATTGTATATAAGAAAGAAATAGCGAGCAAAGGTTGTGTTTCTAAATTGGCACCAGTGATGAAACCAAGAAACTTGAAGCAGCTGCGAAATTTAAGATTTAAAGCACTTAACTCTAGCCGAATATCTCACGATTCATTGTACAATCTGCATGAGATAGCTTATGATCTGACAAATTTTGTATGGAAAATAACCAGCTTTCCAGATTTAATATGTATGTGTGGTCTTGATGACCTGATAGAGGATGCTAATAAACATCTCATGCTTTCAAACACGTTTCAGTTGTTGTCGTATGACACAACATTTCAGTTGGGAGATTTTTATGTTTCGCCTCTCATTGCCCGATATTCTATTTTTGAGCAAAAACCTTGTGTACCTATTGCTTTCATGATACATGAACGTAAGTTTAGCTCAACCCATCAAGAAATGTTTCGTGAATGTGTGAAAAAAATTCCATCACTGAAGAGTTCACCATGTCCCATAGTGGTTGATAAGGAAAAGGCAATTATGAATGCAATTCACATGGAAATGCCAGGAATTCCTTTGTTGCTCTGCTGGAACAATTTATTTCGAGATGTTCGCATGTGGTGTCACAAGCATGGAGCACATCTTCAGACATATCAGTTTATATGAAAAGACTTTTTCATGCACAAAGTGCTGCTGAATATGACAGCCTACTACAGACTGTTAAGCAGGATTGGGATGCTTCATTTGTAAAAAGGAAATTCATAGCTTTATTTACAGCTCTATTGGACGCTGGGTTTTGGAGGCTAATAAAGTGTATAATCCTTACAGTGAAGTGACAAATAATCAATCTGAAGGTAGGCAAGTTATACAACAATATTCTTGTAATTTTAATGGGTACAGATAGCATCAGTTATCTGGACTTCACTAAAAGTCGATTCAATGAACACCTCTTAAAACCACACTCCTTTGCTTTGCAATAGACTTTTTCTACTGTATTGTATAGGCAAATTAAATGTTAGGCTGTTTGGATAAAACAAAGAAAGATGTGCTTTAACTCTGCACTATGAATGAAATTTTTTGTGTAGAATTTTGAAAGATCTTCAAGGATGGAAGGAAGCTCCAGTTGATTGTGTTGTCCTGTCGTTTCAGCTTCAATCATTTTACTTGAATGAGGTTAAACGTGGGCTAGCAGGACTTGGGGAATACATTTTATTGCCTGAGTTTTGTAACCTTCATGAAGATTTTGTTCAGTCTTATGAAGGAAGATCTCCAAACGAAATTGTTAAATATATTAAGGATGGACAAAACACATCACATGAAGACATGGTACTAGAGCTATACTATATGTATACGTATAATGAGAAATAATAATCTATTGTTGTAGGCTGGGAATGACGTGAAAGATTTACCATCGCAATCTACAGTCAAACTAAAGTCTCTATTGAGTGAAGCCAGAGCTCATCAGATCTTGGTTAATGACACCATTAGTTTTGACTCAAAACTCCATGTTTTCAATGTGAAAGGAGGGTCAGGAATTACTCGTGTTGTTTCCCTTTTCCCCAAAGTTTCATGCAGCTGTCCATCAACGAATGAATGCTACCACATAGTAGCAGCCAGGATGTTTTTGGGTATGACAGTGCCATGTAAGAGTGTGAAATGAAATTTGTCTCAGTTGCGGAAAAATAGCAGAACGAGGAAAGAAAAAAAGAGTGGTAGGAAAAGACCACGTCCAAATGATGTTACAGAAGGTATTTTTACCACATGACTGTGTAATAGCTAGCTACCCATTGATTTCATGATATTTGATTTTCCTCTATGAAGATGCTCAGGTGGGGTTTTATGAACAGAACAAACTATCTCATCAAGATGATGCCTATACATCTGCTGATGAGACTACTTCAAAGTCTGGCCTACCAAGTAAGGCTGTATGGGGAACAAGATATATAATTGACTGAGCAAATTAAAGTCCTAGATGAGATTGGAATGCATGAGCTAAGGGGCAAAAAAAAAAATCATAAAAGGCCAAAAAAATTTTGAATGACAATCAGATCATAGTTGCCAAGTTTATGAAACTAATTTTTAGGTACAGGACCACACCCATCTTAGTGAGCCACACCCAAAATCACACCTATTTTAGTAAGCCACACTTAAACTATGCCCATTATCAATAGACCACATTCCTTTCAGTTCCAATTTCAAAAAAAATATTAATTATTGGTAGTGAGGACTTTGTGTGTAGCTTTTTTTACAGTTAGTAAGCAGTTGATCATTAAACAGTTAAACTGGAAAAGCGTTAAGGGTGCCCTGCCACCGGAAACCGAGGCGCGTAACCGCAAATTGACTGTTTTTGCTATGTCTTTATATTTCTTTTTCTGTGTACTGTGGGCTTACTTTGTTGTTACAGATGGAATGAGCACTAACAGAGGACTCCAGCAAGCCAAATTTGAAGAATGAAGACCCGATACAGCTCTGCACATCGCTACTATTTGGTGTTATCGAAGCGGCCGAAGGAACAAGCATGCTCTTTTTTTTTCTTCCAGATGTAGCTAGCGGGATTCTTCGCAACATTACAGAGCCATTTTTCTAATATCTATATTCTTTCTTTGTAAATACTAAAATTTTCGTGCCGTTTTACTCCTGCGTTATTCTAAAAAAAACTATCTGTAACTTTATTCTAAGGGGGGTATGCTGCTTGTGCACAAAATTTGGATTCAATTCAATGATCAATTCCACGAAATATCGATTTATATTTTCAAGTTGACTACTGATTCGCTATTTTACCCCGCCCCATAACGTTGAGCTCCTGGGACGCACAATTTATTGGTAAGAGAGCATAATCAATTGACTAGTGGTAGCTCTAAAAAGAGCTCATTTGTAAACATAAATAAAAAATACAATAATGAGTCGTGAGATTGCCGTTGTAACTTTGGAAAAGGTTAGTCCGGAGCAGAAGTGACCGCGTATTTCCAATGTTGCTTGGAGTTGGTTGCTCATTGGTGAGAGCGGGGTAGTTCTGCACCAATTTCAGACTTGTAGGTGATAGGGCTGGCGAATATAGCGGTAGCGATCCCGACAGAAAGAACTGAAGTGATGATGACGGAGTCTATACCAGCCAAGTCTGAATACAATGTTGGTGGAATAGTAGGAGCTGGTACCATTCAGGATTGAGTTGGTCACCGTTGAGACCGAGTTTTAAGCTGCTCTAATGGCTTCACAAGTAGAGCCTCATTCCGTACCCTGAAAGTATAATAGAAAGATGTTATTTGAGGTGACTGTTTCAGACTAGTACACTATAGCTTCACGCATGCAGGGTAACCTGTAGATTTTTTTTGGCTGCCAAAGTTAATTGATCCGCGTAGAAATTCAGAGCTGGCCACGCTACGCGTGAATGGATTGCAGAGCTAGCTGGCAGCTCAGGTACAACAATAGGCTAAGTAGTAATTCCGGTGCAACAATAGGCTAAGTAGTAGTTCCGGTGCGGTACGTTGCAGATCTGATTATTCCGGTACTGCACTGGATGTTCCTGTACACTTGGCAACTATGTCAGATGCTTATCTGATACATGACTTGGTTTAAACATGTATAATTGGTTCTAGGGGATTATGATGTGCCAGGACCTGACTCTATTTCTAATTCTCAAGTCACTGACATATCTCTGGTTAGAGAATGTAGTGTTATTGGTGTGCTTTACTAAAATGTGTTCGCTCATTATCTTCAGACAATGTTTGTGCACATAATACCAATCTATTACATAGCACTATAAGTTCATATGAATTTACATCTTCTTGTATTTTGTCTAAATATTCCATGTCATAGATTGCAGAAGCAGTGCAGGCTAATGTTCAAGACAACTCTTCCCAGAAACAGTGTCTTTGCAGGAAGTAATTATATTAGGTAGCTGTGTAGTATTATTTTTACAGATAACTCTTTTAATAACTTAGACAGACGAAAATGTGAGCAGTGCAAAGGATGTTTAAGTGATAATTGTGGAACGTGCATTTCTTGCAAGGACATGAAGAAATTTGGTGGCCCTGGAAAATTGAAAAAAAAATGTATAAAAAGAAAGTGTACGGGTGTCCCAGTAAAAGTAAGTGCTATGCTATAGTATACACGTGTCATTATAGTATACCTGCATTAATTATCGGAAAGGATTGTTTGAATGCCACTACAACCAAGAGGCAGAACGTCCCTCCACTTACTTCCTCTACCAGTGCAGTTGTGGTATGTAATCAGAAGTAAAAGTATTAAATAAATAATCTTTTGTTTTTATCATTAGGAATCAATTCGAACCAGAGAGTCAGTACTTGATAATGGAATTGTTGGCATGGATGACTTTTGCAGCAATATTCACGTCGCAGGCATTCAATCGTTGGTGATGGAAACTGACTTTTTCGTAGCTTCTCCTTTATTTTATTTGAAGTGGAGTCAAAACATTTTGACATTCGCAAACTGCTGGTGCAGTTCGTATCCCTGAACCCCAGCCACTTTCAGCCTTATTGCTTTCCATCAACAGTTGAAGCTCACACTGACAAGATGAAAAACAATCATGTTTGGGGAACACATGTTGACATTTTTGCACTATCCCTCTGTTTTGCTATACCAGTGTTTGTTGCAATATTGATAAAGGCAATAATAATAAGTATTATTGGGCTAAGTACTGCAAGTCTCCCACCCAACAAGCCAATCTGGTTTTTCCAGCGGACCCTCATTTCACATTGACAACTGACAAAAGCTACATTGAAATATGTCATATATATAACAATCACTATGATGCTGTACTAAACGATGATGGGTCTATTCCAAAGACATTACCCTACAGTGGTACTACCTCATCATCTCTTGCTGTGGACTCTATTGTTATTACTTAAATTTCAATATCTGCACTGCTATCTTGTATTTTTGTATGATGTGATTGAAAGATGGTCACTTTTTTTGGCATAGTCATTTAACCAGTGGGGGTGCTCTTCCAATGCTAATACTGTTTGATGGGGCGGAACTTAGGCATGATAGAGAGAGAGAGGGTGGGTTGTATGTATATAGTCTGGAAGTGTACGGCAATAGAATGGCATAGTCTAGTGTGGTGTAAATCCACTGATAAACTACACCCAATTGGGTTGATTAAAGCGTCCGAACTTTTTGAACATGTGGTAAGGGGTACCAATGAAATGGGAAGGAGTTACAGATGCAAATAAACACTTTGTGGGGGTTGTTTGGGGCCAGAAAGAGGAATTTCCAAGTTTCAAATATGTAGTTACACCTGTTCCAGAGATAGGGCCTATACAGTTGGGTTTATTAAAGCGTCCGAACTTTTTGTAACATGTGGTAAGGGGCCCAAATCAAAGGGGGAGGAGTTACAGATGCAAATAAACACTTTGTTGGGGTAGTTTGGGGCCAGAAAGATGAATTAGCAACGCTCCCACAGTAATGGCACTTTACAATTAATAGTAGTAAAATAGTCTCGTTCGTCCCGTCCCGTTCCGGGTTTTAGTAGCTAGTCCCGTCCCGTCCCGTCCCGGGTATTAGTAGCTACCCGCCTCCAAAGCTAAACACCGCCTCCAAAGCTAAACACCGCCACCAAAGCTAAACACCGTCTCCAAAGCTAAACACTCACCTATTCTAACGCTAAACACCACCACCAAGGCTAAACACCGCCTCAATGCTAAACACCGCCTCCAAAGCTAAACACCGCCTCCAAAGCTAAACACCGTCTCTTAGCTAAACACCGCCTCCAAAGCTAAACACCGCCTCCAAAGCTAAACACCGCCTCTTAGCTAAACACCGCCTCCAAAGCTAAACACCGCCTCCAAATCTAAACACCGCCTCCAAAGCTAAACACCGCCTCCAAAGATAAACACCGCCTCCAAAGCTAAACACCGCCTCTTAGCTAAACATCGCCTCCAATGCTAAACACCGCCTCCAAAGCTAAACACCGCCTCCAAAGCTAAACACCGCCTCCAAAGCTAAACATAGCCTCTTAGCTAAACACGGCCTCCAAAGCTAAACACTCACCGATTCTAACGCTAAACACCGCCTCCAAAGCTAAACACCGCCTCCAAAGCTAAACACCGCCTCCAAAGGTAAACACCCCCTCCAAAGCTAAACACCGCCTCTTAGCTAAACACCGCCTCCAAAGCTAAACACTCACCGATTCTAACGCTAAACACCACCTCCAAAGCTAAACATCGCCTCCAAAGCTAAACATCGCCTCCAAAGCTAAACACCGCCTCCAAAGCTAAACACAGCGTCTTAGCTAAACATCGCCAAAAATGTATTTTTGACACAAACGGCACCCCATACCCAAATGCCCACCTATTTAAAAAAATAAATATTGTGATTTTAAAACATTCAAGAAATTTAAACTTGCCTATACTGGACGAATGGCAAGCTTTCAGCACTCTGTTTTTTCTTTCATAGTGCCAACTACAATCCTCCATATAGGATCACTACTGGTGGATGATTGTCTTGAACTACTCTTGAAATATAATAACCCATCTTCACATTTATAGTTATCCTTTGCTTATCAATAATAATAGTTGTGATTATCGAACTAGATGCAAATGATGACCAAAAATTGGTAATCATTGGCAACACCTAGCTGCAATCGACTCTTGACAGCCAAAACAATGACTTCTCAATAATGTAATACCAATGCCCATGCAATCCCAACATATTGTATCTTATATTTTGTGAGCTGTCCATTTTACACTAAGAAATTAGAGTGCCCATTTGTTTCCTACATTACCACGGATTATTAAGGGTGCTGGCACAAAGCAACGCTCGCGGGCGGCTTAATTGAGCAATAAACCACGAAACCACCGAGTTGTAGAGGTAGAGGGCGGACTTTAAATACCCGCGCATAGATAAGAGCTTCCTGGCAGACCGTGTAAGTCGGCTTACGGAGGGCGAAGCTAGAAAATTGCACAGTAGCAAAAAAGTGCGAGACAATTGGAATCTATTTTGCAGTCCAAGTCCAGAAGAACGAAGAGTTAGTCTTTCATTTTTAGTACTGCGGCATAACTAAACAAGGTAATTAAAGTTGTCGATTTAGTTTTTAAATATAGTGTACAGTCGTGACCCGACTGGAAAAAAATCACGTGAAAATGTGAATAAGTATAAAACAAAATAGAAATGAGAAAAACAAAATCGACAACTTTGTAACAATTAGCTATAGCAAGCGGTGGACGAAATTCCAGCTTCCGTAGTCTTCCTCTGTTTCCAAATAGTGGCGTTTACTTTTGAGACTTTGAGGCTTCATAACTATTGCAGTTCCGTTTGTGTGTTAGTCATTCTTGATCAGTAGGCTGTCAGTTGACGGGTCTCAGAGATCCCCCAGGCAGCGTGGACCTGCAAGGTATAGAATCAGAGTTACCTTCCATAGCAACAGTTAATTGATTTGTGTGGGCGTACCGCGAACCGGATGTGTGAGCACCTTTAATAATGCAGTGATTCATTCCACATTACAATTGCGCATATATATAGCTGGAAAACCAGACCCTACACACCTTAGGTTTGTAACACTAGGCCATTCAATTTTTATTTTATGCAAACAATACAGATAAATATATTTAAAATTAAAACCTGCATCACACAATTTTTCTGTATAGCTGAATCTGTAACTTTTTCTACCCTACAGCTATTAATAAAGAAGTCATTACATACACATTTATATAAACTATCTCTCATGCGAATTCACATATACCTATAGTATGTCCAAGTTGAGTTGGCGCGGTAAAAACCGTTAATAACTTTTGAATGGAAGTAGCTACGCTTCCGGGGTTTGGTAATTCGAAAGCTCGTGCCGAAGCGGTCCAGAAAATTCCCTTTAAAAACTTCTGAGGCCAGCGGGAAAGTGTAGTTTCAAAACTCAATAGAAAAGTCTATGGGAATAAATAAAACCACACGTTTCCCGCGCTACACGCGGCGGGATTTAGTCACGCGCTCAAACTGGGCCAAACACTTGCGCAGTACCTCAGAGACAATTGTAAACAAAAAGCAGTCGTAAGTTTGGTGACTTCGTTTCTACCCTTCTGCTTGACTTTCTGGTTCATTTTAGGCTCAGGAATTTGTTGCTATTCAAGGCTACTTAACAAGAGCAAGCTACAATGTGAGGTACGTTTGTATCACGTGTTCCTTGTCCACTCAGATTTTCTTACCTGTTTAAATAGGGCCTATTTATTTAGAAACTCAGCCTATTTACTGTTTGCTGACCAAGGTAATAAGATATACAATTCATCATAGACTCTACATGTCACTATTTATGCTTTAGCTGTCCATTACTCCTCATGTCTATATAGGTACAGTTCTCTATGGTTATGGTGATGCTATTTACCACCCTCCAAATTCAACTGCTGCTTGTGTCTGCCACAATTTCATGTCATCATAAAATTATATAATATATATATTGTACACGTCATTATAAAATTATGGCAATTGTCATTTTTTTTTGTATAATTTAAAAAAAGTTTGAAATTTAACAAGTAGATATAAAATATAGTAAAATCATGAATAAAATGATATGAATGATTCAGTGTGAAGGACAAAGTAATACTGGAATGTGTGTGGCCATAGCTAAAGTGTAGGTGATGTGCTGGATTCTTCACATTACTGTTGAGTACTTCAGAAATTCATCACACCAAGAAATAAGAATAGAGTTTAAATACACGCTTAAGCACACAACAATCAGACTTACTTTAGGAGGCATTCAGCCGCGGTCCTGTGCTTCTTTCCTCTAAGCTTTGTAGCTCCAGATAACCCTCCGCAACCTTCAACCAGTTTTAGCGCACAGCTAGAAGCTCGTACAAACTATAAACTACGAGTGATTAGTTATAACTGGGCATATATTGAATACAGCCGCGGAATAAACTGGTTTAGCTTCTTTTTCATTTCAACAAGTAAACTTACGGTAATAATGCGCACCTTGGACCCGCCCCGTTTTTACTGTGGGCGTCGACGTTTTCGCGCGTTTGAGCTACTATTGTCATGTGACCTTAATTGGTCTCCGGTTTCGTCAAGTGCATTCCTCTTTTGCCACATTTGTGGTCGCGCCAACTCAACGTGGACATACCATAGCTATCTACAAACTAGAACCTTTCGTCTTAAATCAAAAAGAAATTTACGACGAGCATTTATATGTTTTTGACCACTGCCAGAACCCTGCCTCCATTTTGGTCCACGTGGAGTCACGAGATCCTAGCGAGGTCACCAATTCCTAGTACTGAATGACCCACAGGTCCCCAAATACTAGTATTTAGTGACCCCGAGTCACGTACTCCAAGGGGGTCACCAAATCCTCGACACCGGTATAAACCCAATTTGAAAAAAAATTACTTGTGTACGAGGAGTACGAGACGAGGGGGTGTGGCTATTTCTTAATCTTTGCGAGTGGAATTACCAAATTTTATACCAGTTGTTCTTGGAATATAATGAGAACGACCAAAAAAAATTTAAATATGGGTAAAAAAATGAACTGCACCACAACGAGAATTTTTCAATATCTTGTGAATAAATCATAAAGTAATATTGAAATGGAAAAGAACTCGTTGTCTTGCAATAGAGTATCAGCTTGGCTAGTAGTGCACCAAATTGCGGAGCTCCAACTTACCCAACGCTCCAAAAAAGGGTCCTTACTAAAACCCGGGACGGGACGGGACGGCTATATGGAGGGTCCGTATAAAACACAGACCAGTCCAAAGAGAGAAAGACTGTGCCTGGAAGCACCAGTAATCATTGGTGAGTGTAGTTTGTAGTGATTATTGAAATACTAGAAAGTTAGCTAGAGTATGACCACTGGATATACAAAAGATTTATATATTGTTATTATTTATCATCATCATTATCTGGTAGCAGTGGACAAATTTATTACTGAATTCTAAATAATCATAAGCACAACAGTTTCGCTCTCTGTTGCTAGCATAGACACCTTGTGTTTAAGATGTGTGTGTGGGTTGTGTGTGTGTGTGTGATTATGCTTTCCAAAGGTTGAAGGAATTGTTTTTGGACGTGTTTAGGCCTTGATAAATTTTTCAATAATTTTTAGAATATTAGAATATGCTCCTATAGCACAGTGTGGCAAGCAACCACATCACACTGCCCCAATTCCGAGCATCTTAGGCTGCATAGTCACAAAGATTTATTACTGGTGAATGTATTTAGCTGCAGCTAATGCTTTGAATTCTACTGGCCTAAAAGTTTGTTTTCCAGTAGGGTATTTTGTATTGGTTCTGAGGGTGGCAAAGCTCTCTACATAGTCCATTTTGTTGTTGTAGTCAAAATGTACCAAGCCAGCTGATATTTTCCTGATAAAAACATAAAGCTCTCCCTTCCTCCTCCTCTTTAGTTGGGTGTTACTGCAGGATATGCTGACTTAAATTACCCCATAGTTTAACAATATTCATTCACTTCCAAATTTATACTAACCCATTCAAATATTTTTTAACCAGATTCCATTACAGTGTTTTCTTCATATACCACTTTTCATATTAGTTTGCCAAGCTAGCAGAGCTTACAATATCCATATAGCTACTTCCAAATTTGTACTAAACCATTCAAATACTTCATAACTAGATAGATATTATAACCAAAATGTAACCATTACAATATTTGTGAATGTAAAACCTCACAAGCTATCACTTCTCATTTTATTTGACTAGTCCATTAAGGATAAAAATTTGCAATGTTTGACAATGTCCATTCACTTCCAAATTTGTACTAAACCATTCAAATACTTCATAACTAGATAAATATCATAACCAGAATGTAACCATTGCAATATTTGTGAATGTAAAACCTCACAAGCTATCCCTTCTCATTTTATTTGGCTAGTCCATGGATAATATTTTGCGTACTCGTAAAACAGTTTCCAATATTGTACTCTGACTCGTGCTATAAGTATTATATATATATATACACACATATATATATCAACAATGAAGACTAATTAATACCGTTACAGAAAAAATACAGCAGGTATGCAACCTGTGCAGTTAATAACATTCAATGTGACAGAAGCAAAAGAGTATTTGAGGTCAAACAAAGAATAAATGAATATTATAGACAAAAATGGTGTGATTAGCTACAACAGTTTCTTTTCTGAAATTTCTTTGAACATTTTCTTCCTGACTTGAAAAATGTCTTTCTGCAATAGTTTGTCAAACATAAATTTATCATCATATAATGTGCATTTAAAGTACCTGTGAGAAAATGAAATCCAAACCAAATGCTTGGTATCGTGCATACTATAGAAGAATAAAAGGAATTATTCAACAATAGTGTTACAACTTCAAATTCACTTACCATGCACATGAAAACTCCACAATCATAGCCATTTGACTGTAAAGGGATATCCTAATTTAGGAAAGTAATAAAATTGTATTAAACAATTGCGGTATAAACGGTAGAAAATTTTATTTACTTTGGGATGCAAGAATTTCCAACTTGATAAATCGATGGTCGGCAAAACATGACTGAGGTAGCCCCTAATCAACCACATTGGACCTAGCTGGACCCAACATTAAACAAAACACCAACACTAAGTACCTTCAATATCATTTGGACGTGGACGCTTTCTCCCACTCTTTTTGTCTCTCCTACATCTAGTGTTTCTCCTTAATTGCGACAGATTTCTTCCACTGGCTTTGGTTGGTATTGTCATACCCAAATACATTCTAGCTGCCATCATATGGTAGCATTCACTGGATGCTGAACAACTACATGATTCTTTGTGGAAAAGAGTGACAACACGAGGAATTCCAGACGCTCCTTTCACATTAAACACATGAAGCTTGACATCAAATGTGATTAAGTCACTTAGCACGATTTGGCGAGCTCTTGCTTCCATAGACATAGTCTGATTTGATGATTGACTTAGCCAACAATTCAGTCTGGTCAGTTTCTCCCTACAGATACAAAAGGGTAACAACTTGTTTGTGTTAAAAAAATATTGATTATCATAACTTACATGTTCATCAGGCTCTACATTGTGACCTTCCTTAATTAACTTCACAATATCTTTGGGAGAACTGCCATTATATGATTCTACAAAATCTTCACGAAGGTGACGAAACTGTGTTAATAAAGAGTATTCTCCAAGTTCCGCTAACCCCCGCTTTATCTCATTTAAGTAATAAACTTGAAGTTGAAACAACGACAGTACCACACAATCAAGTGGGGCTTCTTTCCATTCCTGAATATCCTTTATGACCCTGTAAACAAAATATAAATGAAAGAATTGTTATTGAACGCTCTAAGTAGCGCGCGCAGCGAGTAAAAATGTTTCCCATATTATACGATGAGTGTGATAAGTGTCAGGGTCTCTCGCAACTGGAGCATTCAATAACAAGCATACAATATGGGAGAATACAGAACGCTCGCATGATGCGGAAATATTAAAGCAAAAATATTAGGGCTGCAATAAATATATATATGTATATAAATTTGATACCATCAAACTTTGTTTACCTATTGAACCCTTCTGATTGATTATTTGTCACTCCACTATAAGGATTGTATACTTGATTGGCCTCCAACACCCAACGACCAATAGATTTGTCTACAAAATTGTGAACTTCTTTACAAAAATACTCTGCAAATGAAGCATCCCAGTCCACCTTAAGGCTTTTCCATAGCTTGTCGTAATCAGCAGCATTATTCGAATGAAAGAGTCTTTTGATATCTGCAATGTAAACTGCTATATCAGACGATGGTGCCCCATGTTTATGACACCACATACGAATGTCTCGAAACAAATGGTTCCAGCATAGCAACAAAGACATGTGTGGCAGTTCAGTTTGAATTGCATTAATAATTGCCCTTTCCTTGTCCACAACAATGGGTAAACTTGATTTCTTCAATGCTGGAATTTTTTTAATGCATTCTTTCAACATTTCTTGATGTGTAGCACCATACTTGCGTTCATGTATCATATAAGCAACAGGAACACAAGGTTTTTGATCAAATATGCCATAGCGGACAATGAGAGTTGAAACATAAAAATCTCCCAATTGAAATGTTGTGTCGTAAGACAACAGTTGAAATGTGTTTGGAAGCATAAGAAGTGCATTTATATCCTCTGTGAGCTCATCCAGACCACAAATGCATATTAAATCGGGAAATGTAGTGATTTTCCAAACAAAATTAGGAAGATCATAAGCAATCTCATGAAGATTATATAAGGAATCCGGTGTCATCACAGGTGCCAATTTAGGGCTGCAACATTTGTTTGCTATTTCTTTTTTATAAACAACATTAGGCTTCTTCTCATTAACGAGACTTTCACATGTTTTCATGTACGAAGGACAGGTGCGGAAGAATGATTTTTGGCTCTCTGTAGAATTTCGGTGTGAAAAATCATTCATTATGCTGTCGTTGCCCATATAATGAATTAAAGTGATATCCTTTCTTCTAAATTATAAGTAATAATTTTCCCAATTTACCAAACAATAAACATACAAATAAACTGATTCCAGCCTAATATATAATATAGTTACTAAAATACTCATCACAATATATCAAACAGTAAATCAAATTCAATATACACTATATTTTCATACAGATCAACTGATAGGCATTTCTCTGAAAATCTTTGTTTATGCCATTTTCTGTATCTGCCACGAAATACAATTTTCGAACGATACACTTTCCTCTTGGCAACTTTGTAACTCCTTGATTTTTCCATCTGTACTGATCACATCTCCAATCATCTGAAAATTAGGGGAAGTTAAAAATGCATGCATAAGAGTATATTGGGTGTATAATGCTGTCATCATTTAGAAGGTAACACTTTTAGTAGCATGAAAACCAAAAATTGATCCTTACTTATGGGATAGTTAAAATAGAGCAGGAGCTGGAGAGATTCTATTGGTTAAACAAAAAATGTAGTACAAGAGAAGCAGCTGTTGATTGTAAACTAATGTACATACATTTGTGAAGAAGATTCTGAAGAAAATATTGGGGTGCAAGCTATAAATAGTAAATCATGTGCCAAATTTTGAAAATAATAGACCCCAGGATAGGCCATACCATTGATACCCCCACTAATCAATCAGCAGTGTCATCAATGATTCAGGCACTGTTATATTGGCTTCTTTTTTTTTTACTGAGGGAATACGAAAGTAATAGCTGAGATACACAAATTAGCCAAAAAGAAAAACATACCCTTTGTATAGATTAAATTATTTACTGCACTGTGCTTGATAGGCAATGATTTTTTGAGATGCCATAAGTGATTAGTGCTGTTTTGTGGGGATGATGAATAGATCAAGAGTACTATGTCGCTGAGTAATACTAGTTTATGAATAGATTAAGGGATTCATTGGACTTGAATAGATCAAAAGATGCTTGTTTCATTGATAAATTTAGGGTAAGGATACTGTGAAATTGATACTGGTGCCTGCTATTTTTCCTAATTACACACTTCACTTTACATAGTAACTCTCTAAAATTTACCCAAACAATCTTCAGACAGGAACACACATTAACCCTCTCGTTCCTGAATTGTTTTGACGCGCGCGGAAAATTAATTTTCTACCGCGGAATAGAGCATTGCCGTTTTATTTTTTTAACTCGATGCTGGCTGGGAAAACCCCATAGCAACCATATATCACTAAATATACCAAGAGTTTGGGATTCCCCTCATTTTTTGATTGAGAAAATTGAATAATATTTAAGCCATCTACTAATACTTCAAAAAAAAAAATTTTTTCCCAAAAAATCCACTTTTCCCATCAATGAAAAAATAAAATAAAATAGAAATAATATTGTTTGATGCATTATATACCAATATTATATTAGTTCAACAATAAAATATGTTGTTTGTTGTGTGTGGTGCTGATTGTGATCATGTAGGAGACATCTATGAGTGTCCACAAGGAACGTATGCCATCGGACGTCGAGCTCCACTACAAAACAATTTCATATACACAAAAACACAAACAACAAAGATATTTGTAATACAAACAACAAATTATTCATGATCCTATATAATTGCAACTTTACGATGTATTGTATGCTTTGGGTGGGGCTCCGAGTGTACTTCGCCACACCCATTTTTTGGAACCTGCACTACTTTGATGCACATCTTTGCATACGAGTCTATACTTCACACTGATGATCAGTGTTCGGTCCTATGCACTGAATGGCTCAGTTATGATAGGAACATAATGGGATACAATATCAGACTAAAAATAAATGCTTCCTAAATGTTCATTTCTATTCAACTCCCAAAATTCTAGGGGGGAACCCAGCGCTAGCCTCCCACTGTATGAACCCTGGTATGTATACTCTACACTGTACATGAGAGAAACATGTATTGAGAAAGTGTAATTTGAAAATGAAAAGCAGTACAAGCACACACGTGGAATTCAACTTACCCGGCATGGATGGTGTCACAGACTGAACGATCCCTCCCATAGGATCCGGAACCTCCATACAATACCAAAAAAACACAAGACAACAATGACATTTGTAACATAACAGCTGGCCTCGCTGAATTGAGCCCCCCCTCCCCCGTCATTACTTTTCACTGACATTCTTGTACCATAACCCCCCCTCCCCCGTCATTACTTTTCACTGACATTCTTGTACCATAACCCCCCCTCCCCCGTCATTACTTTTCACTGACATTCTTGTACCATAACCCCCCCTCCCCCGTCATTACTTTTCACTGACATTCTTGTACCATAACCCCCCCTCCCCCGTCATTACTTTTCACTGACATTCTTGTACCATAGCCCTAGCTGGACACCCAAATATCAGTAAGTTGAAATGAAATTCAACTTACCCGGCATGGATGATGTCACAGACCGAAAAAGACCACCGAGTTCGTTCTCTCTCAGGTTGGATCCGGAAGTGCCACATACTGTTTGTTCATGGTTGCTCTCTCTCTCTTTCCACAAATGCACGCACACACATACACACACACACACACACAAGAAAAAAGAAGCTACAGGTGAATACAGATCATAAAAATAAATGTATAATTTATTATACATAAATTGACTGGTGTACACACCACACACACACACACATGAAATTCAACTTACATGGGCATAGTAGTCACGATCCAAAAAGATCCAGAGTTCCCTCCCAGGTTGTATACGGAAGCGCCACATACTGTTTGTCCACGGATGCTCTCTCTCATTCCACAAATGCACACACACACACTAGAAAAAAGAAGATACAGGTGAATACAGATCATAAAAATAAATGTATAATATAAATTGACTGGTGTACACACACACACACACATACATGAAATTCAACTTACATGGGCATAGTAGCCCCGATTGGAAAAGACTTATAGCTTCCTGAATGGAAATATCCTGCTGAACAAATAGAATGCCTTCAGGATGTGCAGAATCAGAAGCCATATAGGAACAGCAACACACAGCGGTGGACAAGGAACGGCAACACACAGCGGTGTTAATCTCTGTCGGGATGGTGGTGGACCACTATGGCATGCGCAGTACATAGCTATTATTATAGATTCCGTCCGGTCCCGTCCGGCGCTTTAGTAGCCGTCCCGTCCCGACCCGTCCCGACCCGTCCCGTCCCGTCCGGGGTTTTAGTAAGGACCCAAAAAAGAGCTACAAAGTTGTATAACCAGGCCCCGCTAAAATTAGTGAGCGGTGCCTTCGGCAGGTACTTTGTCCTTGTGTTGTAGTGGAGAAGCCCCTGTAAGTATACAATAGTAGTAACCATGCATAGCAACCAGCAACAAAAAATTGCGTATGCGGCCACCGTTAACTTAAGGTAGACTACGCGTTCGATGCCTACTACGTAACAATTAGCGTTAAGTTGTAAAGATAATGTCTATGATAATCTTGTTTGAAAGTATATCTTTCAAATTCGTCATTGTTACTTGTTTAGGTAGTTACTTTTAATTCAATTTATTGTATGTCATGTTACCTGACAATTGTAATGTCAGTATGTACCTAACTAAAGGGCATATTGGTTAAAAATATTGACACATAACAGTCATTGAAGTATATATAGTCTGATAATGTGCTATTTACAAGATAGTATTGACAATTGTTGGTGATTTGTACGTGCAGCCACCATTTAATTAAGAAAATATTTTGTATGATTGAAAAGAAGAAAGTGTTGTCATTATTGCTCTGAATAATAAATTTAATATTGCTTTTCATAGTCACTATTGGGCCAGGGCTCAATCAGCCTCAAGATTTTGACGACAACAGTAAGCTTCATGATTGAAGTGGTAATTGTATTTATACTTGTTTAAGGCTATTTTGTTAACTATTGTCCATCTCAATTACTTAACAGTCATTAAGTCTAGTTATTGTTTTAAAAATAGCAACAAGAAACTACTCAGTAGCTAATTAGTCTGGCTGAATATAAGCAATACCACCTCACAATCCGGTGTATTGTTGTTGTTTTTTACCCTAGGCACATAGGTGACCTTAAATACTGTACAATACGCTAATCTAAGACTTGTAACATTCACTGGCTGTTCCAAACCTGGTTACCTGCCTAACCTGAGCGACATTAGGTGAGATAACCCAGGGAATACAACTACCTTGAAGTAATAACTACCCTTTGAAGTCATTCTACTAAAACTGTTACATTTTTACACAACTGTTACAATTATTGTATCAGTAACTAAAATCAAAGTATCAAAAAGATTTACTACTGGTTAGCTAACATTGGCCTCTAGAGTGTTGCTTGAGAATGAGTGCATATTTTAAAGCCGTTGTTGCCATGCAAAGAATGAACTCATGGTCAACATGATGACAATAATGTGCACATCATTTTTTATACTGTTTATTGCAGCTATTATAGTCTTCTTGGCGACCTCTAAATTTACCAATCTTAAATGAACTCTATTATTGGGATAAGCTGCCTTGCTTATGTGCCAATTTGTAATAATATAATATAATATCACATCTGTATAGTAAAATATTAGAATACACAACAGAAGCAAAAGGACCAATAAAATCCAATAAAATTGATTCTTCACCCCAGAAAATGCTAGTGAAATTACACATATATCTGAAACCCTGGTCCAAATTTAAATTTTGCAGAAAAATTAAATAAAAAATATTAAATTTCAGTGCATTCCTCACTACTGACCAAATGCAAGCGTGTGGTTTTGTTAACTTGTAGGTGAAGGTCCAGTATAAAAGGGCTAGCTGGGGACAGACATATTTTGCGATAAGTGAAGAATGGCCCAGGCTGACAGTTTGTCACCAACTTCCCCAGACCATTTTAGTAGATGCTGGAAATAATGATTTTTACAATGATGTGACCCCAGATAAGCAACTTCCGTTCGTATCTTCGCCCAGTCATCGACAGCGTATATGTAGTTTTGTGTCTGAGGTGAAACATAAATACTATAGTGATCTGAATATGGGCAGACAGGTTTCTCAAATAGCTCCCAAAAAAATTCGGTTGCATGCTTCAACTTATCAAACCGATAGTGACATTGAGCCAGAAGATAGGGAATTAACCATTAGTTCAGTATCTAACCAAATTCGTCAGAACATTTCTAAATGGGTAAGAAAACAACCAATTAATGATTTTAAATGCCTAAAAGAAAACAAGCATTTCATAGTTTTGGTTTTTAGAATTCCAAAACCAACTGTGATTTCCGTTAGTGTTCAATGTCTTCCATGTTCTATCAAACTGCAGCTGAGCAGAAATAGAAATGTGTATCTCATTTCCAATTGGACCATACATGTTAGAAATTGTGAAAAGCTAAATAAAACTCGACCAAATCAAGATACAAAACAAAAGTCACTAAGCATGTTCTTGTCACCTACTAGCTATTCAAGTAGCTCCTCTCCTGGCATTGACTCCTCATTGTCTGAGGAAATTGAATGTCATGTAGTCGATAAGCCTTCTTCAAATACTTTATATAGTAAGGAGTCGGAGCTCTTGACTTCTAGTCCTTTGGCTAAACTGGATTTTTCCTCCGGTAAAGGCAGCGATTCTGAATCTTTGAGTGCGATTGAATGGTCACGGGGTGCTAGAATAACCAGAAAACTAATTCAAGATTGTGATGATGTAAATCAGACAAGAATAACCAAAACATTTTCTGCTCTTGATGACATTGAGCGTCTGGCCAAAGAAAACAAAAAGCTTGCTTTTTTACTAGAAAACAAGCCACTAATCAAGATTTTTGTAGTGAGTCAGATAGTCTTTCATCATTGACTGCTGTCCTTAAGCAAATTATTTTGAATGCTCAGTCAAATACCACTCGTTTACCAACTGGAAGAAGGTACCCAGAAGTTCAAAAAAATTTAGTACTTCTCTTCTGATATACCTTAAGGTAACGTTTATTGACGGATACTAATTTTGGCGATTTTCTGATATGGTGCATTTGACGGATTTTAATTTTGGCGGTTATGATCTGTAATAATGCATAGAATTTTTCACATGCTTCATAAATAACTTACATGGAGCCAATTGATGGCAGATTCGAAGATGCCACTGCCGCTATTTTGAAAGATATCTACGATAGCGAAGAAGAAGACGATGAAGACGACGAAGCCATTGAAGTTAATGCCAATGAAGAAGAAGACGACGAAGACAACGAAGCCATTGAAGTTAATGCCAATGAAGAAGAAGACGATAGTAGCGAAATAAATGTTGTTACCTAATATGTTTAAATTGTTCCGACAATTGCACTACAGAAACTCACTTGCAGCCTATCGAGCAAATTAGGTAAAAGGTCGTCAATATAGCCTCATCCATTAATTGTTAACGGGTTTCAATATTAGCGAACAATGGCAAATCGCTAATATTCTCTAAAATGAGTACCCGTTAATAAATGTTACCTTAAGGTATGCTGGACCACTATCATATGATTTTTTGCAAAAAATATGCCTCATGCATTACCTTCCCTTCGAACTGTTCAGCCATTATCTATTCTGAATACAAAGTAATCAGTGAAGGTGAATTTAGATTTGATGACTTGGTTACTCATCTTTTACAATATGGCCGGAAAATTGGGAAAGTATTGCAGTTTTTCTAAGATTAAGGGTAAATTACTGAGTGATCGGCATATAAAGGTACTTCAGCTGAACTACACTCATTCATTCCTCTTTCTTCATATGTTTGCATTCTTACTAGCAATTGTATTTTGAGAACTAGCCAGAACAGTAACTGTCAATATTCTTGTATTATGTCTGTTGTACCTGACAAAATGGCTACAACAAAATATCTGGAACATACTGAAGATTGTATGAAGTTTATAATCAGTAAGATTTCTGTAAATCAGGAACAAGTGTCAGAAACTGCAGTTTGGCTCAAAATTGATCCTACTCATTTATATATGTCTGATAAAGCAGTACTTTTGGCAACAACGAGTGTCGTAATGGTAACCATATGATGTGTGCTCAGCTCTTGTTAAAACAAGAATTTCCTGTTATTGAGGGTCTACAGTTACTGTTATTGTCCCAGTACTGACCATTATGGAACTGAAATGGCTAGCTGTAATGGACCATGTGGAGAATGGTTTCATTTAGAGTGCTTGGGTGACAGTTCAGTTAGCTCTGACAAATGGTATTGTAACCATTGCTCTCAGTTTTGTATTAGCTAGTTAACTTCAATTAAAACTTCATTTATACATTCATACTAGTTCCCCCTCTCCATTTATGCACTTTACTTCTTTGCTCATTCATTTCTGCCGTTTTCAATATGATGACGAATTTAACTTTTTTATATCCTTTTGATCTTAAAGTAATATATACATTAAGAGCTAGCTACAGAAACTAGAGTATAACAATTATTAGTTAGTCGTTAGTCAGTTAATATTGAGCTTTAAATTAAGTATGTAAATGAATATGAGTTAAGTGCACTATCTCTAGTCATTAATTATACTAGCTGAATGAGAGATGTTTTACATTCATTTTAGAATCTATATGCCACGATGACTAAAATTTTCAGCATATCCATATAAAAGTTAGCCAGAAAGCAGAATATGCTAGAAAGAACAAATCAATCCAAACAGGTTTAAGCCTAAGCAAGTTTTGTACCTTTTAATTGACTTTAGCTAAGCAATAAAAGCTTATACAGATTGTTACAGCAAAATCAGAAAGACTTGTAAAAATTAACTGAAATCACTATCGAAATCATGAAATCACTGATCGAAATCATGAAATCTATGATCGAAATCATGAAATCTATGATCGAAATCATGAAATCACTGATCGAAGACATGAAATCACTGATCGAAATCATGAAATCTTTACGGAAATTTCAAGATTTCGAAATCGCTAAGCTAAAAAATCTGGAGTGGCTAACCCCTCGGAAAAAATGATTACATTATATCAGTTTGTTTTGTTCTTTTTTAGTTTTTTGTTATTAGTTATGGTACTCTTTGTAATGTATTGTGGATCGACTAGAAAGGATAGTGAGCTATGGTTCTCTTAGCCTGGCTACTTTTTTTTATTTGAATAGGAGCTAGCGGTCAAAGGGCCCCTGCAGGATTCTTCCTTTTATACCGGGACCTCCTGAAGGAGTTCAGGATGTGGTAAACAAGGCCAGAGATTTTACTGCTGAGAATAGCGTTGAAGTATAAACGTGACCTCTACCTTTAATTTGATACAAAATTGCTGGAAACTATTAATTTACAATAATAAGTATGAAGTTTGAACAATAATGATGCAAAGTAAAATAATACATTCAGCAATTTGATTATCTGAACATTATAAGATCACTTCATTTAGTTATGAAATATTTGGTTACACTGAAGCATACACTGAAATGGTTATATTATGACCTTTACCATTGATAGGCAATTTAGCTATTGCTCATTGTTACACATTATTTCCTATTTGTTATTAATAATTACAATAAAAAAGGATAAAAAACTAAATTGTAGCTTTTGCAATACGTAAATAATTGTAATAATTGCTATAGCCAAAGTCATGGTTGACTTAACATTCATTTTAAGCTAAAATTTGGCTTCTTATCATTATTAAATAATTTAGATGTTAAATATATTAAGCGCAGTGGGGAATATTATGTTGAAGTTCCAAAAGGATACACTTTCAATCTGTACTGCAACTTTGAACCTAAGACTACGTGGTACTACAGTGGAACAAAAAATCCTAGGAATGTGGAAATATTAAAATATGATTACTTTGAAAAAGCGTTTAGTAAATTGAATATTGATGGAGCTAATGAGGAAAATATTGGAAAGTATGTATGCCAATTTCTGAAAAAATTCATTCTTGACATTAATGGATTGTGTAAGCTGAAATGTATTTGCTATTTTGTTATTTAAGGGTGCTCACACGTAGCAAAGCTCGCGAGAGGCTTAATTGAGCCTTTAAACCGCGAAACCGCGGAGTTGTAAAGGTAGTACGTGGATCTTAAATACCCAGCAGAGATAAGAGCTGCTAGGCAGCCCGTGGTAAATTCTCTAAATTCTCGTGGTTACCGTAGTGTAACAAATTGGCTGGTAACAGCTGTTTATTCAATAAAGAAGCTAGTTAGGAAGCCATTTAGCAGCCATCCTGGGCAGGAGGCTTAAAACCAAGAAAAAGCAACAATTAATGGATGCAAGAGAAATAAATAAAATTCTCAGCCACTCTACAAGAGGTACTATTATTAGCTAATCAGGTTCCACAATTTATTCTTTGTTATTGTTGTTATTAGCTGTGCTGAGAATTATCGAACAAAATGTACCAGGTGTCAACACCAATGCTCCTGACTACAGAGTTTCCTTTTGCCTGAGCCAACAATACACTCAGTGGAAGCTGGAACTGGCAATAAATGCAAGGACTCCCATCACTGACTGGACAAGTGATGTCACTAGCTGGATCAGGGTTCCTGACTGGATGAGAGTCCACAGCAGTGACGTCCATACTAATAGGACCTATATATTGTGTTTTTTTTAATATTTATTTCTTTTTCAGGACTGATTTGAGTGTTGATTGTTTCAGTTTCATGTTATATAGTCCAGTCTAGAGTACCCCTGCACTCAGCTTGGCAGTTCCCAGCACCGAGGGGAAGGTATAACTAGGGAAATAAGCCGAGAAATGATCAATACCAATTAATGGATAATTTCAATAGTGTATAAACATTGTAATTTGGTATTATGTACTTAGGTACTATAGATTATAGGGTGCTAATTTTAGAGTTCAAATTTTTTGGAATTTCCTATGATTTAAAAATACTTTGGTAGAGATAGTCAACTTAATGAAGAGTCCAGGTAAAATTTGATTTTTTAAGATTTTTATCCTATCCGATAAAATTATAAACATTGCGGCATAAACAGCTTGTATTTATATTACCAGAATTGATTATGAATAATATATACTACTTACAGAGTGGATTGCCATATGTACTCTAGATTATATTTGGCAAGGATATTGGTAAGGCCATACCTACTTGATTTTATGTTTCGGGGGCAAACTGACCCTTAAAATAGGGTCCAGTAGGCAGGCTTAAAAATGAAAATGGCAGTAACGTGATGTATAGTTACCATGGTTAATGATTGATTTAAAGCAACCAAACAAATTATCATTTAAAAAACGTGAGAAAATAATGAATACTAAACAAAAACGACTTCTAGAATGTCTGTCTTGCTTAGCCATATTGTTCTGCAGTCTAGGGGCAGGTCTTTTGCCACTGGATCGGCATAAAAAACAAGGGCAATAACTTATACAGTATGTAGTGGCAAAATAAAGATATGACTTTGAGTTGTTTACACAAGTATATTAAAAATCACCAATTTACTCAATTAAAAACATCAAAGTCACGGCATTAGAAATTAAACAAATTCACAGGGTTTTTTAATTACATAAAAATAATTTCTTTCTTTGGTATTGTACAATGTGCATACAATTATTTTGAAAAAAATGTGCAATTAAAAAAAAAATCAGGTTATGCATGTGAGGAAGAAACTAACCTCCTCAGTGAGGGACATAGATGAGGAATCCGGCAGCACAGTCTTAGATGACATTATGGACAGAGTGTCCACTGTTGCTGAGGAACTCGGAGTGCCACTTGAGTCTGACTCCCTCAGATCATGCGTATCCAGTGGGGCAGTGCACTTTCAGCATGCCGACAAACTTTGTATGCACGAGTCATGTTGCTCATGGCATCCGTGGTACCCAGTGATTTCTGTTCTAATCTGCGGCCACCTGCATGCAGATTTTAACCGACTCAGTGGCCTATTAGGACTACCTTCCTGTTCAAGTACCCAGTGGGGTAGGATGGTAAAGAGGCTAGAGGAGCATGTTACTCACCTTGCGGAGTAAGACAAGAAATCGCTGACCGTGGAGATGCAGACCAGTTGATGGCATCGTTTGATGATTTCTACCTGACCCGGGGCCACTACTCCAACAACTCCTCTGCCACTTTGCATGATTACCTCACTGGGAAGATTGCATACTTCTGCCATCAGACCAAGATAGGGCCAGGTCACAACTGGAGTGGGACATCTGGATGAGCCGAGGCAGACATGTTTGACGAGTTGCTTGGAAAAACGAAGGGGGATGGAATGGTTGTCAAGGAAATTGTCACAGATAAGGATACGTCTATAAATTCCATTTTATGTAGACATTACCCTGAAGGCATTGTGACGTACTGTGCAAACCACTGTGCAAAGACGTTGAAAAGGAACACCTGTGAGGTAATATTACATCTAAGTGAACCCTGATATTTATTATCTTACATTATGTACTTTACAGTGTCATTTGACGTTTTTTCGCTGTAAGCGAATGTCAGATATTACACTGAAAAGTTGCAAGACAAATCTCAGCAACTTGATTGCCTCAGATGAGATTCAGTCAGCCCAAGATCCCCATAAGGAGTTCACAGATGCCATCAGGAACTCCGTTTCTCATTACTGCCTGAATGTGCACACATCACAATGGTGTATACACGAGAAGGTTAATTAAATTAAAATGACCATTTATGTATTATACAAGGTGGAATACTACATTTCATTGATGTATTATACTGCTGTCAAGCAAAAAAAATCCTACATGAGTCCCTGTTATACTACTATTATTATTGTGGTTATTATTATTATTATTATCATTATTATTATTATTATTAATATTATTATTATTGTATTATTGTATTATTATCATCATCATCAATAGCATAATCCTGATGGTTCTGCCTACTAAAGTGAGCATGCATTTACCTGCAAAGCTCAGGTAGAAGGCTTCAGAGCACTCATAGAAGCAATGGCTGCACGACCCCAAGACTACATGTCTGATCACGGTAGACTAACCACTAATACTGTGGAAGGGTTCCATGGTATGGCTCTGGTCTACCGGAGCAAGAGGATTGACCTTGGCCATGCACATTACACCTGTAAGACGAACATGGCCATATGTCACAAGGTAATGACACTAAACTGAGTCATAACTAGGATACTTCCTTAGCTCTCACCTTCTATCGTGGTTTTCTGTACAGAATTTGGGTCCAATTTGGAAAGTGTTCTGTCTGGTCAGGATGGGGATAGACATCCCTGCAGCAGTAATTTCCTCCATTCTGTCTGAACATGAAGCCTGGAAAGCAGACAAAATAAAAATGTCCACTACAACGAGTCGTCACAAGCAGTGTGTTTATTGATTTTTACAAATAACATGTTTATTAAGTAAATGGTAGTACTATTTTAAATAATCAGTTACAATAATATGTGACCGTCTACAGGAAAATTTGGCACAACACGGGCCCTATCAAAAAAAATTTTTGAACTTACACATTCCGTATATGTTGAGCTTTCCGACTCCTTAAAGCCGTAGCTTCAACCGCTGTGCCCTAACCATTCTCTTCCGTAGGCTTATTTAATACATTTTTAAGAATTAAATCGATTCTTTCCTCCGATGTTTACGTGTGCCTGATTTTCCTGTAGACTGTCACATACAACTGTACTGTATGATTGAACTACACTACATGATAAACAGTGTTGGTTTCTTTTTAATGCACACCAGAATTACAATGCCATCATACATACATACAGTAACTCAGCGGGATATCCTTTATTACCCAGCTCTTTTCAGAGCCACTGCATTCACAAAAGATTCCATCTTGTTGGTTCCAGCTGCTCTAGATAGTGCGCCCCGCCCCCACCTAGCTAATACGCGTTAGTCTCGAGGGCCAGACTCTCTGGAAGCGCGCGTGCAAGCGGCGCGGAAAGGAAAAGAGAGTCTGGTGACTCTGGACACCTTTCCGCGACAAGCGCCGGAATGTTGGCGCGTCCAATCAGATCGTTCCATTCACATTAATTGAATAATTATTAAGTTGTTCAATATACGCGCATTATTAACGCAGTATGAGGAGAGGTTTGCTCACTTGCGATAAAAGTTATGGAGACATTATGTTTGGCTTGTGGTGCTTGTCCCAGTAGAAAGGATACAAGATATTTGAGTGGTGTTACTGGTGCTCATCTATTACCTCTCTTCAATAAATTAGTAGAACTTATCTTTACTGACCCTGTGGATATACAACGTTTTTTGTAATACTGCTCCTGTACTACTGGTATTCTAGTATGTAAAAAGTGCTTCTGGCCACTAGAAAGACTTACAAATATTGCCAAGGAACAAGAACAAATAAAGAGTTACATTCAAGGAGGAATTTAAAAAGTTGGACAGCATTTTGGAATAGTAGCTTCTACAAGTAGAATTTCTACTCCTGTAAAGAGAGTCTCCGAAGATCATAAAAAAATTCGAAGAAACTCTCTACGCCCTTTGGATAAACTTGAAGGTCTTGTTCAGGTGTGTGAAGACTGGCATGCTAAGGGATGTCATATAAGTGTGAGTTAAATATTGTGATATTTGCAAACACAGTATCTAGAGGATAGTAAGCTAATTTTATCTTATTGTAGTTTGAGTGATAACTTTATGTAAATGTCCCACCATCTACAGTGCATCCAGCTTAAAGAACAAACAATTGATTTTTTTATATATTTAAGCTAGAATACTTTACTATGCCTGTGACATATCTCTTCTTTCTAGATTCTACACCAGTTTCCAGAGTACAACAAGAATTGGCCCAACAGAAGTCATAGAATCAGTCACCTTACATAGACTTTCAATACATTAGCGCCATTTTATTTTGACGTCACCAAATCGCTGTCATTCGTCACAAATCGTCAGTTATAAAAGAATCGCGTTATGGAACGAGAAGCCCCATGACCTTTGACCTCCAAGCTTGCGGGCGAACTTTCCACTACTAGTGAACACACATTGCTATTTCATTAGAAATCAGTCAACACCAAGAATTACCATAATCTGAGTTGCACCAAAGTTAAAAAAAAAAAAAAAAAAAAAAAAAAAAAAAAGAGGGTCTTTAGCACCCATGAAGGGATGCATAGCCATGTAATAGTATTTGTTTTCTTGTTTGGTTAAATATAGCCATTCAACTTGCTAATTTCTTTTTTTTTGTTAGTTTGAACTGTATAATTACCCAGTAAATTAAAGTTTGATTAAAAATACTGACAATTTCGAGTGTCTTGACAGCTCAAGAAAAAAAGATGATTTCTAGAGAAGAGATAGATCCCTGTGATATTTTAACCCACTATATAATTCAAGCGCAACTAAAGGTGAAGTACGAAGAAAAGCATTAAGTTATTTTAGACAAAAAGATGACATAATTAAACAAATGTTTACTATTCAATATTAATTTGTTCAGTCATAGAGGCTTCTATAATAGGTGGAGATGACAGTTTAGTGGTCACTGTTACTGGCTCAATAGCATCAAAATGAGTTTGTGACACATGAATAATTTCGATCCACTCATTCTTCATCTTTAGGTGGGAAATGAAAGTAGACCTGCTAAGATCACTTGATGGTGCTGTTCGAGGTGAATATTTTATCCATGTTGCTTGGCCTAGACAGTAACTGTCTGTAGCCAAGAATACATCAGCCTGAAACAAGGATGAACAGGCCAATATTTCAACTGTTGTACCCCATGTGCAGGTTTTCTTCATATTTTTAATGTGTTCAGAGAAACTGGTATTACAATTGATAGCATTGTGCAAACCACTAAACACTTCCTCATTGTTTTTTTCAAAATTGGTAATCAACTTTCTAAGTTCCAGGTGATGATCTTGAGTGCCTGTTAGCTGAAAAGATAGTGCCCTAAATAAACAGTTTCCATCTCCTAAAACTCTGTAAATACGTCGGTTTTGTTGCTGAAGAAATGGGATTAATAAGTTGTATCCACTTTGTGGTCCTGCACATGGTTTTGAACAAAAACCTTCAGGTATTGGAATATCGTCCAGATTGCTACCAGGTAATGCAACAAATGTTGTACCCATACCCTGTATTATAGCAATAATATATATAATACATAAGTACAATGCATATATATTATGTGTTGTAATATATATGTATATTATTCTTATATGTATATTATCTATTGCATGTCCATGGAGAGAGGTTTATTATACATAAGTACAATATACATATACGACCACAAAGAGAAGTTAGATGGCTATTTGAGCAAGCAGCAGAATTTCACTCCTAATTATTTTGTGGATTGTTATAAGTATGACAATCATTTATAATATCCTGAGCTAAACTATCACACTATTGTTATTTGGCTTAATTATTACATGATCACAGTCATACAGGTTCTCATGATATTTTTAACTACCTTGTAGATAAAAGTTACAATCTTTTTTAACTGTGATTAATAAGTAAATAACACTTTCCTTGATAACAGCTTCATTGGAGTAACGTTGCAGTGTATTCATCTTCACACTCTCCCGCTGACTAACAGTGTCTTTTGGTATATTTTGACCTGTGCTTCTGGTGTCAGAAATCTCTGAAGTAAAATGTAAAACACATACCCTCTGAATACACCGTTTCTTTTTTCTTCCTGGACCACCAAATTTAGGCATGTCCAGGCAGAACTTGCAGCACCCACAGTCTGCTGTAAGACACCCTGAACAGCTGCATGCTTTCTTCCGTTTGCAACCTATTGTATTATTCAACAATACTTCACTTGCAGTTTATTATATATGTTTACATACCAGCTTTAGAAGGCACTGTCACTTTACTTTCTGACATAACTTGACCCTCAGAATAAGATGTAGTCACCTTACTTTCAGAATTTACTTGACTATCACGGCACTCTGCAAATAGCAGTAAGAATAAAATAGTGTACAAATATTTGTGTATCTTACCAGTAGCAGTAGCAGTAGCAGTGCTTGTGTCAATTGTACCATCTTCAAGCTTCTTGAAAATCTTTCTTTTTTCTTCCAAATTTGCATGTCTAAACAGTATACACAATGTTGTTAATTACAGAGCAATTACTAATAGTATTACAATACTTTAGTACTAGTCCACTTTTCTTTCTTCCAGGAACTTTAGAAGTTCTTTGAAATCGCCACTGAAGTTCCTTGGTTTCTCCTGGGGCAATATTTTCTTTCTTTTCCAAAGGTAATACTGAAGTACTGTTGACATTCATTGCTCCTCTGCATACAGCCACAGCACGCTCTAATAAAGCATTTATATGTGGAAGGTACTGTAACAGTGGGGTATTATCATGTGTAACAGAAGTCTGCAGTTCCCTCATCAGATTCTCAAAACTCTTCAGTTGTAGTGAGTTGTCTACAATCAAAAATTTTTAACACATTTTAAACATCTAAAATGCCAATAAAACACTAACCTAGTTTTGGATGAAATACTGACTCTGCACAAGATAGTTCAATTTCCAAATTCTCAAAAGACTGATTGCCTGAAGACAAGTCAACATCTGTACTGTTTTCTAGAGAATGGACTCTATGAATGTGTTTGCATATGTGCCCATTGTTATATTCATAACATGAAGAGTCACACTTATACATATGTGGACAAAGATATTGACACTCTGCAGCCAAGCAGACATTCCTTTCTTGTAGATGTGATGATGCGGAACATTTTGAACAAGTGGAACTGATTACTTCAACACGATACCCATTGAGATTGCAACCTGATTGGCTGTTTATGATCCATGATCCATCTTCCATTTTCTAAGCAAATATCCTTATGACATTGCAGACATGATGCAAAAATAAACTATATACCTTAACATCTTGGATTGGGATTAAAAGTCCACGCTCATGTCTGCTTAAGCTTTCTTTGAACTTGCGATCAGCTGCTGGTGGAAGCTGGTGATTTCGCTTGTAATTAAAAAAAGCATCTTTTTCATACTGCAGTAACTGAAAAATAAGGAAGTCTACCCTACGATTGACCTTTCCATTCAATTGAACAGTTTTCAGCTGGTTGTGAAAGCTGAAGTGCATGCATAAATAATGGTAAAATAATGGTAAAACAAACAAACACACACAAATAAATAAATGAATAAAAGAAATGTGATTACCTTTCCAGATACATATTTGTATCTGTATCGCCATGCTGAAAATGTCTATGACATTTTGCCCATTTTTCTACATGTAGATATAAATTAATAAAGAGTCAATATAAAATTTAGATACTTACCTACTCTGTTTGCATAGTTATTGGTAAAGTATTGTATGAAATCCGGTTCTTCAGGCAACCATAGCTGAATAAATTTGTCCATCTTATCTTGAAAAGTGTCGCAATCATGTTCTAATCTCAAAATGGACAAAGTTTGATAGATTTCTAACTGGTGTTTGCAGTCAACAGATCTTAGTTTGTTCTTCCATGATCTGCTTACACATAGCCAGAAATTTAATTTAAGCTAGCACTATTAACTTTCAGCAAACCTGTCAACATGCCAATGACATAGAAGATGTCTAAGCTGACCAAATACATCTCTTGCTGCTGACCAACCTGTATTGTCTGTGATGATACCATAACATAAACTATGCACACACTACCAAAATAATAAAATTACCATCATCTGTCATCAAAGTCCTGATAATAGTGTTAGGTGATCGAGCCTTCATACGTTCCAAAAATATTCTGATAATGACACTGGTTTCTGAATCAGAAATGCACCACCCCACAGGTTGCCCTGTAAATAAAGCAATAACGTTTAATATAATTAATACTTATACAAATAAACTTTTTGTACCTTTTCCTTGGTCATCTGGAACAACTGCACTGATAAGTTTAAATCGATACTGATTCGTGCCATGAGTTGAATCAATACACATGATTGTGACAGCAAACTTTTGATATAATTCTCTTTGGAACTGCGTCTGAATTGCCAAAACAAAAGCTTCTTCTGGTAAACCATGCTCATCATCTCTTTTCCCCTGAGGTTTGAAAATCAATATTGGATCATATGCCTCTTGCTGTAATTCTGCCACCATCATAGAAACTGAGGAAGCGTCATCTTCATGACGCTTAACAATTCTGTCATCAACTTTTGCTTTGATGTTCCTTATGTCCTGCTTAGTGAGAAAGTGCTTTCTGCTTACACTCTGGTCAAAATCTTCCCTCTTATTACGATCACCAACAGTTTCTCTTATATCTGCATAAAAGTGACAATAACCATATAGATTATTTATATTGTCAAAATAATCTTTAAAGTTCAAAATGCATTTTCTTAATGAAGGCATTATGATAAACTATTAATTTACAGCACATGTCAAGTTAACATCAAATTTAATTAAGTATTTTAGACTAACTTTTTATATTCCATTAACATCAACATGAACTATTGTCACAGACAAAATTCACATACTTACACGTGAACAAATTGAAAACATTCACTATGTGATATAAGCGGACTAGTGTGTCATGGTATTCTTCTAAAGGCACACTGTGGTAATTATATATAATAAGATACTTAGATGTAAATCAATTTAAACTTTAGGATTGCACAATTTGAAACAGGTTTTGAAAATAATAATAGTAAGATTAGTGATTGTGTCTAAAACTAAGTTAAGCATATATTACATATTTATTTTTAAAATGCCGAAACACACTACATTCACCATAATAATGTTAAAGAATTTCATTTCAACATATAGATCTACTGCCAATATTATGTTAATATTTGAATATTTTCAGAAGTTACAATTGACTAGGTTTAACTGAACAGCATCCGCCACTGCTTAATTAGGGTATGCTCACTTTATGATATAAATAGAGCACTTAAATGCAAACCCTCAGCACTAGTTAGGCACACTTAAACGCAACAATAACTTTCCCAGCTATAGTGAAAATAGCTATTTTCACTGGGGCTGGTTTCACTCAGGTAAATGCTAGCATTCATTCACATGATCAGAACCACTAAAGAGAGGTAACCTATACTAAACTGGTAATGAGTCTAGAATTCTACCTGCTGTTTTTGTGGTCCATTGAAGGCACTTACTCGTCTATAGTTCTCTACCTGTGTCATTTGAGAGCCTGGTAAGCAGCCGTTTTTGAGATTTAGTGTTGACAGAGGCAATGAATGAATGAATGAATGAATGAATGAATGAATGAATGAATGAATGAATGAATGAATGAATGAATGAATGAATGAATAATAAATGATGAACGAAGTCTTTATTTTAACAAGTTACAGTTTTAAAATTAAAGTGACTGAATATGTTCTTATAGTACAAGGTTATATATGTAAAAATGGTATTAATTTATGCATGTAGTGTGTGTTGGAGTAACACTTTTTAATAACTAATTATCATTGTATTATTAGAAAATACACTAGCCGTGATATCTGTAGAAATAGGCGTTTCGATTACTATTCAGTGATCTTCCTCAGAATATGTATGAAACACATTTGATGACTTACGAGTGAAAAAGTAAACAAACGTGCGTATGTTAATTAATTTCTGGGTGTGTCCTATTACAGGGAACCATACATATTTCCTTGCCAGATCGACTTAAAATAGCTTTCATGGCTGTGATAGGGTAATTTGTTTTTTGTATTCACGTTTACCTTGTAATATCCTGGCAGATGGAATACCTATGCTGACTTTCAGAGCCACTTGTTCCTTAGTACTTGCTGGAAGTGGTAAGCACTTTAATTCCTGGGACCCCAACTCGTGACCTGTATGAGCTGAAATATATCGAACAACAATGCTACCATCTTCATATTCATCAGTAAACATTCTGGAAATGCAGGTCGAGTCTAACTTCCTGGATTCTTTCTGGTGATGACGCAATTTACTTGTTTTTCTTTGGTCTGTATTTACATGATGTGTCCCATTTCGGCAGCAAATGAAGTAGTAACGAGCTACAATATCTATGTATGATGTGTTATGTCAGTCAGGGATAATATAACAACATGCACAGTAAATTACCTGATGCTGAAGGCTTGTATGTTTGTTGAGTTTTTACATAAGCAGTATAAGTTGCCTCCTCTTCCATCTCTTTCCAGCTGTTAAATTCAGTCATAGATTTAAAATGCAATGTTTTACTTCCTAGAAAAAAAAAAGAAACCATATATTTAAGTAGTTAGCTAAGCATGTAAGTGTCATGCTTGCCTAATTTATCATCATGATACTCCTCACAATGATGAAGAAGCTCAGTACTGGTTCGAAACAACTTAACATCTCCACAGCTGAATGGGCACTGAAAGTTTCGGGTACATTGTAGATCGCTTTCAATACCATGAATATTTTTTTGATGAGTTTTTAGTCGATAATGTCTGGAATATTTTTTGTTGCAGCCAGGAAAGGTACACAAGTGGCCCTACAGACAGATATGTAACAACAACAAAGACTACAGCTAATAAATTATTGTAGCTAAATAAAATCTTATAATGGTACTGATATCACTGATACACAAGATGAATAGTATGTAAAGCATGTTAGTAGAATAACACAACCTCAGTATCAGAAGAAATTGAAGGCCCCACTGACTCCATTATGGTGCGGTCAGAACTAGGGTTGAAGTTCAGTGGCTGCGGCTGCTGGCCACCGAGGTCGAAGGTCACGGAGCTTCTCGTTCCATAGTGCCATTCGTTATAAAACTTGCGCGTTATGCCCGACTCCCCGTTGGGGAATTTCCCCAAACGCGCGCGAACCGATTGGGAAATCCCCCACTTCATTAATAGCTTGTCTTTATTACTAATAATTAACACAACAGTTCAGTATGGCTTCTGGAAGTAGATCTATAGAAGAAAAAAAGGAAAAGAGGAGAGCTTGAGTTGCTGACTGACATCAGCAATATTCCACTAAATGCAACCAGTAAAAGGGCATGCGCAGCAAAGACAGGAGAAAAGATTGAGAATATCCTGAAGGTGAAGGCCATCAGGGAAGGCATGCATCAGCTCCACCACCAGAGTGTCCACCATCTCGACCTAGTAGGATGAAGTCCAAGTGTACAACTTACAATGAACAAATGACATTATACCATATAATTAAACATAGTCCACACATAATTACAGAAGGCATGCATACACTACAAACACGCACAGAAAGACACACAAGTTTTGTTACTCAAAAGGCTGTGGCACTTCAGATGTTTGGTGCCTGCATTTCTACTGGAATGGGGATTCTGGAAGCTTGCAAACTAGCAGGTCTTGCAACCGGCTTCAGTGATCAGAGCATTCGCAAATAGGCCCAGGAGATCAATGCGGATTTCTTTGGGATCCTGTCATCCTTGGAGGACTTGACAGACGAGAGGCTGGATGACGAGCTGGAGTCTGGAAGAGGAAAGCATCCCAAATGGAAATCAGTCACTATGTCATAGGGTAGCACTGTTTCGTCACTGTCATGGTGTAGTACTGTTTCGTCACTCTCCTCAGGAAGCACTGTCTCGTCACTGTCATATGGGAGATGGGTGTCATCACTGTCAGGTTGAGGGGAATCGTTATATATAATTGTGGTGTCAGAGTCACATGGTGAGGGTGTGTTGTTTTATTGTTAGTCATTCCAGAGAGGTATTACCAAGAGCATCCCTGATTTCGGGTAATCACTGCACATCACCTTTAACCGACACCTCCAAAGTGCAGATGATGTACCGGAAATTTCTATTTCCAGGAAGCCTGGAAAATGGCGCAGATGTCACCTTCCTACAACAACAAGGGATGATTTTTTTTATGGAACAAGCCTTCTTGCTTCTAAAAAACTATTGAAAATTATTTAAATTAGTAATTATTATTGTATACAGTAGTCATATCTTGAATTAATCTTTAAAATTAAATTAAACTTTGACCTAACAATCCTAGCTGAACACAATCGAAAAATACACAAAACACAATCAAACTCACCCATCAGCGAAAAAACCGGCTTGCAACAAGGGTGCTAGGGGAGCTGAAACCTCCATTGGTTGCGAGGTGCCCTAAGGTGCAGGTGGACTGCACTTCAAACAAATGCTATTCCATCTCTTGCGTTATGCCGCTCCAGCTCACAGCGGAATCTCCACCCCGATCTCACGTTGGGCAAGGGTATTTCATAAAATTTAATACTCCTTTCCCGGGCACTAAACGTAACTAGCTTAGAAGCCATACTCAATACAGTAAGTAGTCTCTTCTACAACTGCTGTGATCGAGATTTCCATCGAGCATGCGCACATTCATGACGTCACCTTTACGTATGAGAACCGGAATAATCAGCCGCGATACGTCACTACTTTGAGGGTGCCATCCCATTTCTGAATATTTTTATCAAAAAACAGGTCTAATTTGCTCAATTTTGTTTACATAGCTTTGGTATTTAGCAACCATAAACTTAAGCCATTTATCTATGATTTGGTGTAATAAGAATACTCCAGTTCAAAAAATGTAGAAATCCCAGCTTAAACACTTTTATTTAAATATTGGCCTATACAAATATAATTAATGCACCGAATTTTGTTCAAATGAAAATTCATCTAGTATATTTCCAACTTGCAAAGTGTAACAACTCCAACTATTATAATTTAAATTTCCCAGCTTAAACACATTTATACTCACAATTTGACTCTTGCACTTCAACCTAGTATAACCTCAACATTAACCACGATACCACAATTATAAAACATGTCATGTGTCAATATAGCATTGATGTATAAGTATACAAAAAATAATATCTGTAGCTCCCATATTTCTCCACCTGTAAAGAAAAGACTAAGACAATAAAATATGCCATTTATTTGTTCTCTAAGCTGGATGCACTGTACATGGGACAGATGCTTCTTGACCATACCCTTCAATGATTTTATTTAAGTGGTGTAAACATTTAGATAATGTTCGCATTGGTTTTTCTGTAGTGCTCTAGTGTTGAATATACTTGTTACTACATGTAGTTTACTATGTTCATTCCACATAGTGTGTTTAATCTCACACATAATAAGGTACTTTGAAGGGGAATTTTGAGAATAACATTAAGATAATATTGAGGGTTTGTCTGAATCCTATTTACAGCCTCCCTCACCTAAGTCATTGTTATGGTGGGACAGGGAAAATGATGGAGTTTTGTATGCCAATACTGCCTTACTGATATATTGACAAATCATGTAGGCTATGTGGAAACAATATTACAATACTTCATCAGGAAGAGATGGTGGTACTTTGTATCAATTGAGGAACTTAATCAACAGGCGTAATGTTATTAAGAAACCAATGTATAACCTTGATGCATGTGAGGATTTTATTGTTCTTGTAACAGAAGCTCATATTTTGTCAGCTGCAATGACAATATTTAATATGAATAGCCTTGATGCTCGTCCAAGTATGATGTTTTTCCCCGATAAATCTGAAGACTTTACTACAGATCAACAAACTAGATTAGTTCTTCTTGCTATTGCACAACTTGTGGATACATTTGTTGATACTAACATTCCAAGTGCAAGTTCCTCACCTGTAGAGCCACCTCATATTATATTCTTGGTTAGTGTATTTCAGTTCCTACAAAAATTGAATTACTGTAATAATATGATTGTGATATTAACCCTTTAACGGCGGTTAGGGGTCGATTCGACCCTGCCGATGGGTGGGTCACTTTAACCCGTCATACCGCGCGATTGGTAAAGCGTTTTAAAATATAAATAATTGTATTGAATTCTTCAGGCAATGGGCGTTATTTTGAATATTTTTTTGTAAGTTTGTGACAAGAAGTGCCGGAGCTATGGCCGAGAAAACTTACACCACTGGTGAGGTGGTCGACCTTTTAGACAGCCACGAATTCATGGAGGATCATATGATGTCTTCGCTTGATGCTGCAGATTTAGATGGCGAAAGTGAAGACGGAGATTGTGCTGAAGGCGATGGCTTTGCCGGTGATGGGTCAGCTATGCTTTTACCTCCAGAATACCTAAGCGCTGAGGCAAGTCACCTACTCCTCGACAGCATTGGGGACATTCTTCCAGCTGAAAGAGATTCCTTGTTGATGTCTGAGTCTGAAGAAGATGAATTCAATGAAGTTTCTAGTGATAGTACAGGTTAGTATTGAATAAGCAGGAAGAAATACTACTTTTAGATCATGGTCTATAAATTGCAGTTCGTTCACTAAATGTTATTGCATATTTTAGCACTTTAGGGCGCAGTATTTAGATGCTGCTTAGTCAGAATATGTATCAATTCATATATTTTTTAGTGAAATTTCCTCGTTTTGTATTTTTTTTGGATTTTTGATAAACAATATATTTCTTCTTGTATTTTTGTACATTATTACTCAGATTCTGAGACTTCAAGTGAGCAAAGTGGTGGAGGCAGAGGTCGGGGAAGAGGCAGAGGTCAGAGAAGAGGCAGAGGTCGGGGAAGAGGCCGAGGTCGGGGCAGAGACAGAGGTAGGGGCAGAGGCAGAGGTCGGGGAAGAGGCAGAGGTAGTGGCAGAGGCAGAAGCAGGAAAAGTCAAGAAAGTGAAGGTGATGACGAGGATAAATGGACATGGGAGGAAACACCAGAGAAATTAGTTGATATCCAGTTTTCGGGTGATAAACCTGGCCCAAAAAATCAAGCAGTTGGAGTTACCAAGCCTTTGGATTGTTTTCATCTTTTTTTATCTGAAGATTTTTATGACCAGCTTTTGATTGAAACTAATCGATATGCCAATCAACAAAGGCAGCTAAATCATGACAATTCTCCATGGAATCCAGTGTCGAAAGAAGAAATAAAGGCATTTATAGGTTTAGTGATTGCTATGGGAATAGTATCACTTCCATCTATAAATGATTATTGGTCAACCGAGCCTATGCACTGCCATTCTTGGTTCAGACTAGTAATGCCTCGTGATCGTTTTCGACAAATTCTCCGCTATATTCATGTTGTTGACAATACTACTGCTCCATCATGTTCTGATCCTCAGCATGACAAGTTGTGGAAAGTACGCCCACTAATCAATTGTTTAGAGAAAGTATCTAAAGAGTTATATTCACCGAATAAACAGCTTTCAATTGATGAAAGTATGATTGGAACAAAATGTCGACTGTCATTTATACAATATTTACCAAAAAAACCTACTAAATGGGGCATCAAGGTTTGGGCGTGTTGTGATGCTATTACTGGATACATCTATTCTTTTGAAGTATATACAGGTGCTGATAAGTCTGCTCCCAAATCTGATCATGGCCAAGGTTATGATGTGGTAATGAAGTTGATGTCATCTTTACTAGGAAAAGGGTATACAGTTTATACTGATAATTTCTACTCTTCACCTCAGTTATTTCAAGATTTACTTGATAGCAAGACTAAAGCCAGTGGAACTGTACGTAAGAATCGCAAACATTTTCCAAAAAACCTGGATGTGTTGTCAAAAATGAATCGTGGAGATTGCAAATTTCTTCATTGTGATAATCTCACTATCTGTCGTTGGTTTGATAATAGAGATGTTTTTTGTTTGTCAACATGTTTTACTAATTCTACTGCAACTATTAGGCGGCGAGTTGGAAAAGAAGCGAAGGATGTAACATGTCCCAATATTGTGGTTGATTATAACAAACACATGGGTGGAGTTGATTTGGCCGACCAGGCCATGTGCTATTATTCAATGGGAAGAAAAACAATGAAATGGTGGAGACGTGTGTTTTGGCGTTTACATGACCATGCTATAACCAATGCATATGTTTTGTACAAGGCCAACTATAAGGATACTATCAAGCGTCAAAAAGATTTTCGTATGGAATTAGCATATTCACTTACAACAACAGCACTGGAACTTCGAAGGCATCCTGGGCGTCCACATACTACTATACTTTCGAGACTCACTGGTAAACATTACATATACCGAAGTTCAAATTTGAAGCGATGTACGGTGTGTGCATACAAAAAAAGTTCGTCAAGAGGCACTAAGTACAAGGATAAAAAAATCAAGACATGGTGTCCGAAGTGTAATGTGCATTTGTGTGTTGGAAAGTGCTTCGAAGCTTATCACTCCCGAGTAAACTATAAAAAGTTCTAAAGTATAATCTCACTTCAATGCAACAGTATCTTTTTTATTTTCTATTGCTTCAACTACTCCTATAAAACTATAGTTTTAACTGTAATCATATTATTGCGGCAACAAAAATGGTAATATTACTACAAAATTGAAATCAAATAATTATTATATGTATGAAAGTGTTTTAGTGATGAATAATTTATACAGATAACTTTATAAATTAGCATAAATTCTATAGCAGCATTGTGCTATATGGTTAAATTTAGTTTTATCACATAATTTCCGATAGATGTGATAACATCTCGTTACCATGGCAACCTGATGACATCATAGACGTAGAATCTGAAAGATAAAACATTCTTTTGTAACATACTAAATTTATATTAGCTTAGCATATTTTATGTCGGTGTTATTCATAATTTAAGTTGACACACTTAAATTTGTGCTTATTTGGTTTCCCTAATTCAGTAGTTAAAGGGTTAATTATGTTAATTTTATTTCATATTACATTCTTTACAAGTGCATTTCAGTTCACACAAATCACAGCAAGTACACATTAGAGCTTGATGAGAAGAATATAAACTCGTGTCATCAAAGTCTTCAAATAGTACCTCTCGTCTGTATTTGGTTGTGTTCCGACAATAGTTGACGACCACTCATAGCATGCCAAGCCAACAAATCAAGCAATTGTTTTTATTTTGGCCGCAGCAGTTGTCAGCATGTAAAAACACCTCTTTCTCACCAAGGCCATGTTGGTTGGGGAAAAAAAAAATCAAGTTGACTAATAACAGTATTTGCTCCTTTGCCACAGTCTCCAGCCTCATCTGTGAGAAAATTCACCTGACATGGCAAAGCTTAACAATTTACTCCAAATAAACTGCATTTTCTGGGAGTCACGAAGTTAATTGGAGTACACTGAGGAATTATTTTTAACCGCCTAGGTACGAGCTTTTTGGTGGTGCAAACCCAGGATGCGTATCTGCTTCAGTTCAAAAGTTACTTAAGTTTTTTTCTGGCCAACTCAACTTGGACATACTATAGTGGAATTGGTGTAAGTAACATATGCATAAGCAGTGGGGGTAACATTGCGCCATCTACAGGCAATAGGAAATTTGATATTTTTAAGTTGAGCGAGAAAGCAAATTATTTATAACATAAATGTTGCATTATTCATTGTTATGACTCATTACAATTTCAATTTCAACAATAACCAATTAAACCTTAGCTTCTGAAACTTGTACTTCTTGATGAAATCTGTTCTCTATTGAATCTGTTCAGATAATAAAGTGTATGCCATATTATTATGGAAGTAATTATACATAATTTTCACAATCGAGTTGGAGCCCAATACCACATGCATAAATGCACTTCATTCTTCACCTTCCTCGAATAAAATCGAAGATATAAGGCCAAATCCAATAACAAAGTGATTTTCCTGACACAGTAGGAAGACTGACAAAAACATTTTTGCCCTTCAGGAATTCCCTTATTGCTAGCTCCTGTCCCTCTCTCAACCTTGTATAACCAAGTAGCTTTGAAGCATCACTAATCGCTCTGGAAACTAACTCATAACAACTTGCTTTCTGCACCATACCGCCCTACAACAAATGGAATGCTGACTTTTATGCGAGCGGAATAAAATACGTCAACCACCTACCAATTTACCCTCAGGAATGCGTGGGAAACATTCCTCAGTGTCAAGGTAAAGTGTCCAGAGTCACCAGACTCTCTTTTCTTTTCCGCGCCGCTTGCGCGCGCCTCCAGAGAGCCTGGCCCGCGAGACTAAATACGCGTATAGTTAATTCCACATACTATGGGCGGGGCTCGATCTTTGCACAAAGGCAAAAGGGTGCGAGCTAATAGAGGGGTTGCAAGGGGCGTGGCTAAAGTAGACGTCGGCCATCTTGGATTACAATCACGCGGGTTTCCGTCTACTGTTGAAGTATGGCTTCATTTTTGCCTGGTTATCGGTCTGAGATAGCCAACGAAGAGTGCCGACAGCGCTAGGGTTCTAAATTAGCTTTAATAAATAATAAGGATCCGTATGAAATTCCAGTGCAGGAGTATGAGGATGATATAGACCTATGGCCTGCTACCACTTACATTCATGTAGGAATGTATTTAGTGTTCAATGCCAGTCCTTATACAGGGGAAGACCTCCTTAATTACAAAAGTATGGAGTGCTATCAAAGATTAACTGCAGGATGGATTCGAGATATATTTGTCAATTCCACAGACAACAAGAGAATTGTTATTGCTAAGGTACTTATAGCTATATTGGATACTTTTTAATACTAGTAGATGTATATTTGTGCATATAGGTAAATCATTCTATGCGCCTGAGAGAAAAACCTCTCACTCCATGGATTATAGCAGAAATAGGAGGAAGGATTTTAGTTGGTCATTGTGATTGTATGGCAGGTCTTGGTGAAACTTGCTCTCATATTGGAACTTTGCTGTGGGCTATTGAGGCTGGAGTTCGATTACGAGATTCCCTCACTGTCACTCAGAAGAAAGCTTACTGGGTCATTCCAACGGCTGTTAAAAATGTTCCTTATGCAAAAGTTAAGGATATGAACTTCACTGGAAAGTTAGCTTCAAAGAGACAGTCACACTCTATTTCTCCTTCACCATCAGCGGGACCTTCGCCATCACCAGGACCTTCACCTTTACCAGGACCTTCGTCATCACCAGAACCTTATCTATCTGCTAGATTATCACCATCTCCTGGACCATCAACTACACCAAAAAAGAAAAGACCCAATGAATACACAGTGGGTTTTGACAAGTTCCTGGAAGAACTGGCTAATTGTTCTAGTAGTAAGCCTGCTATCCTGTCTCTAATTTCACCATATTCTGAATCTTTTGTGCCCAAATCTCTATCTTCTGATTTACCAAATTTAGCGAAGCTTTATAACCCAGACTATGTTAAGCTGGATTATCAGGCTCTGCTGAAGAAAGCATCAGAAGTTTCCGTGGAAGTTTCTGAACTGCAAGCAAATTGTGTTGAACAAGAAACTCGTGATCAACAACATTCACGTCTATGGTACAGAATGAGATGTGGACGAATAACAGCCTCGAAGCTGAGAGCAGCATGTTGTACTAATCCTTGTGCACCATCAAAAAGCTTGATCATGTCAATCTGCTATCCTGAACTCTCAAAATTTAAGTCGACTTTTACACAATGGGGATGTGATCACCAAAAATATGCTCGAGACCAATATCGTACCAAGTACTGCCAAGATCACCCTGAATTTCAAGTGAGAGAATGTGGGTTTTACATTTCAACTGAGTTTCAATTCATTGGAGCTTCTCCAGATGGATTAGTATCATGCAAGTGCTGTGGAGATGGTGTATGTGAGATAAAGGTATGATAGCATTGATATGAGATATAAAGTATAAATTGAAATACATTGCTTGCTACAGTGTCCATATTCCTGTAAGGATCAAACCATTTGTGCAGCTGAAAAAGACAAATCAGCATTTTGTTTGCTCAAACTAGCTGATGGCATGTATCAGTTAAAACGAAATCATGCCTACTATTATCAAGTAAGTTCTAAATAGTCATATTTTATAAGAATGCAACTAATAAACATTAATTATAGGTACAATGTCAACTCTTCTGTTCTAAGAGATCGTACAGTGATTTTATTGTATGGACTCAAGATGACTTGCATGTGGAAAGAATATATCCAGATGAAGAATTATGGCTAAACTGTGTTTCTCAAGCTAGAGTTCTGTTTGAAAACTCCATCCTGCCGGAATTATTAGGAAAGTTTTTTTCAAGACCACCTGAAGCTAAAATACCATCAGTTTCATTGGAGTTGGTCAATGAAGTCTACTGCTATTGTAGAGGTCCTGAAGCTGTGGATATGGTTGGATGTGATCATAAGGGGTGTCCATACAAATGGTTTCACTTGTCATGTTTAAAATTGAAAACATTTCCTAAATCTAAAGTCTGGTATTGCCCAGACTGTCGTAAATTAGCTAAATAACAAGTCTAAAATTGCTTTTGTAGTAGTATACTGTAATTTAATGTAATTTAATAAAATGTTTAATGAGATTTATTCATGATTACAACATTAAATATTTAACAAAACTTTTGCATGATCACATATTATTCAAATGGAACTACAGAATCACATAGGTTGATAAGTGAGCAACAGACACAAACGATTTGATCTAACAAAGTCACTCCATCTTTAGCAGTAACAGCCTCAATTGGATGAGTAGCAGATAAAATGGTGTAAATTTTTGACGTACAACACCTATCACCCGTTCAACATGTATACGTACATTAGCAATACGTCTGGACTGTTCTACTTCAATGCCAGTTAACTGTTTCTTCCCCTTTGTAAAATTTGGAATAGCAACAGTTGCACAATACAAGCCAACTGACTCTTTGATGTCAAAACCCCGATCTGCAAGAATGGTGTCTCCATGAGTTAGATGGGATAGGAGATTGGAATTTTCTGTTAAGTACTTATCGCTAACACGACCTCCCCAACCATCAGATATAAAACATACTGTGCCTTGTGGAGTAACATGGTGCTTATAGGAAGAAAAAGTTTGAGCTCTTGGCAACAAATTTGATGGTTTTTCTAAAAATATTTCGAAACAATCAATTATTACTGCACAACGTGGACAGTGCTTCCTGAAATCCATGGGCAAAGTTTTCATCAAAGCATCTCTATCAGGCCAGCAAATAAGAGGTCGTAAACAGTAATACATTGATGAAATAACCTCCGAAAATATACGGCTACTTGTAGATTTATGAACTTTAAACCTAAACCCAAGATCTTGAACTGACAAATTCAATCGAAGCCTCATTAATGTCATTAATAGCTGCTGAAAGGGTGTAAGAGATTTTCTTTACTAAGATGTGGTCTCGCATACAAAAAAAGCTTATTTAACAAATCCCACGAAGGAAGTCCAGTATAAAAGCAAACCTTTTTGTCATTCTCCTTGAAAGATTCCTCTTTTAATGCCATTATGCTCAATTCCTTCTTCAAATGGTTAATCTCATGAAATGCAGCATCCAGTTGAAGTTTCATTTGTATTAACTCACTTTCCGACTCTACTTCATTATCACTAGTACTTTCAGCAGCAACAGCCTCTACCACACCTTGATTATCATCTGCTCCTTCTTGATTGAGCTCTACATCATTCTTCTTTTTTTTTTAATTTCTTTCCATTGCTCTTTCATACCGACTGGATGCTAAACAAGATCTCTTTTTCCCATATCCAAGTTTCAATGAAGGTACCCAATCAGGATTTGACTCATCATACAAAGATGCTGGTTTTCCATTGATGAAATGATCAGAGCATATTCTCATATAAGGATAGTTCTCAGGTTTTAGATCTCCACGGTTTATAGCAGCCGGCCAGCAATTCCTTCTCTTCTCACTCAAGGTCCTGGTCTTATCTCCTTCTTTCTCAATAACAGCTGGTAAGCGAAAAAATCTCTTCTTATCTCTCATCCCCCTATTGCCACAACCAATCATCGCACAAAAGTTAACCATGGCTGTTTAGCAATTGTGGTACACGCGCAGTTGTAATCCAAGATGGCCGACGTCTACTTTAGCCACGCCCATTGCAACTCCTCTATTGGTATCTATTTTGCAGTCCAAGTCCAGAAGGGCGTGGAGTTGGTGTTCCATTTTTAGTACAGCGGCATAATTTAACAAGGTAAAGAAAGTAGTCAGACTAGTTTTTTAATAAAGTTTACAGTTGTGACGCGACTGTAAAAAAATCACGTGGAAATGTGAATAAAAACGGAATTGAAAAAAAACTAATCTGACAACTTTGTAACAATTAGTAAAAAAGAAGCGGTGGACGGAATTTTGGCTTCGGTGGTCCTCCCGGTTTCCAAATAGATGCTTTTATTTTTGGGACTTTGAGGCTTAATATCTTTTGCCGCTCAGCGTTTGTGTCTGTCATTCTTGTTAAGTTCAATGTCTGCTGGTACATCTCGGAGATCCCCTGACTGTGTGGACCTGCAAGGTATAAAATTGGAGTTATTTCCCATAGCAACAGCCAGTTAACCTTAATTGATTTGCGTGGGCAGACCATGGACTGGATGTGCCTGCACCCCCAGACTACCCAAAATCGGTCCCCCGACTGAAATTGACTAATAAAACGGTTCGGGATCAGAACTGGCTGTGGAATTCAGTCCTGGCGGACTAAATATGGCTGCCAAATGTAGTCCTTACCCAAATTTAGTTGCTAGGTTAAGCCTCATTAATTAAAGATACTGAAGCTGTACTTTGACTACTTGTCCATTTTTAAAGCTGCCTCTTTGTTATTAAATTTGTTCCTTTGCAGAATAATGATGTTTCTGTACCACTTAAGGGTGCTCAAACACTCTTTGAGCGGGAAACACCCGCCAAATAGGCCACCGTTGCTAGGGCCTGTTAAACTTACTTCTGCTTTTCCCCCCAATTATATTATTTATGCAGGCCAGCAAGCACTGCTAGGAGAAAGCAGCACCTACCAAGAATGAAGACTGGAAGTCGATCGCATCTCAAGAAATACCCCGTCACCATTTTGGACTTCTTGGCAGTACTGCACGGCTACCGCAGTAGTTTAGAAGCAGATTTTTTGTATATCATTTTCTTACCCGTGCGTGCATGAACATTGAGTTTTTTTTAAATTTTATTTTACTTTTCTATTTACTCACCTTACCAGTGAACTATTGTCGATTATTTCCGTGAAATTCCGTAAATTAAAAATATCTCAACGTTATAGGGTTGACCCCTTGTGGCCCTAAACCCTGGCAAAATTTGAACCATAGCTGTTAGTCCATTCCTGAACAGTACGCAAGAGAAGATTCTGGATCCATTACTTTAGAGCGCGAGAATTTTTTATTGTAAGTTGACTCCGCCCCCCCTATCAGTACGCGCGTAGTGGTGAGTGAGGCACAGCTGCATTTCACGGGCACTAATTTGTTACAGAACGGGGCGTGACTTTGTGGTAGATAACGCGCTACTATTCAGCTGGAGTGCGCTACTAAAGGCGCCCAGGCGTTGCTATGTTTGAGCACCCTTAAAATGTTTTTTTTTTAATTGGAAAGCATTCTATTTAATACTTTAGGTAAAGGTTTCTTTATTGTATTTCTTAAAACATTTGTATCCTTAAATTTGTATCCTTTAAAATGTACACACCTGTAATAGGAACTATTCTCCAATAAATCTCTATGTATCTCTCACTCAGTGTTTGGATTACTGAAGTTATTATTGGTAATGGAACTCACTCAGTGTTTGGATTACTGAATTATTTATAACCATATTATTGTGTGTAAACTACTTGGCATATATTGTACTACGAATTGAAAAATTAATAAATTGTATATGTGTTTAGCATATGAAAATGGTGTACAAATGCAGCAAATTTCTGAAGGTATGATAAAAAATATAGCAATGAAGAGAATTTTTTTAAGAAAATAGAAGAAAATTTTTAAATAAAATAATATGAGTGTTAGAACTACAATATGCAATACATAGTATTGAAAATAATCAAAATATTTGGTCTCTTACCTTCCTCAGAAATATGAGATACAAATTGAAATAGTGGATAATTGCCTCCAGTGATAAAAAGATGTTGTTATAGTAAAATCAGAAAATACACATCTACAATGTATTTTATACAAAAATTCATTCCCAAATATTATAGTAGAAAGTTCTGTAGAGAAGAAAAGGAAAATACACACTTAATAGCCACAATGACAAACATAACTACTGTGGGGTCAGTGGGTATGGTAGCTGTTTTCCGCTGCCACCAGAGAAGAGGCTTGCTCACAGACAGTGCTCAGTTACCAAAGGCCAACTGCTCAACTTCCTACCTTCCTAGCTAGGAGGCTCAAGGCCCAGCTTATAGGATTGTAAGGTATTGAATGACAGAGGAGAGTTTGGACTTATGCAAAATCAGACAAGCTCAACAACTGACAAGCAAGAGTCAGGGTCGTAGTATATAAAACCCTTTCTGGCGCATGTACACAAATCTAATTGGACACTAAATATAGAACACAACTAGATGACCATAAAAGGAAGTAAAACATGGTGAACTCTACACATAACACTAGACACACAAGACTATACACACAAGCACATACTGTTAATGAGTTGTTCATAGTCTCCCTACTTCTTCATCCTTCTTCTCTTCTGGCTAGCTTTCCCACAACTACCACTTTTATAACAACTTATGTCAAGAACAATATAATTAATGACTGCCTTTAGTTAAAAAAAAATCCTAAAGATAAGAGAGTATGTCCAAGTTGAGTTGGCCAGAAAAAACTTGAATAACTTTTGAGGTACTAGATGCCGTTTATTTAGGACCAACTCGGCTGCACTCCACCTTCAACTTGGTTCACAACTATATTTTGTGTATGTGTACTACTTAAATTCTATCACCCATCAATTTTCATATATAATATTATAAACAAAACAATTGATAAGTTTAATAACTTTAGCTACAAGTTAACAGTGCTGTACTGCTGAATCCTGTGAATTTCCTTACACGCAAAAAAATAACAGTGCAGTTAAGTTCAATTCTTGATATTTTCCTGCCATGTTGCTATCCTCATTGAAACACACACGCATGTGCTAATGGCCTCAGTAAGCACACTTTTCCCAGAATGGGTGAACTTTGAGTCGTTGTCAAAGTTCATTAAAATAATAGAAATTTTTTTTTATTTTTTTAGATGGTTGCTTTGCACTACTAGAATTCAGGCTTTCTATAATGAGAATGTTATTTTTTTGGGATGTTTAAATAACACTTCTGAGGTGTTTACCAGAAGGGCTGTCTGGACACCCCTTTTTGAGCCGGTATAACTTACACACCAATATACTTTATACCCAATGAGCATGTATAATTGATAGCTTATATCCTCTAGTTTCTTCATTTAAAATATTTTTTAGTAATGACTAACCAAGGAGACAATATGAGGCTTTAAATTGCTATGTTATAAATGAATAAAAATTGGAAAGAGAAAAGAAGATATTTATAATTACACTATTAGAGACAATCAAGACTGGCTAATATTTTCTATGAGAGTAATCTTACTTCTGGAAATGTTTTATATTGTATGTGTTCTCTAATTTCGGCTCATAAGTTAGTGTGTTTCAATTACTGTTACTATAAACTAGGTTATGCATAGCAGCAAAACTTAGCAATGTTAATCTGTGATTTTTTTGACTTTTTCCCATTGCAATTTCCCAGGTGGCAGATAATTTACCTGAACTTTGTATAATTGGTCAAAACACCTTTCAATATTTTATTTTTCACTTAGATACAATAAGGTACTCTTCTGCACTGGGAAGTAACATAACATTGGACTGTTATGGAGAAGTTAACTGGGGATTCCATGATGGTTTATTGCCTCCCAACACTAAAAGAGAAACACAGAGCACTAGTTTAATTGATATTTCATTGTTACACATTACAAATGTAGTTAAGGGAAACTCTGGGACATATAGTTGTTATGGACAAAAAATATACAATGTAATATTATCAGGTATTCAAACTGGATTATAGTATTATGCATAAAATAGTGGCACAATAATACTATCATTTATAATTTATCTGATATGATTTGTGGAAGTATATGCATCAACCACTGACATTGAAATACTTATTTAAATTACAATGTGTTATTTGAAATAGAACAAGAATATAAGGCAATGCCAACACCTGCTGTACCAAAGTATGAAATTTATCCTGGAAGTAAGATATATATAAAATAATACCATAGCAGAGTCATTTTTCAATACAAAAAAGTGTGGTATTATTTTGAAATATTCTCCTGGGGGGAGAAATTTCACTTGGCTTGTCTCATAAAAATTGTCTTGCTCCACTCACGCAATTAATCCCAAATACCAGTTTTCAGTGCTATTATATCTCCAAATAATAGAAAAATGTGTGGTTAGGAACATGTGAACAAGTCTTTGATAGTTTTTATTGCCATATTAATGTCAAGTGCTTGCAATGCCTAGATGGTAAAAAGGTGAAAATTGGTAGTATTTCAGAAAAAATATCTTTTGAACACAATGTACAATGTAACTAACTAAAATTATTGGCAATATAGGAGCTGTAAAATCCTTGGGAAACCAGTTTAAAAGCTAGCTGATCTGGCAGATTTTATAACTCTGTAGTTGCTCTAATATTTATTGTAGAATTGGTGAGAATGAGGCTTGCATAATAACTATTCAACATGGTAATCAGTGCTCATAATCATAAAACCAATATAACATATAGTTAATCACTATAATAATATATTATATATGATACAATAATAAGATGCAATAACAAATTTTTTTAAATATTGCAGTGGCTATGGTGACACCGAGCAAACTAAAGGCTGATCCTGGAAGTAGTGTTGAATTCATATGTTTGTTTCATAAAGCTGCCAAATGGGACTATAGTGACTTTATATACCTACCTAATAATGCAATCACAATGTCAAAAAATATAAAAGACCAACAATCAAATAGGCAGTTCAAACTTTTAGTGTTAAAAATACGCAATATTTTACCAGACAATTTTGGAAAGTATACTTGCCATGAAAAGATAGTGTATAATGTTAAAGTGAAAGGTAATAAAAGTTATATCTTTTAAATAGAAGGACTGCATGGCCTAACGCAACATTTGAAAGAGTGGTGGATTGATTTGGACTTACCCATTTTATTTGTTCAACTGTAATAATAGCCTATAATGCCCGATTCCATCCACACTAGCTAATTCAGTAAGAAATGTTTACAACTTGTGGACATATTAATGTAAATTTCATAGTTTCTGAATCTCTATCTCTACAAAGTTAACAACACGGTATTGATAACTTACAAAGTGATAAATATAATTTTTACATTAGTGAGGGTGCGATTAGGCAAAATATTTCAAGAGTAACCTAATATATTTTCGTGAGCTTGCCGTGAGTGATGTATCTACCCACATCACTCTGATGAGTGTATTAAGCGATTTATTCAAAGCTAGATATCTTAGCACTGCAGTATTATTTACAAGAATTTGTAACTCATGATGTAAAGTTAGTAGTTAAACGTTTGTGAAGATATCTAGCATGGAATGAAAAAATACAATTTATTCATGTAACAAAAAATATTCCAAAATTAGCTAGGATGTTACAATGTATACAAAACTGTTACTCCAACTGAAAAACTAAGACATGTTATCAACTGAAGTCATGTGTAAACCCCTGCACTATGACTACATAAGATATGATATAATAGTAATTCCTATAGGTTACAGTCATGGCATTCACCGACAAGAAACTGTATATGCAAATGAAGGTAACTCTTAATTCCTATTATCATTAGTAATTCTTATGCCTAGATTACAAAATAGCAAATTATATGAAAATTAAAAATGATTTTACAGTGCAAGTTTCTATTATACAGTACAATTTATAAAAAATACTCAATGTGAATTAACGAACACCTTGTAGTGAAAACACTAATGATAAACTAATAATAAATTTATACATTCTGCATAATTCACTATTTTACTTCATACAGTATGTGAATACTTTTTAATAATTTAAAGTTAAATAATTAAATATAATAGAGAACATAACGATAGTACAAGTATTAAAGAATAAAAAAAGAATACTAAGCTTTTCAATATATTAATAAAAATACTAAGTGCACTTTATTTAGTTCAAGGATTGTATTAGCCAATACCATGTAGCTACATTGTTTAACTATGTGAAACACTTCAACTAATAATAGAATTGGTAACCATTTGTGTCGTAAAACAATACACTTGAGCCAATTAGTATATTTAGATAGATAGCATATACCAGAGTTACCTTTTCAACCAACAATAGCTATTTCAATGCTTTGATATAATGCTCACAGCTTAAACTTACTGGTTAATTAATATCCTTATTATTATTGGATAATAAAAAATAAATAGATTACACAGAACAAAATTAACTTTTTTTTTCATTTAAGATGATTAAGACTGTATAATCTGGACAATTGCAGGACTTATCAGAGTTGATATTGGTATAGCAACTGGATCGGATCTGAGACTCCAATGTGACTCATACAATGAAGGTATCTGGACATTCAACGGAGGTGAACTGCCAGACAATGTGAAAACAATAGAAACAGATGATATTATAGTCTATTATGAAATTATCGTGCACAACGTACAAACTTATCATTCAGGAACATACACTTGTCACTCACAAATGAGTGCATTGTTATATTAAAATATTATTGTATCTATTAAAAATGATAATTATTGATTAATAATCCATTCAAATAAATACAACCATTATTTTACATGAAAAAATTATCATTTCATGCCTTCTCTCAGATATAATATCAAAGCAAAAAATATGACGGAATTCACTACTCTAAATTATTGCTATTATACATTTATTGCTATTATATCTTTTAAAATCTTGTTGATTACACTTAAGTATTGTTTAATTGATTGTGCATTATAATACTATAGTGGGGTGACTTAACAATTTTTTGGTTATTCATGAGATGAGTAAATTGACTGTAGGTTTTTCATTTTTTTTTTGACTGTCCAAAATTGACCCTTGTTCTGACTAGCATATATAATAGGTACAGGGTAGTTATCTAACACTGTCAGGTACAGGGTAGTAATCTAACACACTAGTGTCAGGTACAGGATAGCTATAACATCAAGTCTACAGCACATCATAGTTAGTCAATACATCATTCTGGCTAGTAGTATTCACTGCTGACTGTGACATTATTTTAAAATGTCAAGACATCTAGACTGGACTCTTTGTACACATATGCCAAGAGAATACTTCAGAAGAGTTAATTAAGGTGTCCTTCCAACAATCCAGGATGTCATGCACATGATGCATTGGCTACTTATGATGCTTTTGTCCATAATGTAGAGGAATTTTGAAAGATAGATTCTTTATCTGTGAATATTAGGCTTGAAGTGGCAGAAGGGAAACAGCTACTGGTAAAGCAAGCCAAATGGCATAAGAACTGCCACCAAAAGTTTAATAATGCCAAACTGAAAAGAGCTAAGCTGAAATGACCACGACAGACAATAATGTGTCAATCTAAACGTAGAGTAACTGATAGAAATACAAATCTTTGTATTTTCTGTGAAGTTGACAATTCTGAGCATGACTTCAGCACCCTCAGTGCCAGCAATTCTGTTTATCAGATGGCCACTGAAATGGGTTACAGCACTTGATTTAGTGGCTCTAGAAGCAAAGTATCATTTTTTTTGCTCCTCAAAGTAGTATCAGAATAGTTACCATACTCACCTTAGATCTAAGGTTTGTTCATCCTCTTCTCTAGATTCCCTAGAGAAAAGGGCTAGAGCAAGAGTGTTTGCTGGGAAAATGACTACTGAGAGGTACACTTCAGAGCAGGTCTTGGCCTTCCTGCATACAGAAGAACTTGAAGATGACTTTCTCGGTGGGGAATTCGATGGCCAAGAAGTCTTCATGGAAGGCAGTGATGATGAATGTCATGATCTGGAAGAAATGGATGAAGGTAAGTTGTTGTTGTTGTTTTTTTTTAAGCCCATTTATTCATACATAGAGAGTGACTGTATGGACATAGAAAAATTACCTTAACCACAGGAAGAACCACTTACGACTGCTTCCCAGGATATAGTATGTCTTAATCCCAGTTCAACTGTAGTTGAAGGTGCCCATGAGCTAGATTCTGATGTGGAAGCTGAATCATCAAGCCAGGAGGCATCAACTGCGGAACCAGAATGGGAGAGAGCTTTGTCGGTTCCCTCTCTACACTCTTTCTTCAACCCTTCTCCTTCTGGTCCCACTGTTCCAATACCTGAAACACCAAAAGATGTCTTTCAACTTTTTTTTTACCCCTGCACTTGTTAAAAGTATTACTGATGAAACTAATAAATATGCTAGATAAGTTATTAACCCAGAGAAATTGAACAAATGGATAGATGTTACAGTGGATGAGATTTATGCTTACTTCGGGTTCAATTTTCTTATGGGTCTAAACCCCAAGCCCTCAATCAATGATTATTGGAGAAAAGAATCCAATTACCACTACAGCCCAATCAGCGACCGGATTACCAGAGACAGATATTTAGAAACATCGAGAAACTTGCATTTTGTCAGCAACTCTACTCTGGCTCCTCGTACAGATCCAGGTTATGACAGACTTGGTAAAGTGTGACCACTTTTGAACTACCTTTGCGAAAAATTCAAATCTATCTACCACCCAGGCAAGGAATTAGCTGTCGACGAAGCAATGATTAAGTTTCAAGGGCGTTCGTCCTTGAAACAGTACATGCCCAAAAAACCAATCAAAAAGAAGAAGAATTAAAGGTGTGGGTCTTGGGAGACAGCTCTACTTTTGCAGACTGAACATTTACACTGGAAAAAAGAAACAAATGGAACATGTGCTTGGAGCAAGTGTGGTCAAAGAACTCACCACAGACTTCCACAACACTTAGCAATACGGACAACATTTTCACATCATATGGATTGCTTGATGATCTTTACCGATCAGGTTTTACAGCGGTGGTACTGCCAGATCGCATCGCAATGGTTTTCCCAAGGTTCTAAAAAAAACAAAAATGAAAAACAGGTAAGTTACACGTAAATAAATTAATATCTAACCAATACCGTACAATTGAATTCCAGGGGTGATATCATCACAGTGCAGGCTAAGAAGATAGCAGCATCAGCTTGGATGGACAATAAACTTGTCACGGTTATGTATACGGGTTACGACCCAACAGAGAATAACACTGTATTAAGGAGGCAAAGAGATGGTACAAAAAAATATTTTTCCTGTCCACTAGCAACAGCAGCATACAACCGGTACATGGGAGGTGTTGACAGGGGAGACCAGATACGGGGCTATTACAGCACCAAGTTGAAGTGTAGAAAGTTCTACAAGTTTATTGTCAACTTTTTGGTGGGTGTGGCTTTGTCAAACTCTTTTATCCTGCACCGTCATTGCCATTCGAACCAGAGCATTTCTCTTAAGTGGTTTCATGAGATAGTTGCTATGCAGCTTGTTCCAGAAAAAAGCCAGGTAGAATCACAAATCCAGTTCGCTCGTTTGGTGTTTTACATTACCCTCAGAAGAAAGTAGCTCATGGTACAAAGAGAGGAGATGCATTATATGCCAAGAGCAGCATCAAAGAACAGACACTTCATGGTATTGTGGGGTGTGGCTGTGTCATCGTGGGCTTCCATCTGATTGTTTTATTAAATACAATCAAAGAAACTGTCTGATTGACTGTCATGAGTAGTAAATAATTGAAATCCAGAAAATGCCATTGCAAATCCACTGTATCCTAAAGACTCTAAATAGTTTGGTGTATAAAACAATAAAGTCACAAAAATCCATATTAACCCTCTCGTTCCTGAATTGTTTGGACGCGGGTGGAAAAATCTAATCGTCAACGGCGGAATAGAGCATTACAGTCTTATTTTTTTAACTTGATGCTGGCTGGGAAAACCCCATAGCAACCATATATCATGAAATAGACCAAGTGTTTGTGAGAAAATTGATTAGGCCATCCACTAATACTTTGAAAAAAAAATTTTTTCCCCCAATTTTTTTACTTTTCCCATCAATAATAAAAATAAAAAAAAAGAAATAACAATAAAATATGTTGTTTGTTGTGTTTGGTGCTGATTGTGATCATGTAGGAGACATCTATGAGTGTCCAAAAGGAACATATGCAATCGGACATCGAGCTCCACTACAAAACAATTTCATATACACAAAAACACAAACAACAAAGATATTTGTAATATAAACAACAAATTATTCATGATCCTATATAATTGCAACTTTATGATGTATTGTATGCGGTTTCAACAGGATTTTTGTTTGGGGGGGTGGGGCTCCGAGTGTACTTCGCCACACCCATTTTTTGGAACCTACACTACTTTGATGCACATCTTTGCATAAGAGTCTATACTTCACACTGATGATCAGTATTTGGTCCTATGCACTAAATGGCTCAGTTATGATAGGAACATAAATAAACGCTTCCAAAATGTTCATTTCTATTCAACTCCCAAAATTCTAGGGGGGGATCCCAGAGCTAGCCTCCCACTGTATGAACCCCTGGTATGTATACTCCACACTGTCCATGAGAGAAACAATCACCATTGTACTGAGAAAGTGTAATTTGAAAATGAAAAGCAGTACAAGCACACACGTGGAATTCAACTTACCCGGCATGGATGGTGTCACAGACTGAATGATCCCTCCCAGGTTAGGATCCGGAACCTCCATACAATACCAAAAAAACACAGACAACAATGATATTTGTAACATACATAACAGCTGGCCTCGCTGAATTGCCCTCCCCCCTGTCATTGCTTTTCACTGACATTCTTGTGCCATAACCCCCCATCCCCAACTGGACACCCAAATATCAGTAAGTGAAATGAAATTCAACTTATCCGGCATGGATGATGTCACAGACCGAAAAAGACCCCCGAGTTTGTTCTCTCCCAGGTTGGATCCGGAAGCGCCACATACTGTTTGTCCACGGTTGCTCTCTGTCATTCCAGAAATGCACACAAACATACACACACAAGAAAAAAGAAGATACAGGTGAATACAAATCATAAAAATAAATGTATACATAAATTGACTGGTGTACACACACACACATGAAATTCAAATTACATGGGCATAGTAGTCCGGATCCAAAATGATCCAGAGTTCCCTCCCTGGCGGAAGTGCTGCTAGAATAACATTTCAACTCCACGCACACACATATACATCGAGCGTGAAGCTCCACTACAACACCACAAAAACACAGACAACTACAACAATTGTATTTGTGTCACAATTCACATTACAACTTTTGGAATGTTCAGGGGGGGGGGGCAGCCACAAATATCAAAGTATGTGGTCCTTCACACAAAAGATTATGGAATATCAATGGGTGTGTTGTCCTCTTTCTTCCACTTACCCCCTACCTCATCCACCCGACTCTTCTTCTTCGGTGCCCACCTTCTCTGACTGCGAGGACGTCCAGAACTCGGAGCAGGAGGAGCCACTTCCTCTTCTTCATCACTGGAACCTGCTGCCTCTTCGTCTGTTTCATCATTGGAAGACTCAGGTCCGGCATCTTCTCGTTCATCACTGGAAGACTCTGCTCCTGTTGCCTCAACTGCGTCCTCTTCACAATCCAATCGGGTAGGTGACTACATACACATCTGGTCCTAGTACATGTGGTAAAAATAATTTAATATTTTTTTGAAAATTTGAAATTGTTAAAAAACCACAACCCGCTTTCAAATCTCAAAACTCAATGAAGTATATATATATATTATAGCTAAACAGCTTTCTCTATCTCAATAATATAGCTATACATAAATCCTTTCCACAACAGCTTGCTAGTTTTCAAGAGAAAGACAAGCTTACCTCGATCATCTTCTTGACTCCCATTGTCAGTATCAGAGTTGACGGGTCTGGTCCACCAATCCTGATACAGGGCCTCCTACAGCTGTAGATGTCGTCTTTCTCCTATCCGCTTGATCCTGAGTCGCTAGAGTTAGCATCAAGGAAGTCTAATACTTCCACAGCAATGTAACTGACAGATGCCATCTTTCCTAAATGACTTTGAATACAAATTTTTTTTTGCATATTTACCGACACGCTCACTTTTTCCCTATGATGTAATAAGCATTACCTAAGACTGTACGTAATGGGGAGGCCCCCAGTTGAACTGGCGATTTTATAAAAAAAGGAGAAGATAGTAAGTCGAACCGCAAAGTCTTGGTCGGCAAAGAAGCGATTAGTTATGGAAGGCTACTGGGCTCAAGCAATTTTTCGCTGCTTCTACAAAGCTCTGGAGATGACTGGATCCATAAAATGAAGCTGATGTGAAGAAGGTAATTTTTTTTTTAATTCGACGGAGAACCGATGTTGTTGTTTTTTTTGCCGAAGAAGAAATAAACGCAACTGCTGTGAGATACTGTCTTGTCTAAGCAGTCCTGGCTGAAAGCTATTTTAGATGCCTCTCCAATGCATTGGGCACCTGTGTATGCAATCTGAAGGTTCTAGCTATAAAGTAACTATTTTTTTAAATTTGGAGAAGCCGATCGGTCGTTACCCGCTTTAAAGCGGGATCCGGAACGAAAGGGTTAACATTGGAAAAATCAAACAATTTTTAATAACTTCTTTCTATAACAATAGTGACGTTTATACATTTTTATAATGAAGCACACAAATAGTATTTTTTTAAATAGTTAACAACATGAAAATTCCTTGACACCAACATCTTATTTAAACCAACACCTCATTCAAATCAACATGGCACCATAAAACATAACCCATATACACACACACATAATATATAGTGTAATATGGAGGAAATATTTCACTAGTAGGCTAATTTATTTTTTATTTTCAGGAGCCAGAGGCAGAGTGAAAATAAAGCCTGAGAGTGAAATATCTAGCCATATCACTCTGACAAGTGTAATAATGGGGTTTATTCCAGCTAGATATCTTCAAGGTAACTCTCAGATGTAAAGTTGAGTTAAAACTCCTTAGGGGCTCCCCACTCCCAGCTGATACTTTAGCAGCTGATCTAACCTGGTTGGTAGGGTAGACTTCACTGGAGGAAGGTAGAAAAACCCAGAACGCTGGTAAGCCAGGCTACAGGGGTAATGAGATTGGCACTGGAGCCATGAAATAATACCAGGGTCACTACCTAAACTAATATAATTATAGCTATTAGTTGAGCTATATTGAACGTAGTGTTCAATATAGATATTTTTTATCAGGACGTTTCAGACCGAAGTATGTCTTCAGCTGAACAGAACTGTAGCTAATAACAAATATCTATATTGAATACTACGTTCAACATAGCTCAACTAATAGCAATAAATATATTAAGTGTATAACATAGTAATGAGCCTCTACCTTATCATACCTAAAATAACATTGTGAATATCTAGCCTGTAATATATATTCCCCGGGTATCCAATGATTAATCAATTTATTGTGTACTGGGCGAGAATGGCATAAAAACCGAGTGCCTAATGTAATGGATATTTCCAAGGAGATTAAAATAGCTTCATGTGAATGCAGACTTTTTATTACTAGCTATGAGCACTCTCATAGCTAGTAATAAAAAGTCTCTGCATTCACATGAAGCTATTTTATTTAAGCAAAATTAATGTAATTGGCACATTGTTATAGAATTAGCAGACCCTCAGGGGACACAATAAGCATAATAATACAGCTTAGGAGGACACAATAACCCAATGCAATTATTCCGGACTTTCCCTTTACTGCGGAATATTGTGGGCACACAATACATTCCAATTCAATACATTTTCTACATAAAGGCACTCAATAGGATATTTCAAGTTGTTATTTCACTCAGTATTGCAGCAAGATCATTACCCTCTAGTAGTTACAGCAACCGACCAACTTGCAATTGCCACTTATCTCGCTTACCTTCCTCCCAGTGTATGCAACCTACTCAACCTGGTTAGAGCAGCAGCTAAGATACCAGCAGGGTGTGTGTGCTTAGCCCCTACATCCACGTGCTGTGAGTTACCAGTCCTACAATGCAAACTACTTCAGTGAAGATATCTAGCTGGAATAAACCATTTATTACACTCATCAGCGTGATATGGCTAGATTATTCACTCTCAGGCTTTCTCTGGCTTGTGAAAATAAACACTTAATAAGCTTGCAGACATGGCTGACAAGGTTATGGAAGTCTCTACACCAACTGTAGCTCCTACTCAGGCTCTGAAAACTCCGAGATGATGCAGCATCGCAAGGAGTTAACGCGTCTGTCAGCTCTAGTTGTGTCTCTGTCTTCAAAAGACCTTTCCCATCGTGGGCGCAGTCCTTCCCGGTTTCGTCGCAGCAACTATCGACATCGTTGTCGCTCACCCAGCCCTGTTTCACTCGCGGAGGTACCCCTCTGTTGGTACCACGAGAAATATGGTTCTGCTGCCAAGAAATGTAGGGAGCCTTGCCATTGGGGAAACTTCCAGGCCGGACCATAGCGGTGACTAATGCTCCCGGCCTCTCTCCCACTAGTCGCCTTTTCTATGTCACTGATGTATTTCTGGTATGAAATTTTTAGTCGATACCGGCTCAGAAGTAAGTGTTATTCCTCCTAGTCGGTCTGACCAGCAGCACCTGTCAGATAGTTTGTCTCTTCACGCCGTAAACGGCACGCCTATTGACACCTACGGAAGACGTTCATTAACTCTAGATCTTGGACTCAGACGTTTCCTACCCTGGATTTTTATCATTGCAGGGTTTCTAAACCCATTCTCGGTGCCTATTTCCTCAGACATTTTGGATTACTAGTTAATATGCAACGTAGCCAGCTCAGTGACTCCCAGACCTGCCTACGTGTACAGGGAATTACCTCGGTTGTCTCATCTCCTAGACTGTTCTTTCACCCTAATGGTGGTAGCGATCCATATCTCACCCTAATGTCAAAATTTCCTTCTCTCACGCGAGTTTGTTCATCGGACGATACCGTCAAGCATGATGTCACTCACTTCATTGAGGTCGCAGGACCGCCCGTGTCAGCTAGGCCCAGGCGCCTGGCGCCAGACCAACTTTGAGTGGCAAAGCAGCAGTTTCAACACATGCTTCAGCTTATTATTATCAGACCCTCTTCTAGTGCTTGGTCATCCCCGCTTCACATGGTGTCAAAGAAGACTCCAGGTGACTGGCGTCCTTGCGGTGACCATCGTGCTCTCAATCGGTAACAGTGCCTGATCGTTATCCAATCCCTCATTTACATGATTTTTCTTCCTACTTACAGGGTGCTACTATTTTCACCAAGCTGGACCTGGACCATCAGATCCCAGTGGATCTGTCAGATGTCCCCAAGACTGCCGTGACTACACCATTTGGACTGTTTGAGTTCCTCAAAATGCCATTTGGTCTACGTAATGCCGCCCAGACTTTCCAGCGCTTTATGGATCAAGTCCTCCGTGGGATTTCTGTGGCTTACTCTTACATTGATGACATTCTCATCGCAAGTAACAATCCGGAACAACACCTTCTGGACGTACAGACTGTCTTTGAACGTCTCTCCACGCATGGTGTGGTTATCAATCCCAACAAGTGCGTCTTTGGGGCTGCCGAGTTGGACTTCCTCGGACATAAGATTAATCGGCAGGGTGTCACTCCACTTCCTCAAAAAGTGCAGGTCATCCGTGATTTTCCTCAACCGAAGTCTCCTCGCCAACTACGCCGGTTTATTGGTCTCGTAAACTTTTATCATCGATTTCTTCCACATTGTACCGAATTGATGATTCCACTACATGCTCTCCTATCCTCGTGCAAACCAAAGTCTCAGAGTCCGTCCTGGAGCGACAACGCTGTAGCCGCATTCCATGCCACCAAGGAGGCTCTTGCTGCAGCATCACCCTCAAAGTGACGCTCCTACTAGCCTGGCGACTGATGCTTCTGATACGGCCATTGGTGCAGTTCTGCAACAACACATTGAGGGAGCCTGGTGCCCTATCTCTTTCTTCTCCAGGAAATTGACTCCAGCAGAAACTAGATACAGCGCGTTTGACAAGGAGTTACTGGCAATTTACCTTGTTATCCAACATTTCCGACATTTCCTGGAAGGACGTCCATTCCAAGTTCTCACCGACCATAAACCCCTCACATTTGCACTGTACTCTCGTTCTGACCATCATTCTCCGAGGCAAGCATGACAACTTGACTACATATCCCAATTCACCTCCGCTATCCGCCACATACGTGGACTGGACAACGTAGTCGCCGATACACTCTCGCGAATTGAGACTCATGCCCTTTTGTCTGGTCGTCCACCTACAGTTGATTTTGTTGCTATGGCCAAGTCGCAGGCGTCAGATCCTCAAGTTCGCTCTTTTCAATCTTCTCCATCTTCTTCATTAGTTGTGGAAGCTATTCCCTTGACGGATTCAAGTGACCCTCTACTATGTGACACATCAACTGGTTCACAGCGTCTGTTGGTTCCTCTTCCTTGGCGGCGGGTTGTGTTTGACTCTCTTCATGGTTTGTCCCACCCGGCATTCGGGCTACACAAAAGCTCATCACTTCTCGTTTCGTTTGGCCTGGAATTAACTCAGATGTACGACGTTGGACTCGCTCCTGCATTCAGTGTCAACGTGCTAAAATACAGCGTCACACGGTAGCTCTTCTGTCATCTGTTACCACCCCTACAGCTCGTTTTGACGTCATTCACATCGACTTAGTTGGACCGTTACCGCCTTCCCGGGGATTCACGTATTTGCTGACTTGTGTGGATAGATACACACGCTGGTGTGAAGCCATTCCACTTGCATCGATCACGGCCGAAGCAGTGGCCCGAGCGTTCCTTAATGGCTGGACTTCTCGGTTTGGTGTGCCTTTGGTCATCATCACTGATCGTGGACGTCAGTTTGAATCTCGCCTCTGGGCTAATCTGATGGCCCTTTGCGGTTCCAAGAGATCTCGGACCACGGCGTATCATCCTCAGTCCAATGGTATGGTCGAATGTTTTCACCGTCAATTGAAAGCTGCTATTACAGCTAGTTGTCGACCGGAAGACTGGATGGATGCTCTACCTCTCATACTGTTAGGAGTAAGAACAGCTTTCAAAGTGGATGTCGCTTCTACCTCTGCAGAGCTGGTTTATGGTGTACACTGAGGCTTCCTGGAGAATTTTTGAATGCTACACAAGCGGCCAATTCCCCCGATCCAGCTGATTTCGTCACGGAACTAAAGTCCTACTTCCAGTCTATTCGCCCTCAACCTCCACGTGTTTCTCCGCATGCCAGCTACGTCTCAGCGGAGTTGGCTACAGCTATACGCGTTTTCGTACGTCGTGATGATGTCCGCAAGCCTTTATGGCCACCATACGATAGACCATTTCCTGTTGTCAGACGTAATAATAAATTTTTTACTATCTCCCGGAAAGGCCGTACCGCCTCTGTCACAATAGATCGACTCAAGCCTGCGCACCTCGATGACAATATATCCTGCCCCTCATCTGCTCCACTCACCACTACTACACCTGCTTCACCCATCACTACTACTACACATGCTCCAGCATTCATCACCAACTCTCCTCGCACCACTCGTTCAGGACGTCACGTTCATTTTCCTCACCATCTTGTCGACTACGTGCCGTGAGGCACTAAAGGAAGGGGGAGTGATGTTGTGAATTCCAATAAACTCTATTTAACTTCGATTGACTTAACAATTTATGTCCACTCAGATTTCCATTTATATTTACATTCACATCACATTCCATAGCAGAAACACAATCACCTCACACAGTAATATAAGCAACATCATTCTAGGATTCAGTCAGTTACTATCATATTCTCCTTACTGGAAAATACTGTTGTTGTCCTGGGGAAAGAACTTAGTAGAAGCATTCTACATACTTGAACGTAAGTATTTATTCTCTTCATAGTTGAAATGTTCGTTCAGAGGTGGCAGAGGTTATCGGATTTGCCACTCAAAATCATAAGGGTTTGCTTATCCATAGGTTGAAATGCATTCAAGTCATCAGTGCAACACAAAGATGAGCATTCTGATATATCACTTTCAATCTCAGTCTCAATTCCAACATCAGATTGAGGTGAAAGTTCTGTTGCTGTAGGGCTTACATCTTCACTTCTTTCAGTCCTTCCATCGTCATCAGCTTCCATCATCATCAGCTTCCCCTGTATTTGAACTTTCAGTAGACTTCATATTTTGGGTTTCTGATAACATTCCAATTAAGGTAAGCTGCCTTTTGGCCATTTTGACTGAAGCCAATCAGAACTAAGCAACCAAGAAAGAAAGCCCCTGTATGTAACCCTAAAACAGCTGGTCAAAAAGTGTTTTGACTGCAAGCAGCTGCTAATGAGACTTGAATACAAGGTGTCTGGTTTGAAAATACATGCCAGATATACAAGTAATTACCATATCTTTTGATTGGCATTAATGAATATAATGTGAAAATCAGGTAAATACAAATGTGTCTGGTTACTTATATGTGACCGGATTTGGTAAAATCCGCCTAAACGCGGCAAACAATTTTTTTCAGTATCACCGGGTAAAGCCTTATGGGTCGATTTTTTTCGAAAAAAATTTTATGGCAGAAATGGATAGACACCAGTTAGCTTTAGCTTATGACGCAGTTGTAAGCTCTGGCGTGCTCTAGAACTCACACTAGGAGGCTAGAAACACTAGCCGGTTGGACTCGTGTACGGAGAGTTGCTAACAAATTATTGGCAGGCTTTTCACTAACAGCCGGGAAAAAACTGTAGCTAACTAATTCACTTGCTATTCTACATAATTCACGTACTCACGCAATTCTCGTCATCATAGTATCTTAAGGAGCCCTGCATTAAGCCTTTTAGACTTCTTTCAATCCGCCTGTAACCGATTTATTCCATAGTGTCCCGGAGACACGCAGTAATAGTATACGGACACAAGGCACGCCCCCTGACCTTAGCAACGCCTTTACCGGGCGTTTTTTCGAAATCAGCAATAATAAGTTTAGCAAAACTACTGAAGTGTTGTAGTGCGTAGGGCGAAGACGGCTTGTGCTACAGCTTCCAAATTAGGAGGAAGGCATCCCAAGGCCCCGTGCAGCCTACTGGTAGAATAAATTAGAAAACTTTAGATGCCGCGTTTAGCCGGGTTTTCACAAATCCGGTCACATATTCAATACACATGTATTGTATAGTTGGTATAAAAGTGGGGGGCTCTATCCCGCCCAGCCCCCCCTGTGGCTATGCCACTGTGTGTTACAACAACTACTTAGCTAAAGAATATCACAAAGAAGGCATTTCAATTGAATCCTACTATGCAACGAGAAGCCCCAGCGAACTTTTGACCTTTCCCGTTTTCAACCGCAATAGCTCTGCCTACGACTTCCGCGATTTAGCCACACGGTTGCTGTTTCTTTTTGCTAGCCAGACTTTGTATGGTAATAAAGGAGAATGGGCTTCTTGGTCATGAGAATAGCAATCCATAAGAAGACTTTGTATGGTAATAAAGGAGAAAGGGCTTCTTGGTCATGAGAATAATTAGAGCTAACCTGAGTATTGCTGTAATTCATATTGCTGTAATTTGTTCATGACAATAATTAGAGCTAACCTGAATATTGCTGTAATTCAAGCAATCCATAAGAATAGACATTAATCCTGCTGTACAGCAGATTAAATTAAAGAGTGGAAATAACCTTCTTTAAGTGGCTATTTTAACCGTAATGATTGAAAAATGGTTGAAAAATATTACTTATTACTATAGCTAAATCACACAATGTAGGTATGTAACATGTTAATTGATGTGCATCTGTTATAACATAAATATTCAATCACTGATTTCTTTATTGTGATGCTTCACGAGGATGTTAACCATATAAAGTGACTCATCAAAAATTAATTCTCTCGTGAACTCTCCACACTGCAAATTATTTACCTGAGGGTACTTCATTCAAAATTCCATCATATTCAATGAAATCATGTGGTAATGCTGTGGTTATGTGTAGCTACACCATAACTTAACTTCATGGAACAAGGTTATTTTTTATTTGATTTCACTTATTAACCCTCTCGTTCCCGAATTGTTTGGACACGCGCGGAAAAATCTAATGTTCTACCGCGGAATAGTGCATTACCGTTTTATTTTTTTAACTCGATGCTGGCTGGGAAAACCCCATAGCAACCATATATCACTAAATAGACCAAGAGTTTGGGATTCCCCTCATTTTTTGATTGAGAAAATTGAATAATATTTAGGCCCTCTACTATTACTTTAAAAAAAAAAAATTTTCACAAAAAAATTCCACTTTTCCCATCAATAATAATAAAAAAAAAATTAGAAATAATATTGTTTGATGTACTTTATACCAATATTAATATGTTGTTTGCTGTGTTTGGTGCTGATTGTGATCATGTAGGAGACATCTATGAGTGTCCACAAGGAACATATGCCACCGGACGTCGAGCTCCACTACAAAACAATTTCATATACACAAAAACACAAACAACAAAGATATTTGTAATACAAACAACAAATTATTCATGATCCTATATAATGCAACTGTATGATGTATTGTATGCGGTTTCATACAGGATTTTTGTTTGGGAGGGAGGGGAGGTGGGGCTCCGAGTGTACTGCGCCAGGTCCGGCATCTTCAACTTCACCAATGGAAGACTCTGCTCCTGTTGCCTCATCTGGTCCTCTTCACAATCCCTCTTCACAATCGGGTCGGTGACTGCATACACATCTGGTCCTAGTAGTACATTCTGGCAAAAAAAATTAAATTTTTTTGAAAATTTGAAATTGTTCAACGAACCACAACCAACTTTCAAATCTCAAAACTCAATGAAATATATATATATTATAGCTAAACAGCTTTCTCTATCTCAATATAGCTATAAATAAGTCCTTTCCACAACAGAAGCTTGCTAGTTTTCAAGAGAAAGACAAGAGAAAGACAAGCTTACATCGATCATCTTCTTGACTTCCATTGTCAGTATCAGAGTTGACCGGGTCTGGTCCACCAACCCTCATACAGGGCCTCCTATAGCCCTAGATGTCGTCACCCTACTCTCCTCTTGATCCTGAGTCGTCTTGACTCCCATTTTCAGTATCAGAGTTCACGGGGTCTGGTCCCCAACCCTGATACAGGGCCACCTATAGCCCTAGATGTCGTCTCCCTCTTTTCCGCTTGATCTTGAGTCGCTAGAGTCAGTATCAAGCAAGTATAAAACTTCAACAGCACTGTAACTGGTAGACGCCATCTTTACCTGGATCACACGACACGCTCAATTTTTTCCTATGATGTAATAAGCATTACCTAAGACTGGATCACACGACACGCTCAATTTTTTCCTATGATGTAATAAGCATTACCTAAGACTGTACGCAATGGGGAGGCCCCCAGTTGAACTGGCGATTTTATAAAAAAAAAAGAAGACAGTAAGTCAAACCGCAAAGTCTTGGTCGGCAAAGAAGCGGTTGTTTCAAGGTGTTATGGAAGGCTACTGGGCTCAAGCAATTTTTCGCTGCTTCTACAAAGCTCTGGAGATGACTGGATCCATAAATGAAGCTGCTGTGAAGAAGGTAACTTTTTTTTAAATTCGACGGAGAACCGATGTTTTGTTTTTTTGCCGAGGAAGAAATAAACGCAACTGCTGTGAGGTACTGTCGAAGCAGTCCTGGCTGAAAGCTATTTAAAATGCTTCTCCAACGCATTGGGCACCTGTGTATGCAATTTGAAGGTTCTAGCTATAAAGTAACTATTTTTAAAAATTCGGAGAAGCCAACCGGTCTTTACCCGCTTTTAAGCGGGATTGGGAACGAAAGGGTTAAAGTACAGAAAGTATGCCAGTGTTTAATACATGTATTCAGCAATTGTGCCATTATGTACATAAGAGGTGTGATACAAGTACATACAAGGAGTTCAACAAATTAATCGATAAGTTCAACTACTTCGTTAGTGGAGTTAAACGTTTCAAGAATTGGTCTGCATGGGTCACTTTTGCCAATGGGTTTAATAGCATCAAAGTGGCACCTTGAAACATGTGCGAGTTCAAGCCATTGGCTCTTTTTATGTGACAAAATTGGAAAAGAACTAGAAAGATCTTTTATACTGCCACCATGCAAAAAGTAGAGAATACTGATGTGTATTGGGAAGTGTATAGCACTAGAATAATTGAGTTATACTCACATGTGTATTTCAGTGGTATACACATATGTAAATGATATGTATTCTAAAGTAATCCTTTTATTATACTAACAATATGTATTCATGTAGTATACTCATACTTACCACATGTGATATCACTGAAATATCATTGTTATATTCAAGCATGTATACTTGACTTATAGCACGGAAATACATCATGTGTATTACAAAGTTATAGCATTGTTATAATCAGGTGTGTATACTTGACTTATAGCACGCAAATACATCATGTGTATTACAATGTTATAGCATTGTTATAATCAGGTGTGTATACTTGACTTATAGCACGCAAATACATCATGTGTATTACAAAGTTATAGCATTGTTATAATCAGGTGTGTATACTTGACTTATAGCACGCAAATACATCATGTGTATTACAAAGTTATAGCATTGTTATAATCAGGTGTGTATACTTGACTTATAGCACGCAAATACATCATGTGTATTACAAAGTTATAGCATTGTTATAATCAGGTGTGTATACTTGAATTATAGCACGCAAATACATCATGTGTATTACAAAGTTATAGCATTCTTATACTTGAGTGTTGATACTTCTAGTATACACGTATACACACTCGTGTATTACTCAGTAATCCTCCTGTTTTAACATTCCAGTGGTATACACCACACAAAAATGTGCATATATCAGTAGTATAACACTAGCTATGCCTTAAATATTTGATACACAAAGCATCAAATTTTAGTGGGTCTATCTTTATTCTTCATTCATTCACTCGTTCCTCTTATTTATGTATTCATTTAAATATTTATTTATTTATTTATTTATTTGTCTATGCTTGTATTTATGTATTTATTTTATTTATTTATTCATTTATTTGTTTTATTTATTCATTTAAATATTTATTTATTTTTATTCATTTGATTTCTATGCTCATGTATTTTAACTTATTTTTATTTATTTATTCAATAAATAAATACTAAGGATTAGGTGGTGATCGTTCCCAAGACAGAGGCACAGTTTCCTCGCTGCACAGCCACTTAGAGATGCTGGAAAGGATAGTCTCTAGCCCGTGGGTCTCCTGTCTGCACCACTATGCCGGTGTCCCACATCCTTCAACAAGCCATAGACTTTTGACTCACAGCACCCACGGTCTCAATTATTTATTCAATTACTAATTAGTTATTTATCTTTCATAAAATTATTTTTATTTCATTTTATTCATTCTTTATTTTCTTAATTTATATTTTAGCAAATAGCTAAATTTATTATACAAATAAACTAATCATAAAATATAATAATAGTAGTAACTTATTCATCATATTTATTCATTAATTAGATAAAATAGTAAATATAAATTAATATAAACTGATTAAAAAAAAAAATAAATAAATAAATAAATAAATAAAATAATAGTAGTTGTAGCTAATAATAATAGCTAATAATAATAATAATAATAATAATCTGTGACCTTTGGAGAGAGGCGAGATAATAATAAATAATAATAATAATAATAATAATAAATAAATAAATTGAGTGTATTTCATTCCAACAACCTTTTCAGTAAAATAGGTAAGTTGAAAGACACTTTACCTAACAAATGTTAAGTGGTTTGGCATCGTCACGAACAATACCACCTTTTACAACCGTAGCCCTTTAGCCAGAGTTCTCCTTTACCTAACGCAAACGAGCGTTCGGTAAAGGGTCTGGCCTGGCTAGCATTAAAGCTCACGTTTAATCTGCAAGAAATGTTATTGTTCCTTACTCTGAGTGTCCATTCGACCTCTTCCACTTAGTTGGCACTGAACTTCCCGATGTATAGGAAGCTCGATAAGGCGAAGCACAAGACTGGGCTATTGTTTGTGGAGTATTTCAGGATGCATGGACCCAATATGCTCATCTTCTATGTTCTAACCATGCTGAATTGCTGTGTGAGCAGGGTGCAAACAGTTGCGTTTATTTGCAAACAGTGCTGCTATACAGCTGGAGAATAACATTTCTTAAACCAAAGGACTGGAAGGTAATTTTTAAGTGTTAGTAGCCTAAATATAATCTGATGAGCTGTAGTAGTCTGGCATAGCCAGACCCACGTAGCATTCAAAGTGCGCGGAGGGTCTGGAGACATGGCCATACCAAATTTGTTCTGGAGGAATGAGGAAGTAGTGAGTGTCCCACCTCCTTTATACCTGAATTTCTACCACAAATTAGCTATGATTGCTAAACCTAGCTTTGGAAAGGGTGGCTGATGTGCACAGGAATTTCTATTCCGGTAATTTGCTAACGGTAATTTGCTAACGGTAATTGACCGCCGTAATATATGTGCGGCAGAACAAATTTGGTATGGCCATGTCCCCAAACCCATTCCCAGCATAGCGGTTCGGTACAGGGTCTGGCTACGCCGGACTACATGAGCTGGTGATGTATGTTTTGGATATGAGACATAGCCACATCCTAATTCCATAGTTGTGGTGTGCAATAATTAGATTCTCATTACTATGCTAAGAAAATAAGGTGACTTGTAGATAGTTCTTGTTCCCATAGAACACTACAAGAAAAGAACTTTGCTCATAATATTCTCCCCTTCTCCCTTCCCGGCACCTCTACCTTTCCTCCACCTTTCCCTTCCTGAAGTCAGAGTGAAGAAGTTTTATTAGTGTTTGAACTGTGGTCTGTAGGACTTCTGTCAATGGTGTAATGTCTGCTTGCGAGTATGTTCTATACTACCTAGTTTTAATCAGCCTTTTTTTTTTAAGTACAAGAATGAAAAATGTTACTGAACGACATATCTGCTATGAAATATACTTGATATAATATCAATCATGATCAAATGTTATACTAAATCAAGTCTAAGTTGACACAGTTTGTTAGTTGTTGTTTTGTTTTTTGTTTTTTGTTTTGGTCGGTTTTTTATCTGTGGATAATATATGTGACATGTATGATCAGGTTTTAAGTTTTGGCTAAGAAGTTTAGGATGATCATTTGGATGAGCAAAAGAAAGCCACATTGTTATGGAGAAGTCTGTTCTATATCTAAATCTATATGTGTGTATTTAGATGATCATTTATGCAAATGGCAACATTCTTATTGTCCCTGTGTTCCATCCAACACGTATTCTGAAGTTATGATACTCACTGGCCAGCCTCTCCTCAGTTCCCCTAGTGGTCATTCTCATTTGACTTGTGATTGGGCTGAAGCACTTTGGTTGGAATGTTGAGTTTCCCTGAAGGACTATTTCAGATGTCCATATTGAGTAGAAGAGGTTTATCCATGGTTAGGTACATTTTACTGGCCTTTGATGTTGTTTTTGTTTGTTTGTTGTTGTTTGTTGTTTTGTTTTCTGGGTGGGGGGAAGGAGGGGGTTATTTATTCTTCTGTTTGTTGTTGGTTGTTTTTTGTTGTTTTTTGTTTTGTTTGTTTTTTGTTTTGTATTTTGGAGGAATAAAGTAAAGTACATTGAGAAATAATGGTATCCACATATATTTGACTTAGACAAGATATGTAATTAACCCTCAGCCTGCGTGTGCGAGAGGGATATTGTAGCCGTCCTGTCTGTCGATCTGTCTGTCTGTCATTTTGGAGATTACTGACAATTAAATGTTGTTTTGAGTTACTTGAACAACTATTTAGACCTTTTATTATGCTAGTTTTAGTTAATTTCAGGCACTAGCTTTTGTTGGTGATTGCCCCTTTCGTCACATTGTAATCATGTGAGCTAATGATTCTTGCAGTATATGATGGTTTTGATTCACGATATCAAGTTAGCATAACGTTTGAATTGAATGGGACTTTTCCCTAGATGTTTCCCTTGAGTACCTTAAGTGTTTCCTCATCACATGATGCATATTGAACATTCCAGCATGGCCGAGAATTGTACAGAACTACATTCATGCACGTTGAAGCGTTCCGTATGGAGCGTTCAAGGGAGAATATTGAAAGCTCGCATGATGCGAAAATAGTCAGTGGTCTAATGACAATAAATATATGTATGTATATGTAGGTTACATAATTGCGTGGATGTCGATACTGGATTTACACAACTGAGTGCCAGAGGCCCGAAGATAGTGTAAGTCACTTACTGACCTAACGCAGAGTGGTACAACATCATGACTCTAGGCTATAGGAAAAGCATAAAACTAATCGTGATTGGACAATTCATTTGTTCACTTCGTAGCAGGAGAGTATGAAATATAGCATTGTGAATTAAGCAATCTGATTGGATAGTTAGAATGTACCATTAATACAAATACATCCATACAGAGAGAGAGAGGGAGGTAAACTTGCTCAAGCTTCACACACACACACACCCCACCCAGAAATAATCTCTAGATATAACCCTGGTAAGTGTGCAAGCATCATAATTTTATTAAACTGACATTCTTAATAGAGAGCAGCTATATATAGTAACGTGTGTGGTACACCGAGATAGACATTGGAGGAACAAGAAATGTTACTTGTTGGCATATGTACCGTACCAAGGGGTGGGGAGATGGTTAGGTTATGTACCAGAAGTGATAATTACTAGTGATATACTATAGATTTAAATATTTTTCGTAGAAAGTATAAATGTGGGGGGGGGGGGAGGGCTTGAATATTTTTTTACCCAAATAGATTGTTATTTATTTTTACTTGTGTTTAATATTAAGGAATGGTAGAAGGTCTTGATGTCTGTGAAGAAGCTTATTGTAAATCAACAGTTGCAGTTTTTCCAGTCGACTTCTAGAAGAAGACAATTCTTGTTGAAGCAGATGTTGGTAAGTGGGTGAGACATTTAATGTATGTGTGTTAATACTCTTATGTTTTCCCATGTACTGTGTGTGTGTGTGTGTGTGTGTGTGTGTGTGTGTGTGTGTGTTGTGTATAACAGAACTCTTGTAATTGGGACCAAGTAGGGTTCACTAGTGGGGGGAGGGGAGGAATAGTTTTTTCCCTACTTTGTAGTGTGCTATTGAGGCAATTTTATTGCAATTAATAATTGTTTTGCTACTGCCCAAGTTCCACCCCCCCCCTCCTCTTCCCATAATTAATCCCTGCGGCAACATCATATTAATCTTATTATAAAGTTGTGCCAGCTGTAGCCATTCTTTTGCTTGTACTGCAGATTGGAGGAGTGGAATTATCACCAAGATGGTTGGCTATATGTGGGAGGGGTGGAATCATTGTTGTGTGGGTGTGGTCATTGACATGGTCAAATTATAGGTGTGGTCTGTGTGGGTGTACTACTGTGGTAGGTGCGGTCATGGGGCATGGGGGGGGGTGTGTGGCAATGTTTTAGATTATTGCCTAGTAGAATTGTAGGTGTGGTCATTGCTAAGGTCATTAATGATTGTTGTCATGTGTGGGAGTATTGCCATGGTGGGCATGGTCATATGCAGGTGTTTTGCTATGGTGGGTGTGGCAATGTGTTGGAGTGTTGCCAAATGAAATTTTAGGTAGGCAGAAGTCAACATTTTAAAGGCAGGGCTTCATACAGAGGGGGGTGGCCCTGGAACCCCCCCCCCCCCACCTCCCAAGAAATCTGAATTTTTTATTATAATTATAAATGGTAACTCAGAGCAAATTCTTTTTTATTATTAAAAAATGTAAACCAAAGCACAATTCTTCTACTTTTTTGTTTGAAAATCTCTAGAACTTCATCCAAGTTTACAGCCGAAAGTTCAGGGCCTCAATGGCAATTCTTACGAGCTGATGAAGGTTTTAGTCAGTGATACTGCTGCGTATACGGGTCTTAATGAGCTTCATATGTAGCTGGAAGATCTTTCAACTGATGCTGTTCCAAGGAAGGACGAGGAGTGTATTCAAAAGTTTAAATGTTTCTGAAAAAATCCCCGTATACCTCTGAATTTTAACAGTGGATAAAGCAGCTAATATTAGCATTACCCCCCCCCCCCCCCCAGAAAAAAATCCTGTATGGAGCCCTGAAAGGGGTTTGTCATTTTCAGGAAATTGATGAATATTTGGAGTAAATTTCTCCACTAAGATTACAACAACTTTGGAAGGGAGGAGGCAGGAGCCTAAACCCCTTACAATTGGCTAAAAATCCCTGTCTACTGTATTGTAGAACATGTTATCACTTGTGGTGGCTTTAAAATATTCCGTGAAGTGACTCACTTATGTAATTTTATTATTTTATTTTTGAAGTAGCTTCAGCTGGTAATTCCTCTGTGTAATTGAATAGTTATGATAGTCTTTGTAGCCACATGACTGGTCCACCCAATGATAGTGAGTGTTCATTACTCCTGCGAAACACTCTGAAGTCTAACCCTCCAAACCCCCTCCCCCTCTCCTACCAACACACACACACACACACAACACTACACACACACATGCACACGCACATGCATACACACGCATACACACACACATGCACACATGCATATACACACATGTAATACTCAAGTGGACACTGCACAGACTCACACACATGCACACTTCTATGATGCTGCAGACTATAAAAGTTAATCAATTATGTCATTTGTACACTCATCTCATTCGTTTATTTTATTTTTATGTCACCCACGCCTAATTACTTGCTGAGTCATGCTCAGTAAGGGGTCACATGAGGGTCGTGTTGTTAGAGTTGATTTGAATGATAAATTGAATGAACTGTCTAATAAGTCCTCCTAACTAACCTCAGTCGTACCGCGTACTACTTGGCGCTCCATTATACGCCTACTTGGCAGCACCCTGAGAGGTGGTCCTCGTCCTACCACTTTGACTTTTATTTTCCCTCCAGTGATGTGTACTGCACCAACTCCTTCCTATTTATGTCCTAGTCTTATTGAAACTACTGTGGTGTGGGTGGGTGGGGTTCTTTGCCACTAGCCAGGGTTTGATACAGGATTTTTTGCTAGGGGGGGGGGAAAGTCAAATAGCGACCTTATAGTTTTATTTTTTTTGTCCTTGCAATACTAGTAAGGTAAGGAAATTAAACTTATTTTATTATATTTATGTATTGATCAATTGATTACCTCTAATAAACAGCTTTGCTCATTTTGAAAGCTGAATAGCTCTGACATTAATTAAGCCAGACTCCTAATAGGTTATCCTTCTAGTTTGAAAGGAGTAGGTGTATCATTTTATGGATCACCAGTTCCAGTTTGAAAGTTGCTTTTAGCACTGGTCATTGTGAGGCAGCTTCCTGGTTGGTAAGGGTATATTTGTTGCTTTGGCAGACTGTAGAAGTTGCTGAGTAGTAGCTAATGGATATCAGAAAGTATTTTAGGAAAAAGAGACCTTGTGGCTCCAAAGGAAGTGAATCCGAACCAAAAAAAAGTAAATGTGATAGCTATGAATCGGTGGAACACAAGGAACAGATTCGAGCAGTGCAGCAGAGAGAGAGTGAGGAGGCGAGGGAGGAAGAGAGAAGAGGTGAGGAAAGAAGTGCAGCAGAGGGAAGAAGGGCCGCAGAGGGAAGAAGGGCAGCAGAGGGAAGAAGGGAAGCAGAGGGAAGAAGGGAAGCAGAGGAAAGAAGTGCAGCAGAGGGAAGAAGTACAGCAGAGGGAAGAAGTACAGCAGAGGGAAGAAGTGCAGCAGAGGAAAGAAGTACAGCAGATGGAAGAAGTACAACAGAGGGAAGAAGTACAGCAGAGGGAAGAAGTGCAGCAGAGGGAAGAAGTGCAGCAGAGGGAAGGAGTGCAGCAGAGGGAAGAAGTGCAGCAGAGGGACGTAATATAAAGATGAACTGAGGCAATCCCAAACTAAGCTCCAACCTAAAGCATTCAAAGGCTAGCCTGAAGAAATTGTACAAATCTAGGCTTACCTACAAGAAAAGTTGGGAGGAAAAGTATTTTTTGTATGTTTTAATAAGTATAGGTGAAAATCATAGGGGGGGGAAACTCTGCTCAAGGGGGGGGGGGAATCCCAGGGTTTCCCCCCCTCTGTATCAAACCCTGCTAGCTGTCCGCTGTCTAACTCCCTTTGCTGTGTGACGCGGGCTGCACTGTGCTTTTATTGGAGCTGCCCAACCCATGGCCCACACGTTCTCTACTACACATGCTCCCTACCCCATGGCCTGTTAACCCTTTACCTTTGCTACTGCACTTCCGGTGCATTTTTGTTGCAGAGAAAAACCTCACCAATTTGAGTTTCTGATCCAGACTTCTTCACCCACTACCCATATTCAATATTATTTAATGTTATTGGACATCTAAACCAGAACATTTCATTGTAGCTGCAGAATTTTTTTGTTGTTTTTGTTGTTGTCTACTTTAAACAATATAGTGAGGAGGTTTTTGTGGGCGGAGAAAGGGGGTTGGGGGAATGTTATTTTGTGGGGGGGAGGGTGTGGACACCTCTGTTTGGGGGAGGAAGAACTCAGTTTAGTGTGAGGGTGGAGTCCTAGTGTCCCTTTCTCCTCAGTATCAAGTACTGCATTGTTGTACTCACTTCTTCAGGCTCTTTTTGTGTGTATAGTAAGTCTCTCTATTTCTGATGGCTCCTATTTGAGTGTGTATTTTCATAAAAATGATGATAAAATATTTTATTAACACATTCAATGGCTGTGTACTGCCACATAACAGCTGTTTTTACAATGGCTGTAAATAGCAGTGTTGTGTGTGTAGGTAGTAAATATCAGTTACATCTTTTTTCTTTTTTAGCAACTTGAAAATGGCTCTTTGGAATCGTTGGCTGCAGGAGCTAACAGTACCATTAGTTCTGTGGGATAGTGTCCTGTCAAGTTCATAGCTACTGTTATCAATACTGAATTGTTTTATTGTGTTCATTTTATGATATATATATAATATGTTAATAAATTATTTGTTATTAAAATTTAAGACGTATTTATATATTATTTATTTGATACAGGAGAATATCACGAGTCTGTTGGCTTAGTATTTACGCGAGTGCCGCAGGCACGAGCCTAAATACCGCCAATCAGACGAGTGATATTCTCGGGTATCCAATGGATAATAAATTTATTAGGTACTGCTCGTGGCAATACCTTGGTAACAAGAAATTTACCTAGGGGGACGTAATAACCCAACGTAATAACTATGAACACAGGTGATATGGAAAAATATTGCCCTAAGCCACATCCTGTTTAGTTTAATGCATTTTCTATGTGGCAACAGTTATCAGGCTCTGTTCAGTACCTAATAAATGCCATTTTACATGCGTTCCGCTAAAATAGGAATTTCTTCTGCCTCACATAAATAGGTGAATGATGAAAATAGCACTAAAATTATCTGACTTATACAGTCACAAGTACAGTGTCATCTTGTCTGTTGAGATCTGATGGGATGCTGGTTCCATGGAACATAGGGCAAGTGCTGAGACATTTATTTGCCTAGTGAAGTAAATGCTACAGTGAAAAGCTGGTCAGAGTGAAAACTCAAGTGCAGAAGTGGGTCATCAATAGTTGTTGAGAGACCCACCGTCTTAATTCAACCAGTAAATCGTCATTAAACTGTCAGGTGCAGTTATAGTTATGCAGTGCAATGCAGTATCTTCTCCTAAATCTTGTGGCTGGTATGCAGCAGCAGTCTTGGAGTGGGCATGGGACAAATAACCAGACTTTGAATTTCATTTTTCTGTTATAAGTATAACAACAAGTGTTACTAATAGCTATAGCTGTAAGATAAGAACTCCTTTAAAATAAATAACAGTCCTTAGTGATATATTTCAGATGCACACATGTAGCTGTGCAAGTGCTTTACTCCAAGTATTTTCCTACCTACACAGATCAAACTGCTGACTACTCAAATGCCAGATAATCAAATAGTGTAGATGCTGAATAGGATATACAACCCTATGTTAGGTACCCATGAGATGATAGCATCAGTAGCTACTACTATAGGTAAGGTTTATGATACCCTACACAGAAATAACACCTTGCATTAATAGGGAATTGAGCATTATCATAAGTAAGCATGAAAAAGTCAAGTGCATGTTTTAGCTTACATATTATTTATAGCACCACATGTAAAAGCAACACACCCACACATTTATGCCACTAATAACACTTGCTGCTATTATTTAAGGTAATCCATATCAAGGCAAGTCTACTAGCTATATCTGTAATATCTGTATAATTTCTCTATGCAGGTTACCCAACTATAAATACAAGTATTATAGTGGCACAATCATCTATGAATTTGTAACATATAATTTTATTCACTTGATGTTGCCAATTTGTTAACTAGAGACTGTAAATCTACTAAGTTATGTTAAAAACACTGGCAACAAAATAATAGTGATACTTTTTCCTTTACGTTTGGAGAACGGAGATGTAGTGCAAGAGAGTTAGCTAGTATAGCTAGCACAATACGCTAAGATTCAGTGATTGAGTTTTAGACAGTTAGTTGACAATTATTGATTCACTAGCTAGAGAAATTCATGTTATTTTTATACGCTAGCTAATAATATACATACCCGAATAAGTTCCGTTCGTTGTTAGTTTTACTTCACTCGTAACTATAGCAACTTTATAGGCACCGCCCAGTCAGATTAGGTAAACTCAGCGATCATCAATGTGCTGATCTATTGCGCGCGCTCTTTGTGGACGAAAAGGAGGGAGAGTAGCTCTGCGTGGGGATGGGGAAACCTGGTCAGACTAATCGATGGGGCAAGAATAGGCGTTCTAAACTACGTGGCGTTAATGTGCATGAGGTAATGGAATTAACAGAATAAAACTAATTGTGAGTGCCATTTTACTTGGAGTTTTGTTCAGTATCTCATCGATTTTTGTTGAAACAAAATAGTTCGGTGGGATATTCCAGAAATTTATGGTTGAATACTAGTGTAGCCTTTTCTGCTCGTCTCATGACTTTATAGTACCATCCAGTAAAAAAGCGGTTATTACCCTCCCCCCTCACACACACTCTCTAGATGCTATTACATTAATGTGACTTTAGGACATAGAAGTAGGTGGTGACTCCTTTGAACACCCCTGGATATTTATCAGCAAGGCTGAATTTTCTCGCAGCACGTAAGTTGCTCAATGTGGAAGTGAGTACCGAAAACACACTAACCATTATGCTATTTGATGGATGGTAACCAAAATTGTGTGACATGTGTTATTATTCTTTATTAAGGTGGTGCCTAATTAGGGAATGTGTGTGCACATACTCAAGCTAGTGATTATTGGTATGCCCAATAAGTTAAGCCTCTATTTATGGAGGTGTGATGTCCTATTTGTTTCAATTTTGTTTGGAGATGACGTGCCGGTGAATGGCTTAAACATTGTGCCCCTCCCCCTCATATACAAGAAGTCTATTCGTGGAAGTATATTGACCCATTTGTATCAGTTTTATTTGAGATAAAAACATTTTATAATGAAGGCCAGTGTATAAGTTATTTATGTGACTAATAATGACTTTCCAGTGGCTGCTGTTTGGGGTGGGGGGAATGTGTATTTGTATAGCCTAGGGATAGGTTGTTGGTCTCATTAATATTGCCATTGTCTGGTGAAGGAACATGTTATTAGTTTAAGGTAAACTTGCACAGGGCATGATATACATCAGTTACATAGAGTGAAGTATGTGTAGGACTTGGACTCTTGTCACATGGTAATAAGCACATGTAGCAACAGTTTAGTTATGTGAGTACAGAACAGTAATTACTTAGTTGGAGTTTCCAGCTAAGGCTTGGCATAGAGATTGGAGACTGTGGTTAATGCTTTTATCACTTCATTCATCAGTAATGTCCACCAGTGTTAAGTTACTAATTCCTCTCATAATTAAGTCTTCTTAGCCTCAATATGTATACTGAAGTACAACTCCCAGACTGTGATGTTTCGTATAGTAAGCTAGGGGCTGAAGAATAGCAGTTGTTGTTATTATTGTTGTTGATGTTGTCATTTATTATTATTATTGGTGAGCAAATATGCTTGGATGTACAGTACATGTCTTTTTTGTACTTTAACTCTCACATTGCATTCACTTGGTGGTCGGTTCCTTCCCATACTCCACTGAATGGAAATCTTTTTATCAATCTTTACCTGATCATCTTAGGAAATTTAATGATTTACCCTTTTGAATTAGATTGTCTCTGACTGGTCTCACAGATCAGACCCTTTACCCAACCTCTATGCTGAGGTGATCTGAAACTTTCACTGTACGTATTTCGTTCTTTAAAAATGTTATTAAAATTTGGTGCCTTAACATGGTTTCTACTGTCTCTAATTGTGGTTGGTTGGTTGACTTGATTATGCTGAACGTACCTCCAAGCTGTTTCAGTTGTGAATATTGTTTTGCTGGCTGGAATGAAAATGCTGCAGAGTAGATAATAAGTGTTCAGAACTTGCTTCTTGTAGTAATAAATTTGATGTTGGAAAAATTCTTATGAAATTGATGGTTTCAAAACTGCATCAATAAGCTAGAAAAATATACAATTTTTCTTCAGTACAGAGTCGAGAGGCAGACCGGGACTAAAAGTGCCGAGTTACTTAAAATGGCATAAACCACAAATTAATTTTAAAAACTACATAATGGTCAGGTTTTCGCAATGGAGCTAACCACACCATAAGCTGTTCAAGGTAAAATAATGACTGAAACAAAATGTATATGTTCGAAGTTCCACACCCTTTCCCAGCATAGCGGTCAGGTAAAGGGTTGGTCTGCATAACTAGGTTATGTTACGGGATGCAGTTAAGTCTACAAAATTCCTGGACTTTTTTCCTATTAGATCAGTGGCGGTGGTTTGTCTTCTTGGTTATTGTGCCGTTTGACATACCCATAGGTGTCCAGAAATGCCATAAAATGTCCATCCCATCCCACGATCCCATGGGACATTCCATGGGATGTCCTTATGTTTAGTGTACAAGTGCAGCAGAGTCAAGTGATAGTGCTTGTCTAATAGACTGGGTGTATGTAATAGACAATCTAACTTAGTCAATCCTTATTTTATTTTGACTGGTGTATTTCTATCCTCTGCCTAGAACAATTCTTACCTTAGCTTTCATTTCTTGCCTGATTAGAGGTATCATTATGTTTAAAGGGCTTGTGTATTGTTCTTTGACATCAACTTCTCCAGAGGAGCTTCATAAGGACCATAGCCACGCCCACCACTAATTATTTAGCCGCATCCACCACTATTGTATTAGCCTCACCCATCAGTGATTACCTTAGAGAACGCACAAATTTTTGACCCACAAAATTTAATCGATATATCTGAACATCAATGAATCGTGATAGGGAGACAGTATTGTGTTACATAAAAATGCTAATGTATTGCTATTTTTTTGTTTTACAGTTCTGTATACAACCATTCAGCACCTTACTGATGCTACCACCACTTATTATTACCATTTATGATTAGTAATGAATTGCTGTTACCTTTGATTATGTCTTGATAAAAACTCAGTTGCACTGCTAAACTGTTCAGTCATTACTGAATTAACTATTTAGTAGCAAAGAATACCTCTTTTCTAGCTACATAGTTACTTATCCTTATTTGAAGCCAGTTGCTTTCAATAAGAACTAGTGAAATTTTCCCGTATTCCCCTTGTGTATATGTGTTATATTGTACAGTATGTAATAGTTGGTGGGAGAGTGAAGCGAATGAGACACTCTCAGGGGTAACACAATTGCAAATCGGGGATATTTGTTTATGTGTGGACGTACATATGTCATTCGTATGTTGACCAGTGTTTCATACAGGGGGGGGAGCCCTGGGATCTCCCCCCCCAAACCTCTGATCTCCCCCCCCAAACCTCTGATCTCCCCCCCCCAAACTCATTTCTTTACACAAACTTTTATAATAGAATAATATACCAATTACAGTCTAATGCGCCTATTTTTTTTCTTTAAAAATGTCCAGAATTTCATTAAAATTAACTTCACTTAAGTTTAGGCCTTCAATGGCAATTCTCATAAGATGAGTCAAGTTTTCATCAGACAAGCGATTCCTTAGCCTGGTCTTTATCATCTTCATGTGACTAAACGATCTTTCGACGGTTGCTGTTCCAACTGGAAGTGCTAGTAAAATTTAGGCCAGATTATAAACTTCTGGGAAAATTTCACTGAAAATTCTCCCCCCCCCCCAAACTGAAAATCCTATATGAAACCCTGTTGACCCTTGTGTTTTTGTTTTTGCTTCGTGGTCTACCCCTTCCCATACCTCCACTAAACAGAACATTTTCGTTTAGCGATCCCATATCATTCAAGGAAATTAATTTTTTCCCCCTTCGTATTAGGTTGTTTCTGAATGATATAAGATGCACCTTGGTCTTAAAAACGTACTGTTATACTCAACACTGTGCAGTAATTCTTTAGAACTTCATTTTTAAAAGTCGCAAAATGTTATGGTGAATGGCTACTATGGTATTGAAACCCTTTACCAGATGTAATTTTAAAAACTCGCCTTTTTTTTTAGTAGCTGTGAGTACTTGTCAAAAGCTACTGGTTACTCAGATAGTCAGAATGCGATATTAGAGACTACAGAAAATACCAGTACTCAGGAAATTGAGGTAAGAAAGTGGTTCTGTACTTGTTAGTTAAAGTAAATAATGGTCACAACGACTACGCTTAGCAATCAATATTATCTAAGCAAGATTAAAATAGACTAATAGACTCTTTTGAAGTGTTTCGTTTGTGCACTGGCTCGCTCGCCCTTTCTGCTCAAGCACATCACCAGTTATATACCTATATTGAGGTTTGTATTTATTGCAATTACTCCTGAAACATGAGAGTAAAGCTCAAGTGACGATGGGTTTGTTAATTATAATACTAACTGATTAGCCTGTGGACATAGTAGTTACCATGACAAATTTTTGTTCTTTGTAGCCATTTTTAAAGATGGAAGTGATCCAAAAAATTCTGATGACACTAATGCAGTTATGTAAAACAGCAGTTTGATTTTCAATAGCTGCGCTTTAATTATCAAAGTGATGAAATGCAAATATCTCAGAAGAAATAAAAGAGAACACCGTTCAATACTATATTAACTCAGAATTAGCTGGGTGTTAGAAAGGACTGGACATGGCTCATTAGAAACCCCACCAGTGTACAGAGGTCAGATCAACAGCATGTTACAGTTTCAAGTATGCTATCGACTGACATAAATAAAATGGACTTCATTTTATTCAATTAGACTTGGTACACACACTATCATTTTTTTGGTTATTTTTCCAATAAAAAATGTTTGCTATAGCAAACATTAAATTTTATGACCAAAAAAATAATCATATATGTACTGTATCAGATTTATAGTACTTGACAACAAATGTGGTTGCTCAGGCAACAGGTTATAAATGCATATACTTCTATGTTGATAAGGTTTGTATGAACACATCAAATAGCAGAGTGTGGTACTCCTCAAAACAGCTACCACTAGCTGTCATATGTAAACATCATCACTTAATTTGACCAATAGTTTGAAGATGCTTTTCAGCCTCCTTTACGAGCAAACTATACAATTTCCCTCATACTGAACTAATGTGATACCTCTGTGCTTTATTGCAGCTTCAGCTATTTTCATTAAAGTGTTGTTTTTTTTTGTTTTTTTTGTTTTGTTTTTAAAAATACCAATCCTTATTCTTAAGTAATTCAACCGAGGAAGTGGGTGTGGCTATTTAAATGAGTGCTGCAATACCTTTCACTAAGTTGCAATGTGCTTTATTTGTAGGTGTCTACCTGATGTCCTCACTAGGCACTCAGGTGTGGCCACACCTTTCCATATAATGTGTCAAACTTGGAGCAGTTGGAGAAAGTAGCATTATAGTGGACCAGATCGCTCAAGACGACATTGGACAAATGTAAGGCCTTTATAAATGATGATTGTGATGAGGATTATGGTAATGACGATGATGATGATTATGATTGTGGTATTGATGATGATGATGAGAAATATAATGGTGACGATGGTAGAGATGATGAGGATGTGATAGCAGTGATGATGAGGGTAATGATGATGATTATGGTAGTAATAATGATGGTGATGATGATGGTTGTGATAATGATGATGAGGAAGATGATGGTGATGATGATGATAGTGTTGATGATAGTGTTGATGATAGTGTTGATGGTGGTATTATTATGGTAGTGATCAGGGATTCATACAGGGTTTTTCGTTAGGGGCGGGGGAAATTTTGTATAATCACAAAAATATTTTAGCCACATGAAAATGGTGACATCACGACTATGACACAGATTATTAGATGCAAACTTAGACAAACTATTATGAATTGCTATTGAAGGACCAGAACTAGACGGTCATGATTTTGAAAAATTGTTTGCCCTTTTAAGAGAAACTAGCAGTAGAGTAATTAAGATATAGTTTTTCATATGTACTTATACTGATCATTATTATTTTTCATAAAAAAATTTTCAGACAAGTTAAAAAAAAATATTAAGGGGGGGGGGGGACTAAATTTAGGAGGGAAAGCTGACCTTAGGGGAGGGGATCCCAGGGTTCCCATAGTTTGTATGAAACCTTGGTGATGATGATTATGGTAGTGATAATGATGGTGACAGTGGTGATTATGGTAGTGGTGATGTTGATAGTGATGATGATGAGGATGATGGCAATGATGATGATTGAGGAGGATGATGATGGTGATGATGATGATAATTATGATGATGGTAGTTATGATAATGATAGTACTGATAATGATGTTAGTGATTATGGTAGAGCCAAATGGTAGTGATGGTGATGGTAAGTGACTATTATTAGAGGTGGAACGAATATCCAGTTATCGGGTTAATCCAAACAGGTAATTGAGTGTTTTTTCTCATGGCCCCCGACCCAGTAATATTTTAACATCTTCGTTGACCCTTGTATAGCTTTTCAGAAAAAGTATAGCTATAAAAACCACATTGAGCCCAAACTGAAAGAGTTTGTAGGCTATTGGTAAGGTTAAGCAACTCTGTAATAGCTGGTTATGAAAGGGATAGTCTGGCCAGGATATTGAATGGTAGTTTTTGATATCCTTCGAGCTTTGATGATGATGATGATGAGGATCAGATTGGTGGTGGATAAGTAATGATGATGGTAATGTTGTATGATGATGACGTGATAATGAAATATGATGAAGTGATAGTGAAGATGATTGTAGTGATGGCCACGTCGTAATAAAATTTGTAGACTGTAATATTAGTATTTGGTTGATTTGTGGCTTTTTTTCTATATTTAATAATGCATGCGCATTACTCTCTGTGTGTTATAAGTTGTGCTGAGTTAGCAGCTGGTATTCGAGCCTACACATTTAAGTTGTGCAATTAATCCCTTTATTTTTGTAGTAAAGTGTGATGACGACTGCTGGAGCTGTTGTAGTATGTGTAACATCAGAGACTGATGAGGCAGTGCACAAGTGATCTCATCATTGAAATATCATATTGGAATTGAGAGTAGCAAGGTAAATAATCGAAATATAACTCCTACAGTCACTCTGTACCCACTCCTATAGTCTCCCTGTACCCACTCCTATAGTCTCCCTGTACCCACTCCTATAGTCTCCCTGTACCCACTCCTATAGTCAGTCACTCTGTACCCACTCCTATAGTACCCACTCCTATAGTCTCCCTGTACCCACTCCTATAGTCTACCTGTACCCACTCCTATAGTCTACCTGTACCCACTCCTATAGTCTCCCTGTACCCACTCCTATAGACTCCCTGTACCCACTCCTATAGTCTACTTGTACCCACTCCTATAGTCTCCCTGTACCCACTCTTATCGTCTACCTGTACCAACTTCTATAGACTCCCTGTACCAACTCCTATAGACTCACTATACCCACTCCTATAGTCTCCATGTACCCACTCCTATCGTCTCCCTGTACAGACTCCTATAGACTCCCTGTACCCACTCCTATAGTCTCCCTGCATCCATTGCTATAGTCTCCCTGTACCCACTCCTATAGTTTGCCTGTACCCACTCCTATAGTCTACCTGTACCCACTCCTATAGACTCCCTGTACCAACTTCTATAGACTCCCTGTACCCACTCCTATAGACTCCCTGTACCCACTCCTATAGACTCCCTGTACCCACTCCTATAGTCTCCCTGTACCCACTCCTATCGTCTCCCTGTACAGACTCCTATAGACTCCCTGTACCCACTCCTATAGTCTCCCTGTACCCACTCCTATAGACTCCCTGTACCCACTCCTATAGACTCCCTGTACCCACTCCTATAGTCTCCCTGTACCCACTCCTATCGTTTACCTGTACCAACTTCTATAGACTCCCTATACCAACTCCTATAGACTCCCTGTACCCACTCCTATAGTCTCCCTGTAACCACTCCTATCGTCTCCCTGTACCGACTCCTATAGACTCCCTGTACCCGCTCCTATAGTCTCTTTGTACCCACTCCTATAGACTCCCTGTACCAACTCCTATAGACTCCCTGTACCAACTCCTATAGTCTCTCTGCATCCACTGCTATAGTCTCCCTGTACCCACTCCTATAGTTTGCCTGTACCCACTCCTATAGTCTACTTGTACCCACTCTTATAGACTCCCTGTACCCACTCCTATAGTCTCCCTGTACCCACTCCTATCGTCTCCCTGTACCCACTCCTATCGTCTACCTGTACCAACTTCTATAGACTCCCTGTACCCACTCCTATAGACTCCCTTTTACCCACTCCTATAGACTCCCGTAACTGCAACTCTATAGACTCCCTTTACCCACTCCTATAGCCTCCTTACCAACTTCTATAGACTCCCTGTCCAACTCCGATAGACTCCCTGTACCCACTCCATAGTCTCCCTGTACCCACTCCTATCGTCTCCCTGTACCGACTTCCTATAGACCCTGTACCCGCTCCTATAGTCTCCCTGTACCTCACTCCTATAGTCTCCCTGTACCCACTCCTATCGTCTACCTGTACACCTTCATAGACTTCCCGTACTACTAACTTCTATCGTCTCCTTACAGACTCCTTAGCTCCCTGTACCCAATCCTATAGTTCCCTGCATCCATTGCTAATAGTTCTCCCGTACCACTCCTATAGTTGTGCCTGTACCATCCTATAGTTAAACCCTGTGTACCCCACTCCTAAGACTCCCCTGTACCAACTTCTATAGACTCCCTGTGACCCCACTCCTATCGGGGGTCTCCCTGTACCCACTCCTATAGACTCCCTGTACCCACTCCTATAGTCTCCCTGTACCCACTCCTATAAACTCCCAGTACCTACTCCTATAGTCTACCTGTACCCACTCCTATAGTCTACCTGTACCCACTCTTATAGACTCCCTGTACCCACTCCTACAGTCTCCCTGTACCCACTCCTATAGACTCCCTGTACCAACTCCTATAGTCTCCCTGTCCCAACTCCTATAGTCTCCCTGTACCAACTCATATAGTCACCCTGCACCCACTCCTATAGTCTCCCTGCACCCACTCCTATAGTCTCCCTGTACCAACTCATATAGTCTCCCTGTACCAACTCATATAGTCTCCCTGCACCCACTCCTATAGTCTCCCTGTATCAACTCCTATAGACTCCCTGTACCAACTCCTATAGTCTCCCTGTACCCACTCCTATAGACTCCCTGTACCAACTCCTATAGACTCCCTGTACCCACTCCTATAGTCTCCCTGCATCCATTGCTATAGTCTCCCTGCACCCACTCCTATAGTCTCCCTGCATTCACTGCTATAGTCTCCCTGTACCCACTCCTATAGTCTACCTGTACCCACTCCTATAGTTTGCCTGTACCCACTCCTATAGTCTACCTGTACCCACTCTTATAGACTCCCTGTACCCACTCCTACAGTCTCCCTGTACCCACTCCTATAGACTCCCTGTACCAACTCCTATAGTCTCCCTGTACCAACCTATGTCTCCCTGTACCCACTCATAGCGTCTCCCTGCACCCACTCTATAGTCTCCCCTGTACCAACTCCTATAGTCTCCCTGTACCAACTCCTATAGTCGCCCTGACCCACTCCTATAGACTCCCTGTACCAACTCCTATAGACTCCCTGTACCAACTCCTATAGACTCCCTGTACCCACTCCTATGTCTTCCCTGTATCACTCCTATAGACTCCCTGTACCAACTCCTATAGACTCCTGTACCACGCCATAGACTCCCTGTACCAATTCCCTAATAGCCTCCCTGTACCAACTCCTATAGACTCCCTGTACCAACTCCTATAGACTCCCTGTACCAACTCCTATACCAACTCCTATAGTCTCCCTGTACCCACTCCTATCGTCTCCCTGACCAACTCCTATAGACTCCCCGTACACACTCCTATAGACTCCCTGTACCAACTCCTATAGACTTCCTGTACCCATTCCTATAGTCTCCCTGTACCAACTCCTATAGACTCCCTGTACCAACTCCTATAGTCTCCCTGCACCCACTCCTATAGTCTCCCTGTACCCACTCCTATAGTCTCCCTGTACCAACTCCTATAGACTACCTGTACCAACTCCTATTGTCTCCCTGTACCCATTCCTGTAGTCTCCCTGTACCCACGTTCATATGGTAGCGGTTATTTAGAGAGATGTGTTCGTAAATTGTCACCTAATGATGGGTAAGGGATGTTTGAGAGGTGTTCACAAGTTAGGGTTACTTAAAGAGATTTGTTAGTGGCTACGTCACCACCTAAAGAGATGTTAGGTCACATAAAAATAGGTAAGGGTCATTAAATGTGTTCATAGGTTAGGTCACCTAAGGATAGGTAAGGTGTGTTCACATGGTATGGGTCACTTAAAGAGATGTGTTCATTGGTAAGGATCTCTAAGTGTAGTAGCTATGTTTATTTATAAGTTTAAGTCAGGTTGCTAAAAAAAGATCGGTTCACATCATATATGTAGGTAAAGATCACTAAGATATGGCAAGTTTCTTAGAATAAGATTTGAGAGATGTATTTATATGTATAAATAGCCAATAATTGAGAATGCTTGATCACAGAGATGTATTTATCAGGGGGCATGTTCATGAGTAGGAGAGGCATTTTGGGTACAGATCGACAGTGTTTCATATAGAGATAGGGCCATCCCGAGATTCCTCCCCCAGCCACAGAGTTGATAGGCACAGGGTCACAAGGAGTTTGTTACAATGGTTACGTATATACATGAGATAGCGGCATTCTTATTGATAGTTCAAGTGAAACTCGATTAAAATGATGTTTTTAATAATTGAGTAGATATGTTTATAGGTAATGGTCACAATAAATATTGTTCATGGGTAAGGGTTGCTAAGAAAGTTGTGTGCATAGGTAAGAGAGAGGGGTTTAAGGTAAGGGTCAATAGTGGATTTGTTTATAGGTAAGGGTCACTGATACAACATTATCAATAACAATTTCTTCAACAAAATGGCCATTGATGTCTGTAAAATTCCTTTCTTTGAGTATTAAAAACTACATTGACTGATATTATATGTATATATGATATAGGCACGTAGGACACGAGACAGGAGAGAGGGAAATACATTCATCTGTGCAAGATGAAGAGCATGTTAAAACAAGGTACAAGGGGTACTTGCTATTAAAAAAAAAATTGTGTGTGTGTGGGTGTGTGTTTTGTCAATGTAGCTACTGAGGTAGTTGCACTCTTGCTCTATATAATGCACCACAAATAATATTTTTGTTACAGAAATTTGAGAGGTGAAGGTATACTGCCGAAGAAAGTGGACCGACGTCACACCTACAATGATGTCGGATAAATACAAAATGTCCTTTGATCCCTTGGAATTCCATTGAAAGTGGACCTACCTAAAGAAGCAAAGAACTAATTTTCAAACTGAACAAATCTATTAATTTTTTGTGTGTAATTCACAAATTTTTGATAATATTTTTTGTTATACTACAATTATTTTTACAGTATTGTAGCTAAATAATACCAGCAAAATATACAGTGGTATAACAAAGTAATAACCATTTAACACACAGTGGTATAGCAAAGTAATAACCATGTAATACACAGTGGTATAGCAAAGTAATAACCATGTAATACACAGTGGTATAGCAAAGTAATAACCATGTAATACACAGTGGTATAGCAAAGTAATAACCATGTAATACACAGTGGTATAGCAAAGTAATAACCATGTAATACACAGTGGTATAACAAAGGAATAACCATGTAATACACAGTGGTATAGCAAAGTAATAACCATGTTATACACAGTGGTATAACAAAGTAATAACCATGTAATACACAGTGGTATAACAAAGTAATAACCATGTAATACACAGTGGTATAACAAAAGAATACCAGCATAATACACAGTTAATACACAGTGGTATAGCAGAGTAATACCAGTGTATTGCGTGGTTATTATTCAAGTATACACACAAAATAACAATGTAATACATCAGTTATACACATGTGTACACACTAGTGTATTTCTGGAGAATACTACTGTTATACCTAATGGCGTATTACGGTACTTATAAGCCACTTTTACACATAGTGTATACCTGAAGAATACCAGCAGTATTCCAGTTGTATACTAGAAGATTATCATTGTTATACACTAGTGTATATCACACTTTTTGCATGGTGTTTGTGTGCTAAAATTGATTGTCTTTTGTTTTTGTAGGTGAGAGCTTGTTGTTAAGAATTCAAGGTAATTCAGATGGTCAAAGTAACTTCAATTTGATACTACAGAAGTTATCAATACTCAAGAATGAGGTAAGTAGTAATTCCATATTTGTTGGCAAGAATTACAAATAATAACACTGGTTTATTTTTTACCGTAGCTGAGAGCTTGTTCAAGAGTTACTGGTGATTGAGATTATCAGAATGGTTGATGTTTGATACTACAAAAGTTACCATTAATCAGGTAAGAGAGTGATTTTGTATTTGTTTGCTGAAATCAAATGTCATAACTGCTATTATAGTGTTTGTATGAAGTAAGCTAAAAATAGTAACATTTTATGTTACCTAACTATCAGGCTCGCTCGCCATTTGTGCTCAAGCACACCACTAGTTTATATATATGTTTGGACGTACATATGTTATTTTGTACTTTGACCCTCGCGTATTTTTGTGTTCTCTCTGTGTTCGACCCCGTCCCAATCTTCACTAAACAGAATCCTCCGGTTTAGCGATCATTACCCATATCACCCTAGAAATTGAATTGTTTACCGCTTTGAATTCTTTTGTGGGTGCAGTAAAAACTCAAAAACGTATGGGAGCTCTATTTCTATTTGAGTCAGTGGCGGTTGTAAGTTAATACACTATTTGTCACAGTTATAAGCACTACTCAACAGTATTTACTTGAAAATGCATTGTCCACTAGACTAACATCGAAGGTAAGTCTTGCGTAGGAATGTTCAGTTGTGTGAAAGTATTGTGCGTTACAACTACTACACAAGTTTAAATAACGTGACTTGATTTTGTTGCTTTTTCAATTCAAACAGTTGCGGGGAGCAGTTACTATGGCATTGAATCTCCTTTACCGTATATACGTAATTTAAAAACTCGAAATTATTTTAGTAGCTTGAGTGTTAATTCAGCGAGCGAGCGAAGCGAGCGAAGCTGACTCTCAGTCGTGTTCAATTGAGATTTCAGATATTATGTAGGTATGTATGCGTACGTCAAAAAATTTCGCCCGCGCTTCTAATTACGTAAGTTAGGTAAAGCGTTCACAGTTCCAGTATTTTTCAATTAACGAGCGCGGAGAATCCTGCTGTACTGCCTTACCAACTTTGTTTCAACCAAAACGTTTATAGCTACTCTCTTCTTGAAACAATTGTGAAGTCTTTGTCAAGCTGCGCTTCTTTGCCACTGCTTTAGAAGTTTATTCAGGTAATTCTGTTATTGTTAACTCTTCATGCCTGATCATTGCTATTATTTAGCGATTTCCTTCACAAATCATCTTTACCTATACTCATATATTTACTCGCTCGCCATGCATTTGCGCTATTCGAGCGCACCACTAGTAGTTAGAATCATTCGTTTACCAATAGTGTGGTTTAAGGCTCGCTCGCCATTTGTGCTCAAGCACACCACTAGTTATGCGCTATTTCACTTTCCCCGTGCGATTTCAATTGAACAGCGATTTTTCGTAAAGAGATTACTTAAAGTAAAGAGATAATGTGCTAAATGGAAGGAAGAATTTGATTTCTAAAGGTTCATGTTAAATGAACGAAACCTCAAGAAAAAGGGCACAGTAATGAATAATTTTATGATCATTGAAATGTGATATATTGATGCAATTATACAAGGATTATGCTATAATTTACCCCTCTTCCCTTCCCTACTCCTGACTATATTACATTCATCTGGTGCTATACTTTCCAATATATTGAAGTGTAACACTCCAGTATCACTCATATATTTGCCAGAATTACAGCTTTGTCATAAGTATTGATTTATTATGCCTAATACAGTTTGTTATGTATGGTGCCTTTACCATCAGTTGTAGACAAATAGTGCATTAGACCTAACATCCGTCATTATGCTGTAATTAGGAGCGAGCTAAGAATGATGAAGATTGTGGAGGGGAAATAGTTGTTCAGCTAATTGTGCTTAGCCCACATTATAATATAGTGAATCTGCCCTGGAATATTTTTTTGGATGGTATAAAAAAGCAAATTACACAGTGTCAGTTGCTAAACTACAAAAAATTAAGGAACCTGCATATCCTAACTACAAGAATAATCAACTAAAGACACAGCTATCACACACTAAACATAAGGTCAGCACAGTTAACAGTAAATTTAAAAGACTCCCATAAACATTTAGCTATCTAGCTAGGGGCAGGTAACTATAGCTATATCCTAGTTTAACTGTTTTAACTAACCAATTTAATCCTGGGGAGTACACAGTTACAGCAAAGAATATAGCTCCACTAATTCTGCCCCAAGTCACTGCAGAGACTACCCCAGGTACCACTTGAGCTCTAGCTTTACTATTAATTTAGCTTACGGCGCGTAAGTTGCCCATTAAAAAATGTATGGGAAAAATCGCTGTTTAATTAATTGAAATACCTCGGTAACTAAGTGATAACAAAGTGAAATACCTCGGTAGTTAAGGGTGCAGTACCACCAGAACCTGTGGTTATTGAGTAATTCAATAGAATACCACAGAACCGCCCGTAACTCGATCCCAACTTACTCTCTGCGAACTACGTATTCGTGCGCTATTCATAGCGTATCAATTAACTTTGCCCGCCAATAACTCAGCCAATTTACCACAAGAGCTAGTACCGCGAGACCAGCCAGCGACCAAGTAGTAATTAACGCGTGGGCACACCTAGCAACAGTTGCTAACGGCCATGCTGGAGGGCAGCGTTGTTGTAACTCCACGTTTTGGGGGCTTCATCTCTTATAAAGAAATAAGAGTACTTTAGTAGTCTTTCTACAGAGTCAAAGGTCAGATACCAGAGCAAAATAGCTGCTACTGGTCTCACTGTTGATCCTTATACCATTGAGGATGCTAAATAGACTAGAGAGCCAGACACAATTCCACAGTTATTGTGGAGTGACTTAATGCTCTGTATGGTATCTACACCAAGTCCTCACACAAAGGAAGCTATTAAGGTTAGTTTAATGATAATCCTAGGGTATGAAGATATACTAATAAATCTGCTTAGGCATGGAAGGGGATGTTAGACTCGGAAGGTTTTGTTAAGGCAGGATGGGTACATGACTTACGGCTTCATCAATTCAAGACTGGTTGCAGCATAAAGTTTGTACTAATGCCAAGGTACAGCAGCTATGGAAGTATTGTATTATGACTATATGTACCATGCAATGGTAATACAACTCTCTATAGGTTAAAGTTCCCAAAGAATGTCGGCAACACCTCTTCTTCCTTGGGTCATTTTTGACAGTGATGGAGGAATCTTGGAAGCTCATTGTACCTGCATGGCTGGGTAAAGTTATTGCAAATATCTTTTTAAGCATGTTATTATGTGAAGTATCTTTTACAGGTTAGGGGAGGCATGCTCACATATAGCTGCTCTATTATCCTGTGTAGTGAAAGCAGTTGAGGCTAGGAATAAAGCTGGAACAGACTCCTGCAAATCCCAAAAGTGTGTCATCGAAAAGTCTCATCAAACGATTGTGCTATCCAGAAGCATACAAATTTTCAACTAAAGCCACACAAGGTATAAATAGCCATTATTGTAGTGACAATAAATGTCATAATTGACCTCATCAATGCAGGTGGGGTTGCAAACATGAGGAGACTGCAGTACAAGCTTATTCCGACATAGCTTCCAAGAGTCACGAAAATCTTACGATTATACCCGCAGGTTTGTATGTAGATATAGAGTGACCATACATAGGAGCTTCTCCAGATAGGATAATCACTTGCTCCTGTTGCGGTAGAGGCTGTCTCCCATTTTGTGTGAAAGATGGTTTATCAGAAGGTGATAATTTGTGCATGACAAAAAGTGGTGACAAGTGGACTCTGAATAATGACCATTCCTATTTTTATCAAGTTCAGACTCAATTACACATTTGTATTGTAGATTATTGTGATTTTGTCATGTGGACTGAACAAGATGTTGTAATTGAAAGAATAACAACAGATTGAGACTTCTTCAAATCTTTTATTGAAAACATTGAGCATTTCTTCAAGTATGGAATGTTACCTGAAATTATTGGAAAATGGTATACAAGAAAGCCTATTGCCGATTCCACTGGAGTTGTACCACAACCATCTACAAGCGTAGTGAGCTTGGAAGTGAAAGATAATGAAGATTATGAAAAGTGTGTTGGTGCTATTGTAATCAACCAAGCTTTGGAATTATGATAGGTTGATACAACAATAAGTGCAGTATTGAATGGTTTCACTGTGAATGTTGCGTTTGAGGTGCCCACCAAAAGGAAAATGGTACGCCCTTCTTGTAGAAAACAACCACAGTTTTCTAAGAAGAAATAGCTAGCAAGTTTAGCGCTGTCAGCAATCACTCAATCTTTGTTAAACAATAGCAGTCATCATTAGCTAATCTCACTTAATTAATCAGTCACAATTAGCTACATCACAAATTATTTATTTCATATAAACATCATTCAATCTATTTCATATAAAATTTCAATCAATCTTGTGGGACAACAGGCGAGCACAAGTTCACCAAAGCACAGCAAACAAGAATTATTTTATCTATAGTAGACAAAGGGGCCATCATTGATATAAAGGCGATTGGCAATACTCTGTAAAACGTAAACTTCTGCTTGAGCACACCAATCACCCGCTCTACATGAATATGGACTATCGATAATTCTCGGCTCCAATAAATTTCCTTTTTTTCTAGTTGTTTTTCCCTCCAGTTAAAGGAGGTGTCTTTACTTCAGCCAGTGCCAAGCTAGCATAATCTCCGCAGGTAAAACCACGGTCTGCTAAAATGACATCACCTGTGTAAAAGTAACTAGTACACAAATTATATTGGCAAGACTATAACACCTACCTGGTTCTAGGTACTCAATTAAGCCAGATTGTTCCACTATCTCCTTGTCTGAAATCCTGCCTCCAAAACACTTGGATATAAAGGAAATTGTACATTGAGGTGTAATACCTATCAGGAACTTGATTGTGGAATGGTGCTTGTAATTGCTCCACACCTGAGCTCTAGCCAAAATATCTAATGGTCGTTCCATGAATATCTCAGTGCAATCAATTATTACAGCACAACTCCTAAAAAACTTGCGAAATGATGATGGCATAGTTAGCCTCAGTACTCCTCTATCTGGCCACTTCACAGGTGGTGATAAACAAGTATACAAAATATTTAACACTTTATGAAAATTCCTTGATACTGAAGAACGATGAACCCCAAAACGAAAAGCAATATCTTCCTCAGCTAAATTCAGTTGAGCTTAAATAGTACCATTAGTACCATATCAAAGGCTGATAATTTCAAACAAGTTGAAGACGTGACTTTACCATATCAAGCTGGGCTTCAAAAACATACCACTCATGTAACCCTAACAATTTACATTAAGTCATAGACTTCTACAATATTTTTTTTTACTTACCTGTATAAAACTTTAAATGGTTACTGTCACCCTTGAATGTAGCTTCAGTTATTGTGAATTTCATGCTCTCCTCTGTCATATCAGTGATTTGCTTATGAAGATCATACACTTCCTTCCGCATTATCTCTTCACAGCTGGTAAAGCATCAAAATTTGTATCAGTTTGGCATGACACATCAATCACCATGCAAAAAGTGTGATATACACTAGTGTATAACAATGATAATCTTCTAGTATGTCCAGGTGGTTTGCTGGAAAGTTACAGACTTGTCAAGGTGGTTACCAAACAGTTACAGATTTGTCAAGGTAGTTTCCAGAAAGTTGCAGACTTTGTCAAGTGGTTTCCAGAAAGTTACAGACTTGTCAACGTAGTTAACAATGAGTTGTTTGCAAGGTTTGTAAACTAGCTTGTTAACTATAGTGTCCGTTCCCGATGTCAACAACGGAGTTCCAAAATTTGTTAACCGCCGGGTAACTACGCCCGAACTATACGTAGTAGTTAACGAGCTAGTTTGCAATTTGTAAACTTCGCTTTTTGGCGCTGTGCAGTGCATGATTGACTAAGTAGAACTACAAGTAAAAGTGAAATAGTTGAAGTTGAATGAGTTACATTATTTTGATTACTCTGTATCTATAATATCTATGCTGCGATGCCCTATTTACTGGTTTTAGTGGTAGATTAGTATGCACTGCTTGCTTATTGGACTTCATATCTGACTCGTACAACAGACAATATGAATGTAACCACTGTTGTAATAGAAATATATTTGTAGTAGTAGTTAACATCCTCCACAAATCCTCCCACTCCTGTTGTGTGAGGTTTCACTGCGTAATGAGTTACTGCACAAAACTATCAATAAGTATAACTCAAATTAATGAAAAACAAACAAACAAAGAAAAAGCAACAACAACAACAACAAAACAAAACAAAAAAAGCAACAAAAACAACAACAACAAACAAAGAAAAAAAACCCCAGTGGGTTCAATGAAAATGCACAAAGAAGTGTGATATGATAGAATGACAGGTGTTAAGAATGTTCGCAGCTTCCTTTCCAGTTATCTTGAGAAGGACAATTCACTAGGGGGCCACCATCTTCTTGTGGGGGAGTGGCCCACACTGGTAACAAAATTCTGTGCTTGTTTTGCCATAAGACGAGCATCAGCAGAATTCCACTGTTCACTGCATCTAAAAATCAAGAGCATAAAAATATTTCACAATTTCTTTCTCAGCCTTCTTTTACTCATTAGATGTATTCTCTCTCTTTCACAGGCTTTTTAAAAACAATTAAAAGAAATTTAAAAAAAATGTTTGTCTATCACCAGGAATCCAACATGAGACCACTCAGGGGCTTCTCTGGCATTTCTAAGTGGTCTGGCCAGGAATTGAGTGTGGTGTAAGAGGTGTGATATACCAAACCACAGTAAACAGCATCTGAAGCATTTAGTAGTGCTGGCATTGTTCAAAGTGCATCTATTGCGTATTTATCACAAGCACTCTGCTCATGCTTTCAAAAAGCATTACCTTTGAGAAACCCTCGAGATAGCAAAACAAAAGCATTCTGGTAGTGCAATTATAACTAGCAAAACAATATTAATAGCTGGTTTAGTCATTTCATGTATTCATTGTTAACTTTCTGGCACATAAGAAACAAAGAGTAGTCTTCAGTCACAATACCAAAGCTATTTTATTTCCAACTTGCAAATCATTCTAGATAGAAAGTTGTAGTTTACTACTACCGTCTAGCCAAAACTTCTCTTTGAAAATCTATCTGTTCGGTTGATGTGGACTTCCTAACACAATAAGCTGTGTGGCGCCTTAGAAAGAAAAAAGAGGAGCATACACCCACTTTTGGAAAATTATCACTCAGCCACAGAGTGTTTGTGTGTTAAGCAAGCGGTCCGGGTTCAATTCCTGGTGACAGCCAAACTTCTTTTTTTTTTAAATTTGTATGGTTAAAAAAAAAAAAAAAGCCGTGAAAGAGAGAAATCACAAAAATATTTGTATAACAACACACACAAAAAATTAAACATACCTTTAGTAAACTAATTTTAGTCTGTCACATGAAGTACAGCATAAAGACTTCAGTACTCTGCAAAACACATAACACACACATGTACACACACACACAGAGCAGTATGGTACATATAAATAATAGCTCGATAATAAATTTAGACATCATTTGATTGAACTCAGATATAACTCTCGCACTAGAATAGTTAAAAATACATCTCACCTAAGTATTACTGCCTTAAGGAATGCTTTATTGCATATATATTTTTATTAATGCTCATCTACACAATCACATAGGAACCACGATGTCAAACATTCAGTATACACATACGGCAGTTCTGCCTTCTCAGTTTAATGCCAATGGCACAAACCTGCACTGAGCAAAACTTCAAAGTAGTGAAGTGTGTGAACTGATAAAACAAAACAACAACAACAACAACTGTCTTGTCTCCACCCAGAGTGGTCAATCTCAGGATAACTGTCTGTCGGAACCACCCCCACAAAGGAGGAAGAACTGACCTACAGCTATCCGTCTGAACTTGGAACAGAACCTGTTATTGATTACCACCACATTTACCTCATCATTTAACACCCACACCTTACATTTGGCCAGCTTGCGGGCGCCTCTCATCTTAAAACTTAATCATATTCATCTCAATCTCCACCTACTTCCTACCTATCTTAGTTCTATACCATATCACCCTATATAATCTGTACCAACTCGCAATCAATAATTATTCTTGCGCAAATAAAGTCTAAGTGCTGGCAGGAGCCTACTGTATGTCTCACTGACTAATTAGATGCCATTATAAGAATTCTGGTCCTTCGAGAACTTTATTATTAACTTCATTATTTTCTCTTTATTTTTTATTATTTGACCTTCCCTGTGGTGGATTTACGCCCCACCACCAACAACAAAACTAAGACATATACGGCTGGTAAATGACACGAATGGCTGCAGTCAAGTAACTATGCGTGTGGTGTTGATGTGTGTATACAGGAGGACATATGAAATGGTATACAGTAGAATGTCAGTTATCTGGATAAGTTGCGACTGAGAGGTGTTCGGATAACTTACATGTTCAGAGAACTGAACAAAACAGAAAACGTATTATAATTATGTAATATAGTATTATGTATTCTTGTTTGTACATGCTATTATTAGATTTATGGTGTTCGGTTAACTGAAGTGTTTGGATAATGACATTCTACTGTGTTACCAAGTAGCATCAATTTTTTGGCAAATTGCAGAATTAATTTCAGGTACAAAGTCACACCTCAAAACCACAAGCAAAACATTTTAAAGTCACTGACTTAAAACACAAGTAGAGCTATTTTACTTGGAAATATACACCAGCACAGTAGGCATTGAATTTCCTCGTCAATTATTAGACAAAGATTTTGTAGGTCTCCTTTGGAGCACTTGCCAAAGTGGCTTCATTATGATCAAGCATTCTTGTGTAAAATGTACAAGTTCGCCATAATTAATACCGCTGGTGCCACACCCAGTTTACTAACTACCTATATCACTGCACAGTTTTATATAACTGGTGTAGTTTTTTACTTAATCACTCAGGTCCCAGGTCCTTCCAGAGAAAGACACAATTAGATAGTGATCCCGCCTTGAGTTTATAATGTCCCTCCAATGGCATTGATGAAAGTGTAGCTATGTACTGCAGGGTTCAGGTCTTCTTAACCCTTTCACCGCCGTAGACGCCACGTGGCGTTTTGCATTTGGTGGGCTGTTCTCCTGTAATAAAATCGAAATGATAGTACAGGTATTAGTTGTTGTTGTTTTTTACAATTAAAAAAAAATATGGCTGCTGGAACGCTAACCGTTGAGTTGTTTGTCCTCCAAAAAATATTTAATAGTACGAGGTTGAGAAGCTCAGAATCCATCAAATAGAAGATGAATAAGCGTGTACTCTGTTTGAACCACATAGCAGCTCTGAGACATTCAGAAATTGAATTTCAGTTAGTATGGTTGGTAACAGTAAGTCCAAAATTTGTAGCTATTTGTTGGACTAATAGACTTTTTTTTTTGCATCATAGTAAACAGTTTTGACTGTACCTGCTTTTAAAACATATCTCGTTGCTGAATGTCTGTGCAGGGAAAGAAAAAAAATCTTATTGGCGAGCAGAGCGAGCAAGACACTCTCAGGGGTAACACAATTTAAAATCGGGGATGTTTGTTTGTTTATATGTTAGACGTATGTATGCCATTGTGTACTTTGACCCTCTCGTATTTTCGAGTTAACTCAGCATTCGACCCCGTCCCAAACAGTATCCTCCGGTTTAACGATCATTACCCGTATCATCCTAGAAATTGAATTGTTTACTGACACTTTGAATTTTTTTGTGGGTGCAGTTTAAACTCAAAAACTTACTGGAGTTCCATTTCTATCAAGTTAGTTGCGGTGGTAAGTTAATACGCTATTTGTCATAGTTATAAGCCCTATGCAACAGTATTTACTTGAATATTTATTGTCAACTACATTTAACACGAAGGTAAGTCTTGCGTACGTATGTTCAGTTATGTGAAAGTATTGTGCGTTACAAAAAATATCCCAAAGAAAAAGTTTAAAGAACGTGACTTATTTTTTGTTTCAATTGAAACAGTTTCGGGGAGTGGTTACTATGGCATTGAATGCCTTTACCGTATAATACATGATTTAAAAACTCCACTTTTTTTAGTAGCTTGAATATTAGAAGTTAAAACCTAACGTCTAACACTCCAGTGTAGTATTAGGCTCGCTCGCCATATGTGTTCAAGCACATCACTAGTTACATTTTTCATGTTACCAAACTGGTCATCATAAACTTGGCGGTGAAAGGGTTAATGAATCTTACATTATCTGGAAATCACAGGACCATAGAAACACTTGACTCCAGCCCTGTGTAACAAATGACTAACTATCATGTGTAGCCATTACTTTCTTCTTTCACTTTCATTAATTTCATTACTGTAGCTATGTGTGTGCGTGTGTGAGACCAGGTGATTGTGCATGGCTATAGTCAGGTCATTGACCAAATGATCCGGGAACTCTTCACCTTTCATTTGAATTCAATACTTTACAAAAGACGAGTTGAATCAATTAAATGTGTGTGCGTGTGTGTGTGTGTGTGTGTGTGTGTCCGACCACACATACAAATGGTTTCAAAGGATTATTCTGTTAGTAAATGAAGTGACAAGAGTTCTGAAAGTTCAGTCACTCCCTATATATCTCAGGTTGTCTAAGTGTGCATTAAATGGAAATATCCACAAGTCAATTAAAAGGAGTAATAAATATAGTAAATAAAAAAATAATTTCAAAAGGGCCTCTTTGCTTGTTAGTGGAGTTAAGAAGTCATTCCAGAGTTCCTCACCTCTAGTTGTATTGAAGTCCAGGAGTCATCACGTGTACACCAGTGGAGTAGTCACTGCACTATCACACCTGCCACTTCACACTCCTACATTGAAAGTGTATGTCTCAAGTAAAACTAGCTCAACATAATTCAAGATTCTCGGATTTGTGTTTTCGTGCTTGTAATTCTAACACATGTACATGTAGACTTTTTTTTTTTTTTAGAGAAACAGGCTAGTTTAGTACAGTAGAAGTTGTTAAAATTTACACCTTCCATATTATATTATATTTATATTAACTACCACAAAACTTTATGAAAAATTGGGGCAAATGTCTCCACGAAAGTCAAACTAATATCTGGGATG
>WLWD01000697.1_pt1 | contig 286090 bp, 214 predicted proteins | sample 6712731 | NCBI WGS metagenome assembly WLWD01 (sample SAMN12718690, study PRJNA576275) | sponge metagenome | isolation source: marine sponge | host: Mycale hentscheli | place: New Zealand: South Island, Marlborough, Capsize Point | collected 2014-11-01
AAGCAGCTGGCAATACACTTGCTTATCATAAAGAGAATAATTATACCATTTATACGTATATAATAATAACAAAAGGCTAAACCCAGAGAGAAAATTAGGTACCTGCCAAGAAACTTGGACATGGTGTAGTTGTCTTTGAACTCCTGTAGCACACGTACACACAAACAATCACACGCACACACACACACAAACAATCACACGCACACACACACACAAACAATCACACGCACACACACACACACACACATAAAACTACCAGCTACATATTGATCATTTTCCAACTCACTTCTGGCAAACTATTGTCTGCTGATGCCACCTGACTGCAGTCATTGAAAATGAACACTGTACAATAAAATTCCATTAATTAATTGATAATAGGGGGGAGCGAGTTTACCCACTAATAAAAAATACCCCAAAATAAATATCAATAGTAAGCGAGCGAAGCAAGTGAGACACTATCTCGGGTAACACAATCGAAAACAGGAGGATATTTTTTAATTGTTAGGTGTGGACGTACATGTCATCTGTACTTTGACCCTAGTGTATTTGTGTTAGCTCGGTGGTCGACCTTGTCCCTAACTTCACTGAACAGAATCCTCTAGTTTATCGACCTTTACCTGTATCATCCAATGAAATTGAATTATTTACTGCTTTGAATTATCTTTTGCAGGTGCTTGTGTTTAATAGTCCAACCACGAAAGTAAGTCTTATGTTGGTATGTATAGTGAACAAGTATGTGTGAAATTACGGTGCATTACAGCTACTGCTTGGCTAAAGAATAGCACAAAGTAAATGTTTAAGGAACAAATAAACATATTAGCTGCCTTTACACGCTTTTCCGGCTACTACCGCAGTTAGCATGTCTTAATTAATACAGTGTTAGGTTCTAACCTGTGTGGTAATTCCTTAGAAATGCCTGCTGTTATTTTTTTGTTTTGTTTATCTTAAGTCAAGTAGTTGGGGCGAGTGGTTACTATGGCATGAAAATCCCTTTACCATATATATGCGTAATTTAAAAACTCTACAGTTTTTTTTTTATAGTAGCTGGAGCGTTAAAAGTTAAATTAAAGTTTTATATAACCTAACTAGGGAGGCTCACTCATTATTAGTGCTCAAGCACACCACTAGTTAATTACCAAACATAACAGTTGTCCTACGCTTGTCCCTAACTAAGCCAAGCATACTTTCAGTGGGTTTTACTTTGCCTAAGATGTAAAGTTTCTTTCTCGAGAAGTTTTCTGCAACAAGACTAGATAACCCTTCCAACATTTGGCCATATGCACTTCTTTCCAATCTGTTAAAAAGTGCCCACACAAAAACTTGCTGCTTTTTTTTTTTTTTTAATTAAATAGCAACTCGCCTTTGTTCTTCTTAACAGACAGCGATATCTCATCGTCGCTGTTCAACACACGCTTCTTGTTCTTACCTAATGAAAATATTCACACACTCGCAAATTATCGTTACTAATAAATTTCCACTTACCCACTAATTCACCGCTCACAAATGTCCCATTGGAACTGTAGAAAATATATAGTTATTAAGTCGAAAAGAAATTCAACACACATACACACACCTTTTGTCTTCAATAAATACAGTATAGTTGTCTCCATTAGATGTTATTTGTTCCTAAAAAAAATGATTGTTAATTATGAAAGCATGCAAGTGATAATGGTTGGTAAAAAGCCACGCCCGATGTTATTGAATATTTAGCCCGGCTAAAATACATTCCGTTAAAATGAATGAAGTGGCATAAAGTGTTATGATAGATACAATGCCAACAAGACGCTAACTCTCTCAATTGTGTAAACTACTTACTCTGAAGATTCTGAAGTGGGTCTTACTCAATGTCAAAAAGTGGGGTAATCTCTTGCCAGCTCTCTGAGCTTCAAAACGGTAGTCACAGGCTTCATCTCTTCCGAAAGAATGTTCTTCTTTCACTAGGTCTAGTACAGAACGTACCACACGCCATCAATACCTTCGCCTACAATGTCGGTCACTGAGCCACACAGGCTCTCAAGAGAATCACATACCTACGGGGAAGTAAGCCTTCCCTAGAGGAAACAGTCTTCCCCAAGGCTCGACGACTCCGTCAACGTCGTCCTCGTCGCAAGATTCCACGGAAGCGTCCAGAGTTTGGACCGGTTGAGTTGCAGCAGTTGGATCCATTGGGCACGTGGGTGGAGTAACTTCACACTGAAAAGGTAAAGGTCGTCAAAAAAAGGCATGTTTGTGTGGAGGAGAGGGGGAAAAAAAAACGAGAGGATGTTTTGCATCTCTGACTTCGAAAAGAGAGCTGAAGAAATTATTGATAAAGGAGCGTGGGGATATTACTCATCTGGTGCCAACCAGCAGCAAACTCTAAGAGATAACGTAGAAGCATTTAGCAGGTAACTGGAGTTGTTAGTACGTGCTGTATACTGCAGACTGCAATCCAAGTTTTCTTGCAGGTACAGATTCAGACCTCGTGTTTTAAAAGATGTCTCCAAAGTGAATCTCTCTGTGCAGCTGCAAGGGGAATGGGTGGAGTCACCTGTAGGTGTTGCACCAACCGCAATGCAAAGAATGGCTCATGACCAGGGAGAAATAGCCACAGCACAAGGTCCAGAAAGACTTATTTGCTATATTAGTTTTAAACAGCACTCACTTTCTGCATGGCAAGACTTTTCCAACTGCTACAGCACTTAGGGGGCGTGTCCAAACTTTTTTTTAACGTCAAAACGTTAACATTAGCCCCTCCCCCAACTTTGTGTCATGGGGCACGTACCTTTTATGGCAGCCAGAGAGAGAGAATACATCTAATTTTAAAATAGTTTGGACATGCTCTCATTAGTGATAAGTCTGTCAGCTTGCAAAATAAGTTATTTCAATTTAAATTAATATGTTTGTAAACTGCTATGTACATTTTGTTGGGTTGCCACTTTTTGAACACACTCAAATTATTATGTCGCCCCTGACAACCAAACAACTAGAGTGTAAATACCTTGTTGGGTAAAGGGTCTGGTTTTAATGAGTCTTAAGGATTTTTGACATTGACTATTCTGTACCAGTTAACACATTTACTTTTAACATGTGCATTCTCTTTCCCTTTCTTTGCATCTCTATTGTACAACAGCCTGTGTCAGAACTGGAACGTGTATGATCCTTAGCTCCTGGAGCACCACTAGCATAGAAGGCGTGGCAGCAGCTGCCGAAAAGGCCCAGATGGAATGCCGGACCATGGGCTTGAGGTGGTTTCAACTCTACATCTACCGTGACAGGTCCCTTACAACTCAGCTTGTCCAAAGGGCAGAGCAGGCTGGTTATAAAGCTCTCGTCGTGACAGTGGACACGCCTATTCTCGGGAGGAGATTGGCAGATGCAAGGAATAGCTTTAACCTTCCTTCACATTTGAAACTCGCAAATTTCGGTGACTCTGACGGTGACTCCTCCGTAGCGTCCAAACTGGTAGCACGGGAACATGAGTCTGGTCTTCATCAGTACACCAAGGAGCTGATTGATGCCACTGTGAGCTGGGACATGATAGACTGGCTGTGCAGTCAGACGAGTCTCCCTGTCATCCTCAAGGGCATCCTGACCAGGGAAGATGCGAGGGAGGCCCTCAGGCACAGAGGTGTCCGGGGCATTGTAGTGTCCAATCATGGGGCAAGACAACTGGATGGAGTTCCAGCTACAGTGAGGCATTTAGTTGTGCTTGACTTGGTGTTTGGAAAAGGGAGTTCGTAGAGGTGATGTTTGGTAATGGTGGCATGAGGAATTGGGGTTTTTATTTTAGTTGTATGCTTCTTGGTAATCGTGATATTTGGTAAGACAATGTTTGGTAAGAGTGTGTTGAGTGAGGTGGTGTTCTGGTAAGGTGATATTTTGTTTGGTGACTTTTTTAGATGATATTTTGATTGGTAACATTTAGTTAGGTTCTGTGTGATAGTAAACATGTTCTGTTAGAGTGTTTGGTTTGTTACTGATGTATTCTGTGTATAAAATTGCCTTAATGTTGCAGTGATTTAAAGTTTCAATTTTAATTGATAAATTTTGTTTTCAATACTCCTGATCGTTCGTGTGAAATGTAACGGCATGCCTTTCGCACCTCCAATACTCCTGATCGTTCGTGTGATATGTAACGGCATGCCTTTCACACCTCCAATACTCCTGATCGTTCGTGTGATATGTAACGGCATGCCTTTCACACCTCAGATTGACGCTCTGTCAGAGGTCGTATCGGAGGTGAGAGATCGTGTGGAGGTGTACCTGGATGGAGGTGTGAGACAAGGGACGGACGTGCTAAAGGCTCTTGCCCTGGGGGCGAAGGCAGTGTTCGTGGGGCGGCCTGTGCTGTGGGGACTGGCATGTGGAGGCAGGCAAGGGGTGGAGCAGGTACTGGGCATGCTCAAGGAAGAACTCAAACTGGCCATGCAACTAGCAGGTAGTAGTTGGTATTTGTTTTGTTAGTAATTCTGACTGTCTCTTATTTATTTAATTTTTTCAGGTTGTAGTAGTTTAGCTGATATTAATCGGGATCTGGTGATACACGAACATGAGTATAAATTATCAAGACTGTAGTCATTGCTACTCATATATTTATATTATTTATATCACTCATTTTTTACAAGTATGAATGCATTTCTTGTCAAATCTGTCTCCAGCGTATCCATGATGAGTTGTTTCCCTCCGTCCGTACACATTTTATCCTCTAGTTTTGTTTCCTACAAAATCAGTCATGGTTGATATAGCGTTTGAAGTTATAGTTATAAACCAAAATTGAGGTTTGTATGCGATTTATAAATATAAATATTTTATAGCCCAAACATAAACAACGAGCAAAGTATAGCTTTAGCTTTAGCTATCTTAGTAATTGTATTAAAGTACCCAAACTCTTCATTATTCCATTTTGCTTTGATATCTGCCTTCTATCATAATTATGGTTGCTAAGAACTATATCAGACTTTTCTCTGCTAATACATTTTCTTATGAGCATACCAGACTGTATCCGATTTATAGTTCTTAATGACAAGCGCAGTCGCTCGGGTAACGGGCTATAATACAGAGATATTCTGTGATTTTTTACAAGTTGACGTGCATGTCTACAAGTAAAGAGCCGCCAGCACCCAAACTCTTCATTATTCCATTTTGCTTTGATATCTGCCTTCTATCATAATTACGGTTGCTAAGAACTATATCAGACTTTTCCCCCGCTAATACATTTTCTTACGAGCATACCAGACTGTATCCGATTTATAGTTCTTAACGACAAGCGCGGTCGCTCAGGTAACGGGCTATAATACAGAGATATTCTGTGAATTTTTACAAGTTGACGTGCATGTCTACAAGTAAAGAGCCGTCAGCACTCTTATAATAATAATAATAATAAAAGGTAACTGTTACTTAATTTTTTTTAAATTTTCTTTCAATTGTATACTGATCAGAGGCAAGTGTGATACCTGATGAATTATTAAACGGGTGATTTGTGCCGGATGTTTTGTGATGACGGTGAACAATAAATACTTGAGGGAGAGAGAATGATACCTGACAACACTGCCACATACAAACACACAAAATTTGCAAATGTCAGTACACGAAAATTGAATGCAGCTGGAGTTCCTTCATGATTCACTGCAGCTTCTCTTCGCGTACTTGAGTTCATTTTTGCTACAGAGGAGGGAAAACAGCAATAAAGTCATACATACTCTAGCGAAACAATCTTTCCAAAGCTTATTTGTTATTTAAAAAAACAACAACAACCAATTGTAGGCAATTATTTTAGTACGACTTTTTGTTTTCGTACCTCTTTTTCAGTTTTAGTTTCCGTCCCATGCGATATCTCCACGTCTCTTTCTTGCTGCCAACGCTGTCTTCCATGAAAATGTCTGCAGGGACAGTATCGTTCTCATCTTCCTCCTCTTCACTCGGTTCCTCCCCCGTGCTGTGACTAGACAACCTCATCGTCGGTGCAGAGTCGCGTCTCAGAGTGACGTCTTTCCTGTCCATAGGACTTTTACCATCTACGGGTTTTTTCAGCACCGGCGTGGAAAAGACTGCCCCTTGAAGAGCTCTGAAAGATGCCTCAGTCGGAGTGAGCGACTCGCAATGAGGGCTGCCTCTCTCCACGGAAGAAAGACTCGAGTTGGAAGAATAAACCAGCGATGACCGGAATTCAAAATTGAACTCATTCTTTTCTGGGAGGGAGAAGTTCCTGGTAGGGTGTCTGCCAGATGTTATGGACGATGGAGTGCAAGACTCACTGGGAACTGGTGGAAGAGTAGTGAAAGCCTTTAAAAAAAAAAAAAGAAAAAAAAAAAAAAGAAAAGATATAATATGAAGTATTTAGAATTTAACATTGAAGGTCTCATTGTGTCTTGTACTAGAAGGATCTACACAACAGGACAATTATATCTGTTGTGTACCACGATACATATCAGTCTATTTTATTCTGTAAACAAGGTTCAGTTCCAAGAGGGACAATCAACTGTCTCTTGATTATACACACATGGGGAGTTTTCTTAAGAATGCAAAGTAAAGAAAATCTTCTGAGAGGACGAATAATTCCAATAAAGGGGATTTTTTTAAAATAAATTGATGCATTGAATAACTTCTATGGGACTTCAGCACTTGTCAACAAAAATAAGTTGACAGAGAAAACACCACAAGACAGTGCCAGAACTTATCCAGCATAATCACCCCAGCACTACTAGTCTCCTCCAATCCCAACTCTCCCACTTACGTGTGAATGTCTGTGTTTCCCTCTAAACTCCAGCCGCAGGTCCGAGCAGCTCACAGCTCGGTTATCATCACCCATCTTGGTCAAGCTCATGGTCGCAGGAGCGTTGGCCGACATCTCAATAGAACCAGTGAGGTCCACTTCAGAGTCGTTAATGGAGGCTGACGAGATGGCCAGGGCATTGCGCCTGCGATAGTGACGAGGCATTCTCAGCAAATCCTCGGCCATCGTGGACTCACCGGACGAATAGTCGTCAATATTAGTAGTGGAAACAAACCTGAGACAAGAAATCTCTTTCAATTTAGTATTGCTTATTATTATTATTATTATTATTACATCTTCATCTTCATCAGTTTGTGCAACATACCTTTTCAACATGGAAAGAGTCCTTCTAGCTTTTCTTGGTGACTTCTTAGATTTGTTGCTCTGGTTAAACTTGACCCTGGTGGATGACCTTGTGTTTGCTGAGCAAACCATCTGGCAAGCTTTGATGGACTGGTTGAGCTTCATTAGTTCTTTGTGAAGGCGACCTAGTGCTTCTTCCACAATGAGGTTGTCAGGGTGACCAACAGGAGTGTACTTCAGGAGTTCCTGCGAGTACAAATGAACACGACAGGCAAGTTAATAAACTCACAAAATAACGTTAATTAATTCCAACAAATAGACAACGGACAAAAAGTTCATTTCTGATGCAGTGTCACTAAAGAATTATTAGCACAAAGTCTCAATAAAGCCACTTCTAGGCACCACCGAGACTTACTTTGAGGAGAAGCTCGTAACGAGGGAGTCGCTGGATAGGCGTGAGGAGGTGCGAGGCCAGGAGGTGCGAGGCCAGACTCAGCTTCTCGCACATTGGGCTTTGATGCAACATTGTCAGGACCTCTTTGAACTCTCTGGACTCCGCCTCGTACGTGGCGAGAGTCTTCATGGCAATCTTAAACTCGCCCATGTACACGCGATACATGTTAAAGAACTCCACCTGCAAAAATATAATAATCATAGTCATCATCATCGTCATAACCATTGCGGTCATAATCATAGTCATCATAATCTTTCATCATAATAACTCACATTGGAGGGACTGCATAGTTTTGAAAAGATTTGTCCCACGGAGTTTTCACAGTCAAACTCATCTCTACTGCCGCAGTTCTTGAGGTCGGCAAGTATCTCCTCGTGGCTCTCCAACAGCTGCTCCAGCTGGGCGGGGATGAGCTGCCTCAGGCTCCTCCCAGACACTACCGTCTCAAGAGGTCCCAGGAAAGACAGAATGGCGTTGAGGTTTTTCACATACTTGGCTTCCGTGGATGTTATTTCGCTGATAACCATATACCTTTTACCTGTGATGTATGCATGCCATGCGTGTGAGAACATAAATGAGGTTTGGAACATGTTCAGTCATTATAAGCTGGACATACAATATTTACAAGCAGTGTGTTCCTGTCTTTGTTTGTGAACACAGAGAATACTGCTATAGCGTGATGTCATTCAGTGTTGGTAATGTACATGTGTGGTACCATAAAATTAAGATGAAGATAACAAACAAACAAAACAAAAGAAACCACAACAACCACAACATTCCTCACTAATAGATACTGAGACTAATAAATATACAAGTTTCTTGAAACCTGAACCTAGCTCCTTCTCATACAGTAGGTGTAATCTGAAGCTACACACCAAAACCTCACAACTGTAGTAACACTTTCTTTCCCAATGAGTCTACACTAATGAGGGCTGACAAAGAGAAAGTTAATGCATGAGTAAGTGGGAGTTTAGAAGACCCATTAAACTGGAGAACTGGACACTAAAATGGGAAGAGGAAGAATGATGGCTGCTGGCTGAAATCTGCCTCTAACAGGAATTGGTTGTAATTGAACTCCAGGTCACATGGATGTCTCCTCTGGCACAACTTCCTTTCCTTTCCTTTCCTGGAGTGCCGGTGAAACTTGACACTACAGCAGAAAGTACTCGATATGTTTGTGTGTGTCTTGTTTGAGAGGGAAAGAGCAACTGTGTACACTAGACCGTCTGTCAACCTACTCAACCAGCCAACCATGGCAAACTAAGAGCAAAGGAGAGCACTTCCACCCAACTCAGCGGCCACTGATCCTTAGCTCCTGGTCACTGAGAGTGATGACATCATTTCAAGTTAAGTGTGCAGATGTCATGATAACTACTAATCATGACAGTTGGCCAGCAAGCAGCATGTTATTAATTAAACATTTTGCTAAAAACATTATATATTTTTTGTGTGTTTAAGTCAAAAGTAAAAGAGATTAATTATGCGAAAAATTTGCTAGCCAATGTTTAATATCCACCAAAAAAAAAAAAAAGGAAGTCCAAAATACAATAGATTAATTGTGCACAGGTTTGCTAGCCTAACATGCCAGCTATTGAGTTTTATGACTGACTGGACCTAGTCAATGTGTAGGAGGAACTTAAAGTGTTGAATGAATTTGACGACAATAGCTACAATGACACATCAATTCTGACCACTTCCCCACTCATTCAGTCTCTTTGCCACTTACGTTCTGCGATAGTCGTGGAGACGGCCGGAGGACTGGGGGAGGGCACACTCTCCTGAGAGAGGGAAGAGTCTATGGAAGTGAAAATAAATAAAAGCATTTAATAACTAATTAAGTGAAACTGCAAAAAAAAAAAAAGGTTCCCAGATACTCCGATTGCCGCCGTACCGACCACAGCCACACCAACTGAGTTCGGACTGGTTAACAAGAGAGGCCTTTTAAAAAAAAACAGCCCGGACAAGATGAAAACAATAGGGATGTCAAAGAGGACACAGTTACTTGACTAAATAAAAGGAATGGTTACCTCTTTAACCTTTGTTTGATGTCAAGTGTCAATGCATAACAAAAAACACTACTACTACAGACTGCTGAACAACTAAGCAAAACCAGCTAGTAATACTGCACATGTTAATTAACTTAGAAAAGTAAACACTTGCAAATTTGTATATTTTGGCTGTCTCTTAATTAATATGTATTATATTATTTTTAAAAACAGCAGCGTACCGTCAGACAGCTCCTTATGAGAAAGAGTCGGAGAGTTTCCTGGAGAGGGAGAATTGTTGGGCGAAAAGCGGAACATAGAGAACCTGTTGGTCCGGTTTGATCGAGGTGACTGGCATAGGTCCTTGATCTGCACACCACACAACACACATCAAAACCATTAGGTTCATGAATAGCTGTAAGATGGACGCTGCACATACAGCTGGAGGGCAGAGTCACACGCATGAATAATGACATGGGGGCTTTGAATTTGGTTCTCTTCCACAGAGGTGGCACCACTATACTACCCTGACTAGTTTCCAGGCTAGACTTAGAGTCTGTGTAAGCACTCTAGTCCTGCAAACTTCTGGCACTCAATTATTCATTGGAGATAATCTCGCCTGTGGTCAAACTATTTTCTCATGCAGTTAATCATCACTTCAGGCTCGAAATCAACAACAAAAAATGTAATAGTAACATTATATGTATAGAATTAACGGTGTAAATAATACATGTATGTCCAGTACAATCTGAGTGAGGTGTCAGATCAAGTTGCCAAGCAATAGTGACAAAAAAAAAAAAAAAAATTTTACTATGATACTAATTATCACAGGCCCACAGGCTTGCAGTTTAAGAAACACTTTGCTTTATTTAAAGTGTTTAAATGTTATGAATAATCAATAAACCCTAAGGACAAATAATTTGGTTACATATCTAGTTTATTACGCAGGAGCATGCTGCACTGAAAATCTACCAGTCCACAACTAGCTCACCTCGAGAATATCGTCTTCAAAAGCGCAGGAGTTCCTGCCTAGTTCTGTCCTATTGCGTGCACAGGACTGGATGATCAATAGGGGACTGCAATTCGGGTCTGAAGCAGCCCGGCGAGTTTCGTTCTTCCTCCGCAGCGTTACGTTGAACAGTTTACTGGTTGTCTTACTCATTTTAATACTCACTACTACACAATTCTCACTACCACTACACAATTTGCAGCCAGCTAAGCTTATAGCTCACTTACGACACTGCAGCTAAGCGCTTTAGGGAGGCCTATTTGAACCGTTCGCCCACACACACAAAGACAAAACAGGCCCCGCCCACGGAAATTACCCGCGAAAGATTTCGCGCTTTCATTCTATTTATGGGGAGTAATATTAATATTATAGGACGGACCGAAAAAGGCAGAAAAAAACTTGTCTTTTTGAAGGGTGGAAGAGAAAGCATTGTTTGGTTCCTGCAGCTTGTAGCGGGGGATAGACGTTAAGATTCTGGGAGAAGCGGTTGTGAAAGGTGTGTCCAGCCAGAAGTAAGATGAGCCACTCTGGCGATGGTGGTGGAGAAACGAACAGGGGGCACTACATCTCTGTAAGTGAACTGGTGGTCTGCAGCGTTTGAGAGGTAGCTATAACTTTAATGTATTCATGCCATCATCAGGTGTTGCAGCGGCAGGCCAGATTACTGGGGGACTACGAGCAGGTGCACTTCAGAAGGAGGGACAATGGGTGAGCTTAAAATCATAATCTGTTGTGTTAAATGGTAATTAAAGAAATGATAAATCACAACTGGCAGAGGCAACTCTGTGGATGGTCCAGCATCTTCAGCACAACCTACTCCTCAGCAGAGCTCCCCACAGATCAGCCGTGCCCACAACTCTCCCAAGCCCCTACAAGCTATGTCCATAACGCCTAGGAGGCCACCCAGACCACTCTATGTCAACTTCACCAAAAACTCTGCCGCACTCTTCCTCAGGCAAACCCAGTCTCTATGGCTACAGACAGACCTATCTCGCCAAGAAGGCAAGTTTCATTCATTTACCTCTTCATAATGCTTACCTTCAAAACTGTAAAAATTTTCTGTCTTTGCAGCTTCTAATATTTTACTGGATCGTCCAATTGGGGTGAGAGAAACCGTACATGCGTTCATTATGCCGTGATGTTTTCTTTGTTTAATTTTCTTTTTTGTTTGCTATCCAATTAAAAGACTCTAAAGTAATCAATCATTGGTCTTACAAACTACATGGACACGTGGATACACTTACAAGTGCTCCTTGCAATAATTTCTGTTTCACCGACCGTACTATTGGAGTTGTACCCTATATAAATATATGTTTAAGTAGCTGCGAGACGAGTGCAATGTTAGATTCAAGTCTCCATTGATAAGCTATAATTATGATACTGTATAATTAAGGGGTGATTTAAGTGTCCATGTTCAACTTGCTTCATTGATGTTCATTTCTTGTTTTGATAACATGGAAGCGTTCCGATGGATTGTAATCGTGTTAGATGGTGTGGGTTTGGAGGAGGTGGGCGGGAGGGGGGAGTGGTCATTGAGGAGGAGTGAGTGAGTTACATTTGATCCTACCAGAATTCCTTCAGGCTAACTCTGTGGCCCTTGGGAGCAGCACTTAGCCCGTGACATGAAGTAATGGGCGCGTGCTTTGTTTATGTGCTTAGCTCAGTTCATAGTGTGGTTGTTTTGTTTACAATTTCAAGTTGTGTTTATGTTATATTTAATAACTGTTTGCAGTCTTTTCTTGTGCGCAACTCTCGCCATGCTCGTTATGCCTTGTCGCTGCGTGCGCCCGAGACGGCAGAAGATCCGGCTATCAGACATTTTCTCATTCAGCATAACAACCAGAGTGAGTTGTGTGTGTGTGTGTGTGTGTGTGTGTGTATTGGGGAGAGAGAGAGATGGCAATTTAGTTGTTAAATATTTTCTGAAAAAGAGAAGGCTGTGTTGCTTTATGGGATTAGGGGCTTTAGTGATGTGGTAAGTTACACATTTGTGACTACATAATGCGCCTTCTTGCCAGGTTTTTAGTAAGTTTGGTTAGTAATGGTACGTGTTATGATGCATGGGTGTGGCATGGTGTGATCGAGGTGGCAACAACCGGACCTGCAACTGTCATATCAGCCCACACAGAAGCAAGTCAAGTAGTTGATGTTCCAGTGGCTATTGTGTTGCTTTGGCACCAGCATTCCGTTGCCAGGCAACTTATAGGATGTCACTATGACCCATCCACTCAACTTCAGATCTCTTCTGATTAGTCATTTCTTTAATACTTCACTTAAGTCATAATCCTACACTTTATTATTGTTTACTGGTGTTAATGAAATTGTTTGTTGTGTGTTTTCGTAGATTACTTAACTATCCAAGGGTCCAACCTTCCATTTTTGTCCATCTATGACCTGCTGGCTTACTTCTGCTACCACCAAAGGTAAAGTATGCGGTTGAGTTGTGGAATGTGTCAACTATAGTAGGACTGAAGGGGTGTGTGTGTGTGTGTGTGTGTGTGTGTGTGTGTGCATGCATACATGCATGCATGTTTGTGTATGTGTGTTGTATGATGAAGGGGCGTGTCATCTGCTCTTGAGTACCAGGCTAGATTATGCAGCCTGCAAGTGAAAAGTGGGCGGGGCTGCATAATAGCTAGCCTTGCTGTAATTAGGGCAGGGAGCAGGTGAACTCTATTGTGTCTGGACTAGTGCACGTGTGTGTGGGTGGGTGTAAGGTGAAGTCTTAGAGGAGTTAGCATTCTTTAGCCTATTTAAACAATTATTGAGTATTTTGATGGAATGCTCTAATTTGAGGGTCATTGTTGTATTAATTATTAAGTGTGTGTATGCTGGCTAGTTGATTGTAGTGGGAGTGGCTGGTTGATTGGAGCGAGAGTGGCTGGTGGAGTGGGAGTGGCTAGTTGTAGTGGGAGTGGCTAGTTAATTGAAGTGGGAGTGGCTAGTTAATTGAAGTGGGAGTGGCTAGTTAATTGAAGTGGGAGTGGCGGGTGGAGTGCAAGTTGCAAGTGGTCCTGGGCTGAATAGCTGAACATGTAAAGTGGGAAGGATGAGTCGATCCTTGAATAATCATCACTAGGAATTCCGCTAGAAATTATGTTTGAAGTACAGACCACAGCAGTATGTTAGTACCTAGCACAGACCACAGCAGTATGTTGGTACCTAGCACAGACCACAGCAGTATGTTGGTACCTAGCACAGACCACAGCAGTATGTTGGTACCTAGCACAGACCACAGCAGTATGTTGGTACCTAGCACAGACCACAGCAGTATGTTGGTACCTAGCACAGACCACAGCAGTATGTTGGTACCTAGTACAGACCACAGCAGTATGTTGGTACCTTCTCGTAGTAGCTAGAACTCACGAGATTTACGTACTCGTAATTAAATATGAACATCACAAGGGAAAGTTTGTTGTAATGATACTTGGTAAATTGGCAAACAGCATAGCTTTGATTCTCATTCACGTTTGCCCGTCTCTTCACGTCGGGTTCATCTATTCAATTAGCTAGCAGAGTGATCTGACGGAAATAAGCGCATGAATTGTTTACAACATGTAACGAAGTCTCAATTCTACTCCCCTTTTTCCCCTTCTTATTTGTAATGTCACCACTGGAAGCCAACAGGTTTACTGGTTGGCTCTAAAATTTTGACCTACATGCAACTTCTGCTGTAGTTCAGCGAGCGAGTGTGTTCCTATAGAGTGCAAGACATGGAAGGACTGACGAGGTTCATTTCATGTTCATAATGTTTCCTGCCGTGCATGCTGTAGTTAAATGGAACCTGCTGTAGATGTTGTGGAGTAAGGGTTGTTGTTGGTTGGCGTAGTGTTTCAATTTCTACTTGGTTGATGTTAGATGTTGTGAAACAGGAATCGGTTGTTGCTGATAATTGAAGAAGGGCATAGGTTGTGTTCGAGTTTCCCGTACTGTAGTGGAACAGTTTCCTTTGATCTCAAATTCCTTTTATTTTTAATTTTTTAAACTTGTAATTCTGATTTTTTAGTACGATTACAATATGGCAACATATTTTCTTTATGAATTAAACAATCATCCACGAGTCAAGAACCTACTAATACATCAAGCAAGAATGTAGTTCTCTGTTATCTTTGTTGGTAGTATAGAGGGTTATAGGTAATTTGTAAGCCAATTTTCTGTTATTCGTTTAAAGATGTAACAAGGAATCGGATCACGAATGATTATTATTGTTATTATTATTATTATTATTATTATTGTTGTTGTTGCTATTATTATACTATTATTACCCTATCTCTGAGCTCCCCTCTCTAGTCTACATCTCTCTGCTTTTTATTTTTGTTGGATAATAACCATTCAATATTATAGTGGTTTGTTATACTCTCTGTTGTAGTGGTGGGATGCCGTGTTGCCTGAGGCCACCTGAACCTGAGATGCGAAATTCAATACTGGGCGGCAGCGGTAAGTGTTGGTGGGCGTGGCTAATATAAATAGGTGTATATGGAAGTGAAGAAGGTGGTTCGTATTGAGAAATAATAACAGAAAAGGTGGAGACAGAAAAGGAGAGACGTTCACATTTGGGTTTCGAGAGTATATTTTCTATTCTATTAGGGGCAGTGGCAATTCTGACTTGCACTGTTTGTCACAGCTTATGTAATAGAATTGTCCTTACTTGAAAATCCATTGTCCAATAGGCAAGTGATAAAGTGGGTTGGGGGTAGAAGTTAGAACCAAGAATGAGTCGCGTGAGGGGGGGGTCAAAGTTTTCCGTATTGTCAGAGGTTTGGGGAATTCACCACATGCGAGCTCCTGTCATGAGAAGTGGTTCTAATGTAAACTGAGCCGTTCATAGTAACAGATTCTTGTCTCTTTGTTGTGAGGTGTTGTTTAAACAAGGTGTGAAATCCGCGCCGTGAGTTGCCACATAGTCAATTGGCTGTTTATTGCATGGCCTTGCGTATATGTTTACAGTAGGTAAGTATGTCGTGTGCGTGTGTAGGTATGTATGTGCGTGTGTATGTATGATTGTATTTGTGTTAGCCGTATAAACAAGTTTTGACAGAGGGACGCCAATAAGTAGATCATGGAGCTTTCATGGACTGATGATATCTGTTGTTTGTTGTTGTTGGTGATGATGGTGGTGGTGGTCATGTATTGAAAGGTGCCATTTGATGTCTGGCTTCAGTGGTGATGTCATAGCTTTGCTCCAGGTCCTTGGGGAGTTGACTGCAGTGCCAACCTGTCCTGGGGCTATGAATTTGCTAAGGAAGGGAGGGAGGGAGGGAGAAGGAAAAAGAGGAGGCGGAGGAGGGGGTGGGGAAGAGAGAGAGAGAGAGAGTTGAGCTTTGCATTGATATATTACTACCACCTAAATACAAGCTGTTCTATCCAAGAATAAACAAACGAACAAACAATGACTTAATATCATGGCCTCTTCCACACATGTGACGACTTGAATTGTGACAAATTATACATAGGTCAAAATTCATTAAAGTAAGGATCAAAGGTCGGGGTCACAATTAAGGGTCACAATTAAGGGGCACCGTATTAAGTTACTAAAATATCTTTCAATAGAATAGATAACTGAGGTTCATTTAGGGTTGGGGGGGGGGGGGGCACTTGTCATTTCACCCCTCCCCCCCTTGAAATATTCTTAAAATTTTAAGGTTAAGAGTGAACAATGAAGATGATTGCAAATGCATCAATCATAATTGTTATACCTTCTGTAAATTATTGTCTTTATCTTAATTATGTATGAAAGTTGTGACCCCCCCTGAGATAGCACAAACTCAATCTCTCCCCTCTTAAATAGATTCCTAAATGAACCCCTGGATAATTATCGTATAGTACTTTACTGGTTAGGCAATAATGGAAATTTTTTTGTTCTTTTTTTAATTTAATTGTGAGGATTTTTTAAGCTCAAGATTTAGATCATTAAAGATAATTTTTCTCTCTAGATTCGTCAGAAAGTGATTCAGATGGAGATGAAACGCCCGTTCACCCGCCTCGCTTGCCCCCTCGAACACCGTCCATGATGGGCCTGTCTCAAGCAGGGGACACAGAGAGACACCAGCATTCTCCTGACACGACCATAGGCCGCCGCCAAAACCAAATGCCACTGGAGCGCGCCCGCAAGAAAGTCCCTCCTCCTAAGCCTCCCCGGCCGATCCTGTTGAGCAACGACAGCTGGGACGAAGACGAATGGGAGAAGATCCCTAATGAGCAGGATAATGTGCCGAGGCCTGTCTACAACGGAGGCCTTGAGTTAACCGAACCTCGCAGTAGGTCCACTCACATTAATGAAGCACGCCCCTCCTCGTCTGATGCGGGGAACAAGGGGAGTCTGGCTGTCCATTTAAGGCCTCGACCCGAGAGTTCCGATGACGGCTCAAAAAGCAGCCTCCACTCTTCCTCCTCCAAATCTATCTCGCCTTCATTAGCTGACAAACGTGCGAGGGTGGTTTCTCTTATTGATATGTTTGAAGGGAAATCCCCGTCCACTTCCCCTACCAAGGCTTCAACCCTGTTATCTCGTCGAGATCTAGGAAGGAGGGTACGCACCGAACGTAGCAATTCTTTTGGAATATCAACGTCTAGGAAAGGGGCGTCAGCTGCTGTTCGGTTGTCGGGCAATCACTCACTCTCTAACAGCCCCCCGGAGCCTCCCCCTAAGCCTTGGTCGGTCATGCCCCCTCTTCCTCCACGCCCAGTTTCCACGGAATGTGGTGAGAGCGGAGTACCCATTGTTCCCCCTCGAACCCCAGCACCTCTTCTGCCCCCCAAACCTCTTGGAAGCAAACCCCCCACAGTGAGTCCAAGAATGACTCATCGAAGGTCCTTGTCGGACTCTGACCCTAATGCGATGTCTCCCATTCATGCTCCTCCCATTGTACCACCAAAGTAAGTAAAGGACGGAAAAGTAATGACATTCATTTAGTCTGTATATAATTTCAAGGTGGGAGGTGAGGGGGGAATTTCATTTCATTTCCATGGTGATAAAAATTTGACAATACACAGTTTTCAGGTTGGGGGAGGGAGGGAGGCTATCCACCTCACTCTGAAACTAGGTATGTGTAAAAAGTTAAGTGTTAATTGACTTCGATTGTTAACCAATCAACACTGTATTGGTAGAAAATTATCTCTCCATTTAGAAGTGCAGAGTCAGTAGGGAGTCAGTAGGACTGTTCCTTTCTGGCACGATATATGGAGTTATTTTTTAGTCACATCCAGTCCTGTTGCTTTTTCAGTTGAGGGTAAAAGTGCAGGAGTTCAGTGTTAAGTTGTGTACACATGTCCGTGTTTGCAGGTTGAGGCATAAGATGGTGTCGGCGGGCTACGAGGTGATGCCAGCTTACGGGAACAGCGGAATTAATCAGGAAGTGAACATTAGCTCTGGCGGGGATGTCGACTCCAGTCAAGGAACCAGTGGCAGCAGCGGTGGTATTAACAATACTGAATCTCTGGCTTTGTCTGAGACTGGTCCGCACACGATCGAAGATAGTATGGGTGTGGCCTCCTCTGAGAATATGGACGAGGGGGGTGGGGATTTCTCTGGAGTCATGCTGGCGGAAGTGGAGAGTAATACCAATGAGTGGCAGATAATCAGTCCCGGAGGAGCTGGAGGGGGCGGAGTTAGCAATGCTGGCAGGTGAGGGAAACAGGTTAAGAGGAATTGATTGTTGAACATTTACTCAGTAATCCCTCAGTAATCCCTCAGTAATCCCTCAGTAATCCAGAATGTTTCAATCTCAGATCTTCATCAGTTGGAAAGTAATGAAAAACTGAGAACTGGTTTCAAGTTTTCATAATTTTCCAACTACTGAATATCTCTCGAGATTGAAATTAGTTACTGTGTAAATGATTAGTACATTTTCTTAGTATAAAAACATGATAGAAAAATGAGTCTTGACTCCCCATGACATTTTCATATTGGAGGTTGAGGTGTGTATGTGTGTGTGTGTGCCATGCAGATGAGTTGATAAACCGTTACACAGCACACACACACACACACACACACACACACACACACACACACACACACACACACACACACACACACCAGGTATTTCTGAATACCTAACAGTTCTTGAATTCGTACTCCTTTGGCTACTCCTTTTGGTTGTCATTGTTAGAGGAATCAGTCGTGTATGATCCCACACTATGGCTGCTGGGAGAATGTGTTAGGTTGTTGGTGGTTGTAGAGAGTACAGGAATGTTCTTGTGGTGAACAAGTAATAGTAGTAGTAGTAGTAGTAGTAGTGGGTGTTGTATAGCACTACATGAACAGTGGAGGGAATGAATTGGGGGGGGGGGGATAATCTATATAAATTATTGTTCAGAAAATTAATTTATTAAATGAAGCGAGTCTTTCAGCCATTTTGTGACCCAGATGTGCCTATTCTGTCATAGGTCATTCATTCTAGCTAACGTGGATCAAAGGGCCTTCTTGGGTTATCTGTAAACAGTTTCTCTGGTTAGAACGATATTTATTATTATAGAACATTTACATAGTATTAGAATAAACCTAAATGTTTCTATCCTGGAGGATCTTCATCAGTTTTTTTTTGTTTTGTTTTTCATTTTTTCCAACTGATGAATATCTTCTGGGATATAATATTTTTCCCCAATATACATTGTAAATTTTCTATAACTTATATTTCTTTCTAATACTGAAGTCATAGTACAAAGGAGTCCAACTCTATATGAAATGGTTACTCTAGTCATGGATACTTGGAGGTGTGAGATTACACAGCGGGAGTTGTTGTTAATGCTGTTGTTGTTTGTTGTTTTTGTACATTCAATAGTTAATAATGCTAGGATGTTTGTGGGGATGAGTTACGTGTGAAGGACAGACACACCTACACATGTCATGTTCTCTTCACTTAGGCTTTTCTGATGACTTCCTATAAAATCAACTTTCCATAAACACTTTGAAATCTTTTTATTTTTATTATTTTTATTTTTTATGGTTTTGTCTGGACTAAATGATAGAAGCTTTTGATTCTCAATTTGTGCATTTTATAGCATATGCTTCAGTAATTGAGCTAAGGAGTGCGTCTCATTTGAAGTGAGGTTCTATACTCCAGCTTGTATCGATTACAAGGGGGAGAAATGGAGGATGATAGCAACGTTAGTATTGAATTTCCCAGCTCACACTCATCTGCTGGTTTGTTTTGGCTTTGACAGTTGTCATAGCTGTTATCCTAGGCTTGTCTAAACCCTCTTATGGCCCGGGCAGTGGAGTTGCCACTTCAGTATCTCAGTTTGCTTTGTTAGCTATCAAAAGCTGTCGGTGGAGGTAGTCTGCCTTCTGGAAGTTCTAGTGGAAGAAAATAGTGCAATCAGTTTCCCTGGTACGGCCCCCATGTCGCGAGCACATGTGTGACAGATGTTCGTTAAAGCCCTCTGGTGCAGTTGTACACTCCTACCAATGATTTGATCTCACATCAGTATTGTGGCACTGGCAATGCCCTGCCCGTGCCACTGCCAAGTAATTAGAAGAGCCTATCTTTTGAATATTGGTTGTAAGGAGACATGTATTTGATGAGTTTTCTTGTGAGTTAGCAATGGCAGGACACAGTGCGCACGCATCTTACAGCCTGTGAGTTGTGTACTTTTTTTGTATGTGGAGTTAGGGCAAGCCCTCAGGGCTTATTGGGGAGTTTTTGGGTGTTCAATTTATGTCCGCTTGTATTTACTTTGCTACAGAAATCACTTGTAGATGCTTGGACGTAGTGATGCAGGAGGCTGTTTTTGTTGAACACAAATTTAATTTTTAATTAGTATGTCTGTATACCATATTTCTGCATGCACGAGTGATTCTCTGTGAGTTGGAGGACTGCTTATGAATTGCTAGTGGATGTGAACTTTGAAGGTGTGTTCTCCAATGAAGCTAAAGTTTTCTCTATCGCTGTTCTTGGATGAAGAGGATATGTACAGAATCCAGAAATGTCGCCAGTGCATATCAGAGATACCAATATGTCAACAGTTAATAATAGGGGCAACACATTATCAAAGTTGTTTTGAGCTTTGCTAGTGTGGCTACTGCAATTTTAAAGCTTTTTTTAAATTTTTTAAAATTATTATTATTATTTTTTTTTTTTATGTACTCAGCACCAAATGGACCACCAGATAAGAGGTGTTTGGTTAAATGATGGTTTGTGTGTGTGTGTGCAGTCTATTTATGGCATATGATGTTACGTTAAAATTGACATGTGCACAGTCTGTTTAAGAGCGCGAAATGGAGGAACTGTTGTTTTGTGGAAACAGAAATATAATATTGCATCAGTTCCGGTGTCACCTCTTGGTAGTTAGCAGAACTCGTGTGTGTGTGTGTGTGTGTGTATGTGTGTGTGTGTGTGTTCAAGTGGAGTAGATGGTTGGTATGTAATTCAGTGTCCATATTACATGGTGGTTAAGGTCGTTGGAGTGTAACTCATGTCATGTAAATCTTAAATGCAGTGAGCAGTTCACAGAAACCGGTAAAGGAGGAAAACGGAAAAAATCATCGAGACCACTTGGCTGGGCAAAGAAACGTAAGTATGTGTGTTTGTGTGCAAGTTCCAATTTTGTACGTGAATCCAGTATAAATGTACATATTACTTGTAATAAATCTAATATTTTTGTGTGGGAGTATTTGTAATGTAATCTGTTCATTGTCTTGTCACTGATACCCGACTCAAGAGTGTTTATTATTATAGACTTTATGCAATAAGCACCACATGTGTGCGTGCGTAAAGTATCCATGAGCGCTTCAGGAATTCAATGTTTTAATTCTTCCTTGCAGTTCAGTTCCGTGGGAAGAAGAAGCCACGTAAAAGGATCAAGAAGTTCATCGTGGAGCTGTCCGTGGATCAGAGTCAGCAGTTTGGGCAGAAGGTGCACTCTTTTATCACCGATATGAGAGCACGCAGCACTGAGCCTCATCAGAAGATGATGCTGGAGGTGAGGAGTGGTGGGTGGAGAAGGTGGGTGGAGGCTGAGGGGAGGGGCTGGGAGGAGGTGAAGAGTGTGACAGGATGGAAGTTGAAGGGAGGGGCCGAGTGGAAATAAAGAGTGGGATGGGATGGAAGTTGAGGGGTGGGGCTAGGTGGAGGTTGTGGCGAGGGGCTTGACAAAGGTTGAAAGTTGATTTAATGACCATCAATGGAGTTGTGGTGGATGGAGGTTGAAGAGGGCCAGGGTAGTCGAGTGCTGGGTGTGGGGTGGGGCTGGGTGGAGGATCTGCTTGATTAGGGGCAGGGCTGGACTCCAAAGCATGGAAGCTGAAGTGTGAAGTTGTTGGACCAAAGGGGTGGGGCTGGATGGAGTATAGCTGAATATTCAAGATGTAAATCTAAGGTGCAGAGGCTGGGTGGGGCTATAAGTAGAGGGGCAGGCACAGAATTGGTTCTCAGCAGATAAAGATACTCGCATGCTTAATAAGCACTTGTATGCTTCGCGATCCATCGGTAGATAATTCATTGACGGTAATATTAATTCAAATTAAATTCCTTCACTTTTAATTCTCTGAATTACTTGGAAAAGAAATAGCTGTGTGTGTTTGTGTTTTGATGTGACATACGTAGAAGGAGTTTGTTTGGCTTGAGTAGCTCTATTAGAGGAACAGGCTGTGGGTGGGGCTCAGCTAATAGAGGAACCGGCTGTGGGGCTCAGCTAATAGAGGAACAGGCTGTGGGTGGGGCTCAGCTAATAGAGGAACAGGCTGTGGGTGGAGCTCAGCTAATACAGGAACCGGCTGTGGGGCTCAGCTAATAATTATTACTGACAATGATGTCACCGTGGGAGTTTAATTGCCCATGTTTAGGAAGCAAAACACAGAGAGACTGTGCTAGTGTTGCTAAGGGGCACTTGGCGGGGCATGTGTGGGGGGTGGGATGGGAAAGAACTGGTCCCAGTTAGTAATTCAATACCCTTGCCCTCTTGTCTGTGGAGGAGCATCTTCATAGATGGCTCTCTCTCTCATAAGACGAGGGCTTCCTGCGGTAGTTAAGAAGCCATTTCAGCTGATCAAGTCTGAGAACTGCTTTGGATATCAAGTTTATATTGGCGCCACTCTTGTTTCTTTCTCTGGCTGTTGCTATGGAGAAGTTTCCTGACTGTGACAGGTCAAGGGATAGGAAATGAAGTATTACAAGAAATGATAATGGCTGCCATTTAAATGGAATGTTCATTTTTTTATTCAACATTTATTTTCTGGGAATTTTGGATAATTTCCATTTTAGGTACGGGAGATGCCGCAGTGTTTTGAATATGTGGTAGCTACCTGTGAATCTTTGTCAACTTTTCCTTTGCGAGAAAGGAGGATTTAAAACAATTAAAAAAAATAGTGTACTCTTTATAGTTAGTTTGAGGTTGTACTTGTTATAATTTTCAGTTTTATTGTAACACTATCTTTTAGTAGGGACTACTTCCATGGATACTATGTGTGTGTTTTGTGGTATGTATGTCAAGAAATCCATGGATGCTTCTCACTTAGTTTAATTAGTGGCATAATACCAGGGAGTCAGCCGTTATGGTTAGAATTGTGATCTGTCAGGAAGTGGATTGAGTCATGTTAATCATGACAGAGTTATGTTAATTATTTGTGGTATGTGCGTGCCATTACGTGCTTCATTGCTAGGTGATTTAAGAGTAAGCTATATTGGGGGAGAGGGCATTCATTGGAATTATCGTGGTAGTTTCTTTAGAAAACAAGGAATCGATTAAGATGTTGAAGGCGCAGGGAAACAAGCTTCCCTTTTCCTAGTTATTGATGAGGGTGATATACTCCATAACTAGATTCAAAGTGAGGAAGTTCAGGTTAATGGTTTTTGGTGTCATTTCCAAGTGGATAAACATAGTTTCCCTGACAACAAGCTATGACCGATTGAGTGGCTATATGTATACACATAGTCAGGTTTTTGTTGGAGTATATATATATATTGTACCAGAAAGGATTGAAGAAAAGAATATGTTATTATTTGAGTGAGTGCGCTTAACTTGGGATGGGAAATTTGTATTGGTAATTAGTGCCCCATGTTTAAAGCTGACAGCTGCTTTAGAGCCACAGAGTAATACGATTTTATTATAAATGTATTTTTATTTATTCTCCACCCTACCCATGCATAGGTGCGGGACTTTGTGACTGGCATGCAGGACTATCTCCTCCAGAATCACCGTGGTGACTTGGAAGGCCTGGGGATGGAGAGTTGTGATAACTTTGGCCATGTTGTTGAATGCACTTTGCAAGAGAATATTGTGCAGCCTCTCTCCCACTTCATCTACCTCCGCATTGAGGAGTACTACGCTACCAATGGCCACTTGTTCCAACTGCAGCGGTCTATACACCAGGGAAAGCTGAAGACTCCAGACGAGCTGGGAATAAGAGTGAGTGGTGATTCTTTGTTGTCTAATTTACATGTTGTTCGGGGTGTGTAAGGCCCCGAGCAATGTAATGGAATAGATGGAGGGTGTGGCTCGAAGTAAGAGCCACGCTCGAAGGACCAGACTGTTAAAGTCTGATGGCGGCGGGTAGACTAATCTTTCGCGTAACCCTTAAGGGTTTGCTACTCGATTAGACCCGAAAAGCCCGCACTCCCCAATTTAACAACAACTGGAGTTCAGAACATTCAACAATACAATAATTGAACAGAACTTAAATGGATATTACATAAAATGATGATACAGTGGTTATGACCTAACTATGAATATCATTTACGTAAGGTAAGGTAAGGTTATGTGTTTGTAAAGTGACGATTTCTGGGGCCTGGGCTTGAGCTGCAACCTTTCCCTGTTCAGTTGTCTGAATCCTGAACACATTAAATGCAGAGTTTTGTTATTGTTATTGTTGTTGTTGTTCCCATCTCGTCCTGTAGCTTGTTTTTGTGTTATATGTAAAAAAAAACTTTTTTACTACATTTATTTCTTAGTTGCCTTTTTTTATTTATTTTTATTTTATTTTATTTTATTTTTTCCTTTCCTCCGCAAATTTCACTCTTTGCGTTTCCTTGTTTTGTAGTTATTTGTGTGCATAAAAAAAAAGTGTAACTGAATTAGAGAAAAAGAGTTAATTTTATTCAGACTATGATAAACACATGGTTTTCTAATAATTGTTGGCTAGGGAAAATGATGCCATTACCCTAATATGCAGTTTAAGCTTTCAATTAAGTCTTATGGACAAATAAATAGATTACTTTTTTTAAATTTATTTATTTATTTTGAATACCTGGCTCATTCATATAACCTTCATTATCGCCTGGTACGACAGCCAGTCTGACTGTAGTAAGGATTGTCATTAGAAACAACAGATAATGTTGCTGTATCCATGATGCTGAGTGTGTGGGCCTGCCCAGTACTCTCGTGCTCGTTGTCTGTCGTGATTGAGAAGCCGAGGGAACGGCTGGTTTGCAAGAGCGTGAATCCCCCATATTGTGTTACTACGTGGGGACAAAGTTCAGACCTACCGGCACCTCCATGGTCCGTCGGGTCCATTTCTCTGCCAGTGAACTTGTGAATTTGATATCAGCAGTTAAAGGAATAGCAATATCCTGTCTTTAATTGAAGCACACTCTTTTATGGCTTCTCTGTATACTGAGTTGTTGAGGTGTAATTATTGTAAAGTTACGTTGTCGTCATTATAATCATAGTCATCATCTCATTCATAATCATGTCACTCATACTCATCATCATAGTCATCATCATCATGGTCAAAGTCATTATCATAGTCATCATGGTCAAAGTTATCATCATAGTCATCATCATAGTCATCATCTTAGTCAATATTTTTTTTCCCTATTCATTTATTACTTTATTTTTTTGTTTATTTATTCCCAGAGTCACCTGTTGCTCCCTAGTGATAAGGTCATCTCTGAGATAACCACCAACTTTGATCAGATGATGAAGACAGCGTGCGCCATCTCTAAGTTGGAGTACTTGCTGGAGGCGGCCAGACTGACCTACGACAACGTCAGAGACTCCAAGCAGCCCAAGAAGCCCATGACAGACATGGGGGCGGATGGTAAGGGGGAGGAGCCTACGAAGGGGTCAGCATGTGTGGGAGAATTTTATGAATGCATACATAACGTATGTCAGGGCTGTGTACAGAGAGGAAGTCTAGGAGAGGCAAAAATAACTTCCTTAGGTGTTAAGAGGAGCAATGAGAGAAACACAGACACATTCTGTCGTACAAGAGATCCTTGCTATTCTTACAAGCATGCAAATGCTATTTCTGCACAGTCTAAATGTTAATACTAAAGGATGTCTAAGGCTTTTGGGGGGGAGAGAGAAGGGAGAATGCCCCCTTTAGCCCCCACCCCCCGCATTGCCTCACCCTTAATTACAGCCCTTAATTACAGCCCTGTAATATACTCATAGATTGGCAGTGTTGTTATTTCTACGTGTTTGATTTTTTATTTTTATTTTTAATTTTTATTTTTTATAATCTTATTGCTCATTAGAAAATATGATTGATATGAGGGAGGGGGAGGGGTCTTGAGTTTCGATCTGTAGTCTAATTACAAGTAATTACTAGGTGACTGTCAACGTGCCCCAATAGCACCAGTGGGCAAGAGAGCTTGTTTTGTAACTACTGAAGTATCACCAACGGAGAGAGCTAGCTCACTATGAAAAGGTTTCAGCCCTATGCTGCACAGAAACCTTCCCTAGCACGGTTATAAAAAAAAAAGGTTATTTTTGTCGTTGTTATTGTTTGTTTAGTTTTGTTTTCCTAATTTGTGCTATGTAAATAGGTACATAGGTTGGACTACGTTACATATAATTTTAATGGCATGATGAAGCAGAAATATAGTTTTCTTTTACCCAATAATCTTCAAATTGCAATAGTGTATCTCATGCAATAAGCCATACGTACTCCGTGTGTGTGTGTGTGTGTGTGTGTGTGTGTGTGTGTGTGTGTGTGTGTGTATTGCAGTGGTTTAAATTGTAGTTTAATAATTTCTCACTTGCTTACCAGTGATTAATAATAGCATATTATTTAAATATTTTAAAACAAATGGGTACCATTTAGAACGCATGTCATCCCCTAACCAGATTATTCTGCTCTAGTTGTGTCTGTATTTAGTCACAGGCGGCGTTGAGCAAGTGTCGTGACTGCCCATTGCTACGGTTTCTGTGTTTGTTTGTGTACATTGTTTATCAGCTAATGAGTGTTGAGGATTGGGAGGCAGATAGAAGGATGGCTGTTTATAGTGTACTAGGGGAGGTTTCTTGTGCAGCATAGGGCTGAAACCTCGTGCTTCCTTTACACATCCCCGTATTGGAATCTGCAATTTAATGGTAACTGGCTAAAATGGTGGAGGGGGGATGACTTCCCACGTGCTGATGGATTAGGAGCTTTGCTACACCTGTGGTTTTTTTTAATGAAGTAGACACCTGTTTCTCCTATTGGTTGACTATTTAATAAGTGGTTTTATTGCCGGTTTTTATTCATTTATTTACCGGTCAATAGTCGTGTAATTGTGTCACTTAGTGGTCAACCTGTGTGTGTGTGTGTGTGTGTGTGTGTGCATGTGGAACACTGTATAGCACCAGTTTGTCTTCTTTAAGAACCCAAGGTTCAGCTCCATTGGTAATGTAACGGGTTTGCATAAGAAGTGGTGTCCTGTTGTTGCGGACTAGTGGTCACGACTCGTGTGGTTGTGAGATCTCGGTGGTCACTAGCCGGTGAGGCGTGGTCTGCGATAAGGGTCTCGTTAAATGTGGTCAATATATAAATTGTTAAGTGTTTTTTTATAATTTGACCTTTTTTATATTATATAATTTGTAATTGCCACATTTTATAAGGCAATCGGAAGACCTATTTCTATTTAAATGCTAAGTATAATATTTAATGATCTTCATGTTGAGGGCTTGTTTAGGAATTGTTGAGGTCAGAATACACTTCCGCAAAGTCATGATCTTGAATGGTGTAAAAATAAGTGGCAAGGAAATGTATTGGTTGCTTGTTTGTCTGTTTAGCTTTGCCGTCAATGAAATCTTGCACTCATATTGCATTGTATGCTATATATGGTATTGAGTTGGTGCACTTTAATAAGCACATTGGTCTACAGTTTTGCCGTCATTCTGTGTGTGTGTGTTTGCAGACTTTCTGCCCATCTTTGTGTGGGTGTTGATCCAGTGTGGCTTCACGAGGGCAGAGATAGAGGTGGAGTACATGTGGGGGTTGGCCCATCCCAACCTGTTCAATGGAGAAGGAGGTTACTACCTCACCACTCTTACCAGTGCAGTCAATGTCTTGAAGGAACTCGTCGTCGTGCCGCAGCAAACTCCACCCCTTTCTCAGGTGGGTAAGGTAAAATAGAAGTGGGGAGAAGGAGGTAAAGAGAGAGGATGGGGGTTGGGGAAGTGATGGAAGGAATGGAATTGAGGAAAAGAAATGGGAAGCAAAGGAACTTGATAAAGGGCGGGAGTGGAGGCGGAAATTTGCGAAGGAAGAGGACACGCAACAATAAGCAAAGGAATGTGAAAGGAAGGAGGAGGGGTGAGGGGGGGGGGGGCTGAGGGAGCGGATAAGAAACAGGTGGCTCTGGGGCATTTTAGAGATTGGCTATTATACTCTTGTAAACATGCTTTACATTGTTTGTGAGTTTGTTTGTTCTTGTTGTTTTCCTCAGTTGCCTACCATGAATAATCTCCAGACTGAGCTGAAAGTGTTCTTTGAGGATGAGCACACCGGCCAATTCTCTTCCGCCTATTATCTCCCAATAGTGCCCACCATGACCGCCTCAGAAATATGTGAGTGCTCCTCGTTTAGGGGCTAAGGCACTGGCACAGGGCGGGACTGGGATAGAAGGATTGGGGGAGGGGGTGCATGAAATTGTAAGAAAGGTTATAGGTGGAATTCATTGATTGATTTGCAGGTTTTAACTTCATTCGTAAAATGAGGAACTTTTGTACCCAGGATGCAGTCGGTACTGTTAATTCTATTGTCCTTATCATTCGGATGTTTGTGTTGGTTATTTGGAGCTGCCATGAGACAAATATGGCCTCCTCATCATCAGACTAGTCTAGATATCCATCAACAGTCCTCACAACTATGCTCATAGATGGCCAGATGCTTCAACACTCAAGAAAGAGAGAAAGAGAGGCGTCTAAAGACACAATACTCTGAGCCAAAACATTGCCCTACCGTGTTAGGACTTGACTCCATCAGCAGGCTCCAGTGGAGCGACTAGAGTTCATGCTCTTGCCAAAACTAGTTCGCTGACTGTTAGGATAGCCAATAAATAATGTTAATGAGGTGTACTCTACATAATATATTTTAGATATCTTCACAATATATATATAATACAGTATATATACACAGTACAGTAGGACTTCAGTTATCTGAACATGTTGGGACCGAGAGGTGTTTAGATAATTGAAGTTTGGATAACTAAAGTTCTACTGTAACTGCTTTAGCTACTACCTTTGCTATTGGCCATTTGGAGTTCAATGTCGACCCTTTATAGTTGAAAAAGTGCTATTATCATTGTTGCAGGGTTATTGAAGATATGTTTGCTATACGTTTGTAGGTGACATCATTGTGGACAGACGGAAAATATCTAATCCAGAAGCCTATGCTCTATTCACTATAGTGGATGGCCAGGCAGCTATTGTGCCAGACGATGCAATGCCTCAGGAGATTAAGCTCCAGTGGACTCTCCAGAAGACCCTGGGGGCATCTAAGATGCTGCCACAACCTTCCAGTCAATTTTTTGCTTATAAACTAAGAACTCCAGAGCTAATGTAAATTCAATGAATCATAAATTATTAAATTTTTTTTGTGCCCCATTACTAACCAAACTTGCCCAATTCATCATTGTTTCTTTAATTCTGTTTGTTTGTTGTTTGTTTTTTAAGTGGCATTTTAATGGCAATTATGGTAGAGAAGATTAAAGAACCACCAACATTTTAGGAGTCGATCGAGCACTGTGCTTTCAACCAATTGAGGAAATAGAATTGACGACCCTTACCTATTCACGTGGTTTATAATTTCAAGAAGCCAGGTATGTCGGAAGAGGTGCGGAGAATGCGCTCTAGGATAGACCTGGGAGAATACACTATATCTAATGTAAGGAAGCCAACGGCATGCAATGCACTGAGCACTAAAAGTGTCTTATTTTGTAGACACATAGCTCGGATTTTCCTGGGAATTACCCGGGTATTAACGACGAATGGAATTTCGAGGATTTTCAAAAGGTACACACAAATATCTTAGGTTACTTGTTGTATCATGTGCTTGTGTTGTTGCATCAAGTCTCAGTGACTATTTTTGTCTATAAAAATGTTCTAATTTTATCTGAACCGTTGAGCAATTCATTTTGGACAATATGGCAGCTATTAGGGAAGACCATCAGTTATAGCTATTGACATAATGGAATTTCCTTATATCTTGTTCAACACCCGTAAAATCAAAATCACGCATTCATTTTATTTTCTATGAAATTTCTTAGCTATTTATTTAGTATTGATTGGCTAAGCATAACACTAGCTTAGTCTAAATGCCCACACAGCAAGTGGTTCAGCCAGTCAGTAAAATCTAAGGTAGGAGTCTTCTTGGTAAAAAATATTTACTTACTTTGAAGCTGACAGTCGCATGGTATAAGATTTCCCTGGCTCATTGGCCATTCTTCCTCAGCCTATCTCACTTAGTGAGTGTTGACTGACACAGACAGTCAAGGACTACTCCATTGCTTGAAATAAAGTTACATTGGTTAATTAATAATGCTAAATATAAACTCCATCTTATTTTTAACTCATAGCTATATAATTGGTAGGGTTTTTGTTGTTTTGTTTTTTCCTCCCTAATTTCTCATGTCAAATGTTATAGACAGCTGTGCACTTTTTTTCTTTTACGGATACCAACCTTTGACCTGCAGTTGTTGGGCATAGGGTGGCTGGCTAATTGGTGACTACATCCAGTGCATGAAGTTTGTTCATTCTGGTGTGACCTCTTTATTAAGTGATAGCAAAACTTTAATTCCGTATTCTTGATAAAGTGGTAATTTTTATAACTATTGCAGAGGTTCCGTGTGGATGTGGTTAGTCTGACAGAAGACGACATGGAATTTGACATGATAGGCATCGATGCCTCCATTGCCAATGCCTTCAGACGCATTCTCCTTGCCGAGGTGAGGTGAGGAGTGGGGCTTGCTCATGGTGGGAGTTGTCTTGTATAATGGGTAATGGGGGTAGTATCTTAGTTTTTCTTCTGTTCAGGGTTGTAAAGCCTGAATATGCCGCTACTTAGAAACTATGCTAAATAGATTAGCTCGAAATCTATATACTAATTATTCAACATTTATCATTAAGTAGGAAGAAGTGTAGAGTAGTATGAGAGATGAGTATGATACAATAACTAACTAACTGAAGAAAAATACTGTGGATACAGAATATATGAGAGATGCAAGGGCCACCAATGAATGGCCTTACAACAAGTGTGTTGACATAGGAGTCATAATGTTACAGATGTGTGCATGTTTGTGTGGGGAAATGTTATAAGAACTAAATAATTAGGTAGGGTGGTGTTGCTTGAAATGTTATGAAAGAGATGGTGGGTAGAGTGTACAGGTGATAAATGGTTAATTGGTGAATAGGTCTGGAGGGGCCCAAACATGTCTGTTCCATAAAGTAGCAAATAGAGTAACCATGGCAAGCAGTTGTGCTTTTGTTTTGGTTCAGCTAGCAAGAGTAGTCTTCTTGGGTGTAATTAGATCAATGTGGTCGCTTGTTGGGTCTATTCAATATTGTTGTTGTTTTGGTCAGTTTGTCAGCTAATTAGAATGAATGGATTATGTCTGGTGTCAGCTATTTCAGTTTGTTCATAGCAAGATATTAGACTTTGAATGTTCGTAATATCATTTATCTGCTTGAGAGTATTAGCATTTACTCCAATTCAAAACAGCCAAAATTTTCTGTGTGTGTGTGTGTGTGTGTGTGTGTGTGTGCAGGTGCCGACGATGGCCATAGAGAAAGTGTACATTGCAAACAACACGTCACTCATCCAGGACGAGGTGCTGGCTCATAGACTTGGACTCGTACCAATTAAGGCTGACCCAAGACTCTTTCAGATGCTTCCACCTCGTGAGTCTTGGGTGGGCAGATGTCTGGGGGAAGGGTGAGGCGGTGAATAGAGAGGCGGTGGTGGTGGGAGGGACACAGGGGGGGGGGGGGGGTAAATAATAGCATAATAGATTGGGCTGAACTTAATTTGTTGGGTTGGGGTAGGGCCCAACGAAGGGTGTCTCTATATGTAACTCTAATTTCTGTTCCTAGGTGAAGAAAATGACCCTTTTCCAGATCTCAATTCAGACCATATGCTCCAGTTTTCTCTGAGTGTCAAGTGCAAGATGGCCAAAGGGGCCAAGGAGGGAGGGGACCCCAGCAAGAGCTACATCAACTCACATGGTAATGGTCATCATAGAAGCTGTTGTCTAAGTGATGACTATAATTGTTGTGTTCTATTACTCAGTGACTTCTAAAGACTTGGTGTGGGATCCATTGGAGGGGCAAGACAGAGTAAGATAAGAACAGTTGGTACAATCGTGCATAATATACAGACCCTTCTGCCTAGGTTTAAGCTTCTATAATTATCTAGCTTTAGTTCTGTGCCAATGAAGAAGTCACTATACTTGTGCAGCTTAAGTCCTTGTGCTGTTTGCCAACATTTCTTCAATTACGGACTGGTGTGGGGAAAAAAAGAAAAAAAAGAAACTTCATTCTTATAATTTCTTGCTAAATTCCAACCCAATTATCTTGTAAAATCTGGAATGGTTCATTCAAGAAACTTGAAAGGATATTCTTGCAATTTCTTGCTATAACTTCATGTAAGATCTTTTCAGTATGGATCCTATGCCCCTACGTACACCCAGCTCTCAACTGGGATACTAATAGGATCCTCTACACAGACGACCCTTACCATCACATAAGCAGTGCGTGACAACAGAGGATTGAAGCCTACCAGCGAGCACAGCTACAGTAGAGGCATGTAGTTGTAGTGTATATAAGGTCTGTTAGAGGCTACTACATAGATTTTCCAAGTAAAATGAGAGAGACAGCTGTCCAGTCTTTGACAATGTAGCTGAGCAAAGTTACTGCGAGTGAGGTCTTTGAAGCTTGAAGCAACTGAGTGTTCACATGAATTTGACATTACATCGCGGCATGGCATACATGCACATGTCATTACATAGCTAAAATACATTGTGTTCCAAGTTGGGACTATTCTGAGAAAAGGACCCCCCTTCTGTCCAAAAACCGCTAGACAGAAAGCATTGAGTGAAGTTCCTTCCACTGTTCTAGCTGGTTCACCATCTCTGTAGTATTGAGTACACTTTATTATTTGGCAATATTTCTGACTATCAACTTTCATAGCTTTAGAATATATTTGGTATGGCTACAATACCAAACTGCATTATTGTTAATAGGCATACATACACACATACATATATACATACACACATTATATCAGTGTGTGTGTGTGTTTGTAGTTGTCTGATATCAGACCGGTGTACGATGACATTCTGATCGCCAAGATGAGACCCGGGCAGGTAATGACACCTGCTACTGCAGGGACGTGGGTAGAGTTGGGAGGTGTCTAACTCAATCCTTTGTGGGTGTGGCAGGAAATAGACGTGCGACTGGTGTGTGTGAAAGGGATTGGCCAGGACCATGCCAAATTTTCTCCAGTGGGTAAGCCCCTTTTAATTATAATGTTTGCCAGCAAACCTTTAAAATGGTATCACTTTGAAGGGGAAAAAAAGGTGTGAAAGAGTGTTATCCAATTTTGACAATATGACCATATGACACGCCCAATTGAGTGGGTGGAAACTTCCAGGAATATCCACGGACCAATGACGGCCAAGTGCAGTGTGAAGTTCGTAATGAACCCAGGATTACACCCAAGGCACCCATAAGTATGACATGACAATACTCTGCCAAAAAAAAAAAAAAAATCAAACGCCATGCTTGAGTATTCAACATTGAAACCAGACACTAGCTCAGATCTGTTAAATTGAACAGCCCATTTGGTTCAGTCAGGATATCCTGTGTAATCCGTGTGAACCACAGAGTTAGCTGTGTGAGTTAGCCGTGTGGATGTTCCCCCGGATTCCTCGCTCAAACATTGTAATCAAGAGTCTAAGTGTATGCATTGTCAGTTTATGCAACAAGATTTTAGTTTGTCTTAATTATAAAGACCATATCCCGTTTATTGTGACCACACCCCCTTATGACTCCTGTTCAACATACCTTACCCCATTTATTGTGACCACGCCCCTTGAAAATTCGATATGGCTGTCCATGTCCCATTATTTTTACCACCTCCTAAAGCTCTGTTTGGCTGTTTGCTGACCTTTCTGGTTGAAGTTAAATGGTCTAGCTCATAGGACAGAAAAAGCTCGCGCTATTACATAGTTTGATTAGTAGTAGTAGTAGTAGTAGTAGTATAGTTTGAGACTCTCATAATTGTTCGCTTCTGTTCACAAAAGCATATTCACAAGCAACTTTCTGTGTATTGCTTTACTGCAGCGACCGCATCATACCGACTGCTTCCTGAAATCACTCTCACACGACCTGTGGTGGGGGAGCAAGCCACTCGACTGGCCAAGTGTTTCTCTAAAGGTGTGATTAAGGTGGTGAAGAAAGGATCAGAGAAGGTTGCGGAAGTCTCGAACCCCAGGAGGGACACATGCAGTAGAGAGGTGCTCCGTCACGAGGTAAGTGAAAGTGTTCAATTCATTCTGAAGGAATTCTGCGTTACTTTGTCGTTGTGCTTGCAGGATTTGAAGGAATCGGTCAAACTGTCTCGAGTAAGAGACCATTTCATTTGTAAGTTGATTTGGAATTAGATCCATTCCGGAATGGAATGGGATGGGTCATTTTCACTCTTAAACAATCTGAGTTTGGCTGACGTTTTAAAAATTTTGATATTTCGTATCCCATGTTCTATAGAGCAAATGTAAAAAATGTGTGCACCTGCTTGTTGTTTAGGGTTTATAGTCCTGGGTGTCTGCCAAAGCACTCCACTTATTCTTCTTGTTACTTAAATAGCCCGTCACCAGCACCTGCTATTGTAGTCTCTCTCTGGGATTGTGCATCAGCAGTCTGATTGTGTCTTGGTTATCCTCAAGTTGAGTGTTACATGGCTGATTAGTTGCATAGTCTACCCCCAGGTTCAACTGGACTAGACCAAACTGTCTCCATGGAAACTATCTTGATTGATTGATTGGGAGCTTGCCAAAACAAACAATTGGATGGTCTCTGATCAGTAGTAGTAGTTGGACTGGTTGAGGTTACCCGGTTACTGGTTTGCCCAAACGAAAACAAGTGGCTGAGTCTCAACCGGTAAAAGTTGGTTTGTACTGGTCATCACTTCATAATGGTCACATAATAGCTAGTAGTAGGGTCCAGTTGGGAACCAAGGGTGGGAGGAGTCCAATATGGAAATGTTGAGGTAATCAATTGGATGAAATGAAAACTATAGAGAGGACTTCTTTTTTATTCAATCATTAAGATTTTATTTATTTTCTGTGTTTTTCAGTAATTTTTGTACTTCGTGTAGTTTCCATTGAGAGCACTGGTGCCTTGCCACCCGATGCACTGATGGAAGAAGCTGTGAAGATCTTGAAAGGGAAGTGTGAAGTATTTCTGAAGGAACTTTCACAAATGACATAACTTAATCTAACACACTTTGCTACTTAATTACCACTTCATGTTGTTGTTTTGATAATAGTGATAAATTGAGACAGTGCTGGAGAGAATTGTGATGTGCTTTAATTAGGGTTCCTGTGATGGCATAGTGATCTCTGTAATTGACAAAAATGAAGTGATTAATTTAAAAGTGACAAGAGGCTGGAGGAACTCCGTCCTGTCCATCCTCTAATTTCTGTCTTTTCCTCTCCCTCATGTCTTCAAAGAAGTGGTCTATATCTCTCTTGGACACAACCTAGATTAATAAAATACAGTGACAGACAGTGGAGCGAGTGTGTATGTGAGGGAGGGAGGGAGAGAGAGTGCTTACTTTCTTGTTCTCAGCAAATCCTTTCAAGAAGTTGGCCAGTTCAGACTTGAGCTCATTGTAATCTAATTGCCCATTAGAAAACACAATACATAATAGTAGCATAGAATGACTGACCACCTGTGCCCAAATGAGTGGGCAGGGTGCTGGCAACCAAGTACAAAAAAATATATAATAAATTAAATATTTTAAAACTCACGCACACAATTTGACGACAAGGCATGTACACTCATTGGGATGTGAGGGTGTCTGCATCTCAGAAATGCCTGATACTCAGGAAAAACTATAGTTTTCTTCAAGTACACATTGAGACAATGCTTTTCAAGTTATAAGCACATTCCTCTTTTGCTTCCAGACCCCCCCCCCCCAAAGTAGGCTTCTCTACAACTCTCTGGAACTAGAAATACAACTTGCACTTGTGATTGGTAAGGGTCATCAAATTAGCAAAATCTGGGAGGGTAACTAGTGTCCATTCTTATGAGGCTTATTAGTAGCATGTGCAACTGAATAGTGAAATTAATTGTGAACTCTCAGGCCTTGGAGCTGGGATTTCAATTCTGTCGCAAGTGGTAGCCTATACATCAGAATAAAGATGTGAAGACAACTCTCCAGCGCGCTGTTGAAAGGCAACTCTCCAGCGCGCTGTTGAAAGGCAACTCTCCAGCATGCTGTTGAAAGACAACTGTCCCAAGTTTGCTGCTAAAAAACTAATCAAGGTTTCAAGAATTTACAGTATAGGCGAGAAAACTTAGAGAATTTTCATGTGGAAGAATCTATTATAGTTCAGAGTCTATTTGGGTTATTTAAGCTCTCAAGCAGACAATGTATTGTTTTCCAACTGAGAGTAATTAGTAGCAAGGCTGACCATTGCACAGCCATTATGAGACGCAAGTGTAACTGTGTCATGTAAACCTCTTCCAACATCTGTTGGACTCCTCAGCTCCATTGGTAAGGTGACTTCAATTTTAGTTGGAGTTCTGGTATTAAAGCAGTAACAAAATAGCCACACAACTGAATCATGATTCAGTCATTCTCGGCTGAAAAAATTATTATAATATTTTATTTCATAATTTCTTTCTCAGCCTTCATTTACTCATTAGATGTATTCTCTCTCTTTCACAGGCTTTTAAACAATAAAGAATTAAAAATATTTGGTTGCCACCTGGAATTGAACCCAGGACCGCTTGCTTAACGCACAAGCACTCTGCCACAATAAATAAAAAGAATCTTTGAAAAAAGAAATTTTCGTTGGTCTTTTGAGAGTGAGACTGTAGCATAGCAGTACCCCTTGTCGTAGCTCAGTGGCAGAGCGCTTGTGCATTAAGCAAGCGGTCCTGGATTCGATTCCAGGTGGCAACCAAATATTTTTAATTCTGTATTGTTCAAAAAGCCTGTGAAAGAGAGAGAAGACATCTAATATTTTATTTGTTTTATCTGCCAATATATTAAAACTTAACCAGACATTTTGACTTCCTGCTGTGATATTAAAACTAACTTGTGCTTTCTTTTACTCACGTGTTATGGCCTCCACTTGTTCCACTCTGCTCATGCTTGAAGATAGCGCCTGGAAGGCTGCATCATGACTTTGAGGGCGTGGCTGGGCTCGTTGCTCGTACGCCATCAATGAGTCCTCCTCCTCTAAGAGAAAGACACACTCTGTAGACTTGTACCGTGCCTAGAAACAAACACACACACACACACACACACACACACACATGTCAAACACTGTCAGCTTGCTGGTGCCTGTTGTAACTTACCTTACAATAAAACAGCAACAATACATTAATATTGATCTATGCCTCAACCTCAATGGCAATGAAGTTAATGATGTATACTCTACTGCTAGTAAATGCCTACCAGACCACTAGGGGGATGAAGTGACTTATTTTAAGGACGGCAAACTGGACACACTTGAGCCAAACATATTCACATAGTATTATTTTGTATTAAGTTGTTTTAAGATCTAATTATGAACAAAAACTGAGAAGTACTGAAGTTGTTATAGTTAAATAAACTAAAAACTAAGTTTTAGTTGATGATGATCACAATGATGATGATGATGATGATGATGATGATGATGATGATGATGATGATGATGATGATGATGATGATGATGATGATGATGATGATGATGATGATGATGATGATGATGATGATGATGATGATGATGATGATGATGGATGATGATGATGATGATGATGAGGATGATGATGATGATGATGATGATGATGATGATGATGATGAGGATGATGATATGATGCTGAATGATGATGATGTGATGATGATTGATGATGATGATGATTGATGATGATGATGATTTGATGATGATGATGATGTTGATGATGATGATGATGATGATGATGATGATGATGATGATGATGATGATGATGATGATGATGATGATGATGATGATGATGATGATGATGATGATGATGATGATGATAATGATAATAATAATAATAATAATAATAATACTGTAGGTAAAATTTACCAAAAATAGTCTTATTTTCACATTCATCTAATTATTGTGTCAAACACTAACAAATAGATAGCAACTTGCATCATAGTTCACATTCAATCAGATTTTCAATAGTAAACAGATTTTCATTCAATCAGATTTTCAATAGTAAACAGATTTTGCTGAAAAGACTCCAAATACACACATAGCAAACAAAATTGAGCAGAAGATAAATTCACCAAGTTATGCTGTGATCACTTCTTTAACTTTTACTCTCACTGATCTATCCCCCTCCCCCCCTCCTCAACCCAAATGAATTCAACGCCACCACGTGGCACACTCACCATGCATTCTGTACACCGACACAACTGCTGCCTCCACTTGCTGGAGAAAAACCCAGCCCCGCCTTCTTCCCCAGTCAACACAGAAGGATTTGTAACCACTACTGCTTTCTTCTTCCGCTCCAGCACACACTGAGCAGGTGCTGAGTCAGCAGAAAATCCCAAGGACTCTCCTTTAACCACAGTGGAGGAGTTGGAAGCAGTGTCACTGCTAGAGCCATTGATAGAGGAGAAATAGCACGGCTTGGCCTTTGGTTCATCACTTCTTTTTCCTGCTACCTCTGCACCGTCCTCTTCTATCTGTTCCACTTCCACTGAAATGCAGCTGGACTCTGCACCTGACAAGTGGCCTTGATCTGCTGGCATTGTGCGCAGAATGTAAAAATGTAAGAAGTCACATGACTTCATGCACACGTCACATGCCATCTCTTCGTAGTCTGGAGGAGCCTTCGAATTTAAGTGCTACAGATTAAAGAGAGTAGGAAAACGAATAGATCAGTGCTTGAATCCCGAGTCGTGTACACAGAGATAGATGGAATTCAAACATTTATATATGAAGAAGTATAGTTTAATTAAATTAATAACAATAGCCTAGTGTATCCACTTTATAGAGTGTTCAGTCTAGCGGACTTCCCCCTTCCGGCATCTCTAGGTACCAATGACAAGTCCTCATAATGATTTAATATTTTATTAAATAGATGGAAATTGAACAAGGAAAACTCTCACAAAGGATTGACCATCACCAAATCCATTCTCCATCAGCTCACCCTCGAGTGGAACCAATCTTCACAGATAATACACTGCACCATCTCATCCGGAACCTGCAATATAAACAAGAATAAATATACAGTATAAGTCATACATCACAGCTAGTGCGTTGTGTGAAGTTTTAAATCGCACATAAAATAAAACAACAACAACAACAACAACAACAACAAACGCTTGCCACCTCCCATCATCGATCAGTCACCTGCACAAGATAACCCGGACATGCTTTTTTACTTCAATTGCCAAAGAATAAGTCATAGTTGCAATGGCCGTCAGAGTATTATATATAGTGGTGTACCATATTATGCCCATTTTTTTTAGTTCTTCCTGCAGACATTTAACATTATGTTCCCATTTCTTCTCTCCTACCTTTCTCCAACCATGCAATAAAGGTATTTTTATTCCTCTAGTATTATTAACTTGTATGTCAGGAACATTGAAAATAACTCTACAAACTAATTTGATCTGAGATAAATTGGTAAGGGGAAAAATTGACACAATTTGCATCCAATGGATTTTACTACCAGTCTACAGAGAGCAAGACTATAGTATAGCCTAGAGCCTTTGAATAAACTTCATAAATACAGAATTAGAAGATTTGATAAATTACTTAGGCATCTGACTGTAACAGCGAGCACCTAATAACCTCACCTCATCCTCAGGGTCTGGGTAAGGTCTGTCACACGTGCAGTAAAGTCCTCTGAAGTTGTGGCCGTATTTGTTCAACTCATTCACTGCATCTTTATCCTGAATAGTTACAAAACAGATACAAACACGTCCAGGTTTATGAAGTTATGTTAGTATTCTCTGTAAATAAAAATATATCGAAACTTTATCTGGCATTTCATTTACAATTCCTTTTGTTTAATACTTCTTTTTCAAAATATTACCATTCGTCCCAAGAGAAAATAAATCATTACCAACTTACAGGTTTCAAAGAGCAAGTAAAATCTGCAAATTTAGTGTTGCCACAGTCGCAGCGAAAGCTTCTTTTTGTGTACAATTCAAACAGTTCATGACCTTCGTGGCAAATCAAAGAGCAAGCAAGACACACTCCAGCCTCAACTTCTCCTTCCTTAATACACGTAGCACATGAATATAGGGCCTGGCGGCCTACGTAGCCCTGTTAAGACGACGTCACAATTAGTCAAAATGTACTACTGTACCTAGCAGAATAGACTACTACCTTAGAATATGAGCAATCAGAATCTTCAGAGTCTCCCAAAACGGCATTCGCAGTGTCTTCGAGTTCTTTATCTTCCTCCAAAACGTCGTCAAGAGATAGAACTGTGTCTTCGTCATCTGGGAGCAAAGCCAAAGCCATATTGCAGAGGAACTTGGTGCGCTTTATTTAATATCAAGTTGCTGGCGTGCTTTAAATAGAAAAGGTTTGCCTTTGACACTCGTTTCTCTCTGAAGGAAAGGCAGCACTTTGAAACGCTTATTCTTACCGCTCACATTCCCTATAAAGACTCAGGATTATTCCTGTACGGGATACTGACTGCCCTGTCTCATGCTCGGCAGAGCTCGGCGGAGAAAATGTCGTACTGCTGGTACTACTCTCAAGAAGATATTGAACTGAGAACGCCATCTAGGGACGACGGAGTGCCGCTGCACGTGGAGACTCGCTATCGAAGAGATGGAGCAAGATTCATCGTGACAGCCAGCAACACCCTGAACCTAAGATACGAGACACCTGCAACCGGAGTGGTCTTCTTTCACCGATTTTTCATGGTGCAGAGCTTCAAACAATTCAACAGGTAATTTATTGACATATTATATTGACAATTTTTAATTTTGCAGGTCATAGGAATTACATTTAATTAGTGGTTAGATATAGTGTAGAGTGCTTTGATAATTTACGATTAATTATCTTCTATCTTAGTTGCATGGCCACTCAGTATAGCTATAGCTATTGCATTTATTAATATGTTAATTTGATTCATGGATTTGAGAGTGCACGCAGGACATTGAAAGACTTTCAGCGGCGGAAAGGCATTGCCTCCCCCAAAATTATTTTGCCCCCACTTTGAACATTTGCTCCTGTGTAAAACATCTGCTAGATAATAAGCTTGACGTATTTTAAAGGCCCTTTCTTGAATTATAAAACCAGCATGGCTGTTACAATAGACTTTATTACTAACGTATGTATGTGTTTATTATACATGTGATACAAAGGTGGGTGGTGGCAGCTTCCTGTCTGCTGCTGGCAGGCAAGGTAGAAGAAACCCCGAAGAAGTGCAAGGACATCCTGAAGGTGGCACAGTCCATACTGACGGAGCAGCAGATGGCCAACTTTGGCAGCAACCCCAAGGAAGAACTGCTGACTCACGAGAGAATATTACTGCAGACCATCAAATTTGACCTCCAAGTCCAGCATCCGTATGCATTCTTGCTCAAATATGCTAAAGCTCTACGAGGTAACATAGGAATACTAATAAATAATAAATACATAAGTGGTAGGTTCTCTCTCTCCCCCCTCACCCTCCCTTCCTCCCTCCTTGTTCAATCCTTTTTTTTTTTTTTTTTTCTTTTTTTCCCCCAAACTTATTTACTTCAGTTGTGATTATGTAAGCTAATGAGCACCTTGGGTTGATTCCTTTTAAATGAAATGTTGTGCTTTATTTATTTATTTATATTAAGGTGACAGGCAAAAAACCGAAAAGCTGGTTCAAACAGCTTGGACTTTTGTGAATGACAGGTGAGTGTTTCATATAGTAATGATTGTGGACTCTGAAATACTGTCAATCTTCAACTCCTGTGTGTGTGTGTGTGTGTGTGTCTGTGTGTGTGTGTGCTGCATGCAGTCTGAGCACTGTGTTGTGCCTGCAGTGGGAGCCTCAGGCTGTGGCTGTGGCCTTCCTTCACCTGGCCGGTAAGCTGACCAACTTCAACCTGCAGGCCATCACTGGCTCCAAGAGCAGGTCATGGTGGAGGCAGTTTGTGGACACACTGGACATCCACGACCTGGACAGTGAGTGAGGGGGTGTGGTGTGCTAGAGGGAAATGATGCTGTTCGGGGGGTGTGGCATAGTATTACAGTGATTTCGAGTCATTTGTAAACGATTGCTTTACCCCCCTCGGGAAAAGAAAGAAGAAGAAGGGGGGGGGGGGGGGGAAATGGGGAGAAGTTTTATATTCAAATTCTTTCAAATTGTATTGTTTGTGATTATTGCTAAACCCTGTGGACATTTGATGATCCATACCACTCTGACTCCAATGTTTACGATTTAGGTGAATTTTAACAAAACAGCTGACAATGTAAGGCCAGGGCCCCCTCCCCTCTCCTCCCCCCAAATGCCTGCTACTGATATTTTTTTTTGTGTGTGTTAGTGACAGTATAATATTTTTATTTCTTTAGCAATTTGCCGAGAGGTGCTAGACACCTACGGGGAAACAGAAACCGGTTCCAACAGCCAGGTGGGTGTGTTTCCAGTTTACAGGTAGGTGTCGTGTTGTTCATAGTCAAGTGGATGTGGCTCATAGAGAGAAGTGTGTTAGGTATTTCACAAGGTTGCACCAGATCCTAATCAGGCACTGGAAAAGTCAGAGTAGCCATGCCCAAAACAAAAAAAAACAAAAAAAAGACACACACCCTTATATCTAAGAGTGTCTCACTTTATTTTATCATTTACACCTGTTATCATTTACACCTGTTACTGTTACATAATTATTAAATAATTTACACCTTTTAGATTCAAACATCTTGTCAAATAAGGTGAAATTATTGCTCTAAAAAGTGAAGGACCCCATTTTGCATAATGCTGTTCTACCAATGGCTACGGCTAGTATTCTCTTGATGCTATTACAGTAAAACGTCCCTTATCCGGGCGCCTTGGGACAAGAGGGTGCCCGTAACTCAGAATTGTCCGTATCTTAGAACAAAAATAATGAATGCATTGCTAATTGTCACATCTATTAAAATATTGCGTGATTTTGGTCTGTTTCAATGATTCAGTTCTCTTTATAGCTGCTAGATCTCTCCACTTTTGTACTAACAAAAGATGAGCTGGATCAGTGTTCCCAATTGACTCCAACCACTTTAAGCCAATATCAAAAGCTTGAAATGCTTGATCGTGACTCACTTGCTCAGAAGGTTCATCATCACTTGATTCTTCATCACTGTTGGTAGTATCTTCACTGTTAACGGAAGCTACAATTCCTTCATCATCCAACAGCTCATGGCCATGATCTGACCTGTCCTCATTCAGCCAGTCCTCTGGACTTTGCCAAGTATCATCACCTTCTGAATGTCCAAGTGAATCAAAAAGTTCTCCAATTTCAGCTGTGTCATTTACAGATGATATCGGATTTTCCAAAGGACTTTCCGGAGATGGAAGATCTGGCCTTAGCAAGAGCTTATTCCAACCATTCATCAGTGTTTCTAGAGTTATCTCATCCCATGCTTGGGCGGCCCAAAACACAGCATCTTTGATAGTTAACTCCTTCACAATTTCTGGTATGCTCTTTGAAGAACAATCATTTTGCGCTAATAAATGACGTAATAAACTCTTCTTATAAAAATTCCCTGGTCCATAGGTTGGATAAGTGAGGTCGTATTTGGAGGTAAGAATTTGGTTTTAACCTTTCCATCACTTGATTGCAAAGTTGGTTTTGAAGGATGAGCAGGAGTTTTATCAAGAAGAAGTAAAATGTTGTACTCGATCTCATTTTCTCGACAAAACTTTCTGACATAAGGTACAAAGATTTCATGAAACCATTTGGTAAAAATGGCTGTGTCCATCCATGCCTTTTTCTGAGAAAAGTAAGAAACTGGAAGTGTTGTGCTTCGAAAGCAGCGGGGCCTGGCACTCTTGTGAATGAATACTAACGGCAGCTTGCATGTTCCAGTAGCATTGGCACAACCCATTAATGTTACCCGGTCCTTCGGCTTTTTAAAGTTTTTAGCTTGAACTTCAGCATGGTGAACAAATGTCTTTGAAGGCATTAGCTTCCACCACAGACCAGTTTCATCAGCATTAAATATCTGACTCAATGCATATCCTTCCTGTTCTATAAACTGACCTAATTCTTTTCTAAAATCTCCAACACTAGATGCATCAGCTGACAAAGCCTCACCTTGCAAAGTGATTGACCTCATTCCATGCCTTGCCAAAAACTTTTTCAACCAACCAGTAGATGCTTTAAAGCTTTGCCTCAGGATTCAGCTTTTGGAAAAAGAACAGAGCCTTCTCCTGCAAAATTGGTCCAGAACAGGAGCTCCTTTGCATCGCTGCTGCATGAACCACTCATAGCAAGCATGGTCAACTTTGCTAAATAGAGCTTCTTTCATGATGCACCTCTTCTTTAGAACTGATGGACACTCACCACAGCCAATGTAATTTTCTATTTTCTCTCTTTCCTTCCAAATATCCGCTACCGTAGACTTAGGAACTTGATGCAGCTCAGAAACGCACCGTTGTGATTTTCCACCCTTCAACTCCTTGATAATATCCAGTTTCTTTTCAAAGGTAAGAACCCTCCGCTTCCTTCCCTGCTTAGGATTGGAAGTAGAGGCCATAATACTTTCCTTATGCTCGTCACTATTCAATTCTGCGCTTTCAAGCAGCTGTCACCTGTCACGTGATAATTTTCCGATGAGCGCGCGTGACTATTGTTGAAGCGCGACGCGATGGCAGCTAAAACTGCCCGGTAGAGGGACGTGCCCATATCTTGGACGTCCGGATAAGGGATGTTTTACTGTAATTATAAGACAAATTATCACAGAAATCTGGTATATATATATTATTCATTTGATACAGGAGAATATCACAAGTCTGTTGGCTCAGTATTTACGCGAGTGCCGCAGGCACGAGCGTAAATACCGCCAATCAGACGAGTGATATTCTCGGGTATCCAATGGATAATAAATTTATTAGGTACTGCTCATGCGCGAATACCTTGGTAACATTCTATAACCTAGGGGGACGTAATAACCCAACGTAATAACTATGAACACAGGTGATATGGAAAAATATTGCCCTAAGCCACATCCTGTTTACTTTAATGCATTTTCTATGTGGCAACAGTTATCAGGCTCTGTTCAGTACCTAATAAAGATAGAGACTTCGTTTTGCTTAATACTTTACCACAGTATCCATATTTATTTTCCCCATTTTGTGTTGTTTAGGATGAAGAAGAAGTTGACACTTCGTATGAAACTCCCCACCAGACTCCTCCCTCCACGGCCTCTATACCGCCTAGTGCGGCCGTCATCCCCGCCACGGGAGTAGGGCACACCACCTCCTCACACCTCCCCCTCTCGTCATCTGCCACGGCAACCCCCATGCAACTGTTGAGCCAGCAGTCGCAGCAACACCACCAGCAGTTGCTTCAACGTAACAATGTTTTGAGTCTCCCCGTTTCCGTACACAATAACCCCACCGATCTGGTAAGCATGGCATCAGTCGTCTCCATGAATCCAACGCGTCTGTCATATGGCGGGACATCTGCAGGAGCCACCGCTTCACACGTCCAACCCACTCACTTGCAGCAACAGCAGCAACCATTGCAGCAACAATTGGGTGCGGCAGTGTATACGGCTCTCGGGTCGACAGTTTCAGTGGGAGGGGCCGGGGGAGGAGCTCTGATTCAGCAGCAGCAGCAGCAGCTTCAGTTGCAGCAACAGCTACAGCTTCAGCTGCGCTCAGGATCGGTTGGTTTCAACCAGCAAACTCTTATTCAAACGCAGCAGCAGCCTTCTCTACTGGCTGGATCGAGCTTGCAGCAGCAATCCTCGGCCACTGGATTAAGGACGGGCAGTGTACTGGGCAATGCATTAAAACCGGTGGCAGGCAATGTGATGGGAGGGGCCTCAGCTGCGATGGTCCCTGGCGGCTCTAATTCAACGGGTCTCTCTGCCTCGTACGGACAAACTCAGCAGCAGCAGCAGCAGCATGTGTTGGGACGCCAGCAGCAATACCACCACAACCTAATGAACAAAAGCTCCTCCTTATCTCCTCATCAGATGCCGGGAGGCCCAGAGGGAGGGGCCATGCCCCCTCCAGCCAAACGCCAGGCATTGGATTACATGAATTACCCAGGAATCGCCCACCAGCAGCAACAACAACAGCAACAGCAACAACTTACTGCACTTCCTCCTACTCAACTGCCCTCGGTTTACCCCAGACCATTCAGTTCTCCTGGAGCCCATGGTGCCCAGTCACTGGGCATGCCCAGAGCAGGGACACTCCCCCAAGCCTCTCAAATGATAAATATGCTGTCATCGTCCCCAAACTTTGCAAGCAGTGACAGAAGGGGTGGAGCTTCTGGAAGTGCTTGGCAACACCACCAATAAAATTACACTGCTGTATTTCCTTGCTCGAAGCACCTGCACATTTTGCATTTCAAAGATCAATGACCACTACATAATTTTTCTTTTTCTTTTCTTTTTCAATGCTTCATATGTTCATTTAAGTATCTCCACATTTATTTTTAAGAATGTGATAATATTGAAAAGTTTCTGAGGTATCTTAAGTTTTTATCGGTGCAGCTATTGAAGTTAGTGGTGGTGTGCATGAAATGGCAGCGTGAATACAAAATCTTGTCAAAGACAACACCAAAGTAGCTTAAAGTAACACTAATGTGTCCATTTTATTTCAATAACCTTCCGAAAGTCACGTTTCCTTTTCTTAATAATTATACAGAGAAGCCTCTCTACAAAGACCATGCTTGTTTGACCCTTGTAGAGAGTTTGGGCTACTTTCAAAGACCATTTTCTATTCTGGTAGATCATTTTAGTTCTATTCATGTTGGTTGTTGTTGAGTCATGTTGGTCTTCAGAGTTCCTTTGTAGAGAGGTTCCACTGCATTAATTCACTATTATAATTAAACATAATATGCACATGCGTTATGCAAACACGCGCACACACAAAGTGACATTTAACCAAGCAATCCTGCCACTCAAAGTGTTCTACTGTTGATGGCCCCCAACTTAACTTGAGCATAAAAAGTCACTGTCCAGTGTAAGAACTGCTCCTTTGGTTACATTCATCTTGCTTCACATGTTCAACCCTTGACTAAATAGTAGCTTTAAGCACGGAATAAGGCATCTCATAGTTGTGAGACCCTACTATAACATTATATCAGTGGGCTCAATATGTGTATGATTTACTCTAGTTGAGTACAGATTAGGTCCTGCTGGATTATGCTAACAGAATAATAGACATGAATCAACATTAGCAGAATAATTCTAGAATAATATACATAGGCATTTAGGAGCATAATAAGGATAGAAGTTGCTAATTACCTCACTGGAGTTGTGGCACCTCCTACTAATCAACTTGCAAATTGCACCACAGCAAGCGTGAAGCAAACACATGATAACCAGATTAGCAAAAACTAGTGAGGATTTAGAAGTAGCAGTTTCAGCTTCAAGGACAGGTAGTGACTTGTGTGAACTGACTCAATGACCTAGCAAAGACACTCTAGTCAGGTACAGACCCGCCAGCCCCTTGTGACGCCACAACTTGTGCACTAATACCCTTCATTTTCAAATTTGCACCGGTCTAGTAAACAATTAGGCTTTTCAAGATGTCTGAATAACCCAAGTAGTCAATACATTCAAACACCAGTTTAACACAATCTTCTGCATACTTTTTAAGCATGAAGTATAAAAAATAAGGAAAAAAATCAAAGTAATTCTGAAGAGTCAGTCACCTATGTAATTTGAGTGGCTTGCTAGCAAATGTGTCACTACCACTTGAACTTCCAGAGAGTCCTGCTTCTATATACTGCCCCAGGCAGCAGTAAGACCTGCCTCTGGACCGCAGGATCGTGCGTGTAGTTGATGGCATTGGGCCACGCCTGGGTCTCCAGGCACAGCCCGGCAAAAGGCACGATAGGCGTGGTCCCTGGTTTTTCGCTGTTGCTGGGAGCGTCAAGGTACTTGCCGGTGTACAGCTGCATGCCAGGCTGGTTCGAGTACACATTGAGTTCACGGGGACCATACGAAAGACTGCAAGAACAAATAAACAACAACAACATAGGAATGAAAAAAGAAAGAGAACTTATAGAATGATTAGATATGTTTCTGGTGTTTTTTCCCCTTCTTTTTCAACTGAATGTACATCATGAATTTCCTTGCTAGTTTTAACAAACTAGACTACGAGGTAAAGGGTAGCCATACTATAATATTGATTGCTATGATAGTGACACAAGCACACCCAATTACAAGAGAAGAAGCAATCTGAGTGGGGTGCTAAACTTTACATCACTTGTAAAGAGAGACACAGATTACACTGTAAGGCCACTAAAGCTAAAAGAGTGAATCCACAATTTATATACACACTTTCCACATGCAGGGAAGGGTAGGGGGAGGGTAGGGGAGGAGAATCAGAAGAAATAATAGCACAAATATATTAGCTGCTTGCAACCAAATCTCATGATTTGAAACAAATGCTGGATGTTGGGAATAATATGATACTAGCACCATTTAAGTAACTTTATATATATTATTCCATATGCTATATAGAATACTATAATTCTGAGTAAAAAAAATGGACTATTAGAGGTGACAAACGGCACAAGAACTGTAACTCTTACGCCTCGCCCTTACACTGCACATAGTCGGAGGTCGCTGTGTTGAGGGTGAAAGTCAGAGCTGTTCCTCACACAGTAATTGTGATCGTATCCATCTTTAGGCATGTCTCTCTCCACAGCTTTAGGTTTGGTGAAGTCAAGCTCTGGGTGCAGAGAGAAGTCCTCCACCTCTCCAGTAGCAATCAAACTCTCACTGCTCAGAGGCGTGTAGCGGTCGGCACAAATCTTGAGCTTGTGTTTGTGTATGGTACCCTGGAAACAAATGCAGAGGATAACGCAACTTAACAAGTGTTGTTACATCTCTACGAATCCTAACCTGCTGGTGTCTACTAAGGTGTTCTTTTGTAAAAAAATCTACCAGGACCATCTCATTACCTGCTGAGCAAGATTAAAGTAGGCGTGGTTCACTAAGTTAACGATGGTCGGTTTATCCGTGGTCGCTTCATACTCCACCAAGACCTCCCCTTCGTCGGTCAGGGTGTACGTCGCCTTGGCAACAACCTTCCCTGGGTAGCCCATGTCACCATCTGGGCTTTCATGCGAGAAGGTTACAGAGTTCTGCCCAACCGTCTTTTCCACAATCCAGTTGGCCTTGTTGAATCCGACAACCCCACCGTGCAGTGTGTGAGGAGGGATATTTTGAGACACGCTACATTTAGTCCCTTCAACAGAGAAGGACGCATCTCCTATGCGATTAGCCACTCGACCCACAGAAGTTCCAATGTAACACGGATTCTCCTGATAATCTGTGTGTGTGCGTGTGTGAGTGCAGAATGTGTAAAGGGGGATGGGTACGTTACATCTTGTCCAGATGGTTATTCCTATACTTTGAGTGTGGCTAGCCCAGCATTCAATCAAGCTCTTCTTAGATAGAGGGAAAAAATCCATAATGTAATGTCCATTGCATGAATTCTTCCAACTTAAGTTGTCAGGATTCGACAGGTGTAACACAAACCAGATCATTTTGGGTAAAGGGTCTCACCTGAGAGAATACTTACACTGCTTCAATACAAAGATCTAGCTATGCAAGAGTAAGTGCAAACTACAAGTCTATAAACACGTTTTGGAGGGATGGAAAATAGTGATGCTGCAACTTGGAAGAAACAAAAGCTAATTATTATCGCCCTTTTCAGGCTTGCCAATTCAACATCACATACCTTTTACGTCCTTAAAGCCTAGCACCACGTCAGTTCTGCAAGTACACGTCCACTCAAATGAAATATAAACTTATTTTTAACGCACTTACTTGTCTGGAAGTACGATGGACGTGACTGTAGCGCCCTGAGAGATGCAACTCACTTCCATGCCTCGGTCATTCCGTAACAAAATAGTATCTATGCCATTTACAATGCTCCTTGATGTTACACCAGCTGAAGCCATGTTTGTCTCTGGATAAAAGTTAGCTAAGATTGCAAGTTGAAATCGACGACTCAAAAAGGTTGTTGTTCTAAATGCGCAGAATTAAGGCACCGCAAAATGCCGCGCACACCACCCACTTACCAGCATCCGTTTTAGGTATTCCTTACCCAACCGTCCAACCAAGTATAGTATGTTGTAAATACAAATAAATTACATTAAGGTGAACACTCACAACCAGCATGTATTGAAAGGTAACAGAGGTGAATTTAGTATATAAAAAGCTAAATATAAAAAGAATAATTAATAAACTTTAGTTCCATTGTTTCTTGGAGTAGAGACAAATAGTTGAGGTTTGTTGGGCAAGTTCATGTATTGGTCAAGGTGCTTTTGACTCAGTATCTTCACAAATTCTCCCGGGGCTTTGGCGTACTCCAAGCGACACTCTCCATCACTAAGAGAAGTATTATCTTGGAGTTCACTCAGCAGAACCTTCAGAGTGGGGGGCTTGGGGCAAGACACTCTCACTGTCTGTGAAGAGCCAGGCAAGAGAATCTCGAACACTTGTTTGCTCTGATTGGTAGCTGTTACAGTGAGGGTCCTAATCCTACTGATACCGTGACCAGTGGACTTCTCCTCCTCTTCCTGAATGGGCAGAGAAGGCTCGGTAGTGGTGGGTCGTTGCTGGTTTTCGCTGAAGAAGTTGCTAGTGTTGAGCCTCAGGCTATCCACAGGGTGAGTCCCGCCCATGTCTAGCGTGTTTGGGGCCGTTGAAGAAGTGAAGTAATTGGAAATGGGCTGGGTCTCTACCTCGGGCGTGTAAGGCATGCTGTCCATGGCGACACTCGTGTCAAATGTGTCTCCCACTTGTTCTTCTCCTACTGTGGACTTTGACACACACGTCCCGTCTAAAAACTCCCCATTGTGAATGATCTGCCTCACGCTGCCGTGTGTTTCCAAGTGGTTTGGAGAACTCTTCTCTATCAGGTTGATCTGACGGATTGTCTTGGAATTATAGCCTTCCCATATTACCAACACCCCAGCCTTGTCCAGGGGTTGCCCCTTCTCGTCAGTCTTCTCATACTCTGGGCCCATGTCGTGTAAAAGAGGAATGAAGTTCTTCCCGCCGCTAACAACCATGCAGTCTTCCTTTTCACAAGGACCACTCCCCGGTATGACCGTCAGAAATCTCACAAACTCTGAGTATGGCTGATACCACGTCAGAAGTTCCTCGCAGTGGAAGAGGAGGATGTGCCCGGTAGCCATCCCTACCCATGTCATGTCTAGTACAGGCACCATGGCCGTGATCACCATGTTATGCTCCTTCACATCTCCGGCTATCTTCTGCAGTACCTTGGAGGTGTCTATGTCAAACATGTGGATGCGGTTGTGGGCGTCCCAGGCCGTCACGATGATCCCTCCCAGATGTGCACTCCACACCACGTCTTCGGCTGGAGCCAGGGAGAGATGACCGACAAAGGCATCCCTTTCCTTGTCTCGACTGATGGAGCCCTCAAGGGCCAAGTTGTGTGAGTTAAGGAAGTAGATATACCTAGTGTGGGAGACCCATATGAAGTCTGCAGTGCATGCGATGCCGTCTACAGCGTGCTCCGAGACATACTTGTAGCGAGGTTTGGCATTCTGACGCACACTTTGAACATCGCTGCTGAAGCTGAAGCAGTACCCCTCGAGTGTTCCAATGAGCACTCGATCCTTTGCCGCCACCAGACACGACACTGAGTTCTCCCTCATGCGGATGTTGTGGACCAGCTCTCTCGTGGTGATGTTGTATATATCAATGGCACCATACTCTATGCCGGCACGAGACCCCACCCATACGTGATCATTGCAAAGAGCCATGCACTGTACCTGATTCTCCTTGATGAAGTTCTTGCTGACCTTCACCATAGTGCTTGTGTTGAAGATGTTCAACTCAGCCCCGTCGGCTCCATCACAGCAAACCCAGAGCTCGTTGTGGAGTATAGTAGGAGCTCCAGCCTTGACAAAGTCTGTGGGAGTGAGTGCTATTGCCCGTCGGAGAGAGAACTTGCTCTTCACCGGAAACACGCACATGACGGACTGTACGGCAGAGATGGAGACAGTTTTAATGATGGTGTCGGCCTTGGGGCGGTTCTTAGGGTTGTCTTCCCAGCATTTCTTCATGAGCATGGTCAGGTAGTGGTATCCCGTGTGAGATATGTCCACATCTTGGAGCTTAGGACGTTCCCCTCCTTCTACCGATACATCGATCCTGTGGGCAGGGATGTCGTGGTACGGGTGGCGTCTTGCTATCATCTGGTAAAGGAACATTCCAAAAGAAAATATGTCTGCCGTGTGGTCATAGACTGATCTCTGCTTCCGCTTCCCGATGTGCAGGACCTCTGGAGCGATGAAGCCCTTGGTCCCTTGCAAACCCCTGGCCCCAACTGGTGCCATATGTGTGGCTATCCCAAAGTCTGTCACCTTACAGTGACACAGAGAAGAGGGCTTCAAGGTCCACAGAAGCACATTGGCAGCCTTGAGGTCGCGGAATATAATCCCCTGTCGATGGAGAAAGCGAAGAGCAGCCGTAACTTCAGCCGCAATTCTGAAAATGGTGATTCGATGAATGGGAGTCTTTCTCTTCAGGAGAGGGTACTCGAGGGACTTGCAAGGCGCTTCTTCCAGAACTAGTGCCATCATGGGATGGATGGACACACCCACCAAACACACCAGGCAAGGATGGTGAGACTGTTGCAGCAATTTGGCCTCAGATCGGAGCTCCGTGAAGGCTTCTTCATTTCTGGTAAGGTACTTTTTGATAGCTACAGACTTGTTCTGGCAAGTGCCTCTGTAAACCTTACCGTAGCCGCCTTTACCCAAGAGGGAGGCTTCGTCTTCCTGGTAGTGGATGTCTTCGGGGTTGAGCAGAAAGTGAGGATCAATATCCTGGAGTAGAAGGTCTGGCACGATATCTGCCAGAGAGACAGTATGGTTCTTGCTGCGGTCGTCCCTGTAGTAGCCGCACTCAATGGTAGTCTGGTTCTTAGCAATGATGGGGAGACACTGGTCCACGCGGAATTCGAACGGTTTTGGCCTCCTTTCCTTTACGCACTGAAAGCACGGTACCCTCTGCTCCAGGTTGTTATTGGAGTGTTGACCTTCAGCCAACCCAGGGTACCATTCAATGATGAGCGAGAGGACCAAATCCACCAGCTGTCCGATGATCTTCTTGCCGTGGTTACTCGGAGAGGTCACGATGAGGACTCCGTCGTACTTTTCTCTGCGCAACTTGTTAGACTTGGCCAGAGACTCGATGTGGAACGACACCTGAGGGTCTTTGTAGAACAAGCCGCTCCTCCAGTATTCCAAGTGGAGATCCTTCACGTCGAACTCTTCAGCCGCGCTGGGAATAGAGCCGGGAAAGTTTGGGATGAGTTGAGGAAGCTGAGAGGTGGTATCACCGTGCTTGATGGGCCCGCTAATCTTGGTGGGCGGAGGCAAAGAAGACTCCTCCAATCCCTGCCTTTCCGATGCATTCGGAACAAAAGAGTTTGACTGTTCCGGGAACGGAACTTCAGGCTGGGAGACAGTGCGTGGGATGGTGGGGTTCTGCGGCTCCGGAGTGGGTGGAGCTTTACTAGCCTCCTTGTCTTCTTGGGAATGCATATTCAAACTGATAGTGGCCATCTCTGATAACCCGTCTGGGGTCTGGTCTTCGACAAGGGCAGAAGGTGTGATTTTGTCCAAAGCAAAGCAGATTTGAGGGATGGAGTGCATGATCCTAGACAGGAGCCTGCTCCAGAATCCTGGGGGCGTGTCAGCAGAATTGAACATGATATACCTGGAGTACACAGGAACCGTTTCTGGGAAGTAATTTTCAATCAGCTTCCTGGGCCGGTCATCGGGGAGCATGCACGGTATGAGCACGCGCCTGTTGTCGAGAGGCAAGGCAATCTCAAAGCGGTCCAGAAGCGTCAGGTACTGCTCAAAGTACTTCCATGGAAATATGTCGTCCTTGAACAGCAGTGGGATGTGCTTGGAGTAGAGTATTCCTTTCTTCACGAACGGGTTCCTCTCCTTGATGGTGACCACCTTGGACATCATGTCACACAGCCATCGTGGGTCTATGAAGTAGAGTTCGTGGAGATTGTGACTGCGGTCATCGTAGTGCAGTAAGGATCCCACATCGGTCAAAAACAGTGTGGCAGTCTTCAGTTCTTCCTCATCCTGGATGTCTGCCAGGTTCATTTGCTGAACCATGGTGTTGAACTCCTCTGCGTGCATGATGGGCTCACGGATCCCTAGCCGCACCTCCTGCTGGACTGACTCCAGCTGCCTGTCAAGGGCGTGATAGCTGGCGGGAATCTTCTGACCCATAATGATTTGACCTGACTTGGTCTTGTAGTTGGCGGCATGGTTGTAGATGGCCTCCTTCAGTAGTGCCACATTCTCTATCCTGTTCTTCAGTCCCACGGGCATAACTTCAACAATCTGGAGCTTGTTGGAGTAAGACTCGGCCAGAACGCCCACACGCTGAAGCAGGGCGTCAATCTCCTCCCGCTTCTCCTCCGCCACTTCGTCGAGGTGAGTGCCGATGATGATGACGCAAGAGCGTGGGGCCCTCAGGGCGATGTTGTTGAGCCACGGCTTGAGCTCCTGCACGCCATTGTCCCCATCGTTCAGGTTGAAGAGCAGGAGGTAAAGGGACCTCTGGGAGAGAAAGCACTGGTGAGTGGCATAGTACTCCTCCTGGCCCCCAAAGTCCCAGATACTGAAGTGGAACGGCTTGCGGCCAAGACTAGGCTTGTACCACCACTCACTCACTTCCACGCCCACCGTAGACTCATTGCCACACTCCTTCCCCTGGAGTCGCTTGACCAGTGTGGTCTTTCCCCGGTTTGCCAGACCCACGAGCATGAGCTTCATCCGGTAAAAACCCTTGGCGCACCGGAGCTTGCTGTTGAGGTATCGAATGCAGTCCCGTGTGTCCTTCTGAATGTTCCTCGGAGGGTCGTTGAGGTCTTTGAGGTTGGTAAGGTTGAGACGAGCCAGCATGTTCAGCCGGCCCATCTCAGCCGGTAAGGTGAGGATGTCTGGATTGTCGCTCAAGTTCAGAGAGTTGAGAGTAACGAAGGAGCAGATGCACAGAGGCACGGTGCGGAAGTTATTGTGACTGAGGTCCAGTGATCGAATGGTTGGAGCAACGACGTTGATGGGGAGAGAGCTGAGATTGTTGTAGGACAGGATGAGCACTGTGAGACAAGCGGACCACTCAGGGACGTCCGGTATCTCCCGGAGCTTGTTGTGGGCGAGGTTTAGTTCCCCGAGACTGGGAAGCTCCAGCAAGCAGCGCGGAATGACTGTGAGCTCGTTGTGCTGCAAATCTACCTTCACAACCTGGGAACATCGAAACAGAAAAGACGAAAGAAAGAATATAAAAAGTAGACATTAGAAAGGTCATAATTCAGATAAAATCAATACTTCATGAATGGGCACACGTACATGGACCAAAATCACAAGTTGCTCCTGTTGACAAAACAATTTTCCAGAAGCAAAAAAAAATCAACTCCTTCACAACATTCAATTTCATTATGTGGATACAGTGGGATAGGTCAACAGCGGGATAGAGAGATAGAGCTACAGTGCCATATGCCTCAGGTGGACTTATTCTTAGCTCACACTTTCAAGGTTAATAAATATACCACTAGATTTGTTGTGACTCTGTGTGTGTGTGTGTGTGTGTGTGATGCCCCAATATTGAATTAGAGGTACTATATTTTATAATTCCCCACATATAAGGATTATATATTATATTTCTGTCAAACTCCTCCTACCTATGTAATGATCTGATGGATTGTGCCGTTTCTTAAACTCTACGCAATCCAATTAATGCACACCTCACATAATGTAACCCAACTGCTTAAGTTTATACATGACAGGCAAGAGCAGTAGAGCATCTCTAAGACAAGACATAGTATACAAAGTTCAGGAGTGAAACTGTCATCTAGTACAAGTGTATGTGTAAGCATATGTGTGTATATATACTTGGGTATGTGATGTGTGTATGTGAGTATGTATACATGCGTGTATGTGAGAGTATGCGTGTACGTATGCTTGTGAGTGTAACATGCATCTGTGTGTGTGTATCTATGTTTGTATGTGTGATACGAGGCACTGCAGACATAAATGAATGATTTATATTCCCATGGCATGTTTTTTTCTCTCTCATCAATCAATACAAGAGATACCACAAGTGTTCACAGAGTCAAATCAAAACACTCAATCTCTAGATTAACGCCAGCACATCCACATACGTATCTAAACTGAAAATAAATAAAATGATATCTGATACTTAAAAATAAACACGTGCTGTAGAAAAAGAGAAAAAGCAGCAATTCCTCAAAAAAAAAATCAGCCAAATGTCCAGGCTTACAAAGACCTGACATTTAGAATTGTGACAATGTCCACTCGTCTCAGGATTTGCTACATCATCCCCAGCTTACAGGTAAGGAAGGTTTACAAAGACCTGACATTTAGAATTGTGACAATGTCAACTCGTCTCAGGATTTGCTGCATCATCCCCAGCTTACAGGTAAGGAACGACCCACATACGTTTTGTTTTTACACCCTAAAATAGACGCAAGCACACAACAGCCCATCAAAACCTCTCCTCTAACTAGCCTCTGAGTTTCCCTCACATGGGCAACCCTCTACTACAGGCTTCCTTCCCTATTAGGCCAGCCAAACGTGCTCATCAGCTGAAGACCAAGAACTGGGAATTGTGAAATACGTACGTCCAAAATAACTACAGCTTCGAACTCCATGTTGCCTTAACTTAAAAAAAAAAGATTTCAATATAAATTGGTCACCCACAGCTATTTTGTTTCACAGCTATCAGAGAGCTAAAGAATGTGATTAGAATACTCTAAGATGACAAACATGTGCCTTTGAATATCTCCCTCCCTCCCTCTCTCTCCATCCCTCCTCTCACCCTCCCTCCACCAGCTTCCCTCTCCCTCTCATCCTTCTCTCTCTCTCTCTCTCTCTAGGTGAAAAAAGCCAACTTGACCTAAGTTAGAAACCGGGAATTCAAATATTGGCATCAGCTAAGACTAATAAAAAATAAATAAATAAATAAAATAAAAATTGTCTTTATGCATACACCAAAAGCCTCACCTGCTTTAGATAATTCCCCATGTCGTTAGGTAGTGTTTTGAAGCCATTCCGAGCCAGCCTGAGGCGCTTCACCCAAATAATCCTGCGAAGCCAGGGGACCTCCAACTGCAGCAGTCTCAACCCATGCCAGTAGACATAGCCTTCCTCCTGGTTCACATCTGTCTTCAGCAAAAGTTCCTCTCTAACTTGCAAGTTGCCATTCCTTCGGGCAATCTCGATGGGAACAACTGTCGACACTTTACCAGACAGCACTGCCTTCTGGACTTCTTCGAACCCAGGATCTGAAAACTGGTCTCTCAGATTCTCCGCCTTGTCCACTGTCTCACCAAACAGCTTCTGCACGATGGCACGGTTGCCCGTGAAGGCAGCTTTGATGAGCAGCAGCATGGCGCGAGCGTGGGGCTTGTTCTCTCTCACCGCTAGACCCAAGCACTCGTCGAGGTTCTTGGCCCCCTTGACCACCAGCTTGCCAATGTTGAGGTGGTTGTCATTCTTGGTGGCGGCTATGAGGCCACGGTTGAGGCAGTCCAACTCCAGATACTCAGAATTGTTCTTCAGCAGCTCCGTCAACCTGTCACCGTTCGTTTCCACTTCTTTTATCACTTCTGCAAGTGGCACACAATATCAAAAAAGGCAAGTTAGAAACCATCCAATAAGGTACTTGATGTTACAGAGATAAGATGGATTTTTTTAGATGCTAGTGAAACAGTAAGTGTGCAACAGCTAGAATTCTGATGAGTCTAGTTTTTTTTTCTTTTCTTTTTCTTTTCTAAATTAGATATCCCAGTGATAATTTGTTAAATAAGGTGGCATGAACCCTCACCCTTCTACGCAACCATTACATCATGAAAGAGCAAAGAGTTTATACAAATTGTAACACAGAATTAACTATACTTGTTCAGATAAATGGTTAATGGTTGGTACAATCTACTGCAGCGACAAAATAAAAAAAAGAATAAAAATCACTTGTATGGTAAAGCAATAGGAAATGCTAGGAGTTTATACAGTGTTTACAACACTGGACTGCAACTCTCAAGATGCCAGATATTTCCTAAGTAAACCACAACTCTTACCACAAACCAATAACAAAAGCAGCATAAGGAAAAAATTCTAATAATAATAATTTCGTAATTATAATGAATAGTTGTGGTAGGAGATGTATAATTTGAAAGTAAATCCTCCTCACCTGTCATCATCCTCTTGCTACAGACCAATACCATACGTATGGCTCGTAATTGCACACAACTATTATACTGTGTGTATGTGTGTGATGGCGGAATAACAATGAAACCGAAAATACTATGCGAACGTGGGAAACTCAATAGCAGAACACTAATAACACAAACTGAAAGAGCTACTCCTAAAATAATTCCCACTTCTCCCTCCCTTCTCTTCCCCTCCAGTATTGTACTCACTCAGTACCACTACCTATTCCACCCACACTCTCAGCAAAGTGTTCTGGATTAAATCATGCAATTAAGCACTTAAAGTTTAAACATTGTCTTATTAATTAACCAATGAAATGAGAAGTGCCTGCATGCAATATGGTTAAGTACGGGCTGTCCTACTGTAGTGTAGGAAGATGTTTCAGTATTGGGTGGGAGGGGGCCCTAAGTTGTGGCTTGTGCCCCTAATTTATGGAAGTGGGGGGGAGGAGGGGAAGGGGAGGGAGAGAGAGAGAGAAGGTTACAGCCCCCTGGTCCCTTAACACAAAGACAAAAGCATAAGGCATCACACCAGAATACAGGGCCTGATGGTTCTTAGCAACATAGAAGAACAAGACAAATGGATGCCATTCTCCAACCTTACACATAAAACTAACACATCCATCAAACATACACTGTCCAGCGGACACTCCATGGCAACACTGACCTTCACAAATGAGCAGGCGAACAATGCTAGCTTTAGAGCTGAGCTCTGCTGTCTGTTTGGGAGTCTTCCCATATTCATCCGTGATGGAAATGTCAGCAGCATGATCCAGAAGGGTTTTCACACATTCCCAATGACCTGAGCTAGCTGCAAGGTGCAATGGTGTGTAACCACTGTTAGCTCTACAATTCACGTGTGCATCCTTGGTCCTTTTCAGTAAGAAGTCCAACACATTTGCTTTCCCACTGGCCACAGCTTCGTGCAGAGGTGTGTACCCGAACACGCCTTTTCTATTGGCTAGTTTCTCTTTGAGTGCGTCGTCGTCAAGTCTTTGAACAAAGTCCCTAACCTTGTCAAGGTTACCTTCGTGACAAAGCTTGTGCAGTTTGGCGTCGTCGTGCAGGAACCCTCTGGACGTCATCCTGCCACACTAGACCACGATTACACACTACTCTTTTCTTTCCGTCTCTTTCGCAGAAACGAAAGTTGATGAACAAGAAATGCGACCTTTCTTGGGGGCGTGAGTAGAGGGAGTGGCTAATTGCAGGTGTCTTTTGCATGCGGTTATGCGTATGAATTAATGCGCATAACGATGACGCAGCATTTTTACGCGAGGAAAACTCCGCCTTTCAACTTTACTGGCTTGTCTATGTATCATCCACAATGCTGAGGGTAACTGAGGTGTAAAGTATGGTGACCCTCCACTTGACTGGCAATATAAATTGAAACTCGTATTTCCCCAATAAACAGAATTTCTTAAATTATACAAGAACTCTACAAGCTATCTCAATTAATATTTCAAGAGCAGCAGCAATTGGTAGTATGAATTTGTGACGAGCTGGCATATTTGGTTCCTATTAATATAGTTTAGATATCTATGATTTTGATTATGTCCCCACTAGCTTTTAAGCATTCCCAATGTCCTCAGCTAATACATGTAAATGTATAATCAGGCTAACATAGATTCACACCTTCTTCATCGAAACTAGATTTCAGTCACCTCACTGTCACATACCACCATGCATACACAGCACCTTCTTAGTCCTTTGTGAAGGTATGGACCAAGAATAAAGCTAACAACCTACTTAGAAACAATGAACCTTTACAGTACAGCTAGTCAAGGGCAACCTAGTGTGCTAAAGAAAGTTAGCATGCAGCTGCTCTCATGGGGCGAATGACCTTTACATTACTACATTACATGTCAGTACATTGAGATGGGGCTGGCTCTCTTGTCCCACCACCTCTCCTCCTCACCTGGAACTACCCTGACAACATTTCCCTAAGCCAACAGAGTAACTTACACAAGCTCGAGCTAATAAAAAAAAAGGCCATAATATTTCACAATTATAGCTATTTGCCATAAATAGACTAATACATAGAAACTTCTTAAATAGACATAAAAGATCCAAAAATTTGAGTGCATTATAGCTATCAAATTGTGTGGTAAAGTTACTCTCAATATAAGTGAGAAGAATCACTCAAAGTGAGAACAAGAGTGTTGAACTAATATTTATTGTGATTACTATAAAGAATTAGTGCCCTACAATGTAGAGATAATTTAATAGTGAAGTTAGTCGAGTAAAGATATCATGAATCTAATAATTCATTCTCATAGTGTCATTTCATTCCCTAATTCGCATACATTGTGTACTTATAGCTACAGACAGTCAATTTCTACACTATAAATGTGTTAAAATAGTTAATCAACAGTTGTGGTTTGAGACAGTTAATCAATAATTGTGGTTTAGTCATACTGCTGACTCAATGTTGCAATTGCATCATCATAATCATGCATCCAATCTCAGAACTTTGTGTGTGTGTATGATTCACAGTTTTGTAATTCATTAAACAGGATTTGATTGTTATTGACTAGCTCTGCTAACAAAATGAGCACAGTACATACAGGATTTGAACAAGTGATTTAGAAATTATTGTAACAAAACACATCTATACACACAGGAAATTATAATAGAAAAGTTTTTTAAAAATATTAAAGGTTAAAAAGGGAACAATTCAGTGTATATTAACAATGCTGTTGTAAAAACTCTTTATGTGTTACAAACTATACTAGTCCCATCCTCAAATTCACCATTCTGAATGGTTTGCCTTACACTGCTGTACGTTTCCAAATGGGCTGGAGCACTCTTCTCCACAATGTTGATTTGTCGGATCATCTTAGAGTTGTAGCCTTCCCATATCACCAGAACACCACCAACATCCTCAATAATTTCATAATCAAGTCCTATATTCAGTGCTGGAGGAATGAAGTTCTTTCCACCACTCACCACCCTGCAGTGTTCATTGTTGCAACCATTTCCTCCAGGTATGACTGTCAAAAAGCTCACAAACTCTGAGTATGGCTGATACCACGTCAGCAGTTCTTCACAGTGGAAGAGGAGGATGTGCCCTGTAGCCATCCCTACCCATGTCATGTCTAGCACAGGCACCATGGCTGTGATCACCATGTTGTACTCCTTCACATCTTCGGCTATCTTCTTCAGTACCTTGGAGGTGTCTATGTCAAACATGTGGATGCGGTTGTGGGCGTCCCAGGCCGTCACGATGATCCCTCCCAGATGTGCACTCCACACCACGTCTTCGGCTGGAGCCAGGGAGAGGTGACCGACACGGGTACCCCTTTCCTTGTCTCGACTGATGGAACCCTCAAGGGCCAAGTTGTGTGAGTTAAGGAAGTAGATATACCTAGTGTGGGAGACCCATATGAAGTCTGCAGTGCATGCGATGCCGTCTACAGCGTGCTCCGAGACATACTTGTAGTGAGGTTTGGCATTCTGACGCACACTTTGAACATCGCTGCTGAAGCTGAAGCAGTACCCCTCGAGTGTTCCAATGAGCACTCGATCCTTTGCCACCACCAGACACGACACTGAGTTCTCCCGCAAGCGGATGTTGTGGACAAGCTCTCTCGTGGTGATGTTGTATATATCAATGGCACCATACTCTATGCCGGCACGAGACCCCACCCATACGTGATCATTGCAAAGAGCCATGCACTGTACCTGATTCTCCTTGATGAAGTTCTTGCTGACCTCCACCATAGTGCTTGTGCTGTAGACGCTAAGGTCTGCCCCACAATCTCCATCACTGCAGACCCAGAGCTCACTATGGAGTATACCAGAAGCCCCTGGCTTCTTCAAGTTGGTAGGAGTGTGTGCCACTGCATGACGTAAAGTCAATTTACTTTGTACGGGAAAAATACACATGATAGACTGAACCACAGAGAGAGAAACAGTCTTGATGATGGCATCAGACTTGGGGCGGTTATTAGGGCTGTCTTGCCAGCATTTCTTCATAAGCATGGTCAGATAGTGGTAGGTTGTGTAAGCTGTGTCTACATCTTGAATATTGGGACGAAGTCCTTTTTCAACCAACACATCGATTTTGTGGGCAGCCATGCAGTGGTATGGTAGGCGTCTTGCAATCATCTGATAAAGGAACATTCCAAAAGAAAATATATCTGCTTTGTGGTCATAAGTGGGTCTCTGGTTCCTCTTACCATTGTACAGGATCTCTGGAGCAATGAAGCCCTTAGTTCCCCGTAGTCCCTTTGTCCCCACAGGTGCCATGTGTGTGGCAATCTTAGAATTTTTCACCTTACAGTGACAGAGCGAAGTGGGACTTAAGGTCCACAGCAAGACATTGGCAGCGTTAAGGTCGCGGAATATGATTCCTTGTTGGTGGAGAAAGTGAAGAGCAGCTGCAACTTCTGCAGTAATTCTATAAACAGTAAGCCTATGCATTGGAGTTTTCTCCTGAAAAAGAGCACAGTCAAGAGTTTTGCAGGGTGCTCCTTCTAAAATTAATGTCATGTCTGGGTGAATGAACATACCCATCAGGCTTACCAAGCATGGATGAGAAGAATGCTGCAGCAACTCCACTGCTGATCGCAGCTCTTCAAAAGTTTCTTTATTTTTGCCGACGTATTTTTTGATAGCTACAGATTTGTTCTGGTAAGTGCCATGATAAATGTTACAGTAGCTGCCTTTGCTGATGAGGGAGGCATCATCTTCCTGGTAGTGGATATCTTCAGGGTTGAGGAGCAAGTGAGGATCAATGTCCTGGAAAAGGAGGTCTGGTACAATGTTTGCCAAAGAGACTATGTGGTTATTGGAGGAATCATCCTTGCAATAGCCACACTCGATGGTAGTCTGCACAGCTAAAAATGAAGTATGACTTACATACCAAAATTGGTATGATACTGCATGTCACCATTTGCATCCCAAAACTTGGTGTGATACCCATACTTTTTTGCCATAGTATGTTTTACATACCAATATTAGTATAAAATCCATACCAAAAAAAAAAGAATGATTTACATACTAATTTAGTATAATTTTCATACAAATTTCATAATTGAATATAATTTTACAAAAAAAAATCATATGTTATTTATGCTTACAATAAAATGTTGTAACTTGCTTCTTTTATATACTTTGTCTAAAAATAAATGCTCTAAAAAAAATAAAAATTGGTACATCCACTTGGATATTCCAAATGGAAAACATAAAAGAATGATAACAATGTAAAAGGAATGTTGTGTTTGTTTATCTTGTACACAGTTTTTCGTTCAGCCACTATGTATATATTGGTGATGGTTTGGTTTTGTAGTACCACTGCTACCAGAGGCTGTGCGTGTGGACTCTTTCTTGCTATATCTGCTGGATCCTACAGTTAACAATAATATAAGACAACGTCAATAACTGTGTATGAATGCAGTCTTTATTACACTGTATTAACATTCTTTATTGTTGCTCACCTCAATGACAATGACAATGTTCTTATAAGTGGACTTGCTCCTGGTGTCTGGTAGCATTGTATTCATCATTATCATTGCCTGAACAGTTTGACAACCTGAATTGTAATAGAAGAAGCAATCAAACATTTCAATATACTAATTTTTGTTCGCCATTTCCTATTACTGATGTCTTAACAAATATAATGTTACGATTTGCAAACCATATAGTTTCTATTTATATGCAAAATGTTGTCTTCAAAAATTGGAAGCAATAATATAGGAGAAATAAATTTAGTAAATTATTTGCTGGACAGAAATACATAGATATGATTTTAGTAATTGTACTTTTAGTGGGATATTATTCATAGCTTAAAGCAGATATTAAATAACTTGTCCAGTAACTTGTTAAAGTAATTAAAAAATAAATAAATAAGAAGAGGGTAAACACTGAGTAGCAGCTGCATTTCCTCCCTACAACAGCTGCATTTTCTCATAAATGTACAAGCTCTCAAGGAATGTAAATGGTTGCCTGGTTACCTGGTGTTGTGTCTTCTTTCAGCATTTCAAGCACCACTTGTATCTCAGGAGAAATTGATTCTTTCTGGAATAGTTGTGTTATTTTCGGCATAAGTTTCTCCCACTTTCCTTGGGAACTTTTGTCTGGAAATATTTCTTATATATCAGCCAAAACCTAAATCAAACATACAAAAGAATACCTACTCACTACTCACTCTATTAGCATTGTACATAAGTTAAAGTTGAAATATGTTTTAGCAGTAAATGAAACTATTTTGAATACCTCATCAATGACTTGCAGTGGTGGATACTTCTGTAAAACACCATGTAATGAAAATTCACTATTCAATATGTCCTGTCTTCGAAAGGGGAAAGTACGCTCCATTAATATTTTAATTGTTCTGGTATTTGGATTTTTTTTTTGACTCAGATAGCATTAGCTTGTAATTTCTTTGCATTAGAGTGTTCATCTTCATTATCCGGTATAGTTGGGGTTGTTGCTGCTGGAAATGCACGGTATTCTTTCCTTTTCTTTTGTGCAGTAAGACTTCCATTTTCTAACATTCTCTTGTTGCTTGGTCTGCCAGTGCTTCTTAAATATTTCATTTTGTCTTTGAGTGCTTCAACCAAGTAACCCTGTGCAACAGTAATTGTTACGTAAATAAATATACTAATATTAAGTTAGGTCAAAATATCTAACAATTATGTGTATCCCTTTATTAATAACAACAACTGTGTTCAAATTATTATTGTCAGAATCTTACATATCCAGTTCCTGTAGATGACTTTAGGAAAGGATACTTGTTAATTATTTGTTGTCCAATATGGGTATATTCGTCTTTGGTTGGATAGCTTTTAAAAGAAAACACTGCTGCAGCGACGTTACCAATGAACTTCGTCTTAGTGCTTCCAGTCATAACACCCTCTTGTAGGCCTAACATTACTGCTGCTGGATAATTTTGTGGCAAACGAAATGGTATTGGCAGAGGTGGTCAGGACATTTCTTGGTTATGATTGTCCCAGGGATCCTTTTGAACATACCAACCTAATGTATATACAATACATGAGAAACCATTAGCTCCAAATAGACATATGTATTAATTAAAAACATTGAATAGCAACAATAATTAAAGAGATATTTAAAAAATTGTAATTATTTTTAAACCTGGAAAAGCTATGAAAATATAATGTAGCAAATTATAGTAGGCTAAACATGATTGGTGGATAAAAATTGGGGAGTATGGAAGGAGGGGGAATTGTATCAAATGAAATATCAATACGAACCAACATTAGACACTTTTCCTTTTATTAGCCGAAGACAAACAGATGAGAGGGGCTGTAGTATCCCTAATACACACTTGTTTATACTACAGTGTCATAAAGATTTACCTTAACTGAAGGACTTATAGTATCCTCGCCTACTTCAATATTATCAGGATCCATACTTGCTGACGGTAACTATGCAATAACAATGTGTTTTTATGTTAAATTTTTATTTACAATCCACTACTTATACCTCAGGTGACAATTCATTACACCATTCCTCATCTAACACACTTGAACTTGCCAAATCCTAAATTGAAATGAGAGATTTATTCAAGTTATTACACGCTAGCAATGAAACATTCAAATGTACCTCTTCTTCACTAGCCCAAGAACAAACCAAAAATAAATAAGACTCTGTATATAAATTATTTTCAAGGTAAAATAGTGATGAGTGAATTTGATTAAAATCAATGTAGACTACACAACAAACATTTTGTTTCAATTTGTGTTGATACTTGTATGTGTGAAGACACAAATATTGTGCAAAGCTTTGGAAGTGATAAGGATCATCTTGGGTATGACAGAGGAACCAGACCATGCATGTTTGAATGGCTTGTGGCTAACCTCACCACTTAACCTATAGACTTAGTGATAAGAAAAACCACACTTGCCTCAGGAGGGTTGAAGGGACCTCACTACTTACAACAACTTCACTTGTACAGTATTTTGAATTGCTTAGATGGACACAAAACAACTTAGCTAATGATTTTATAAATCAACCCTATAAGATATAACAGAACCTCTAAAGAGCTTACATCCAGAGATTTAGAGGTTGAAAACAAATCTTCGTGTGGAACAGATGCAGTTTCTTTTACATTGTCTTCAATAACCTAAGAAGTTTTATGTCTTGGACTACACATATAAGTTTAAATTTTTTTCATAAGGCCTACCTGAACAGAAGAAGTTCTGCAATTAAGCTCTCTTTGCTTTAAAATTAATTTTCTTCTTTCTCCAATTGAAGTGATTAGTTGACTGAAGTCATTTTTTTCCAGAATTAAAAATGTTTCTCCATCTATGTCATTGTCTAAATTTAAAAAATATTGTCAACTAGAACAAAAATAAAAAGGTGTAGACTTTACCTTGAAAGCTATCAACAACTTTTTCAGAAAACTTCTGCTCTCTCAACCAATCCCCTACGTGTACCACATTTTTACTAGAAGAATCTTCCATTTGTCTGGCCTCAGTCCACTACTCTCCTGAGAAAAGAAAACCAGTAAAAATATAGCCAATCTTTAGACTGAGTAAGGAAAATAGCAGCTGCACTTGTGTCATGGACTACATACAATATACAGAATATTGTTTAAAAATTATTTTCTTTAAATAGAAATTCTCTTGTAGAGATGTTTCAATGTTGCATATGTCACCAGCATGCAAGAACAACTGTTGCCGAAATTCTAAAGCATATATTAGAGAAGTCCATCCATTTTTTCGTGATGCTGTAACCTATGGACTGGATGGTTGTGCTGCAACACCCTCGAGCTATGAAGCTCTCAAGGCACATGTCTACAGGTACCACAAAAATTTGTTGACTACAACACAATATCAAGCTGATAACGAAGATGAGTCAGTAATGCCAAGTGAAGATCAATCTCAGGAATTGGAAGAGACTGAAGAAATGCCAGACTTAAATTCTCCATCAGATTCCCTAAATGCAACACGTTTTATTATGAAAGCTCGTGATGGAAAGGGTTTGACTCAAGCCATGACTAGTGGATGATGTTAAAATTATATTGGAACAAGTATTAAATTGAAAGTAATGAATGAAGTGAAGAAATTGTCAGCTAATGACCACCAGGTAACAGAAATAGAGTCAATATTTAGTGATGAGAGCATTGTGAATCCCTTCCTCGGCTTGGAGACACAGTATAAGCAAGATCAATTTATTGCTAGCCATTTCAATTATGTGGTAAAAAAACTGATAATTATTGAAGTTATTTTCAATTGTTTTAATATTTACATATAATGTAGGAACCTCAGGAGCAAATCTTACATGAATATACTGTTGGTACTAGCTGTGCTTATAAATGATGTTTGTTATTACACTTTTATTGTATTAATTCTCTAGCTACACAAACTTGGTGTCTGGCAAGATTTCTATCCCTACTAATTGGTGATCTCATTCCTGAAGGGGATGAAAGGTGGAATAACTTCCTATTATTGTTGCAAATCATGGAGTATCTTTTTGCTCCAAGAATCACTCATGACCAAGTGGCATACTTGGAACTTTTAATTGAAACTTTTCTAGAAGAATTTGTTTGCCTTTACCCTAGACCATTAACACCAAAAATGCACTACCTAGTGCACACTCCTATGTGGATTAGAAGGTATTTTTTTATTTTGAGTGATGCAATATTAGATTTACACAGCCATATTTAGGAGTGGTCCTTTGATTGGTGCTTGGTGTATGCGCTATGAAGCAAAGAATAAATACTTTAAAAAAATTGCGACTACAATTGGAAATTTCAAAAATATTGAGAAAACCGTGGCTACCAGGCACCAACATTATATGTGTTATAAAATGTCATGCACAAGTTTTATTTCAGGTGATACAACACATGGCGTGGGTAAGTTCTCAATTCAGATTTGAACTGGTTGGCTAATGTAAATAAATAGCTATTATAATTTTTGTAATGTACATGTATATTTTTAGTGCGAACCATGAATATTTCTGAGATCCCTTATGGAGATGCCTTAATGGAAGAATACAGCTGTGAAACTCAAACAAAATTACAAGGGTAGGCAATTCGAATATTATTACAAAAAGGTTTTATTGGTTCCTTGTTGTTTAATAGGACATCATTTGTAGAAAAAAATGGGATTAAGTACAGTAAAGGCAGCATTGTGTTCTGCAGTATTGAAGATGAAGTCCCTGTATTTGGCAAAATTATGGATATATTAGTTTGGTCCATGGGAAAATGTATTTTTGTAATCATTCCATATATTGGAGATAACTTTTTTAACCATTATAATGCTTATGAAGTTAGACCAGACAATTCTAACTACATATTTCAGACTCCTGATAATCTTGCTGATCATCGGACACTATCATTAAGTACATCTTTTTCACAACATTTAAGAAATAAAGCTTTTGTTTCATTAAAATATCAAGTATGTTGTAAACCGTATTGTTAATATCTTTTGAATATATATATGTATTTTTTGTTGACATTTTACATGACAACCTGGAATAGGAATAATGGGAGGGAGGGGGGAAGAGATGCCATGATAACAGAAGGTATTGCAATGGGGGGGGGGGGGGGGGGGTTTTGCCATGACACATAAGGTATTTCTATGCTAATGAAATGTTTAGGGGGGGGGGGGGGTGAGGTGCTTTGCAACAGAAGGTATTTCAATACTAATAATGAGTCGGGTGTGGGGTCCGTGACAAAAGAAGTTTATTTCCAATACTAATTACTATCAGGGGTGGGTGCAGTGCAACAGAATGTATTTCAATACTAATTAATTACGTCATGGGGTGGGTGGCCGCTGACAACAGAAGGTATGTCAACTAATTAATTAGTCAGTTGTGGGTGATGACAACAGAAGTATTTTAAACTATTAATGATCCAGGGGGTGGTGTGTCCGTGACAACATAAGGTATTTCAATACTATTAATGAGTCAGGGGGTCGATGCCGTGCCAACATAAGTCATTTCCAATACTTTAATGAGTCCGGGGTGGGTGCAGTGACAACGAAGGTATTTGCAATACGAATTAATGAGTCAAGGATAGTGGTGCCTTACAACAAGGTATTTCAATACGAATTAATGAGTCAGGGGTGGGTGCCGTGCCAACAGAAGGTATTTCATACTAATTAAATGAATCAGGGGTGGTTGCCGTGACAACAGAAGGTATTTCAATACTAATTAATGGAGTCCAAGGAGGGTGCGTGACAACAGAAGGTATTTCAATACTAATTAATGAGTTAGGGGGTGGGTGTCGTGACAACAGAAGGTATTTCAATACTAATTAATGAGTCAGGGGGTGGGTGCCGTGACAACAGAAGGTATTTCAATACTAATTAATGAGTCAGGGGGTGGGTGTCGTGACAACAGAAGGTATTTCAATACTAATTAATGAGTCAGGGGGTGGGTGCCGTGACAACAGAAGGTATTTCAATACTAATTAATGAGTCAGGGGGTGGGTGCCGTGACAACAGAAGGTATTTCAATACTAATTAATGAGTGGGGAGGGGGGGTGCCGTGACAACAGAAGGTATTTCAATACTAATTAATGAGTCAGGGGGTGGGTGCAGTGACAACAGAAAGTATTTCAATACTAATTAATGAAATGGGGGGGAGTGGGGACAACAGAAGGTATTTCAATACTAATTAATGAGTCAGAGGATGGGTGCCGTGACAACAGAAGGTATTTCAATACTAATTAATGAGTCAGAGGATGGGTGCCGTGACAACAGAAGGTATTTCAATACTATCAGGGAGTGGGTACTGTGACAACAGAAGGTATTTCAATACTAATTAATGAGTCAGAGGATGGGTGCCGTGACAACAGAAGGTATTTCAATACTATCAGGGAGTGGGTGCCGTGACAACAGAAGGTATTTCAATACTATCAGGGAGTGGGTACTGTGACAACAGAAGGTATTTCAATACTAATTAATGAGTCAGAGGATGGGTGCCGTGACAACAGAAGGTATTTCAATACTATCAGGGAGTGGGTACTGTGACAACAGAAGGTATTTAAAAACTAATTAATACGTCGGGGGGGGGGGGGGGGGGAGAGGGGGGGGAAGGGGGGGGAGGAGTGTCGTGGCAACAGAGAGATATGTCAATACTAATTAATGAGCCAGGGGGTGGGTGCCGTGACAACAGAAGGTATTTCAATACTAATTAATGAGTCAGGGGGTGGGTGCCGTGACAACAGAAGGTATTTCAATACTAATTAATGAGTCAGGGGGTCGATGCTGTGACAACAGAAGGTATTTCAATACTAATTAATGAATCAGGGGGTGGGTGCAGTGACAACAGAAGGTATTTCAATACTAATTAATGAGTCAGGGGGTGGGTGCCTTGACAACAGAAGGTATTTCAATACTAATTAATGAGTCAGGGGGTGGGTGCAGTGACAACAGAAGGTATTTCAATACTAATTAATGAGTCAGGGGGTCGATGCCGTGACAACAGAAGGTATTTCAATACTAATTAATGAGTCAGAGGGTGGGTGCCGTGACAACAGAAGGTATTTCAATACTAATTAATGAGTCATGGGGTGGGTGCAGTGGCAACAGAAGGTATTCAATACTCATTAATGAGTCGGGGTGGGTACGTGACAACAGAGGTATTTCAATAACTAATTAATGAGTCTGGTGGGGGGGGTGGGGGGGGGGGGGGGGGAGAGTGTCGTGACAACAGAAGGTATTTCAATACTAATTAATGAAATGGGGGTGGGGGGGTGGGGACAACATAAGGTATTTCAATATTATCAGGGGGTGGGTACTGTGACAACAGAAGGTATTTCAAAACGAATTAACGAGTCAGAGGATGGGTGCCATGACAACATAAGGTATTTCAAAACTAATTAATGAGTCTGGGGGGGCGGGGGAGGGGGGGGAGGAGTGTCGTGGCAACAGAAGGTATTTCAATACTAATTAATGAGTTGAGGGAGGGGAGTGTCGTGACACAACAGAGATATTTTAATACTAATTAATGAGTCAGGGGGTGGGTGCCGTGACAACAGAAGGTATTTCAATACTAATTAATGAGTCAGGGGGTGGGTGCCGTGACAACAGAAGGTATTTCGATACTAATTAATGAGTCAGGGGGTCGATGCCGTGACAACAGAAGGTATTTCAATACTAATTAATGAGTCAGGGGGTTGATGCCGTGACAACAGAAGGTATTTCAATACTAATTAATGAGTCAGGGGGTGGGTGCAGTGACAATAGAAGGTATTTCAATACTAATTAATGAGTCAGGGGGTGGGTGCCTTGACAACAGAAGGTATTTCAATACTAATTAATGAGTCAAAGGATATGGGTGCAGTGACAACAGAAGGTATTTCAATACTAATTAATGAGTCAGGGGGTGGGTGCAGTGACAACAGAAGGTATTTCAATACTAATTAATGAGTCAGGGGGTGGGTGCAGTGACAACAGAAGGTATTTCAATACTAATTAATGAGTCAGGGGGTGCAGGGAAGGTATTTCAATACTAATTAATGAGTCAGGGGGTGGTGCCAGTGACAACAGAAGGTATTTCAATACTAATTAATGAGTCAAAGGATGGGTGCATTGACAACAGAAGGTATTTCAATACTAATTAATGAGTCAGGGGGTCGATGCCGTGACAACAGAAGGTATTTCAATACTAATTAATGAGTCAGGGGGTGGGTGCTGTGACAACAGAAGGTATTTCAATACTAATTAATGAGTCAGGGGGTGGGTGCAGTGACAACAGAAGGTATTTCAATACTAATTAATGAGTCAGTCAGAGGATGGGTGCCGTGACAACATAAGGTATTTCAATACTAATTAATGAGTCAGGGGGTGGGTGTAGTGACAACAGAAGGTATTTCAATACTAATTAATGAGTCAGGGGGTGGGTGCAGTGACAACAGAAGGTATTTCAATACTAATTAATGAGTCAGGGGGTCGATGCCGTGACAACAGAAGGTATTTCAATACTAATTAATGAGTCAGGGGGTGGGTGCAGTGACAACAGAAGGTATTTCAATACTAATTAATGAGTCAGTCAGAGGATGGGTGCCGTGACAACATAAGGTATTTCAATACTAATTAATGAGTCAGGGGGTGGGTGTAGTGACAACAGAAGGTATTTCAATACTAATTAATGAGTCAGGGGGTGGGTGCAGTGACAACAGAAGGTATTTCAATACTAATTAATGAGTCAGGGGGTCGATGCCGTGACAACAGAAGGTATTTCAATACTAATTAATGAGTCAGGGGGTGGGTGCAGTGACAACAGAAGGTATTTCAATACTAATTAATGAGTCAGTCAGAGGATGGGTGCCGTGACAACATAAGGTATTTCAATACTAATTAATGAGTCAGGGGGTCGATGCCATGACAACAGAAGGTATTTCAATACTAATTAATGAGTCAGGGGGTTGATGCCGTGACAACAGAAGGTATTTCAATACTAATTAATGAGTCAGGGGGTGGGTGCAGTGACAACAGAAGGTATTTCAATACTAATTAATGAGTCAAAGGATATGGGTGCAGTGACAACAGAAGGTATTTTAATACTAATTAATGAGTCAGGGGGTCGATGCCGTGACAACAGAAGGTATTTCAATACTAATTAATGAGTCAGGGGGTGGGTGCAGTGACAACTGAAGGTATTTCAATACTAATTAATGAGTCAGGGGGTGGGTGCAGTGACAACAGAAGGTATTTCAATACTAATTAAAGAGTCAGGGGGTGGGTGCCGTGACAACAGAAGGTATTTCAATACTAATTAATGAGTCTGGGGGGGGGGGGGGGGGGGGGGGGGGGGGAGGGTGGGTGCAGTGACAACAGAAGGTATTTCAATACTAATTAATGAGTCAAAGGATGGGTGCAGTGACAACAGAAGGTATTTCAATACTAATTAATGAGTCAGGGGGTCGATGCCGTGACAACAGAAGGTATTTCAACACTAATTAATGAGTCAGGGGGTGGGTGCCGTGACAACAGAAGGTATTTCAATACTAATTAATGAGTCAGGGGGTGGGTGCAGTGACAACAGAAGGTATTTCAATACTAATTAAGGAGTCAAAGGATGGGTGCAGTGACAACAGAAGGTATTTCAATACTAATTAATGAGTCAGGGGGTGGGTGCCTTGACAACAGAAGGTATTTCAATACTAATTAATGAGTCAGGGGGTGGGTGCAGTGACAACAGAAGGTATTTTAATACTAATTAATGAGTCAGGGGGTCGATGCCATGACAACAGAAGGTATTTCAATACTAATTAATGAGTCAGAGGATGGGTGCCGTGACAACAGAAGGTATTTCAATACTAATTACTGAGTCAGGTGGCGGGTACCTTGAAAACATAAGGTATTTTACTTTCCATAATTAACTTTTAATATTTTAACAAAAACTTTTATGTATTTAATTATTTCAAGACAACAGCAAATATGTAGTAGTAATAAATGATTTTTTTTTAATGTTTAAAGTATCTAAGTGATAACACTCTAATCAACTGATGATAATATATGTAAAATGTTAGAATTGTATACATTGTGATATTTGAATGGAATTCATCTTTGCCTGCTCTAGTCACAGTATGAAGTTCTTTTCATACGTCATGATAACCACAAGCAACCAATTTCAACTGCTGGAAACTGTGTGATTCAATTCTAGAAAGAAGATTTAAAATATAAAAATTATACCTTTCCTGTAGTATGAATCTTATACTTATTACAATTTATACTTAATTAGAGTATACCAGACATACTCTTGGAGTATGTATATCATACTTGCAGGTAATCATACCTACGGTATAAAATAGAAAAGTATGACAATTATACCTAAAAAGTATGATATACATACTTCTTTTTTTGCTGTGTACTATATATTAGGATCCCTTGAAGCAACTGGCAGATTATTGGATTGTATTCTGTACTCAGAAGTAAGAGCATAGCTTTAACGAATAGACGCAAAAGTAGTATCTTCAGATGAAAGATGTATTGTATTCTTTATATGGCTGAAACTATGACTATGATAAGACCAAATTTACAATAGAAATTAAATAGCTGGTCCAATTTTTAACTATATAATTTAGAAGATTTTGGTATGACAACATACTTGCTCTATGTGACTTTCATTTTGATGTGACTTTCATTTTGATTTCCCTTTACCGTTCCATTTATATGTATCTTTATGTATCGTGTGATTATCGTGAGTTTGCAGCGAGAATAATTATGTGTATTGGAAATACAGTCAATTTTAATATCATGGTAGCTAATAATTATCAGCCCAGCTTAGATTACTTTCAATTTTCTTAAACACAGGTAGGTTGAACCCTGCTAGACTCAACCTTTGATAACTTCTACCAATAACCCTACCATATTATTATTCATATGACTTCATGCAACTTTAACTTTTTCATAAACTTGTATAAATATGAAATGCAGTTGCTTTAATAAGCAGAACATTTCTGCTATAGTTCACTTATCCATTCTTTCATTAAAAAATAATTATCACTTCACAATTTCTTTCTCAGCCTTCTTTTACTCATTAGATGTATTTTCTCTCTTTCAGGCTTTTTTAAACAATAAAGAATTAAAAATATTTGGTTGCCACCCAGGAATCTGAACCCAGGAATCGAATCCAGGACCGCTTGCTTAACGTTCAGGCGGCCCTGGGTTCTGGGTTCGATTCCAGGTGGCGACCAAATATTTTTAATTCTGTATTGTAGCCATTTGTGATACAACAACTTCTTTAGAAATAAATGCTGGTCCGTTGAAGCGTTAAAATCATCCAGGTGTGAATGTTACTTATTTAGGAGAGGAGTTACCCTTAACCAGCCACAAAACCCCAGGGCCTGCTTTTAGCTATTTATACATAATTATTGAGATGCTATACTAGGTGCTTATTGAAGCTCAGATTTCAGCATCCATTAACCTAGGAGCAACCCTACATATTAACAAGAGGATGAGAAGGACAAGCAACTGGTCTCACTAGGTTGAAATTTGTTATTTTGTCTGTAGTCAATATTGTATAATTGATGGTTTCTTCTAACTATAATATTGACACAGAATGTGTAATTTATTCAATTTTTTTGTCTTGTATCTTGTTCTAGCTACACCTTTTGTACTATGTACGTATATTTGACATGTACATCATATTCACGTAAACTTGACACCTTTATGTATACTATCTGGTAAATGCCATGTACAGTTCGTCCAGCTTAAAGAGTAGAAAGTACAGATCTCAAAACTTAGACTAGTTGCAATCACAATAAGCTTAGCCATACCTTTTTTGTGTTGTTAGATCCCAATCCACTCGAAACTAAGTCATATAAAACAGCATAAGTATAAGAACTACGCTATCTCCATAGACATTCCATACATTAAGCGCCATTTTTTTGACGTCACAAATTCGTCCGTCCTACGTCACAACTCGTAGTTAAACACGGCAGCTCCTATTGCCCGTTTTCAAACACAGGCAACAACTTAATTGGTGCTGGCAAAGTGTCACTTACTTTAGCTTATAACTATGTTTGTGAAATACTGGGCCTCTGCATTGTATTATAGACAATAGAGTGCTTGACAATAGAGTGCTTGTCATTATTATCAGATCATGACCAACGTAGAGGTTGTAATGATTTCTATATAATATGGCTGACTGCTATTGACCAGAGCAATGCAACATGGCTTACACAAACCACACCCGATTCAGGAAATAAGATTATAGGAAATAAGATTATAGGAAGCTAGAAGGATTATAGGAAATAAGATTATAGGAAGCTAGAAGGAAGTAAAATCGGGCAAAATGAAGTCCAAATATTAAAGAAACTAATTGACATAAAAATCTGTGATATTTGGACACCAATTGTACACTTTCAACAAGAAAAAAGTTTTACCACCCATTATTCCTTTAATAATGTAGTATGAACTAGTAGTGATAGTGTGGTTGTATGAATTTTCTAAATGAAACCAAAATATGTTGTATGATATAAATGAGAGATGATAACACTACCCTACCATTTTGATGCTGTTTCAAAATGGGACCTAATGACCATCTTGACTGAACAAACATCATGTTTTGTTTGTCCTCTTCAACTTATAAAAGCTGAGTTTCAATTAACACCTGGCATCTCAGTATGCTTAACAAAGCAGCACCATTGTCATTGTGTGGAGCGATATAACTGTTCCTTGGATTTGTGTTAGCATCTAATATGAAATTGCTTGAAAAGTCAATTTGTAAACAGTTTCTTAAGTTACTAATAAGAATATAATTGAAAGACACACTTTGTTAAGTTACCTTGCTGATGGTTAGTTTTCACTATATCAAGTCACAGGGTAGAAGCTTCAAGGTACTAGCTACACTAAAAGTTTGTGTTTCTACTAATACACTCTCTCTTATGCAACTTACTTTCACTTTAAGCCTTTCACTACGAATTCAGTGGCTGATCGAGAAAACATTTATAGTAGCTTGGGTAAAACTTGCTTGAAGTTGGTGCCCATGTAGCTACCAGGTCAAAGCAGAGAATGCTGCTGCTCAAGTCAATCTAGGTTTATTATGTGTTAAAAATAATCTGACTACTCCGTGATCATTCTCATGATTATTTTGTTTTGTTTACCACAAATTAAAATATAACTATAGCAATGATAACAGTGGCTAATAATTTTGTGAAAGTTTGAGATAGTTAGTGGGTTGCAGCAGTAGGATCAGCAGCCTTTGATATGTTCTTTTGGGGTGATGGGGACGTTTCTTACTGCAGGTGGGACAGTATTCACTAATGAATACTGTCCTCGAGGGACTATATTCACTAGTGAATAGTGTCCCAGGAGACACTTATGAGGGTGATAGAATTCACTACGACAACGGCACCGGAGAGAGAGAAATACCTCATTTTATAGTTTGTCACGTGCTGTTAGACTTCCCATTGGTAGTCGAACTTACTCCCCTTTAATGGCGCTGAGTACTTTTTTAGGGAATGTACAAAGTAAACGAAAAACAGTTGGTTTCCTCGGATCAGTTGGAATATCGTACAGCACCCGGTCGCTTTCAAATCGCGTTGAATTGCGTGATCAAAAATGCAGGGCTTAGCCCCGTTCACGGGAGCCGTAGCTGCAGATTGTACGCAAAACCATTCACCCCAAAAATACTACATCTTTGAAACGTAATTATATTAGTTAACAAGTCAGTTATTTCGTGTTATAAATGCTACATATATTTTGATACACAATCGTGCTAGAATTTAAAAGTTTAAGGTATTCTAAATAGTATTTTTCACTCGTTTTACCACGCACCGTATTTGATTTCGTCGCGTGCGGGGTCAGACCGCGTAAGGTGCTGTATATTCCAATTGATTAGTCTCCTCTAGTTAAGCCTGCTCTTCAAGGCCAATAAGTATTTACTAAATTGTCAACAATTTCAGTTGTTTTTTTGTTTTGTTTTTTGTTGTTGTCTTTTTGTTTTTTTTGTTTTTTTGTTGTTTTTTTCAAAATATTTTACCATTAGCTAGGCCAGGGTGCAAAACGATTTCCTATGTAAAAAATTACTTAAATCTTGACTTTGTTAACCAGAGTGTCCCGTTAGCTTCGCTCGCTTGCTACAACACTACAACAATTAGTTATGATGATGACGTTTAAGCTAAACCGAATGTAAAAGATCAATCTCCTCCTTGAGTATTGAAGTCGAGCTACACTGGTAATGACGAGAAGAAGCAAGATAAATAAGTAAGGAAAGAAGATGAGTGGATGGATAACGTTAACTTAGAAAAAGGTTCTAAATTGATAGTGGAAAACAACCTATGGGTGCTTGCTAGCGTATACTAATATGTTTACTTGAGAACCCTATCTTATTATGCCTTAGTACAGCCTGTGAGCATGCGTAATGCATTCTAGTAGTAGTAGCGAAGATAAAAGTATTAGCTACGCAGTACATCAAGAGAAAAAGTTCGCCTCAACTAACACGTCTAGGATGCTTTCATTTTATTTCAGAATAACTGCGTTGACTCTATTTATAAACCCGTACTTAACTAGTCGCACTTCACCGTTGAAAATCCTTAATGTACAAGGTAATTCTCGATGTGACCCAGAAATCAACAATGAAGCTAGGGATACAGTTCGGTCGCTTCTGAATTCTATTGATTTACCTCCTGTGGACACTTCAAACTATAGTAGGCCAATTCTAGTTACAGAAGTGATTGGAGTGCTACGGGGATCTCCCTGGGACGATAAAATTGTGACTTATACGCCTACTATCATTGGAATAAAAAACCTGACGATTAGTTATGGGCAAAAAATATATTCATTACAGATATGCTATCGCCTCGCTGATGGAACAGAATATTGTACTCTGGTATATGGGAATGAGGCTGGACAAAAGACATCAGTTGTACTTGCTGATGATGAACGTATCACAAAAATTGAAGGATTTGCAAGCTCATTAGGAATCACTCAACTTACAGTTGTAATAGCACGATCATCTGGAACTGAAAGGATATTGGGTCCTTATGGGAGCATTGGAGAGACTCCATTCAATGTATCAGGATACATACTTGGATTCAGAGGCTATGAGCTTGAAAGCATCAATGCTCTTAGTGTATATTATCTGCCACCATTGTTTAGAAGTCGCTCTAGTTATGGAGGTACTGGTAGAAGATATTCACACGACGATAATGTTAGTTCCCTTATCCCACCTGTAGTGGGGATTCATAATATCGCTGTGTATGCTGGTTCCTTAATTGATGCTATTCAGTGCACATACAAACTGCTTGGTGGGTCGACTTATCGAGGACACTTAATTGGTGGATATGGGGGAAGTCTTACAAATATAAGCTTTGGTGAAGGAGATATGCTTTATCAAATGAGGCTATCAACAGATGGATTATATCTGAACCATCTTGAACTTTACGTTAACAGAAGTGCCACATATTCTGAAAAGCTTGGCGGATATGGAACTCCAAAAAGTAGATCATTCAATATTGTTGGAGCCATCCTTGGGTTTTACGGTTATGCTGAACAGGATAGAAATGCTCCTCAGCCATGGTGCTCCAGTATTGGAGTATACACTCTTTAAACTTGAATAAAAAGAACTCTATTGGATAACGTTTTCTTGAACTGTTTTGATTAGTGACTTTGGTAGAGCTAGATGAATAACACAGTAGCATTGTAACTAAGATAGTTTATTATACAGTATAGTAATCATAGAGGTAGTAGAATGAGCTATAACAAATTATGTATTATAATGTTTTACTTTTTGTCCTTAAAAACTGAACTGGTTGTGTTAGTGTAGAAACAATACATCATGTGAGTATTTTAATATCTGAACAATACTATTTGGGAATTAAACTGGTTTTTATGACAGGATATGAAATATCCTGAATATTAGCAGCACAAACTTTACCTCCCACATATTTTTGCCAATTAATAAATAAATATTATTCATTTGACACAGGAGAACATCACGAGTCTGTGGGTTTAGTATTTACACAAGTGACAAAGGCATGAGTTTAGGCTAATCAAATGAGTGATATTCTCCATATCGAATGAATAATAAATTAATTGTGTACAAAACATAATGGACAATCCCAAAACATTGGGGACATTATAACCCAATGTTAATAGCCCAATGTGTAATAACCCAATTTAACAACTAAGAACTCGGGTGATATGGGAATACACTGCCCAGAGAAAATTCTTGTTTACTTTAATGCATTTTCCATTGGGCAACCATTATTTGACACAGTTCAGTACATAATAAGCACAAATAACTTTGACATAACAAATGCATTTCAGAGTAATTACTGGTGGAGATTTTAAAATCAATGGCAAATAAAAGCATAAATTTTTAGAATTAAGTAAGATTAGATTTTAGTCAATTTCCTTTTCACCAGAATCAAGGTGATCCATACAACCCAAGCTAGCTGTGTTAAAATATAATGATGATATAAAAATAATAGAACAGACATTACTTTATACATTGTTCACGCTTTCTGCAGTAACATAATAAATTATGTACACAATAATTAAGTAGCTATAGCTTTATTATTTCAACATTTGTGTTTTTCATTTTCGTAATGGTAATATGCCACATGCCACAGTTATTTATGGTACTGGCATAATGACCAACATTAAAGTGTACAGTACATACATGAGTTGTATTGCTCATAGGGTAGTAAGGAGTCGCTGTATTGCATAGGTAAGGGGCCTCTCTTGTTCATAAGGTATATAATGTGGTCTCTATTGTTTATAGGGTATGGGGTCACTCTATTGCTCATGGAGTAAGGAGTCGATCTATTGCTCATAGGGTAAGGAGTTACTCTTGCTGGTAGAGTATGAGGTAACTCTTATTGTTCGTAGGATAAGGGGTCACTTTATTACTACTGGGTTTAGGGTCACTCTATTGCTCATAAAGTTAATTGGCGTTTTGTTGCTCATAGAATCATAGGTATCACCCAATCTGGTTACTCCGTCCCCAAGTATACTGATTTGTCCTAAAAGTGAAGCTAGCTGCTGACGTGATACCTGTTTAAGCAAATTAAACTTTGTACAGATGACAATTAGCTACATTCATTACATTCAATTACTTATAACACTGCTTTAAATCAATGTTTACTGAGGAATTATATTTATACTATGAAAAACAAAAACGAAAACAAGGCTACCTTCATAATTGTCAAAATTGAACTCCCATTTGTGTGTGTAGTCCACATTATTATTAACAAAGTTGGTATAGTTGCGATGAGGCCTGGATTCCCAAAGCCAATTTGGTAAAGTTGTCACTTATCATTAGTTTTAACACTTTAGGGTTAATTATCAAATGCGTAAGAGTATGAAATCAAATACTCAATGGGTGAAAGAAATAGGGTTCGTTATTGTCTTGGCCATGCCTAGAGTGGAGCTGGACTCTTGTCAATCACCCATTCCCACATTAGCCTTACCAGAGGCTTTACACCCTCTGGTAAAGATTACCAAACTTCCTTTTCCTCCTCCCACTTTCAACCCACTCTAAGTTTTGTCTCACCCTTTCCTACATAATTATCTGTAATCACCCACTTTACAATTGCTTGCTTCCTATCAGTCCAATTGAGTTGCTGCGAGTGCTTATGCCAGACCTTAGCATTGCTTTAACTTAGCTACCTGTTGATTGTTAGTTAGTTAGCATGGTCCTTCGAACTGCTATTTGCTCGAGACTATTACCCAAAGGTGTAGATTTATGTCCCACTCCTTTTCAATTATAATGCCTTTTTAATAAAGGATTACTCTAGTCTTCTTGGTTAAGCAATCATACTAAAAGGGAACTCTAATACCCATGGGGCTAGAGTTCTGTAATGCTCATAAGTAGGAGGTTTCTGATGTTAATGCATTGGTTAAGGGGTCTTGCTCATAGCTTGAGGGGTTTCTAAGCCTCATAAGGTAAGGTTTGTCTAAGCCTCATAGGTAAGGTTACTCTAAGCTTCATAGATAAAGTTAATAAATAAATAAAAAGTTCTCTAAGTTTTGTAGGTAAGTGGCCGCTAAGCGTCCTAGGTAATAGTTCCTTAAGCTTTTATAACATAGTTGCCAGATAAAGAAAACTGGGAAAAGACCACACCCCAACCATATCCGCCATGAATATCATTAATTTTCAATAAATATGATTAATTATTGATGAAGTGACTTGTAGGTAGCTCTCTTGTACTTAACAAGGAGCTCTCCAGTTAATATGGTGTCATAACAACAGGTATCACAATTAAATTTAAATGGCATTAAGCTAACTATGGTTGTGTAATCCAGTTTGGATCTTTGGTCGGTGTGTATTTTCCTCAAGACTGAAAATACTCTTTCGCTGTCTGCATTAGAGGAAGGAATTGACAGCACCCCAGCCATGAGCTTGAAGAGTAAAGGAAAGTGTTCCTTGTCATCAAGAGTCTTCATTTGGCCAACTTTCCACCAGAAGGATCCGGCATAAGCCTTCTCTATCTTCTCAGCAGCATGATGGGGGTTAAAGAGGGGTTCATAAGCTCTGTAAGTGCTGATAAGAGGTGTAAGATCTTGGGGGGAAAGAAAGAAGTCTGTAACTCCTGCTTGAGACAAATCAAGACTCTTGGAGTCAGCCAGTTGAAGCTGAGGGAACTTCTTCGCTAACTTCACCACAGTGCTAACTGAGTAGGATGAAGTCTTCTCTGGTTGAAGGATGCCCAAATCTTTCAAGAGAGTGTCACCAAAAGGTAACTTCTTCAGCAGTTTTTTATGGTGGCCAGATAAAACTTCCTCACTGAAGAAAAGAATGGTTTTGTATCATGCTCTTCTTTGACTTCAGCTAAGACTGCCCAAGTGCTGTCACCTATCCCTAAGTTCTCATCAGACAGCTGGCTACTCTCACCTAAGTCAAGCTGCTTAAGGTTATCTCCTGCTTTCAAAATAGTGTCATTGGTCAAAACATTAGCTGCATACAACCTAACAAGACAACTCAACTCACAATAGAGCTCACAAGTGGTATTTTCTGTGGACTTCTGAAAAAGCATATTAAATTCATGGAAGAACATAGAGCAAAAAGTGAAGGATTGGTTTAGTGAATGAATTTTCAAGTCTCTCTATGATACTAAATATCTTACTACTTTCTTCATTGCAACTCAAGAAAAAAGAGATCAAACCTTGTAATTGCTTCAGGTACCTGTCTACACATCGAAGTAGACTCAACCAGCGTGTGGGACAGTGATTCAAGATAGCACCAGGATCAGAAAGAAACTATGATCGCAACAGGTCATCAAACTCCTGATGCCTCTTACTGCTGTGGTAGAAGTGAGAATAGATATCTACAAAAAGCTGATCTATGTCAATAGGAAGCTCCTCTAAACCAGCTTTAATACAGAGGTTTGCTAGATGACATGTGCACCCGACATCATACAATGTGAGAATTTTATTCTTGATCATCTTTTGTACCCCAGACCTGGCCTCCTTCAATAACATTAGTGGTGTCGGACATGAAGGCCACTGCAGCTGAAATATCCAGGCCATGCTTGTTCAAGGACTCTTTCAAAGCTTGGAATAAGTTTGGGGCATTTCCGATGTTTACCACCAGCATATCAAGAAATCTGGTTCGGATGTCACCAACTTCAGGGTCAAGAACTCTGACAAGAATTATGCTAATAGTCCACCTTATCATTGGATTCATCCATAAGAATGGAAAAAGGATGTGATAAGTTGTTGACTATCCTTTGGTGATAATGAGGAGCTAAGGCCTCCTTTAGAATGGCAGTGGTTTTAGTGCAATCACAAGCAAATTTCTAGCAATTGTGGAGTCTGGCAACAGTTCCCTAAACAACTTATTTGCATGATCACTGTTCAGGAAAGCAAGGTTGTGCTTTGGGGGGGGGGGGGAAACAGGGAACAGGGAACAGGGAAATGCTAAAAAACAGGGATTTCCTGTCAAAACCGGGAAGGTTGGCAACTATGTTATAGGTAAGCGGTCACAGGCCCATTGGGTAAACAGTTTCTAACACTTCTAACACTGATAAAGTGAAGTATCTGTAGTGCTCCTAGGTTAAGGTATCTTCAATGCTCATAGGGTAAACTCTTTCTAGTCTATAAGGCAGGAGATCACTCTAATGATCATGTAAATATTACTCCTTTTTTTGTTGTAAAGGATTAAGTTGAATGGAGTTAAATTAATTGTTCTTGTGTACATGGCAAACATTCTGAAGAAAACAATACTTAGTCTGCTGGCGCAGTGATTTAAATCGCAGAATCACCGAAAGATTACTTGCAGAAGTGAAAAGCCTTAATCCTGATTTTCAGAGTCATAAAATCAGAAGTTAATTTAATATTTTTGTTTTTTTCGTTGCAATTATTCATGTTTTGTTTTTTTCTGTTGCGATTATTCAATTTTTTTTTTCAGATGCAGCTTACACTTACTATAAGCACCTGAACCAGAAATGGTCTCTAGTGAATGTGGCGTGGCAGAGACACGCAAAGTTAATAGAAGGAGAGCTGAAAGGATAAGAAGGTTAAATTTCTATTACATGTATATTCCATGTAATCATATTTTTTTTTTAAATTGATGATGAGGGAATACCATTCTGTTATTGTAGAAACTGCAAGAGAGAAAAAGTGTTTTTCTCAAAAGAAGTTATGGTGAAGAGGACCGAAAAAAGTGGGTTTCAGTACTGTATGTAGATTTATTTCAAGTGAATAAAGTGGAGATGATGATGAACTATAATATGTCAAGCCATTTCCGTGGAGGTCTTCACTTGTGCAGAAATTATGAATTCCAGCAAGCTAAGTCCTCCCAAGCCAAGAAGCAAACAAAAACTAGAATCTTGAGTTAGGTCCCTTCAAAGAGGCCTGCTCCTTCAGATTTACCCTCTTGGGCTACTACTCAGTTTCAAAGACCAGCAATTTACCGAGTAGTGATGACTATATTGTTCTAATGATGACCTGTATTTTGTCCAGGTGGAGTATAGTACACTCACTGGGGAAGTAGTTCATGTCCCAACACAACTGGAATCAAGGCCATCTACAATGGTACTGCTGTTGGTTCGCCATACAATGAAGGCGGTGCCTCTAACTATCTCTGCCTCCACAATGAACCACAAACTCTGCAGGTGAGACCCGGGATCCAGTCTTGCAGTCGAATAGCAGGAGCGGCGTATTCAACCCTTGAAAGTGATTTGTCGGGCTTCCAAGGGTATTATGTGCCTTGTTCAGTGTGCTTCACTTCCAAGTGAGGAACACAACTGATGATTCCTGAAAGGACCTCCTGCCCTACATCTTGGACCAGGGAGTATCAGGTTATAATGTCGGCAAGATTCAATCACCAACGCTCATCTTTCGTCTGCGTAAATGAGACCCTTGAAGTCGTCCCTACTACCAGTGGTACTTCCAATGGAGCCACATTTCATTTGACTGACGTTATGTGTAATGGTATCAAGTGCCCACCATACAGAGGTGGCGATGAGCTCACTTGTGCGGTGTACACTATATAACCCTTTCTGGACAATGCAATTGGAATTGAGGATTTTTTAACTGTACTAGAAGCTCTATATAACAATTTGCTTGTATTTGTCATTTAGTCATAACTTTGCTTTAATTTATACTGTTTAAATGAAGATCATTAAAACGAATGCTACAACTCTATTTAATATTCTGTATTCACGCAAGGCCTATAAGCGATGATGATGTGCTTAAATTCTTATGCAAAGGCCTAGCACATGGTGAGGTAGACAAGTGATTTCCTCACCCAGCGTTTCATAAAACCACACCCACTATAGGACTTTGTACTTTGATTTTCCAAGTTTTCATCAAACATTAATGAGAGTATCAATTAATAAGCTAGTATAAATATGTTTGCTAGCAATGTCTGCTAGCTAAAATTACAACAATTCAATCTATGTTTGGAAGTTTTCACTACAATATCATTGTTTACTCTCACTTAGTTAATAAAACAGATTCACACCTCAAATGACAATATTACTGCTAGGTCCCTGTTATGTGATTTCTCCATGTACTCTTAATGCTTATGTATTATTTAAACATAAGTTAGTGCACAAGAGTAGCCTTTCATAGATAATAAATTCAAACTTGACTTAATTACTGTAATAGATATCATACAGTTCCTGATTTATTTATTTTTTGTACTGATTATTTGTCTGAAGTACTATCAGTAAACTTCCTACCATCCATAATTTGGGAGTATCTTTTATTAGGGTGTTCAGGGCTGTAACTAGCATAGAGGCAGTGGAGGCCACTGCCTCCCCAAGCAATTTCAACCTGGTTTTGAAGAATCCCTTGTTCTTGAACAGAAATCCCTTCACAGTAATTTATTGTAGCTTGTTGCAACTAATGTAAAACTCAGACAATCCGGTAAGAGAGATTCCATTCAGCACAATCTGTTAATGCCTCAATATCTCTGACTAATAGTAATTGAGAATCACTCCAACATTTTTAGCGCTTACTTCATGAACTTGGAAAGCTTAAGGTGGACAAACTAAACTGTCTTTTTCATGAAGAGGAAAGGTTAATAATTATTATGGTAGCCATTAACTGTAGCTACAATGTAGCATACGTTTAATATTATCTAAGCATTATATTATATATATATATATATATATATATATGAAAGTCAGCATTGTATGCAGGATTTTAAGAATTTTATGGGTATATTTTGGCATAACGTGTTTTCTGTGCTACAAAACAATTTTAAAGAAAACCAAGAAAATAGCATTTGAGTACTACATAGAAACATCAATAATATTGCGACATAACTGAGTTGAGCAAATATATATAGGTTTTATTTCTTATTACTAGAAATTTCATATTCATATTTCCTGTTAATTAGTTATATTAAAATACTAAATTCGAGAATAAATAGCATCTGTGAGATTTTCAGGCACAAAATTGAATAGCATTACAGGTAAAAAAATTGATCATGGACCTATTCAGTATAGTTCAGAATAGTCATTATTACAAATTTAGTCCAGACTTTATTACCTTGTAGCTGTGATCCTCAGTGAGAACCATTATGAAGATAAAAATATCTTCTATTTTTTCGGTCCTTTCAGCCAGCTAGATATGTTGAAGACAGCATATTTTTTGTTTTCGGTCCATTTAGCTAGATACCAAGCTTATTTGAAGCTATGAAGAGTTTAATCTCTTCCTACTACTATTCAGGTCTACCTTGCTTACACTACAGGAAACCACTGCGTTAAAAATGCAATACTTTGAAGACCATTTGGAGCAGATTCCGCTGTCGCTACGTTCGTAAAACGCTCATTGGCGAGCGAGCGTAGCGAGCGAGACACTTACAGGGGTAACACAATCGAAAATCGGGGATGTTTATTTATTTATTTGTATATATGTATGGACGTATGTATGTCATTTTGTACTTTGACCCTCGCGTTTTTGTGTTAGTTCGGTTGTCGACCCCGTTCCAAATTGCACTAAACAGAGTCCTCTGGTGATCGATCAGTACCCGTATTACCGTGTTGAATTCTTTTGCGGGTGCAGTTCAAACTTGAAAACTTAAGGGACTTCCATTTCTATTGGAGTTAGTGGGGGTGGTAAGTCAATGCGCTCTTTGTCATGGTTACAAGCCGTGCGCAACAGTATTTACTTGAAAATACATTGTCCACTAGACTACTGCGAAGGTAAGTCTGTGTAGGTGCATGTCCAGTTGTGTCAAAGCATTGTGTGTTACAACCACTACTTAGCTAAAGAATATCACAAAGAAAACTTTCAAATAACGTGTATTGTTCTGTTGTTGTTGTTTTTTCCTTCAATTCAAGCAGTTGCAGAGAGTTGTTACTATGGCACTGAAATCCCTTTACCCTGTATGCTAAATTTAAAAACTGGACCTTATTTTCAGTAGCTTCAGTGTTAGAAGTCAATAAAAATAGTATAGTCTTTAGGCTCGCTCGCCATTTGTGCTCAAGCACACCACTAGTCTAGTAATAGTCGCGTCTTAGCCCATTCGCTGTGTAATCGCACGATTATCGGCTATAAGATAGCGCACATTAGCCGGTCAAAGGCGATAGCTAATCTATGACCTGATGTGCCGTCTCAAGGCTGCTAGCCAGAAAATTTTAATGTGGGCTTTGAGATCAACCAGTAGTATTCTTGATTTCCTCAAACGTCAAGAAAAAATATTTCTATATCTAATAAGCTCGTTTTCCTTAGCTCATTATTTGTAAAAATATAATGCATAGATATAAATGGAGCTAGCTATAATGCATTTGATTCATAACTAATAACATCCTCCCAAGTAGCTATACCATAAAATGTGAAAAAGAAGCTAAATACAGGGGAAAAAATTTAAGTGAGCAGGGATAACTAATCCAGGAAATTTAGCACCACAGTTATGTCAAATGGGAAGAATTTTACAAATAATAATTCATTATTAAAGGTGTACCGAATAGAGTGGGCATGGTTTTGTGATTTGTACCTAGTAATCTTCAGTTTCTATTTCCTCCCTGAGGGCTGTTTAATTTTTATTATCCTGTTGTGGAATTAATAATTTCAATATCAATTAGCTCTCTTAGTAATTGTTTTCCTTAGAAAATATATGGGAATTAGTAATAGCTATTGTCAAGATAAATCCAATATGGTTTTCCTTGATTTTCTTCTCAATTAGCTAATTTCACTTTCAATTGAATGACAATAGCTAGTTATTTTGTTAAACATGACAAATTGCCTGTCAGCTAGAATGCAGCTGTTTCTATTTATAATAGTTACTCTTATGTATTTTGTTGGTTGTTTATAATTATGATTTTCATAACTTTAATAAAGTATCAAAATACTTCAATGAATGTCTTATAGCACATTGAATCTTTTTCTCAAAGATGAGAAAATTATTTGGCAAACAGCACTTTGGAGTCTTGCTACCAAGTTGTGCTTTTTCCTTTGCTTTTGTCTAGAATTTGCACTAGTTGAGACTCCAATATCCATAGCTGGTATAGTTGTAACACAAGCAGGCTGGTTTGCATTGTCAACTTGGCCAAGTGAATAGGCTCGCTCCATTACCGGTGATAATTCTGGTTCTGGAAGTAATACAGTGATTTTAGCTGGATCTGAAGAATAGTTGGTCTGCTCAATAGAAGTTGATGATATTGACTGTTCGGGAACAGTTGTGTTGATATCTGTACCAGAAGAAGACTTGTCACGCTTCATTGAAATACATGACATGGATTTTGTTGGCAGAGTTGTAGTGGTAGCTGAATCACGGTGGTTGTCCGTCTCGATGGAAGTAGAGGACTCTGATCGTGCTGGCAGAGTTACATTGGTAGAAAGATGGCTGTTTTTCTCCATTGAAATAGGTGCCACTGATTTCGCAGGAAGAGTTGTATTAGTAAGTGCAGAAGAATGGTTGTCCTGCTCCTCTGAAGTTGTTGACTCAGACTCTTCAGGCTCTGTTGCCTTACCAGCTTCACCCTGGGTAAGGCTATCTGACTTTGTAAATGTCAATGGCCCTGATCCAGCTAGCTGAGTGATGATTTTAGCTGACTCAGGTAAAGGGTTGCTGATCAATAAGATGCTCTTTGAGGAAGTTGATTCATCAGCAAGTGAAGGTAAGTTGTTGACATATCCAAGAGGAAGGTAATCTTGCTCTTTCGAACATGAAGACAAAGCAGGAGCAACTGTGTCACTAGGAGGATTAAGATGATCCTCCTGCACTTCTGAACCTGATGAATTATTGGCAGGTAAAGCTGTCTCAGCTTCAGATATATTCATAGCAGTCGCCATATCTTGATGATCATTGCCAGATGGTAGGCGTGGAGAGTGAATCTCAACGTCGTAGCAGCTAGAATTATACAGATTTATGCTATGAAAGATGGAGGGAAGGGAATTTTTTATGTTGTATTTGCCTTCATGTGGTCCCTCCCATGACGGTCGAACAGATGGAAAACTCGTCATCCACATGTGAGTCAAGACATCCGCAATGAGCGAACGAGCAGTGAGGTCAGCAGACAGGAGCGATCTCACCAACTGCTCGTATTCTAAACAAATAATAAGAACAATGATTAGGTAGTGTCAATAAAATACTATTTGATTTACCTTCAGATATGAGCTTGCCATCCATAGGCAGGTGGTGATAATTGGCGAGCCCATTGACGATTTGGTTGTCATCTCCAAAGGGCAGACTACCCATAACCATGGTGTACAGAACCACACCCCTATTTGTGAGTAATAATAGTAATAATAATAATAGAATAGAACAATTGGTATACATAACTCACATGCTCCACGAATCAGCCAATAGTGGGTTGTAGTGTGGGTGTGGTGAGAGTACTATTTCAGGAGCCCCATAGCTGTACGATCCACATGGAGTAGAACAAAAGTCACTTTGAGACTCCAGGGCAAATCCAAAATCTATTGTATGAAAATATTGGATTAAATATAGTAATAACTAACCCTCCACCACTAACTCACCGCCTAATTTGACATCCATGTGTTTGTTGAAGAATACATTCTCCAACTTGATATCCCGATGTGCGATACCTAAGGAATGGATGTACGATATTGCCTGGCACATTTGTTGAAAGACGTGCCTCGCCTCTTCCTCTGGAAGATGTCCCCTGAAGTTGAAGTAATCCAAAAGGTCCCCGTTCTCAGCAATTTCCATTGCAATGAATCAGTGGCGCTCTGTTTCCACAATTTGGAAAGTGCTAATGATATTGGGATGGGAAACCTTCTGGAGAATAGAGATTTCTCGAGGCAGAAACTTCTTTACATCCTCCTGGTCCAGTTTGCTCTTGTTAAGTATTTTGATGGCAATCTAAGCAATAAAAATTGGAAGAATAAATACAAAAAATTTACAAAGTTATAATTTTTAGCTATACTTCTCACCATTCGACCTTCATAGGGTGACCAAGCAGCTTTGACCTTGGCGAACTTCCCACTACCCAACGTCTTCCCAAGAGTGTATCCTAAAATTTGAGGACAAGGTACCGACTTGGAAGGGCAACTGAGGTACAGTTTACGAGAGTTCGAGGTAGCCATTCCGTAATCGTCCGCCTTCTGTGTAGCGGGAACAAGTCTAGGTGAAACTTGAGGGGAAAATACAGCAGTTATGTCAGCTATTCGAAACACAAGTAATCTCAAATTGATCATAAAAAAATGACAGCGTTTATGAGTGTTCACGACTCTATATACTAGCGTACGCTTCATGTCTCAACGCACTTGCGCAATGCCTAGTAGCTAGTCTCGCGGGCCACACCCTTTACCTAATCGCCGTGCACGACAACCCAGTAGCTCGACGGTAGAAGTTAGCTGAGTAGCCCAAGTAAGTGAGTTATCATTGCAGATAAGAGGTCTAATTTCATGCTACTGAATAGTATTGCACTAGCCACATTAAGGATGGTGATAATTAAGAAAATGATTTAGCTAAATTAAATTGCTCAATTATTTTTTCTTTTTTCATTCATTTCTTTTAATTTCTAGCAATATTTGTCAGTTCAGTGCCCACCCCTCCTCACTCCCATCAACCCTGATAAAAAGAAGAAAATGTCCACTCAATTTACACAGACATGAGAGGATAATTCTATTAGTAGTTTTAAATACTGAATCCCCTTTACCAAATAGTACTCTACTGTAATTGATCACTAGTTATTTCACTAGTTATTCATACTAAAGCTTCCAATACTAACCTTCATTAGACTGGATGTAATGGTAGTCCTCGTTCGAATGTTCAAAAGGAATAGTTCAGTGGCTGACTTCAAGTAATTAGCTAGCTATACAACAGTAAACTAGCTGCATTGGAGATTAAGATCAATACCTGCACACAGAGCAGTGTTTATCTCAAATACAGCAATGTTAAAGTACTCTTGCACATTTTACACTGATACAATAAAAATTCGACACATTCATCAAAGTTAAACAGTTGAGAAAGGCAAGTGTGAATGCAAATTAGGATAAGGTGCTGGTAAGGGTAATTTTAATACAATATAGAAATTCAATACCAGTACTACACTGTAGCAACTATACTATACTAATAATGATAACTATAATATTTTTTATAATAATAGTTGTTTTACGTCTCAACATGGTCATCATTATCACCATAATAAAAAAAATAAAAATAATTGTAAAATAACAATAAAAGTAATAAGTATTGAAAATATTTTTCTTTTGGTTTCCCCAGTGGTAGGGCCTGGCAAATTATTCCCAATTTTGTTATTGTTTTTTTATTCTCAATTTTTTTTATTCGACTCTTATCTTTAATCTGTCCCCCATAACCACTGATTATGATCTTTAACTTTTAATTATTCCCTCTAACCTCTTTTGATTTTTATCTCTAACCTCTATATTATAATTATTTTTATTTCAAGAATTTTGAGACGTAGTATTAGTGTAAAGTGATAATATCGTATTATGGTTTGTCAATATATTCCACAGCATAACAGTTCTGAGTAGTCTTGTAGTATGGATGATTGTCAAGTTGTAAAACTAAGAATGGAAAAATATGTTATACTGCTGCAGAAAAACGCTGTATAAAAACGCAGTGAGCGACCTCTTGAGAGCATTTAACGAATTGGGACAATCACTTTAATGCCTATTTTACTATTCACATCTGCAGATAAGTCAGATTATATAGCTAAATAGTTCACCTGTCAGATGAGCTATACTTCTGAAGAGGGAAAGGGGAATCAACCCCCAAACCTGCTGGGTTGTGATTAGCTACTTCAAGGAAAAGCTTGGAGCTGATGATGAATATTTAGAAGAAACTGTCTCAACTTTAAACATAGCAAATTAATTTGACCAATAAGGGGTTCCTGAACTTTAGCCTTTATCAAGTGACATTAACAAGTTAAATATTTTCAACAAGTTAATTCCCAGGCAGCAGTTTGGATATGTTGAATACTCAGAATTGCCGCGTGTATACTGCTATGAGTTATGTATACTTGGTTTTTCTGATTGCAAACATTAACCTTATAGTCTAGAAAATTGTGAGAAGAGCCTAATTATTCCACAGAACTTTAGAATTATATTCCTGAATTATTAATTTTCATTTCAAGGGTATCACTATCCTCAAAATATATATATGCTTATAATAATTTGGCAGGGCCTGCCTAGTTATAGTCTTCCAACAGTCCATATTGAGTTCTTCTTACAAGAAGGTAAGGCACTTGGGACTGCAGCTTTGAAACACTTATAATTGCATGATGTTGTATTAAAAGTTTACTATCTTTATATATTGTTGTTTTGGTTAACTAGTTCTAGAACTAATTTTAGTTAGATGAAATACATATTTTTCAAATTAATACAGTTACAGACTATCATTATTCTGGTTATTAAATTCTAGACGAATAGGCATCCATACAAAATAGCATTAAGCTTTGGTAGAAGAACTGAACTCATCAGTACTCAGACAACTGCATAATATTAAAGAAAATTCTCACTTTTCAAAGTCTTCATACAGACAGATTAGTTCACTGATAAAATCATATTAACTTGGTGACAGTGCTATCCAACAATTTATGGCCTATCAAAGGACAATCGTCAAGGCGCACAATCGTTCGCCGGTAATGGCTGGGTCATTTTATGACACCTGCTTCTGAAGGAAGTCAGCCTTGTCAAAGTGTCTAAAGTCGGGTCAGGTGGATTTCTGTCTCTATAATGAAACCTTTACAGGAAGAGTCACGCCAGTATGTCGATGAGCATCATAAGAAATAAGAGTGCCCCGAGTCCCCCACAGACTCAGTCAGTTCAGGACAACTCTGGGACGAGACCACAACATACAAGGCAGTCACCAGCCATTCACCTCTGCCAATTATTCAATGCAAAATACAGTAACAAGTGCCACTACAATCCATGCAGGTTTAGCCACAGATGCATGGAATGCTGAGGCAACCATCCCGTGATTTAGTGCAGCCGAGGTCTGCCAGCAAAGATGCGCTGATCCAGCTCCCCTCACTTCAGAGGACAGAAATAGCCCAGGCTGATCAAACAAGGGCTACTTGGGTTGTTACAGATAGAACTATTAAAGCTGTACATGTGATATCAGGCCTAGTTAGCTCGTTTTTGTTTTATTGTTTATTTTAGATTTGTCCATTCTTAGTTTTTTTTTTGCACCTTCCGCCTTGGCGTGACCACCTACCTACGTGGGCTTAACACTTAATTACATTGTTTGATCAAATTGTTCATTTATCAGTTTTTAAAAAGTACGCATTCGGGGTAAAAAAAAGTATGCTTCAGGGTAAAAAAAAGTGACACCATTTGCTAGGGGTGCACTGGATGATTGGGTTACTAGAGTTAGTAGTGTTCCTTGGTACATTCGTGTATCCTGGATAGCTACAGATACATCAGGGACCTGGAAGCTCTGGATAGCCACAACTGCAAAGGGATGCATCAGGACCAGTGGCTGGTCCTAGTGAAGACACCATTTAAGAACACAGAGTGGAAGAAGCTGAGACATCATCAAGATGTTGACTATGTCAGTTATAATATTATCACAGGGTTGGAACATGGTCCCATCTAAGCATGGCGGAGTACACAAGGATGAACCCAGCAAAGAAAAACGTGACATCAGCAGATAAAAACCCTCAAGTCTTCAATGATTACCTGACCAAAGAGCTCCAGGCTGGTAATATCTTAAAGGCCATTCCCAATGTCATCAGCTCCGAAAGCCCACATCAATAGGTTTGGGGTGATCCCTAGGAATACCAACTGGGCAAGTGGAGGCAAACTACAGACCTTACCTTTCCTGATGGTTCAGTGTGAATCCATTTCTTTAAAGATTCTTCCCAGTCCCAACCCCAGGATAGTAAAGGTGACTTCTGGTAAGCAATTCCATGTTTCCCATGCCAACTTCTTACCTTTTCTTAAAAAAAACTAGATGTGGTACCAGTGAAACTATGAAAAAGTAAACAATAGCTGCACCATCCGTAGCCATGGCATCAAAGAAACTGGGAATTTCACACTCATTGCTGGTTGGTAATACACTCATAAGATCTGACTGTTTTGAGAATTGTAGTCTACCATATTCAGACAGTGATGGTGGAAAAGCTGGTTTTCATGTCTGAAAAAGTTAGCCATATCAATATCTCTGTTTTTTGCAACAATGTACAATCGTGAAAAGAGTGACACGTCACATTTTAAGCCTTCAACTGTTTTTGAATGTTTTGTCTTGGACTTAGATTTTGGGTACTTGAATAAACACAGGTTGTTTTTCTTAATAGGTTCATGAATAGAATGTGTACAATCAGTAAGCACAGATTGAAAGTAGCTGTTGAACTGCTCTCTCCCCAAGTCTTCAATTCCTTGGATAGTCCAACTACAGACTGGTCCATAATATCATTTGTGTCCAAGGTTAATAGATCTTGATACTGATCTAAGAAGAGATTGCCATAGTCATTGATAGTATCCACTAGAGATTGAACATGATTGTGGAAGTTTCTTTTTGTTGAAAACCTTTCTACATGATGAAAAAAATGTTCCTTCTTTATCATTCAAAAACTGCTGTTCAAATTCGTGAATAAGCCTTGCTTGTTCAGGCCCAGCAAGCAACTACTTTCTAGATGCGGATGGATTTTGTGTAAGCCCAACAGCTCCATCAGATCCTTTGACAACTCCATTATTTTGTTCATGAGCCTGATCAATTGGCATTGCTGAGAAGCAGTCTTGTGAACTACCCAATGACCATGCTCAATAAACTCATTGTAAACTGATGTAGGTAAGCTCTCCATGTCACGAATGTGAACTGGTAACTAACGGGCATAATGATGATGATCCAGAGCAAAAAACCATGGAGCAATTTTTTTCAGAGAATCTTAATAATGTGAAAAAAGTTTTCTCTCTGTGTGCCCTGATAAATACATGACCAAGTTAGTGTCCCAGTATTTAAATGTAGGGACATCTGTCCCTCATTCTCTCTTTCCAAATCTCCTTTGACAATTCTGCATCAGTTTGTGCAAATGCCTCAGCTTGGAGTTTAGCCAAAGCAACAGCAGTAACTTGGTGGGCATACCTGGTCCTTTTAAGATGTGAAGCTTTAAGGAAACTACCAACAATACCTGGTGATGAAATGCCTGCTTGAGTAAGTGCAGTTGTCTGTGGGGGTTTCGAGGATGCCCTCACTCGCCTTGCGCACAACGCGAGAGCCACAGTCTGATGGACAGCGAAGTTCGCTGCCACCAGAGTTCAGCTAGAGATAAATCTCTCTTGTGTTAACTAATTTCTTACAAGTGCATGAACTGAAATTACAACACGTGGCGAGTGGTTTATGAGTAAGGGTCCACTCGCCACTGACCAATGAAATTGACACAACCGTGTGCATGATGTTCTACAGGTGACATGCGCACCACTAGTTGATGTTCCAAACGATACACACTCTAACAATACTTAAACATGAATGACATGATACATAACATAACTAGTTCAGCTCCTCTTCTCCTTTGAATGTGGGCAGCTCCTGTATGCCCACATCTCCCCCCTCCTCCAACAGCTGGGTGACACGGTCTCCGACATCCGTCTCTCCGTGGCACCTGCTCAAATCATCTGCTACAATATTTTCGTCTCCTGCTCGGTACACAACCACAAAATCATACATTGATAGCTTAAGACACCAGTTATAGATTCTTCTATTCTCTTGTTTCCCTTTAGTCATGTTCACTAGTCCCTTGTGGTCAGTTACCACAGTGAACTTTCTGCCATACAAGAAGTACGCAAAATGCCTGATGGCTTCGTATATACCCAAGCCTTCCAACTCTTGGGCACTGTATTTCACCTGAGCCCCTCTCAACTGTTTTGAGAAGAATGCAATGGGCAGCTTCTCGTTATCCCGAACCACGGAAAGGACAGCTCCAACACCCGTTGAGCTCGCATCGCTCTCTACAACAAACACATCACTGGTACATGGAACACACAAACATACTGCTGCTGACAGCTGGTTACATAAAGCATGAAACGCGTCCAACATTGGACTTGTCCAACTCACCACCCCAGACTTTGCCGTAGACGTGTGAGGCGTGAGGACAGAGGACCATTGATGAAGTCCAGGGATGAACCTCCTGTAAAACCCCACCAGGCCCAAGAAGCCACGTAACTGCTTCCTCGTTCTAGGCAGAGGGTGATTACGAATCGCCTCGACCCTTGCCTCTGGCACACTAATCGTGCCGCCACCGAACTGGTGACCCAAGAACTCCAAGGTTCTCCTCCCAAAACTACACTTTGACCGCTTGCAGGTCAGGCCATTCTTCCTCAAGGCCTCTAAAACTCTCTTCAAATGTTCCACATGACTCCTCCAATTTCCCGATACTACTAAAATATCGTCAATATAGACGTTTGCACAATCCCTGCACTCCGCTAGAACCTCATCCATTAACCGCTGGAATACCGACGGAGCGTTTGTCAGTCCGAAGGGCATCCGACGGTACCTGAACTTTCCAAACGGGCAAACGAAAAATGTCTTGTCCCGATCCTTCTCTTCGACCATAACTTGGTGAAACCCCTTGGCTAGGTCGATCTTAGACATCACCCGTCCAGCTCCCACTTTCTCCACCATTTCGTCGAACGACGGTATATAGTATGGTTCCTTCTCCGTCACTTCGTTGAGTCGACGGTAATCAACGCACAACCTGACGTTACCGTCTGGCTTCCTCACTGGCACCAATGGCGATGCCCAGTTGCTCCTGCATCTCTCGATAATTCCCAACTCTTCCAAACTTTCCAGTTCCTTCCTTACCAACTCCCTGATCCCTAGAGGGACCGAATACGGCGTCTGCCGAATAGGTTCACTGTCACCGGTATCGATGGACATCTTCACCCGATCCGTGCTTCCCGGACTGTCGGAGAAGACATCGTCATATGTCCCCAGTAACCCTTGTAACTCACTCTCATTGAACCCTTCACACTCACCTCTCAATATACTGCTCTCATCTCCCTGTTCTTCCACTACTATATCCAACCTCCTTATACATGCTCTCTCCCTAAACTCTTTAATACAATTGACATGTACCACCTTAGAGTGCTTCTCATTATCAACCTTTCCAATTCTATAATTCACTGCTCCCATTTTCTTTAAGACCTTGTACGGACCCTGCCAGGAATCCGACAACTTACAGGTCCTCCCTGGTACCCTATATAACACCAAATCTCCTTCCTTAAATTCTCTCATCTTAGTCCCCTTATTCAGGTATTGTAACCTACTCTCCTTCCCCTTAGCCATTTTCAATGCTGCACTGTCTTTCACATTCCCTAGTCTCTCTGCCATTCTAGTCACCCACTCACACACATTCAGTTTCTCCGCCTCCACCTCATATAACCCGTGGTATAGGGCGTCCAAGGGCGTTCTAACCCTGAACCCATACACCATGTCAAAGGGACTATACCCTGAATCAGCGTGTGGCATTTGTCTCAATACGAACAATACAAAGCACAGCTGCCCTACCCAGTCTATTCCATCGTCAATGCACTTCCCCAAAATACTCTTCATAGTACCGTGCATTCTCTCCACAGCCCCGTTTGTCTCCGGGTGGTAGGGAGACGTTCTCACCTTATCTATACCCAGATGCTCGCACAACTGGGTCATCACCCTACCACAAAACTGGCTGCCTTGGTCTGTGAGAATCCTCTCCGGGACCGAGGTCCGGGAGAATATGGACCACAGTCCATCCATAACGGTTTTCGCCGTGATGGTCCTCAATGGCACGGCCTCTGGCCACCTTGTGGCCAGGCAAACATACGTAAGGATGTATCTACACCCCCCCTTTCCCCTTAGGCAGTGGCCCAACTAGATCAATGGCCACGCTTTCAAAAGGTTCGGCTAATATCGGCCTCTCCACTGCCGGTGCCCTCCTTGGCCTGTACTTACTTCTCACTTGACACTTCTCACAGCTCCGACAGTGCCCTATTATTTCTCTCGCCATTCCCGGCCAAACAAAATACCTACTTATCATCTTGGCCACTTTGTCTGCACCCAAGTGGCCATTCTTTTCATGCCCCAAAACTTTCACCTTCTCCCTATAGCTCTTAGGCAACACAATCACATCCCGGTATTCATCCCACGTCACATACATCCCTCTCACCAGCATATTTCCTTTCCATCTAAACCCTCTCTCTTTTCTCTCACCCATCTCTCTCCATTCTCTCAAGCTGCTATCCTCTTGCAACTCCTTCACAAATTCTTCTTTCTCTCGACCTTCTCTCACAGGTCCTATATCCCTAGCTATTCTGCTTAGCTCTCTCTCTGAATCTATCCCCACTGCTAATTCACCAAAGGGAATCGCACTTTCTTCCTCTATCCCCTCTCTTGCTTTCGCCTGGGATTGCTCGGCTTCGGGCGTACCCTCCGCTTCTTCCACCCCTTGGTCTTCTCCCACCCTACTCCCAACTTCAGGCATATTTAAGGGATCAGACTGGCTACTTGCTTTGTCCTCAGGTTCGGGCGCACCCTCGCCTTCGGGACTTACTGTGTCCCACAACACAACTTCATCAGATACTTCTTCACTCTCTTCTAACTCTTTCTCCCTCTTGGCCATACTCCTAGTTACTACGTTGACTCCCACTTTGTCCTCAGACATATATTCCCTTATGGCCTCCCTGTAGGCCGTTGCTTCCCGGTCATCTACCAACGAGACCGGCACCAAACATGTTACCCCTGACGACTCACTCTCGTCTATAATGGCTCTGATTACCTTTCTATGACCTCCCACTACAATTTCACTCATGCAGCTCCTGTACTTTTTCTCCATTCCACCATATCCCCTGACATACACGTCTCCACACCGTTCTACCCCTTCTGGGACTAGCGCCTTGGGTACAGACCCCAACTCTGCGCCAGAATCTATGAGGACCTTGGTTCTCATCCCATTCACTACCCCATATGCCACGTTCTCAACTTGTCCTGACTTGGCTCTCCTAAGCATGGACATCTTAGTCGGGTTTGGTTCCTTCTTTACTGTAACCATCCCCTTCTTGACCATGCACTCTGGACTCTTGTGCCCCACTTTCCCGCAGTTGTAACAAGTGGGTACTCGTGCAATATAGCTACTACCCTGTCTGTCTCTCCTGCACTCACTAGCCCTGTGCCCCTTTTCTCCACAACTGTAGCACGTTACAACCCCATACGTGTTTCCCACTTTATCCCCTGAACCAGTTCCTTGGGCCTTTCCTCCACGCCCATACCAACTCTCTTTATCCACTGTTCCCCTATATCCTCTATTCACCTCACTGGGACCACTGCCCAAAGGCCTATAAAAGTTCCCTCTCTGTCTACCGGACATCCAGTCCTCTAGAGCTTCTCTCAACTCCCCCCACTCCCCAATCTTTCTCATTTCCAAGAACGCCTTTCCACTAGGCGGCAAACTCCTCCTTAACACGGCCAACGCTATGGCCAGCATACACTCCTCTATGGTTTTAGTTCCCTGACACATTCCCTTTGTCACTCGTAACAACCAATCTGCTATCCCTCCAGTAGTCATACCCTTAAACAAATCCCCATTTGCCTCTAACAGCTGATTCCCGTAAGTAATCGCCGTTTCCCCCATGGCCTTCAGTAAAATCCTCTTAATCTCTCCATACTCATCTTCATTATCCCTGGCTTGTGCCACTCTCATGCACAACGTCTCAGGTAACCTGGGATATAACCTTTCCCCCCAGTCGTTCTCACTAACCTTCCCTTCTCTCATTATCCGCTCAAACTTTCCCAAATAAGCCCCAAGCTCATTCCCTTCCTTATATACTCCTAACCCCTTTAACTTTTCCTGCAACAACTCTCGTCTCTCACGTACTCTGTCGTCTTCCAGTCTAGACGTTCTCCGTCGCTCTTCCTCCTCCCTGCGGCGGGCGGCTTCTTCTCCTAGCCGTCTGTCTTCTCCTTCTTCTCTGCGTTTCCTAGCTCTCTCCTCTTCCTCTCTTTTCCTGGTCGCTTCGTCTTCCTTAGCCCTCCTGTTCACCTCTTCTGCAGCCTTCCTCTCTTCTCTATCTTTCTCATCAGGTACCGCAGCAGCGATGCCACCTCACTCTCTTCTCCCTTCCTTGACATCTCCACTTGCAATACCTCGACCTCACTGTCCTCCACTAGCTCTGACTCGGCTCCTGACTCCTCCTCGTATTTCACTTCCGAGATTCGGAATGGGTAAGGTGATCGAGCTTTCACAGCTGTTCGCCCCTTAGGCCGGTAAAGTTCCTTATCGGTGCTCAACCCGGACAACTTCTTGGTCCTCCTCCTCACCTCACCTTGTCCAGGCTCTGTCATAGAGGGCAAGCGACTCGTCCTCCGTATAGACCCTGTGATTACAAAAACAGCAACACGGTGATTACAAGATGAACACAACACAATATTAGAACCAATCAACAAATTTCGAGTTACAACTTTTAAAATTCACAACACACACAACCACACTACAAACAATGCAAGTCTCTAAGGGCTGTCCAAGCCTCCTTCCCAATGGTTCTCTTCCTTTTCCCGTCTCTCGTTTTCTTCTACTCAGTAGGTCTCCCACTGCCTCAGTAAGGGTCCTGGTGATTTTCTGCCTTCCTCTGCCGTAGCAAGTCAAGCGTGTTCTCTCCCTCTGCCGCAGCAAGGGTAGGGTTGATCCGTTGTCCGTAGACCGTAGTAGGGTGGAAAATTCCACCCCGGTTCAAGTATCTCCGTCCGTGGACGCAGACTGTTGGGACTCGCAGACACCGTAGTAGTCTCCTGGTCCTTGTTCGTCAAGATCCCAAGTTGGACGTCTCCTCCTCAAGGATCCCACCGCTGCCACCAAATCTGTGGGGGTTTCGAGGATGCCCTCACTCGCCTTGCGCACAACGCGAGAGCCACAGTCTGATGGACAGCGAAGTTCGCTGCCACCAGAGTTGAGCTAGAGATAAATCTCTCTTGTGTTAACTAATTTCTTACAAGTGCATTGAACTGAAATTACAACACGTGGCGAGTGGTTTATGAGTAAGGGTCCACTCGCCACTGACCAATGAAATTGACACAACCGTGTGCATGATGTTCTACAGGTGACATGCGCACCACTAGTTGATGTTCCAAACGATACACACTCTAACAATACTTAAACATGAATGACATGATACATAACATAACTAGTTCAGCTCCTCTTCTCCTTTGAATGTGGGCAGCTCCTGTATGCCCACATCGTCCACCTTGAACCTTCAAGGTAATCTCCAAAAGTATTCCACATGGCCATTTCTACATGTAAACCTCCTATCATCACCACATGTTTGCTCTCACCATGTGTGTCTGGCCACTTCCATTGTACCAACTTAGCCAAAGTGAACAGCGGGGCACCAAAAGCAGTTATGGGAATTTGACCTGGATTAAGGTGTTGTGTTGCTTTCATCTGTACAGTCATTCCATGTTTCACCATTCATGCTGAAGCAGCTTTTTCATCAAAAAGAGGCATAAGTTGAGTGAAGGTTGGGCAATAGTTATCTGCATCACAGCGGGAGGCATGGTAAGCAGCCCAAGTTACACTGTCTTCTCTATCAATCACATCTTGAGCCATAACCTTAACAGCATGCTCAAGCCAATTTTGTTCAATCAGTACTGCTTCTTTCATGAGTTCACTTATTTTGCCAAAGGAAATTGAAACAAGCTAATTCCAGTTCCATGGAAAGAGTCCTTGGCAGTTGTGCTTGACGGGTTATGGTCTAGATTATCTATAGCACCAACAGTGAAATGACCATGTTTTAAATGGTAAGGACAGACTAAACCAATTCATTTATGTGTTGACAAAGAGAAGAAGCCATCTGTATTTTGAAAACCCAATACACGATCATAGCTTACAGAGAGCCCCAAGTGGTATAACTCTGAAATCAATTTTTTAGACCGAGTTTGTGTATGAATCTTTAACCCGAAATACAAAGGCAATGGTGGTTCACTCTTTTTTGAATGGCTAGTTGCTGAATTGGGTGATTTCCTTTTGCAATTAAAAAGAATAGTCTGGCAAATGGTTAGGGAGGACTGTGATTCTACAGAATCTTGATTCTTAATGCTGGATCCATTCAGTAGCATGGAAATAAAACATTTAAGGTTTGTTGGAATGGAGTCTTCCTGACAATTTGGGGGGAAAGTACCAGTGAAATTAAAGTGTTTTAAATTTTTTATATCTTCTTGAATAATTTTTGCAGCTTTAGAAAGAACTAATGCATCATCCTTATAATTGCAGTTGTATGCTTGCTGCAACATTTGTTCCCTTTCTCAAAAATAAGGACTATATTTTTCCCATCACTCTGAGCTTGAGCTTCTGGAAAATGTGAAAGAATTTGTTTCTTAAAACAAACTTTATTTATTTCTTTTAAGATCCCAAAGTCTTGCAAGTGTTTTTCATTAAGAGATTGTAATTCTGAAAACTTGAAAAAGTAATTATGTTCTTCAATAGCACTTTCTATGTAGGTTACCAGCTCTGCAAAGGCTCTGGCTTCCATTTTCTTTTCTTCACTAGACTCACCAATAGAATTTTGGCTTTCTCTCAGGAATGAACGATGCCGATTTCGGATTTGAACCAAGCAGTTTAGATGATACTTTGCTTCTAAAGCAATTAAATCTCCACCTTCAAGTTTGGCAAGCAAAGAAGCATCTTGAAGGTCTCTAGCTATGGTCCATACATTAGTGTCTGCACGAAGGGTACTAAACTGATGAAGCTTACCCTCACTTTCCTCACAAAGGAGACAGTTACTTGTTGCAAGCAATTGGCGCCGAGGGCAAACCCTTTTTGCACTGTTGACAACAACATCTGTCTACTGATCTACTCCTTTTTTTTGCCCTTTCCAGTCTGTCTTGGCTAAACTTATGATGACAAAATTTGTGCCATTTTGATTGATTAGAAACCACGTCACATGCTGTTATACCATGCTCCAATAAATGTGGCAAAGGAATTGGTAGTAAGTTTAACTAATTGAATGAACTCACCCTAGAGAGGAAAGATTTATATGGGCCATACTTATCTGTGCTACCTGGTCCATTTAATGGACACTTTAGTGCTTCACTAGAAGGTTGCTGACATATCACACAGTGTCCAGTCCATGAGAAAACTTGAAAGTACAAGGTTTTAGCAAAAGAAATCTACATAAGTACGGGTATAGTAATAGTAATGCAGTAAAATTGGGCTAAACTTACTCAGTTTATGTAAAAAAAGAGATCACATAAGGTCAGCATTAGAGTTTTAGTAACTTTTCAAATGAACAACTGGTAAAGGTCACCTGCCTAAAAGCAGGTGGGTGCTATCACATCAAATAGTGTGAAAACCACAAATTCCCACTTGGATCCTAGCAAAAAGTGAATGTAAAAGGTCAAGATTATGATATAAAAAATTGGTGCTTTTATCCAGCGTGTACCCATCCTCTTAAAATAGATGTTTATCTGCCCTACTAGTAGTAAAAATTCCAAACTCAGCATTATTATCATTAAGTTGAGGTGGTTTTTTAGAAGATCGCAATTAGCTATTGTTGGAGTGCCAAGAAAAACAACGAAGAAAAAAGTGGTTATAATTTTATTTCCACTTTTAGGTAAGAAATACACATAGCTAATAAATGAGGGTTCATTCTGAAAAAGGGGGGCTAGGAAGTCTCCTTTGTACAATTTAACACTTTCCAATGTATGCAGCTTGCATTATAGTTTAACAAGCTTAGTATGCAACCCATTATCAAAGATGTAATCTACACTACAATGTTTACTAAGCATTTTTCTACCTTTATAACTGAACTAAATTGACAGCTTGTAATTATTTCCAATAGCTACAAATGAAATGATCATCATCCATTATAATGACTTGTGATATGTTCAGACAGATATTCAACTTTCATATCATAACAAGCACATAACTGTACCAGTTATCTTATTACAAGTGAGTAGATACTCGGTTTCTGGCTGACTTCGTGTAAACATGTATTATTATGACATCTTATGCCATATCTCACTACTTATTAGTTTCACCCTTGCATGTGTCCTCCTCCACAGCATTCTCTGGAGTATACATGCTCATGTTCACGAAAACACAAACACACAATCCAACAGATGGACATACACACAAATACATGCATAGTAAATAATGGGGCGAATTTTTCTGATTTAATACTTGAAAAAGTCGAGTTTATTTTTTATTTTTCTCAATCATGCTACCTGTAGAGACAAAGATAAACTTACAAAGAGCACACCCACAAAGGAACAACAATCGCTATTGCTGAGAGTAGGTTTCTCATATAGACAAAGGAACAAAGGAACAACAATAAAATCAACAAGACTTTTGGGGGAGGGGGGGCTTCAGGATTTTTTTCCGAGGAGTATGCTTTGCTAGAATTATCTCTGCTTCTAATATTTCACCACCACACAGGTCTAACAGTATATGCAGTTGATATACCATCAGCTCTACCTCTTCAAATAATTGATTTTCAGCTAGTGGTACAATGAAACTGCATGAATTAGAACTGAACCAATAAAGAGGACTATATGAAGTGCAAAATGGGTGTCCAGCATCCAGTTGGACATGATATAAATATATAAAGTACAATGATCAATTGTGGCTGCATCTGCATTTTTATTACATTATTCTCCAACAGGAGTTATAGTAATCTGGTAGTGGAGTGATACAGTATTTCCAGCCATGTGCTCTAATTCATCTTCCGTGGCTAGGTAAGTCATTACATTGTAACATTTTTTGGAGCCTCTGATATTGAAAGAAGCTTCTTTTTTCAAAGTCACGTCTGGAGCAATGCCATTACAGGAGTCTTCCTTTAGCAAAGTTTTGTCCTCAGCAGACTGACTTGGTAACACCAGAGTTGCAATTTTTAGCGAATGTGGTGCCATAGTTTCCTTCCCTAGTGACTTCACTTCCAAATAGGTTCTAGCACAAGGTCCAGAATTTGTGTCTGAAGTAACTCCAATTACAGATAGGCTTGCCTTGCAAGTAGTACCAATAGTTGTAGAATCATTCCCATCAGGATTGAGTAGCTTGCCAGGATCCAACAGTTCATCTTTATCTATAATCAACTTCAATTCATGGCTAAAAGCATTGCTCTTAATTTTCTTTGTTTGTGCACCAGTTGAACTGGACTTGAACTGATGGTGGTAGTCGTTATACACTAATTTAGAATTATGCGGTAGACCTTGTCGATCGTATTCTTTTGGTCTCCCATTCTTTGAAGCTCCTTGCGTGACCTCGGCGCAATTCTCAGGTATTGTTTTGTCGTGCACGTACGCAACCCTGCTAATGGCGCTTACCGCTTCCATGGTTCTAAATACTAAGGAATTCATCCACCTTAAAAAGTACTAGGCACCGGCGCAGCTAACAAACAAAAACACACGCACTGACGTAGCTACTTCCGCAATAGTAGTTTCAAAACAAGCCAAAAGTGCAAAGAGGGTGTTTATCTTGGGACAGTTTTTTGTGTACAGAAAAACATATCCAGGTATGGTCATTTAACATGATTTTGAAACTTTAAGTTGAAAGTACTTTATTAAAAAATGGCAACAAGTTGTTGTTTGTGGTATTCTTATTCTTAATATAATAAAACCATCTGTACATGCTTTTTTTAATTTGATATTGGAACATAGAATACAGGAAAAGGCCAGCTAGCCATCGTGTGGCTAATATGATAGTCCTTCTAAAAAAAAAACTAGCAGACAAAACAAAAAAAAACAAAAAAAAAACAAAAGCAGTGAATTAAAAGATAAGTAAAAATTTTATTTTTGAAAGCTGGGGTGAGTTGTAGGGATACTATATCGTCCGGTACTGGGTTCCAGTGGTCAATAATAGCTAGCTTGAATTACTTCGGGCTTCCGCTACATTAAGCCAGGGGGTTCCGCTAATTAAGCTGGGACATCCGCGTAGCAAAGCCAAACGTTAGTCAGCGAGGGGACGTTACAAGTTAGCTTAGTGCTTCTGTATTCCTGTATATTCTGACTGGAATCAATGGCAGGTAAGTTGGTTATCAATCCTAAGTTCCAGTTACTTGAGAAAGGTGTCTGTTTATTTAGAGTTTTTTAAGATGGAATCAGAATTAATGATGAACAAAGAAATTTTTATTACAAACTATGAAATCATTTCATTGCGAGATGAAGGATTAGCAGAAGTATCTGCCCGCATATACCCTACTATTCAAGAATCAGACGGCGACGAAAATGTATTAACTGGAATTACGGTGCAGCTGGGCGATAGGGTCCTTAATATCTTTCCTGGAAAGAGTAGAATTAGAATCAAAATGACTATGAAAACTAAAGTGAAGTATTTAAGGAGCGGTAGAGAAGATGAGTCTGAAGAAAGTGTGGAGAAAGAACTTACTAAACCAGCACTGAAATTTTCTCATTTTGCACCTTTATTGTCCCCCAGAAATGTGCCTGGGGAGGAAGAAAATGTAAAAATCAAGTATACAGTATATTTTACACAAATTTAGTTGTTTTTAATTCTTCACTTTATATACTAATAGTGAATTCATTAATTTTGTTAGTTTCAGCTATAATTTTAGCTAGCTATATCCTTTTGTTGTGACCTGATTTTGTTATTTTAATTATCAGTACAGATATTATATTTAAAATGAATAAGTTGTCATTGTAAACTAAGATATTTGATAGCATATTGGGAGGTTCTCATTGAGTGATTTATCAGTATTAAAGCCATGTTGCTGATGGGAAGATAAGGAACCTACCCTGGAAAGGACTTTCTTCAACTCTACAGCAGATATTGTTCCTGCAACTGTCTATGCAGATAAGTGTGGTTCATTACTGACTAGGTAACAAAACAATCCTTAGTAATTATTTCGACAATCTTTTTCTTATGGCTGCTCATACATACATAGAGAGAATAGGTATGTATGTTTGCATTTAGAGAACAGTGATTTTGTAGTACATCGCTTCTTTCCTTATCTGGACACGTTTTGTTCAGTAACCTAGGGAAGTGTTGAATACAATCCATACGAAATTATGTAGTTACATAATTTTATCCAAACACCATTATTTTTATAGAATTATTCTTAGAACAATCTATTGCAAAAACGTAATAACAACTTCTGATCCATTTGTTTGTTGTTGCTGTTATTGTTATTGTTATTTCTTTTATTGCTGTTGCATTGTAGTGCAAGCAAATATAGCTTAGTAAAAACTATCATCACGTGTGGGTTTTTTTATTCGAGTCTGGTGCCTAATTATGCCCAATTCTATTATTCTGTATATTTGTTTGTTGTTGTTGTTTTGTTCTAGCTTTGCTGGTTTAATCACAAGAAACAGCCACAAGTAGGCTTTAAATTGCAAGTCGAAAATCCTTTTATACAGATAATAATACAGTAGTTCTTAGTACTACTGGCCTTCTCATTCTTTAACTCCCATTTCCCTTGCATAAAAAAATTAGTATAATTATTCTGTTGAAACTTCAGTAGCCATGAGAGTATAGTTCAAAATCTGCATTTAAATTATTTACTAATATGTTATATACAATCTTCCCAAAAAAGGCAACCAAACAGTATATCTTCCAAAGAACTTAGCTATATCAACACCCTTTATCAACAAACAACTCTGCAGCATATCGATTGTTGATCCTAGTAAACTTTGCTCTCTAGTTTTGACATAGGATAGTGTGTGTGTGTGTGTGTGTGTGGTATGTGGTATGTGTGTGACTCATAAGAAAGAGCTGAATAAAGGAAAGGTGGTGATTAAGAAATGAGAGAGTTCATGAATAAAATAGAGCAGGAGAGGGAAACTGGACTTAACCAAACGGTAGAGAATGTAACAATGAATAAAAACATTTTCTGCTATTGCATTCTTACTTTGGAATATGTCATGGGTGAAACTAACACGTAGTGAACTGTGAAATACAGCATAGGATATCATAACAGTTGTTTACATAAAGTCAGCCAGAAATAGAATATCCTGCTCACTTGTAATGAGATAACTGGTAAGGTTATGTGTAAATAAGTGCTGCTCTATGTAACATTTGCCTGTTAGTTGTGAAACAAATATCTATAAAAAACTTATTTTCCATTTGTTATAATTATGATGACCATTTCTATTTTATTTTTTTCGATAAGGTGTCAACTGTCAACATTATCATGTTTTTGATGATGAGGGTAGTGATATGTAAAATGTAGTTCGTAGCTATATATACTGTATTAACTAGTCACAATTCGCCATGCAATTAAGACTTTACAAAAGTAACTTATAGTTATTGTAAACTCTATAAAAATAAGAAACCTTTGGCACTGTTAGCAATATGTTTTACTACATATGAACAGTCAATAAAGCAATGGATATAGGATGTGAATTCTAGTATACTGGGTGATGGAGTGGGGAGCCAGTGGGGACACTGGCCCTCCACCCCCAGATTTATAGCTTGGGGTCACAGGGGCACACTACTGTGCAGATTTAAGTATTGAATTGCATTTGATCCTGCATATAAGCAAATAATGGGGTATAGGATAACAGGGCCTTACAACTTCCCCATATCACCTGAGCTCCCCATATCACCTGAGCTCCCCATATCACCTGAGCTCCCCATATCACCTGAGCTCCCCATATCACCTGAGCTCCCCATATCACCTGAGCTCCCCATATCACCTGAGCTCCCATATCACCTGAGCTCCCCATATCACCTGAGCTCCCCACATCACCTGAGCTCCCCATATCACGCTGGGCTATTGTGTCCCTTTTGTTTAGAGTATAACTAGTAACAAAAAAACATTTAGAAAGTAAAATTAGGGGTTTGGGGCTGCTCCAAAATATGAAACTAGCTAAGCTCTAAAATGTATGGACATAATAAAGGCCACTTGCCCCATGTGATGATTCTTTCTCCTTAAATTACTGCGGTGAAAGACCATTTTGTTTAACATTTGCTGTATAATTCTGAAATATTACAGAAAGATACAGTGATACAGAATCATCACATGGGGCAAGTGACCTTCTTGTGTCCACATATTTTAGAGCTTTGCTAGTTCCCATATTTTTTTTTTGGCAACCTTAAATCCCCAATGTTGTTTTTTTTCATTTTTTTTGTTTTTTATTACTAGTTTGCATCTTTTTTTTATTGTAAATTTACGTTTAAACCAACTGTTTCTCTCCAAAACCAAGACTTGGAAATTATCTGCACCAATATACAAAATTAGTCATCGTTAATATCATAGAAATTGAATAAAAATATTCATACATGAGCAGTACATGATTCATTGAATACAGAAAAAATATCCCTCATTTGTTACCATGAGTGCCTGTGGTACTCATGTAGTAATACTAAACTTACAAATTTGTGATATTCTTTGGTATCATTTGAATAATTGCTAATCCACATTGGATGATCTGGAGTAGGAGCAGGTCAAGTGTCAGGCTATGAACCAGATATATAATATGGCATGACTATTGAAAATTAGCTACTTACACTAGAATGTATTGTGCTACTCTGGCTTAATTCATATTGATAGAGATCCATGTTTCTTCATTGTAATGAGCAGCAAATAGAGGTATTTAAAATTTCAAAGAGTCAATCAAAGTTCTGTTCTAGGATATAATAATATTACATTAATATGCAGCTCCATAATTTTAGTATTCCTGAATACCAACTTAAAAAATGTAGATAACCCAGCAATCCACAGTTGGACAGATGACATGTTATGTTCTCTTGGCATAGGGTGGTGATTCATTACTCTATAAATTCTTTTGATTGCTGCATTGATTCATGGAGTAAAAACATTCACATGAAAAAGATTATCATGTTCCAAATTGCATAAAGGAGCCTATAAAATATGACAAGGCAACTTTGAAACACCATAATATTTAATTATTTGATTATGCACAGACTTGCCACCAATGAAACTAACCATTACCTGGCCCTCACATTGGATGTTGTAGCATATATTCAGCAACCAGAACATTCTCTCCACCACAACTAGGAAGACCTTAGTCCATGAGCAGATAAATAACGAGTATCAATTGGGGGAGTAACTCTTACCTTGATATTCAGTTACACTGGTGTTTGTAGTGTTGGAAAATGTGTGATGGACCCGTCACAAAAGTAGCTTATTAGGACTAGGGGATGCAATTTTTCAACATGGCTGGCACATTAAAGCATTATGTATGTAATTCTTGTTTTAATAGTTCCATAAAAAAATTTCATACGTTACAATTTTATGAAGTGAATAGATCTTTGTCAGTTTTTAATATTGTAAAAACAAATTATTAGACATGGGAGTTCCTTTAATTAACTTTTAATGAAAATTAATTAAAAAATAATTATGCCTGATTAAAATATCTATATTATTATAATAACAAAAGGTCATCTGTACATTTCAATATAAAATTGAGATGTGAAATTTAATACCAAAAATTATACTAAAAAAATGACAGACTCTGGGTATAAGTTGCTCCTGGTCATTCCAATTATATAATTATGATATTTTTCGTATACTATGCGTTAAGTTAGAAATTGATAAGTGTTTTATGACTACAGTTAGTGGACCTCTCATAGGCAGAGGAACCAGGAGAACTAAAGGAACAATGCTCCCCACCCCAGATTATTAGACTAATCGAGCCCCCCCCCCCCCCTCCCCCTCACCCCCATTTCATTCAACTATACAAGCTATTTATGTAATGGGAGATAATTATACAAGATTACTGCATGTATAAATAATGTGATTTTTATATATATTGGTGTAATTAATATGAATTTCCACACATGAAGCTCAAGTATAGTAACTAAAAGCACTATTTTTTTATACTTGCTTGAATGTGTAAATTGTACTGAGGGTTCCGACTTAAGGTTGTTGTGGCAGCTAGATTGCTGCTGGAATGTACAAATACATAGCAATCTAGTTGCTACTTACAGGGATAAACTCTGTCAATCAATTAAGTTTCAAAGTTTGTTGATGTTTAAAATGTCCCAGAGGCCCTTGTATATGTTTTTCAGCCAAAAAAAAACAAAAACATTAAAAATGTTGGATCCCTTAGAAAGTTTAAATTAGATAACACTAAAGGTATTGGAGGCATTCATGGTAATTTCAGCCTTGCAAGGAACCCTTTTCTGTTATTAAAACTTTTGATCAGATTATAATACACTTAGAGGGTGTATAACAGATAGCTATAATAGCCAGCATGATTATATGCTCTCTCAGAAATATACTGAAGTTATCTAGCAATATGCTCATTTCTTTGCATATGTACGACGTAGTTTTACGACGTAGTTTATTGTTTTTGGGATTTTAGTGTAGTAACTAATTATTGTTTTGGTTGAACATTTACATTTTAGTTTCACTCCTTGTCATTATGTCATAAAACACTATCAAGTTCATGTCAAATGATTCTCATTGCATGGCTACTCAATGAGGATTTATTGTTGCCCTAGGCCTACTACTTCTCTCATGTATTAACTGAATTTTAAAAGTTGTTGTCTTTTTCCACAGTATCAGGAGGCCTGCAATACTATATAGCTATGTTAAACAAATGGTCTTGGGTTCAATCCTCAGTTACAGCCAAGCATTTTCATTCTGTATTGTTTGTGAAAGAGAGAGAATAGCTGCATCTAAAGAAGAAAGAAAAAAAGGTTGAGGAACTATGTTGCTTGGCACAGGATCAGGACTTGTACTTAATATAAATAAAAGTGTATAACTTTCAATATGTAACTACAATGCTTAGAATTTGAAGATTAAAATTAAGCTAACATTATTTTTGATCCACAAATAAACACATATTTTAAGTCAACAATAATCTGACATTTTTATATACATAATCCACTAAATACACATTAATTGTCTATAGCTAATAGTTAAAAATACAGATAGTTGAAATAGCGAGTATATCAGTGTAAATATTTCTCAATTATATAATATAATATATATATATATATATAATATATATAGCTATAGAATTGACATGAATTTTATGAAAGTTTTTACCATAAATACCATAATAATTGACAGAAGACCTTCTTACCATTTGAGGTATACAGTTTCATGACATTATAAAAAAGAAATGCAATCCGCATACATTATTATCATTATTTGATTTTGCTAGTCAATTTCTGCTTAGATGGAACAATTATTATGGTATTTATGGTAAAAACTTTCATAAAATTCATGTCAATTCTATAGCTATATATATTATATATATATATATTATATTATATAATTGAGAAATATTTACCATACATTATTTATACAAAATAATAATCACATTAGCAAAGCCTTCGATTATCACTGAGTTAAATGCTATGCTTTAAACAGAGTTAATGGAGAGAGGAATCACCAGAAGGAGAACAAGTAAGGGTAGTATAGAGGGGAGAATAGCTGCATCTAAAGAAGAAGGAAAAAAAGAAGGTTGAGGAACTATGTTGCTTGGCACAAGATCAGGACTTGCTTAATATAAATAAAAGTGTATAACTTTCAATATGTAACTACAATGCTTAGAATTTGAAGATTAAAATTAAGCTAACATTATTTTTGATCCACAAATAAACACATATTTTAAGTCAACAATAATCTGACATTTTTATATACATAATCCACTAAATACACATTAATTGTCTATAGCTAATAGTTAAAAATACAGATAGTTGAAATAGCGAGAATAATAAGGATAGTATAGAGGGGACCCTATGCAGGGGTACACAAGCTGCCACAACACATGCTATACACGCAACACTGCTACATCCTCAAGTGGTATAGATACCAGGCCAGGGAGAGAAACATTTAGAGTGGGTGGAAAACAACAGTTAGAGTGGGTGGAAAACAACAGTTAGAGTGGGTGGAAAACAACAGTTAGAGTGAGCGGAAAACAACAGTTAGAGTGAGTGGAAAACAACAGTTAGAGTGGGTGGAAAACAACAGTTAGAGTGGGTGGAAAACAACAGTTAGAGTGGGTGGAAAACAACAGTTAGAGTGGGTGGAAAACAACAGTTAGAGTGGGTGGAAAACAACAGTTAGAGTGGGTGGAAAACAACAGTTAGAGAAAAACAACAGTTAGAGTGGGTGGAAACCGGTCATGAGGTGGAAGAAGTTCCCAGGGCTGAAACTGGGTTCTCAGCAGCACAGAGAGAATGGATTGATAGGCTGATTGCAGACAAGATAGCTACTGTAACTTCAAAGGGAACTGTGAAAACAGTAGGTTATAAACCCCCAATTATAGTATTATACTTACTATTATACTAATAATATACTACCAATATAATTAAAACCATATTCATGTTATCTGATGATCTTGCACCATATTATAGAATACATTCAGTATGGGTAGTATATCTGTATCTTGACAATGCTATAAGAGGGTTGTATAATTCTACATGATCGGTATAATAACCTGCAATACTGGTCTTAAAATATTCTTATATTAGTGCTATATTATTGATATTCCAGGTCTAATATCTGGATTGTTACACAACTATATAGTGCAATAACTGGCAATATTGGATTTATAACACAATACTATAACAATATTACTCCTTCTAATAACAATCTTAAAGTAGTTATAATTGTATCTTATAACTTATAGTCAATAATTAAATATCATCAATTCTTTGGTCTTATACAAATAAAGAAAATACAAAGTGAGAAATACAGATAAGTGATAAGTGCAGATAAGTGATAAATACAGATAAAAGTGTTTGTTCAATGTTTATTGCTCTAGGTGACAGTCACTCTCAGCAGCTATCAGCCAAGTTTTTGCCACTTGTGGCACATCACGCTCTATGCCACTGCCAATCTCTCGCTTCTTCGCCAATGTCTTGGCATTCTTTGCGGAATCCAATTCTTCAATGAAGTTGTTAAATTTTTCGGACCTCCAGCTCTGGCGATGGCGAATGAAATTGTCATCACTCCCAGTGTCCTCTTCCGTCATCATTTCTGCAGAGACATCGTTCCACAAACTTTGCACTTGGGAGGATTGCTGCAATACAGTCTTCTTCCGACGATCGAATAACTATAAGCAAAGTATAATAGGCTGAAACTTTCTCACTCTTCTTTATTTTTATTTTTATAATGATTGTGAAGTAAAAATAGTACAACAATGAATAACAGATGGGTAGGAACGAGTCTAAAAGTGAAAGGGCAACTTAACTAGCAGCACATATATTCTGACAGATCATTATAACTCCACACATGTCAACTGTTTCCAAGAAAGCAGATTTAAACAAATATTTTTTCTCTTTTGTAAAAAATCTACCCGCATTAAGAAGAAGTGAAAAGTGGAGAGGCTGAAGCCATCACAATTTTTAAAATAAGATTAATTGCTCCTTTTCCCCGTTTCTCCAACCATTGCTTTATTTTATAGAGAAAAAGTAAGAGAGCTGAAATCCACCACACATCTTTCTCCTACTCCCAGACAAACTATATATTATAAACTTACTCTTTGCTGGCGTGAGCGAATTCTCATTTTCTTTTTTTGTTCTTCAGAACACTCACTGTCTTTGCAGTGTAGAGATTTCCGGTGAATTCTACAGCCGTCTAGAAAAGAAATCCAATTGTTAAAATAAATGTAGAAAACAAGGATAAAAAAGCACCGAAGTAGGCTATGATTGTATAAATTATTCATTCAAGTAATCATAATTGGAAAAAAATATAATTTACACAAACAAAAAATAATAATTACCACGGATTTGCTTTGCTGAATATGTTTTGGTTCCAATTTCTTTTATTATTTTTGAAACAACTTTTCTGTTGTGTTCTCCATCAATCCTGGGCATAGACATAATAACAATAGCAATACTACTACTACTACTATTACTAATAACAATAATAATAACTAGTAGTAGTAGTAGTAGTAGTAGTAGTAGTAATACTAGTAATATTACTAACAATAATAATGATTCAGTAATTCTTGGCTGAAATAATTATAATATTCTCATTCTAACAGCCATAACTTAATTAAAATTTAACCCAAAAATTTTTATTATTATTAGTGACCCCTAAAGAGTACTTCAGCAAGCAGTCGAAACGTTGGGTTGAGTTTTAATTAACACTATTGACTGTTATAACGACAAAATTCGCTAATATAATAATAATGATAAATCATACATTCAACAATACTTACCTCTCATGATTATGCAGTTTATTATCATCAGTAAATGCTGCATGAACACTTCTGATTTGAAACTGCACAGAGTATGTAAAAAGTGTGTAAAGTGTCCTTTCAATGCCATGTTAAAGCTAACCTGTAGTTCAGGAGGGCTTCGTCGACTCCTTTTCTTACCCTCAGAACTGGTCTCACAGCTTGCAGAACATGGAGCCAACACTGGTGGATTCTGCTCAAGTGTTGACACTCTGGACTCTATGCTATCTAGCTTGTCGCATATAGTATCTAGCTTACTTTCCATTTTTTGCATATAACTAAAAAATGAACCGATTTGTGAGTGACTAGTTTCATGCAAATTGTCTCCATTTTGTGGTAGAACGTCTCCTGGTAGCCATTGAAACCCCTAACTCTCTCTCGGCTTTGAGGGGTTACACTAGTCCTGCCAAGCACACGTATTGAAAGTTTAATAAGTACAACACCATTAATCAGGAACTCTACAATGATTGACACATAATAGAACAAAGTAAACTATTTTAAAGAATAATCTTGCATTAGATAATGTGCACAAAGTTATTTTAAAAATTTTTTCAGGCAATCTGACTGGATATAGTAAGTACTCGCCACAAGTTTGTCTGAGAACTACAGCAAGATAACAAAATTTTGCACCATCAGCCAGCATAAGGAGTTAGTTAGCTCCATTGTGAATGTTTTCCATGCAAATATAGTGCATGTGTAATAGACTGTCATTAATCCACAAGACTATTCAGCCATTCTCGGCTGAAATAATTATAATGAATAAGCAGTTTTATCAGCTACTTTGTGCAACCATTAGGGCAGGCTCTAAAGGGTTAAGTCAAACAACTGAAAGGTTTCAAGCAAAGAGGATGCTTACAAGAGAGTGGTGAGAAGGTTTCAGTCATTTCTGAACATTAGTAGGAAAAGGTAAGGTAAGAGCTTTAGACGGCACATCTAAGATTGTGAATTAAAAGATCAAGGAAACTCAGCTCATATAGACACCAGAAAAAAACAAGTTATGATTAGAGCTTTGTGGATGCTGACTGGTGTGCAAATTATCCTTCAGGATATATTACGTAGAATGCATACACACCAGTCATCTTGCTGTTTATATTATCACCACAAAGAGTTTGACATCCTCAACCTCTGTGGAAGGACCACAGCAGGAAGATAAAACATCGGGTTAAGTTATATTTATATTGGAGAATAAGTGCTACTGTTATACCCACAAGACCTAATGTACCCTACCTAACCGAATGTCTTTTGCTCCTACTGTACCTAATGGCTAAAGGTATTTCACACCTTACCTAAAGTGTTTTAAGGTACTTTACCTAAAGTGTTTTAAGGTACTTTACCTAAAGTGTTTTAAGGTACTTTACCTAAAGTGTTTTAAGGTACTTTACCTAAAGTGTTTTAAAGGGGTACTACTTTACCTAGTCCTTTACTTAATAGCTAAGGTACCTTACCTAACTATTCAAAATATTGCTTGTATACTTAGCCTTTATGAAAAACATCAGGTAAGAGATAAGATATATTTCATGAAATACATCATAAAATGCATTTCATCCAGTACACACAAGGTCACAAGTATTTAATATTAAGACTGGCACCTTTGAATGAACTTTATATCCTGCTATTACGATGAAAACTGAAAACTATACCAATAGAGAGAACAACTTCTCCACAATGTTCTTGTGTTCATGCAAAACTTCAATTTGAGGACAAGTTCTATACAGTGGACTAAAATACTGTCCCTAGTGTGTCCGCTATTTGAAGTTTTCTAAAACATCAAATAAAGTTAAACTGGAACCACTTGATGTGTTATTAACCTTTAGCACATGTGCACAAGGAAAAACTCAGTAAGCTGGTCTATTTGACAAGATTGATCAATCACTGAAAGTCAATTTTTTTGTTCAATAGCTTGGTGTGAGTTGAGCAAGGTTAAAAAATGTATTTCATGAATAATAATTGGGTCAAGTCAGATAAGGAATTGGTATAAAAAAATGCACCAGGTAGGTATCCTTCACATCAAATTACACTGCTTGCCAGTCCTTGTTTTACTGAAGTTTACTGTAAATTTACTGCATAGTTTACCGTGTGGTAAACTCTAATTCTGGAACAAACTACAAACCACACATGTACAACTTCCTATGTTTACTCATGTTTTACCAATCCAGTGTACTTTTTGTTCCAGAATAAGAGTTTACTACATAGTTTCCTTTCAAGCACACTACAGATTTTCCAGCAGTACACTTAAGTAAATCATATGCCTGCAAGCAGTGTTAATATTTCAGGTAAGGTATTTACCAGAAAGTGATGTCAAGTAAATAGATATACAATGTATTTGATATATTTAGTGATAATACATCCTGTACGTTAAGATGATATCTAGTAATCACTTACCGGTCCCTCATAGAATGGCTACTACCAGAATAAAATCTCAGATTACGTGGAGTATTAGATCCAACACTGCATATGAAAATAACAATAGAAAAATCTAATATCCAATTTTCTCAGTTTTGACAGCCAATTACAACTCAACTGCTGAACTGAGAAAATTTGCTATTATTATTATTATTATTATTATTATTATTATTATTATTATTATTATTATTATTATTATTGCTGAATCAAGAAGAAAGCTGTTAAACCTAAAGGGAAATCTGTTATTGCAGTAATTATTATAGTATCCAAGCACAAGTAAACCATACTAGTCCAGTAGACAACTTGTGAACCTAGAAATGTCCATTCCAATGAAATTTTTTTGCTGATTTATACTTATATGTAATCATAGAACAAATTCAGTCTGGTTGCCCAGGTGGCAACCTTGGGCAACTCCTGAAATTTTTGTGGGTGCTGACGATAATTTGAAAATTTTGCTTTCAAACAGTTTGTCATAAAATGAAATGGAATAGCTCTTTTATAGGGTTTTTGGGTATGTAGAATCCATTTCTGACATTATTATTGGGATTCAATGTAAAGGTAAGGTGCTAAACGGATTTTCTGCCAAAAGAAACACCCTGCATTCCAGCACTTTGTGAATTTTATGTACTGACATGGAATAGTGGTTAGCAACAGTAATTAACCCTGCAGCTGGAAATTTCTGGAGCTGGAGTCACCTACAGTTCGAAAATTTAGAGATGGCTGATGTTGGGCTTAATAACAGATGTCTTCTCCCAAGCTGTAGCAGTACTAGTTCTGGGTCACTCAAAACCTTCAAGATTCAAGCTTTCAAGAAACTCCTTGAATGTGCAGTTGAGAGAGGTGATGATGAGACTCTTGATAAATTACAAACTATTTTTAACTCTCATGGAGAACAGGCAACAGTTGTACTTCATAAAAGTTGTTACTGTTCCTATAACTGCCAGAATCAGAAGGTCACATGTGAAAGAGTTTGACTTCAAGAAGCAATGCCTATTTTGTGTGGAGCCATGTGAGCCTGTCAACCCTAAACACCCTGATAGATGGGACCGTGTAGTACAGTGCGAAAGAAAGGGATCAAAGGTGCTCCGGCATTCAAGCAAGTTGTATTGCAATGTTGTGATGACAGAATTGATGCATGGAGTAGGGAAGTTTCTATGCGCTGTCATGGTGTACATGATTTAGCTGCAGCGGAGGCGCAGTACCATTTTCGCTGCTATGATAACTTCAGGAAGATCCCCTCTAGTGATACTGAGCAGGGTTTAGCAGTCGATTAGAGCTATGAAAGAGCTTGTTGATGAAATGTATATTCATCGCAGGCTGTGTACTTGGACGTCCATTGAGCTGCATGAAAAATATGTGAGTTATGGTGGCGAGCTCACACGAAAGCAGATGTTCTCCAAGCTTGCCATGCATTTGGGTGACAATGTAGTGGTACTTAGCATTGATGGTTGCGCATCAATAATTGGATTCCAGGAGTTCGTTGGCAAAATCTTGAAAGTAGCAAAAGTGGACACAGAAGATGAGGATGCAGAGGATGCTTTGGCCCGAAAAATCTTAGCTGAGTCACGTGATATTCCATTTACCAAAACAAAATATGATCTTGGTAATTTTACTCATGCCAAAACCAAGGAACACACTAGTGCTACTCTGCTTAGGTTTATCGCTATCTTCCAACTTCTCCTGATGCAGTCATCATAGATGTTTCACAGCTGTCATGGTGGTGTTCCTGCAGATTTGATTGCATCCATCAAGGGTCGTTTGAGTCGTTATCCAAATGATTCTGACAGAATTGTTGTCTTTGACAAATACCAAGGTGTATCTGCCAAGGATCATGAGAGAAAGAGACGTGCTGGTGAAGTAGAAATTGACTATGAGCTCTCCATAACCTGTTCTCTTCCAAAGAGAGATACAATACTGAAAAGTAAGAATAACAAGCAGAGTCTAGCGAGTGTGTTGTCAACATTCAGTGTTGGAGAGAATGTGATCATGGAAACTAAGGATGATGGCGCATTTTGTCATGATGAAGCAGATGTTGTTACCATGGTCTCCTATGTCATTCAAGCAGCGAATTACGGTAAAAATGTGATTCGTGTGCTTAGTGATGACACAGATGTGTTTGTCCTACTGTTGTATTAGGTAGAGCAGCACTGCAGTGCAAGGTGCAGATGGAGCGATGGAATGGCACAGTTCTGGATATTAACGCAACATGCCACTGAACTTGGACCAAAGAGTTTACAACTGCTTGGTATGCATGCTCTCAGTGGGTGTGATACCACCTCATATCTATATGGCAAAGGCAAGACAAGAGCACTCAACACCTTGCTTTCTGGGAACTTTCCTGGTTTGGCAAATGCCATGGGTGAGATTGACATCACACCAGATGATCTGATGAATGCGGTAAACCCTTTTATCACTGCCCTCTACAATCAGGTGCCAGGAACAACATCAATGGAATCTGCAAGATTCAAACTCTTCACCAAGAAGAAAAGTCCTAAGATAATGGCTCTACCTCCAACATCTGCTAACCTTTTGCAACATGCACTTAGGGCTCATCTTCAGGTCATGCTGTGGAAAGCAGCAGACCAGCAAGCTCCACCAACAGAGTCAGCAAACATCACTCATTTTGGATGGGAATTCCAGGATGGAGTTCCCATTCCTGTCGTGGCTGCCGGTGACCCAGGCCCACCAGAACTTGTTGATGTCATCAAGTGTCAATGCAGAGCAGAAGGCAAGAAATGCAGTACTGTGTCGTGCAGTTGTCACAAGGAGCATCTCACATGCACATCTTACTGCAACTGCTGCGGTGAAGAGGGATGCTACAACCCATACTCCAAGAGAGTCACCACACAGGAAGCAGATCAAGAGATTGAGGAAGTTGATGAACAGGATTATGAGGATGTTGAGGGTGTTGAGGATATTGAAGAACAGGATTATGAGGATGTTGAGGGTGTTGAGGACATTGAAGAACAGGATGAGGAAGATGAGGATGATTTTGAAACAGAGTACTTTTCATAACAATGTCATTTTATGAACAAAGTCATGATAATAATTAGTAAAAATTTGTGTCAAGTGGACTCATAACACCTTACCTTTACATTGAATCCCCAAAATAATGTCAGAAATGGATTCTACATACCCAAAAACCCTATAAAAGAGCTATTCCATTTCATTTTATGACAAACTGTTCAAAAGCAAAAATTTCAAATTATCGTCAGCACCCGCAAAAATTTCAGGAGTTGCCCAAGGTTGCCACCTGGGCAACCAGGCTGAATTTGTTCTAAGATCACTTATAAGTACAAATCAGCAAAAAAAATTCATTGGAATGGACATTTCTAGGTTCATATATTAGCCCTATAGGGGTGTCTACTGGACTATACACATTGGCACTCTAACTGAAAGACATAGAAATAACACAATCATTGAAATATATTCTGCGTTCATCTATGTGAACAAAAATAAAAAGAAGTATAAAACTGATAATGGGACAAATGCATTCTTCAGAATTGTCTGAAACCATTAACTCTGCAGGGCATATAGCAGGTTCGATCACTCCAAAAGTTCAAGCCTTACTGGAGTAGCCTTACCAGCATGCAATTCGTTGTAAAAAAAATCTTTAATATTCTAGCCGAACCACTTACTCGTTAATTGTCCTTCTCGAAGGCGTGCCATTTCTTTCTCCGGAGCTATCTCCATAAAAGCTTCCCGAGGGAACACCGCGAAACATCATTGCACTTTTTCAATCCCCTCACTGGACTTGAGATCGCTCGAGATCAAGCTACGTAAACGAGAGGGACGAAAGAGCAAGGGTACTCTAAAAGACTCGTCTCGCCCGCCAATTCTCACTTCACAAGTGTCTCTCGCTCCATCGCGCGAGCTCTCTGTTCTTTAATTAAATACTGCAGAACAAAAATACAACCGCAAGTTTTGTATAATATTAATTTTTACAGCTTCAATTTATTATGGCTTCCAAACGTCCCAGATTGCAGTGCCCTTTGTGCAAAGAAAATCTTTCCTACTCTGCTGTTTCTAGACACACCCAAACAAGATCATGCCAGTACACATCTAGAAGTTCAGATTCTTTAGACAATTTGGCAAGTGATATCCATGATGCTGCTACTACTTCTGATCAAGGTTTGGATAGTGTAACTGTTTGCCAGGATTCCCTTGACCCTGCTGAGCTAAGTGATTCTTCAGTTGAGGAACAATCTTAGCTCCTGAAATATGGGAAGCAGATTCTGATTCTGACAATGATGGAGAAATAAGATCTATGTCAGATAATCTAAAAAATGTTCAGTTTATATTGAGCTACTTTATTCTTTTTTTTCAACTTTGTTATAGAATTTCTGACAGAGGTGTTCGGCATTTATTAAATTTTATTTCCTCCTTATTTTTGTTTTTGTCTACTATTGTGCCAAATGCAAACATCAAAGACTTTGCCTTAATCTTCCCTAAAACTATCTACTCGTTGAAAAAGGAAATAAATTTCACTAACATGCTAAAACGTTATTGTGTGTGTCCTGCTTGTGGTTCACTCTATGAGGAAGACAAATGCATAATTACTGGGTTTCAAAATTCTAAGAAAAGCCTAAAGTGCAACTTCATTGAATTTCCATCTCACCCTCAAAAATCACGCCGTAAAGAATGTGGAATGGATATAATGAAAACTGTAAAGATAGGAACAACTTACAAACTTGTTCCAAAAAACTTTACTTGTACAACAGCATTAAAGCTTCCATAGAACAACTTGCATCTCGTCCAGGATTTTTTCAAAGTTGTGAGTCTTGGTGTGAGTTGAGCAGTGGTGATTTGAATTTCATGACAGATGTTTATGACGGTAGGTTATGGAGAGATTGGAAAGATTTTGTACACATTCCTGGAAATCTTCTTCTAATGCTTAACATTGATTGGTTCAGACCCTACAAACACACAGCATATAGTGTTGGAGTATTGTATGTAGTAGTTCAAAATTTGCCTAGAACATTACGGTTTAAACCAGAAAACATTATAATTGTTGGTACAATTCCTGGTCCACATGAGCCTAAACTCACCATAAACACTTTTTTGAAGCCAATGATAGATGAACTCATAGAATTATGGAAGGGTACCCAAATAAAAGCTCCTAATTCTACACTAGGTGTTCGCAGTGTTCGGGTTGCATTAGCATGTATCAGTTCAGATATTCCAGCGACCAGGAAAATATGTGGCTTCTATGGGTTCAAGGCTAGACATGGATGTTCTAAATGTATGAAACCTTTTCCAACTTCTGGCTTTTCAGAGGCAACAGATTATGGGGAGTTTGATAGGGAAATGTGGCCACTTCGAGATATGAAAACACATTATGAAAACGCATTGTTAGCTAAAAATGCTGTTACAAAAACAGCACGGACTGCCATTGAAAGTAAAGTTGGATTACGTTACTCTGAATTGTTACGTTTGCCATACTTTAACATAGTGAGATGTCATATGATAGATCCCGTGCATAACTTGTTTTTAGGGACTGCAAAGCATGTTACCACATTATGGAAAGGCAATGGGATCATGTGTGAATCTGATTTCATTAAAATTCAGGAAAAAATTGACTCTGTACTAGTTCCTGCTCATATCGGGAGACTGCCTGGAAAAATTGCTTCAGCATTTTCTGGATTTACTGCTGAGCAGTGGATGCTGTGGGTAATAGTGTACTCTCCTTTTGTCTTAAAAAATATATTGCCTTCTGAACACTATGATATGTGGTGCGTGTTTTCCCGGTCATGCTCACTTTTTTGTCGGCCATTTATTAATAAGGAATTAGTGAAAGCTGATGAGTTAATTATACAGTTTTGTAAAATGTTTGAAGATATTTTTGGGCGTCATGCTGTAACACCAAATATGCATCTTCATGCACATCTACGTGAATGCATTCAAGATTTAGGACCTGTGTTCTCTTTCTGGTGTTTTTCATTTGAAAGATACAATGGTATTCTCGAATCATTTCAAAAAAAATTGGCATGCTCCAGAAGTTCAGTTAATGGAAAAGTTTGTTTTAATGCAGAAATTAAATGCCACTGACATTTTGCAGCTTACACAGTGTACAGAGCTGCACAAATGTTTCAAATCCATTAAAAACAACTATTCCTTGCTAGAAGATACCAGCAGATTGTTTGACAGTAAATCTCTTTTAGAATATGAAAAGAACATATTTTGCTTGCCAGGAAAAATTTGTGCTACCAAGTGTAAGTGGCATGAAGTTATACCACCGTTGCGTGAAAATTTTTTTAAAGAGGAGATGCAATCTCTTTTATACAATATGTATTGCTAACTGTATACAGCTGACTCAATCACTCAAGTACCATTGAGACACGAGGAATTTTCTCAAGTTGAAGTTTTTGGACAGCTCTTTACCTCCCTTAAGAGTCGATCACAGCGATCAAGCGCAGTTTCTGCTATGTGGCCGGGACTCTCTGGCACCATAATTGGTCGGCAGTGTAGTGTAGAAGATATTCGTTGTGGCAATATAGAATACTTTATTTTACATACTCCTGTGATTAATAATGTGAGTCACACACACATACTGGCCAAAATAAAGTGGTATGAAGATCATCCAAGAAAAAATTGGTTCAAGAACTCCATAACAGTATCAGCTACACTATTTGAAGAAGATTCTGAAGCTTCATTCATGCCCCTTTGTCGAATAATGTCTCGTTGTGCGACTATTCAACAAAATATTAACTTTGATTACGGTGAAGACAATGCCATAGTTTGTATTCCACTCACTAGAAGAATACTTAATTGAACTTGATGTATATCTTAATCTGAGAAATGTAATAATTTATAGCGGCTGAAAAGTAACAAAATATCAACTTATGTATCTAAAGAAGTTTAGCGTAATGTAAACTACTTCACATTCATTAGACCAATATATCATATTTAATAAGTATTCTCAAATAGTGTTTGCTTCTTTGTAATAAAAATATCCAAATTTTTATCTTATTAAAAAAGAAGCTGTGGGGATATTTTGCAGTGTTGGGTTTCACACATAGCAGGGGTGATAGAAGTGGGGGATATGCCGCTACCCCCGCCCCCGCCCCCCCTCCCAAGACAGGGAGACATACGCTATGCAGATTAAGTGTTTTTCATGAGAGTAAATTGGAACGTGTGATACATAGTGCCCACCCCCTCCCACCCCGAGTTCATTGATGTTTGGCAAAATGATAAGTCCACTTATACTTACTATATTCCTACCTGTCGTAATGTCAGTGATGTTGAGTGGATGTTTTGAGATCATGCGTGCTGCACATGTACATGTATTACATGTCAGGGGCGGATTTAGGGGGGAGGGACTCGACTGGTGTCGAACGCGTATGAACCCCCCCCCCCCTTTTCAGAATGACCCTGTATTTTGCTACTGACCTGTAGTGTATAATAATAGCAATAACTTTTTGTTTATTGTCCTTTTTTCCCTCGGCCTCTAGTAATTGCGTTCTTCTAATGAATGTACCGATACTCATGATATGCTGAGTCAGGACTTTACTTTCATCCGTATAATAATTCGGAAGACCAAGTTCATAGTAATGCCAAAGCAAGCAAGTTTAGCATTTATCATTGTAAACATATTTTATTGGTTGTTGCGTATTCAATTTTTCTTCATGGTATAATTTAAAATTAACTAGAAATGTCTTCATAAATAATTTTCACAGCTGAAATATCAGTTTTAACTTTTATCATAATGTAAGACCTTTTTTACTCATATTCTTTATTCTGGATAACAAAACTTTTGTATATTAATTGTGTTTTTAGTTTTAATTTTTCCTTTTGATTTTATCAGCTGGACAGTCATACTAAAGAGCTCCCCTTCCCCCCATGTAAACTCCTAGATCTGCCCCTGATATGTTAACATTTCTCACTGAATGAACCAATAACTAGTATTACTGTAGATTAACAAAAGTATCAGTGTGTATATGTGTGTGCGTGTGTGATGTACACATGATATTTGTAAGTGAGTGTATAAGATACATGATCTTGATTATTTCAACCTCATACACTTGTATGCAATGGCAGGAGAAGTGCTAATCCCCACTGTTACTATCTAGTTTGCCTAATTCACGGACTGTCACTACCTTGTCTTGGTAAATAGCACATGATCTCATAGCATGTGGGTTTATTGTGCATGTCTGTCTACTGGCTCCTCCCAGTACAACATGTATGTTATAATCATTAACCTTCAGCACCATGACAAATTCAAAGCATTTGCCTAATCAAAAGATACATGCTTTGTGCACCTTCCGCTACTTTCAACTACAAAGAGTGCCCTGCTGATGAGAAAGTGAGACCTGACCGAGAGCTTATTATATGTGCTGCATTTAGTATGCATTAGGAATTTTAGACTCCGTTTTGAATTATTTTATTATATAAAACTACAAACATAGCCCCAATATCACAGGTTTGATGATTTTCTTGAAGCTTACACATTTGAAGTGTAATTGTAATTACATTCACTTTTTTACCATGTTGGACCATGTGTTTACTCATTTCTATTACATGAATAATACAGCAGAACTAAAATAAATTAAAATAATTATTAAATTGCAAAATAGCACAAGAATGTAAGTGTACAATAATGTCTTGCTTGATTTACAAATGCATGATAAACTTCACAATCACAATTACTTTTTTCTGAGACAATCCAAGGTAAGTGGAATCCAAGTGACCCTTGAAACTTCCAAAGTGTTTGTCTAGGATCTTGGGAGCATAGGCCACGACATTGGTTGTATGGTTAAAATACAGCTGCTAACTTGTTATTGTGGTTTAGGGAAGGTGTTATTCTACACATAGACACACATGTTCACTTGAAGTGATGTGTATTATATGTATGAAGCATGGGTTAGCAGTCATCTACTGGGACAGAATCCATCAATTTACATTGTCCAAGTACTATATCCTAATTATGATTCTACAGAAAATTAAAAAAATCTAAACAATTTGATATAAGTAATTGTTTAAGTTTTTAAAAATTATTATTATATTCATAATCAAGCAATATAAATGACTAACTTGCTATTGTTGTTGCGAAGAAAATGTTTCTTGTAAGATTTTATTGTCAAGGAAAACATTATAAAAGCATAAAAATGTACGAGATGTTTTTATTTAGTGCTATTGATGTACTGCTCTTACTGACTCTTCATCACTCACATTGTGGGCACTTTAGGCAATATGAAACAACAAATCTATCACCCATGATTAAAATATACATGAGCAATAATGTAGCCAGCAACCTTGAACATATTGATTATTCAAGCACATTTTGTGATCAGCCATGAATAATGCACAATTAGTTTATCTTGCAATGCTATCAAAAAATGGCATGTGCTATTATATTGAATATACTTCTAGAAGGTTAGTACTGACTCCAACTTCCCGATTCAGGTCCTAATGGCGCTTACAGTAGATGTTACTGTCTCTGTGTCACATCAGCATTTTCAGCAGAAAAAAGTGAGGGGAACAGATAACATCTGATACACACTTAATGTTACCATGCTATGCTATGTATTGGCTATGATGTTTCCCAATCCCAATAAAATTATTTTATCAATGATTTCACTTTTTGAACAGCTAATGAAGTGGTCCCCATTTATCCTCATTCCAATAATGCTATTAGACGAAATGCCAGTTAGCCATTGCATACAGCCACAGTCAGATTCACTGATTAGGTTTGTGATCAATTCAAGAGTAATAGAATTTGATGTTATGTTTTCAAAAGGCCACATGTTTGTGTTTTGATGTTGTCAGATCTGTTGATGTGAAATGACTCTAACATTAAAAAATCATGTGAATTGCCAATTTTCACAATAATAATAGGAAATAAAAGAAAGGAACAGACCCACAACCACTACGCCCATCAATAAACATTTAAGCCTTTGCACTGACACTGACAACGATGGATTTAGTTTCATTTTAGTCAATCACGAGGAAAGCGCTGAGATGTCGTATGAATTATTAATATTACTCAAGTTTAAGTTACTTCAATATATCTACTACAATATTTATTTCAACTGTATTTCGCTATGCGGGGGAAACTGATAGTAATTAACCTGGCATGCACAACTGCTGAAGAAAAGGGTTAAAAATTTTTTAGCAGTACTGAGCAATTTAGCCAAAGAAAACTGGGAGCATCCCAGCAACACCAGGATGGTTAGTAACTATGATATAGCCACAAACACTCTAGGGGTCAGAAAACCAACAAGCAACAAGAAAATATCTATCAAAAAATAATAATGAAATGAAAAAATGAAAAAATGAATGATTAACAGCTTGTATCTTCAATCTTTGCATAGTTCATCCATGCATCTGTGTACCGACCTCACTACAAGATGGATACACTGATCACATGGAGGAGGATTGTCCAAGAACGCCGTCAGTTGTCCAGTGTCCTTCCATGGATTCCCCGGATACTCTGGACATCCTTAGATTATCCGTGGATGCCAACCTATGTATATAATACCCCCTTGGAAGAGTGTCCACGGATTCCCAGAATACTCCAGACATCCCCGGTTCATAACTAGTATTTATTTTTTTGTTTGTAGGTTTAATCACGAATGAATTAGTGTTCATTGATTGATGTGTAGCAATTTCAGTTATGTTAATCCAAGTTAAGTACACTGAAAGATGTCAGTTTTTCTACTAATTGACAGAATCCAGTGGAATGTCTCCCTTGTGGAATTCATATAACTAAAAATTATAAAATAGTAAATTTTGGTAGTAATCAAATTAGAACTTACTAAATCCGTTCCATGACGAGCTTTGTTTTCTCTTAGAGTACCAAGGCCAGCATCATGAAGCATTTTCCAGCATTCCTTGGCTGCTGGTTTATTCCCTCTGCCTCCACATTTTTTCAGTTGACTAATTACTGTAAGGTTTAGTATTTTCCCAGGAAGAAGTAGGGAAAATGTAGCATTAGATCTTACTTTTGCATCTCCTGATGAAGTATTTGTAGCCTCTGAGATATAAATATCAATTAATGTGTGTATGTGTGTGTGTGTGTGTGTACAATGTGTGTACGTCTCAATACAAAGATTGGCATTTGGTACACTTTGTATTGATTGTAAAGCATATTTAGATTACGGTATTACTAATATTTTAGCATCCTCTCTATCATAAGCTAGGGACAATCATTATGAATTACGTTGTTGTTGTTGTTGTATTTTCTCACATATTCAGAAATATAATACCTTTTAGCAGTAATTACTACAGAGTCCATCCTCTTGATCTTTCAATGCTTCTATTTCATCTTCAATTAGTCCTTTTCCAGCCAAAAAAGCTGCATGTTGGTTACATAGCTCCACAAAGTCCAGTGCTGCCAGTAATGCTTTCTCAGAAATTTTTTCACTAACTGTTTGAGGGGTTTCAAGGTGAAAAAGTACATGCATCACAGCAGCAACCCTTAATATTTGGCCATGAGACTTCGATAGCATCCCTACAGCACAGTATGAATAAGGTATCCTTTAACTACGTTTATTGGTAGAAGGCACACACAAACTATCTAAGAAACAATACCAATGCTAGCACATGATGTACACTGTTAACCTATGATTACATACCAGATAGTAAATCATCAGCACATGAAATATCCAGAAGCTGTCATTGGATGGTATTATACTTAGTTTGAAATACCGGGCACGGCCGTTTCAGATACCACCTTCTAATGGCATTGTTGGAAACCCACACTGATGACATCAAACCTGCTATGATCATAAAATATTTGATAAACTACTTGCTGATTCTATATTACTTTTTGATGATGTCTGGATACAAATCCCATTGAATATCTTTCTTCCAGCAGTTTTTTAAGTTATTTAAGTTCACTTGTTTCAATTAATTTATTACAGGAAGAACTGCGTCAGAGCAAGGTATAAGCACAATTGCGAACATTCCTTATAATTATAATTCTGTAACACTTTTGAGTAAAATTTTTCACCCATGCTTTTATCTTTTCCTAAGGGGTTAGTTAATTATTGTTAACAATTCATTAAATGTAAAATAAAAATAAGCCCACTAAAAAACTTGGGGGGAGGATAATTTACTGGTTAAAATAAACTTTAATTAATCGTCACTTAGTTGTAATCTCTACCAATTCCAATTGGCTGGGTGTTTACAGCCAGGCTGGCAGTGGTTTGAGAATAGGGAGGAGCAGTACATTCAGTCCAGTCACCTGGTTACAAATTAGCAGTGGGGTCATTTAGCAGTTGCAAGTATGAGTGACCTTCTTGAAAATGACATGTTGAAAGTCGTTTCCTAACTTTATTATTTTGGCCAACATCTGTGTGTCAATTCCAGTCTCAAATGAAGTTTCTCACAGATGATGATTAAAATTCTGGACTCAAGAAATTGTTTAGGATAAAAGGAACTTTTTCACTTGATGAAACATTGAATCACCCAAAAACTGGTCTAATGATGATGATATAGAATAACCCTAAGCCATATGGACAACAAAGAAAATGAACATGCCCACCCCCACTTCCCTCCTGAAAAAAAAAATACCCTGTGCCATATGGTGCTGCTATGTTGCTATGACTTAGTACTTTCTGTAATTAAACTATAGAGATTGGTATTTTATTTATTTGTTTATTTAGAATTAACAAAAACATGTTGTTATTACAATGTGCTGATCCACCCTGAAGCTTAAAAATTTAGCGTGACCGTCTAAAATAAATTAGATGGTAGCAATCCATCTCATTGTCTACCTTAACAGAAACTAATTAAAATTAAAATATTCCTTCATTAATGAAACACCAAAGGTGCGAACCCTCAGAGCTACTCAACAGTTAGTTATTTTAATGAGGCGGCATCAAAATAGCCCAATCAATGAAAATGGTACGTGCAAACACCGTCTTCATGAGAGAAGAAGCTAAACAGACCAGAAACTTCACTTCTTTCAATTCCGTTAACTTCCCTGAGCATAAAGCAAACTACACCGCTGGCTGCAAGAAATTATTTGCTCACGTGATGGTAGGTGGCATTACCCACAAAAGTTAATACATTCACAGAGCTGAAAGCTTCGCATTTTCTCAACAATTAGCCCGGAAATAAAAATAAAAAAATAATAAAAAATAAATAAAATAAAGCACAATGAAAGGTCCTAAATCTTCATTCTGAATAAGTTCATACCTAAATCAATGGTTAATTGTCAGTAATCTCCAATATCAGAGCGTGACAGACAGACAGACAAACAGGACGACTACTATAATCCTCTCATGCATGCACACTGAAGGTTAATAAGTTACCAATCTGGTTGTCATAAAATTGCCAGTAAGAGGGTTAGCAACCATTTACAATAAATAATGCTTTAAAAAGCTAAAGAAATTAATTAGCAATTATTAAAAACTTACTCCGTTAAAGGATTTTTTTGTATTATTATTGTGTGATATTTTATGCTAGTGATGACATCATAATGAATTTGTATCATTACTGTGCGTAGGTCGATACAGAGGCTTGTGAACAAACATTTTCATGGTTATCCAAGTACTCGAGAATCACTCGCCATATGAGTAGAGAACATTTTTTATTTTATATACTTTATCTTTGTGACCAACATAATTGGAAGAGGTAACATATTATTGTCGCTACACAATTGCATAGCAATGTGCTACTAATCAGACTTTGAATGATAGGAAGCAAGTACTCCACAAAAAAGGATTAATTTGCATTACAAAGAGTACCTGGGATACTTATACGTAAATATTCTGCCAAGATTGTATTATTGTAGGTTAGCATCCACGGATAGTCTAGGGATGTCCAGAGTATCCGGGGAATCCGTGGATACTCTGCCAAGGGGGTATTATATAGGTTGGCATCCACGGATAATCCGGGGATGTATTGTTTTCAAAGTTGAAGTGGTAAATTACATAGTAGGGATTATATGCAAAATGTGTGTTTGTTTGTGTGTGCATGGCTGCATCCTTGTGATTTTGGCCCTGAGTCTTCCCACCATCCCCCTCCCACAAATTTTGGAAGTAAATTGGTGAGTGAGACACTATCATGGGTAACACAATCGAAAATCGAGGACATCTGTTATATACTTGGATATACGTATGTACACTTGATGGCCAACCTTGTACATAACACCACTAAACACAATATCATACTATCTAAGGAAAGCAGTTATTTAACCCTTGGAACTAGGCTGTTTCAATTTACGTGTGTGTGGATGTGTGTGTGTGTGCGTGTGTGTGTGTGTCTCTCTCTCTCTCTCAGAGAGAGAGAGAGAGTACCTAGACAGTTGTCTTCAGAAGGGCTTTATGCCAGCTACTCCTGGTTGCATTGCTACTCCTGGTTGCATTGAACACCACTGTAAGCTTGCCAGGATTCTGAAAGAAGCTAGGAGCAGACATAGATCCATCGCTGTGGTCTGGTTGGACTTGGCTAATGAATATGGGAGTGTGGACCATTCATTAACCCTTTCACCGGTATAACCGCCATATGGCGGTCGAGGTACCCATCGACACAAAAAGAATTATAAAAAATGAACCGCTCACACTATCGACTTGTTTTAAACACCAAAATAGAGCTTAAGCTTAGCTTTATTGCATATAATTTTTATTAACGCGCAGGTATACAGTAACTAAGGAAACCGTTACGTAGTATTCCGTCAAATTTTATTAGCCTAATCAGCAGTAGCATGGTTTCGCGGCTGATTGCGGACGGTGTTATTAGTTCGTTGTTCGACGATGAGTTTGGATTATCTAAAGCGGAGAGCGATGAAGGGAACTTGCAAGAGAGCAGTACAGATATTTTTGCTTTCATTGGATCTCCAACAGTTACTTCTAGGGAAGTGGAAGCTTTAGAAGATGCTGTGCATTCTTCTGATGATAGCACTAGCAATGGGTCTGAATCTTCAGATGCTGAAGGTGAGTCATAAACACTGGGAATGTCTTAGATAGCTGTGCTTAGCAATGCAATGATAGTTAGTTCTAGGTTTAGCTAATAGAGTATAGTAAGCTAGGTTATGCAGTTTACATATTAGCTGCAATGATAGCAACAAACACTGATTCAACACTAGCTAATGATAGCTATCACAGCTAACTCAATATTAGAGAGATCAATGTGTGATTTAGAAGTACATTTTATCAAGAAGAATGTTCAGGCAAAAAACATAAGTAATTCAAATAATTTTTATGTTTGCAATTTGTAGTTGTAAACAATACAAGTGAAGATGAAATATCTTCAAATTCAAGTGGACGTGCAAGCAGTTCAGATGAAATCAGTTGTCATGGAGACCCAACATTTGGACGTGGACGTGAACGAGGACGAGGTAAACATGAACGAGGTAGACGTGCATGTTCTTCTATTTGAAAGAAAAGAAATACATCTCGTCCTGGAAACCGACACGAATCTCGTATTCAATGCTCCTTTTGCAAGGTCCATTTATGTGTTGCACCTAACGTAACTGTTTTTTGAAGTATCATACTGTTACAGATTTTTTATTATAAGCAACATTTTTGTAAACCTTTAGATTTTTTATTATAAATATATAATTCAATCCTAGATGTAAATATAATTGTATAATCAACATATTATCACTTTTATATTAAAATAATTCAGTAAATATTATGAAACGTTAATTAAATTTTTGTGGTTTGTTGCTAGGCAACATATATGTGGTTTTTCAAAATCCCTAACTATTATGCTACATGAATATATATGGTTGCTAGGTACTTTTTTCAATGTTTAATTTGTTATGATTTTTTAAATCTATTTACATATTTTCTTTTTAAAAATCTACCGGTGAAAGGGTTAATACAATTTTCTCTCAGCCACTATCATGCACCTTCCAAATTTGGCTCTATTGTAGACAGTCTCTACTCGGGTTTATCAGCTATGGTATTGACTGATGACTGGTGTACCCCATGTATACCACTGAAGATTGGAGTCTATCAGGGAGATCCACTGTCAGTTGTAATCTTCAACACAGTTATCAACACGTTGGTGGATACTGTGAAGAACAAACCTGAACTGGGCTACAAGATCAGCTACACCAGGTATTCTATCAACATCTTACAATATGCAGATAACACTTGCCTAGTGGGTAACTCACCAGCAGCGTGCCAACAACTGTTGAATACGACCGAACAATGGTTGAATTGGTCAGGGATGAAGGCGAAAATTCCTAAGTGCAGTGCTACATCGTTTCAGGGATCAACTGGGCATTCTATCAACCCTCAGTTAACTTTGTCTGGTCAAAATATACCCTTCCTTGGCAACAACACCATCAAATTTCTTGGACTACCAATTCATATTCCGAATACTTCAGTGCAGTCCAAAATACGAATCAAGGAAAAGTTAGTCTCTCTTCTAACCATTGTGGACAAGATAGGAGTTACCAGGAGGCAGAAGTTGATGATATATAAGTTAGGTGTCTGTCCACGTCTCAACTGGCCCCTGACCATCTTTCAGTTTTCAAGTACTTGGATTGAGCGAGAACTGGAAGCTACTGCCACAAGGTTTTTGAAGAAGTGGTCAGGTTTAGCCAAGTCAGCAAACACCAGCATTCTCTATCTCCCCAAAAGAGAAGGAGGTCTCGAATTACCATCACTTTTAACTTTGTACAAAAAGTTACAAGTTTCACGACAGGCTCAACTACTGACTTCATCAGATCCCTGTGTGTGCAGAGTGGCAGAAGATGGTCTAAGGGCAGAAGAGAACTCCAAAAGAGTGAAGTTTCGCCCTGCAGTGATAGTGAGGAATACAATGCAGGAAATGCCATCTTGCACTAGAAAAGGACTGACAAGTGCTGGGAGGAATGCTGTAGTGAAACAAGCAATAACATCGCGCATGTCGACAGTACTTAATTTACCAAGGCAGGGGGGCATGATTAAGTCGAGCAAGGAAGGAGCAGCAGAGATCTGGGCCCAGACACTAAATACAATTCCTGAAAATGAATGGAAATTTGTGTTAAATGCAGCCCATGACACTCTTCCACATAATGCGAACCTTCACCTTTGGGGGAAAAAAGAAACCCCTATTTGTCCTCTATGCAAAAAGGAAAAACAAACTTTACTTCACGTACTGAACAACTGTGAAGTGGCTCTCAATTTAAGAAGGTACAATAAAAGACATGACCTTGTCCTTGCAGAGATCAGCAGGACTATCATTCTAAATCTACCAGAAGGATTTGAGACCACCACAGATTTAGGCTCTGAATATAGCTTCCCACAATATCTTGCAGCTACTGATCAAAGACCGGACATGGTATTGTGGAATGACACAACCAAGTCTGTAACACTACTGGAGTTAACAATACCCTTCGATACACTCCTTGAAGAAGCAGCTAAAAGGAAAGAAGTGAAATATCATGAGCTAGTGTCCCGCATCAAAGGGTCTGGATATGCAACTACCTTCTTGACAATTGAGGTAGGATCTCGTGGCTTACCCAACATTAGTGGATTCAGTCAATTACGACAAATAGTTGGTTTGTCCAAGATGGTGACAAAGTCTCTTATGAGAGAGACTACCAGACTGGCCATTATTGGGTCATATAAGATCTGGTGTTCCAGAAATAACATAAATATTTAACTTATTTGCTGTGTGTGGTACTAGTCTATTGTGCACTATTTTTGTAGAATAGTTAGACAAGTTTAAAGCTAGATCATGCCACCCCTCATTGATGATTGTAATCACATGTAATATCAATGAAGAGTTTTGTATATATATGAGAGAGAGAGAGAGAAACACAATCACTAGCCCTGTTGGGGCCTCACAAAAGTGGGCCAAGAACAAGCCCACTACTTTAACCCAACACTGCATTGTAATGTACCGCATAGGATCAATTATATCAGAAGTGAATTTGCTCACGTGTTCCAGTTTGGAATCCAAGTGTAGATTGCCAGCTCACACCTACCAGAAAATACAAAGTCTGAAAGAAAAATAATAAAATATGCACATTATATAGTTTACATGAAAAACTACGGAAATTATAGTAATGAAGAAAACTATTGATAAATAATTTTAAAGAGGTCTTCAGGGTTTCATCCAGAAATTTTTGTCTGGGGGGGTCAAAATTAAAGTAACAATTTTAAGTAATACTTTTTGCTATCTAAAATAATAGATTCCCTAATCTCACAACTAAGCAGAAATACTCTGAGTAAACTTTTCACTTTTTTTTGCCCTTGAAAGTACAGCTATCAATCCCCATTAGTGACATGAAACAAATCAAGAATCGACTTCGTAATAGACTTCAACTTTCTTCACTGTCGAAGCTAATGATGATAGCCATAGAAGGCCCACAACTTGACGAGGTTGATTTTGATGCTGTACTGTCACTGTGGAAATCGATGAAGCCCAGACGAATTTTGTTGTGATGCAAAAATACTGAACTCTGATTGTTTTTCCAATATAATATGACTTTTTTGTAGGCAATTAACTTTAATAGGTAGGTAAAAAAAGTGGGGGGGATATCCCCCCCTGGCATTTTGACTGGGGGGGTCAAAAAAAACCCTGTCCCCCCCCTGGATGAAACCCTGGTCTTATATAAAAGGGCATAGCTGGGGATCATATTTCGCAACAAGTGGAAAATGGCAGCTATCAGTTCTTGTCACCAACTTCCCGACACGATTTTAGTATGCGTTAATAGCAACTTAGTGCGCAAATAGGAAACAATGTCGTACAAGACAAACAAACAAAAAATGGCAGGCTATAAAAATATTGAAGGAAGAAGAGTACTGATTGCCATTGACAGGATGTACAGCATGATGCCACAGTACTGCTGCTCAATCAAGAAATACTTTGGCACACGCACACACACACATGAAAATGGTACATTCTCATAAGAGAAGAATCTAAATTAGCCAGAAATACTCACCAGTATACATTTTTAGAGCGAAACTTCACTTTTTCAACTCCGTTTAACTTCCCTGAGCATAAAGCAAACTACACTGCTGGCTGCAAGAAATTATTTGCTCATGTGATTGTGACGTGATGCCTAGGGGGCATTACATCAACATTTTATTACGACTACTTTTTGTTAAAAGCTTACCAACTTACATCAAAATATACAGACTGTGGCTAGTCTCTGGATTTAGCACAAGTTGTATGGCAGGAAATGCCATATTGCGTTATAGCTAGTGTACATGTGCTCAGTCTCCATGGCTCTGTTTTATTCATTATACACGTGCTACAGTATATAGCATTCATGAAAAGGAATGCTGACAGACAAACAGACAGACAGACAGACAGACAGACAGACAGACAGACAGGCAGACAAATGCACTACTATAACCCGCATGTGCGCTGAGATTTAATAAGAGTTACAAGTATATATGTGTGTGTAAGTGTGACTGGAGGGGATTTGAAGAAAGGTCGCGACACTTAAACGCCAGCATAGAATTTTAACTCCAGCAAGAATGCTTGAGATAATTATAACGGAAATTATGAAGGAAAGTCAGTGAGGTTAGTCTGGATCCCCTCCCCCTCCCCCCCCCCCCTCCCCCCTCCCCATAAAATTAGATAAAATCAATGTACATATACAAATAAAGCATAGCCTTCTTAGACTAGATTCACTATAGGGAGCATATGACCTCACTGAAATCTCTGGCACATTTCACCGTACATCAGAAACATGTGTATACACACACACACATACACACACATACCTTGAACTTTGAAAGAAATCCACCAATTAGATGATGCTTCTCTGCCACAAGTGACAGACTAAATCACAGAACTGTAATGTTTTCAACGAGTGGTGACACATCTGTGTCTATCTATGCCTTGCTTGTGTACGAATGCTCTCTCACACATACTATACTGGTATGGCTTATCTGTCACTGTCATGCCTCCCATGGAAACTCAGCACATGTAAAATGAATAAAACACAGTCATGGAGACTGAGCACATGTACCTGTAGCCAGCTATACCCATTTCAATAAAGTATAAGTTCATAGACATTACTGCAGTTATGCAACTAAAAAGAAATAAATGAACTAATTCTGTCTCTGTCCAGAATAGCCCTACAGTTTAAGCACTCCTTCTGGAGGTAGGGTTCTACATGAATTGATGCAACCAAATGTCAGTGAATCCAGCTGCCTCTCTGTCAGAGTAGTTTATGGCACACCTAAAACTGTAACTAAATCATACAATTAATTCAAGGTTTCTTCTACTACTATGCCTTCTGTCTCACAAAACTAGAGGGCTATTTTTTCTTGTCCATGACTTGATCAATGAATTACACCAAAATGTATAGCAATGACCTATGGCTATAATTCTAGTTACAGCCCTGCACAAGTGCATATGTAATAAAAATGAGATCACACAGCGAATACCCATGGTTGGTGCAACCAGCAAGTTTCAGCTACATCACTTAAGAAAGGTCAGGTTAACCAGCAACAGAAACCTAACAAATCTTAGCTATAGCTACATACACAAGAGCTAACAGTAAATACATTTTCGTATAGCTAGCCATAAGTCTCAACTTGCACGCGCATATGCAGCTCCAGAGTAAAGTAAAGTCACCAAAACATCTCTAACCTTTCTTACAGGGACACTCCACCCAGCTCAAGCAGCGTATTACTTACTGAGACTTGACAATAGAAAATCGCGACCTTCCTTCTAACGCTGACCGGGTGGGCGCGGACTGTTGTTATAGTTACAATCGTTTAACAAACAAATCTGGAAGGACGTACGCACTGATCTTGCTGGGGCTGGATGTACGAATAATCTCGGAATTAACTTTGCTCTAAGTATATTTATGGATCAGTGATGAATTTATTTAGTTAAAACGTCAGGTTGGAAACTAGGTGAGGTAGCTGAAGTATGCGCAATGGTGTTGTGGGAAATAAATTCGAGAATGCTTAGCTAAAGAGAGAAAAGCATACAAGCATACCCCATATGTCCATTGGCCTATATCTATGATAAAAGTCCAATGCTTGAGCACCCTTAGTATTCCTTTACTATCAAGAAAAAAATAAGCTTTAGCTAGTTACTCTATTTCTATTTTTTTTTAAATTTATGCACAATTGCTTCTCAAATTCTTCTTAGGGACTTTTTATATATTTTATTCTTCTCTAGAAATATTTCAAAATTTCATTCCAACACACGCAGGTGCATTAGTAGAAAATGGTACACGTATGCCTGAGGTAACAAAAAGATAAAAATCAGATATTAGGTATGCAGGAGAAATATTGGTATCACTGAATGATTGTCCAGCTATCACTATTAGACTAAAAGAGTAGAACTCCCAAATTGAAAGAGCATCTTTCAGCAGATCATAAATCAGAGGTTGCTTGCTTTAAGGGGGTAGTAAGCAATAAATGTATCTATTGGATGGGGCAGAAAGAACATTCACTGTAGCTCCGTTTTATTTCCATTCAAAATGTCGAGGTTGTTCAACACGTATATTCTATAGCCAATTGGTTGTCATGAAGCAAATTTCAAGTCTCTACTCACTAGATTTTAACTTTTAAGTTGGTGCTTTATGTTACTATAAGTCTGAAACATCCGATCCGCCACAGTGACAATTATTACCAGTGCATGATCAACTAATAGAACTACTAGTAAGAGTAAAAGAGTTGAAGTTGAATGAGTTACATTATTTTGATTACTCTGTATCTATAATATCTATGCTGCAATGCCCTATTTGCTGGTTTTAGTGGTAGATTAGTTGCAGCAAACTCAATATACAGTGAAACCTCATACAACAGGAGTGGGAGGGTGTGTGAAGGATTTCTATTTCAACAGTGGCTACATTCATTTTGGCTGTCGTTCAGAGTCAGATATTGTAAAATCCGATAAGCAAGCATTTTACAATGCATCAAAATTATCAATATAGTATAACTCAAATTAATGAAAAACAACAACAAAAAACAACAAAACAACAACAACAAAAACAACAACAACAGCAAATAAACAAAAACTTGTGGGTTCAATGAAAATGCACAAAGAAGTGGGATATGATAGAATGACAGGTGCTAGCTAGTCAGGCTAGAATGTTCACAGCTTCATTCCAGTTATCTTGAAAAGGACAATTCACTAGGGGGCCATCATCTTCTTGTAGGGGAGTGACCCACACTTGTAACAAAATTTATCACTTTGCTGTCGCAGCTCAGTCGCAGAGTGCTTGCGTGTTAAGCAAGCAGTCCTGGGTTCAATTCCTGGTGACAGCCAAACATTTTTTCTTCTAAATTCTGTATGGTTTAAAAAAAAAAAGCCATAAAAGAGAGGGAATACATCCACAAAAATATTTGTACACACAAAAGAAAAATAAATTAAACATACCTTTAGTAAACCAATTTAAGTCTATCACATGAAGTACAAGATAAAGACTTTAGTACTCTGCAAAACATATACCACACACACACACATGTACACACGCACACACACACACACACACAACAGTATGGTACATATAAATAATAGCTGGATAATAAATTTAGACATCATTTGATTGAACTCAGATATAGCTCTCGCACTAGAACAGTTAAAAATACATCTCACCTAAGTAGTACTGCCTTAAGGAATGCTTTATTGCATATATGTTTTTATTAATGCTCATCTACACAATCACATAGGAACCACGATGTCAAACATTCAGTATGCACACATGGCAGTTCTGGTATCTCAGGTTAATGTCAATGGCACAGACCTGGACTGAGCAAAACTTCAAAGTAGTGAAGTGTGTGAACTGATAACAACAAAAACAACGACAAAACCGACAAATATACGGCTGGTAAACGACACGAATGCTGCAGTCAAGTAACTATGCGTGAGGTGTTGATGCGTGTATGTATACAGGAGGACATATGAAATGGTATACAGTAGAATGTCAGTTATCTGAATAAGTTGCGACTTAGAGGTGTTCTGATAACTTAAAATGTATTATAAAAGCACTAATAAAGGGGTGTGGTCAAGCAATTCTTCTTGTCTGTACATGCTATTATTAGATTTATGGTGTTCGGGTTAACTGAAGTGTTTGGATAATTAACATTAAATTTCCTCGTTAATATTTAGACAAAGATTTTGTAGCGTCTCCTTTGGGAGCACTTGGTACAAGTGGCTTCATTATGATCAGAGTTGCGATCAAGCATTCTTGTACAAAAGGTAGAAGTTCGCCATAATTAATACCACTGGTGCCACACCGAGTGTACTAAATACCTATACGGCCATGACCGCTTAGGTCGTTCTGGCCCTGCACTGGTCGTCATAACACAAGACAGATGGGGAAATGATAGTTTGTTTATCACATGAACAAACACACACACATATACATAATCCTCTAAAACACTCAACTTCTTCCTTGCACCCAACTATCCTAAAATCAAATCTCAGGTGATAAAGTATAATCCATTAGACACAAATGGGTACAAATATTAGTGTGTGTATGTGTGTGTGTATGAGCGCAATGTGTGTGTGTGTGTGTGTGTCTGTGTGTATATGTGTGTGGTAGAAGGCAAGACTAGTAAGTACACTGATCTGCAGTCACTGCAGGTTTCTGGTCTTCTTAACTCTTTCACCGCCATAGAGGCCACATGGCGTTCTCTGTATTAAAAAGAAAAAGAAAAAAAGATCAATTATCCATATAAAGTTTCGATTTTTATTGCTTTGTACGTTGCTCTAACATAGTACTGTCCGGGCGCATCCTGGACAGGAAGAGTGAACGTTTGGAACTGCACTTTCTTTCCCCTTTTGCTTAATTCACCTGTCTTATTCATGCCTCACCTTTCCCCTTGCATTACTCCTACTTGTACCTTATTAACACTAATTCATACTAATTATTACTGCCTCACACACACTCATACTCTCTCCACTCACAAAGACTCTTTGTCATTTTAGGGCCCCTGCCCTGGCCTCTCTATAAAAGAGTCAGGGTAGAGCCACCAGTTGCCTTGCTATCTCATTTTTGTCAGTTTGTACTTTTTCTTGCTGCTGAAATTATAGTGCTTATTAAGTAATACTTTGCTTATTAGTGGCCGGGTGACTGTTTGTCTGGGATTCAAGGGAGGTTACAGTGCGATTTTCCTGGCCTTCCTGCCTAGTTAACTGTCATTCCGAGCACGCTCCATCAAGTACTTCCGGTAATAAAAAAAATCGAAATGACAGCACAGGTATTTAGTTGTTGTTTTTTTTACATTATAAAAAAATATGGCTGCTGGAACGCTAACCATTCAGTTGTCTGTCCACACGGTGATCATCATTTGCATTATAGTAAACAGTTTTGTCTGTACCTGCTTTTAAAATCTATCTCTTGCTGAATGTCTGTGCAGAAAAAAAAAAAAAAAAAAAAATTACATTTTCATGTTACCGAACTGGTAGTCATAAACTTGGCAGTGAAAGGGTTAAAGAATATTACATTCTGGAAATCACTGAACTATAGAAACACTTGACTCCAGCCCCTGTGTAACTAATGACTAACTATCATGTGTACCATTCCTTTTCTTCTTTCACTTTCATTTCATCACTGTAACTATGTATGTGCGTGTGTGAGACCAGGTGATTGTGCGTGGCTGTCATCAGGTCATTGACCAAATGATCCGGGAACTCTTCACCTTTCATTTGTATTCAATACTTTACAAATGAAGAGTTGAATAAATATAATGTGTGTGCAGTGTGTGTGTGTGTGTGTGTGTGTGCAGTGTGTGTGTGTGTGCAGTGTGTGTGTGTGTGCAGTGTGTGTGTGTGTGTGCAGTGTGTGTGTGTGCATGTGTGTGTCCAGCCACACCTACAAAATGTTTCAAAGGATTATTCAGTTAGTAAATGAAGTGACAAGAGTTCTAAAAGTTCAGACTCTAAGTCGCTCCCTATATATTTCAAGTTGTCTAAGTGTGCATTAAATGGAAATATCCTTAAGCCAATTACAATTATGAGTAATAAATATAGTAATCAATAAAAGATCATTTCAAAAGGCCTATTTCTTGAGTTGTTAGTGCAGTTAAAAAGTCATTCTAGAGTTCCTCACCTCTAGTTGTATTGAAGTCCAGGAGTCCTTAACTCGTGTAGACCAGTGGAGTAGTCACAGCACTATTACACCTGCCAGCCACTTCACACTCCTACATTGAAAGTGTATGTCTCAAGTAAAATTAGCTTAACATAATTCAAGATTCTCGGATTGGTGTTATCATGGTTGTAATTCTAATATATGTAGACATTTTGTAGCGAAATAGGCTAGTTTAGTACAGTAGAAGTTGTTAAATTTACACCCTCCATAATTATATTATATTTATAATAAATACCACAAAACTTTATGAAAAATTGGGGCAAATGTATCTCCATGAAAGTCAAAATAATATCTGGGATGTGTGTGTATGTACATATATGGATGATGGGGGGAGGGTGGGGGGCGGAGGGAGGCAAAGCAATTTTGTCCAATGAGACCACATTATCATTTCCTTAGCTCCAAAAGATATGATTACTGCTCAGTGATGCATCCCCAATACACTTGCCACAGTCTGCCTTACACTGCTGTGGAAAGAAGTATCTCACAAATGAAGCTAATTAAATTAGACAAAGAATTAGGTTAGTCATTGTACATTGCTTTAAATTCACCAGAACAGTTATCTAATGATGACTAATTGATATTTGGAAGAAAAAAAATTCATATCTCAATGTGTTCTATTTTTTTATTGTAAATATTGAATACAATTAATTTTAAGACGTCTTTAATCCCTAAGGGGAAGGGCGGCAAACTAGATTTAAGGAGATGTACAAGCCCCCACCCCTCCGGTCCCTGAAGTAAACCCTGGTATTACACAAGATAGAGCAATACCATATAACTGTGGTTAGGAAGAAAACCGATGGGTCCAGCCACTGGTACTGCGGCTTCAAGCCATGAAGGATGAAACATCATCCCTAAAGTTAGTACAGCTAGCAACAGTCTTATAGAGAATCATTCCTGGCATCACGTGATAAAATGCAGAGTAGTGGTAGAGTATGAGAATGAAGTTAAAAGTCATGCAAACACACACACACACACACACACACACACACACACAAAGCTCAACCGTGGTAATTATATATGCAATAATTGGCAGCGAGCGAGACACTGTCAGGGGTAACACACTAAACAGTCAGGGATATATTATTGCAGGCGAGAGACACTTACAGGGGTAAAAATGAAAAAATCGGGGATGTTTGTTTATTTTTTTTGTATATATGTATGGACGTACGTATGTCATTTTGTACTTTGACCCTCGCATTTTTTTGTTAGTTATGTGGTCTACCCCGTCCCAAATTGCACTAAACACAATCCTCTGGTTTATCGATCAGTACCCATATCACCCTAGAAATTGAATTGTTTACCGTTTTGAATTCTTTTGCGTGTGCAGTCAAACTTGAAAACTTAAGGGACTTCCATTTCTATTCGAGTTAGTGGCGGTGGTAAGTCAATACGCTCTTTGTCATGGTTATAAGCCGTGCGCACAGTATTTACCTGAAAATACATTGTCCAGTAGACTACTGCGAAAGTAAGTCTGTGTAGGTGCATGTCCAGTTGTGTCAAAGCATTGTGTGTTACAACCACTACTTAGCTAAAGAATATCACAAAGAAAACTTTTAAATAACGTGTATTGTTTTGTTGTTGTTGTTGTTTTCCTTCCAAGCAGTTGCAGAGAGTTGTTGCACTGAAATCCCTTTACCCTGTATGCTAAATTAAAAAAACTGGACCTTATTTTCAGTAGCTTCAGTGTTAGAAGTCAAAATCAATAGTATAGTCTTTAGGCTCGCTCGCCATTTGTGCTCAAGCACATCACTAGTTATATATGCTTGGATGTACGTGTATGTATGTAAATTTTGACTTTGACACTCACGATTCTTGTGTTCACTCATTACCTTGGTTAACACGCTGTTTGTCATCACTGTTCATACTTGACAATCCATTGCCCAACATGTCAAGCCACCAAGAGACTACAATGTAAATCTTGTGTTGGTATATCCAGTGAATGAGTGCATGTGAGAGTGTTGTGTGTTACATGTGCTGACTAGCTAAGAACAAACAATAAATATAATATTTGCTGCTTTCTGTGTTAAACTACTTAGGTTCCTTTTTGCATATTTCATTAGTAAGCAAGTCTTACATAGAGTTAGGATTTATACAGCACAATAATTCCTTGGAAAAACTTGTTGTTTTTTAAGTACCAAAAATTGCCATGAGTGGTCTCGTACGCTAATTAAAAAAATGTTGGCAGTGTAAATTGCTTGAACAAACAAATTGTACATGATGATTTCATAAAGATGAATTTTACTCTTTCTCCTTATATGCCAATTTTTATTAACATCACAAGTAAAATGCCTTTCCTCCCTAGGACTGTGTATATGAGTGGGTGTGTATGATTGTGTGCTTGTGTACTTGAGCTATAGCAGAAGGAAGGGTGTGTATGGTCAGTGAAACTAAACCACCTTCACTACCATACAAAATCATTATGTACCAGCTATAATTTATGTACAGATAAGCTTTAAACAAACACAAGAAACAAAATAAAACAAACAAACAAAACAAACAACAAACAAACCACAACCAGCATTGTCTGTTGAAGAAAATTAACCGACCAAACCCATATCGTGACTTATACAAAGACTTGCAACTACCTCTATGAGGCCATGAGACCTGCATTTGGTAATGGTAGTCAATACTATACTGTATCATACCAAGTTGCTTATGGCCTTAGTGGTCGTCATGGCTCCTATGACCTGTCCTAGTCTTATTCTATGAAGTGCATGTGAAAAATGGCCACTTTTCCTTCTCACCACTGTGCACCTGGATACTGGAAGCCAATATTATTTGGCCACCATAAGGAAATTCCTGTTCCCTATTCTCACAACATAAAAAAAAGTAATGCTTCATAGTGACCTTAGAAATTGGGGAAAGAACATACTTTTACTCCAGAAAAAGCATATGATAACTAAGCTATCAGGGTGTCATACAGGATTCTGCGCTGGGGATGGTGTACTTAGCCAATCTCATTTTGGAAACCCACACTGCTTTGATGGACATGCCTATGTGAAAGTGTATACACCTTACACTGATGAAACCTGGTTATACAAACTAATATGACACTGTGCTTCTGAAGCTGTGATATTAGCACTTGTGCGCTTAGAGAAACTGACAAATTTACTGACATTGCCTTAGAGATACATAATAAAAAGGGATGACCACATAGTAAACTGTTTAAACCATAATTAAGCAATTGGCAATCTGAAAAAGTCCTTCAACAACAGCTCAATGAAGAATAAGCGGATAAGTAAAATGATTTCACTGAAGTTTATTAGAATTACATGAACTAAAATGATAGGAATTCATACAGGATTTTTCACTGGGGGGAGAGAGAAGAGAGAGATTTGTAGAGTCACAAAAACCGTTCAGCCACATGAAAATGGTGAAGTCATGATCATGAAAATTTGGACAAACTACTACGAAATGCTACAATGTTTTTCATATCTTATATTGAAATAAATTCAGAAGAGGTAAAAGTTAATTAGGGTGGAAATTCCAGGGCTCCCATAACCTGCATGAAACAATGTGTCTAGAACAAAGTAGAAACATATGTTGAGTTGTATGCAATGATTTTCTCCCCCTCGTTGTCCAGGAGCACACCAAAGGATGTAGGGTAGTCATGGGAAAGGCTATGAGGGAGGATAATTTTAGTGGAGCATGCTTTAGAATAATTCAGTAACTAGAAACCATTCCAACATGCACCCACACTTTCTCACAAAGAAATTCAAAATTCAAAAGTACTACGGAACAAACAAACTGAGGAGACTTTTTTTATAAAGATATAGCTAAAACTACCACAAAATATCTCTATTATAATTCAGGGCACGTTTGCTCCCTACATTCATTCATTCATACAGTAACTAACTACCTTAAAAAAATTGTTCAGGAAACACAACTTCACCGGGAGAACACTGATAGGGTGCCCCAGGCAGAAAAAATACTTCGAAACCCACCGACCGCTAGCCATAAAACTACTTACCTAGAAGAATAAGCCAGGGTAGACAGCAAAAGCTTCCTCCCAGTCCACCAAGACACAAGACACAGTAGCTGTTTACGAATCACAGTAGACAGCGCGCAACACTAGTTTTGACGACCACTACCAGTAGAGAATTTTACATCCACGGTAAAGCGTTTTTAACTTATTTAACCTGGCGATACTTACCTATACTTAACTGGAAAAGGGTTTTCCACGAGACAATGCAATATCTTTGCGAGACACTGCTGGAGGAACCGCAGAACGGTCCAGCGTACCGCCGAGCAGCGAAGTACTTAGGGCCTGAGGGACAGTAGTTCAAGATACGCAGAGACGCCTATGTCTAGGCTACAGTACATAGCCTGATGAATTTTTAACATAGTTACCTTTTCAACAATTGCATTGGAGGGACACTATAACCTCAAAACTGGGGCACTATAAACCAAGGAGGGGTCACTATCTAATTGTGTTTTTCTCTGGAAGGACCTGGCATCTGAGTGATCAAGTTAGGAGACCCTAGTCACAATACACAATTACACAAAAAAAACTACACCAGTTATAAAACTGTGCAGTGGTGTGCAAACTATAATTAATCCACAGCTATGTTATCCTTAACCGTTCCTAGTTTTATAATTTTGCTTAATATATAATGTAAGAAGTTATCTAATGGACCCTTCAGTAAATCATGGGTAAAACAAAGGTGTAAAAAAACAAACAGACATGTAAAACTATAGTAGAACATGGTACAATGTTTTACTTAAGGTTTCCTGTCAAGTAAAACAAGTATGATTTACTAAACAAGTAAACTAAGCAGTAAATCTTTAGTGTAATAGTTTCCTCAATTTTGTAAGACAAGCATCTTCAAGCAATGCATAGCTAGGTTAAGACACATCCTATATCATGACTATATTCAGGAGAAAAATAAGATGTAGTTTATAACATTAGTATGAGGAAGTGTTATAAGAGTGTTCTTATTACATTATTATAACTATGTTATAAGTAATTCAGCGAAGCGAGCGAAGCGAGCGGAGCTGACTCTCTAATGAGTTCGCGATATATATATATATTTAGGTCTAGAAATTGTTTTTGTTCTTGCGTGGGCGTACGTGTGTACCCTTTCTCCTACGCGCTTGCGCGGGCCGGGTAACCTTCTTAGCAACATTTTGTTTTGTTTACCCGCTGTACGAAGTAGCGATGCCCAGTAGACAAAACGTTCCCTTTATCCTACGCGCTTGCGCGGGCCGGGTAACCTTCTTAGCAACATTTTGTTTTGTTTACCCGCTGTACGAAGTAGCGATGCCCAGTAGACAAAACGTTCCCTTTATCCTACGCGCTTGCGCGGGCCGGGTAACCTTCTTAGCAACATTTTGTTTTGTTTACTCGCCGTACGAAGTAGCGATGCCCAGTAGACAAAACGTTAGAAAGTCTAGAGCTTTGAGGGCGTTAGGAACTCCAGAAGAAAAAGTAGTAAGGAGAGAGATAAGAAATGAAAAGGACAGGGCAAGGAGGAGGAGAGCTAAAACGAAACAGAAACAGGTAGCAAAGTAAATAATCTTTCTTTTTGAAAAGCCATTAAATGTTCCTAATTTATTTATTAGACTATTCCTGAGGATTACTGTACCAATCAACTTTATACAGCTGTAGACTCAACTACTCTTGAAGACACTGAAAATGCAGCCACACCATCTGAACAAGAAGCTAATATCCCCACTACTTATTGTACTGCAAGAGGAAGGAAAAGACATCTATCAGAGGACATCCATTCTCATATACACCCAAAGCAGCAAAAAAAGTTGCAGAAAATATAACTCAAACAATTTCGATACCGCAAAGCCTTTCAGCTTATCAGCAACAAATGCAAGAGGTAAATATAAAATAAAATATATACTTCAATAAGTTAATACGAGACATATTTTCGTTTAGGAAACCATTATGCAGAGAGCAACGTCTACAACTAATGTCACAAAAACAGCAAGTCACACATTTGTTTGAAAGTAATAGTGAAAGAGATCACAGGCTCCACTGTTTGTCCACTAACCAACTGTTGAGAACAGCAAATGAATCTTCATTACAAAATTCCTCTATCAGTTGTCAACTAACCAACAGCAGATATTGGCTGATGAAACACCACTTCAACGGGAGACTAGATTGTCTCAAGTTAGGGGGAACAGGTCAAGACAACATCCCCAGGTTCCATTGCACCATATTATTCCAGCATTTGATGATCCTCAAGTTCACACAGCAATGCGTAATTTTCATGCTAAAATCTCATTGATTACTATCCCAGTCTGCATAACGTGTATGGAGAAGTTTCCAGGAAATGTTGTCGATGTAGCCGGGATAAACATATCCCTAAGCTCTATTCAGCTCAAAATAACATGCATCCTGGAAACATTCCTCCACTTGCAGGTTAAATTTAATGTAAAACTATAAAAATTAACCTAACTCTATTATCAAACTATGTAGTCTAAGATCTACTTCCATTTAACATACTCTGCTCTCCCTCTGAATATGTTATAGTACCCAAACAAACTCTTTTATTTTTTATTTTTATTAAACCACAAAGTTTACATCAGCTATAACTGTAATGATGTATGACATTTTTAATTAAATAGCGGTATATTCTGTCTAAAACACCAGCCAATAACTTTGATGGTAAAATAATTCATTATTCTTATATTATCACAAATAATATAACATTTAAACTTTATTATATAAAGCAATACTATGTAGCTGATTACGAATTACATTAATAAAATAAATAAAAAAATAATTCATTACTCTTGTTTTACCACAAAAAGTATAACATTTAAACTTTATTATACATAGCCTAAATTTTATAACCTTCATCATACAGTGGTATAGAATAGAAGCACCAATGAATCTATATGAAACAACAGACAGACATAACATTAACAACATCAAAATAAATAACTGTATCTATAGCTGCAATTACAGGGAACATGCATCGCTCGCTTCGCTATTTTGCGCTATTCGAGCGCACCACTAGTTGTAAATATCCTATTTGGCGAGCGAGCGTAGCGAGCGAGACACTTACAGGGGTAAAAATGAAAAAATCGGGGATGTTTATTGGCGAGCGAGCGTAGCGAGCGAGACACTTCCAGGGGTACACAATCGAAATCGGGATGTTTATTGATATATAGTGGACGTATGTATTTCCTTTTGGGGTACTTTGACCTCGGCGGGGGTTTAGTTGGTGTGTTAGTTATGTGTCGACCCCGTCCCAAATTGCACTAAAGCGGTAATCCATCTGGTTTATCATCAGTACCCCGTGAAGGCAGCAACCCTAGAAATTGTTTAACCGTTTGAATTCTTTTGTCGGGTGCCGTTTTCTTCGAGGTAAGTTGCGTTGGTAATTCAATGCGCCGTTTGGTCATGGTTATAAGCCGTGCGCAACAGTATTTACTTGAAAATACATTGGCCACTAGACTACTGCGAAGGTAAGTCTGTGTAGGTGCATGTCCAGTTGTGTCAAAGCATTGTGTGTTACAACCACTACTTAGCTAAAGAATATCACAAAGAAAACTTTTAAATAACGTGTATTGTTTTGTTGTTGTTTTTTTTCCTTCAATTCAAGCAGTTGCAGAGAGTTGTTACTATGGCACTGAAATCCCTTTACCCTGTATGCTAAATTTAAAAACTGGACCTTATCAGTAGCTTCAGTGTTAGAAGTCAAAATCATTCATATTAAAATAGTATAGTCTTTAGGCTCGCTCGCCATTTGTGCTCAAGCACACCACTAGTTTATTTGTATTATTTTGGACGTACGTATGGGGGTCATTTGGTACTTTGACCCTCGCGTTTTTTTTGTTTTTAGGGGTGGTGCGACCCCATCCCAATTGCACTGAACAGAATCCTCTGGTTTAGACGAGTCCGGAGACGCCAGCGTATTCGCCCTATAAGGAAGGTTGAATTGTTTACCTTTTTGAATTCTTTTGGGCGGTGCAATCCAAACGTGAAAACTTAAGGGCCCCTTCTATTCTGAGTTAGTGGACGGTGGTAATTCAATGCCGCCTCTTTGTCATGGTTAGAAGGGGGGCTTGCGCAGACGTATTTACTTGGAAAATACATTGTCCACTGGACTACCACTAAGTAATCTGTAGGTGCATGTGCCGGTTGTGTCAAAGCGAGAGGTGGGGGTGGTTTCAGGAGAACAGAGGGACAGGCGCCATAATTTAGCTATAGAATATCACAAAGAAAAAGTTAATAACGTGTATGTTTTGTTTGGTTGCTTTTTTTCCTTCAATCAAGCAAGGTTTTGCAGAGAGTTGTTACTATGGCACTGAAATCCCTTTACCCTGTATGCTAAATTTAAAAACTGGACCGTATTTTCAGTAGCTTCAGTGTTAGAAGTCAATAAGTCTTTAGGCTCGCTCGCCATTTGTGCTCAAGCACACCACTAGTATATTGTGCATTTTTCACAGTGTAACTTCTACCCGCCGTCAGACTTCGGAAGCTCGCGCGATCGCTATCACAGCTATCCAATCCATGCTTACGTACAAGGCAAACGCATGAAGGAGCTCACTGCGTGGGTGGAAAGGGGAGAGGTGTGGCTTTAATAGGTGAGTTATTGCGTACTGATTCGTAGAAGACCTGGCTGCACCAAAAAAACTGAGTTAAATCTGTGAGGAGGCCAGGGTCTATCATCATGAACCATTTCTCTGAAGCTAGAGGGTGTATCCCTTGTAAAAATAGTTTATTGAAGTTGAGGCGATCTATTTTTTGTCGTGTAATTTTGGAGAGCTGGTTTGTACGAGAGTCTATCATGGTTTTGAAATTGGCACTTCCTCTTGTAAGTAAATTTATAGATAACTAAATTAGTTACATAGCAGGCTATTGATTAATTAGGTTAGCTAACCCTAGTTTAAGTATCTACCTATATTAACTCATTTCCTGAGACAATATAATGTGACTACAATAGCAGTTAATAAAAAAGCAACAAAGAAACTTGTATGCATATTATGAAAGACTGTAATTCGCAAATTTCTATCATTTTGTTCACTATGCATATAATTAGCGAGCGAGTGAAGCGAGCGAGACACTATCCAGGGGTAACTCAATTGAAAATTGGGGATGTTTGTTGGCGAGCAAGCGAAGCGAGCGAGACAGTATTAGGGGTGGATAATGCAAAATCGGGTATATGTTCGATGTATGTATATATATATATATGTATGAATTGTACGTATGCCCCTTAAACGCGCGTGCGGGTACCTTTTTTCTCCTAAAAACACAGTTTTTTAGGCTTGACTCCACTTTCTTCTGATACTAAGCATTAACAAAGTCTTACTTGAAACTTGGGCTCCAAATTGTGGAATAATTCCTGCAAAACGCTTGTTTTTCAAGTCCCAAAAAGTTATGTAGTCAGAATTGCTCAAGTTTGATACTATAGAAATTACCATTACTCAGGTAAGAGTGTAATTTATTGTTTGTGTTTGCTAAAATTAATGGTCAACTGCTATTATACTGTTTTGCATGAATTAAGCTAAAATATAAGTTATGTAGTAACAATACTGTAGTTTTAACTAGGCAGGCTCACTCACCATTTGTGTGCTCAAGCACATCACTAGTTTATATATATGTGGGGACTTGCGTATGTCTGACCTTCGCATATTTTTGTGCTAGTTCGGTGGTCGATCCCATCCCAAACTTCGCTAAACAGAATCCTCAGGTTTAGCGATCATTACCCGTATCACCCTAGAAATTGAATTGTTTATCGTTTTGAATTCTTTTGCGGGTGCTGTTAAGACTTGAAAACATACCGGAATTATATTTCTATTCGAGTTTGTGGCGGCGGTGAGTCAATGCGCTCTTTGTCATAGTTATAGCTGTACGCAACAGTATTTACTTGAAAACTCATTGTCCACTAGAACCACGAAGGTAAGTCTTGTGTAGATATGTCCAGTTGTGTGCAAGTATTGTGCGTTTTAGCTACTACTTAGCTCAAGCATATCACAAAGATAACTTTTAAATAATGTTTATTTTTATTTTTTTCAATTCAAACAGTTGCGGGGAGGGGTTACTATAGCATTGAAATGCCTTTTTGTATAAACGTAATTTAAAAACTCGACCATATTTTTTGTAGCTTTGAGTGTTAGAAGTTAAAATCAATCATATAACAATTGTGTAGTTTTAGCCTCGCTCGCCATTTGTGCTCAAGCACATCACTAGTTTTATTAGAATCACATAGCTAGTAATATTAATCTGGGCAGAGAGCTGAATTCCGTACCTTGGTAATACATGACACCTCCTTAAAACACTGATGCTCATAAGTTACTTGGGTTTGACATAGCTTACATGATGCTGAAGGCATAGGTTTTTTGGTTTTTTCCCCTGAAAAATCAGTGATGGCCTGACAAGTGTGGCTACTTTTGTTTTGTTCTTTTTTGTCGTATAGTTCTTCTGGAATAATTTCCAAGAACTCCCATTCTTTATTGTTCTGCTGTTTGTGGGTCACTACAGAGGCTCTCAAGAACTTAGTGCAGCAGGTAAAGGGTTGTTGTCACTACTTACAGTAAAGCCCATTAGCAAATGGAAATAGTAAGTTCAATGAAGATGGTGGTATAGTGTACATTTAAACACGTGACTAGCACGTGCAGACACTTTAAATTACTTCGTAGTAGTGCTTGCAATATAGGCATATGAACTTTTCAGTTATCAGAGCATCTCTGGTCCCCTGTGTTCTGTGTTACAACTGTGGGCTAGAATTGCTAATAGTGCAGTAGTTTTACAAACAAAAAGTCATCCCACTACTAACTACAAATGCAAGAGTAAGAAGTTGTAATATGTACCACAAACTCTCTCATGGCACAAAGGAGACTTAATTATATGATTTCAGAGTCAAGTAAAGCATTACAGAGGTGAGACGATATTTGGATACACCAATGCTTGTAATGGCCTTGTCAAAGGATTAGTTGACTTGGTAGCCAGCCACCCTCTTATATACCATATTTTATAATGGTGAGCCAGCCATTTAAAATATGTAGTTTTGAGGTTGCACCTGTGGTTATGGCTGGATCATGCATACGTAGTAATTAGGAGAAGAGCTTCTACTAACATCTGTTTAGTGGATAAAAGCTAAATTTTGATTAAAACTGTTCATTATTCATTTTTATTTTAAGAGTATGTCTTTTATGTGACTACTTAGCTACCTGTACTGTATTAAATTTTCCAGAAATTAGATTTAGAATTGCATTTTTTCCAGTTTGAATATTTACCATAATTGAAAACTGATTCAAGCTTCTTACACCACCAAATTAGATATACTAAAACTTTATATAGTATAAGTTTAGTCTACTAAGTGTGAAGACACTTAGTTTAAATTTACTACTCTTTTTCTGTCTTAACAGATCTAATATTTCCGCATTTATGCCAGTACTTTGCATTGCCATAACTACAGATGTAACCTAAAAACTGCATATTAAAGATGTTTTATGAAGATATAAATATGTGTATTAAAAAAATTTTTTTCGTTTTCTAGCTTAAACACAACTGTACCTGTAGACCAATGAAGAAAATAGACAAGTTTATACTCTTTAAGCTGGGTCACTGCAATATGATCGAACAATTTCATATTGAGCACAAAACTGAGATGCACTTACAGGTGTAGTTTCAAATGAAATTCTTGTTACAATCAAAACTGTATTGTTAAGGAGAAATTGCGCCCCCACACATGCTACTAACAAGGGAGTATGTACAATCTATGTACATAACTGATATACGGGATTTTTCGCTGGGGGAGGGGGGGAGGAGGACAAGGGAGGAGGAGAATTCTTAGAGTCACAAAAAACAACAGTTTAGTCACACAAAAATGGTGAAGTCATGACTATGAAACAGATTGTCAGATGAAAATTTAAACAAACTATTACTATTTGCTATTGAAAGACCAGAACTATAGAAAAAGTTTATTTTAAAGAAGTGTTGGACATTTTAACAAACTAACAGAGTAAGGCTATACTTTTTTCATGCATGTATCTTATACAGATTAATTTTTTTTTATGTGGGGGTGGGGGGGGTGGGATGTGTGTGTCGGGCGGTGGGGGGGGGGGAGGTACTTAATGTATGGGGAGGGAAATCCCAGGCCTCCCTTCAGTATTTCTAATACTGTCTCGCTTACCAACAAGTTCTGAACTGGTTCTGGTATGACCTGTTTGTGCTTCTATGAGGGAAGAATTGTTAATGATAATGTGTTATGTTTGTTAATATGTTACTGTGTGTGGCTTCCCTACATTTGCCATGACGACTGATATCACTCCTCAGCTCTAGGAAGTTCGGTAAGTCTGATGCCTTGTTGGCTAGTGAGCATAGTGAGCTAGACACTATATACGGGTAACAAATTGAGAATCTTCAGGGATGTTTGTTTGTTTATATAATATTTGGACATACGTACGTCATCGTGTTTTTGTGTTTGCTTGGTGGTCGACCTAGTCACCATAATCCACTAAACGGAATCCTTTGGTTTATCAATCTTTACTTGTATCACCAATTGTTTACCCATTTGAATTAGGTTGTGTCTGAAATATCTGATTTTGTGTTATGTCTTACAAACTTAGGAGTTCATTTTCTATTTGAATTAGTGGCGGTGAGTTATCTTGGCTAATGCAGTATTTGTCAGAGTTTTAGCCCTAGCAACAGCATTGTTCTTACTTGAAAATATAGTCAAAGTCACGAATAAAGCCACGTGTCGGTATATCCAGTGAACAAGTGTATGTGTGTGTGTGTGTGTGTGAATGTGTAGTGATACAGCGACTGCTTAATTAAAGAATATTGGCATTGAAACCCCTTACCATATGTCACTTAAAAACTTGACCATTTTTATATAGCTAGATTGCCTTTATTCAGGAACGCAGGTTATTTAGATGAAGCTATCACTACTATAAAATAGTCAATAGCTACATAGCTACTTGTAATTACTTTCAGGACTAAATAGACGGAATGATGCCTTCTAAATCTAGGTGAACGAGGTGTAAGACAATCTAAATAAATAATAGACGTATTGTTACTTTTGTAAGCAGATTTTGTAATCAACTTTTATCAGATTCTACCTTGTGTGAATTAACTATGCATAATGGCTCGCTCGTCATTTGTGCTGAAACACATCACTAGTATTTATTTGTTTATTCAATTATTTTAGTTATTTCATATTGCTCATGTGTATCCTAGCTTCCATATAGCAGCTATTGTTATTGCAGTCAAATGTATTGTTTCTACACTTTGTTGTAGTTGTTGTATTGGATCTACAATAGGTTTAAATTATCATAATTTTTTCTTCACATTAAGTTATATCCTTGGTCATGCATGTGTTAGATTAATTCCACTGGGAGAAAACTTTCAGTATTGTAAATGATTTTTGATCCAATTTTAACATTGATGACGAACAAAATATCCTAAATATGAGAAAGTTTGATCTATTGGTTATCCATTTGTAAAATTGCACCGTATGTGCACATGTAAACCTGTTAATCCCATCCTTTAACACGGATATTCCCTTCCCATCCCATCCCCTCTCCCACCCACCCCCACCCCCAGAATTTCTGTATTTTTTACCACATTTTGCATCACTAGTAATTGTATAACCTGCTACTGGGAAACCTCATTCCGCAACTATTGATTTACATAGGATGTATTGTGTTGTTGTCCTCTCCCAGATAGTCATTCTGTCCGGGATGTCTGTGATACTAGGACTGGTCATGGCCGCTGACACGCTCCTCCCCCAGGTAAGCCAGGCACATGTTGTTTTGTTGTTGTGGTTGAAGGGTAGGCAACATAAGTTTGGATTTATCGAGGTGTATGTTTATTGTATACTGAATTTATAGGTATGTATATGTCATAATAATACATAGGCATACTTGGCAAGTTGGGTTGTGTCAAATTCTGACAACCTTTGGTAAGGAGTGCTTGTAACTAAGAAGTTAGTTACCATTAAGGCTTGCAACAACTTGGTTTATATAGGGACAAATAGGGAGGGGAGTAGAGGGAGGTAGGGTAATAGAGAAAAGTGGAATGCCTTTAATCGCTGTTCTTCACATTTGAATGAGGTAAATATTTTATGCTAGATAAAAACAATACTGGCTAGTTTTATACTAGCTAGTACCTCGCCACACTAGGAATGCTTGATGTACTAACTTAGCAAAAGGCTTATCCATTGTTACACTGTTAAAAATGAGGAGTTCAGGTAAACCCCAAAAGTGGGTTTCCAGTAACTGGGAAAATTAAACTCCCCTTGGATGGTCACGGCAACTCTTCTGGGGGCGTAAATAAATTTCTATGTGGAGCATAGTCTGATGAAGAAGTATAAAAGTCACTGAAGGTTAGCAATTCTACTGTGAACTAAAAAGGATGTTTCTTCATCCCATACTTAACATCCATCTTCCTTGTGGTACTTACCAGTAGCTTCTCTGTTAACTTACATGTTTCAGCTTTCACTCTGTGATATTTTGTGTTGGGTTTTACTAGACTCATGAATATCATTAAAATATGTTAACTACCATCCATGGAGTTCCCCTAACTCCTTTACTGGTTTACTCCCCCAAATTACTCCCCTAGGAGTTACTCTAACTCCTTATAACATTGTTTTGTCCTTTACCTCTTGATTTAATTTATCAGTCTGCTTTTTTTTTTTCCTCACATATTTTTCTGACCCAAAATACACAACACCTTTGTCGCTGTAGTCATTATCGGAATGCTTTACCAACCTAGTTCAGCTTTATTCATGAATATACACTTGATCGAATATACACTTGATCGGCAGTGGCATCACTGATATGCTGTACCAACCTGGCTTACATGAATTACTTAATGAAATATTCATGGATACACACTATTGTTGTCGCTTTTTCTCACTTATTTTTCTTGACCTATGCAAATACACTCTACTCTTATCTGGCAATGCTTTACTAACTAGCTGACGATGCTTTACTAACTAGCTGACGATGCTTTACCAACTAGTAGACGATGCTTTACCAACTAGTCGACGATGTTCTACCAACTAGTTGACGATGCTGTACCAACTAGCTGAAGATGCTTTACCAACTAGCCGACGATGCTTTACTAACTAGCTGACGATGCTTTACCAACTAGTAGACGATGCTTTACCAACTAGTCGACGATGCTCTACCAACTAGTTGACGATGCTGTACCAACTAGCTGACGGCGCTGTACCAACTAGCCGAAGGCGCTTTACCAACTGGGATTGTGGGCATATAGTTGTCATTAGAGTTTCGGCGCTTTACCAACCAGCTGACGACGCTTTACCAACTAGCTGACGATGATTTAACAACCAGCTTACGATGCTTTACCAACTGGGATTGTGGGCATAGCTATAGTTGTCATTTGAGTTTCGTAAATGTGTGGATTGTACCTGACTTGTTTGTGTGTTAGATGTTGTATTTTTTTTTGTGGTCAGTGCATGCAGCTGCACCCAATGTATGATACATTTATGGACTTAGTGTGTGTTCATTTTTTTAGTCTGTTATCATGTCACTCATCAAGGTGTGTGTACATTCTCCTCTTAATTAAAGTCATTTAATCTGCTTTGAACCTAGCCTTAGGGTCAGTAAAGGTGCGCCTTAGGCAGTATAAAAGACGATATTAATTACTTTCAAGTCCAGTGTCAGTTATATTGCACAGACAAGATGTGGTGTGACTTTGTTGTTTGCACAAGAAAGGACATGCATGTCAAACGTATACATCAACACAGAAAGTGGTGGGGAACTCGATTAGCGAAGTTGAGGAAGTTTTACTTTACTGCATTGCTTCCAGAACTAGCATGCCCCAGGTGGTTCAGATATGGAGGCATCCGAGAGCCATAGAACATCCAACATGCAAATCATAATTTTGTTATTACTCACTAAAAATCACTTATTATTATTTAATCATATGTAATATCAATCTTACTATTTTTCTGTATTCAAGTTACATCTATTAAGTATGTGTTTATTTTTCTTGCCTTTGCATTTGCAGTATTTTATGACAAACTAATCCAAGTGAAGAAACAAGTTCTTCTTATTGGCTAACCAATTCATACATGAACTTCAGCCCCAAGCCACTTAGCCTGACACCACAAAACCAAGTGTTAATGATATTCACGGTTGTAATCTAGCTCTTAAAAAAAAAAGCCTGTGAAAGAGAGAAAATACATCTAAAGAGTATTATTATTATTATTATTATTATTATTATTATTATTTTATTTATTATCATCGTCATTATCAAATAATGATACTATTATTATTTGTCAATTAAATCCAGTTGTAGTTTAAAAGTATAACTACAGGTTCACTTGACATTAGTGCACAAGCACATGACTAGTATATATGTGTGTGTGTGTGTGGATCTACGTATTTCATTTGTATTTAATTTGTACTTTCACCCACACATCTTTGTGTTTGCTTGGTAGTCGACCCCGTCCCATACTCCACTAAACACAATCTTTTTGTTAGTGATCTTTACCCGTTTCATCCAACGAAAATTTAATAGGTAACCCCTTTGAATTGTCAATTAGGTTCTTTCTGACCTGATCTGAAAGTTGCGGGAGGCAATTAGGTCTTACAAACTTACGGCAGTTCATTTTTTATTTGAATTAGTGACTAAGTTAAGTTCTTTTGGTTAGTGAGGTACTTGTCATAGCTATATATGCCCCACGCAACAGTATTTCTTTCATTGTCCTATGACTAAGTCACAAAGAGAACACATTGTAGGTCTTGTGTTGCTATATTCAGTGAACAGAGGTGTGTGCAAAAGGGTTGCGGGTTACAGCTAAAGAGTAGCGCAAAAAAACTTAAAGCAAACATTTAACTAACAAATGAATTAAATTTTCTTAAAAGCACAGCCTATGCTTCTCCCCGTTTTTTTCTGTTACTACCGCAATAAGTCATAAAAACTGTGTGATATTCCTTAATTCAGTCACAAAAGTTTTGGCAAGAACGATTGCTATGTCATTGCAAACCCTTTACCTTATGCAATTTAAGTTACTCAGCTGTATAGCCAAGTGCTTTTTATCAGGAGCTACTGGCCACTTAAATAATCAGAATGACTATGCTACAAAAGTTACCACTACTCAGGGGAAATCGAGGTAAAGAAAGTAATTCCTTATTAGCTATAATTAGGGTCAACGGCTATCTACTTTATTTTTGGAATGAATGCACTATGATGCACTTCTATACAGGAGCTAAAACAAGCTAAAATAAATGTAGATTTTTTGCACACTGATTTGTATGGCAAAAATCAACTTTATCATATTAAAGATTTAAATTTTAGAGCGTCTTACCTTGTTGTTAGAAATAGTGTCTTAATGTGTTGTTTGAATTACTCTTTCACAATAGCTCACTCGCCATTTGTGCTGAAGCACATCACTATTAATCGAATTGGCAAATATATATTAAAATTGCACTATTGGTTAGAATAAACTTTCATTCTTGAATGCCTCCTCAATGTCTATTGGGAGAGTAGATGAAGGTTTATAATTAGCACCATTTTTATTACTATACAGGCGTATCTGTTGGTTTATTTGTTTTTTCATTGTTGTTGTTATTGTAAGTAATATAAATGGCTTTGTTTGGTATATATTGTGTTTATAGAGCTATGGCTTCAAGAACTACAAACGAGTTGGCATTATTTTGCAGAGGGGTAAGTAGAAGCTAGTGTTCTCCCATCAATTGAACCATCTTACAATTGAACACTCAAGTTAAACTAAGCAAGAAATTATCCGGGGGTATAGATTAAATCCAATGTGTATGTGTTTGTTCAGGGGAGAGACACGGGGGCAGGGGGCTCCAGCCCCCTCACTTTATTTGTGAGGGAAGCTCAGCCCTCTGCCCACTCCTTTGCCTCTTCATGGTTGTTAGAGCAGTAGTGTAGCCTTGAAAATTAAAATGGTCAAGTTGCCAAGTAGCTATTAGGCTTCAACATCAACCATTAAACTTGCTATATAAGCACTTATTTATATTCCTTTAGCCTCATTTCAGTAACAAATATTTCAGATTTGAAATCTGACCAACCTAACTTGAGGCTATACCTGGGGATATGCAATCATAATTGCATTGCCTTTGGCATGATAGGCACATGACCTAGACGCCAGAGCACAGCTGGCATAATAAGGATATACGACAGGATCCGTGAAATAGCCCACTTTGCGCAAAATTTCTTTTTGAAATAATGGACAAAACACAACAGCAGGTTAATTTTTACCAAAAATATTTTTTACCTGTTGGCGAAAATCACACAAAGTACACTTCCTGTAGTTGGTATTTTGGAGGACCTTCGCTGCAATGATTTTACACTGCTCGAAATGGTCACTATGGTATAAATGGTCAAACCATGGCGACTCTCAGAATTATGATTAGATACATGTAATCACCCTCGGGATTGGGGCTGTTTAGCAAGAAATCCTCAAAATAATCAATAATTGTGACTGTGCTATATCTTGATCCATTCCATTTATTACACTGCTTGTCTATTAAGCGATTCATTACTTGTGTGCATACTTCTGCAGGTATATTGATATTGATGTTGGCAAGTGTTCCTATAGCGGTGGTATGGTTGAACTCGGAGTCTATCTTACTACTACTGAGACAAGTGCCATGTGTGGCCAGGTCAGCTGCTGTTATTATATTTTGTTGTAGTGACAAAGTGAAATGAAAAATGTTATCTGGAGCATACTGGCAATGGAATAGTATGTACTCATATCGGCATGTATGTGGCACGTTTGTGCAATTTGGCTGTATGAATAAGTGTTTTGTACTAGTGTCCCCCTATATATAATAATATGCTTGATAGAAACTTTCTCACCTAAAGAGGTCTGGAAAAATGCGAAGGAAAAAAATGAAAAAATCTTGGTTGTCGCCGGGAATCGAAGCCAGGTCCACTGGCTTCAGCCACCAGTGCTCTAACCACTGAGCTATGACAGCCCTCAACTTCCAAGACCTTCATATTTTCCTTTATACTGTTGAGTAGTACCACCAATTATGGTGGTCTGTTGAGTATGAGACTGCAGCATAAAGGAAAATATGAAGGTCTTGGAAGTTGAGGGCTGTCGTAGCTTAGTAGTTATAGCACTGGTGGCTGAAGCCAGTGGCCCTGGGTTCAATTCCCGGCGACAACCAAGATTTTTTCATTTTTTTCCTTTGCTTTTTCCAGACCCCTTTATGTGAGAAAGTTTATATCTAGTTTGTATGAAGAGTCAGAACTTGATAATTGTGATAATATGCTTGTGTGTCAGAAATGATGACGACGGTGTTTGTATTCATGAATAATTCATTAGCTGTGCTGAGTTGATACAGCATCACCACCAACTGAATGATCACATTCACTTCAATAATAGAAGGCAAATGATGACTATTGTAGCTAAAAGCAGATGAAATCGGCAAGGAATGGACGGTGGGAGTTTCAAAAGGCCTAAATCCACAATCATTGATAGAAAGACAGAGAGTCTGAGAAGCAGGAGAGATAGACAAAGGAGAAGAAGGGAATCCAAGGCTGAAGAGCTGAAGAGTGGAATTAGTAGCTGACATGGCTTAGGAAGAAAGAGAGCAAACGAGGGAAACTGATGTAACTAAATCGAGTACATAGTAGAGAATAATAGCAATGGATAACTGGGTTTGATACAGAGGGGGGGAGGGGGGAGGGAGGGTTGGATTTCCCCCCCCCCCCCCCCCCTATGATTTTCACCTATACTTATTAAAACATACAAAAATACTTTTCCTCCCAACTTTTCTTGTAGGTAAGCCTAGATTTGTAAAATCTCTTCAGGCTTTATATTACAGCTTGTGGACTGTTCTCCTTGTTGTGCCTCTTCCCTCTGCTGCACTCCTTCCCTCTGCTGCACTTCTTTCCTCTGCTGTGCTTGTTCCTCTGCTGCACTTCTTCCCTCTGCTGCACTTCTTCCCTCTGCTGCACTTCTTCCCTCTGCTGCACTTCTTCCCTCTGCTGCACTTCTTCCCTCTGCTGCACTTCTTCCCTCTGCTGCACTTCTTCCCTCTGCTGCACCTCTCACCTCTTCTCTCTCCCTCACTTCCTCCCTCACCTCCTCACTCTCTCTCTGCTGCACTGCTCGAATCTGTTCCTTGTGTTCCACCAATTCATAGCTATCACATTTGCTTTTTTTAGGTTCGGATTCACTTCCTTTGGAGCCACAAGGTCTCTTTTTCCTAAAATACTTTCTGATATCCATTAGCTACTACTCAACAACTTCTACAGTCTGCCAAAGCAACAAATGTACCCTTACCAACCAGGCAGCTGCTTCACAATGACCAGTGCTAAAAGCAACTTTCAAACTGGAACTGGTGATCCATAAAATGATACACCTGCTCCATTCAAACTAGAAGGATGACCTATTAGGAGTCTGTGCTTAATTAATGTCAGAGATATTCAGCTTTCAAAATGAACAAAGCTGTTTATTAGAGGTAATCAATTGATCAATACATAAATATAATACAATAAGTTTAATTTCCTTACCTTATTAGTATTGCAAGGACAAAAAAAATACAACTATAAGGTCGCTATTTGACTTTCCCCCCCTAGCAAAAAATCCTGTATCAAACCCTGGATAAAAATATACCTTATGCTACTACATTATTAATTTGCAAAAGAAAAAAACTACATCATCGAGTGCCACAGTGTGACAGGGTACTTGCCAGTCTCATTAATATTTTATTTTCCTCATGTGTATTGACACATGATACTTTGTCTGATGTCTGCTTTTTATTTACTCTTTTACTCAATAAGCAGATCATGAAACATGCATGGAATAAGTTACATATATGTTTTAAAAGTATGTTGTAATTTTGCTGACCATCAGATATGGTCGTGAATATCACTGCGGGTGTTTAAAAAAATAAATATGCATTACCTTTAATATAAATATTCAGTCTTATTGTATCGTATGGATCTAAATTTATAACCAGACAGTGTTTGATACAGGGAGGGGGAGGGGGGCATTGGGACTCTCCCCTCCCCCCAATTGAAGTTTTCCCCCTAATCTAAGTTTTCCCCCTACACTCTTTCCCCCACCCACAAATCAAGCTTCCTCAATACTTAAGGTAAAATTTTTATGTACTTTAAATGGAATGGTACAAATAATATTTTCTATAGTCACAATTGAGTGCTCTGGTTTTGTATTCATAAGGATAGTGATTAAAGGGGTCTGGATCTAGAAACTCGTGCCAATAATTTTCTGCACTTGTTCGGTCTCCAGCACACCCCAACCCCAAACCAGGAAGCAACTGAACTTCCAGACATTCATTTCATTGCACTCATGAGTGTTTCTTTTTCACATATCATTGAGGCAATTTTCCCACTTCTCAGTTCTAATCTTTTTGAAATACAAATATCATTTTGCTAGGGATATAGCTAGTTCTACTTGCCAGCACTTGAGCTCTTCTTGTCAGTCCTGCCTTTGCTGCCAGGGTGGTTCTCTTCAGAGTCAGCGAAGTTGACGCTTACGTGCTAGGCACTATAGTACACTCCACTGTGCATCCACAGTCCCTCACAGCACTAATAGGACTCATGAGATAGTTTTCTTTTTGGTTAGATTGATACATGTGTACACATTTCAAAGTTTATCTAACACAATTGTTCTCCCACCTTAGGGAAAAATTTCAGTATCAAACCCTGCCAGGGATTATTAGACCTCAGCAAAAAAAACAGGAGTCACTTTGTAAAATGTCTTCCCAGACTCAATCATAATTCTATATAGTTGTGAGTAGAGAGATGCTCATCTTCTTTTAATATTATTATAATAGGATAAATTCAAAATTATTTATTGGACAAAACCGCTGGTTAGGTGAAATCATAGTTTGTAAATAATTTAATCTTAATTCTAAATGGATCATCTGTAATTACTCGAGTTCATTGCGATTATTGGAATGCATGACATAATCTACAATAGACTTTCTCAGTTCTGATATTTTTTTAAATACAACAAACCAAATATATCATTTTGCTAGGGATATATATATATCACCAAATAAACTTGGTATATCAACAGCAAATTCAAGCTGGAGAGTGATTAAAAGTTACAAAAATCATCAAGTAAAATGAGATTCCCCATTCATTAATTATTATTGTTTTCCTTGCAGATTGACAGGTTTGTACACACGTATATTCATCGTAGCACTACCGGTGAGTTCACTCTTATACAACCAGAGAACGCTTATTTACTTCATAATGAAAATCATTTTATTTGAGGGTATATATGCAGTAAGGATTTATAGTTATCATGAATTTGTCTTAAAAATTGTGTGTGTTTGTAACCCTCTCTCCCCACCACCCCCAGGCTATGGTGGTATATGTTATGTTGGTGAAGTATTTGAGTGCTCAGAGTCTGGTGTGGATTTTTGTGGCCATTGGCCTTACCACAAACCTGATGCTGGCTGTCGCATGTGGAATCTACGTTACTGTTAGAGGGACATTTGGCTCAGTGTAAGTGACCCTAAAATTACACATAACCAAATAAAGCACAATTTCATTCTTAATAAACACTTCTAATTAAAGGGCAAGCACAGTGAAAATTTTCCCTCCTTTTTTGTTATTTTCTGGTAGCTTTATGTGCAAACATAACCCAGAAAAAAATTGCTATCTAAGAACCCTTCACTTGGAGATTCTGCATTTGGTTACATCTCGAAGGTGAAGGGCTATTAGATAGTAATTTTTCTGGGTTATATTTGCACATAAAACTACCACAAAATAACACAAAAAGGAGGGAAGTTTTTTCACCGTGCTTGCTCTTTAAGTAAACGTTAACACTGATAAATATTTAAATTTTATGTCAGTAAACTCTACCTTGTGTTCATGCTTTTAATAAGTATGTCTCTTCCCTTTTTTAATTTATTTATAAATTTCAATGTTTAGTGAAGCTGCAGTATTAATAGTTGGGGTGTTCATACTAAACCCTGTCATCCTCCTGGTATACATCAAGCTTCGCAAACTCCACACCCAAACGTGGAGTGGATGGAGCTTTGATTCCTTGACTGAATGGTGGCAATTCCTGCGCCTGAGTCTCTCCGGTCTTCTAATGGTGGCGTTCGAGTGGTGGTCTTTTGAAATCAGCGCTCTCGTCGCTGGATCCATTGATGAGCTCCAGTTGGCTACCAATGCCATTCTGCTTCAGCTCATTAACCTGTCTTACTCAGTAAGTGAGTAAGTAAGTGGATGGATTGGGTACTGTACTATAGGGTGGGGAGGGCAAGAGAGAATGTAGGGTTTGTAAATGGGAGGAGCTGAAAGTACTGAATGATATCTTTACGGCCTGTCTCATCTACAGATATCATGAAGGTAGATCAGTGAGGTTAAGAGAAGGTCCTTAAGTTAAAGATATATGTATAGTACCTACTACATGAGTCAGAGTGTGATATGGCGAAATGTTTCACGAACAGGCTAATTTATTTTCATGAGCAAAAGGCGAGTGACAATAAAGCCTGAGAGTGAAATATCTAGCTATATCACCCTGACAGAGTGTAATATGTGGTTTATTCCATGCTAGATATCTTCACTGAAGTAATTTGTACTAGGGTTGGTAACTCTTAGAGTGAAGTCGGCAATAAAACTCTCTAGGGATTCCCTACACCCCCAACTGATATTTAGCAGCTGCTCTAACCTGGTTGGATAGGCTTCACCAAACGAAGATAGCTGTAAAAACCAGGAAAACTGGCAAGCCAGGCCTGGTTGCTATAACTAAGGTAATAAGCTTGCTCAATACAGCCATTAGATAACACCTTGTGATAGCGTGAGTTCACGGGTCATTTACTGAATAAATAATATTGTGAAGGTGTCTACCGTGGAATAAATTATTATTATTTTTTTATTACATTTAACGTAATTTCCAATTTTGTAAGATTCGTTGGCAACACCAAAATTAGAGGTTTCCTGGCTAATGTAGCTCACTTGTGTCTCGAAGTCATAGCACCCTCCCTGGCTTATCCATCTACTTTAAAAAATAGTTAATCCACCATCTCCCAACCTGTTGACCAAAGCTGCACCTCTCCAATGACCTTCCTGACTCCGCAGCATTACATGCTGAAAGGTTTGGTTTGGATTGCAGCCAAAAGTCCCACTCCCAATTAACGTTGCCGAATCGGGGAAAATTAGCAAAATAGAGATAACCCGCTTTAATTCAGCACAACCATTGCCCCAAAGTGGCAACACTTCACCCAGAGGAAGGAGGAGGGTTGAGTTATACAAATATATACCACAGTATGACTAAATCATCAAAGCAACACATTATGTACAAATATGACGCAGTATATGAACATAACTCAGATGTCATTAATTATTAAAGAGTGACTATCGTCAGCAAAGCCTAGTAGACTAACTGGCCAGCATTGTCTTGGGATACATATGTATTCCAGGTAGGCCACTGTGGCTGGCTCAATCATCGGCAGCCACACTATCTTGACTCAGGGCATCACTTACAGCTGCCATCAACCTTTTAGTTTTCTCATCCTTCATTACGTGAAGGTGAACCAGGTTTCTGGCCTCTGGATGCTAAGTAGACCTGCATAGCTGACACTGGGCACAAGTCAAAGTAAAACTCGGCCTAGATAACTTTGCAATCCAAACACCCGAACATGCTGATCCAGTTAAGTTGGTCTAGTCTGGTGTTTTGTGTTCCAGGCACTCCAAAAGCTCATCTTTGGCATCACACTTGCCCCTTGAACCAGACGCTAGAACTAAGGTGATGCACTCCATCTGCTCCATCTGCTGCACAATTCTGTGAGCCAGGCATCACCCCACCTTGCTAGAAAAAAGGACTAGCACCTCATCAAGTGCACTGCTCTCTTAATTTTGCATGTCCCCTGCTGCATTGTCGCACTTGCATGAAATTGCCACATACTGACCCACACTCCCATTCCAAGAACAATTGGCACCAGCTCTTTAAAAGTAATATAGATATCTGACCAGCTCCCCGATGCATTAGGATGTCAGTTCCACATTAGGTGTGTCAAGTGATAGCTTTATTGGCGAGCGAGCGTAGCGAGCGAGACACTTACAGGGGTAACACAATCGAAAATCGGGGATGTTTGTTTATTTATTTATATATATGTTTGGATGTATGTATGTCATTTTGTACTTTGACCCTCCGTATTTTTGTGTTCGCTCCGCGTTCGACCCCGTCCCAAACTTCACTAAACAGAATCCTCCGGTTTAGCGACCATTACCCGTATCACCTTAGAAATTGAATTGTTTACTGCTTTGAATTCTTTTGCGGGTGCAGTTAAAACGCAAAAACTTATGGGAGCTCCATTTCTATTCGAGTTAGTCGCTATTTGTCATAGTTATAAGCCCTACTCAACAGCATTTACTTGTAAATTCATTGTCCACTAGACGAACCGCGAAGGAAAGTCTTGCGTAGGTATGTTCAGTTGTGTGAAAGTATTGTGCGTTACAACTACTATTAAGAATGTCACAAAGGAAACTTTAAATAAAGTGACTTGATTTTGTTGCTTCTTTTTCAATTCAAACAGTTGCTGGGAGCGGTTACTATGGCTTTGAATCCCCTTTACCGCATACGTAATTTAAAAACTTGACTATATTTTAGTAGCTTGAGTGTTACTTGTTAAAATCAATCATTTAACAATAGTGTAGTTTAAGGCTCGCTCGCCATTTGTGCTCAAGCATACCACTAGTATATAGGGCAGCAAACACTCCAACTTGGAGACAACATATCTATTATTACCAGAAATTTCCATCAGTTGCTTTCCAGAGTCTGTTGAGGTCATTCTCACTTTACAAGTGTTTGTGAAGGCAGCAGCTGGCTTTACTAACAAATTATGTGTGTGTGACATTCAAGGAGAAACTTTATAAATCAGTAGCTCATATAGCCAATACACACAGAAGTATTGCTCAATAGGAGGTGGAGGGAATGGAACAAAAGTGTATGCTGCAGTAACCTAATCTTCCAACTGGGCAGTCTTGAGTCGGTATAAAGGGATAAGTTTGCTAGACTACTCCATACGTGGCTATCAAGTACAAGCTCATATTCGGCTATAGCTTGGCTGCACTGGTATACAAAGTAGATCAGTAATAGTTTAAATGATCTTCCACCATTCTTGCTTATTAACACACGTGGGTTCACAAAACATGAGGTAAAGGGTTATCATAGGGATTCAGGGATATGATATGGGAGTTTGCAAGTTCTTGGATTTTAGTCCTCATGAGCAGCCAAAGCCCACTTATAGGTGTGGTTTGAAAAGAGTCTAAGGTGCTGGAGAGAGATCAGGGCAATTAGGAATTATTATCAGTTTGAAGTAATGTTTTCTTTGATTAAGTTAGCACTAAGATGATCGATTTGCAATCATCTTAGCTAGATGTTAACTTCATCAAAGCTAGCAAGAAAATTTTTCATTCTCTAATCTATTGTGGGTGATATTTTACAAAACAATGGCAAGGAAGTTATTGTTTGAAGTACATAATTAGCAGGAGCAGCACAACCTGCTGCCCAGGTTAGTTAGTTATTTGAATCAGACATACTAAGCTAGTATGTACGTACATTCATAGCTCTGAATATAATGCAAAAAAGTTATGCTGGAAATAGGTTAGAGTCCAAATCAGTTGGATGTCTATTTGTAGATTCCTATTGCTGATTAATTTTTGTTTTTGCTGTTATTGTTGTTCAATTGTTATACTTGTAATATTGTTGTTGTTTTATTTCTTATTTTCTTTGTTCATTGATGTTGTATTGTTTGTTTTGATGTAGCTGGCTCTAGGTATGGCATCGGCAGTGAATATTCGAGTGGGGAATGAACTGGGAGCTGGTAATGTCACATCTGCCAAGCGTGCCACATTGGTATCCCTTACCATGCATAGTGAGTCTTAATTTACTTTACTTGTGCTTTATCACATTTCTTTTTATCTTATGTTTATGTATTTTCGTGACATAGCTGGAATGGCATTGGTGTTTGCATCGTTAATATTCACTTTCAAAAATTACATTGGAAAAATATTCACCAATGAAGAGTAAGTTGTTTTATTTTTGTTAGCTGTTTCCCATGTATTAGCAAAACTACGTGACAAACCTCAGAATTTTTTTCACTAAATGCATCTATAAGCCTGAAGTGGGAATACTAAATATTCTGTTCATGTTGGGTAATACTATTGGATCGTTGTTGGTTTTACCATACTTCATTCATATAGCCAAGGTAGTCAGTCACACTCTCGTATCGATACATGCATTATTCAACTCCTCTGGACATCTGTCCTTTTAAGCTGTTTTTTTATGCGTGATTATATGATCCTTGTGTTGTAGACTGATAACAGATAGAATCTCATATATAATGGGTCACTTACAACTATCATAGTAGTTACAGAACTATAGTGCAAGATTCCTGATCGCTTGTTCTTATCCTGGTCAATTGATGATCTCCATCACTCATAATTATGTGCTATGGTTATTAACCCTCAGCGCGCATGCGTGAGAGGGTTACAGTAGTCACTTTGTCTGTGTGTGTGTGTGTCATTCAACAACGGATCTCGAAGACGATGGCCTTCCGGGCTCTGAAACGATGTAGTGATCGACAAATTTGCAGAGTAAGTCCCTTTAATGTGCTTAAAAAAATTGTTTCGACTTAGTTTTTAAGAAAAAGCTAGTCGATTTTAGCCGTACGTACGATCGGTGTGCTATTGCGCTACTGTAACGCCCCTTTACCGCACATTATAATCACGTGAGCTGAAAATTGTCGCGCTTCACGTGTGTAAGGAGGCTAGAGTCGAGTTATATACTTCGGAGCTGATCTGTTTTAACCTAGAAGCGTTCTCTTCCTCTGTTGTTTGCTTCTTTCTTTGTATCGTCGTAAGTAGCAACTGTCTGTGTGTAAATGCTAAAGGTTTGAAATGATTTTTAACAGACGTTTGCTTCTACTGCTGATCTCTGCAACGGAGAGAGGTTTAGTGTAGCTGCTATTTGTTTGCTTTTCCCCCTCCCAAATAATTTTTTTTCTACTTCGGTGGCACTTTTAATCTCTTTGAATTAATTATTTCTTTCACCATTTCAAATACTTGACATTATTCAACTTAATCTTTTTTTGGACCTTCAAGTTATTACTTCTTTTTTTTTTTTTTTGGCATAATATCAAGTTCAATATTTTTCACATTTGGAGAATCATTTTCATTTATCTAACTCATTTCTTGCACGTAATTTCTATTTTTCAAAATGTTCACATCCAAATAAATTCAAAATTTTCAATAGCTATGGTTCAATTCTACTTGCAGTAACTTGGAATTGATTAGGTATAATAGAATATGGTAATCAACTACCAGAGTATGTCGACATTTTTCACCATGCAGCCCTATTGCATTATTTCCTAGCAAGCTACATAGCACTATCATGTGGTCTACCCTGTGGCATCTATTTAATTGATTGAGGTTATCTGGTAGACATACGCTGAAGGTTCGCGCTTCCTGGTGCTTCATTTAGACAGTAGTATAAGAACTGTCATATTATGTATTGATTTTGTGATGATTTGATGCAACAAAGTGGAGACACACATTTACACACACATGGCTGTTATGTTGCTTGTTTGAATTAGCATTGTTGCTTATTAATAAGGTCATGCTAGAAAACTATTTCGAGAAAGAAACTCTATAGGTATTTTTAAAACCTAAAAGCTGAATTTATTATATCAAATCTTTGCAGAACCATATAACCATTAACTTAATCTTTACATTTTGCTACATCAAATTCTATTTTAGAGATGTTGTGGAGGAAATAGCAGATGCCATGATTGGAGCCATTGGCATCTTTTTCTTTGATCAGATACAGGTAAGTATGGTCATGCATTGACTCATGAACTCCTATTCATTCTTTTTGTGTGTACAGGGAGTCATGTGGGGCATCATGAGAGCATGTGGCAGACAAGCCACTGTGGCGATTGTAGGGTTCCTGTGCTACTGGGTGCTGGGATTGCCTCTGGGCATCACTCTGGCCCTGGTCGTGGGCCTCAATGCCAAGGGCATGTGGATTGGTTTCAGTGTAGCCGGGGGAGTGCAGGTTGGTAAGATATCACCTTTTCAGCACAGCGCTACCAGGGTTCTATCTAGGAAATTTTGTCTGGAGGAGGGGAGGGGGAAGTTTGGCCAAATCCATACTGTCTCTAAATATACTAAGATACAAACCAAAAATGATTTACTGCTTAAAATCAGTGAAAATAATTAGCATGAAAGTATGTGAAATGCTATCACTTTTAACTTAGCCTAACACTGCACATAGCATGCCAAGTGTAAGGAGGGGGGAGGGGGGGAGCTGAGTTTTTTTTTAAAGGTGGGGGGGGAGGGGGGGATGAACTAAGGGAGTTTAGGAACGAAGCTTCCCCCTCCCTCCCCCCCCCCCCCCCCCCACCACTGCCATCTCGCCACTAGATAGAACTCTGGTATCTTTTTGTAATAATAGTATGTAGGTGCATACTATTGCATAGGCTCATTGCTATGCAATATTCTATCTATATATTGAGGTTATTAGCTAAGCGCATTAAACATTGCATAAAATAAAAATTTGTGGGACTTTTCGATTCGAGAGTTTTCTTGTATTGTATAGCTGAAAAAAACTCACAAGTTAAAATGTCCTGTGACTTTCTTTTTATGCTATGTTTTATCTCTTTATAATTACCTTAATACGTAAATAGATATTTTGTTGGTCCTAATTTGTCTGCTGTATGTAACTAAAACTTTGACATACCAGGAAAGGTTTTTTTATTTTTGTTTGTTTGTTGTTGTTGTTGTTTTGTTGTAATTGTTGGGGGGGGTTGTTTTTGTTTTTTGCATTGCATATTTGTTTATTCTTTTAACTGACCCGTTGTTATATATGTACTTGTGTTGTGGTTATTTGTGTAGACTGTGATCCTTTCAATATTAATAGCTACTGGAAATTGGAAGAAGTATTCTGATCTTGTAAGTTTTAATGTTAGTCCATGTGAAGTACTTGCTATAATATACATTTATAGTAACCATCAGTGTACTTGCAGAAGAGAGCTATAGTACTGATTTCTATTCTGTTTGTCGGGAAGTCAGTTAAATAGTCAATTATTTAACAGCAAATCTTGAAGACAGAAACTTATTGCACTTATGTATAGGTAATGCCCCATTGTCATGTTGCGGTCACATGAGATAAGAATTTTTGGGCAGTCTGCCATTATTGTGTAAACTATTCTTTCCTGCAAATTTACAGAGTGCTGCAATTAGAACTTCACGAAGGAGAGGCAATGTTTGTAGCTGGTGGATGTTTGTCGCATATACCTTATGGACATAAGTTATAGAGCTAGCTTCTCTTATAGAAACTGCAATTTACTCCTGTAATTTTCACTTCAGTGAATAATATTAATACCTATTTTGGAAGACACCAGAGAAATTCTTCTTGTCTAAGTAATAACTATTTAAATGTTTGGCTAAGTAGTATATAGTCACACTTGTTTAGTTGTTGTTATTGCTGTTGTTGTTGTTGTTGTTGTTTTACCAATTAATTTCGTTTTAATTGTGTTTTACTTAGCTTACTGTTGTCTAATTTTAGGCTGTTAAAACTGCCCAAGCTAGTCATAGAAGCCATGAAGACATTGCTGAAGATGATAGATCAGCAGTGGAACTAGTAAATATCTCTAAGGTACATACAGAGCTGTCAAATGAGGCAGTCAGAAATTGTGATGGACTTAACCCAGAGATCCAACAGGAAGAAGATGAAATGGTGAATGAAGAGGAAGATGAAATAGTGAATGAAAACGAAGATGATGTACTTGACTCCAATGTGGTTATAACACGAAGCTTAGTTTCAGCAGCTGATAGTGACGAGCCAGTGCAGGCGTCTCAGCCTGTGTATGATTCTAGCAGTAGATTCTGTCGTTCAAGGATTAGTATTTTGGTGTGTCGGGGAGTCCTCTTGCTAGCTGGTGCTGTTTTTCTCGGAGTGGGCATCATTCTGGCTGCCACAATTCGGCACAGCAACCCACTGAACTGCAGCACCAATGACACAACATATGCAAATGAAACAATAGACATCTTCACAACATATTCTGCAGATTCAAGAACTACTACTGACATGCCCATTTCAACAATACCACAATTATAGACCTTTTCCTTTTTAAATCCATTTTGTCTTATAGGTTTTATAAATATTGGAGATCTTTTATTGTTCCATACTTACATTAGACTTTTTAATTAATATTATTTTGTTAAAGGGCTGGAGAAGATCTACATAGAGTTCATTGGCTCCAATATTGTGATATAGCTTGTTACTGTCCAAGTGGCGAGTCTAAAAATGATCTTCTTTTTAACAATATTTGGATTACACTGTTTTTTTTTTGTCCCATTGTGTCCTTCTGGTACAACACATCTATTCAATCATCCATTTCACGAACAGAAAACTTCTTTGGTTGTCTTACAGATAGTTGTGCCATTATACAATGTATGTATTACTTATATTTATTGTTTTTGTATAATCCCATGCCATGACAACCAATGTCACTCTTCAGTTTGGGAAAGTGCAGTAGCTAAGTCTGATACTTTTAATTTTTATTTAAAGTTATTTTAATAATGAGTCGTTATTGCTCAAAATACATTTCTTGTAAGTTTATAATGGATTCTTCAACCCTTTGTTGCTGTACTATTATGTTTATATAGTAGCTATATTTTATGGCTGCAAATTCACCTTTAACAGATTAAATTATTGTTATCATTTTATTATCACTCTCAATCCTCTCTTATCTGCACTTCCCTTACATGGACATGCCGCTCTAATGGACCACTAAAAGGCCGTTAACTTGCGACCTTTGCTTGTAGATTGTCTGATATAAAGGCTAATTTGATTTTTCAAATAAAATTATATAATCAGTTGTCTATGTGTGAACAGTGCAGCTACACAACTCACAGCAACTTGCTACAAGAATACTTTTAATGTTTACCTTTGGATTGGACCACGAGGATACAAAGAATGTTATGTTGGTGAAAAAGTGAGAACATAAAGCAGCAAAGATAAATATTTTATTCATCTTGCATATCTACTGAAATAAATAGATTAACTTAGCATAAACTTAATGTTTTGTCATACACGTGCACAAGTGGATACGAATGAAATAACATCATTTTTTGTTCTTGCAACAAAAAAAGTGGAATGTATACCAAACATAGTCTGATTGCCTCATTCAAGGCATGGATGCAACAGTGGATCGGATAGGTTGCTATGAAATTGATCAGTTCCTTTAGCAACATAGCCATGAATGTGTGCTGACATGAAATTCTTTAACTCACTTGTAGAAATTTGGAAGAAGATAATATAAAATATATATTCACAAAATGCACGCTGTAAGGGTCATCAACATTGACATTTCACTACTAAGCTAACATTTTTTATCATTAATATCTAAGATTTTTAGCTAAGTGAACCAATTTACCCATGCTACAAACAAAAAACAAAACAAATTCAATAAGTATCAATTAATCAATTGTGTGTGCTTGCGTATTGGTCTATCATTGATCATTGATCCTGTCCAATTCAAATTCTTTGGACACCTCCTCTGAGGAGGCAGCTCCAGGCAAGTCCTGTTTGTTGACCATGACCAAAAAGATGGTGGTTTTGAGTTCTTTCTCCTTCAGGATATTCCACATTTCATGCTTACTCTCCAGTACCTTATAGTGGTCACTGCTGTCCACCACTAAGACCACAGCATCTTGAAGTGGGTCCTATCATATTTGATGGAATGTGTATAGAATAGATTATTAATTACAACTTGCTGCTAACTTTCTGAATCATTGAACTTCCGGTGATATGAAACTATATACCCATTTTCATGTAGGATATCAATAAGTTCATGACTACCAATTGTATGGCCTGTACAGCTAATTGATACTCGTTCATGTGATTTGATTCTGTGTGATAGAAATATTTGGCTGTATAGATTGTGATAAGCTCAAAGATGGCTTTGAAATTTGCCTTTTGATGAAAGCTTGGAAATAAATCTAAATAATTTAGTGCTAGCTTGTTCCTTAAGCTTAAGGTAAGAAAAAATGTATTAAGATAATAATCCTAGTTCAATGGAATCTTACACTTCAGTCATAATTTTTGTAGCTAACTAAACTATTCTTCAACTCACCATCTTCATTGTATATTTGGCAACTTGTATTATTTTGCATGAAAACCAATGACAGATGCACAAACAATGTTAGGTACAATAATCTCATTCCTTAGGTATGCCATCAGCTTGATCATTTGCTGATGCGTATACTTCCCACCAAAACAAGTATACGTGTCATGCAGATCAATTCTTGTCCAAGTAGCTACACAGCTTTATTGGCAAACATTTTTTTAATAACCTCTAGTGAAGCACCATCAAAAACAGCTGAAAATTGTCCAGAATGAATTCATGGGACCTGTGAATATCATACTGTGCTGTCACTACATGCTAAATCCTGCACACCATGGCAAAGCATTGACACTTCTCCATAAATCATTTCTATCACCACAGCATTTCCAGTACTATTCGCTATAGTGCAGCTACCTCCATGCTCTTTCTTTCACATTGTACTAACTGTTCCCACAAGAATGCTTAGGGTTGACTGGCTCACAATCTAATTGCTCACAAAAAGAGGCAATGGATCTTGAAATCAAATTTGCTCACCTGTGACTCCACTAAAGTAACATTTCTCTTCTTTGTTTCCACTTTCTTGATGTGGTGTTTAAAAATAAATGAGCATAAGCAGCTTGTATTGAATTCAAGACAAATTTTCTCTCCTTGAACATCCCAAATCCATTGAATAGTATTATATGTCTCACCATCATTCCTCACAGTCACACACACAAGCTGCTTTCAATTTGCATATAGTCTGAAGGCTTGGAGTGGCCCAGAACTACTACAGTTAGGAGAATACTCATGTCAGCCATTCTATGAGGCATCTGAAGCCACCAGCAGGATTTTGCTGGCAGCTGCAGTTAAGTTGTGCTTGATCAATTATGACTGGAAAAAATGGTTAAATAACTGCTTAGTCACAAATGTGCACAAAGTGCTTACAGCAAAATTGAACTAAATTTTATAGCTACAGAAAATTTTAAGAAAGAAAAACATATATATCTTGTAATATTATTATATTTCATTGTATACTGTACATTAATTGTTTTAATTTATCAACCCCTCTATTGGTACATTTGTCCTTATTACTTTCCAAAAACTTAGTTACGAGGGGGGGGGGGGGGGGGGCGGAGACCCCACACCCCTGGATCCTCTCCTGTTAGTGAACTGTTTCTTTTTGGATCAAGCTCTCAGGAATCAGCTTTTTGTGGTTTGAAAGATGACAGGACCAAAAAGACATGGGCAATAGTTTACAGATCAACTGAATGCTGACTTACTTATGCTCTTCACTCATAACTTAATATTGAAATCATGTACAATCAATCATTAATAATTTTAAAATTTCATGAGTTTTGACCTAAATATATTTGGGGCCCTCCCTGTCACTAGCGATGGATCCGCACCTGCCTAACATTTAAACCGAAAACTGTAAGGAAATATGTTTACTTTTTTATTATCGTCTCAAGATAAAGTTGCACCCTTTCCAAGTAGCTAAATAAAGAAAACGTTTTCTAACTCTGGATTACATTCCCCAATTTGACCAAACCCTTTTGCCATCCTGATTCCATCTTGTCGCCATCTGTTAAGTTCTCGGGTTAATAATAATTTGCAATCAATCGACAATAAACACAAATAATATTTTGACATGATTTGCTGATTAAGTAGGATAAAAATAAGAAGTATAAGATGGCAATTAATGATACAAGCCACAAAAATACAAAAGAACAGAAAGTAACACATGAAAGGCATAAACAAATGCTATGGAAATTACAGTATTGAACATCTGGTTTCCCTGTGAATATGTTTATAATAAAAGTTTGGACAACTACCATCAATGCTCACTACTACTCTTGATAGATCTATATTTTTGTAACCAGGAATATTGTAGTTTTTATCACCAATTCTATCACTTTTCAAGAGAACACCACGTACTCGATCATAATTCTGTATAGTTGTGAGTAGAGAGACGGCCGTCTTCTTATCAATATTGTTATGTGATAAATTTACAATTAATCCTTTTGAGAGAATGTCATGTTCAGAGAAGTCACCATGCATGTTGCCCAATCCGGGAGAAGTAATATTCTTTAGTTCTAGTAACTTTAGTTCTCTACAATTATTGGAATGGGCCACATAATCTACAATAGACATTGCCTTTGATATTCCAAATTCATTTTCTGACAAATTTAAGCAGAAAATGGATTTAATTTTAGAAATTATTGCTAATGGATCTCCATCATAACAATTGTGAGATAAATTTAAGGTATGCAGATTACAATAAGGTGTTGTACCAGAGGAAGCTGTTTCAATATTTCTTGCTGGGTCTGGCAGTACATCTGCATCAGGCAGTGAAGTGAATAATGATTCTGACACAGGTGAGTAATAATCATTACTAGACAAATCAAGATTAATAGCATTTCCTTGTAATACTAGTGATAGAGCTTCAACACCAGCATTGTGAATCTTATTATATGATAAATCAATAGACTTCAAAGTGAGGTTGCCTTTGAGTCCTCTAGCTACAGCAATAGCTCCTTCATCACCAATGTTATTACGAGACAGATCAAGCTGTTGCAAATGCCAGTCTATTTGCATCAATTTACATAATCCTATGGGACTGAATGAATTTCGTGTTAAATCCAAATATTCCAGATTATGGTTTCCATTCAGCCCAGCACAAAGTTCAGCCACGCCTTCATCGCTCATTTGGACATCTTGTAATTTTAGATGTTTGAGGCTCTTCAATCCTTGCATTTCTGTATGTCTCATTCTATTCAACTTCAATTTATCAGCCAATGCTTCTAAATCAGTAATGCTGACATCAGCAAGGCTAACTGATAGTTTTTCAATATAATTTAAAGCTCTATCGCTGATTTGATTCAAAAGTAATTCTAGCTTGTCATTTCCTGGACCCCAAGATGAAAAAATAATATCTTTTAAGGGATTCATTGTGCTCCCATGTGTGGCAAAATCAGAGATAGTGTAGGCTACGGCAGATATGTCATAGTTACTGAGTGTATCAGTTAAAAGGAGGGAGCGAAGTGGACATAATTGACATACACATGATTGCTTAGCCTCATATGAACACTGAATTTGAAATATTTCATCACTAACTCTAGCAAACAATTCCTTTGCCCTGTCTAGTCCTACTTCAAAACTTACAAGTCCAAAATAGAATTTCCAAGTGGTCCTCATGTGAATGGCCCCTCCATATTTCTGTATTAAGGACATTTGCTCTTCATCATTTAGCTTAGACAAATGATAAGCTGCTAGGAACTCCTGTAATGTCAGGTGAAGAAATGAATAACTATTTAAATACCCACTCAGTCCAGCTGTAACGTCGATAGTAACTAGCCCAAGAGAGTGTACCTCATCATTTTGTTCTAGGCCTGTAGTTTTGACTTGCTGGGAATTTGTGGTCATAATAAATGCTAGACTACACAGCTTTTTGAAATCTTCTTTTTCTTGACCTTCCAGATGTTCAAGAGACGGAAGCTGTTTATATTTATGTTTGCCTAAAAGTTGACGAAGAATAATAGAATTTGTAAACAGTTCATAGATTCGAGTCTGAGTGTCAGGGAGATTGTCTGGTTTGAAGTTGTATATAAAACATATAATAGCACAGTTGACAGGAAGATAGCACAAGTCCAATACTCCAGGGTGAGAAGAAAGAAACCCTTGGAGATTCTCAGGGTGACTTATATCGGCACTAGATGAAAGGAAAGGATAATTGCTGATATAGTCTGATATTTGACTCTTGCTAAACCCAAACACTTCTATTGTTTTGTACGATTCATCAAAAATGTCACGTAAAGAAGAAGTTGCAGCAGGACGCGAGGTTACAATAATCATAGCGTCCGCAAAGTATGATTTGTTAACCAGTGCAAATACAATAGACTCCTCTTGGTTTGAATAACTGAACTCGTCAAAGCCGTCCAAAATGAAAGTAACTCCTCTTCCATTCACTTTCTCCAAGGCATCGATAACTTGCTTCAATTGCTCTTCATTATGAAACATTTTTTGAAGTATTTGTGCTAATCCTCGTTTATATTTAGAGCTGCAGTAGCTTTGAAGATTTTCTGACAATTCAAAGCTGCTGCTTGAATTGAGCATTCTCAAGCTAACCAGAAACACTAGCTCAGCTCCGTGCAGTGCCTTACCTGCAGACCAATCCCTTATGAGCTTGTGAACAAGAGTAGTTTTCCCACTTCCTGGACGACCAACAATTAAAAGCTTCTCTTTTTTTTTGTATAATTTGAATACTTCTTTATATTCAACCTTTGTTTTCTTTGCTAAAACATCATCAGCATCTCCTCGAATGGAGAAATCTGAATTTAATGGCTGACTACTAGTTTCTACCAGACCTAAGTTAATGAATTTCTTACAGCCTACAGGAGGCCAGGAGCCCTTGGGAACTTCTGAACATTGGGAATAACTATCCACTAAGACCTGCTTTATTGACTTTAGCTGAGAACTAGTGAGAGTGTCTGAACTCAATGAAGTGCTAATGTTTTCTTCTAAGTCACGATTTGTAGCTAAATCAGGACTATGAACAAAATCAAGACCTGGAACTAAAGTGACCAGTGCTGTCTTCAGGTTATCTCTTGTGGCCAGCACAGCGTTGGGGTACTGACCCTCAACCCATTTGTGCAATACGTTATGCAATTTAATAGTTAAGCTATTACCTTCTCTGCATTCTGCACGCACTGCCTCGGGCAATCTCAATGCCAAGGCTATCTCCTCCCACTTGTGACGTTTGTCAGCTAGAGCCTCAGCTAAAACAGGAACATCTTCTTCCTTGTAGGTGTAGTCAGACTGGTGTGACTGGTCAACAAGAGGGTGGAGGTAGCTGCACTCAGGCTCCATCAAATACACACAGACAGTAGCTTCGAAGGTGGTAAACGAATGTTTTTGCTTAAGACAGCACCAAGGTGTGTACGAGTTTAGGTACACATAGGTAAAGTTCCCAGCTTGGAACAACGACAATTCAAGGGCACCGGAACAGACGTGCGGCCGTGCGGCCATGGCCACACCTACATCATTTCAACAGAAGAGGGCGTGGCCTTGGATGGTCGAAATGACTTACGCTTGGTCGTTCGTTTACTATTCGATGCGATCTTTAGGAAAAACTACTAGTTTAGACGTCTTTCCGGCATTGTGTTAGTTTGCAAAATGGCCGTCTGCCCATTTAGTTATTTGCCACACGTTCTTGAAAAATGTTTGAAGAAAATAAAGCTATGATACCACAAAAGGCAAGAAGTTCTAATTATGGTGGATTCAGTTTAATTTAACCTTTGTTGTTGTTTTGTTGTGGTTTTTGTCATTCTGTTGTTTGTTTTATAGCTATATGCCTACATTTTCTGTTATTCTTGAATTGTTACCAACATACCTCAATCAAATGTGGGGAGGTCATGTTCTAGACAGAGCTACAACATATCTAGATAAACTCTTATAGAGAGGTTTGATTAATACTATATAGCTGTTTATGCTTAGAAATGCTTATTTAACACAATCATTTATAATGAAGTCTATACAAAGTACTGAAGAATGATGGAAGTATGTGAAACTGTCCATCCGATCCCATGGGACGTTCACCAGTCTCACGTACAGTTATCATGATGGTGGTTGGGACAGTTTATGTGAGGATGTTTATCAGGTATTGAGGCATTTTACCGACTATAATGCACAATTATGTAGATTTCCTATTGGTACTCATAAACTTTGCTTCTTTCCTTTGAGATCGTGAGGTGTACTAGCTCATAGAGCTGATTGATAACACTCTATGATTTCTGTTGATTAGCTGTTTAATTTTGGAATACACGCGTCAAGTAAACTTTTAATTTTTTACGACGTTTCGACCAAATTGCTGGAGTTCTTCAGGTACAAAAAAAAACAAAAAAGTGAAATGAGTGGTTGAGTGACTCAGTATAATAGGTGACTGGTTTGGCTAGGGGTGCTAAAAGGTGTTGATTGGCAGTCTAAAGGATTGGGGATAAGGAACAAAGGGAGAAAGAATAAAGGATAAAGAACTAAGGATGAAAGAAAGTGAATGGAAATGATGAAAGGATGAAGAACAAGGAGGAAGAAAGGAATGATAACTTGATAATTAAGTAAAATTAGCAGCTAATAAACAATAACATAATGGTAATAATAATAAAATAAGAATAATAATAACTGTGAGGATAATGCCAATCATCTCATAATGTCACTTGTCCAGATAGGGCTGATGGCAAGACCTTCATCTTGGTTAAAGTTTGGAATTCTCCTGATATGAATAGCCTCTTTGATCCGTCTCTTATGCCAGTTAGTTTCATTGTCTATCACTTTGCTTCCACTCCAGTCTATCCTGTGTCCTTCTTCCAGGCTGTGTTGTGCTACTGCAGACTTACTGGTGTCTAGGTTCCTGCAGTGTCTTTTGTGTTCACCTATGCGAACTTGTAGAGTCCGACCCGTTTCACCTATATATGAGCGGTTGCAGTCCAAACATGGGATTTTGTAGATCACACCAGGCAGATTGTTGTCATCTGGTTTCGGCTTCACATGGGTTAGGATCGATCTTTGTGTCTTCCCTGAACGGAATACCACATGGATGCCTTCTTTGTAACATACTCTCTTTATCTTCTCGCTGACGCCTTGCACATAGGGAATGGTCATGATTGTCTTTGTCTCCTGCTGTAGCTCTTCCTTGTTAACACTGCTCTTGTTTTTTGTACTTTGAATGATTCTGTTAACCATGGCATCTGTATACGCATTGCTCCTGAAGACTGATCTCAGATGATTGGTCTCTTGAGCCAGGGAGGTCTGATCTTTACAAATCGCTTTGGCACGATGATTTAGAGTGTTGATGATTCCATTTTTTATATGGTGAGGGTGGTAAGAGCGATAGTTGAGATAGCGGTCTGTGTGTGTTTGCTTCCGATATATTTCCGTTTTTATCTTGTTGGGGCCAGTGCGCTTGACAGTGATGTCCAAGAATGGTGTAACTGGTTGTTAGACTCGGCCTCCATGGTGAACTGGATGGTAGGACATATGGAGTTCAGGTGGTGTAGGAACTCATCCAAGGATTCTTGGTTATGGGGTCACAGGGTAAACGTGTCGTCTACACAACGTAACCATAATGATTGTTTTTTTGCTGGCTGATTCTAGGGCCCTTTCTTCAAGGTGCTCCATAAAGATGTTAGCAATAATGGGAGAGAGAGGAGACCCCATTACGAGATGATTGGCATTATCCTCAAAGTTATTATTATTATTATTTTATTATTACCATTATGTTGTTTATTAGCTGCTAATTTTACTTAATTATCAAGTTATCATTCCTTTCTTCCTCCTTGTTCTTCATCCTTTCATCATTTCCATTCACTTTCTTTCATCCTTAGTTCTTTATCCTTTATTCTTTCTCCCTTTGTTCCTTATCCCCAATCCTTTAGACTGCCAATCAACACCTTTTAGCACCCCTAGCCAAACCAGTCACCTATTATACTGAGTCACTCAACCACTCATTTCACTTTTTTGTTTTTTCTTGTACCTGAAGAAGACCAGCAATTTGGTCGAAACGTCGTAAAAAATTAAAAGTTTACTTGACGCGTGTAGTCCAAAATTAAACAGCTAATCAACAGAATTACTTAACCACGTCTCTATGACTGGGACTGTGTGTTTAAAATGTATTGCACCAATGAAGATGGAGCTTCTACTGAGAGAGAAGACTTTATAGGAAAAAAAAAGAACCTAGATGGAGGAATGTTTATAATGATAAAAGATAACTAATTCCAGAAATTCTGCATCACAATAATGTAAAATTGAAATTTGAACAAATGAAATTGAAAATTCAATTCATTATTACCTCGAATTATGACTCTAGCTTGCTATTATTTTTTCTTATTTTGTTTGGAGGATGTTTATATTTTTACTTCAAATGAATTATGATGAATAAAATTCAATGAGTCTTGATAATGGTTTGCTGTTTTTACTGGAAATGTTTTAAATCCCAGCTAAATTCCCAGGGGAATCCCAGCCTCTCTCACGAATCTGCCTGATAGCAGACTGTGTGAAGCTGTTCACATCATAAGAAAAAACAGATATTTGTTTGACTAGCTACAACAATTATAAGAAATTAGAAGTGATTATTAGAGCTTTTGAAAGAGACTTAAACTATGGCAGGGTTGTAGAGACTGTGTGGAAAAATCATTTAAGATAAAGACAATTACAAGGCAGTAAAAATCAGCAAGTTTGCAATAATTTGAGAAAATCAGAATTAGATACCAATGAAATGCAAATACTGTAAAGAGACTCTAAGAGATGGTAAGACTATGAAAAAAATTGCAAAATATCTCGAGACTACAAGATGTTGTTAATAAAGAGGCGAATAGGCAGTTCAAAAATATTTAAGAGACTGCCAATCATTGTAGAAAACTATTGCTACTGTGTATTATGACAAGATTCTGTCTGAAATACTTGGCAAAAGACATTACTTTATTATAATAATAAATCATGCCATTCTCATATTCCCAACATAATTAAAGGGAGCGCTGCAGCTTATTATTGACTCCTTAAGATTATGCAAGACTCCGACTATAATATAGTCAGTTACTTATTGAATTATTCAAGTAGAAGGGTGTGGTCACAGAGACACGAAATGCGCTCCGTACTGTGAGGGTGTCGTTATAAGCTACCATTAAGATTGTGCTGACTTTCTCTTAGTAAAGAATAACAGTTGTCTTGCGCTCATCCTTGCTGTTATACCTCGCGCATTCTAACTGCGTGCTGTGTGGGACCTCATCCAGTTATCTTGTAGTTCCCCAGGAATAGCTTATGAACGGTGCTGCTGCTATTATACTGGATATTTGAATTTGGTGAGCTACAAACATTGATATACACTAGTGATGTGCTACAGCACAAATGATGAACGAGCTGGTCTGGCTGAAATCCAGATTTGAATGCTGTAGTTGTAATATTTCTTTGTTATTTGAATGTGTTTTTAATTGTGCTATTCTTTAGCAACACACAACACTTGTACACACATATTTACACTTTATCACTGGATATACCAGCACAAGACTTACATCGCATTCGCTTTGCGACTTGAGTATTGGGAAATTGATTTTCTAGTAAGAACAAATCTGTTATGTAAGGTGTATAGCTAAGACTAAAAGGTAACTAACCACTGCCGCTAATAGAATACTTAATGAACTTTGTGATATAGCGTTCCATTTGTTCTTGTCAATGCACTCTTTGATGAGATGGTAATTGAAAACTAGGTAGTAAGAGTAGAATTTTAAAACTATCTAAATTAAGCCTTGTTGCATTTTCATGCAGCAGTAATGGGCTCTTAGCCGAAGTCTGAAGTGCAGTAATGTTAACTTTACTCAGGTTTTATCCGCGGACCATCCAGTATGACTAACTACATTACTTTTGAACTGGTTCTGTGTACTAATGTGACCATACCCACAAGATCAAGCTATACATCATTACTTGCTTAACACTTTAAATTTTCAAGAAGTAGAAATACCCTGATATGTTAGAGCTTATCTTAAGATATTTATATCAAGTATTGATTTAGTTTGTAATGAAATCATATATTCTTATAAGTGAATTTTATTACTCTGTCATAGTAGATATTTGATGAATGTTGTATCATATTACTAAGAAAACCACTTATCCATATACGTGATTGGGAATACAAGGCATAGTAGACACTTGATAGATGTATCATAATTACAATGGCTTAAGAAAACCATAATATCCATTAATCTGTAATACTATGCATAATAATGTATCATATACACAGTAACAAATAGGTTATTCCATTTCCTGTTTTAGGGATGTAGTAAATCACCCCTGTTTATCAGAGGCATGTAAAAACGTAGGTTACTGTGAACATTGTAGCTAAATGTAATCAAAGTAATGATAAAGTTGTGTATATAATGACATGCTCTTCACATTTATTTTGTATTAATAAGGAAGAGCAATGTAAAATATGAAATATTCTTCATCCATCATCATCTAGAATTGTATTCATATAGATCTAGTAGCTACATAGTTTATAGTTCATTAGCAACACTATAACTGTTTGTTATGGTATTATGTGGAAAGTAGGAAATACTAGTGATGCGCTCTAATAGCACAAAATAGCAAAGCGAGCGATACATGTTCCCTGTAATTGCAGCTATTCCATGCATGCTTGGTGTGGCTAGGAACATTTAATGGCTTTTCAAAAAGCTTTACTTTGCTACCTGTTTCTGTTTCGTTTTAGCTCTCCTCCTGTCTTTTTCATTTCTTATCTCTCTCCTTACTAATTTTTCTTCTGGAGTTTCTAATGCCCTCAAAGCTCTTGACCGAGTGTTTCTATTTCTAACGTTTTGTCTCTCTTTCGCAGAATTTGTTTCACTGGGCATCGCTACTTCGTACGGCGGGTAAACAAAACAAAACGTTGTTAAGAAGGTTACCCTGCCCGTGCAAGCGCGTAGGAGAAAATGTGCACACGTACGCCCACACAAGAACAAAAACAATTCCTAGACCTAACAAAAAAAAAATAACAAAAATATATATATTATATATATATACATCGCGGACTCATTAGAGAGTCAGCTCCGCTCGCTTCGCTCGCTTCACTGAGTAATGTATATAATGCATGAGTCACTACAAAATATATTTGAAGTATTGCAACATTAAGACATTAATTCTTCTTAAGTCACTTCTAAAGGAACTTCCAACATTATTAATTAACATTGCAGGTTATATGCAAGTATTTACATTACGACACCCAAGTTTGTCGCCTTTTCATGAGTTAGGTTATATTTATTCAATATTAATAACTTGATGAGGCTGTTTGAGTAAGTATCAGTTATGAAATATTATAATTTTGTTATATAACTTGGTGTTCAAGTGACTTACCACACAACACAAATGCAGTCCATTATTAATCTTACTTGTCCTTTTTCTTTCATGTTTCGTCACTCCAAGGGTAGGTTAATAAAATTTGTAGGTGATTCATTTATCTTGTTAAAGATAAGACTACTAAGAGAAGGGAATTTGTTATGTATATACCTACTCATGAAGAAGCACAAAGAATTACCCCCACCAATTGTAAATTTTACCCAACAATTGAATTTTGCTTATTATCTCATCCGAAGCCTTCAATGTTTCTTTTTATGTATTTCCTTTTGCCAGTCTATTAAACCCAATGTAAAGTGGCAGTTTTAGATTATGTACTTATAAAATCAGAGTATATGAGAACAATGGAGAGAAATTAAATCAGAAATTCTTTTTCAATCCTTGTGGCCACTCTATTTTTTTTCCCTTTCCGTGCCACTGTAAGCTCTGCTTCTACACAGTGACAAAGAAAAGCAGTATAATGGAGTATATCTAGCCCCATACTCAGCCTTCCCTCTTCCGTTCATAAAATGCCATGTACCTAAAATCTAGGTTTAACATAAAATACCTTATTGTTCAATTAATACTCACATAGCTCATACCTATTTGTCAAGTAAGCTCAATCTAATATCACATGTGTAATCATTATCAAAAGGCATGTAATAGAACAAACCTTTCTTGGGCAAGGTTCAGGGCTTTATGCGAGGCTGCTATAGCACAGAAGGCTGTAATGGGCATATCAGGTAGGCTTATCTTTAGGCCGCTAAATTTATCTAGCTACAAAAAGCAAAACTGAAGTGGAGCTATCACACAAACACAATTTATGCTAAATTTTATGGAAGGCTAGTAACGAAAAAATACTTGTTAATATACTAGCATTATGTGCTATGCATTTATTTAAGAAGTCTCAAAAATGGGCTGTAGATGGTCCATGCCATTAAACTCTATGGCTCAAATTATTAATTCTATGGGTGAGTTTTCCCAATTAACTAGAGTAAAGGTTAGCAGAATGTAAGTGAAGATTGTAGGCCCAAACAAATTGTAAATCTTATAAGAAAAAATGATGGATATACTATTAGGGGCACAGATCAAAGGGTATATAGATATTTGTAGTCAATTAATTGTTGTGATTACAATAGTCTATATGGAACACAAAACATTGCATTTCCGCCCGCGTTAGATTTATGGAGACATTCTGTCAGACAGTAGGATTCTAAATACTTAACACTATTGCAATCAGTTACAATGAATTGATGCATTGACTTTTGTGTAGAAAATGATTTGATAACTTGTTTGCATGAAGGTTAGCTCTAAGGTTTTTTTCAGTGATTATGTTTGTATGTATCTTTGGAAAATTTAAAAAAAAAGTATTAATCTGCAAAATTGCACAAGTAAGTTTATTTTATCGTTAAGAGTTGATTTAATTTATCATTAAGGATTGATTTGTTTTACATTAGTTACAAGCTATATTTGAAGTTATAATAATAATTAAATTTGATGTATATTCTCTCTCTTTCACAGGCTTTTTAAACAATACAGAATTAAAAATATTTGGTCGCCACCGGGAATCGAACCCAGGACCGCTTGTATAGTGCACAAGCGCTCTGCCACTGAGCTACGACAACCACCCGGCGAACAAACTCTGTTGAGATTGAGACTATAGCATAGCAGTACTCCTTAACAGTATAAATACAGAATTGGAGTGTTTGTTCACCGGGTGGTTGTCGTAACTCAATGGCAGAGCGCTTGTGCACTATACAAGCAGTCCTGGGTTCGATTCCCGGTGGCGACCAAATATGTTCAATTCTGTATTGTTTAAAAAGCCTGTGAAAGAGAGAGAATACATCCAATGAGAAAAGAAAGCTGATAAAGAAATTGTGAAATAATTAAATTTGCCGAAAAAGTACTTGGTCAACTTTAATAATTATATATCATACTCAATATAAAGTAAAGTAAGGCAGGTCAACACAATTTTACTAATGAAGTTTAATCAGTGAATTTAACAATTCTAAGAATAGTGACAAGATATAATTTTGCATTTAATTGGCTATATTTTATGATCGTAATTCATTCACTTATTTAAAGCTACAACAATGAGTTGCAATAGTTATCCAGCAGTAAACTCGAAAGTACAAGCAGAAGACTATACAGATCAATTTACAGGGACACTCATTGTTCTACTGCTTGTGCTTGGCTAGGTTGAATAATTAGCTAAAGCAGTTTTAAGATTTTGCGACTATATACACAGTGATAAAGTAATTTTAACGGCATTTTACAACATAAAAAAAATATTAGCTTCTTCAAAGAAGTGGACAAGTGATAGTTCATTATGAAACTAAATGTAAAATATAAAATTATGAAACATATGGAGTGTTATCAGAATATTTACATTTTCTAAGAGTAGTAAAACGATTTAATTCATATCTATAATCGGTTTTTTAATTATCTGTGTATTCTATTCAAAGCATCAGAAATGGGACGCCTTCGTTATCCAGCTGCACATTGGGAAGCTATCAGCAGAAGACTATACAGATCAACGCTCTGGGAGACTCGTTGTTCATATATCAATCAACCTCAATGTTTCTCAAAAACTCAGTATTTGTTAATAGCCATCACAATGATCTGGATTTTCAGAAGGAAAACAAAAACTCAATCTACCAAACTCTGTACTTTAATAAAGCAACCAAAGAAGACAAATAATAAAGTTGAAAAGTCATTGCTCCCTCTGATATGGTTCATTCAGAAAAGTTCAATAAATATCGTGAAAGAAATTCATTCCAGAACTACTTCACTAAAACTGAAACTATTATTACTATGTGGAGATGTAGAAGCCAATCCTGGTCCCTTTAACCAAGGTAAATTATCCTCTATCCAGTGTGATGTTAAAATGTAGTCAACCTCAACTACAGCCATGTGTAAGGCAATCAATCATTAGGCTCCTAACTTTTCTGTTTGATCTTTTTTTTTTCTTCAATAATTCAGTAGAGTTCAAAGGTTAAGATAGTTTTCAAATAGTACCGGAAGGTTATTGCAATTGAGTTTATTCACACTAGAACTTTAAGTATAAATAATAATACTTATAATTTATTTGTACATGACATGTACAACATTGTTGCAGATAGTAACTTAGAGATATGCAAACATAAGAATAACCTACTGTAAGTAAATAATTTTTTTTCAATTAATAATAATTTTGTCAATTAATATCATAGCCCACTCATTTTGAAAAACTGATGTAATGATTTGATTGGTCATGGCGATCTACCCACAACTTCATCGTACTTTTATTCAGTAGGCAATATTGTGACAATTTTTCTGGGCACCACTGTTGTACCAAGGGAAATAAAAGTATAACTTCTGAAGAAGCAGGGTGGGATAATTTTTGACCAATTGTAAAAAAAATAATAATAATGATAACATAAAAGGCTGAAGTATTTTAATTAATAGCACTCATGCAGCCAGAAATTTTCACTCGACTTCACCTTGTGGAATTCTTTTCATATTAACTGTCACTATTAATTCCTAACTCTCTGGTGTCAACGCTATTATACTTCATTATCCTGTAATTATTAAATATTGTTCTAACTAAATGTAATCTATAGTCATTTATCCCATTAATTTTTCAAAATCTTCGCTGAAGCACAATAACACAACTAGCAAGGACCCTCCGCACAGTGGTGCATGATGCATTTAAAATTGTATTAAGTTGCTTTGTTAATATATTTATTTTCTTTGAGACCAATTTCTTAATTTCTTTTAAGTTCTGCATAATAAATTTAGGTTATAAACATGAGGTTTAGTATAAAAAAAATAATATTGTACACAAAGTTAAGAGTACACAATAATTTATTTTACAAAATAGAGTCAAAGTGTGTGCAAAAAGTGGGCGTGGAGATTTTTAATGTAGGAAACTAAATAATGAAGTCTTACTTCGGCATCAAATACCACTAATGTGATATCTGGTGAATTTGTGTAAAACTTGTATATAATTGAATTAATTGGTTGTAAAATGACTCCCCACATTATATAGATTAGTTTATGTTAAAGATATAATAATTTGATCTTGATTATACAATGACACTGTACTTGTACCGTCTGGCACTTATGTACTTCCTCATATTCTCTCAGAAAGTTCTAGCATCACTATTGGAACCAGTTAAAAAGTCCTTGAGTAGCGATAGGGTAATTGGCAAGAACTGGTCTCTGACTTTCCTTCATATTGTCCCTTTCTTCTCCCTTTTCTTTTTCATGAAGTGTTTCCCTTTTCTTTCTGGACCTTTCCCACTCCTTCTGTCTTTCTTCTTCAGTCATCTCAAATAATCTTATTCTACTCCTTTCCCTCTCCTGCTCTCTTTCTTCTTCAGCTATCTCAGCTCTTCATGTTCTCATACTTTCCCTCTCCTGCTATCTTTCTTCTTGAGCCGTCTCAGCTCTTATTGTTCTCTTCCTTTCTCATTCCTGCTATATTTATTCTTGAGCCTTCTCAGCTCTTCTTATTCTCTTCCCCTCCCTCTCCTGCTCTCTTTCGTTTTGAGCCATCTCAGCTCTTGTTATTCCCTTCCTTTCCTGCTATCTTTCTTCTTGAGCCATCTCACCTCTTCTTATTCTCATCCTTTCCATTTACTGCTGTATTTCTTATTGAGCTATCTCAGCTCTTTTTACCCTTCTCCTTCCCTCTCTTCAGCTTTTTTGACTTAAGTCATGATTTTCCTTCTCGTCCTTTGTTTATCACTGTACCTTTCTCTGTCCCTGTGTCTTTCTGCATCAGTTTAGCTGACTTCCCCCTGTTTCTATTTCTCTGTCCATGATTGTGGACTTAGACCTGCATTAGCAACAGCAGTTGTGGCAACAATTTTAGCTACACTCTTTATTACCATTCGGTTTGTGGTGATGTTTTACAACTGGGCTAAGCTCATGGATTAGTTAAAGAATACACACCATCATTTTTGGTCACCATTGTCATTAGTCATCGTCATCATTGACACACAAGGATATTATTATATGTGCTTGGTTAGGTTGAGAAAATGACTACTTGTATAGACAACTGATGCTAGTGAACTTTGGGACAAACTGAAACTTTTAGGAGATATTAGTATTATAAATATGCTGGGCACTATTATCAATAGTATTAGCTTTAACCCTTTCGTTCCGGATCCCGCTTTGAAGCGGGTGAAGACCGATTGACTTCTCCGAATTTTTAAAAATAGTTACTTTATAGCTAGAACCTTCAGATTGCATACACAGGTGCCCAATGCATTGGAGAAGCATCTAAAATAGCTTTCAGCCAGGACTGCTTCGACAGCACCTCACAGCAGTTGCGTTTATTTCTTCCTCGGCAAAAAAAAAAAACATCGGTTCTCCGTCGAATTTTAAAAAAAGTTACCTTCTTCACAGCAGCTTCATTTATGGATCCAGTCATCTCCAGAGCTTTGTAGAAGCAGCAAAAAATTGCTTGAGCCCAGTAGCCTTCCATAACACATTGAAACAACCTCTTCTTTGCCGACCAAGACGTTGCGGTTTGACTAACTGTCTTCTGCATTTTTTATAAAATCGCCAGTTCAACTGGGGACCTCCCTATTACGTACAGTCTTAGGTAATGCTTATTACATCATAGGAAAAAAGTGAGAGTGTCGTGTGACCCCGGTAACTAAGCAAAAAAATTTTTTTTTCAAAGTCATATTTTGAAAGATGGCGTCTACAAGTTACAATGCGGTGCAAGTTTTAGACTTGCTTGATGCTGACTCTAGCGACTCAGGATCAAGCGGAGAGGAGGGAGACGACATCTATGGCTATAGGAGGCCCTGTATCAGGGTTGGTGGACCAGTCCCCGTCAACTCTGATACTGAAATTTTATATGGGAGTCAAGAAGATAACCCCGGTAAGCTTGTCTTTATCTTGTTTTTCTTTGAAAACTAGCAAGCTCCTTCTGTTGTGGAAAGGACTTATTAGCTATATTGAGATAGAGAAAGCTGTTTAGCTATAATATATATATTTTTTTTCATTGAGTTTTGAGATTTGAAAGTGGTTTGTGGTTTCTTTGAACTAATTCAAATTTTCAAAATTAATTTAATTTTTTTTACCACATGTACTACTAGGACTTGATGTGTATGCAGTCACCGACTCCGAAGGGGACTCAGATGAGGGAGATAACTCAGATGAGGCGACAGGAGCAGAGTCTTCCAGTGATGAAGAAGAGGATGCCGGACCTGAGTCTTCCGATGATGAAGCAGATGAAGAGGCAGCAGGTTCCAGTGATGAAGAAGAGGAAGTGGCTCCTCCTGCTCCGAGTTCTGGACGTCCTCGCGGTCGGAGAAGGCGTGCACCGAAGAAGAAGAAGAAGAGTCGAGTGGATGAGGTAGTGGGTGAGTGGAAGAAAGAGGACAACACACCCATTGATATTCCATATCAATGTGTGGCTGGTCCTCGTCGAGGTGTGGTAAGTCCTATGTGTACAATTCTAGATGCATTTTATGTTTTTTTTACGACTCAAGTGTGGGAATTACTGGTGTCTGGGACGAATGCTTACGGTGCTAGAATAATACTGGGTAGTTGGAAAGATACCGATGAAAGAGAGTTGAAGGCGTACCTGGGCATTCTTATTGTAATGGGTATAGTTCAACTCCCGCGTTTGGCGATGTATTGGTCGACGACTCATGAAGAGTTTGCTCCTGTTTTAGTTCGAAAAGTAATGCCCAGGGATCGTTTTTTTCAGTTGTCGAGGTGTCTACATGTAGATGCCACCGACCCGTCATCGGTTACGCATGTAGCCGATTACGATAGACTGTATAAGGTGCGCAAGCTGCTTGACCTAGTCGTTCCCAAATTTGAGTCTGTATACACTTTACATAAGGAGTTGAGCTTAGATGAGGCTATGATTAAGTTCAAAGGTCGTCTTGGGTTCAAGCAGTACATGAAAGACAAGCCAACAAAATGGGGTATAAAGGTTTTTGTGCTGAGCGATGCTAAGAATGGCTATATCTATCGACTTGAGATTTACACCGGCAAAAACGAAACATTAGATAATGCTACTGGCTTGTGTAGTCGTGTAGTGCTTGACCTCATGAAGGGTTTTGATTATAGTGGTCATACTCTCTACACGGATCGTTATTACTCCAGCCCTAGGTTATTTTTTACTTTAGGCAAGATAGGAATTGGTTGTTGCGGTACCGTTCAGAATAATCGGAAGGAATTTCCTGTGGTTTTGAAAACAAGTAAGTCTAAGAAGAACAAAGGTAAGTACGATTATCGATCAAATCAAACTCTCACAGCTATGGTTTGGTATGACAAGCGGCCTTTGTATATGCTTTCGACCATCCACAAGCCTACTTCTAGCTTACCTACCACCGTATTGCGTACCCAGGGCACTGGATCTCGCATAGCTGTAGACTGCCCCCCGTGTCTACCGGACTATCAAAAATACATGCGCGGCGTTGACAGGGGGGATCAAATGATAGGTTACTATAATATAGGTCGCCGGTCTAAAAAGTGGTGGAAGCGTGTTTTTACTTATATTGTCGATTGCTCCATTTATAATGCTTATGTGCTTTTTTCTTGTCAAAATCCTAGTTCGAAAAAACTGAAGTTTAGGTTTCTTGAGCAGCGAATAAACTTAGCGAAAGCATTGATAGGTTCTTATTCAGGATGTAGGAAGCGTGGTCGTACCCCTCAGGTAGATAGTGAGCGTCTAAATAAGAGTTTAGGTCATTACCTTGACAGGGCGGAGCGTAAGGGTGAGTGTGTCGTGTGTAAAAGCCGCCATGGTAAGCGTCGTGATACATTGTGTGTGTGTACTGTATGTAAAGTGAGTTTGTGTAGTCCTTTGGCGCGCGGTGAGAGTAGAAATTGTTTTAGGGAATACCACACATTGTCAGACTATTCACAGAAATAAATTTTTTTAAAAATAATAATAATAATGAAAAAAAATAACAAAAAATAAAACAGAAAAAGCTGGGGGGAAATTTTTGTATTTATTCATTATTTCTTGATTCACCTGCATTTTTTTTTTTGAGAGTTGAATATTGTAGTAGCACTTCTGGGGAGGGATCTAACTCGGGGGGGGGAAACTCTGGATCTTTTTGGGTCGGGGCTACTATGCCCATGTAAGTTGAATTTCATGTGTGTGTGTGTGTGTGTGTACACCAGTCAATTTATGTATAATAAATAATACATTTATTTCTATGATCTGTATTCACCTGTATCTTCTTTTTTCTTGTGTGTGTGTGTGTGTGTGTGTGTGTGTGCGTGCATTTGTGGAATGAGAGAGAGCAACTGTGTACAAACAGCTTCCGGATCTAACCTGGGAGGGAACTCTGGATCTTTTTGGATCGGGGCTACTATGCCCATGTAAGTTGAATTTCATGTGTGTGTGTGTGTGTACACCAGTCAATTTATGTATAATAAATAATACATTTATTTCTATGATCTATATTCACCTGTATCTTCTTTTTTCTTGTGTGTGTGTGTGTGTGTGTGTGTGTGTGCGTGCATTTGTGGAATGAGAGAGAGCAACTGTGTACAAACAGCTTCCGGATCTAACCTGGGAGGGGGGGGGGGGAATTGATGTGACCGGAGCAGGAAAAGGTGTGTGGAGTTTTTCAGGGGTGTTTGGGGGGTGAACTCTGGATCTTTTGGGGTCGGGGCTACTATGCCCATGTAAGTTGAATTTCATGTGTGTGTGTGTGTGTACACCAGTCAATTTATGTATAATAAATAATACATTTATTTCTATGATCTGTATTCACCTGTATCTTCTTTTTTCTTGTGTGTGTGTGTGTGTGTGTGTGTATGTGTGTGCGTGCATTTGTGGAATGAGAGAGAGCAACTGTGGACAAACAGCTTCCGGATCTAACCTGGGAGGGAACTCTGGATCTTTTTGGGTCGGGGCTACTATGCCCATGTAAGTTGAATTTCATGTGTGTGTGTGTGTGTACACCAGTCAATTTATGTATAATAAATAATACATTTATTTCTATGATCTGTATTCACCTGTATCTTCTTTTTTCTTGTGTGTGTGTGTGTGTATGTGTGTGCGTGCGTTTGTGGAATGAGAGAGAGCAACCATGGACAAACAGTATGTGGTGCTTCCGGATCCAACCTGGGAGAGAACGAACTCGGGGGTCTTTTTCGGTCTGTGACATCATCCATGCCGGGTAAGTTGAATTTCATTTCAACTTACTGATATTTGGGTGTCCAGCTGGGGGGGGGGGGGGGGGTTGTGGTACGAGAATATCAATGAAAAGTAATGACGGGCGAGGGGGGGCAATTCAGCGAGGCCAGCTGTTATGTTACAAATATCATTGTTGTCTGTGTTTTTTTGGTATTGTATGGAGGTTCCGGATCATAACCGGGGAAGGATCGTTCAGTCTGTGACACCATCCATGCCGGGTAAGTTGAATTCCACATGTGTGCTTGTACGGCTTTTCATTTTCAAATTACACTTTCTCAATACAACGATTGTTTCTGTCATGTACAGTGTGGAGTATATATACCAGGGGTTCATACAGTGGGAGGCTAGCGCTGGGTTCCCCCCTAGAATTTTGGGAGTTGAATAGAAATGAACATTGAGGAAGCATTTATTTTTAGTCTGATATTGTATCCCATTATGTTCCAATCATAACTAGGCCATTTAGTGCATAGGACCGAACACTGATCATCAGTGTGAAGTATAGACTCGTATGCAAAGATGTGCATCAAAGTAGTGTAGGTTCCAAAAAATGGGTGTGGCGTAGTACACTCGGAGCCCCACCCCAAACAAAAATCCTGTATGAAACCGCATACAATACATCATAAAGTTGCAATTATATAGGATCATGAATAATTTGTTGTTTGTATTACAAATATCTTTGTTGTTTGTGTTTTTGTGTATATGAAATTGTTTGGTAGTGGAGCTCGACGTCCGATGGCATACGTTCCTTGTGGACACTCATAGATGTCTCCTACATGATCACAATCAGCACCACACACAACAAACAACATATTTTATTGTTGAACTAATATAATATTGGTATAAAATGCATCAAACAATATTATTTCTATTTTATTTTATTTTTTTATTGATGGGAAAAGTGGATTTTTTTGGGGAAAAAAATTTTTTTTTTTGAAATATTAGTAGATGGCTTAAATATTATTCAATTTTCTCAATCAAAAAATGAGGGGAATCCCAAACTCTTGGTCTATTTAGTGATATATGGTTGCTATGGGGTTTTCCCAGCCAGCATCGAGTAAAAAAAATAAAACGGCAATGCTCTATTCCGCGGTAGAAAATTAGATTTTTCCGCGCGCGTCCAAACAATTCAGGAACGAAAGGGTTAAACTCTGCATAGGTACCAGCTTTTGTGGCTAGCATCACATCATAATCACGTGAGCAAATAATTTCTTGCAGACATTGATGTAGTTTGCTTTATAGGGAAAGTTAACGGAGTTGAAAGAAGTGAAGTATCGCATTATAAATGTGTGAGTGTTTCTGGCCAGTTTAGCTTCTTTTCTTATGAAGACAGATGAATGAGCATATTGGAAATGTTACCATGCTTAGCAGCGATAGAACTGGCAAACAGTACCAATGTCCACAATTTCTTCAGCACTGCTGTGGCCGTCTTTTTCTGCGTTTTTGCAAACTCTGTTATTGTTGCGCGCCATTTAGAACAAAAACACCTGCCCAAATCCGGAATTTAAAAGGCGCGCCACGCAGAAATCGAGCAGTCGGTAATTCGGTGGTTACATGCACTCGATATATATAGTACGGTGGTGTTGTACAAAATAGTCGGTATTAACTACATTCCAGTATACAGCACAGCTTTACGGTATTAACTACATTCCAGTATACAGCACAGCTTTACGGTATTAACTACATTCCAGTATACAGCACAGCTTTACGGTATTAACTACATTCCAGTATATAGCACAGCTTTACGTTATAGCCACGTTTACAGGCAACAAAGGCAGCTGTACCTCATAATTGTCTTGCCATGATGCTCCGGCATTAATTTTGTGACCTGTGCTAACGTTTGGTGAGAAACCGGTAATACCGTGTGACTACAATTGAAATATTGTCTCTACGATATAGTGCTTTTGTCAAAGAGCAATGATAATATCGGTATAGTTCCCAGCTGTACTACCATGTGCTATTGGGCAGATGGACCAGATTTTGGGAAATAGAGTTTATCATTATTTCTGAGGAGGTAGCATAGGGTATGTGTGTGCACACACTCATGCTAGAGACTACTTGTGAGCCCTATAAGTAAGACGTAAGCCTCAATTGGGAAGGTATGTGGTCCCTTTGTTTTAGTTTCGTGTAGTTATGTTTGAGGTGATTGGAGGATTTTATGATCATGACCAGTGCATAACTGATTACGTGACATCTGTGTGACCTTTGAGTTGCTATTATGTAGGGTGAGAGGAATAACAGGAGACACATTGTGTTTATATGGCCTTAAAATGAAAAAAACAAAAAACAAAACAGGTTGCTGGTTTTATTATATACGTAAGTCATTATAGATATGGTACAGGTGAAGGCTTGACTTGGTTATTACATATGGTACCATATGTATCAGTTGCATGGTATTATACTGTTCAGGATTGACTGTTGTCACATGGTAAAGGCACATGTATCAGTTCAGTGGTATTGTGAGTGTTCTATTGAAAATCTTGTGTTAGACTTCCTAAGCCTTGTGCAGAGAGATTTGAGGCAGTGGTTTATGCTTTTATCACTTCCATTCATCTGTAATGTCCACCAGTGTTAATTTACTAATTTCTTGTCTGCTCACAAGCCTCAAGCATATGTGCTGATAACCATTAGGCTTACCTGAGGTTCTGGTTGGCTTTGTGTTCCTGCATATTTAGCTACTCCTTATGAAGATAACATTTACATCTACCAGTTTCATTGCTGGAGCAGTATTGATACTTGACTAGGAATGGCCAAATGAATTATTATTCGTGTGACCTGAGAAATGATTTTGTAGACTAGCTAGTGCATAGTAGTGCTGAGGGTTCATGAGTAGGTGCTTCAGTTATATATAGCTAGGGTTTTTTTTGTTTTTTTGTTTTGTTTTGTTTTGTTTTTTATTTTTGCTAAGCTCACCAATAGTTATTGAATATTTACTATTTGTGATGTAGGAGTTTAATTCAGCATCGATAATAAGCAACGAATTTCACGTCTCATTCTGTTGTCATGAGCTCCTCCTACTGGGTAAGCAACTACTTACTGGCTTTATGGATGTGTATTTGTTGGCCAGATCTCTACATGAGTCATCAGTATATTTACCAAATTCTAATGACCAGTTTAGTTAAGCTGCAAGATTTAACTTAATCTTGCTGGCAATGTCATTCACCTACTAATTGTCATATCAGTACGGGTGATTGTCCTTTACCTGCTAATTTTATTATTATGGATTCAAGTGACCTGTTAAACTTAGAGGTCGGTTTTATAATTCAATGCTATTCTCCGTACACGAAATCTGTGGCCTCGTATACCACATTCTGAACTCCTTTCGGAGGTCCGGGTATAAATGGAAGAATCCCCGGCATGCCCTTTGACCTCTAGCTCCTATTCAAATTAAAATATAGTAGCTGCGCAAAGAGAACCCTCCATTATACGTAGCTCACTATCCTTTCAAGTCGATCCACACCATGTTTACAACAAGTGCCCTAACTAAAAAACAGCTATAATATGTAATCATTTTTGCGAGTAATACTCAAGTCCACCTATAAATGCCTTGTGCAGGGTTTCATAGAGGGGGGAGGGGGGAAACCTGGGATATCCCCCCCCAAAAGAAAATTCCCCCCCCCCCCAACGATTTTGCTCATTCAATTATTTAATAGATTTGAATTTCATAATAGCAATACCATAAGAACAAAGACACGTTAAATAAAGTCACTCTTAAAGTATGATTCTATGATTGCTTTGTTTGAATATATCTAATATTTCACTAAAGTTTATTTCGTTCAGTTCAGGACCTTCAATGGCAATTCTCATTAACCGTGCCAAGTTCTGTTCTGTCAGCCGGCTTCGTAATCTAGTTTTTATGAGTTTCATTTCACTAAAAGCTTTCTCAGCTGTGGCTGTACCAACTGGAATCGAAAGCATAATGTCAATCAGTTTAAACGTCTCTGAAAAAATTCCAGTGTAAGCAGCTGAATGTTTCAGTTCTAATACTTCTTGGAACTCTGGTACTTCATAATTTCATCTCTTTCTTGAAGCAATGCTCTCTTGAATATAGCCCACTCTGATATTAAATCGTCCTTGTTTAGCAGAGGTGTTGAGGAATAAGTTATTCCATCAAACTCAACTTCAGCTGGCTTACCGTAGAAGTCTCCTAAGCAACTTATCTTGTCCACTCCGTAAGAACTTCTTAAGTCTTCCTTTGCTGGAAGCAGAGAAGGGTTGAACACTGACATTGCTGTCAAGATTTTCACAGCATTGCTGTTAAACCTTCTGTCAATGTTCTTCAATAGCACATCAAAAGGGAAGTGCGACGTGGGTACAATATATGGAGACATCAGTGGTATTTTTATGGCTCCTAGATGGACCATAACTATTGCCAATTGTTATGCTGTAGTCATTTTCTAGGGAAGATATAGTAGATTTAACCTCTGACAACCAATCACTAGTTTCTTCCTTTAAGCTTTTCAAGGAGTCAACAGTTGCTTCCAAAAGAATGGGCAGTTTGCTAAAATCTGCCACCTTCATCTGCATTGAGGCACTCATTTTGGCTAGAATGTGGAGAACTCGAGAGAGAACCACAATACTAGCTATTCCTACCTGACTAGCTAAGAGTAAGCTGAGACCATAGGATTCGGCATCTCCTGAAACTTCATGAAGGTGTTGTGATGTAGTAATGAGGGCAGGAAGTTCTTTTTTAATTGCTCTCACACACCTCTCATGGGAAAGCCACCTTGTGTCACTTGGCTTAGTAATTTTTAATTCAGGTAAGTTTAGGGCACACTGAATTTGTTTGCTCTATGTTAATTGACCTGATTTTCATTGCAATTCTGCTTATTTTGACAATATCTTTGAAGAATAATTCTGGATTGGATGTGGGAGGTGGGGGGAAGGGGGAGAGAAGTTTTTCCTATGTCCCCTCATTAGATTAAACGCTGTTAAATATATTACATTTACTAGTTTCATTGAAGTACTTAAAAAATCAGGACTGTTTCATACAATCCCCATTTTCCCCACCCTAAACGCAAATCCTGTATGAAACCCTGCTTGTGTATGTACCAAAGTATTTTTTGATTGAAGATGAACTCCAGGATAGTATCTTGGAGAACTCTGACAGCACACTGTATATCTTTTGCAGTTGAATTTAGCTGCGTCAATGGCAAGCAGTACTTTTCATCTCTATTTAGAGCCCGCCATTTGTTGGTTCCCTTGTTTTATTATTTTTATTTTGTCTTCTGTTAAGATGCTCATGACTTAGTTTCCAAGCTTTTGTGTGCGCTAAGTTGCTGTAATGCTACTAAAGGGGAGTCGGTGACAAAAACTGTCAGCGGCCATTTTCCACTTATCGCGAAATATGTCCTCGGCTACCCCCTTTTATACGACATTCGTGTTTAAGAAACTAGTTAATAGTTGAAATTTAGCTGGAGCTAGTATATTGTGGATCGTTTATTTACCTTATTTAGGCCAGATCTTTTGTTATTCCTGCAGTTATTTTCATTTTGTTCTGAGTTTTTCTAGGCGTCTGAGTTTGATGGCCATTTTACCAACTATTATGAAGGTAATAAATCTAATTTAAATAACAAAACAACTTATTATAAAGCTTCTAGGGATGTCTCATCAGCAGAGTCAGGCTCTGCTACTCCACTGTTTGAAGACGAAGATGACCTCTATGATCCTCTGGATTCTTTGGACTGCTCTGTGCCAGACATTGAGCCTTCATCATTTCATCCTGACCACTCATCTGTTTTCTTGTCACCACCTTATTCCGACACCACTTTTCTTTCCCCTTCCGATACTGTGTCCGTTGCCTGCCGACGGAGCAGCATCATCTGTGTAAGGAAAGGAAGAGGTCAAGAAAGCCATCACCAGCAAGGACGAAACGATTTACCTCAACTGAGCAGTTAGACCAGTTTTTAGCCCGGGGTTGTGGTTGTGCCACCAAGTGTTCTGCTCAGTTTGACAGAGACTTCTATTTGTCTAAGCGGGATGAGGCCAGTGCGCTGACGAGGGAGCAGCTGGACCTGGTAGTCCTTGGCCAAATTCAAGCGTTTCTGTCTGTGGATGAAGTAATTGGTCCCAGCCACAAACACACACCTACACAGTGTAGAACAACTAGAGTCAACACCTTCTATCATCTGGGGAAGAAGATCTGCAGGGGGTCTTTTCTTACTCTGCATGGAATAGGTAAAATAAGTAATAGTTAGAGCATACCCGCTTAGGTACTGGTGGATTTAGTGCACTGAAGCCCAAGGGCTGTAGGCCCCGAGGGCTTTATGCACTAAATCCACCAGTACCTGAGCGCATGCTCTAACTATTTTAGAACCCGGTTACCCAAAGCTGGCCCAGTTTCCACTAGCAACTTGGTTTATCAGCATTTTCGCACAAATATGGCGGTGTCAAGCGAATTTCCGGCCCAAGGCCCAAAATTAAAATTCAATTAAAATTCAATTGAAGCACACCGGCAGATTTACTTTAGCATATTGTAGCTGCCAGCTGTTATCTCCAGATCTAACTCTACCCTGGGCTGGGCTGCTCTGCTTTGTGGTAAACAGTTAAGCAGCTAGCTATGGTAAATTCTGGGTGTCAGCAGGAGAGTTGTCTGAACTAGGGCTGGTCCCGTCGGATATGAGAGGGTAGTAGACCCTCACATATCATATCCAGGCCTCACACAGCTTTATCCAGCCTATTCTATTAAACTAAAACTCAAAAATAGCAATACCCCAAGGGTGGTTAGTATGCACAGTTTATATACCTAAAGGCAAAAAATAGTGCACACTTACCAAGTTAGTACACCTAGTAACAATATAGCAACGGGTTCTAATAATACTAAATAACTAAATAAAACGAAAATGAATAAATTAATTTAATAAAAATTTAAAAATGAGAGAAAATACCAACAACAGCACCAATAAACTTTTAAATATAAATAAGATGGAATTATATACAACTTCATTTTTAACAATAATTAACCTTTGTATGTCACCTCATTCAGACACCGACACCACACATTCAGTCACCAACTCCTTCACCATCACCAGTTTCGTCACGCCCTTCTAAAAGAATTAGAAGTACAGACATCAATTATTAATTATTATTTTTTTATTTTTAGTCATCTCTTTTAAATTATGTATCATCTATACAAATAATAAACATCTTTACTTTGTTCTTATGTCCAGTGTTATCAAAATCTATCTATTTACATTGAATACGCAATATAATTATCCCAACTCAGCTAAAACCACTAAAAAAATACTCTAGTGGACAATAGTAAAAACAGACATTACCAAGATAAATAAAACTTACGTGCGAACACTAATAAAAATGACTCTAGTACGTGCTGACACGAATAAGAATGACTCTAGTACATGTGGGCACTAATAAGAATGACTCTAGTACATGTGGGCACTAATAAGAATGACTCTAGTACATGCGGGCATTAAAAAGAATAACTTTAGTACATGCGGGCACTAAAAGGAATGATTCTAGTACGTGTACACACTAATAAAAACCCACAAGCCTACCTCAGAACCACTCAGATAGCCTCGAAAGACAAATTTTTGCGACAGGAATTGAAACTGGAAGTGACATCATGTGACACGCCCACCAGTGAAGAAATAATTTGGCCTCAAGGACTTGGCCCATACCTCCAAAGATCACCTGATTAGTAAATTATTTCATCGGGTATCGTATTTTCCTTACAACAACAGCTACTACAATCAAACTGACACTTGTAAACACTAACTTAATCGAACATACTACAACTGACAGACACTAGAATGTGCTTGCTGACACTAATACGAATAAATCTAGTACGTGATAACACTAATAAGAATGACTCTAGTACTTGATAACACTAATAAGAATGACTCTAGTACGGTGTAATCACTATGTGCATGCATGGTGTTAGTATTATGTGCGTGCACAGTGTTTGGTGTTAGCACTATGTGCGTGCACAGTGTTAATACTATGTGTGTGCACAGTAATAGCACTGTGCGTGCAGTGTTAGTACTATGTGCGTGCAATGTTAGTACTATGTGCGTGCACAGTAATAGTACTAGTGTGTGCACAGTGTTTGGTGTTAGCACTATGTGCGTGCACAGTAATAGTACTAGTGTGTGCACAGTGTTTAGTGTAAGCACTATGTGCGTGCACAGTAATAGTACTATAGTATGTCCAAGTTGAGTTGGCCGCAAGAAAAACTTGAATAACTTTAGAACGGAAGCAGCTACGCATCCGGGGTTTGCACCATTGGAAAGCTCGCGCCGAAGCGGTTAAAAATATTCCCTCAGTAAACTCCAAAACCGGAGAGAAAGTGCTATTCCAAAACTCAATACAAAAGTCTATGGGAATAAAAAAAAAAACCACAGGTTTCCCGCTCAAAACGCGCCCGCTTTTAGTCACGCGGTATGGCTCAATTTATCACGCGGACTGTCTTAATTAAGAATTTTGTAAACAATGAGCGGCTTCTTCTCAGATTGCTGTGTTTCTAGCTTTATATCGCGATTAGCTTAAGTTGCGAGTGTGGAAACAGGATAGACGGAGTGTTGTGTTGTTGCAGAGGGTACAGGACCACCTGATAGGATGTTGGTATGATTATTTGTCTACCTGTTCAATAACAAATGCCATATAGCCAATATATTTCAGTGTATAGCTATCATTTAGCTAGCAACTTGTAATACAGCCACACTTACGCTGTTTGCCGTTAAATTGTGTGCTTGTCAAAGCCGTGTTTATTCCAATACCTTTTCTTCACTATTATAGATGCCATTTATTGTAAGAATTAGGATCAACTCAGGCAGAACTCCACCTTCAACTCGGATAACAACTATTTTTTGTGTGTGTACTACTTAAATTCTATCATTTTCATCAATTTTCATATACCTTATTATAAATAAATGAAAGAATTGATAATTTTATTTAACATGAAAGTCTAGTAACTTTAGCTACAAGTTTAGGGTGCTGTACTGCTGAATCCTGTAAACATCAGAATATTTCTTGGGACACAGTAGGTAGAATCCACTGATTTTAATCCTGTCTCTTTAGAAGAACTCCCACCAGTTTGCGTTTTCCATCTGCTGTACATTATCTGCGCATAAGAAACATAAATATCATTGAAAACAGACGAGATGAGCTGTACAGCGCCCGAAAAACTCCATAAACTTCACTAAATTTCTTTCTTTCAATAGTTACAGTATTAATGCGCACCTGTGCTACCGCCCCTTTTTCACGTGCAACTTTGACGTTTGCGCGCTTAATTGACTTGGATTCACATGACTAAATTGCTTCCGGTAAAGTACTAAATGCATTCCTCAATTACCCCGCTTGCGGTCGTGCCAACTCAACTTGGACATACTATAGTGCGTGCACAGTGTTTGGTGTTAGCACTATGTGCGTGCAGTGTTAGCACTGTGCGTGCACAGGAATAGTACTACGTGCATGCACAGTGCTAGCACTATGTGTGTGCACAGTATTAGTACTGTGTGTGCATAGTATTACGTGTGTGCAGAGTGTTAGCACTGTGCGTGCACAGGAATAGTACTACTTGCATGCACAGTGCTAGCACTATGTGTGTGCACAGTATTAGTACTATGTGTGTGCATAGTATTACGTGTGTGCAGAGTGTTAGCACTGTGCATGCACAGTAATAGTACTACATGCATGCACAGTGTTAGTACTATGTGTGTGCACAGTAATAGTACTATGTGCATGCACAGTGTTAGTACTATGTGTGTGCACAGACGTGCATGCACAGTGCTAGTACTATGTGCGTGCACAATATTAGCACTATGTGCGTGCACAGTGTTAGCGCTATGTGCGTGCACAGTCAAGCTCTCCAAAGACACCCAAGCAGGTTCTCCTGCAGCTGTGAGCCATGATATATCTATTCTAAACTAGTGACTCCAGGCTTCATTAATACACCACCGCTTCTTCATCGTCTAGGACCCTCCAGTACATTCCAGAAGTATTCTACTATTCCGCGCCGCCGGGCTCACTCGCACAGTAACTTTCCTTCAGTGTTTGTTATCACCATCCAGAATTTTGTCCACAATAAATTGCGCGCTCAGAGTGGGGGCGGGGTTGAAGAATCAAATGAATACGAATCAATAATTAGCTTCGGTATCTAAAAATTGAAATTCAGACGTATTGGATGGCCAGAATGAACTCATATTTGTACACAGGTACACACCACATTAAAAAAAAACACCATTACACTGAGTTTTTTTTTTTTTTTTTTTTATAGGATACAAAAAAATATATAAAAATATTTATAAAAATGGAAAATAAATACTAATATAAAAAATATGGCATTGTAATGTTGTGGGGAAGCCTATACTATACTGCTGGGGGAAATTTTTTTGAGTCGTAACTGCAACGGTCGCCCCTGAATTTTGCTGAATAGCTGTAAGGTTTGTACCGTTGTTTCTCAGTTCCTGGTTGGTCTTTTTTCTTGAAACTTGGTTTATAAGAGCGGTCTGTTGGTGTCTGTTTCAGCGGCAACAACAAAGTAAGCGTACATTGAACATAAAACGAGAAATAAATACATAGCATAACTCCTCCATCTGCGATTTAGTGCTGCAGTTTCAAGTGGTACTGCACCCTGAATTGAGGGCAAAAGCCTCCTCCTCTTCTCTCCCCTTGCCTCCTGAAATAAATCGTGTCAACTGCCTGCTTGGAAACAGATAGAGGTGTTAGGCACATATGTAGTACATTGAATGTGCATCTTTGTAGTTACAGAGGCTTAACTAGGTTGTTAAAAGGGACATGAGTTGTTAAAGGGGACATTACTTGTTATAGTTAAATAGTTGACGAGGAGGTAAGGTGGTTTTTCTAAATGTAGGGAGCTAGATGTTCAGCTCCCCAATAACTATGCAGGGTTTCATATAGGAGTTTTTCTGGAGGTGGGGGGGGGAGGGTTTAGAAGCGGGGCCCACACGTTTGATTGACCACACCCGATTTTGCTGAAATCACACCCATGTAATTAAAAATCGTCTCAGGTCTAGAATTAGTGACACCAATCAGGGATTTTTTTAGAAAAATTGCTAAGGGGGGGCAAAATAGAGATTTTTGTTAGCAAGGGGGGGCATGCATGTGTCAGAGTGCATGCATTAATTGTGTGTGTGCCTGTATTAATTATTAATGTGTGTGTGCCTGCTTAAGTGTGTGTGTGCCTGCTTAAGTGTGTGTGTGCCTGCTTAAGTGTGTGTGTGCCTGCTTAAGTGTGTGTGTGCCTGCTTAAGTGTGTGTGTGCCTGCTTAAGTGTGTGTGTGCCTGCTTAAGTGTGTGTGTGCCAAGTGTGTGTGTGCCTGCATGATCCAGCTTGAATAGCAGTGACCTTGCAAAAAAAGGGTGAAAAGTAATGTAATTGACATGTCATATTGACACCTTTTTATGATTGTTTGCACCTGCAATAGCTGTACACAAACTGGAGACAGTTGCCAGGCCAGCACTTGCAAGCACAACCACAACAGTTGTGCTTGCAAATGCTGGCACAACCCTGTCAGCCTATATAAGTCTGTGCTTGAGTAGCTTAGTTAGTTAGTTCAAGAAGTCTTGAGAAGATGGATATTCGGCATTACTTTAGTGCAAGCACTTCAAAGCAGTCTTCTACACCAGCATCTACTAGTAGTAGCAGTGAAGATGAGGAGCCATTGTCTTCTGATAGCCAAAGCCTAGAGCCACCTCCAACTAAAAGAAGTCTTTCCAGCACGGCTAACTATAGAGCTAAGTCGAAGTATAGAACAAAATCAGGCCAGCGGAAGTACAACAAAAAGTGGGAAAAGCAGTTTCTTTGGTTAGAATATGATGAAAATTACCGCGGAGCATTCTGCAAAACTTGTCGAAAGTACGATCATCATCCTTCTCAAAAGACAGGTGGAGCATGGATTACAAAGCCATTTAAAAATTGGAAAAAAGCGGTTGAGAAGATGCGTGCCCATGCAAAGAGTGATACTCACATTCGCCGTTCCGAAGCTGAATTGCTGGCTACTAAGAAGGAAGTATCCATTTTAGAGCAACTGCGGAGTGTCACAGAAGAGCAGAGGATCAGAAACAGGAAGGGAATTATGGCACTTTTGCGATGTACTCACTTCCTTGCACGAAATCACATTCCTCACACCACCAATTTTGCTGCTCTGGTTAATTTGATTGTGTCTTGTGGTGATGATTTAAAACAATTTACTGAAAAATCTGCAAGAAATGCTACCTACACCTCTACAGATTCTGTTTCCGATTTTCTGGAGGCACTGGGATTGTGGGTAGAAGAATCTCAGCTCAAACGCCTTCGCAAGGCTCCTTTCTATAGTGTGATGGCTGACGAATCCACAGATATATCAACAATCGAAGAGCTTTCTCTTTGTTTTCGTTGGGAGGAAAATGGAGAACCCGTTGAACATTTTTTTGACACCATTCCATTGAAAAAAACTGATGCTGCATCTATCTATACCACTTTGACTGACTGGTTCAAGCAGAAGGGTATTCAGCCTACTAAGCTTGTCGGAATGGGGTTTGATGGAGCAGCAACGTTTTCTGGAGTCAGAACTGGAGTCCAGGCGAGACTCAAGAAGAATTCTCCTCGAGCTCTCTATGTTCACTGCCATTGCCACTTACTCCAACTTGCTTGTGTTCAAGCTGCAAACCACACTCCTGGAATTGAGCATGTTTACAAGACATTGCTCACTCTATGGAAATTTTTTCACTACTCTCCCAAAAGAGCAGAACACCTGAAGAGTGTACAGCGTGTGCTTGACCTACCTGAACTGAAGGTCACCAAACCGTCCGACACCCGTTGGTTAGCTCATGAACAATGTGTCAAGGCAGTGAAAAAGAGCTATGCTTCCATTGTGATTGCTCTTGAGACCTTCTATGAGCAAACACATGAGCCAGAAGCACTGGGGCTCAACAAAGCTCTATCAAAGAAGTCTACTGTGATGGCAATCTACCTCCTTGACTTCGTGCTGCCCCAAGTTGCTAAACTAAGCAGATGTCTTCAAGCAGAAAAGCTCGACTTGACCGCTATTTCTGGTTTGGTTGATTCTACTCTGCAAACTCTTCATGAATCTTTGTTACCTGCTGCAAATTGGGTGCTGGAGCTACTAGATGCCCAAGATGAGCTTCAAGCTATCGCAATAATTGACTCTGAATCTATCACTTCCTTTCAAGATAAAGTGGCTAAACCCTTCGTCACTGACTTGAAAGAAAATATTTCGAGGAGATTTTCTTCCCAAGATATTGTAGCATCATTTAGTATCTTTGACTCTTCAAAGCTACCACAAAAAGACTCTCCTGATCTGTCGTCATATGGGGATGAATTCCTTGGTGTTCTTGAGGACCACTACGGCAAGGAACTTGCAGCCAAGTCAGTAGAGGGAGAGGAATTTACCGTGCCAGCTTTAGTTTCCTCTGACATTCGCACAGAGTGGGTGACATTCAGGAGATACATCACTACTCGGCCTAAGGAAGACAATACGAAATTGCTGATGGAATTAGTTACCAACAGCATGCTTGTACAGATGTTTCCCCATCTCAGTGACCTTGCCAAGGTGTGCCTTTCGATTCCTGTTGGGACAGCATCTGTGGAACGAAGCTTCTCCCAAATGAAGATGATCAAAACAAGGCTAAGGAGTCGTCTTGGAGAACAAAATCTAGCTCACCTGATGAGAATAGCAATAGAAATGCCTGAAGAACTTCCAGATGACATTGTAGAAAGTGTAATCGATATTTGGAACAGAAAGACTAGACGTATTGCTGTATAAATGTATTGCTGTATAAACGTATTGCTGTATAAATACACTTATATTTTGCTTAAATAAAATTGTTTGTTGCCTAATAATTAGACTAATGGATATAATAATTTTAAAAAATGCAGTACATAGTCACACAGGTCTATTTAGAATAATGAAATTTCATTTCAAATGCTCAAGGGGGGGCACAAAATCCTCTAGGGGGGGCGAATGCCCCCCCCTGCCCCCCCCTAAAAAAAACCCTGCCAATCTTGGAAAACTAATGCGTATTGCAATTGAAGGACCTCAATTAACTGAAGTGAACTTTCACCAACTACTAGATATATACAAACAACAAACTTACAGAATACCATTATAAATTATAACCACAGAATATCATTAAGTAGTAAATATTATTAATTTATTTTATGAAATTCAGGGGGGGGGGGAATCCCAGGGCGCCCCTACCTCTGTATGAAACCCTGCTATGTCATTGTAATTATGGATGTATACAGATAGTGATTGGGGGGAAGGGGAGAGATGGCATTGGGATCCCCCCCACCCCCCAATAGCTTGAGTTCAACCCTTTCTATTAAAGCAGAATTATGCTAGATTTTATTCATCCTGACATGATGAATTTGACTATAATATACGTATAATGTGACAAAGTAAGTAAAAAATTTAGTCACACATGCAAAAATTGTTACGTCAAAAGTCCCGCCCCCCTCAGAAATTTTTTGTATACATACCTAGTAAATACTCAATTCTTGTTTTACTTTTTTTTTTAATTTTTATTTTTTTTAGGTTAAGTTTCCAGATTTTTCATTGTGAATACTGGGGACATTGAAGTTTCTAATACAGACAAGATAAATGGATCTGATGTTCTCTCGAGGTAAATAAATGTAATTGTGCCATTAAAAATAAGTAATAGTGATGTTCACTTATTCTTTGGTGTATTTAAAACTAGGACAATATCCTTACATGATTGTGTCTTTAGTTGGTTTGTGCCCTAGAGATAAATTCTGATTTATTTCCATATTGGGAAAACATACTATTGTACATTTTCTCCCCTTAATGCTACTATATTGTGGACCTTTTCCGTATTGAACTGACATTGTGGACATTTTTCCATATTGAACTAATTTATTGTGGACACTTTTCCATACTGAACTATGGACACTTTCCGTATTGACTAACATATTGTGGACCCTTTTCCATATTGAACTAATGTATTGTGGACACTTTTCCATACTGAACTATGGACACTTTCCGTATTGACTAAAGTATTGTGGACCACAATCTATATTGAACTGATATATTGTGGACCATTTCCAACTAACATATTGTGGACCCTTTTCCATATTGAACTAATGTATTGTGGACCTTTTTCCGTACTGAACTAATGTATTGTGGACCCTTTCCTGTATTGAACTAATATATTGTGGACCTTTTTCCATATTGAACTTATATATTGTGGACCCTTTTCCATATTGAACTTATATATTGTGGACCATTTTCCGTACTGAACTAATGTATTGTGGACCCTTTTCTGTATTGAAGTTATGTATTGTGGACCCTTTTCCATATTGAACTTATATATTGTGGACTATTGTGGACCTGTTTCCATGTTGAATGGATAGATTGTAGACCGCAATCCATATTGAACTTTTATATTGTGGACCTTTTTCCGTACTGAACGAATGTATTGTGGACCCTTTTCCATATTGAACTAATATATTGTGGACCCTTTTCCGTATTGAACTTATATATTGTGGACCTTTTTCCATACTGAACTAATGTATTGTGGACCCCTTTCTGTATTGAAGTAATGTATTGTGGACCCTTTTCCATATTGAACTTATATATTGTGGACCTCTATCCATAATGTATTGTGGACCTTATTCCATATTGAATGGATATATTGTGCTCTTTTTTCCGTACTGAACTAATGTATTGTGGACCCTTTTCTATATTGAACTTATTTATTGTGGACCCTTTTCCATATTGAACTTATGTATTGTGGACCTCTATCCATTTTGAACTTGTGTATTGTGGACCTTATTCCATATTGAATGGATATATTGTGGACTTTTTTCCGTACTGAACTAATATATTGTGGACACTTTTCCGTACTGAACTAATGTATTGTGGACCCTTCTCTGTATTGAAGTAATGTATTGTGCACCCTTTTCCATATTGAACTTATATATTGTGGACCCTTTTCCATATTGAACTTATGTATTGTGGACTCTTTACCGTATTGCACTTATATATTGTGGACCTTTTTCCGTACTGAACTAATGTATTGTGGACCCTTTCCTGTATTGAAGTAATGTGTTGTGGACACTTTTCCGTATTGAACTTATGTATTGTGGACACTTTTCTATACTGAACTATGGACACTTTCCATATTGACTAAAGTATTGTGGACCACAATCCATATTGAACTGATATATTGTGGACCATTTCCAACTAACATATTGTGGACCCTTTTCCATATTGAACTTATGTATTGTGGACCTTTTTCCGTACTGAACTAATGTATTGTGGACCCTTTCCTGTATTGAACTAATATATTGTGGACCTTTTTCCATATTGAACTTATATATTGTGGACCCTTTTCCATATTGAACTAATATATTGTGGACCCTTTTCCATATTGAACTTATGTATTGTGGACCTCTATCCATATTGAACTTAAGTATTGTGGACCCTTTTCCATATTGAACTTATATTTTGTGGACCCTTTTCCATATTGAACTTATATATTGTGGACCCTTTTCCATATTGAACTTATATATTGTGGACCCTTTTCCATATTGAACTTAAGTATTGTGGACTCTTTTCCGTATTGAACTTATATATTGTGGACCTTTTCCTGTACTGAACTAATGTATTGTGGACCCTTTTCTGTATTGAAGTAACGTGTTGTGGACCCTTTTCCATATTGAACTAATATATTGTGGACCTTTTTCCATATTGAACTTATATATTGTGGACCCTTTTCCATATTGAACTTATATATTGTGGACCCTTTTCCATATTGAACTTATGTATTGTGGACCTCTATCCATATTGAACTTAAGTATTGTGGACTCTTTTCCGTATTGAACTTATATATTGTGGACCTTTTCCTGTATTGAAATAATGTGTTGTGGATCCTTTTCCATATTGAACTAACGTGTTGTGGACACTTTTCCGTATTGAACTTATGTATTGTGGACACTTTTCTATACTGAACTACGGACACTTTCCGTATTGACTAAAGTATTGTGGACCACAATCCATATTGAACTGATATATTGTGGACCATTTCCAACTAACATATTGTGGACCCTTTTTCATATTGAACTTATTTATTGTGGACCTTTTTCCGTACTGAACTAATGTATTGTGGACCTTTCCAGTATTGAACTAATATATTGTGGACCTTTTTCCATATTGAACTTATATATTGTGGACCCTTTTCCATATTGAACTTATATATTGTGGACCATTTTCCGTACTGAACTAATGTATTGTGGACCCTTTTCTGTATTGAAGTAATGTATTGTGGACCCTTTTCCATATTGAATTTATATATTGTGGACCTTATTGTGGACCTTTTTCCATGTTGAATGGATAGATTGTAGACCGCAATCCATATTGAACTTTTATATTGTGGACCTTTTTCCGTACTGAACTAATGTATTGTGGACCCTTTCCTGTATTGAACTAATATATTGTGGACCTATTTCCATATTGAACTTATATATTGTGGACCTTTTTCCATATTGAACTAATGTGTTGTGGACACTTTTCGGTATTGAACTTATGTATTGTGGACACTTTTCCATACTGAACTATGGACACTTTCCGTATTGACTAAAGTATTGTGGACCACAATCCATATTGAACTGATATATTGTGGATCATTTCCAACTAACATATTGTGGACCCTTTTCCATATTGAACTTATGTATTGTGGACCCTTTTCCGTACTGAACTAATGTATTGTGGACCCTTCTGTATTGAACTAATATATTGTGGACCTTTTTCCATATTGAACTTATATATTGTGGACCCTTTTCCATATTGAACTTATATATTGTGGACCATTTTCCGTACTGAACTAATGTATTGTGGACCCTTTTCTGTATTGAAGTAATGTATTGTGGACCCTTTTCCATATTGAACTTATATATTGTGGACTATTGTGGACCTTTTTCCATGTTGAATTGATAGATTGTAGACCGCAATCCATATTGAACTTTTATATTGTGGACCTTTTTCCGTACTGAACGAATGTATTGTGGACCCTTTTCCATATTGAACTAATATATTGTGGACCCTTTTCCGTATTGAACTTATATATTGTGGACCTTTTTCCGTACTGAACTAATGTATTGTAGACCCTTTTCCATATTGAACTAATATATTGTGGACCCTTTTCCGTATTGAACTTATATATTGTGGACCTTTTTCTGTACTGAACTAATGTATTGTGGACCCTTTTCCGTATTGAACTAATGTATTGTGGACACTTTTCTGTGTTGAAGTAACATACTGTGGACCCCTTTCTGTATTGAATTAATGTATTGTGGACCCTTTATTCATATTGAACTAATATATTGTGGACTCTTTACCGTACTGAACTAATGTATTGTGGACCCTTTTCCATATTGAACTAATATATTGTGGACACTTTTCTGTACTGAACTAATATATTTTGGACCCTTTTCCGTATTGAACTAATGTATTGTGGACCCTTTATTTGAATGGGTATATTGTGGACCACAATCCATATTGAACTAATATATTGTGGACCTTTTACCATATTGAACTAATGCATTGTGGACACTTTTCCATTTTGAAGTAATATATTGTGGACCCTTTTCCATATTGAATTTATATTTTGTGGACTTTTTTCCATATTGAACTAATGTATTGTGGACACTTTTTTGTATTGAACTAATGTATTGTGGATCATTTTCCGTATTGAACAGATATATTGTGGACCTCTATATTGAAGTAATATATTGTGGACCCTTTTCCATATTGAACTAATGTATTGTGGACACTTCTGTATTGAACTAATGTATTGTGGACCCTTTATCCAAAAATATATTGTGGACACTTTTCCATATTGAAGTAATATATTGTGGACACTTTTCCATATTGAACTAATGTGTTGTGGACACTTTTTTGTATTGAACTAATGTATTGTGGACCGTTTTCCGTATTGAACTAATGTATTGTGGACCCTTTAATCATATTGAATGGGTATATTGTGGACCGCAATCCATATTTTTTATGTATTGAACTAATTATATTGTGGATACTTTTCCGTATTGAACTGACATGTGGACACTTCTCTGTATTGAACTAATATATTGTGAACCCTTTTCCGTATTGAAGTAATATATTGTGGAGCCTTTTCCTTATTGAACTAATATGTTGTGGACCCTTTTCCATATTGAACTTATATATTGTGGACTCTTTTCCATATTGAACTTATGTATTGTGGACTCTTTTCCATATTGAATTGATATATTGTAGACCGCAGTCTATATTGAACTAATAAATTGTGGACCTTTTACCGTATTGAACTTATTTATTGTGGACCATTTTCCGTACTGAAGTAATGTATTGTGGACCCTTTTCTGTATTGAAGTAATTTATTGTGGACCCTTTTCCATATTGAACTAATATATTGTGGACCCTTTTCCATATTGAACTTATGTATTGTGGACCTTTTTCCGTATTGAACTTATATATTGTGGACCTTTTCTGTTCTGAACTAATGTATTGTGGACACTTTTCTGTGTTGAACTAACATATTGTGGACCCTTTTCTGTATTGAATTAATGTATTGTGGACCCTTTATTCATATTGAATGGGTATATTGTGGACCGCAATCCATATTGAACTAATATATTGTGGACACTTTACCGTACTGAACTAATGTATTGTGGATCCTTTTCCATATTGAACTTATATATATTGTGGACCTTTTTCCATATTGAACTAATGCATTGTGGACACTTCCATATTGAAGTAATATATTGTGGACCCTTTTCCATATTGAACTAATATTTATTGTGGACACCTTTTCCATAAACTTATATATTGTGGACCTTTTTCCATATTAAATTAATATATTGTGGACACTTTACCGTACTGAACTAATGTATTGTGGATACTTTTCCGTATTGAATTAATATATTGTGGACCCTTTTCCATATTGAACGGATATATTGAGGACCGCAATCAATATTGAACTAATATATTGTGGAGCCTTTTTTTATTGAACTAATGTGTTGTGGACCCTTTTCCATTTTTAACTTATGTATTGAACTAATTGTATTGTGGATACTTTTCCGTATTGAACATACATTGTGGACACTTCTCTGTATTGAACTAATATATTGTGGACCCTTTTCCGTATTGAAGTAATATATTGTGGACCCTTTTCCATAGTGAACGGATGTATTGTGGACCTCTATCCAAATTAAAGTAATATATTATGTACCCTTTTTCTTATTGAACTAATATATTGTGGACCTTTATTCAGAGCGGTAAACAATTCAATATTAGGATGCTACGGTAATGATCGCTTAGCCAGAGGATTCTGTTTAGTGAAGTTTGGGTTGGGGTCGAACAAAGACCTAACGCAAAAACTAGGAGAAAGTCAAAGTATACAAAATGACATACGTACGTCCAAACATATATATAAATAAACAAACATCCCCGATTTTCAATTGTGTTCCCTCTGTAAGTGTCTCGCTCGCTCGCCGACTAAATATTTGTGTAGTATAATTATTTGTCTTAATTTTAAGTTAGGTTTTATCTGTGTAGTCTAATGCAATTTCATTTTGTGTGTGTTTATGTGTTCAGAATTTTGAAGGGGACGTTGTGGATGTTGTGAATACTATCTGAAAGATTTATATCGGGAATAGGATGCAAGCGTCAAGTATGAAGTTCTGTTTTCACCGGAAAACTCTCCATGCAGTGATAACAATGATCAAGCAATATTCACACAGAATCTTTATTTTATTGGACGAAGTGATTTCTTTTTTCAAATGTTTCAAAATTTTTATGGTGCAAGATCACTTTTTTGTGGTCATTATACTTTTGTTTTACGTATGATAAATATTTGAAATAATAGGAAATATGAAAGATATACGCAGGCTATCTACTATTGTTATAACCAGTGTAGTATACTTTTGATATACTTAAGTTATACATATGTGTAGTATACTTTTGATATACTTAAGTTATACATATGGTATACTTATGGTTTACATATGGTTTACACCAGTAGTATACTTTTGTTATATCAATGTTATACACACCTGTGTAAACCGGTACCTATACACAGGAGAAACACTGGTGTATACTAGATGAGTGACCCTGGTGTTTCTCATATGTATAACAAAGTTATCCTTATGTTATACACCGGTGTATACTGAAGTATTTGCATGGTGGTGCTTAACAGCCTGAGTCTATAGTATGTAATAAAATGTCCACATCACATACACTATTCTGGTTACCAAGCTTCTGAGATTTCTTCTTTTTTATTGATTGAGTCATTCTCGGCTGAAATAATAAAAATAGCAAATTTTCTCGTTTTTTACAGTCAATAATATTGTTAACTAAAACTTAACCCAGATGTTTCGACTTCTTGTCGAAGTCCTCTTCTGGAGTCAACTGAAGAGTACTTCAGCAAGAAGTCAAATGTCGGGTTAAGATTTAATTAACAAAATTATTGGCTGTAAAAAACGAGAAAAGTTGCTTTTCTTCTTTATTGCATATGTAAAATGATTTATTTTTTTTAACTTAGTGGTTTCAGCCTAGAAGTTTTCCCTGTCGTCAGACACTGTCCTCTTGTTATTATTCAGTCGGTGGACAGAACAACTGGTTGATTACTCAGCACATCAGTAGACTTGTGAATGGAACTCTCTTACCTCAAGTTAATGTACAAATTCAATTTCAAACAGATAGTTGTACTGGTAGTTGCCATAATTACTTTATATTACAAGTATGGGAGACATCTGTCCTTAATAAAAATTCTGCTAGAATAATATCTAATTACAGGAAAGTTAAGACAATAGCATTCACAATGGATGCCAACAACATTATGATAACTTCCTATGCAACTATAAACTTTGAGAACCCTATAGCTACAGGATTCTATATGGCAATTGTTGATATGAATACATGCATTGTATTGACTCGAGTAGTAGTATTCTATTATGTGTGCCCAGCAATGGTAAAGAATCTTATTAAGTATCCTGAGACATTTTCTTCTATGAATTTATCTGTGTTAGTCCATGGTTCATGTGTGGAGGGTTCATCTGGGGAGTTTCAAGAAAGAAACCCACAACTCACCTGCCAACCAGGAGGCAGTTGGGAAGATGTGCAAAGTGGATATGGATGTCGTTGTGATCACGGTTTCAGACATCATGAAGAAACTGAGCAGTGCATTGGTGAGTGCTTATGCTATTGCTTTATGGTATGTAATAGTGTGTACATAGTTGTGGTAATGTGTTGACTAATGGTGTTATAATTATAAACTGGGTTTGCAGATTATATTCATTAAAATATAATATTGATTGGTGTCCTTTTGCATTGTCATGTCTCAATTGTATATTATGGTGACACACTGACATAAAAATTAATGAAATAAATAATAATGATTGGCTTATAATGCCCCCCAAATTCAATAATTTTCCAAATACTTGAACAATTAAATAATTTATCATTATTTTTATAGAAATTTAAAAAAAATGGCAGATCAATTCACATAACAATGCAATTACCAGATAGACTTCACCAATTAATCTTAATTCAAGATATGGCCTAAGTAATTAAAACTCAATAAGGACACTTTGAACAATCTAGTCATTTGTAAGGCTTTCTAATTTATGAATTAATCGGTATATATTATAAATAAAGCATTTATATAGCTATGAGAAATTACTTAATGAAGTATACTGTTTTATAGCCATCTTATTCAACAGCATCAATCATTAATATATAGTTTTTACATTATTGTATTATTTCCAATATTAATTTTTTATTGGCTTACTATGTCAAATGCAAGTAACCATATAGACACAAATATATTCTTGCTTTGTAACAAATAAACACTGCATGAAAAGAGTCCATTGACAACCATAACAAAATCTGTAAACTGTCTTGATAATTAGAGTTGACAAAGAATTGACAAGAATGTAGGGAGTATTAAGCTAGTTATCAACTGATTATACTAATTTACGATTGTGTTATGATTGTCGATGGACACTTTTTGTGCAGTGAAACATGATAAAAATACTTAATTTTAACCAGTGCTTGTAAAATAAAATAGATATACAGCAGTACTATTCTTAAATTAGCCTAGGCAAAACTAGAGATTATCTCAAGCTATTCATAGTTGCAGAAATTATATTTTTGGTGCAGAGTAAACTTAATATTATTCAAAGTAAAAATTGTGCATATATTAAAAAAAAGCTATCAACATTATTGATTCAAATATGTTAATTGCAATTTTTTATTCATGATAAAAAAACTTTGTGTACAGGTAGCACAGATTATCTGACCACAGATGGTGAAAATTCTATTCAATTCAATTTAACTACTATAATAATCATAATAGCAATAGCATGTGGAACTCTAACATCTTGGGGAGCAGTACTTGCAATAGTGTTATTCATTAAGTATAAATGTAGAAAGAGCACAAGAACTAATATGTAAGTATTATTTTTATTTTATTTTTTTGGTTGGATTTAACATTATTTTAAAACATCAGCTTATATATCCGTTTGTCATGTTTCAGGTCTTCTGAAGTACGATCACAACATATCCAAACTCAGCCAGCTAACAACACTGTTCCTCAGAATAATAATTCAATTGAAAGTCTTCCAATAAATCCTACTGATATAGAAAATCCTACTGATATAGATAATCTTACTGGTATAGAAAATCCTACAGATATACTAAATCCTGACAAAAAGGTATATTTACTAACACATTGCCTGGCATATAACATTCACAAGCTACAAAAGAGCCGACCTGAAGCTGAAGAGAGAATGACAATGAGTGAAGAATCATATGTATCTGTGGACATTCCAACAAACATAGTAATAAAAAAATAGTGCAATATAAGTTACGAAAATAATATTATTAAAGTCAATTTTCACGACTTTATTAATACATTTCAACAATTTGATGTATTGTCACTATGTTTATTTATTAAATGTATAAGTAAAAATTTTAAATTTAATATTTTTAAACCATTTATTATTGCATTACAATAATTTTGTTGCTTATTTAGTTACTTTTGATATATTTCATCATATATTTGATGCATTTTTGCTAGCACCATGCTTTTTTCAAGTGTCAAACCAGCGTGATAAAATTCTTACCAAGCTAACCTTGAAAATGTCTGCTGGGGGGGGTGGGGGGGGGTATTCACAATCTTAGTGAAATATAAGCATTACAAGTTTCCCAGAAGGCATCATTTTGTTAAGATTCTGCATGTATAAGTGAGCTTATTCCTAAATGTCTGTAAAATGTACTATTTTTCATCAATAACAAGCATCACCAATAATAAAATAAGCTGAGCTTAGTCACATTATGCCTTATAGTGGTGACAAAAAAAGCTGTGGTTTTTTTCAGTTTCTATCATTAATATTATGGCCAGGAAAGTGAAGGTGCTTAGATGATGTGGTTTTGTAAAAAAAAATTGATATATTTAATATAATATTTTGGTTATGTGTTTTTATGTATAAGCAATTTCATAATTCCCCCCTCTGTTGCCCCACCCCTTGTGTCTCGCTCTAATGAGTATAACACAGTAGTGACTACTGAAAGCAACGTATCTGTAATTCAGTGTCAAGCATAAGATACACATAAGTTTCTTGGTGGCAAAAATGAATAGGATACAAAACAATTATCTCATGAACCAAGAATCACTATGAAGCTTCATGCAGATAGCAGACAAGGCAGTCTACATTACGAAGCAGTAGCAACTGTTTCACATAAGCAGAAGATTCAAGAAGTGATTTACCAGAAAACATGATGGCTAAATTGTCTCACACATGAAAATATTAGTTTTTGACACCAATTTTCATTTAAAAATTAGCTATATTATATGAAATTCTAGTACAGGAACTCATAAACTATAAATTTTTGGTGAGGCTAAATTTATTGTATTGAATTTGGATGTATTTTTACAATTATAACAGATAGCTTTCATTGGTTGCATAAGTTTTACAGATGAAGTGTCAAAAATTTTAATAAGGCATTCAGTATAACTATTATGATTAAAAAGTGGACTTTTGATTTTGTTGACCACTTTTGAATACTTTGTTTACCATCTAAAGCATTAGGTTCTACAAGTTCAAAACAAGGTACATGCATATAATGAAGACATCACTATTATATCAAATATAAGGTGGTTTAAAAACAATTATCCAAAGTAAAATACGCGTTTAATGTACTTAAAAGGTAGTTAAAATGTAATATTTTGCCAAATATAGACAAATTCATCAAGTCACGTGCATTCTTTGGAGTCAGTAGTTCATGCATATGAAATATTAAGATATTTTGAAAATGAATTAAGTATTACTAGACTAATTTTGGTCTTGACTAATATAGTGAAAACGAAGGAAGGTGTTGCTTCACGTGTTGCAATCAACATTTGTAGCAGTTATACTCAAGAAAATTTCCCTTGCATCCAGATAATAATATTTTGCTTTTGACATCAGAGATGCTGACTCAGCAGTAAGAAATGTATCTAATGCTAATAGCCAGTAATCTTCACTTATTGTTGCCTTGTACCAGAAAGAAACAGTTAGCACAAGATCAATTACTGTCCTGCCACATGATGTTTTATTATGTCATATGTTTCACTGAATTGGCATATAGTTGTTTAATTTGTTTGGCAATTCAGACTGACAGCAAAGCCAATATTTAGCTCTTTATATAGCATGCACTGCTTTATGAAATTCAGCTATTGATGACTTATTTATTGTTCAGATTAATATATTTAGTTGAGCAGTGATAGGGAAGGAGATGATGACCATGTTTATCTTCTGGGAATTCCCAGTTAGGTAAACAACAAACACTAAACTTATTATTCATTGATCACATGATGACAATAGTATTTTATTTCTTGTGAATTGAAAAACAAAAAAATGGCTGTTAGAGAGCGTGGTGATATTGTTTTCAATGGAGGTGGGCAGGAGGCTGACAGAAGGGGGGAAGAGCTTGTCAATAATAAGTTACCAGGGAAGACCCAAAATGCTAAGAAGTCTGAAGCCGTTGTTGTAATAGCTGGTTTATCAAGGAGTGGAAAGTCTACTGCTTTGAACAATATATTTCACACTGATTTTAACAATGAGTATTCAAGCTATTCTGTGACCAAGGAAGTAGCTATGAGGCGACTGTTGGGAGTTGAGAGTGATCTGATACTAGTAGATACACCTGGATTTGGAGCCACTGACATTCCTATCAGCAAAGTCAGGAAAGAGTTTCTTTACTCCATTGGTTCTCTGAATTTTGTTCTCATCTACTGCTACTCAGTAGGTCCAGGTAATGCCCAGTGCGATACACACATAACTTTAGCAAAGAATCTCCAAAAAGTTTTAGGAAAAAATATTTGGGAGAAGTGTGTCGTATTTTTCACATTTAGTGATCAAATTAGATCTCAAATTTGTGAAAGATTAGAGGACAGAGAAGCATATAAAGAAATAATTAACACTCATGCTAGCAGGCTGTCAAAGCTGTTTAAGGATGTATGTGGTAAGCATGTTCCTGAAGTCAAAAGTGTGTTTCAAGTGGACTTGAATCAAGAGACTATTAGCGAAATAGTAGCTGTTCCAGTTGGATTGAAGACAAGCAAGAATAAAGAAAAGTACGAGCTGCTTCCTAACATCCAGGGTGTAAATTGGCTAACACTGGCTCAGACAGAAGTCATCAGAAAAGCTGAAAAGATGGATAGGGAAACATATTTGCACCATGTTCATGTAGCTCCGTCAAAGATTGGCACTACAGCAGGGGCAGTCATAGGAGGAGTGATTGGTGCGGCAGGTGGGGGTGTGCTGGGTGCTGCCACACTGGGTTTAGCTTTAGCTCCAGCTGTAGCAGCAGGTACAGCAGTGGGTGTGGCCATAGGAGGAGTAGCATGAGGAGCCATAGGTACTACCGGAGGTCTGACTATGGGGGAGGTCAAATATCGACTTTACTCTAACAAGAACAAAAAAATGATAGAAGATGCTCCAGTAATTGGGTATGTTCCTACACAAGAAAATGATGAGACTACTGCTGCAATTCCTGCCCAGGCAGTGCCCATGGATATCGCACAAGCCCAGCAACTTGAAAGGCCTAGAGGAGAAACACCTAATTCATTTCATGACCAAGAGATTCAAAGACGTCGCACTGCATCATCTCAAATTGTAGTTTCAAAAGAAATTCCTGAAGAGTTAGAAGAAGAAAACTAATTACTTAACTGTAACTCACTATAGCATAAAAAAAACAATATCAAAGTAACAATTTGAGAAAGTACACTTACTCATACAGACAAATATATACCAATAAATGTGTATTTAGTTAAAAATAATTTTATCATGTTTCTTGACATAAACCATGTTATATGCTTTTATAATTTTCTACAGCTAGCTTTGTGATAGTATATAGCTAACGAGGCAAAAAGTGGCCAACATGTTTACTTGAACTATACTATAAGATAATTTTAAAATAATAAACCACAATAACCATACTTGCAAACAAAATACACTTGGTTAGGTTAAACTTAGTTGTGGTTTCTACTGACAAATTGGAAAGTTGTGAGGTAACTTATGAGTTCTCACTATATAAGGAGAAATAGTGGTTGATTGAAGTGTGGATAATATAAAGAGGTGCTTATCTATGTTCTTAATTATGAACTGCTTGAACTCAAGATATATACACTTGAGTCTAAAGTGGTAAAATGTGTGTAGGACATGAAGTAGACCTTTCTCATGAAAAAAAGACTGTAGGTGCTGAAGAGAGCATGTTCTTTGTTTTTTATTTCAATTTCTTCATTCTGACATTATTAAAACATTCATTTAATGAAGTAATGATTAAACAAAGTAAGGGATACTCCCTTATTCTCAGCAATATTCCCTTATACAGGGCTTATCTTGTTAAAAAAATTTACTTTCTTTAATTGCTAACTGGACTTCACTGATAGAATTTATTATTAGAGTACTATCAATCTCTATTGAAGTGGTTAAAGTAGTACTATAATTATAGTTCAATTGTAAGTGATCTAGACTATACATTGCTATGAGTTTAGAGTATTGAAGTGGGTACAGTACTTCAAACTCTACTAAAGTTGTAAGTGATCTAGATAATACATTGCTATGAATTTTAGTGAATGTATTGCTATGAACTTTATTGAACATAAAGTAGTGTAGAAGAGTGCAATAACTATACTTCTCATACAATAAGGAACCCTCTAAACTTTCTTACTGGCCATAAATAATAATATGCACAGATGTTGTTTTTTTTGTCATCCAGTAAAGAAAGTTTTGAGTTGCTTCTGCTAAATGTACCATTAGACATATGCTTTGGTTAGCCACAAAATACTCACACACATACTCACATGTTGTGGCTAGCCAAAGCATATGTCTATTGTGAGGGACAATTTATCAACTCTGGGAATCTACAATAACCAACACATACATTATATTGATGCCTTGGCACTACAAGATATCACAATAATGGCAGCTAATGTAGAGTTTATCATTGAAAGTAATAACCACACTGAAGATGAGCAAGAAGCAGGGAAACAAGATGAAGACCCACCAAAAAATGAGAATAACGCTAGCAGATCTCAAAATGGGAAGAAACCTGAGGTAGTAGTTGTTATTGCAGGCTCGTCAAGGAGTGGAAAATCGACAGCTTTGAATAATATCTTCCACACTGACTTTGACAACATCTATTCTAATTACTCAGTGACAAGAGAAGTTTACTTGAGGCGTTTGATCGGTGAAAGCAGTGACCTCATTTTGGTGGACACACCTGGTTTTGGAGCCACAGATATCCCTGTGAATAAAGTTAAACAAGAATTTCTTAAGGCAGTGGGATCTCTGAGGTTTGTTTTGATCTACTGCTATTCAGTAGGTCCAGGAAATCCTCAGAGTAAAACCGATGAGATAGTTGCAAGGAATCTCCAAAGAGTGTTAGGTCAGAGAATCTGGGAAAAATGCGTAGTATTTCTCACATTTAGTGATCAGATTCGAAGGCAAGTTTGTCCAACTGTAGACCAAAGAGGTGAATATACAAATTTCATCAACACTCATGCCCAAAGGCTGTCCAAGTTGTTTCAAGACATATGTGGTAAGCATGTTCCTGAAGTTAAAAGTGTTTTTGAGGTGAACCTGGATCAAGAAAATATCAGTGAAATTGTAGCTGTGCCTGTTGGATTGAAGACAACAAAGGATAAAGAGAAGTACAATCTTGTTCCTGACATAGATGGTGTAGATTGGCTAACACTAGCTCAGACAGAAGTCATCAGAAAAGCTGAAATAATGGAGAGGGAAGCATATTTGCACCATGTTCATTTGGCACCTTCAAAAATTGGCGTGGCAGCTGGGGCAGTAATTGGAGGAGTGATTGGTGCGGCAGGTGGGGGCGTGCTGGGTGCTGCCACACTGGGTTTAGCTTTAGCTCCAGCTGTAGCAGCAGGTACGGCAGTGGGTGTGGCCATAGGAGGAGTAGCCGGAGGAGCTCTAGGCACCACAGGGGGATTAACTATGGGGGAGATCAAATTTAGACTTTATGCCAATCAGAACAGGGAGATGTTAGAAGGTGCTCGAGTTATGCAACTATCAGATCCTAAGACACCAAAGAATAGCCACAAACAACACTGCTCATCTCCTGTAGATATTCCACCATTAGGACCAAATACAGCTGAAAAAAGGGTCAAAGGAGAAACACCCACACCAACTAATAATGCCATTGGTCCCACACATCGTGCATTGCCTTCTCAATATAATAAGGAGGAAAGTCCTGAGACACAAGACTAAGAAACAGTCATTGAAATGCAGTAATTATATTTTGGTTTGACAATTTTTTTGAAATTTCCTACAAAATGGCTCATGTATTATGTAGATAAAAACAGTTAATGAATATATTTTGACTTTTGTTACACATTAAACTATATTTTCTATGCATTTTGATTAGTGTGTATTAATATTCAGAGCATATTTATCAAACTTTTAAATAAAATGTTATTAGTGATTTAGAGGTTACATTTAACTATGTTTATTCTCTTGAACTGTCTTGTTAATAATATATTAATTGATCATAGTGACATAATATGAAAAAATAAACATTATTATAAATAAAATGCAAATTAAAAAATGAAATCACAAGCAAACTAGTTGTTGGTAGCTAGCTAATATATTAAATTTGCTAAATCTCTCTTGGTGGAAGGTTCTGTAGTAAAAATACGAACTATCAGTTTTAAAGGTTAAGAATGTCATACAGATACACAAAGATACAACACACTTACAAATTTGAAAATATGTAATGTCGTTAAAACATGCTCAGTGTGTATTGATATTCAGAGCATATTTTATCAAATTTAAAAAATATAGTATTCATGATTTAGAGGTTTCCTTTAACTACGTCTATACTCTTGAACTGTCTTGTAAAATATATCAATTGATTATAGTTACATATAAAAAAATAAATGTATTACAAAGTAATTATGAAATAACAAACAAACTAGTGGTTGGTGGCTAATATACTTAAACTTGCTGTAGACTTTTTCAATTACTCTGATTTCATGCTATTGCATAGTTGTGCGATGAAAATGGACTTATACCATAAACTTCTATGATGCTTTCTTAAATTAATGACTTTCATGAAACATAATATTACGAAGACAAACCATATAGCTATTAAATTCAGAATGAGCTTCTCTATGTTGTGGCATATGAAATTAAGCAACAATAGTGTGTTATGTACTAATTTACATGATGATACTGTTACAGATGCAATAGTACGAAAAACAAGTAGTTATTTGTTGTTCTCTGGGCAAGTGATGCAAACAGACAAGATGAAGATTTTATCATTTCAAGATTTATAGCTGAAATGTTTTTTGCTGTGTATAAGATATACATCATCTACATTTTGCATAAATTTTAAACTTGGGCAAATGATGCTTTTAAGCTAGTTGTATCCAAAAATTGTTTAGCTATTAAATTTCTGGAAGAGAAAAGCAGACACATAAGCATAGTCTTTATGTGGTTGCATCAAATTTAGTTGAACAGTGTAAGCTGAAGATTGTGAAATGCACTCAAGAGAGAAATGTAGTAGATATCTGTGGGAAATTAAACTTGAAACATGATTTAGTTTTTTGTTCACCCTTTACCTGTTATTCTCTGTCTCAATCATGCTTAGTTGTTTGACTCATTTTCCTTAACTTTCTCAGCATAAAGCATACAACCAATCAAATCATTTCATGTTAGAGGTAGCTAAATCACTCTATAATTACTCAGACAGGATTATTATAGCAACATTGAGCCTCCAAATTTTTAATCAGTTCTAAAATAGTCAAAGATACTGTGCAATATGCAATGATTGAAAAGCTGTATTGGGACTCTAGTTCTAGATAAATGTATGAATCTGGAGACAGTTTTAAGTCCATCTCTAGACAATGACAATTAGCAAAGGATAGATTTACAATGCATGGAACCACTTCACAATTAACATACATCATATAATATCCATACTAATTTTAAAAAATAAATATTTTTACTAGTACTTGTATATATATATATATATAATGGTGGATCTCATTACAGTTGTATTTAGAAAGAATGTTCAAAATCATTTACTAATACAAATCTACATTAAATCTTAACAAAAATATCGACATAAAATTCTGCACAGCTTTTAGTTCACTTGAGGTTAGAGTAGTTGTCTAATGACTCCACGTAATCACGAATGGCATGATAGCAGAAACTATATTGATCCTAAATGGCGGCAATAACATAAGAATGATCAGTTGTACTTATAACGAGATAAGGGCATAGAACATAATGCCAAATGATAGACAAACAATGTAAAAAATTCAGATGCAATGTGTATGCATAATTCCTTTACAAAAAAATGTGTTTAAACTTCATTTAACAAAGTTAGCTATGAGAATATTTACCACATTTTGAATTAAGTGGGGGCGTTGTGAACGCAGATGCTTAATTGTGTGAAAGATATCCACAACACCTTCTGACTGCACACGCTCAATAGCAATGCTGAGACAGCAGAACGCTCCAGTTCTACCAACACCAGCACTACATAAAAATGTATGGTTTGATAACAAAATGATAGTGTAGTTCCTATCATCTGATCATTATTCACAAAGATCCATGTAGAAAATTTTAAGTGTATTGAAAACATATACTGTAAAGAAAAACATAAAGTTATCACTTTCATAATAATAATTTCATCAATTTATTTTAATGATATAATCATACAGAACTTGATGAAACGTGTCAGTGTGAAATATTACATTAAATGTTATGTCTAAATATCTGGAACAAGCAGACGCTCACCTGCAGTGCACCACTATGTGATTATCTCCGGTTTGTCGCTGTCTCCTAGTAACCTGATCGATGAGGTCAACCATTCCTGCACCAGACTCAGGTGCTCCGTGTTCTGGCCAGGTAGTGAAATGGAATTGACGTATCTGGCAACTTTTCCCAGACTGAATAACATTTAAAATAATATTCTAATAAATTTAATAAAATGGTTTATTGAAGTCATTTCTGCATGTCTAAGATAAAAAATTAATAAACTTTATTATTATCCAATTAAATTATATTTTTGGTGTATTAATAGATTTAAATAAACTTATTATATCCATAGTACTTGCTTTTGAATAGGAAAACCAGAATCCATTAAAATTATTCAAAAAAATTATCATTTCTGTTTACCTCACTCTCAAAAATCTTTATTTCTCTGGTGCAATAATCCTCATATTGGTCTTCACTCAACAGCTCTAGTTTGAAGTCACCAATGTCAATGGTAATACCTTTCCTTTTGGGCCAGTAACAGTAGCACATCTCCTAAAGTAAATGCAACATGAGTTTAACATCAAATGTCATGCTGAGAATGTTTTTTATTTTAGAAACACATTGAGTGTTATGTTGGGAAAGTTCCATATTGAAAAACATCACATGTTCCTGTTTGCTCTGCATTGGTTCTATATATTATCAAAACTTTTGCCATTGTGGTATTGTGAGGAAATAACATATTGCCTGCAGCTATATGCTGGACAGGTCATGTCAACATCTAGTGATTATTGTTATCTTCCACTATTGAGAAACATTGAAAGTAAACCAGGTCTCAATATTTACTAAACTGAAACGGTAGCTATATCTGATATCATATAGCAGCATATAATAAACTCCTCACTGCTATGAGTTTAAGTTGCACATTACCTATTAATATCATACAGGGTTACTTACAAACAAAATCAACATTTTTACATTGTAGATATGCCCCTAATTTATTAAATATGTTATCTTCATGCAGAATTCACAACTACTAAACTTTAATTTGATTTGCTCTTGAAACATGACTTATTATTCACAGTGAGGGGACTGCAGGAATTATAAGGTTCAATTTGCTAGAATATGTTTAAGTCCAGCAATCCATCTTAGTACTCACCTTATCTTTTTCTACTAGCTGTGTAAGCATCACTATGACATTCACCGATTTCTCCCAGACCATCCTCCAGAAGTCTTCCACAGTATTGGACAGAGGCCCTTGAGTAGCTATGTATGCTGCTTTCTTAGAGTATCCCTAATAAAGAAACAGCAAATGGCACATGTGTTAAAAGAAATAGATCGACAGATTATTGTATAGTAATTGTATATTATTATATAAACATTTTTCTAAATAAATAATTGTAAAATGGGTGTAATGAAAAGAGGAGTCAAAATTTGGGTGTTGCCGGAATTGTTCACTTTTGAACACTCAATCCTACTAATGTTCAAGCAACAATTATATTGAATGCACAGGCATAGGAAACTACAAAATATAACATTTTATAAGTACTTGGTGAAATCATTGTGCTTATACATGCCTTTATGTCTATATTCTATCTCTTACATCTACGAAACTGGCATTAATATAGTCTGATCCACTGCATCCAGGCTTCATTTGGAGGATGACTCTGTTGTAATTAACTGAACAAAGAAAAAATTGTAACAGATAATCAGTTAATTGCTGGGGTATTCTAATTACATGGTAATGCATTGGTCACTCTGTTTTTAAATGTGTTTTTGTCTTCACTGGCCACTGAAAATTCTCGAACATCAATTTTGAACTGTTTAAGCAACTGAAAATGAATAAAATTAACATAATAAAAATATTGATAACAATTTGGTATAGAGTAATACTTCAAATTCTTCCTTGTACCCAGATTCCATATCTTCGTTTCCTTTTGCTAATTTCTCCATTTTATTGCTGAGATCTGCAACTGGTACTTCAGTATTGCCACTCAGAGAACCCTCCAGAATTGCATCATGGAGGAATACATACTGTGCTTCAGCTTGTACCAAGTGATTCCTCTGCTCTCGAAGTTCTCTGACAAAGTTAAATGTATCCACTACCTCTTCCTTTTCAGCTCTCTGGAGCTCCACATCAATGGTTATTAGTGTTCCTGTACGACCTACTCCAGCACTAGTACAGATACAGTAGAACTTCAGTAATCCTGAACTCACTCTTATGAACTCACTAGTCAGACAATTCCATGAGTGCCAGGTTGAGCCCCACCCCTTACAACAACACACCCTCCACCTTGAGCGGCTATAATTTTGCACTTCATTTTTTTTCTACCTGCCTATGTGCAACTCAGTAGGTAGGGCACTGGTGGCTAAAGCCAGGGGTCCTAGGTTCAATTCCCTGACAACAACTGAGATTTTTTCACATTTTACCTTTACTTTTCATTAGACCCCTTTAATTGAGGAAAGATAAATATAGTTTTTATAAATGGTCAGACCTTGACAATAATTATATACTTACTTTGATTTAAAATAAGTATACCTTTAATAATGCATATACTTGAACCTGAACATTTTACCTATCTGAATACTCATTATTCCCTCAGTGTTCAAATGACTGAGGTTCTACTGTTCCAGGATATTAGCATTTATAGTATTATATTAACTAATTGCAACCTGTTGTTAAGTAATGGTTGTCTAATTTATTTAGGCCTTGGTTGGAATATTGTGGCATGCATAGCACAATACAATCACTGTTAACTCATATTTTCACTGAATGGAATTAGCACTGACACCTAATTAATAAGTATTCACTATCCTAAAATTATTTCACTTACATCTAAATAGACTCAAAATTTCAATGCATGTTTGTAAATAATGTACAAATTATAAAAAAAGCCTCTAGTGCATTAAAATGGGCGTGTGATATTCAATTACCTACTACCAGTCATTACGTGATCAAACTAGAAGTTACCTGCAGTGAAAGACCATGGGTCTGCTGTTTGAGTACGGGTGGAAGGTGCGGAGCCTCTGTAGGAAGTGAAGTAAAGGTGTTGGGTTTCTGGGAACACCAAAATCTGGCCACGATATGAAATGAAACTGTTTCACTTCCTTCACTTGATTATCTCCTCTCTAATAATAATATTGGTGACAATAATCATAATATAAATTTTACAGCAGGTGCCTTACAAAATTAATAATGAAGTATATAATATTTATCAAGGCAATAATATTATGAATTATATTGAAATGAGGTAAAAATAAAAAATTGTTTTCCCCTCGATAGTCTGAATTACAAGTGTATTTCCTTTCACAAGGTCCTATTAAAGTAAAGTTGCCTATATAGTAGTAAATTGAAACTATTGACCAGAGATTTAGAATAACAATGTGTCTATCAACTAGACTCTTTATATTCATAAGTTTACTCACATTCTTTATCTTAATGTCACGGATGACAAAGTCCGCCAGTGTTGTTGTGTTTACTACTGTTACCTCCATATTAGAGTAAGTTTCAGAGTCACACATTGGCCAATACTGGGAACACTTTGCTTTCATTTTCTCAACCAAGTTGGTTAGCATGACTATAGTTGGGACATCGTGCTCATATACCATTCTCCAGAAATCTGCTACTGTGTTTTCCAGAGGACCCTGGGAGGCTATGTACTCTTTGGGGTGATTGTACCCCTGCAAACCGAGAAAATGGTCCAATTATAATGTGTCTATATTAGCAAAGATTGATACCTTAATAAAGTTGGCATTGATATAGTCATTGTTAGATTCTGTATCAGGTGTCAGGACCACACGAGTTTCATCAACTGTGAATGATTAAATGCATGCATCTAATAATTCGTTGGTAATATAATCCAAAAAATGTTTATGTGAAATACAGATATGAACTATGAATAATTTGGAGATGAAAAGTGAGACAGCTGTATACACACATGAATAAATAAATACATTATTATACATTTACCGTTAGGTCTAGTTCTACAAATTAATAAATAAAAATTACTGTGTAGTAAGTAATACTATTTTGAAGCCTGAATGATGCAAGATAAAATATAATAGAAGCAATCAAATAATTATTTTTACTCACAACATTTAATATTCTTGTATCGATTTCTGCTCCCATTTTCTGGAAGTAAACATACAGTAGAGGGTTTGTCTGGAGATTTTTCCTGAATTATCTATAAAAACAATGGATATGAAATAATGAAATGTAATTTTGTATTATATTATTGTAATTATTGTTGATATTTTTAGCTTAGAAGCATTAAAATTAGATTTATAATTTTGCAATAGCTTGTAAGTTTTCTCTTTATTTCTTTTATTTTACATAAAATAATACTGTCACAGATTCATTTTCAAGAATCTGTGGTTTACTTTGTATTCATCCACAAATCCACAATTTTCATTCCAATGCATTGCATCCAGATGTGAAGAGAACAACTGGAGTGGAATGGGCTTTCTGACCTCTGACCCTGACTCTGGTGGAAAGTACGACAAAGGTACCTCAGAATCTACGGTTATGAGCTCCATTTTACTCTCCTTCTTTTGTATCTATCAATAAAAGTTACTGTTGCCTGAAGCTAATTGCAAACCAAACATCTTACCTTTGCTTTCTTCCTTCCATCACTTTTTCTAGATTAAACAATATGACCATAATAGCTGTTGCGTATAGTAAATCATTCAACTCACTTTGCAATGCACAGCATTAATGCTATAATTATTAACAAGATACAACTTGCTATGAATATTGATCCAGCAATAGAGGGGATGACATAGATTATTATAGATTGATTCTTGACAGTTTTTTTGTTAGTACTTGAATAGTCAACTGTATTCGGATTTTCTTTAGTTGTAGAGTCAGAATCTATGAAATAAAATATGAACTTAATTAGTTGCCAATTACAATAACTGTAGTTCACAATTTACATTCATGGTTATGCCACATAATAGTTAGCTACTACCATTTAAAATTATTTTTGAACAAATTTGCTTATTTTTTTGCAAATATTAGCTGTAGAGTATTCATTATTGTTTGGGAAAATTTTATTCTACTGACCATTTATTTCAAGAACACTGCTGGCTAAGTTTGAGCCTATGCTATTTGTTACATTGCATGAGTAGGTCCCTTGATCGCCAACATTAGCATTAAAAATTGTCAACACTTCTTTATTTGCATAGCGTCTGATAAGGTGTTTGAAATTATCAAAAGTAATGACTTTCTCTCTGCCATTAGCTGATGTGTATATCCATGTGAAGTTTTTACTTTGGATTGCAGAACAAGTAATAGATACATTATCATTTGGCTCCAGGATTGTATATGAAGGTGAAATCTTGACGTGTGGAATATCTGCATTTTAAAGTATTATAATTTTTCCATTGACACCACAGATGACAAAAAATAAATAAAATTATATCTTACCATGAACCATTACATAAATATAACTAGTTTCTGACAAACCAGCAGAATTAATTGCACGAATGAAGTATTTCCCCTCATCAGTTTCAAGAACACTTCTGTTAATGAGGTCTACATTTCTTGTGATAGTCAAGCAATAATTGCTTAAATTGACATTTGAATAGTTTAGTGTTGAATAAGATGTCCTGTTATACTTTACAGTGATATTCTCTACATTGTTTCCAATTTGTGTAGGCCTTTCTATAGAAATGTTACTTGTATAATACCACTCTATTGAATAATTATCAGGAGGTTCAATACGAAAGCATATTACTATTGTCTCATTAAAGTCCTTTGATTTGTTAAAAGAGAAAATATTAGGTGAGCCTAAATAAAGCAAATGAAAACAACATATAAAGTTTAGTAGTAACTTGGTAAAGATCTGAATACTTTTATTGTTATATTATTACATTCATGTACATGAGCACATAATCTAACTAAACATGTTATTTATATCGTAGCAAAGACATCAACAGAATATAAAATATCAATTGCAATACTGTTGTTTTTTATGACAATAATTATGATATTATTTGAAGAACTAAACTTATACTATATCTATTACTCCTTGTAAAATAAAAAGCATTTGCTGTACAATTGCATGGCAGCAATGACAAAATGAATGTTTTTTTTAAATTAATTGAATAACCTAATTAGTAGCATTTCTCACTTTATTTACCCATGAACTTCTGCATACACTACAATAAACTTTTTCTTTCCACAATTATCACTATCGATGTAGCTCACAGTAGTTCTCAGCTTTGATTAGCTGCATAGTTAACAGATAAGGCACAGATTCTTACTTTGGATTAAGAGCTCAAACTCAGCAGAAGTTTCTCCATTATCAGCAGAATTAGTAGCATTACAACTATAATATCCAGCATCACTAATAGAAGTGTTGGTGAGAATTAATTTCTTGGAAACATATGCTAGGGCCCCATTTTGCTCATTCATAATTTCTTTTCTGATAATTACTCTGCTATCACTACTGGAGTTAAGTATGTCACTTCCTCTGTACCAATGGATGTCTGGTGGAGGTACTCCAGTAGCTGTACACTGGAAGGTGATGTTATTAGTTTCATTAACAACATAGCGAGTGGATCCCTCAGGAAGATAAGAATTGATGCTAGGGACAACTGTAGTTAGTAAAATAAATTGTCTCAATCAGTAAACTACAAAATAAGCATGAAGCTAATAGTAACAATTGAAGTATAATAATACACTTAATAGAAAACATTTTAAATGAGACAACTAGTTCAATATCATGAAACAAATTTCTCACATAGAAATGACTTCTTTTTGAATACTCATCTTCATGGTATATTGTGTTGTAGTTGTCAATTATAATGATACTAGCTATACAATGTTTTATTATTATATATTGCGAAGTTTAAAAACAATGTTAAAAATTTCTGGCATTTACATATCTACTGAAGTCATAAGAGACTGTAGAACTGAGTAAAACATAACAACCATGCTTTTCTGTTAATTTTCAAAAATAATACATAAAAATGGTACATAGATTGTTTTTAAACACATTATTAATAGATGCAAATTTTATTTGCTGAGAATTATCAGTATTAAATAATGTTTGAAACATACCATGAACATAAAGGTCAGCAGTTTTAACGGTACTGACATTAAATCCACTTCTACCATTGCTAGCGCTGCAAGTATATGTCCCATTTCTTGATATATTTACTTCTGACAACATTAGCACACTTGTTACTACATCATTGTTTATATTCTGTAGTGAAATATTGACATCATCTCTTTCAGACAGCATACTACTGTTATTTGGACCAATCCACCAAATACTGGGTCTGGGTACCCCAGAAGCAGTGCAATTAAATGATGCTGTATCTGGTTGAGTTATATTTAGGGAGACAGGTCCCTCAGTGATGTTAGCAGGCACTAGTAAAATAATGAGACCCGTTAAAGTAATAATGGATACACTTATGAGGAACTAGACAAAAAATATAATAGTCATGTTCCATTTTTACCTTCAACTAGTAATTCAAATAATTGCATGTCTTCTCCTCTATCAGCTGCATTAGTAGCTCTACAACTATAATCACTCCCAGCATCACTGGTAGTGGTCTGTGTGAGAACTAACTCTCTAGTAACTGTTGCTAGGGCCCTCTCTGGCTCATTAATAATAGGACTTGTAATAGTAACTCTGCTATCACTACTGGAGTTGAGTATGTCACTTCCTCTGTACCACTGGATGTCAGGTGGAGGTACTCCAGTAGCTGTACACTGGAAGGTGATGGCATCAGTCACATTAACAATGTAGCGAGTGGATCCCTCAGGAAGATAAGAAGTGATGTTAGGGACAACTGTAGTTAGTAAAAATAATTTGTCTCAATCATTTTCACTACAAAATAAGTATAAAGCTAATAGTGACAATAATACACCAAATGTAAATCATTTTAGATTAAACTAATAACATGGAACAATTATATTATACATCATGTTATTATTATATGATACTAGCTATACATTTCTATTATAAATATAAAAGCAAAGTTCATTACTAATCGTTAATTTCTGACATCCTTATTTTCTTAGTGAAGTTATAAAGACAGCTGTGGAACTGAATGAAACCTTTAAAACAATTAAGCTTTTATGTTAACTTTAGATAGAATACAAATTTATGTTTTATTTGGCAAAAAATGGTAAATTAACTTTTTTTAACATACAACTGATGTAATTAATATTTTCTGAGAATAAAGAGTATTACAGTAATGCTTGAAACATACCATTGATATACAGTTCGGCTGTTTTAACTTTAATGGCATTATATCCAGTTCTACCATTGCTAGCACCGCAAATATATGTCCCATTTCTTGATATATTTACTTCTGACAACATTAGCACACTTATTAATACATCATTGTTTATATTCTGTAGTGAAATATTGACATCATCTCTTTCAGACAGCATACTACTGTTATTTGGACCAATCCACCAAATACTGGGTCTGGGTACCCCAGAAGCAGTGCAATTAAATGATGCTGTATCTGGTTGAGTTATATTTAGGGAGACAGGACCCTCAGTGATGTTAGCAGGCACTAGTAAAATAACAAGACCCGTTAAAGTAATAATGGATAAACTTAAGAGGAACTAAATAAAAAATGTAATAGCCATGTTCTTTTTACCTTCAACTAGTAATTCAAATAAATGCATGTCTTCTCCTCTATCAGCTACATTAGTAGCTCTACAACTATAATCACTCCCAGCATCACTGGCAGAGGTCTGTGTGAGAACTAACTCTCTAGTAACTGTTGCTAGGGCCCTCTCTGTTTCATTAATAATAGGATTTCCAATAGTAACTCTGCTATCACTACTGGAATTTAGCATGACATTTCCTCTATACCACTGGATGTCAGGTGGAGGTACTCCAGTAGCTGCACACTGGAAGGTGATGGCATCAGTCACATTAACAACATAGCGAGTGGATCCCTCAGGAAGAGAAGAATAGACCTTAGGAGCAACTAAAAGAAAAAAGCCAATTAGTTAATTATAGGAAAAAAATTCATTTGACATAAAAGGCATGTCTTGTATTAATGTACCAAACTATGTGACTTTTGAAATAATTTCTTACCAAATATCATAAGATACGCAAACACCGAGACTTTGACAGCTGTATTACTAACTATTCCAACTGTATTACATCCATATTGTGTGCCATTCATTGAAATAGATGTATTCCTTATACTCAGTGTACTTGAAACTCGGCCAAGTCCTTGTACAGGTTCCACAGAGTATTGATTATTAGATTGTATTAAATTCCCATTTGATGTAGTCCAGGTAATATTAGCAGTCGGGTAACCTGTTGCTACACATGTGAAAGATGCTGCAGAAGGAGCTGTGACATTCACTGACATTGGAGGACTTGTGATATTGAAGGGTACTAGGTAATTAAATACATTAACTAAAACAATAAGGTAACAAATATTTTGTCTAGGTGCTACAAATATTTACAAATTTATACCAAAAGATAAAAAAAACTAAGTAAACAATGTATGCAACATACTGATTATGATTTACATTTATGAAATTCGATAATCTAATGATCAAATAATGTACAAATAATCATTATAATAATATTTAATTCCTTTACAATTTGTAAGTTTCATAATTATTTAACTCCCAACTAGCAAATTGAAATTTTTACTGTATTAAAGCAGTAAGTAACAAGTCTTTTTTACTGTCCCATTATTTTAATGCTCCATTACAAAATAATTAGCATAAACCATATGAAAATATTTATAAATAAATAAAAAATTTAAATGCTAGATTCGCTAGTATCCCCGTTGTGTACTTACATTGAATAGTAAGCGAAAAGTATGATATAGAACTGTTAATTGAATTGTTGGCTGTGCAAGTAAATGTATTAAAGGAATTGTTAAACATAACTGAATTCAATGTGAGTGTACTGGATATATTGTGACCCTTAGTTGTTTCAGATGTATAATTATCTCTTAATATTATTTCCTTAGCATTCCTCCATGTAATACTGGGTACTGGAAATCCAATGGCAGTGCAAATAAACTGTACTTCTTTATGAGAAAACAATGTTTGATTCTCGCTTGTGAAATATATTCTTGCACCATCTATTAACACAAATTTTGATAGAATTAAGTCGGTTACCTCTCTCTCCATCTCTCTCTCACTAAAAACTTCTATATTAAAGACCATCATATATGCTAATATTACAGTGTTTAAAATCAATATGCTACATGAGAAACTCACAGTTAACATTCAGAAAGTAGGAGTGGCAAAAAGTTCCGTTTTTATCGTCATCGCATGTTGTATTTGCTATCATACAGGTATAATTACGACTGTCAACTGGTCTTACAGATGTAATCATAATCGAAGAAAATGTATAGAAATAGCCATTTGTGTCATTATATAATGTAAGGTTATTTACTTTGTAATTAGCAGCTTGATTCCAAATAATAACTGGCTGGGGAACACCTCTTGCAGTGCAGCTTATAATTATATCATTTCCAGCATCAACAGTCAAATTATTTACATCTTCAGGAATTATTTCAGCTGCGGCTAGATTAGTGGAGGAATGAATATTGTTTTACTGAATCAAATAATACTTACCATATATTTTAATTGAAAAATTCAGAGAAGATGAATTTATAGAATTATTAGCAGTGATACTATATATTCCTGAATTATTGAGATATATTGAGTGTAACTGTAAGATAGAAGTTGTCGTATTTGTATTACTCTGATATGTTTCTATCTCTGCAAATGATGAATTCCTAATAGCAGTGCTATTGATTAGCCACTGAGTTTGATTTGGATAAGCATTTGAAATATCAACTACTAATAGTACACTGCTTCCTGGTTCCACATCAATTAATGTGAAGTTAGTGGTTGTAATGTTAAGAGGAACACTTCCTATGCAATATGCAAGCAGTAACATTATAATTACACTTAACAATTAGACTAATTCTATTGTACCAAGCTAAATACTAGTTATACTGTCTCAGAAAAGACTTTTTTGACTACTTACTTGATACACATAGTAGAAATGAGACCACAACCATGTTTATTACTTTAGATTTAGCCATACCTGATGTAAAGTGAAGTTCATGGGGTCTGCTGTAACTCACAAAACAAGTAGTACATTTATAGATGTTATGACCTACCATTCAATGTTATTCAAAACAACATATGCAATCATCAAAGCAAGGTTGTTGTTTGCTTTTTAATAACATTTTTGGTTTCAGTTCTGTTTAATACACAGCAATAACTTCAGCTAATGTGTGTGAAATGTGTTGCTAATATAACTTTGGATGTGTATTATTTGTTTGTACTTCAAATAGCACATTTGTAAAATAAGAAAAATAATTCTGTAAAGTTGACTAATTAGTTGGTTGTGGTTGTATTTAATCTATTTCTTTCATGCTAAGCTTCAATATAAAGTGATGCTTATAAACTCTAATCTGAAACGAATAAAAATGATATTTTCTTAGAGCATCAACAACTAGAAAATAAAACCAATGTTAGGACCTCACTGCATTATTAAATTAACTAATACTGTAACTAAATATTTGATGAGTTAGTCAGCATTATAATTAAGTTAGGAATCATGAAGGAGGTGCAAGCTAGTAAACAAATATTAATATGGAATATAGTACAACAATACAAGCAAATAGTAATAACTCAGTGCGAGAAGATGTAACCCTTGGAATGGTTTCAAACTATTTTAATTATATTATGGAACTATACATTATATAGTTATATATAGTTTTTTATAAATGGTCAGACCTTGACAATAATTATATACTTACTTTGATTTAAAATAAGTATACCTATATAGTATATATAGTTATGCAAACGTTCATAATTATAGATTATGGTGTAACTACAAAAGACACAAAAAATATTTCTATTTTTTCCTGTCATTACATTCTCCAATATTTGAACTCGAAGTTTGCTCCATTTATGGGTTTCCTGTATCCTGAAAACTTATTTCCTGAATTGGGTATGGTTTGTGTGAGGTCATGTTGAGAACAGCTACTCTAGTCAGCATAGTAGTCATGCTATAGAAACCATACAACATCCACGTTTTTCATAATCTCACATGGCCAGCACGAGCACTGGTGAGTCTGTGATAGTGAAGCCAGTAGCTCAGGTATTCCTGTACTGATGATAGTTAATAAAGCTTTAACTTTGGTGGGGAATGGGAGCCATACCTTTATGAACCAGTTGCAGAGAACAATCAATAGCATTAGGAATGGAGGGTCTCAGTGGGATGGGCCCCCCCTCCCCCCCCCCCCCCCCCTATAATTTTGGGGCTCTATCTCACCAGGTGATTTCTCACATGAACAATATTTAACCACAAAATACAGCATTCCTATAAGGAACCCCCCCCCTTAACGAAACATCTCGCCATACCACTGACACTGAATATTGAAATGACACTCAACATCAGGAGTGTCATTTCAGTCAATGAGTGACTTCTAACAACAAGATGGAACAGAAACATGACCTTATACAGGATAGCCATTTCTTACACACAGCATATGCGTGCAGGCCCTTGTGAACTTTGGTCAAATGCTTATGAACATGCCACAGGGAAGTCTAAATAGAGAATCGAGAGAATGAATACAATACTCTTTCCATATCATGGGAAAGTACAGTATCGATTTAGCCAACAACAACAACAACAATCATTAGTATACTGGGGATACTACTGATTGTTGTTGTTGTTGTTGTTGTTATAAATAAACCTTTAATTATGTACAGAGTCCAACTAGATACAATTCCCACACTTATCCCCAGCACCATTATTCTCCATTGGCTAAATCGATATTGTCGTAAAATGTATACTACAATTGGAATCAAAGTTTCATTCATGTTGCTGTTTACTTATTCATGAGGTGAAATAAGTGACACCTTACCAGCACCAATATTATAATCGCATGTACTCAAAAACAGTGTCTCTGCCATCATTAATATACACTTGTACAAACAGAAATAAAGTCCTTATACTCAATCAAACTGTTTGGTTTTCAATCATTTGGTTGTTCATTTACTGGTTGGGTTTCCCTGTGGGAAATTCATTCCCATGCACAAGCTTTGTAACATATGGACACCTGCACCCAGGAATAGTTATAAGTTGCTGTTAGTAAAAAATGTCAATTCTCATAAGGCCATGTTTCTGTGCCAGTTTGTTGTTAGAAGTACTCATTGTCTTAACAGCCTCATTATCATCAGGAGTGTCATTTGAAGATTCATTGTTCTTTGCAAGCTGCTTCATAGAAGTGGTATGGCTCTCTTTCCCCCCAGAGCTCAAGCTTTCTTGACCAGTGTCAGTAGCAAAATATTATTGGCTAAAGACTCAAGAAGAATCTGAGCTACTGGCTCCACTATCGTAGACTCACTAGTGCTAGTGCTGGTCATATCAGATCATGAACAATTTACAAGTTGTATGGTTTCATTGCAAGACTACTACTGACCAGAGTAGCTGTTCTCAGCATGACATCACAAATAGTGTGATACATTTATTAGGATGAACTGAATTGTTGTGGGGGCTTAACTTCCTTTTTTCTGTTGTAAATACTTAACATGTACTTATTCATTGTATTGGAATAACTAGCAATCCTCAATATATGCACCTTAAAAAAACATTTGTGCTTGTGTAGTGAGTTCAACCTTAACTTTACCTACTGAGCCACTGTCACACTTGCCCTAGTCTAGCTACCCCAAGTGAAAGACTGTGGAGTAAAGTTCTCTCTATGCTTTTGCTTATTTCTAGTAAAGACAACAAATAATGTTTTATTACACTTGAATTTGTCTTGAACAGCGCCACTGCAAGACTTAGCTATAGAAAAAGCATTACATTTCAGAATATTCATGGCAGCTGCTAAGCAGCATAGTACTACAAGTCTCAAAATTTATACTTACAGGAGCTGCAAGTCAAGTTTATATTTGAGTATTACATTCAGTGTATTATTATGTGAAATACTTAAGTGTATCAAGTATGAATGATCTCGGTAAGGTGTCTGTTATTGATGAGCTGATCACATGTCAATCACAGATCGAGTTTTGAAGAACTATTATCAATCCTGTAGTATGTGAACCATATTTGGCAAGACAGGTCAAGTATTAATGAGCTTATGCTCTATTAAAAGTCCAGTATATGACCAAATGTCAGGACAGGTTGCAGCATATGGGAATACAATCTTCTTAAGTTCATTATTGACAATCTTCAAATTTTGCAAACACAATTAGCTGTATATCCTATATTGTGAATGGAACTACTGAAGTGATGTAAGTGGTGAACCTACTCACTAGTCAGAAGTATTTCTGATACAATGAAAGTGATAATTATTTTATTATTATGGAGATTATCTATTAAATCATTTGCATTATTTTATATATTATTATTCATATTTTCAACATAATACATTTTTCTATAAGCACTATTGAAATAATATTTTCACTATCATAAAATGAAATTTACATCACACCAAAATCAACCAATGTAGCTATATTAGTGTTTCAAATAAATGTTGAGTAGAGGCTTAGAGATGTTACAAAGTCTTGCATCACTTCATAGCAAAAGATATACTGTTGCTGTAAGATTAAAATATATATACATCATATTATGCAAAATATTATGTATTAATGTTATTTCATTTTCAAATTACTCTTGTATTTGGTTATGACAATTGCTTTTTTTACCAGCATAGATAAAAAAATTAAATATCTACAATCAAACTTTATTGTAGTAATGTTTCTCAATTTCATCAATATTTAAAAAATTTTTTTTTAACTATATCTATAATTATTGTAGAATACTTTTAAAATCAGTAAAGTAGCTATTTTAATATGTATATTGGTATCATTCAAGATATAATTGTACTGATATCTCTTAAAAATGTATTTGCTGCATTAGTATCTTGCTTGCTGGGCTAACATATCATTGAATACTTACCACAATCTGAACCATGTGTGGTCTTTGTGTACGAAGATGTTTGACAACATGAAATATGTCCACTACTTCCTCTGATCGTACTTGCTCTATGACTGAGAGGATAGCACAAAATGCTCCTGTTCTGTCTATACCATCACTGCAAAATGAAGCCAGGAAAAGTTTATTAGCTATAAACTTACTCTATCTGCTTGAATTTATCTTTGCACTATTATTCCTTAATCAAAATAATATTATAAAGTCTAAAATTAATTATAATAATAATTATTATAAAGTCTAAAAATTTTTGTTTATAACTAATTAAAAACAAAGTATAAATAGCTAGAAATTGTAAGTACAATAGGTGTAACTGAACACGATAAGAGATCAATTAAGCCAAATTAATAATGTAGAAGATTATTTGTTTATTTAATACCATAAATTAGTGATCTAATACCCTTATTTACTATCACATATTAAATAATACACAAAACATGTATTTGTGTAGCTTCTTATAGGCAACATTTATCAGGACAATGTAGTCATTTTAATATTCATATTTTCATTGAAATTAGAAGTTTTTTTGCTCATTTATAACACAACTACAGTCTCTATATATATATTAAAAATCTCAAACTTGCCTGCAGTGGATAATAATTGGCTTATCTTCACTATTCCTTTCTGTCTTGTGATCTGATTTATGAAATCTAGTACACTAGATGTAGAAGAAGGGCAACCTCCTTCTGGCCAGGAAGTGAAGTGATATTGAGTAACCATAAGGCTGTCACTAGACTACAAACAATTTAGTGTTTAGTAAATTATAGCATTGTGTCACATAATATTCTTAACATTATTATATATGAAACTATATAGGAATGCACACAATTATATTCATTTATATTCAATATTCCGTTTCTCGACTGTTCTATGGGATTGCTAATAAAATTATAACTTGGAGTTTAATATCAGAGTGATAATTAAAAAAAAAAACAGTTCAGATAAACTTCAACGCAACTAGAAGGCTGTTTCAAAATTTCAAGTCTCAACCTCGGAAATATGGTAGTTTGAAAAAGAGCCGTTTTCATCAGGACGTTCCTAATAATAATAATCATAATTTTCATCATCATCTTCTTCAGATATTTTTGTTGCAGCGCGTAACTCCGAAACCGTTAGAGATATGAACGTGGAACTTGTACCAACGCGTTCCTTTTCATGGTCTCCAGCGCATCGGCATAGTTACATTCAGTGTTGGTGTGAATTTCACGCCCCAGGGAGCCTCGAAGTCAGTGAAAAATATGCCCAATTTTCACATTTTACCAGATCCAATATATGAGACTACGCCACATTTTGGTAGACTTCTTGGTATCATTCTCTTCGTCTAGTCATTTCGACAACCGTCAACTAGACGAAGAGAATGATACCAAGAAGTCCAGTGGACTTGCTTCTAATGCCTCCTACATTGAGCATGCGGAAGATAAAAAGGCTTCGGCTAGAGTAAACTACATTGAGCATGCGGAAGAGAAAAAAGCTTCATCTAGAGCCAATTATATTGAGCATGCAGAAGAAAGGAAAGCTTATTTTAAAGCGTACCATGAAGAGCACAGAGATGAACGGTTGGCTTCATTTAACATTTACTATGAGGCCAATAAACATTTAAGAAAACATACAGCACCTGGCTGCGATTGCATGTCAAAAAATAAGGCAAACAAGTGAGGGCAAAAAAATCTGTACCAGATGAAAAGAGGGACGTAGGAATGGAGGGGTTCTACAAACGTCAATCTCACACCTACGTTATTGCTAGTGGACTTTGATAACAACCATTTGAGGCAATAACGTAGGTATGAGATTGACGTTTATAGAACCCCTCCATTCCTACGTCAATCTGTTTATCTGGTACAGAATTTTTTGCCCTCACTTGTTTATAATAAAAGAATTCATATCATTTATGATGAGCTCTAGCTCTTGTAAATAGTACAGATTTAATGACTTACACATGCAGTTTAAGTATATTTTGCATCTATATTGAATTATGTACAAGTACAGCATTATCATTTCATATTTTTTTTACTTTTCATTATATTGTATTTATACTAGGAGTGTTTGGAAGCAGGAAATTCCTGAACAACTCAAATTAAAGTGGCACCATTAGTAGAGCTGCTAAGCAATTATAATGTGCACTTTTCGATAAAAGTATGAAACTTTATACATCAATTCTACACATAATGGACTTCATTTTCTGAAGTAGAACCACTTTGGATTTGACCTCTAAGTACATTAAGATGCCAAATTGGTGTTAAAAAATATCATTTTTCTCTATTGAATCATGATCTATTACTGTAATTCATCCATTTGTGGTATCATTTGAAGTGTCTTCTACTAAGGGATATTTTGAAATTTGAATCAAGTTCATAGCTAGTATGGTTCAATAGTTATGACCACTTTTATACTTCACAATACGTGATTAATTAACATGTTAACACATGTAGCCTGTCATGCCTTGCATGCAGCTGCAAGTTCATTCTTGCAAGCTGGTCAGTGCTTCTAATAGAATTCTCCTGGCACATGGTAAGTAGTTAGATAGCTGCTTACTGTTTACCACTGCATTCTGTATATGTTATAGTGACACTGTCGAGTTCTGTTGCCATGGCAAAGCGGCATTCTTTGGTAGATGCTTCTACACCCACACCATCCAAGAAGTCTTGTATCACAGACTGGAAGCTTTGTATTCTTTGCCAGAAGGACACTAAAACGGGTTTGGAATGTCCAGCCAGATCTCTCAAAGCACCTATTGGTAGTGGCTACAAATCATTGGCAGAGCACCTTGTTCAGTTTAAGATGCATGATTGCTTGGATCTAGATATTAGAAGGCTAGATGATGGAGATGGCATTGAAGCTACAATGATGACGCACAATGCTTGCTGGCATAAAGCATGTCGGGTAAAGTTTAGCCAGACTAAGCTTGAGCGGCTAAAGAGAAAACATACTGATGCTAAGAATGCCGGGGTGAAGTCATTGCCTATGCAGACTCGTTCCAACCATGAGAGTGTTGAGCTTGATGAGGATAGATGTTTCTTCTGCGATGAACCAGCCAGTTCTGCATGTCTTCACAATGCTTCCACTTATGATATTGACAGGAAAGTTCGCAAATGTGCACTTGAGCTTGAAGATAGTTTACTTCTGTCCAAACTAGCACCAGGTGATATGATTGCCCTTGAAGCGAAGTATCATGGTAGATGTCTTGTAGGATTGTACAACAGAGCTAGGAAAGCAAGAGCCATGCATGTGAGTGAAGACCGTGCTGATCTTCATGGTATAGCGTTCGCTGAATTGGTGGCATACATAGAAGATTTTCGTATGGAAGAGGGTGTTGCCCCAGTCTTCAAATTGGCTGACCTTGCTCACCTATACAAAGTACGCCTGGAACAACTTGGAGTTGCAAATGAAGGCCGTGTTCATACATCGAGACTAAAATTGAGGTTGCTTTCTGTCTTCCCTGATCTCACAGCACATCTTCAGGGGAGAAATGTAATGCTTTCATTCAATGATGATATCGGTGATGCTCTCAAGAAGGCTTGTCATCACGATAGTGATAATGATGCTATGCATTTGGCACAAGCAGCAAAAATAGTAAGGAAAGAAATCTTTGGCCAAGCCTTTCCATTCAATGGGACATTCACTGATGAATACTTGCAAAGTGCTGTACCACAATCACTTCTTGCCTTAGTTAATATGATTTTAGAAGGCCCCAACATCAAGCATCAAACTCAGCTAGTCAATATAAAAGCATCCCATTCCATTTCTCAGCTCCTGATGTTTAACAGCGTTAAACACACACGAGCTACAAATGCCTTATTGCCTGTTCGTCATAGCTCTGAGCGTGAAACACCTACTCCAATTTATGTGGCACTGAAAATTCATGCCATTACACGCAGTAGGAACTTGATTGATGCACTTTTTAATCAAGGCATGTGTATCTCTTATGATCGTCTTTTGAACTTGACATCCGACATAAGCAATACAATCTGTGAGCAATATAGAGTAGATGGGTTTGTGTGTCCCCCTAAGTTGCGTTGCGGTGTCCATACATCAGCAGCAGTTGACAACTTAGACTACAATCCTACTTCTTCTACAGCAAAGGATTCATTTCATGGAACTGGCATATCACTAATCCAGCATCTGTCTAGTGAATCTGAAGGATATGATCGCGGTGTGCAGATATCTAGTCGGAGTCCCTCTGGTACATCTCAGTCCATAGTTCCTTTGCCCTCATACTACACGAATGTGCCACCAGGATATATCAAGACAAAAGAATTTACTGTACCTGCTGCTGGTGATCATGTAAGACCTGATACACTCTTGCATGTTGAAAGGGCGAAAGAAGGAGAGATCGAATGGCTTAACTGTGTTACTGCAGCTCTCAGCAAAGATAAATTGGATGACGAAGATTGGGTCTCCTGGTCTGCTTATCATGCAAGCATCCAAACGAATGAAATTCCACCTGCTGCAATCAATGCTTTGCTACCACTATTCACAGAGAGTGCGCATTCAGTAGCTATGATCAAACACTCCATGACCATTATTCAAGCAGCCATTCAACATCTCAACCCTGGCCAGGTTCCTATTCTAACTGCTGATCAACCTTTGTTTGCTCTTGCTAAAGAAATCCAGTGGACTTGGCCCAACCAATTCGGAGAAAGCCTCTTTATAATCATGTTTGGTGGCCTGCACATTGAAATGGCTATTTTGAAGGTAACAGTAGCACCTTATAAGTGTGTGATGTATAATATGTCTTCATTATTGTAGGTTCTTGGAGATTGGCTAGATGGTAGTGGATGGATTAGTGCTCTGGTACAGGCTAATATTACAAGTTCAGGTACAGCCAATTCTTTTATCAATGTCAGCCACGTGACAAAGACTAGGCATGCGCACCAAGTGACTGCAGCAAGTATCCATACTGTACTACTTCGTGCTTATGCTAAGTACAAGTCAGAAGAAACAGAAATTTTGTCTCTGGAGAAATGGTGTGAACTCAGAGCTCAGCAGAGTGTTCATTTTCACTACTGGTTAAAAACTCTTGCACTGGAAACCTTGATGTTGCTGTTTGTCAGATCAATTCGTGAAGGCAACTTTCAACTGTACTTGGAATCTCTGACAAAAATTGTACCTTGGATGTTCGCACTTGACCACACACACTACTCTAGGTGGTTGCCAGTACACATTCGAGATATGACCTTGCTATCAGAGAATCATCCCAGAATCTATGCTGAATTCTGTGCAGGAAAATTTGTTGTTCATAAAACTTGCAATAAGTTCTCAGCCATGTCAACTGATCAATGCCATGAGCAGAACAATGCTGTCATCAAAGAATCAGGTGGGGCTGTAGGACTTTTGATGAACCCAGGAGCTTTACGACGGTGGACAGTGGCAGGTCCAGAAATTGTAAGGATGGTTAATGAATTTGAAGCACTACAGTCTCGTAATCAGACCACTGATCATCGCCACCATGAACAACACCGTGGAGTCCAGACTTCCTTCTTCAACGAAGTGAAGTCTTTGGTTGCTGTGATTGAAGAAATGGGCAATCCATTTTTGGAGCAAAGCCAAGATCTCTTGGTTCTAGACACAAGGGATATTCTACACCCATCTGTAGGAGAATCGGTGAGGAAAGCTGAAGAACTTGGTGAGAAACAGTACAACACCTTTGTTGATGAGAGACTTGTTAAACGTGAGGTGCCTATTACAGATGTAATCCACAAAAACAAGTTGGTTTTGCTTAGTCACCCACCACCAAAGCCCTCAAAGCAAAAGATGCAAGTTACAGCTTTGAAAAATGACTGTAACCTCTTTTCACGTCTCTACATTTCGTGTCAAACAAGATCAGGGGACTTAGAGACTTTCTTCATGCATGAGAACCAGGCTACTCCACCATCGCTATCATTGGGAGGAAAGCTTCGCCTTGGTAACAAAGCTGACCTTCTCAGCTGCCTTGGATTAGAGGAAGTGCAGTCCACATGTACACCTGCTGTAGATGCCAAATTGCTTGATGGTGCAGCAGTAGTTCAGATGCTCAATCATGGCATGGCACAGACTTTTCAACAATATTCAGAACTAGTATTTCTTCCTTATATCTCTAATCAGCTAACAACTGCCAGGCGGGTAGATATAGTGTGGGATGTATACATTCCAGACAGCTTGAAAGGCTCTACCAGGCAAAAGAGAGGAAAGGGTGTTCGAAGACGAGTGGCCCCAAGTACTCAAATCCCTAAGAACTGGAAAGATTTCCTTCGTGTGGATGAAAACAAAACAGAACTGTTCAAATTTTTATCACAGCAAGCTATACATTTACCAATTGATGAAGGAAAAGTTATTTATGCAACTGATGGAAGCAATGTACATACTACCATGGCTAATGCTGTCTTGACAAACCTCTCTCCTTGCTTACATGAAGAAGCAGACACCCGCCTTTTAATGCATGCAGCAGATACAGTCATGAAAGGTCACAGAAAGTTGTGTGTGCGCACGGTAGATACCGATGTTATCGTGATTGCAATTGCAATGTTCAGCCAAATCAATCCTGATGAGCTTTGGCTAGCTTTTGGCGTGGGCTCCAACTTCCGCTACATTCCTGTACATGAAGTTGTTAGTGGAATGGACCCCAGGAATTGTGCTGTCTTACCGGTTTTTCATGCATTCACAGGATGCGATACTGTCTCATCTTTTGGCGGAAGAGGAAAGAAGAGTGCTTGGAAAATCTGGCAAGTTTTTCCTGACATCACTGAAGCATTTGAACACCTCCTATTGATGGAAGAAATCAATGATTCCATGATGTCTGTGTTGGAACAATTTGTAGTGCTTTTGTACGACAAAACAAGTGATCAAGGTAGTGTCAACGATGCCAGGAAGCAACTATTTACACAGAAATCACGCAGCATGGAGAACATACCACCAACGAAGGGTTCCCTTGTACAGCATATCAAACGTGCAAGTTATCAAGCGAATTGCTGGAACAGAGCCCTATATCTAGATCCACGTCTTCCATGTCCAATAGACTGGGGGTGGCAGAAAGATGACGCAGGATGGCAGCCTTTATGGACTAATCTGCCAGAAGCTTCTGAGTCTTGTCGTGAGCTTACTCGCTGTGGGTGTAAAAAAGGATGCAGAGGGAGGTGCAAGTGCCTAAAGGCAGCATTGAAGTGTACTCTTCTTTGTGCATGTTCAGGAACTTGTGAAAACGGAACACGTTAAAAACCAACAATTCTACTTAACATAACTTTTGAACAGATCAAGATATGAACATTGTGGAAGTGCCAAATTCTGTCTTAACAGCGGACAAGTCTTTAATGTATTTCTTTAGCTGGTTCATAGGAACTTCAGCGTGTTTCGTCATGACACCTTCTAAAATGGCATCATGTAAGAATATATACTGAGCTTCTGTCTGCACCATGAGACTCCTCTGCTGACGAAGCTGGCAAACTTGATTGAATGGATCAACACAGTTCTCCTTTGCAGCTCGCTGTAGCTCAATATCCAAAGTTATGAATGTTCCGGTTCTTCCCACACCAGCACTAAAGAATAAAAATTTATGTAAATGTTGTAAATTTAAGTTCTGGGAAAAATTATCAAGTAATTACTTATTATCAGTTGCTTCCTCGAAATTGCCAGAATGTAATATATCATTATGTGTTATTTCTTCATAATATTTGTACATAGGTTATAATTGTGATAATAGTCTTAAAAATATATGCATGTTCAACATAATTAATTAAGCTTTCATAAATAAGTCAGACAAGGAAGTGAGTGAGTAAAAAGGCAATTTGTGGATGTGCCCAAAAATAAAATTAATGGGTGTATTCAAGTATATTGTTTTGAAATACCACAACACAAACTGAAATAGTGATCTAATTGGTCACGGCAATGTATTGGCATCCCAAAAGAACTTTATAAGTCTAGCAACCATAAAACTGGAAGCCTGTAGAGTTTGGTGGAAATTTATTTCCAATGGACAACAATGAGTATTATCTTCATGAGATATTCATGCTTTTGTATAGATGCTTCTATATAAAGTGATGAATTGAGAGTACCTTTTATTCAGAATACTTCAATGTGTTGCCAATAATATAGTTGATAAAAATGTAGTACAATTTTTGCACTTTAATATTGATGATCCTCGATGACAAAAATGTACCAAGAAATTTTAAAGGAGTTGTAGTTGTTCATCACACATATATTCACTGCTAGACATGCTACTGTCAGTGCTGACAAGATATATTATAATTTAGAAATGTATATATTATTATTTATAAAATAGAGAACACGTATTAACACCATAATCTGCACTAAAATACAGAAATTCAAATAGTATTTAAATGCAACACATGTTAACCTAAGTCAGTATTATTTTGATATTAAACATGATTTAAAAATCAGGCCCTCTGTTTTAAACGGAGGTTAAAGTCTAAATACAACAAATAATTATCTCAACATACAATTGATGCCATGCTTGAATTACCTTTTACCATAATTGAGATATTCATACTACTGGTATTATGAGATGCAGTATTCATTCCGGTACATGTGTATACTCCATCATGTGTAGGATACTGGGCATCTACTATGTGCAGTGTAGAATTTATATTACCAATAGTAACAACATCAACTAATGATGAAGCTTCTTTTATAATATCTGTTTGGCTAAATCCAGCGATGTGATTGTTAATTGTCCATATTATACAGGGTACAGGTCCTCCAATGGAGTAGCAAGAGATATTGATACTACCTCCCTCTATCACAGGTAAATTCTCTACTTCCCCAGTAGTTGTAGGTGATACTAAATACCAATAATTTGCACCTTGTTTAAAATAATTGTCAAGAGAGAACATTAATTTACCTGGGGAGACAACTGCAATTTCAGTGCCAATCCCTCCTGCTCCAAAATAAGTGATATCGTAAAAGCCATGATCAGATATACTAGTTGGTTCACGAACAAATATCTCAAAGAAGTTAACAAATTCACTGAGTTGTACAGTAACTGATGTACCTAACGCTGTACCATTTCTACTCCAAGCAATATTGTCATATTCTCCCTCACTAGAAATTTCCAACACTAATTTATTAGGTATACTATGAAATACAACTTGTGGTGATACCCTTGTAGGAATAGTAAAATTACCTACAACAATTATAATATCAAGAACATTAATTAAATTTAGTTGCATAAATTAAAATAAATTAAAAAAACATTTGTAATATGAACACGGCTGCTAAAGAAAAACTCAGTTTAAGACAAAAAAATTAGAATTTTTTTAATTAAAGCTTTCATTGCTAAGTGAGAAAACTACCGATATACATACACATACAAACATAAATATAATGTATATTTTGACTACTCATATATATTTTCAAGTCTATATTATAATGTAACTGTTATTAAATTGTAAACAATACTACTTGCAAGGCATAATTATGGAATATTACCAATTTGTATGATGTATTGACGTTATCAACAATAATTGTTTGTTTGATCCGTATGTTAAGATACAACCAGTGCTATTGATTTACTTGCTATGTTGTGCATTTTCAATTAAACTTACCAGTATCAATTCTAAGTGGAAATGAGCTATAAATTTGTGAATTGCTATCAATAAAAATGCATTGATACACACCAGCATCAGAAGTATTAAAAGTAAATGAGAGATTAGAACTTAATTGACCATTTGTGCCAATTGTATCAGTGGGTACTAAAGTAGATGGAATACCATCTTTCAGCCATTGCACAGTAGGAATCGAATAATTCGTTTCATTATCTCCTACATGACCTGCAGTGAAGGATAGAGAAATGCTACTCCCACTACGAGCTTTAGTTCTGTTTGCATTAACTCCAGTTGTAAGGGGATCTTGAGATACAATCCTCAATATTCCAGGTGTTCTGGAAGATAACACTGAAACAAAAATATGAAAAAATATTAGCATTTCTAAAATTGATAAGATAACACCTGTAATAGTCAATGATTCTCCACTAATGTAATATTGTCCATCCCTAGCAGTACACTGATAGACACCAGCATCAGAAGACACTACATTATCTATCACTAGTAGTAGTAAGGTAGTGGAGGAGGAGGTGTTAGAAGTTCTCAAACGAATATGAGCAACATTTTGTACTAGTTGTCCTCCATCTTTATTCCAAGTTGCTGACAGAGTATCAGAAATTGAGTTGACCTCACAATAGAGCCAAAGAACTGATCCCTCTACAATACTCTTATGTTCACTGAATAGTAAATTCGGGAGTGATGTTACTGATATACGCGTGTGAACTGTAATGCCTGCAATAATATTATATAACTATGGCTATGTCTAAGAATAATCAACTATAACTTAATTTTTCTTCCATTATTAGCTGCAGTAATGTTTTCATATCAATTCTTTAAGGATGCTTAATGTATACATAGCTATCCCTTTTTGAGCTATTGGGTAAGTTTGTCAAGTGTTACCAATGAACAAAGTGTTCAGAATAAAAAATACAGTTTTCATTGCAGCTCTATTAAATGACTTCAAGTAATTATCATAATCATTGCAGTTAGAACCATATTCACCCAAATATATCAATTCTAAGGAAGCACTGTATTAAAGTAGCACTGAATTTGTTTAAGCAACAATTGATTCTCATTTTATAAAAACAAGTGCATTAAATTGAATGCTCACACAAATCCTTTAAATGAAACCAGTTTGGTCATCTCACACATACCTTAATAAAAATAAGCATTGTATTACCCTTACCACAATGCCATTTACAGGTTTATTAATGGAGAGCTCTGTTTAATATCAAATATCAAAAAATTCTTAACAAATGCATAAGCTAACAGTCATTAAAAATTTTAAAAGCAATATTAAATTTTTATCACAATAGGTATTTTGAAGCTTACATATTTTATCAGTATGCTGCAAATATAATGATCTATAAGTTTTAGTGATTATTCTATTTCAAAGATTAGCCTATACCTACTACTAGCAAAAGTGAACATGAGAAGTTAAACTATCCCACGACCAAACCATGAATTGCTGCAATGCCTTATTTAGATACAGTAAATTAGACAAGGCTGGAAAGACTGTGAAGTTGAACTTGACCATAAAACAGTTTTAACATTTATAGCAAATTAGGTTTTCTGAATTTAAAAAAAAATGATATAAATTAGTAAATACTCACCTGTGGTACACAAAATAAGTAGCACTACATATAATACTCCCATTGTTTGCTGCATCATCTACTTCAGTTAAGCATAAGATGGTTTATGCAAATAGTTATATAAAGTACCTATCAGCCTGAGCTTACGCAAGGTGGCCTAAGAAAACTAACTGTATCCCAAACCACAACATTGAAGTTAAAAACTAGTACAGTGCAACAGTAAACAGGTGCAGGTTAGTATTGAACACTCCCAAAAATTATACAGATGGTCAGTATCACAATCTCCATACAAGTTTTCATATCCACAGATCAATAATAGACAAGTTGGAGATTACCAAACTATAGGATAGTACGAAACTTGATGCACTGTAATTTATTACACTAAATAAAAGTGGCCATAAAATTGAATTTCTATTTAGCCATATGTAATCGCTTATATAGAATATTACAAAAATACATATAAATACCATATAATAAGTCCATATCCGAATATGTAACTTTACTTGTATACATATTCTTACAGTGTCTGTATCATTATGTACAACATGCACAATTATTATATGAGAAAAAAATATAATATGGCCAATATTATTCAAGTCAGCATTGTAACAAACTGAAAACAGACTTGTCCCAAAAAAACAACAACATTTGTACATTATGATAACAATATTATATTCTGGAGTAATAATATTTCTCCCATGTATAATAAAGCTAAGCTCAAACTTTATGATAAGTGCAGATAATAGAAATAAATGTAACCTCCATTTAAAAGGGTTTCTTTGGTCCAATTGTATATTTAGATAAGCTATAAAACAATTTCGTGGCAAGTATATACTCTGCTAAACATGCTGCTATAATTAAAAAAATTTTAGAGAGCTATATCTATTTACTGCGTAACATATACCCAGGCACTTTAGCAAGAAATTTCAGGGTGGTATGGGTATGTCCAGAAAAGGGTGGGTTATAAATACATGGGTGTTGTTAATCATTCTGTGTGTGTGATATGTCTATAGTGAGAGTATCTTAATCTTTGTAAACTGCTTTTATGTACAATTGCAGATGAAGGTACATTGACCAGCGGCTTAGCCGGAGACTTCAATGTTTATGTACAAAAAATCCAAATTTTTTATGATTGAACATTAAAAAAATTAAAATCACATTTTCAACTTTATTACTTTTAGCTATTAATGTTAAAACCAAAAATTAATACTGTAATCAGATACTTTAAGCAGCACAATAATACAATGATTTTTGAAAAAATACTGCTGTGCCGTTGTGATACATCTATACATTCTCTTACTACAATACATTATTATTTTATATCTAAGGCATGATACCTATTTACTGCATATTATGACCTGTTCTTTCTAACCACACATAACTATAGAGTACTTCAAGTACACACAATCTAACTAACCAAGAGAGGAGCATGTTGTTCCTCACAAACAGAAATATATTAGCTACAGACCAAACACTCCCACAAACATGTTGCAGTTTGTCATTCTATGGTTATACAAACCAAACTATTATTCTGTCCATGAAAACACTGCTACTTGGCTTATAATTAACTCTCAGTGTTTCAAGAAATCCAAAAACTAAGGCTATAGTCACTAGGTGAGATTGAATAAACTTATTCAATCATGTGATAACAAAGTTATGCAATGTTTCGGTACACTTGTGTACCTATAATATCATCAACTGTGTAGTACGTGATAAAATACCTCACTATTGATATTTGAAGTAAGACTAAAATGCGCCATAATAAATAGTGGTTTTGTATCTCTACGAATATGTGCCACAGGTCTCAAATACATGAATAACAGTATGAATAACAGTATCAACCCAGCCTTTTTGTTGCTATTATTTGGCCATATGCAGTACAAAAAAAAAAAAGCTGTTCCGTTTTATCACAATAATGTTGATCTTGAACTGTAATTATCACACACATATTGGTGAGAATCCAATTGTTGCTTGTGTTAAAGAGCTTATTCTTTTTATATTGGAATGTTGTGGTCTAACTACAATATTCAAGACATACAGTCACTAGTGCATAATCAAAATGTGTTCCATCTATAAAAATGTAGAGCAATGTGACAAAAAGACATAGCTACATGCCACAAACTTCATCGTAAATGATAACAATTAAAAAAAGTCCATATAATATCATTTTGTGATAAAAAAGATCTAAATAATTTGTAGTGTCTAAAGTTAGTAGCTATAGGTTCGTAACTAATACTATTACAACTTATGATAAAGCTTGTTTACTTGGAGTGATAAACTAATTAATATCATGATTAGTTTGTTTCCTGTAGTAAAAGGAGCTTAATTACTATATTATTGATGTTAACTAATATGCCACACTTGTTTGCATCACTCAGGCCATCATTGCTTAATAAATTTGATTGTGTGAACATTTGATGACCATTACCAACTTGGGGGCACATGACATCACTATAGTATGTCCAAGTTGAGTTGGCTGCAAAAAAAAACTTGAATAACTTTAGAACAAATCCACACCTCACTGCCATAATGTCATAAATAATATAAAATTAACACCCATCCATGATTGTAACAATTGTAAACCACTACAACAGGAGTAATTGGTTTATAATAGCTAACATAATGTAGCAGCAGGAAGTAGCTATAAAGACAGTGCAGCAATAGAGTAGAAATATCAATTACGTAAACGGTCAGTCATATGCCACACGACTTGTAGTCTTGCAGAATCAATGGGGAGTTAGCTGCTGAGAATGATTAATTGACAATTAGCTAAGAAAAGAACTCATGGCTTGACATACTTGCTATGCAGTAATATTCTAGAGTGGAGACCTTTACACAAAAGATTATTACCTATAGGTAGTATTTTAGGCCTCGGTTAGTTTTATGAATTGGTGGGCGGGGGAAGCTTGAGAATTACCCGTGTAAGCTAAGGCAGTGGTCATTTTACTCCTGCAATTACGACACGTCGGGTATTCATGATTATTTATAGTGCACTCCCATTGCTATATCACAGCACCAATTCTGACATTAATTGTTACTGTTTATAAAGTTATAGTAACACAATTTTGCCAAGTTATTTAATTAAACATTAAAAATACTTAATTATTAACTAACTGCTTCCAGTGTACTTCATTGGAGCATAAGTCAACAATTTCAATTACTTAATTGTTGTGACTGCAAAGTTATTGTAACAATAGCTCACAAGAGGATAAAACATGATTTGAATGTCTACCAAAAGTATACAATCAATTAATATTGAAGCTGTAACTAATTGAGTAGTATGAGGGTGGTTGGCTATAAAATTCAGATATAGTCCAACCTCCTTGTCAGTTAGTCCTTTGTTGCATCCTACCCAGCACATATTGTGTACCTTTGACTACTATATTTAACTACTCCAACTACTGAACCGCTTCAGGCTTAGTTATGGGTAGTAGATAAAACTTCGGGGATAACAACGAAAGGAACATGCCTTAGCAATTCCATAGACTGATTTTAGTGGCAGCGTACCTGCTGGGACTGGACGTGTCCTGGCTCCAGCTATAAACTTTGGTTCAATTACTTAGTCTCGTCCAAAAAACCCTCAAACTAATATCCAGCATTCCATTTGTAATAATTATTTTGTCATAAATTTGTGTTCAACTCACCACATTGTTGTACCAGCCTGATGGAAGTTGTGGGAGGAGAACTGGTATAGATGTCACTAAAGAATTGCTTTTGTTTGTGGGAGGTAGATAGTGGTATTGCTGATGGGACTAGATATAGAAGAGACCTCTGGTTCACTTTGTATGGCTGTATGGTTGGGAGTTGATAGACTGTCTTTTGCCCTGGGGTGCGTGGTGCATCCTACCACAAAATTATGCTAAAATAATCAAAGCTCAAGCTGCTCAGCTACATTGTCATTATAATTATATATATATAGATATATGCCTAAACACATAGATGTGATAACTGTGAGTGGCTCAATTTGCTCTTTCAATGACGTATTTTTAAACAAGGTGTTTTGTCTTTTTTTTGGATAGTTTTGTTTTGATGCAGAATCTTAAAAATTGAAATTAACAAATTATTGTTTATACGCTAATATAATTTTGTTTATGCGTACACCGCCAATACATTTACAGCGTACATTACTAAGTTAATAACTCAAAAACGTAACTATAAAACCATCATAATATTATTTCATTATAATGTCACTTACCTTCCACTACATGCAGTTTAAAGATACATATAAACAACAAAATAATCATCATGTTTTTTCCCCCCTAGATTTATTGTGGCAATTCTAAGTGACTCCACCTTCACTTTGGGGTTAGCTACTAAAGAAGCTTTCATTATCATTATTATTTCTATACTATTTGTTATTTAAAATTTAATGATTGTGATAATTGTAATAATATTGTGATCATAGGGAGCCGTGAATTTGTCATGAAATTGTCCAGGGCAAAGAAGGCAGACTGAGTGCTTCCATGTGGTCACGTGCAGATCATTTATAGTCTGTCCTGAATTTCTTCTGGTGTGGTTGAACAGTGTCTCGAACTGTGAGCATGATAAGGTGGGATTCCACAAACTGTGATGTCTGATGAATGGACATCCCACTCATGCGCCAGGGTGTTAGTAAAATGTCGCTACAACCAGGCGACTTCCACTTGTGACAGTGTATCTCCCCCACACCTCTTCATTCCAGAAAGATGTTTCTCCAAGAAACTGAGAGCGTCCAGTATGTCAGCTTGTGATTATTCATATGCCTTGCCACAGAAGAAGGAAGAAACATGATAAGGATGAATTGCTTTGGGGTTCCTGAAATGACGTTTGAGAGCACTAACAAGACAAGATGTAGGAGGTGCGTCTCGAATGGCTAGTAGGCGACCTCTTACCGACAGCAAGGCAAGCAGCTAAGGGGTGTGTCTGGAATGGAAGGGGTGTGTCCAAAACAACGTCTTATCGACAGCAAGGCAAGACAGAATAGGGCGTGTCCGGAACGGCAGTGTCCGGAACGGCAGTGGCGTCACCAAACAAATAATCGGCGACGTCTTATATCCCAAGAGCAGTGCAATTAAATGATGCTCTACCTGGTTTAGTTATATTTAGGGAGACAGGACCCTCAGTGATGTTAGCAGGGACTAGTAAAAATATAGTAAAATTATGAGACCTGTTAAAGATAAAAACTAATAATTCAAATAATTGTGAATCTTCTACTCAATCAGCTGCATTAGTAGCACTACAACTATAAGTCCCAGCACCACTGCTTAAGTTTTCTGTGAGAATTAACTCCACAGCCACTGTTGCTAGGTCACTCATAATCTCATTAATAATAGGATTTCTAACTGTAACTCTGCTATCACTACTGGAGAGTTGAGCATAACATTACCTCTATACCACTGGATGTAAGGTGGAGGTATTCCAGTAGATGTACACTGGAAGGTGATGGCATCAGCAACAATATATAGAGAGTATCCAGCAGGGAGATATGAAGTAATCTTAGGAGTAACTAAAAGAAAAAATCAAATTTTCTAATTTAGAATAAAATACATTTGACATAATGACAGGTCTAGTATTAATGTAAAAATAAGTTTTGTACATAAAGTAAACAACTTCGTACCAAATATCATAAGATATGCAAATGCATTGACAGTGACAAATGCATTATCAACTATCCCAACTGTATTAGACAGGTATTGTGTGCCATTGATTGAAATTGATATAGTCCTTTCTATGTCCATGTACAAATTCTATAGAGTATTGATTATTAGATTGTATTACATCTCCATTTGACATAGTCCAGGTAATATTTGCAGTCATGTAACCTGTTGCTACACATGTGAAAGATGCTGCAGAAGGATATGTGACATTCACTGACATTGGAGGACTTGTGATATTGAATGGTGCAAGGTGATTAAAACATATTAACGGAAAAAAAGGTAAAAACATTTTGTCTAGTTACTACAAATGTTAAAAAAATTTATATCATAAGATAAAAAAAAATTAACAGTGGCATGCAACATACTGTTTATGATAATTATAGATTTATGAACTTTGATTATCAGATGATCAAAATAGCTGTTTATTCCTTATGTACCAATAATCATAATTATTATTTCCATTATAATAATGCTCCATTACAAAAAATACACATAAACCGTATGAAAACATTTATATTCTAAAAAAATAAAATATTTAAATGTTAGATATGAAAATATTGACGTTATGTACATACATTGAATAGTAAGAGGAAATTATAATATAGAAATGTTGATTGAATTATTGGCTATGCAAGCAAATGTATTAAAGGAAATGTTAAACATAACTGAATTCAATATGAGTGTACTTGATCTATTGTGAACTATTAAATGTACACTATTTCCAGGTTCCACTTCAATGAAATGATGAGTTACTGGTTATATTGATGGGTGCTACAATAAATGCATAATATATAAATTTAAAATTAAATATAGTTATCAGTTACTACTTAAGAATTCTTGAGTTTAGCAAATACACCGAAATAACTTATTGACTAAATAGTCTAACCTATTATTTATGATAATCAGTTCTGAAATCTATAATGACATGTTTAATCAGGATTAGTACAGTAATGAGATACCAAATTAATAAATATTGTGTTCTAGTATTGCTCATTAAATTTTCTTTTACCTGTTTGCTGACTTTGTTGTATCACTTTCACTTGATAAGTAGCAATAATTTTTGTACTATCACTTTCTGATATAATTATATTCAATACAATCATATAATTATTCCATCAAGAGTTTGATATTGAACATTTACTAAATTTAGGAGCGAGCATGATGTACTATTATGCTGGCTTGTGATATTCTCTTCTTCTGGGAAAATAAAATAAATTTAAGGGAAATTGATGCATTGCCATTTAAAGTCCATTCAATTAAAACAAATAGTAATATGGAATAAAGTACAACAATACAAGCAAATAGTAATAACTCAGTGCAAGAACATGTAACCCTTAGAAGGGTTTCAAACTATTTTAATTATATGAATATAGCTATGTATACTTTCATAAGTATAGATATTTGGACTTAAAGTTTGCCCCATTTATTGGTTTCCTGTATCCTGAAAACTTATTTCCTGAATTGGGTGTGGTTTGTGTGAGGTCATGTTGAGAACAGCGACTCTAGTCAGCATATTATATAGAAATGCTATAGAAAACATACAACATCCAAGTTTTTGAAGGACAGCATGAGTACTAGTGAGTCTGTGGTAGTGACTCTGATACTTCTTTGTGTCTTCAGCCTATGCTATTCCATTACTAATGATAGTCAACAAAGCATAAACTCTGGTGGGGATGGGAGCCATACCTCTATGAATCAGTTTCAAAGAACAAGCATAGGAATGTAGGGTCTGAGGGGGCTGGAGTCCCCCCCCCCCCATAATTTTGGGGCTCTATCTCACAAGGTGATTTCTCACATGAACAATATTTAATCACAAAATAAAGCATACCGATATGGAACCCCCCCCCCCCTTAACAAAACATATCTGTGCACCACTGACAATGATTATTCAAATGACATTCCTGATGTTGATGATTGTTCTCATATCAATGAGAGACTTCTAACAAGATGAAACAGAAACATGACCTTATACAGGATGGCCATTTATTACACACACAGCACATGTGGCCATTGTGAAATTTGGTCCAATGCTTATGAACTTGCCACAGGGAAGTCCAAAATAGAGAATTGAGAGAATGAATACAGGTGATTTTATATGGTGCTGGTGAAATGTCACTCATTCCATATCACGAGAAAGTACAATAGGACTAGTGACTGTTGTTGTTGTTGTTGTTGTTGTTGTTGCTAAAAATAAACCTCTAATTATGTACAGAGTATGTTTGTATATACATTTGTAGATAGAATCAGCTGTAAATAATAAAAAGTCATACAGAAGACAAGTTTAACATAATTATAATAATCCAGATGCAGTTCAGTGGAATTCATAAGTTGAAGAAACAAAACAACACTAGACTGCTTTTGAGAACACACTTTTAATAATATGCATAGATTCTATGTTGTAGGCCAAATTTATTAAGTAAAAACTTTAAACAACAATATCACTATTATGCTATTGTATTTTTAATTATGTAGCTTTAGCTATACTTCTTATGCATAACTGTTCACATAATACAAACATTGATATTTTTACAACAATTGTTATTATGACAAATTGATCCATAATTAATAGTAATAAAAGTTCAAAGTTTAAGGCTAATACAAGTCTACATCTTATTAATATGATCTACATTATGATACAAAAATTACTTCTTTAAAATTCAATTATAATAAACCTCTCAAACGAAATTGTTACATATTGCTCTGAATAAGTTCATAAGCATCCTCTACATTTCTGTCCACATGATCGGGAACACCTTCATAACTTTGGTTTATTTCTCTTCCATGCACTCGGCTATCTGTACTGTCCATAGGCTTCATTTTACTCAAGTTACTTGCTTTTGTTGCATCACTGTCTGGAAACTTGTGAGTTTCATATGCCTGACATGGTGTAAATGAAATATCTTCTTCTTTGTTATTTTCTACATTGTTACTTCTTGTTATTGCCACATTATCAATAGTGTCATATTCATGGAGATCATTACTCTGAACTGCCTCACTTTCTATTGGTTGATGCTGAAAATTCTGTAATTTCACTTGTGAAGATCTAAAAACAAACAACAATTATTTGAATTGAGTGTTTCTTGCTTAATATTAAATTTAACTGTTATTATAGCCTTTATGCAGTTTATACTCACATGTTTCGAGCTGAATTCTTTCTTAATGAATCTCTATATTTTATTCTAACGTATACAATTACTGCAAACATAATGAATAAAGTTAATATAGTTACACCAACAAGAGACACGATAATTATAGTAGCATTAGTAATTGTTTTTGTAATAGGAATATTAGTAATAATTGTTGTAATAGTAGAAGAGCCACACTCCTCTTCCCTTAAAGAAGCAATTAACACTGGACAAGAAGATTTAACATTTAAAATTTGCGCTTTAATATTTTATTGAAGGTTTTGTTAACACCCATTGCTGCAATATTTGTACAAAATCGAGTGCTGCCACTTCTGATGTGCCCTGAAATTGTGCTCTGTATGTAACAATTTCAGGTGAGTTGGCAAAGCATTGAAATCCTCCATTTATAATTTCAGTATTCATATCAATTTTACAGTGGCACTGTTCTATTAATATTGATGTAATGTGAGAAATGATGTCCTGAGATTTTTCTGATGGATTATCATTCTGATCAAACATAACATATAATAAATAATTAATTTAAATAATACTGACTTACTGTGTATTAATTACAGGAGGTACCAATATGAATGACGATCTGAAACAATTCACCTAAAAAAATATACAAACTTGATATCACTGGATATAATGTAATCGATGTCAAAAAATGTTGACTAGCTACTTAGCCTGTGCATATGAAAAATTAGAATTAAGTTTAATTTATAAAAACAACACTTTAATGATGTTATATAAAGTTATATTGAATCAATTTTAGTTCATGAGAAAAGATATGTTTATATTAATGGAAATTTATACATAAAAATTATAACATTTACAGTTTGGCTAGTCTAATAACATTGAAATTGCTTCCAACAATGTTGGAAAAGGAACAAAAAAGTTGATAAACATACGTACTGGATGCTGTAAGAATGGAGACAACGCTAGAACGTAATATAATTGGATCCTGTAAAGCTGCATCTAGTATTGTCACATAGATTTTATATTTAGTGCATTCTCTTAGACCAGTCAATGTGGCACTCCAAGTTCCATTAGCATAAGATTGAGCATTGCTAGAATTAAATATAGCTTCAACTGAATAAGTTGAGTTTAGTTCAGCAACAACCTGCATCAATGTGAATATTTTAATAACCAGAACAAAAATTCCACTATTTGTACCTGAAAATAGTTGTATCCAAAGGGAGAGTTCCACGTTATTGCTAGACTAGTTTCCAATATGGCAGTGATAATAATATTGGTTGGTGGAGGTACTGCAAAGAAAGATTTTATTATGGTCAGAATACAAGGTTGTAGTCTATTAGGATTAGATTTACTAGGTTTAAACAATATACCACATTTTGTCTTGTTTGTATGCTTTATGAACCAGTTGCAGAGAACAATCAGTAGCATAGGAATGGAGGGTCTCAGTGGGCTGGAGCCGTCTCGCCATACCACTGACAATGAATATTGAAATGACACTCAACAACAAGATTCAACAGAAACATGGCCTTATACAGGATAGCCACTTCTTACACACAGCATATGAGTGGAGGCCCTTGTGAAATTTGTTCAAATGCTTATGAACATGCCACAGGGAAGTCTAATATACAGGTGATTTAATATGGTGCTGGTGAAATGTCACTCATTCCGTATCATGAGAAAGTACAATAGGACTATGATTGTTGTTGTTGTTGTTGTTGTTGAAACCTTTAATTATGTACAGAGTCCAACTAGATACAATTCCCACACTTATCCCCAGCACCATTATTCTCCATTGGCTAAATCTATATTGCCATAAAATGTATACTACAATGGGAATCAAAGTTTCATTCATGTTGCTGTTTACATATTCATGAGGTGAAATAAGTGACACTTAACCAGCACCAATATTATCATCGCATGTACTCAAATAACACTGTCTCTACCATCATTAGTATACACTTGTACAAACTGTAATAAAGTCCTTATATTATATTCAATCAAACTGTTTGGTTTTCAATCATTGGTTTGTTCATTTACTGGTTGGGTTCCCCTGTGGTAAATTCATTCCCAAGCACAAGCTTTGTAACATATGGACACCTGCACCCAGGAATAGTTATAAGTTGCTGTTAGTAATAAATGTCTATTCTCCATAAGGCCATGTCTCTGTGCCAGTTTGTTGTTAGAAGTATCTCATTATCGTAATCGCCTCATTATCATCAGGAGTGTCATTTGAAGATTCATTGTTCTTTGCAATCTTCTTCTTAGAAGTGGTAAGGCTCTCATTCCCCACCAGAGCTCAAGCTTTCTTGACCAGTGTCAGTAGCAAAATATTATTGGCTAAATACTCAAGAAGAATCTGAGCTACTAGCTCCACTATCCTAGACTCACTAGTGCTAGTGCTGGTCATGTCAGATCATGAACAATTTACAAGTTGTATGGTTTCAATAGCAAGACTACTACTGACCAGAGTAACTGTTCAGCATGACATAACACAAATTACACCTAATCCAGGAAATAAGTTTTTAGGAAGCATGAAGCAACTAAATAGGGGATACTTCAACTCCAAATATTGAAGAAAATAATAACAGGAGATCTTAATTTTTAGTGACTTTTGTACAACATAATCTACACTTTCAGCAAAAACAAAATTTAAACCACCACAGTCTCCCTTTAAAGAAGCCAGCGTAACAGAATCCCCTCTGACTAATGTAAATAATCTGCTTTACAATCTTACTACAGCAATCCCTATAATGCTCAAATAATGTCTATATCCAGTAGCAGCAATTGTCAGAGACTACCCACAAGAGCTAGTTGTAGCAGCTCAAACAGAAAATCCTCAAATTCAGAAAAAAATAATGGTTAAGGACACATCTTTAGTAAACTTATTCTCCTCCCAAAATGAGATGATTATTGATTTTTTAAGTAAAGCTTAAAGATATGCTGACTATAAAGCTAATTATTTCAACAATCAAATTTTAGATGCTAAGTAAGCATTGAAAACAGACAAATATAAGCCTATAGTAAAAGTCTCAACTACAGCAAGAACCACAAATAGTGTGATATATTTATTAGGATGAACTGAATTGTTGTGGGGGCTTAAATTCCTTTTTTCTGTTGTAAATACTGCGCATGTACTCATTCATTGTATTGGAATAACTAGCAATCCTCAATATATGCGCCTTAAAAAAAACAACATTATTTTGTGCTTGTGTAGTGAGTTCAACCCTTAACTTTACCTACTGCCACTGTCACACTTGTCCCAATCTAGCTACCCCAAGTGACAGACTGTGGAGTCTAGTAAATTTCTCTCTATACTTTTGCTTATTTCTAGCAAAGACAACAAAGAAACACTTGAAGTTGTCCTGAACAGCGCCACTGCAAGACTTAGCTATAGAAAAAGCATTACATTTCAAAATATTCAACTGGAATCTGCTAAGCAGCATAGTACTATAAGTCTAAAAATTGTATGCTTACAGGAGCTGCAAGTCCGGTTTATATTTGAGTATTACATTCAGTGTATTATTATGTGAAATAATTAAGTGTAAAACCTAAGGACAAACATCTGAACAAGTGATTTAGCAGTGCTGTTACTGAAACTCGTACACTCATTCTTAAAAGGGTCAAGTATGAATGATCTCGGTAAGGTGTCTGTTATTGATGAGTTGACTATGTCAATCGCAGATTGAGTTTTGAAGAGCTATAATCTTCAGAAATGATCCAGTATTATGTGAACCATATTCGGAAAGACAGGTCAAGTATTAATAAACTTACACGCTATTAAAAGTCCTGTATGTGACCAATTGTCTGGACAGGTTCCAGCACATGGGAAGACAATCTTCTTAAGTTCATTAATGACAATCTTCAAATTTTGCAAACACAATTAGCTGTATATCCTATATTGTGAATGGAACTACTGAGGTGATGTAAGTGGTAACCTACTCACTAGTCAGAAGTATTTCTGATACAATGTAAGTGATAATTATTTTATTATCATGGAGATTATCTATTAAATCATTTGCATTATTTTATATATTATTATTCATATTTTGAACATACATTTTTCTAACTATAGAAATAATATTTTCACCATCATAAAAATGAAATTTACATCACACCAAAATCAACCAATGTAGCTATATTAGTGTTTCAAGTAAATGTTGAGTAAAGGCTTAAAGATGTTACAAAGTCTTGCATCACTTCATAGCAAAAAATATACTGTTGCTGTAAGATTAAAATATACATACATCATATATAATTGAAAATATAATTATTATGTAATAATGTTATTTCATCTTCAAATTAGTCTTATATTTGGTTATGACAATTGCTTTTTTACAAGAATATCATAGATAAAAATTTAAATCTCTACAATCAAACTTTATTGTAGTGATGTTTCTCAATTTCATCAATAATTATATTAAATTTTTTAAAAAACTATATCTATAATTGGAAAGTACTTTTAAGTCAGTATAGTAGCTATTTTAATATAAATATATTGGTTTTATTGAAGATATATAATTGTACTGATATTTCTGAAAAATGTATTATCACAAGTAATGACTTTGCTGCATTAGTATCTTGCTTGCTGGGCTAACATATCATTGAATACTTACCACAATCTGAACCATGTGTGGTCTTTGTGTACGAAGATGTTTGACAACATGAAATATGTCCACTACTTCCTCTGATCGTACTTGCTCTATGGCTGAGAGAATAGCACAAAATGCTCCTGTTCTGTCTATACCATCACTGCAAAATGAAGCAAGGAAAAATTTATTAGCTATAAACTTACTCTATCTGCTTGATTTTATCTTTGCACTATTATGCCTTAATCAAAATAATATTATAAAGTCTAAAATCAATTACAACAATTATTATAAAGTCTAATAATTTATGTTTATAGCTAATTAAAAACAAAGTATAAATAGGTAGAAATTGTAAGTACAATAGGTGTAACTGTGAATAGATAATAGATCCATTAAGCCAAATTAATAATGTAGAAGATTATTTGTTTATTTAATACCACCATAAATATTAGTGATATACATAAAACATTATTTGTGTAGCTTCTTATAGGCAACATTTATCAGGACAATGTAGTAATTTTAATATTCATATTTTCATTGAACTTAGAAGTAGTTTTTTGCTCATTTATAACACAACACCACACTCTCTATAATATATTAAAAATCTCAAACTTGCCTGCAGTGGATAATAATTGGCTTATCTTCACTATTCCTTTCAGTGTGTCTTGTGATCTGGTTTACGAAATCTAGTACACTGGATGTAGAAGAAGGGCAACCTCCTTCTGGCCAGGAAGTGAAGTGATATTGAGTAACCATAAGGCTGTCACTAGACTACAAACAATTTAGTGTTTAGTAAATTATAGCAATGCCATAATCATGTGTCACATTATATTAATATATAATAATAATATGGATTTTCCATGGCAAAAGATTAAATCTAGATATTTTTTGTGCTTTAAGATTAAATGATAAGCATACCTTGTTTGATAATTTAATCAGTAGTTGTCTCATAATGTAGAGTTCTGATGTTTGTTCCCAAGTTATCTCAATGGTAAAATGACCAATCTTTTCAGGAGCATCAAGATGGAGTGGCCAATACTGATAACATCCATCCTAGAAAGATGGTTTAAGTAAAATATTAATTAAATAGAAAATGAACACACATCTCAAAGGAATAGGTATAGTACCTCATGAAATTCTTGCATTCGGGCTAGCGTCACAATAGTATTTATTGATTTTTCCCAAACCATTCTCCAGAAATCCTCCACTGTGTCTTCTAGTGGACACTGAGTAGCAATATAGGCACCAGACTTGGAGTAGTTCTACATAATGATGCACATTGTTATATGATGATTAAATAAAATATTAATTAAGGATGTATTTATTTTTTGTATAATATATGCTTTCACCACAATAAACATTGTGTTAGTGTAAGTATTTTGAATTAAACTTGCAACAGTTTAATACAAATTGAAAATACAATGCATACACCAAAAAGTGCTCACATCTATGTAGCTGGCATTGATATAATCAGATCCCAACTGTCCTATCTTCATCATCAAACTGACTCGATTGTAATTGTCTACAATTGTGTAATAGTTAGGTGCAAAAAAACAAGTTCAATGTAAATAACAAAGTACATATTGTAAATATTTAATTTTGAGAATATTACACTCTATGCTATGCATGCAGTACATTTTTATAGTAACTTGACATTCCTTAAATAAAATAGTGACGGTCAGCAAACAAAGAAATGTACAATCATCACACCTACAACTTTAATGTACATATAGCAGAGATGGATCCAGCTCTAAAGTCATGAAGAGGATCACAATGTATTCAGATCAACACTTAGTTCAATTAGAATATTATTGGATAATTGGAAGCAGAGGTCCCAGGGTAACAACTATAATATGATGTATTTTTACCTCAAATAATACTAGTTATGCAACCAAACACATATTATTTATTATATAAAACTATAGAAAACTTGCATGGCAGTAATCTACTTCTTCTGTTTTTAGCCTTGTTAGTTTTATCATTAGCATTGGTTATTTCTCTTATGTCCATGTTGAATTTCTCCAGAAGCTATACAACATAATATATCATATAGTGATATTGTACTCAATTTGAAAACAATAGTTTACTTTGAACTCTTTTTTGTATCCACTCTCTCCTTTCTTAACAGCGGACAAGTCTTTAATGTATCTCTTTAGCTTGTTCTTTGGAACTTTAGTGTGTTTCGTCATGACACCTTCTAAAATGGCATCATGTAAGAATATATACTGAGCTTCTGTCTGCACCATGAGACTCCTCTGCTGACGAAGCTGGCAAACTTGATTGAAAGGATCAACACAGTTCTCCTTTGCAACTCGCTGTAGTTCAATATCCAAAGTTATGAATGTTCCGGTTCTTCCCACTCCAGCACTAAAGAATTTTTTTTATATAAATGTTGTTATCAGTTAATTACTTATTACAAATCACTACCCCGAATTTGCCAGAATGTAATCCATTTTGGTGTTATTTCTTCATAATATTTGTACATAGGTTATTATTGTGACATAACAATATAGGGGTTACCTCTTGACAATCATAAAAATAATAGTCTTAAAATATCTGCATGTTCAACATACTTTAATTATTTTTTTAGTGAACTTGTTCCAACCTGAAAACAATAATTTTCTAACATGCTGGTATTCCAAGAGATGTACCACCACATTACAAGTATCCGAAACAGTATGGAAACTTTTCACATTATTTTGTCTGAGTAAACTTAAAGTGTACATACCTACAGTGAACTAATAGACTACTGCTGTTAGAGTAGTGGTGATGAGCTCGAACCCTTCGCAGAAAGTGAATGAGAGGTGTGGCATGACGAGGGACTCCATAGTCTGGCCAGGAGGTGTAATGGAACTGTTTCACATATTTTTCCTCATCAGTAGTTAGCTGAGTATATGACAATAATTTAATATAATACTATAAAAAAGAAATAACTTCACAATTATCACAGAAATGTATATAAATTAAATCTTGATTTTTTTATTTTTGTAATCAAACCTTTAATGTAATGAATATCCATTTTTCTAACAAAATGATAAATTTTCAACAATTTTTAGTAAATTACAGATATTGCCAATTCAAACATAAAATTTCATTTGCTCTTACATTTTTAACAGTAAGATCTCTAATGACATAATCAGCCAGTGTTGTGGTATTGGTCAATGTAATGGAGAATGGACCGTGAGATATTGACTCAGAATTTGGCCAATATTGTGCACATTTGGACTTTGTCTTCTCCATCAAGTTAGTGAGCATGACAATGGCCGGAGTGTTGTAGTCCCACACTGCTCTCCAGAAGTCAAGGACAGTGCCCTTCAAGGGGCCTTGTGTTGCAATATACTCACCAGCTCTATTGTAACCCTACAAGTATTATTTGAAAACTATTAACCATAAATTATATTCTTTACTTTAGCATCATTATACACCATAATTATTGTTTAACTTAATTGTGATGACACTCTATTAGAAATATGTGAGGAGATAAAAGGTTTTGTGGTATTCTATAATATTAATTAGATATTTCGTATTTATCCTGAATTAAAATACATGTTTGTACCAATTTAAAAATATAGTTAGGTGTTTTTATATTATATAGATCACAGATTACATACTACTGTAATTTGTCTAACTTTGCTATAATTATCGATCCATTGTAATACAATTATTGAAACTGAAAACATTACTATTATAACTGCATTAATATAAATACAACTTTGCTTACATCAATAATATTTCCATTAATATAATCATGGTCAGCATCTTCTATAGGGGACAAAATTACTCTTGTCTCATCAACTATTTCATAAAACACACAGAAAAGGCTAGTTATAGATGTATTTAATACAAAGTTTTACTATTTAGAGATTTTCTCACAGCATTTTATGTTCTTAAATCTATTCTTTTGCTTGTATTGAAGAAGAGAACTGATATCACTTGACTTCTGTGGAGACTTGTCATGAATTATCTACATCAAAAACAAAACTAAATATTTAATTTGAAATTAATACAAATCAGATTTGTGTATAATGGTCCAGATAAAACAAGCTCAATAAATTATGATAGAAATGTGCAAACTATTAAATAATTACTTGATATTCTTCCTCAAATCCATAGTTGACATTCATGCTCATTTTCACTACATGATCAAACAAGAAGGCAACTGGAATGGGTGGTCTGATATGAGATCCTTCTTCAGGGGCGACATAGCTCATCTGTAACTGCTCCAAGTTGGAAGCACTCTGAAGCTAATTAGCAAAATATCATCAAATTTATTTTATGTGAAAACATTCACTTATTGTACCTTGAAGGAGGCTATTTTTTGGACAATGTGCTGCTTTCGTAACCTTAAATATTTAATGCATACCAATATAAACAATAAATAATAATGCTATGGAATAGTTAACATATTTAAATTAGTGTGGTGCAAGACTTCGGCAAGAAGTAAAAACATCAGTTTAAGTTGTAAATAAAATGACATTGACTGTTAGAACTGATAAAATTTGCTATTACTATAGAGTAGTTAGCTAACATATTTTATTAATAATACTCTCTCAGATAGTGAAGTGTAATAACTTACACTATAGCAGTAGTGATCACTAACACAACCATAATGATTAGTAAAAATGAAACTGATAATCCTATTGCCAATCCATTTCCAGATCGTATTGCAATTGTTTCCACTGTAGTGCTATTCTTCATTGCTAAAAATGTATTATAAGGAATATCTGTGTGTAATGTATATGTGACTTGCACATATTTCTCGTCTCCATAAGTGAGAGTAACATTTCCTCTCCCAGTTCCAGCTTCATTAGTTACTGAACAGTAATATGTTCCTGTCTGATTAATTGTAAAGTTTGTTAAAATAAGACGAGAAGTATTACTATTTAATTCAGTTCCATTGAATGTCCATTCATAACTATACTCCATTGGGTTGCCTCTTACTACGTTGCAAGTCAGTGTGGCCATATCAATTTGATCTTCCATCATAATATTCCAATTGACTTCTATTGTGACCTCTGGTATTACTGTATACACACATGATTGGGTATATTTTAAATTTTTATTATATTTTATATAATATTGACTTATTCTATTTAATTTCAGTTATTCTTTTATGCTTTAGAATATAGCTGGTGTAGTTTTTATATTGTGACAGACGGACTTTAAATCTCTTTGGTCCTCAGGGAGGGATTCTATATGCAGTGTCCGCTTCTTTTGGGTAGGTCTTCTATATGTAGAGTACCGCTTATTTTGTTATTAGGAACTGTTGCTAGGTTCTAAATTAGTTAGACGCTGTGTGGCAGTCATTAACTACTGTTTTTAAGGTCCCTCAGGCCCTAAGTGTAGCGCCCTCGCTGCGCAAGGGACGCTACAATCAAGGACCTTCAGGGACCCTAAATTCAGTATTTCCCTCTGAAGCAGCACCTAACTATTATATATTTATATGTAGAAAAGGGATGGAAGAAGCTCTCATAAATGGGTCAGGCCAGGAAGTGGGTGTGGCTAAAGGCAACTTGTGGATATTCCCAAAGTAAAAAATAATGAGGGTGATCAAGTACAATTACTTTTTGTTTAGACTACCTTGATTTCATGTCTATTATAAACAGTGTATATGATTGTACAGTTTTTATGCTTACTATATTAATGTTGCCTGATGAAAAAGACAAAACAGAGAAATTTTCAGGAGAGTGTAATAGTATCACAAACATTCATAGCTATAATAATTATTGTCTGTGCTGACTATACATATGGCAAAATTTGAAATGTATACATTATTATGTACAAATAGAATTAACATGAACACCTCACATGCAAAAAAATACAGAAATTTTAATATAAATAAGTATAATAATTTAAATGTTATAATTGTAACTATTTTAAGATTAAACATTATATCAAGAAGCACAATGAAAATATAAATGTCCCTCTATCATAAATGAAGACAAAAGTCAAATACAACTAATAAAATATATCTCAGCACACAATTTTATGCCATGCTTGAATTACCTTTTATCATAACAGTAATATTCACACTACTGGTAATACGAGAATCTGATGCAGTATTCCTTCCAGTACATGTGTATACTCCATCATGTGTAGGATAGTTGGCATCTGCTATGTGCAGTGTAGAAATTATATTACCAATAGTAACATGATCAGTAGATGATAAGGAAGCTTCATTAATATTATCTGTTTGGTTAAATTCAGTGTTTTGATTGTTAAGAGTCCATGTGATAACTGGTACTGGTCCTCCAATGGAACAGCAGGAGATAGCAATATTACCTCCTTCCAGTATGGGCAATTTTTCAACTTGCTCAGTTGTGGTGTTAGGTAATACTAAATGAAAACAATTGAACTTTGTTAAAAATAATTCTTAAGATTGAATATTAATGAAATACACATATTAATTTAATTGTCATAAAATGAAATATTAATTTACCTGGAGAGACAACTGCAATTGTAGTACCAAGTCCTCCAGCACCAGAATAGAAGATATCATATAAACCTTGGTCTGATGTATTGGTTGGTTCACGAACAAATATTTCAAAAAAATTAACAAATTCACTGAATTTGGCAGGAGCTAATGAACTTGCACCCAATGTTGCTGCGTCTCTGTTCCAAACAATGTCATCATATTCTCCCTCACTAGAAACTTCCAATACTAATTTATTAGGTACAGTATGAAAGACAACTTGTGGGGATACCCTTGTAGGAATAGTAACCTCACCTAGTATAGAAATAAGATATCAAAAACAATTTCTTTAAACTAAGCCCAATATAATGCATATTTTGTTTATTTATACATAATTTTAAGTCAATATACAGACACTGCTATGAAATTATAAACAATACTACAAGGCTTAATTTTGGCAATATTACTGCATTGCATGATGTATTGATATTAATAATAACAATTGCTTGTTCAATCAGTATGTTTCAATACAAGAAGTTCTCTTGATCTACTAGATATGATGTGCGGGTTCAATTATACTTACCCGTATCAATTCTGAGTGGAAATGATCCATAAATTTGTGAATTGCTATCAATAAAGATGCACTGATACACACCAGCATCAGAAGTAGTAAAAGTAAATGAAAGAGTAGAACTTAATTGACCATTAATGCCTACAACAGTATCAGTGGGATCTAAAGCAGATGGATTCCCATCTTTCAGCCATTGTACTGCAGGAATCAAATAATCCATTTCATTATCTCCAACATGACCTGCAGTGAAGGATAGGGAAATACTACTCCCACTATGAGTCCCTGTTCTGTTTGCATTAAGTCCAGTTGTAAGGGGATCTTGAAATATAATTCTCAGCATTCCAGGTGTTCTGGAAGATAAAACTGAAACAATAAATGTGTAATATTATTAACATTTTTGAAATTGATAAGATAACACCTGTCATAGTCAATGATTCTCCTCTAACATAATCTTGTCCATCCCTAGCAGTACACTGATAGACACCAGCATCAGAAGACACTACATTATCTATCACTAGTAGTAAGGTAGTGGAGGAGGAGGTGTTAGAAGTTCTCAAACGAAAATGAGGAACATCTTGTACTAGTTGTCTTCCATCTTTATTCCATGTCACTGACAGAGTACTGGATATTGAGTTGACCTCACAATAGAGCCAGAGAACTGATCCCTCTACAATACTCTTATGTTCACTGAATAATAAATCCGGGAGTGATGTTACTGATATATGCGTGTGAACTGTAATGCCTGCAATAATATTACACAAAGAAAAATCATCTATATGTTAATTAATGTAATGTTTTGATATCAACTCTTTAAAGTTGCTTAATGTATACCCAGCTATCCCTTTCTTGAGCTTTTGGGTAAGTTTGCCGTGTTTTACCAATAAACAAAGTGTGTAAAAGTTGGAAAAAAAATGCAGTTTTCATCACAGATCTATTCAATAGTTTCTATTAATTATCACAATCATTGCAGTCAAATGATATTCACCATAATAATATCAATTTTAAGATAGTGCCATATTAAAGTTGCACTGAATATGTCAAAGTAACAATTGATTCCCATTAATTTATAAAAAAAAGTGTAATAAATCAAGTGTTCCTAAAACCTGACAGTGAACAGTTAAATGAAACTAGTTTGGTCACCTAACAATATACATTAATAAAAGTTAAGCACTGCATTACTGCTTACTACATTGCCATTAAAAGGTTTATTAACGTAGAACTATATCATTTAATATCAAACAAAAAAATGCTTAACAAGTGCAGTAATAATTATTCCAAGTTCCTTAAAATTTATCACATTAAGTGTATTGAAGCTTACATACTTTACATAAGTGGGCTGCAAATATAATTCTCTTAAAACTGTTTGTGATTATTCTATTTCTAAGATTAGCCTTTTATATACCTACTACTATCAAAAGCTAACAGGGGTAGTTAAACTATTCCACTACCAAACTGTAAACTACCGCAAAACCTTATGCAGATCTAAAATTAGACAAGACTGGAAAGACTATGAAGTTGAACTTAAACTTAAAACTTTTTTAACACTTCTAGAAAGCTCAGTTATTTGAAATTTTTTTTAAATAAGTTAATACTCACCTGTGGTCCCCAGAATAAGTAGCACTACATATAATGCTCCCATTATTGCAGCATCATCTACTTCAGTTAAGCATAAGACAGTTAATACAGATCGTTTTAAAATGTACCTATCAGCCTGAGCTTACGCAAGGTGGCCTAAGAAAACTAACTGTATCCAAAACCACAACATTGAAGTTAAAACTAGTACAGTGCAACAGTAAACAGGTGTCGGTTAGTTTTGAACACTCCCAAAATTATACAGATGGTTCAGTATCACAATCTCAATACAAGTTTTCATATCCACAGATCAAAAATGGACCAGTTGGAGATTCCCAAATTATAGGATAGTACGAAACTTGATGCACTGTAATTTATTACACCGAACAACAGTGGCCATAAAATTGAATGTATCATTATGTACAACATGCATCATTACTATAATTATGAGAAAATTACAATTATTGCCAATATACTACTCAAGTCTGCATTGTAACAAACTGAAAACAGACTTGTCCCCAAAAAGACACACATTTGTGCATAATATGATAGCAATATTACTCTGGAGTAATAACTCTGCTCAACATGTTGCTATAATAAAAGAATTTTAGAGCTATACCTATTACTTACTGTGTAACATAGCTATACCCAGGCACTTCAGCTAGAAATTTCAGGGTGGTATGGGCAGAAAAGGGTGTGGTTATGATTACATGGGTGTAGTTAATCATTTTGTGCATGTGGTCTGTCTATACTAAGAATATGTTAATCTTGCACACTGTTTTGTGTACTATTGCAGATGAAGTGCTTAGCTGGGGACTTTCATATTCATGTACAAAAAAATCCAATTTTTAATGATTGAACATTTAAAAAATTAAATCATGTTTTAAACTTTATTAATTTTGGTTTGAATTGTATAACCATAGAATGACAAATTGCGACATGTTTGTGGGAGTGTTTGGTCTGTAATATATTTCTGTTTGTGAGGAACAACATGCTCCTCTCTTGGTTAGTTAGATTATGTGTACTTAAAATAATATTTCACACAATCTAGCTAACCAAGAGAGGAGCATGGTGCTTCTCACGAACAGAAATATATTACAGACCAAGCACTCCCACAAACATGTTGCAATTTGTCATTCCAATGGTTATACAATCCAAACTATCATTCTGTCCATGCAAACATTGCTAATTGGCTTATAATTAACTTTCAGTGTTCAAGAAAGCCAAAAACAAAGGCTATAGTCGCTATGTGAGATTGGATAAACTGTTTCAATCATGTGATAATAAAGTTATTATAAATTTGTGTAATGTTTCGGTAAACTTGTGTACATTTACATACTATAATAATATTATCAACTGTGTAGTATTAAGTTCTCATGTGTTATTATGTACATAATTATATTGCACTCTGTACCCCACAATCGATATGAATGTTGACGTGCATCTGGTATAACTGAGTATGCAAACCTCGTGTGGCTGTGAAGTGTATAGCAGTTAGCTAGTATTAATAAAAGTAACTGATTTGAAAAAACACACAGAAAAGATACAACCACACAATAACTTTAATTGTTCTTAAATAGTAATTATGCACAAACAATGCATTAAGTAACATAGACTGTGGTAATGTGTGCATATCCAATGCCTTGAGTCAAATGCGTACAGTTATAGCTAAGTGTTTATTCCCATCAGTTTGCTAGATATCACAATTGATCATCAATTTATAGTGGAACTCATTATTGTAATAGTATTACAAGTTAGCACTTTGGGATAAAACCTTGATGACGATATTCAAACATGTTATACTTACTCTATTGGTTTACTGTTCTATTTAATACATATCAATACACATGCATAATAAGTGTGACTTACAGTGAAAATTTTGGACTCTTGTTATTTCTTCACTATAGCTACATTCAGAATATTTGGTAAAAATGCATAAATCTTACTAACCAACATCACTAGTTCATTCACCACCATAATTTCTATTCCGTATTATTTATATCATTATTGTCACAATAACATACTGAAGTCTCATTCGTTTATTGATTCTGATAATAAAGATGGGCAAACTTATGGAAATAAAGATAGCACAACACAGATAATGGAAATGATATAGTTCAGTTTACCACATGAACACTAAACATGCACGCGTAAAATACTAGATGATACTCAAGCCATTCTTGTTTTTCTTGCAGTAAGAATTATAATAACTTGCATTATCAACAACAAGTTTATGTTTTCTTGACTGCTTTTGTTTCAGGGCTGCTGTTCTTGCCTTCTCAAGAATAATAACATTTATATAATATTTGTAAACAGATATCGTTGATATATTGTAGCTAGCTATAACTCTCCTCTAAAAACACGACATTTTTAGGTTTGACCCAACTCTATTTGTGACCGTCTACGGGAAAATCGGGCACAACGCGGCATGCGTAGACGTCGCAAAAAGATCGATTTAGTTCTTAAAATTGTATTAAATAAGCCTAACGAAGGGAACGGTTAGGCGATATATAGCGGGAATGGCTAAAGCTACGGCGATAAAACTTGGAGAGCTTAATATCTGCTTGGCGAGGAGTCTGTAAGTGCAAAAAAAAAAATTTTCGTCGGGGCCGCGTTGTGCCCGATTTTCCTGTAGACGGTCACATTTATATAGTACATACGCGTAAGTCTCGGGACAGTGAAAAAGAGCTGATTGAGTGGCTGCCGCAATCCTAAATTACTGACGACCATGACCGGAACCGCAACTTGTGAGATAATTCCTAATAGATAATTTTTGGATTTTTTTTCAAATCCAAAAAAGTTACTGCTAATGGTTACGACCCTTTACCAAATGTAATTTCAAAACTTCGTCGTTTTGGGGGGACCGCTAAATGCTAGTCTCATGAGCCAGACCCTTTACCGACCGCGCGATGAAGGAATGGATTAGTCTGTGTAGCCAGACCCTTTACTTAACAGCTACTCTGGGAAAGGGTCTGGTGGAATTAGTACATAGTACAAGTTCAATATCCTCCAGGGGGAAGTTGCGGTTCCGGTCGTGGTTGTCAGTAATTTAGTTATGCGGCAGCCACTCAATCAGCTCTTTTTCACTGTCCCGGGACGACGGCAAAACACGCGCGTGGGAAGGGAGGGGGGGGGGGCACGTGGTTCCTACCAAAAAAAAGTGGTTAAATGGATGGTTACCGTTTAATTAACAGTATAGCTAAGCAAAACTTAATTTAGATCTTGTTTCTTGTCTTATATAGGAGGAAGAAAATCACTTTGATTCATTATGTGGGTAATGATAGCATAATGAAGGATTTTTCACATCGGAATTCAACTGAAGTTACTCCTAGACCTTTCTTCAGAACCTGTCCGTCTTTAATAATAAAGTGTGATAGTCTTCTTATGGATAAGAAGCCTAATATTGTATATAAGAAAGAAATAGCGAGCAAAGGTTGTGTTTCTAAATTGGCACCAGTGATGAAACCAAGAAACTTGAAGCAGCTGCGAAATTTAAGATTTAAAGCACTTAACTCTAGCCGAATATCTCACGATTCATTGTACAATCTGCATGAGATAGCTTATGATCTGACAAATTTTGTATGGAAAATAACCAGCTTTCCAGATTTAATATGTATGTGTGGTCTTGATGAGCTGATAGAGGATGCTAATAAACTTCTCATGCTTTCAAACACGTTTCAGTTGTTGTCGTATGACACAACATTTCAGTTGGGAGATTTTTATGTTTCGCCTCTCATTGCCCGATATTCTATTTTTGAGCAAAAACCTTGCGTACCTATCGCTTTCATGATAAATGAACATAAGTTTAGCTCAACCCATCAAGAAATATTTCGTGAATGTGTGAAAAATATTCCATCACTGAAGAGTTCACCATGTCCCATAGTGGTTGATAAGGAAAAGGAAATTATGAATGCAATTCACATGGAAATGCCAGGAATTCCTTTGTTGCTCTGCTGGAACCATTTATTTCGAGATGTTCGCATGTGGTGTCACAAGCATGGAGCACCATCTTCAGACATATCAGTTTATATTGCAGATATGAAAAGACTTTTTCATGCACAAAGTGCTGCTGAATATGACAGCCTACTACAAATTGTTAAGCAGGATTGGGATGCTTCATTTGAAGAGTACTTTAAAAAGGAAATTCATAGCTTTATTTACAGCTCTATTGGACGCTGGGTTTTGGAGGCTAATAAAGTGTATAATCCTTACAGTGGAGTGACAAATAATCAATCTGAAGGCTTCAACAGGTAGGCATGTTATACAATAATATTCTTGTAATTTTAATGGGTACAGATAGCATCAGTTATCTGGACTTCACTAAAAGTCGGTTCAATGAACACCTCTTAAAACCACACCCCTTTGCTTTGCAATAGACTTTTTCTACTGTATTGTATAGGCAAATTAAATGTTAGGCTGTTTGGATAAAATAAAGAAAGATGTGCCTTAACTCTGCACTATGAATGGAATTTTTTGTGTAGAGTTTTGAAAGATCTTCAAGGATGGAAGGAAGCTCCAGTTGATTGTGTTATCCTGTCGTTATTTCAGCTTCCATCATTTTACTTGAATGAGGTTAAACGTGGGCTAGCAGGACTTGGGGAATACACACCATTAGTTTTGACTCAAAACTCCATGTTTTCAATGTGAAAGGAGGGTCAGGAATTACTCGTGTGGTTTCACTTTTCCCCAAAGTTTCATGCAGCTGTCCATCAACGAATGAATGCTACCACATAGTAGCAGCCAGGATGTTTTTGGGTATAACAGTGCCATGTAAGAGTGTGAAATGAAATTTGTCTCAGTTGCGGAAAAATAGCAGAACGAGGAGAGAAAAATAGAGTGGTAGAAAAAGACCACGTCCAAATGATGTTACAGAAGGTATTTTTACCACATGACTGTGAATAGCCAGCTACCCATTGATTTCATGATATTTGTTTTTCCTCTATGAAGATGCTCAGGCGGGGTTTTATGAACAGAACATACTATCTCATCAAGATGATGCCTATATATCTGCTGATGAGACTACTTCACAGTCTGGCCTACCAAGTAAGGCTGTATAGGGAACAAGATATCTAATTGACTGAGCAAATTAAAGTCCTAGATAATGTGTCCCACATGAGATTGGAATGTATGAGCTAAGGGGCAAAAAAAAATCATAAAAGGACAAAACAAGGATTTTGAATGACAATCAGATGCTTATCTGATACATGACTTGGTTTAAACATGTATAATTGGTTCTAAGGGATTATGATGTCGTGCCACGACCTGACTTTATTTCTAATTGTCAAGTCACTGACATATCTCTGGTTAGAGCATGTAGTGTCATTGGTGTGCTTTACTAAAATGTGTTCGCTCATTATCTTCAGACATGTTTGTGCACATAATACCAATCTATTACATAGCACTAGTTCATATGAATTTACATCTTCTTGTATTTTGTCTAAATGTTCCATGTCATAGATTGCTGAAGCAGTGCAGGCTAATGTTCAAGACAGAAACATAGTGTCTTTGCAAAATAAAATAGTCTCGTTCGTCCCGTCCCGTCCCGGGTTTTAGTAGCTAGCCCATCCCGTCCCGTCCCGTCCCGTCCCTGGTATTTGTAGCTAGGATCTGGCTACGCGAGACTGATCAGGTCACTCACTATCTATATAACGCTTCGTTCCATTCCCCACGATTCACCGGGAACAATACTTTAGCGTGTGTGGCATATGGGGTGCGGTATGTTTACATCCGGTTGAAAGCAATTTAACGGGCACCCCCAGGTATGTAGACGGAATGCGCTGCTAAAGCTCTAAAGGTGAAAAAGTGCTAGCTTGTAGAAATTCGAGTATCATCTCTTCCTTAGTGTGGTGCCTAGTTCCCCACATCTATCAGTGAAAGTTTAGAGACATATGGTGACCTGCTGATGAGTGAAATTAAGGAAGTCGAAGGTAGGTTGTAAAATATCACACTCGTGCGAAAGCATTTTTGCTGGGATGCCTTGGTTGTAAGATGGCTTTAAGGCACTGTTTTTTCTGTGGAAAATCAGTTACTGAGGATGAAAAGAAAAAGAAAAGGAGGTTTTGACTAGTATGCAGATTAGTTTTTTCCTAAAAAAATACCTAATACTATATTGATTAATTAGTTCTTACAGTTGCTGACAAATATTATAGTTGCATAATATCCTGCGATAGATCGAGCTAGCCTACAATGAGGCTATATCTGTAGAAAATGTGGTTCACATTGGAGAATCATCAAGTCATTGTTAGGGATATTGAAGAGCGACTAACTACAGCATTGCCTATCTTGCCAAAGATTTCTGTGCCAGCAATACAAAAACAAACACTCCTAAACAATCAAAACAAAATTACCATTCACAATGTAGAGCCAACTTGCTACATGCTCGTTGTCTCCAGAATTAACTGTAACAATGGGTACATGTATTGTAACTATAAATATAATTTTAGAAACTGTTTTCAAGCTAAAATTCATTATCACACCTGACATGAGTGTACACCATTACACCAAAGAGGAGGAAACTGTTTAAGCCTTTACTTCTCACCAGCTACAACTCACTTGCTACTCAATGCTTAAAGAAAAGTAAAAGATAGCCAAAGCAGCAATTAATCGATGGTAATCAAACTATCTTCATTTTTACACCCAACTATACCACATAATCACCATGGCCACTCAGAATCAAGTAGTAAATGAATTTATTGAGAGTATACACTTTAAAAAATTATACAAAAGTTAATTTATTATGGTGTAATATCACATTGTCCACATACAAATAAATGAGCACATTATTGTATCACAACATAAACTGCCAACATTATAGAAATCACCACAATCTGGGATGTTACCATAAAAGACTGATCTTCTAAACTGTGCCTTACTGGTGCCAAAGGTGAAGTGCACTTTAACAAGCCTATTCATCATCATTTCCCGTTCTTTCACTCTCCTCAATACATTTCTACATCCTCAGGAATTCCCCAGTTGAATTATTTGTCATACTGAGCAGTCATGTCTTCCCAAATGATTAAATAGTCTTGACCAATGTCCTAGTCTTCAGTTTCTCAGTAATTGGTTTAAAAAATATTTCAATATCTTTCTTTTCTCCATCACATATTGAGCTATGTTGTATTTAACTGGTGGCAGGTATACCATAGTTAGGTTTGCCATCCTCAAGTTCTGATAATAAACTTTCTTGTTGATAATGTTGCTGTTACAGTGAGAGCCATGACATTATTTCCTTCTGGGCCAATGCTTCTAATTTCTCCTATATGAGAAAAATTGGGTCCTAAAACTTTCACCCCTACAGACACAACACAGTAGATGAACAGATAAATACAAATTCCTTGAACAAACCATTATTTGATGCAGTGAGTATGAAGCCAATAATGTTTTCACAATTATGTTGTTGATGCCAATTTTGTGAATCAAGAATGTCAAATGCCTTTGGTGATGGCAAGAGAACTTGATATGGGAGGAAGCAGTGAGTAGCACTTACCATAGCAGGTAGGTAAAGAAACAAAGACATCTTAGTTCCGTAAAATTGCAAGAATTTGCTTCTCCTTGTTTGCTATGCAGTTTGTATCCATTATAGCGAAACCGCACGCAATAAAGCTCCAAAATCCATCTCCACTGAAAGCTTTGAAAGTGATGAAGGCAGCCCAGATTTTATACGCAACGATTCAATTTTACGTCACAGAAAGCCACACCTCTACATAATTCAGCGAGCGAGCGAAGCGAGCGAATCTGACTATCAGTCGTGTTCAATTGAGATTTCAGATATATACTAGTGGTGTGCTTGAGCACAAATGGCGAGCGAGCCTAAAGACTATACTATTTTTATTGAATTCTAACACTGAAGCTACTGAAAATAAGGTACAGTTTTTAAATTTAGCATACAGGGTAAAGGGATTTAAGTGCCATAGTAACAACTCTCTGCAACTGCTTGAATTGAAGGAAAAAACAACAACAACAAAACAATACGCGTTATTTAAAAGTTTTCTTTGTGATATTCTTTAGCTAAGTAGTGGTTGTAACACACAATGCTTTGACACAGCTGGACATGCACCTACACAGACTTCCTTGGCAGTAGTCTAGTGGACAATGTATTTTCAGGTAAATACTGTGCGCACGGCTTATAACTATGACAAAGAGCGCATTGACTTACCACCGCCACTAACTCGAATAGAAATGGAAGTCCCTTAAGTTGTCAAGTATTAACTGCACCCGCAAAAGAATTCAAAACGGTAAACAATTCAATTTCTAGGGTGATACGGGTACTGATCGATAAACCAGAGGATTCTGTTTAGTGCAATTTGGGACGGGGTCGAACAAATAACTAACACAAAAACGCGAGGGTCAAAGTACAAAATGACATACATACGTCCAAACATATATACAAATAAATAAACATCCCCGATTTTTTCATTTTTACCCCTGTAAGAGTCTCGCTCGCTACGCTCGCTCGCCAATAAGTATGTATACGTTCGTCAAAATATTTCGCCCGCGCTTCTAATTACGTAAGTTAGGTAAAGCGTTCACAGTTCCAGTATTTTTCAATTAACTAGCGCGGAGGATCCTGCTGCACTGCCTTACGCAACGTTTCAACCAAAAAGTTTATAGCTACTCTCTTCTTGAAACAATTGTGAAGTCTTTGTCAAGCTGCGCTTCTTTGACACTGCTTTCGATGTTTATTCAGGTAATTCTGTTATTGTTACTACACATGGGTTCCACTTCCTTAGTCTGGGATCAGAGACTTTAGATTCTCTGATGCTAACTGAGAATGGAAAGGGTTATACCGTGCACTACAGTTAGATGTAATTTCTGTCCTATTTTTCTGTAAAAAGAGTCTGCTCGCTCGCCATGCATTTGCGCTATTCGAGCGCACCACTAGTTTATACCAAAGTATGTCAATAATCCAGGGGAATGACACAAAACGACGTAATTGGCGAGCGAGCGTAGCGAGCGAGACACTTACAGGGGTAACACAATCGAAAATCGGGGATGTTTGTTTGTTTATATATGTGACCGGATTTGCAAAAAGGGACCTTATCGCGCAAAATAAAAAAATTGAGTTATTGGTACCACGAGATAGTTCTATCTTAGAGCATTAAAATGAGCTATAATGTGGCTCCGGGCGCTTCCTAACGGCTGAGTTATAAGCGTTTACTTTCGCCCAACGCGGTAGCTTCGTAAAAACATTTTGTGGAGAAAAACGCGTTTAAACTTGAACGCGGACGAGCAATGTTCCCGTATATTTCCGAGTTACGTATGGGTGGGGCTCGTTACTATAACGACGGGCGGTTACCGGGCGGTTACGTAACTGTAATTAATGTTTTCCCGCGGTGCAGTTCCGTGCACGCGTTATTGATATTCAAACGTTTTTGTGTATGGTGTATTCTATCAGCTTTTTCTCTGCTTTGCAGACTGAACTAGGTCCTGAAACTTTGCGTGAAGGTTAGCATAGAGTTATATGTTATGTTAATGTAGCTAAATTTCAGAAAAAATGATCCATGCGGCATTTTTGGTCTTTATCTCAGAATTAGCTTTTGCGCGATAAGGTCCCTTTTCGCAAATCCGGTCACATATATGGACGTACTTATGTCATTTTGTACTTTGACCCTCCGTATATCTGTGTTAGCTCCGCGTTCAACCCCGTCCCAAACTTCACTATACAGAATCTTCCGGTTTAGCGACCATTACCCGTATCGCCTTAGAAATTGAATCGTTTACGGCTTTGAATTGTTTTGCGGGTGCAGTTAAAACTCAAAAACTTATGGCAGCTCCATTTCTATTCGAGTTAGTGGCGGTGGTAAGTTAATACGCTATTTGTCACAG